>Ga0302252_1000014_pt1 | contig 428156 bp, 414 predicted proteins | sample AAG_RA_Leu_MG_FD_193511 | JGI IMG/M metagenome (GOLD analysis project Ga0302252, IMG submission 193511) | Enriched activated sludge microbial communities from anaerobic digester in WTTP, New Holstein, Wisconsin, United States - AAG_RA_Leu | ecosystem: Engineered > Bioreactor > Anaerobic >... | reverse complement strand
GGAATAATCAGATTTAAACTTCCATCGCCGGCCGGCTCCCCTCATCCGCTGCAGGTTGTGCATCAGGGACTTTTTTGAGGATCTCCTCGCGGAACTTGTCGAAATGGATATCGTCCAGCTGCTCGGAGAGGAGCCGCCCGCTCCATGCCCGGCGGTACACCCAGTCCACGATCTTCTCAACCACGAACATGGCCTGGTCCTCGGTCTCGACCGTCAGCAGGCTGCGCCCGATCTTCGGGTGCCGTCCTCTCCTGCCGCCAACCGTGATCAGGTAATGACGGTGCTCGGGTTTGATCAGGTCGTAATGGCATGACTGGACGCAGGTACCGCACTGCACACATTTACTCTCGTCCAGGACCGAGATCCCGTTCCGGATCCGGATCGCGTCCTCCTTGCAGTAATAGACACAGTTCCCACAGCCGGTGCACATCCTCTCCTTTGTGCGGACCGGCTTCACCCTCCCGATGATCCCGATCTCGTTGAGCATCGGGCTCGTGCAGGCATTCGGGCAGCCGGCAATGGCGATCCGCATCTTGACCGGCATCTCCTTACCGAAGAGCTTTGCATCGATCTTCTTTGCGAGGGTACCTGAATCGATATTGCCAAACTTGCACCGTACGGTGCCCGGGCAGGCAATGATATTGACAATCTCGTCCTTCTCAGAACCGACCGGTGTCCCGTTCTTCTCAAGCCCCTTTGCCAGGTTCCTGAGATCCGCACCCCTGATGTGGGGAATCTCGAGCGTCTGGCGGGTAGTTCCGTGCACTTCGCCATTGCCGTACTTTTTGGCCAGGGTGGCAATCCCCCGGAGCTGATCAACGGAAAATATACCGGCAGGGGCCCGGAGCCGGACCGTGCAGAAGTCCGGGTCCCGCTCGGTGATGACCCCGCCTTTCATGTGGATGCCGATATCGCGCTGCATTGATCAGGAGTAGGGCAGGCGGGGTAATGAAAGCTGGGTTGATGCCAGACACGGCTTCTTTTTGACAATTACGGTCAGTTAATCATTGCCGTGTTGCCCGGGCCCGGGCATTGCCTGATCTCCGGTCCCTGGCGGAGAGCGCCCGGCCAAACCGGGCGCGGGATGTGACCGGAACCGGACAGGAGAATAAATTTATCTGTCAGCACCCGTAACAGTCATTGAGATGCGCTATGGCTGACATGCTTACCGATCTGCTGATTTATGTCGGTATCGGGATCATCACCTTTACCATCGGGATGATCCTCGGGTACCAGCTCCTGATCATGTATTACACCAAACGGTTTGGCGCCCTTGCCAAGGAATGCTCGGACACCGACTCGGTGATCCCGCTGGTCGACGAACTCGAGAGGGAGACATAGGGGAGGAAAAACGATGGTCGACATTGTCAGTTACACCTTAATCAGCATCACGTGCTTCTGTTTCGGGCTCATTGTCAGCTTCCAGCTGGCCCACATCCACTACTGCCGCAAACTCACCCATATTCTGCGGCGGTGCCTGTCCACCAAGACCATAGCGCCGGTCCTTGCAGAGTACGAACTGATAAAAACCCAATAACTTTTTTGTGCCAGCGGCGTGCCGTACCCGCCCGTTCTATTAATCCGGAGAGCGTATGCTGTACCGGAATGCGGTGCACAATTCTTGCAAGCGGGAGCAAAGGGAACTGTGTCGTGGTCGAGGGCGACACCGGCACCATCCTCATCGATGCCGGCCTGAGCGCAAAGGAGATCCTCCTCCGGATGGAGCGTACCGGGATCGATGCCGGCCGGATCGGGGCGCTGCTGGTGACCCACGAACATGGAGACCATGTCCGGGGCGTCGATGTCCTTGCCCGTAAACTCAGCATCCCCGTCCATGCAACGGAAGGCACGCTGGCTGATTTCCTCGGACACCGCAGGACTTCGGCAAAACCGCTCGTCCACCATACCTGCCGGGACGGGGAACCGTTCCATGTCGGGGATTTTGTCATTGAACCATTCGCCACCTCGCATGACGCTGCCGAGCCCTGCGGGTTCGTCATAACCGACGGGGACCTGCGCTTCGGGTACTGCACGGACACCGGGATCGTCACCCCGCACATGCACGATATCCTCAAAAACTGCGACGGGATCGTGCTCGAGAGCAACCACTGCCCGGATATGCTCGCGAACGGGCCGTATCCCGAGTCTCTCAAGCGCCGGATCCGGTCGAAACGGGGGCACCTCTCGAATCCCGATGCAGCCGCATGCCTCCGCGATTTTGGCAGGGACGTGCCGGAGGTCATCCTTGCGCACCTGAGCGAGACGAACAATACTCCGGAGCGGGCGATGGTCTCCGCCCGCGCCGGTCTCGGGCTCTTCTTTGAGGAGCGCCGGGTGGTTGTGGCAACCCAGTGCGGGACAACGGACGCCTGCCCGCAGCGGATGCGGCTGTAGTCCGGCCGGGATCCGGTTCAGGAAATTTTTTTTCAATCGCACCGGGCCTCGCGATTGATATTCATCCCCTGCCCGACCCCCCTCGGCTTCCCATGGAGGGATAACCGGAAATTATCAGTCGTAATCTCCACAGGAAATGAAGCTGTTTTTCGCATGTGCGGAAGGGGGGGTCGGGCAGGGGACATTCGTGTTTTTTTTATCCGGTCTGCGGGCCCGGGCCTGACCGATCGCGGTCACGACCCTGCCGGTCCGGGGTACAGCCCCCTGCTCATCCACCAGAACACGGGCGAATACCGGGCATGCCGCAGGGTGTTCGCGGACTGCTGCACTGTGTCCGACCCCCCTTCACCCCCAGGGTCCGCTGCCCGGCCGGAAGATCATAATGTTAATCCAGCCCCATAGCGAAACCTCCGGCAAGTACTATCATGCTCTTCATGGACTTTGCCCGGGCCTGCGAACAGCTTGAGAAGACGAGCGGCCGGCTCGACATGATCGCAATCATCAGCAACGAGCTGCCGGGCCTGACCGAAGAGGAACTCCCCGTTTTTGTCCGGTTCATCATGGGCCGGATCTTCGCGGACTGGAGCTCCCGGAAACTCGGCATCGGCCCGAACCTGCTGTACGAGGCAACGGGTGCGGTTGCCGGCATCCCGAAGGAGAGGGTGATCGATGCGATCAACCGGACCGGCGACGTGGGACAGGCCGTCGAGGAGCTGCTCCAGGTAAAGGCGCAGGTGACCTTCTTCCACGAGGAACTGGAACTGGTCACGGTGTATAACTCCCTGATCCGGATCGCGGATATGGAGGGGAAGAAGTCACAGCGGGAGAGGCTGCTTGCCGTGCGGCAGCTCCTCGGGAACGCTCACCCGCTCGAAGGGAGGTACCTTGCCCGGATCATGCTCGAGGAGCTCCGTATCGGTGTCGGGGAAGGGAGCGTCCGGGAAGCCGTGGCAAAGGCGTTCGGGGTCGATTCGGGGCTGGTCGAGCATGCCCAGCAGGCGATTAACGACATGGGCGAGGTGGCCCGGCTGGCAAAGAAGGGGCCGGACGCTCTCCAAAGCGTCCAGATCACCCCGTTCCACCCGGTACGGATGATGCTGGCGCAGCAGGGCAGTATCGCGGACATGATCGCCGAGCATGGGGAGATCGCCGCGGAGTTCAAGTACGATGGTTCGCGGTTCCAGTTCCACAAGAAGGGCAACTGGGCCCGGATGTACTCCCGGCGGCTCGAGGATGTCACCGCAGCGCTCCCCGATGTCATCCAGCAGCTTTTGAGCGCCACGGATCACGACGTTATCCTTGATGGGGAAGTGATCGCGATCCGGGACGGGAAGCCCATGCCGTTCCAGTCGGTGCTCCGCAGGTTCCGGCGCCGGCATGACATCGCCGAGGCACAGGAGGCGATCGAGATGGTCCCCAATGTCTTCGATATCCTCTGGCTGGACGGCGAGACGCTCATCGATCTCCCGTTTGCGGAGCGGCGCAAACGGCTCGAATCCGCGGTGAAACTCTTCATCGCCCCGCAGACGCGGAGCAGCAATGCGGAGGATATCACGAAGACCTACGAGGCTGCCCTTGCGGCCGGCCACGAGGGGATCATGATCAAGGTGCCCACCTCGCCCTATACCCCGGGCCAGCGGGGCAAGAACTGGATCAAGATCAAACCCGAGGTGGACACGCTCGACCTTGCGGTCGTCGGCGCCGAGTGGGGCGAGGGGAAACGGGCACACGTCTTCGGTTCGTTCCTGGTCGCCTGCCAGGACGCCGGGAGACTCATACCCTTAAGCCGGGTCGCAACCGGGTTCTCCGACGAGCAGCTTGCGGAGGTATACGAGCTCCTCAAAGAGAGCGTGATCAGCAAATCCGGCAAGGAGGTCAGCTTTGAGCCATCCCTGGTCTTCGAGGTCGGGTACGCGGAGCTGCAGGCAAGCACCAATTACGAGGGCGGGTTTGCCCTCCGGTTCCCGCGCTTTGTCCGCATCCGCGATGACAAGGATATCGGGGATGTTGAGACGATCGAGAGCATCCGCGAGCGGTACAAAAGGCAGGCGACATCGGCGCAGGCGTACCGGGCGTGAAGAAGCGGGCTGACGTTTTTTTTATTGAATTCTTTTTGGCTCTGGATAAATCATCTGGATACTTTAACACTCTCGGGGCTTTGAAGAACTCGGAAGTGTTCTTCAAATCTGCATGGTTCTGATAAAAACCGCAGACTTCGCCCCACCGCTAGGGCACCCCCAATTGTGATAACGACGTATTACCCCCTTGAAAAAAAAGACACGAATAAAAACTGGTAATTGAGGCCGCCGCGGGGCGCCCTTCGGGGCGGCGGCAGCTATCCCGAGGGGGTATGGGGGCAGTCAAGCGTCGCATCAGCGAGGATTGACTCGAAAAGAATCCGTCAGGATTCTTGGAGCATCAGCCCCCATCATTAACGTTGAGAGATTATTCAGATGTGAAAAACTGGCTCAGCGTCCGCTGCGTCAAAAGCTCGGGGATGAGAGTGCTGTGCGGGACCCAGCGGTCAGACCCGGTTATCGTCACTGCATGCCGGACCGCCTCGTCCAGAGATTCACACCGGACTGGTGGGGTCTGCATCGCCCGTCGGGTCGCTTCCCGGATCACCCAGGTGCCCAGCGGCGCCCAATATTCGGATGATACCGTGCGGATGAGGATTATCCGGGCACAGCGCCGGATCGATTTCAGGTACTCGCAGACCGCGAGCCGGGCGGAGTAGTAGGCGCCCGAGATCGGGGAGTAGCCGTGTTTGGTCATGCCCTCGCGGTCCTCAACAATCACGTCCTTGTCCCCGCCCCAGAGCGTGTGCGCCCCCCAGACCTCGATCATCTCGTACCGCCAGTCGCCGGGGATGAGGACTGCCACGATCCGGTTGCCGTAGATCTCTGCCGTGAAGAGCGTGATCCCGTCAACCGGCGGATACCGGGCAATCTCCTTCTTGAGACCGGTCGAGAGCGTATCGTCCACCGCAGTTATCGCCCACCTTGTGGGAACGAATTTCCGCCGCTTCCCGAGCAGCCCCGCGGTCATCAGCTTGGTGATCTGGTACACGTCCACACCATCCCCGGCAAGGCAGATGGCTGCATCGGTTGCCCCGATGTCCGTGTCGGAGGTGATCCGGTCAACTGCCCTCCCGACCTTTGCCGTCCCGACAAGATCGATCGTCTTCACCGCGCCGGTGAACCCGACCGGCGCAACGGTGCCGTCGAAATCCAGGGCAAACGCAACGGGCTTCTCGAACATCACGTCCACGTCAAGCGGGATGCTGGAGAGGGCAATCTCCTGCAGGCTGCCGCCGACTTTCTGCAGGCCGGTGCTGCCCCGGATGGTCCGGGCACGGATGCCGACGATATCATCCATCCCGAGGTTGTGCCTCAGCCATTCCGGGGGATTGTCGGAGTCGTTGACCAGGAGCGGGCCGCCCCGCACATCGGGATACCCGTAGCTCCCGATGAAGACCGAGGGGGAGCTCCCCTGGTAGGTGGTCGAGGGTTTCATGGCAGCCTGCGCATGGAACCGGCTCATGATCGGGCACCGGGGCAGGCCGCACATCCCCTTCCCCTTGCACTCGGCGCACCGCATCATCGCGGTTCCCCGCGGAGGTCGAGCGTAACCGTTGCCCGGTCCCCGAGCCGGCTGACGACCTCCTGCACCCATTCGTGCCAGAGGACCGGGCCCTCCGGGACCATTGCGGCAACACCGGCACCCACATCGTCATCACGCTGTGGCCGTGTATCAAGGATCAGGGACCCGGGCGCAAACGCAGAAGGGAGGATTGTATCGCTGTCCTGGTCGGTGATCCCGAGGACCGGGATGCCCCGGTGCAGGCAGATATGCCCGCAGACCGCGGTCGTGTCGTCACCGATGGCAAGGACCCCGCAGCAGTCGTCATCCAGCCGCTCGTACAGGCTATGGCCGCAGTGGTCGATGACCACGATCCGTCCCTGCCCGGGCGCACATCCGCCGGCCTTTGCTGCCGATGAACGCACCGGCCCGCTCTTGCACCAGGCCGTGGCAGGATCAATGGTCCCTGCCCGCGCCAGTTTCTCCAGCCCGTGGGATTTCGGCTCAAGGCCACTGACCGGCCGTATCCCGTTCCCGTCGGACTGGATCACCACCACATCCGCGAGCGCCCGGCCGATGACGATGCCGTTGACATAGACCGGTTCGCCCGGGACGCACCCCCGGATCAGCCGGGTCCCGTCCTGCGGGTCAGGGGCACTCTTCCGGTCTTCCGACGAGAATCCGGTCAGGCCCGCAAGGCCCATGGCAAGCAGCGCGTCACCGTTGTCCCAGGTATAGACCGTGCCCGAAGAGCACTCGGCATGGACAAGCCCGCGACCGGGAAGGCGGGATGCAATGATATTCCCAAAGACCCTCCCGGATTCCGCCGTCTTTCCGCGATTGGCAAGGAAGACCGGGCCCTCGATCTCCCGGATCACCCGACTGGGCGGGCGGCTGTCGTACTCTACGTCAAGACCGGACTCCTCAGCCGCGGTCCGTGCCATCACACCCGCCACGATGACACGCAGGGGAGCGATGCGGTCGAGGAGCCAGGCGACGTCCCCGTGATCGAAGGCCTCCGGGCCGTGCACCACCATCACGGCAGGGCTGCGCCGGGGCTTATTGAGGGGGCTCATCCTCATCCCGGGGTGCCGGCAGCAGGAGACCCTTTGCCGCGGGGGCCTGCGGGGTTGCTGCGGCAGGTGTCGTCTTTGTTATGTTCGTCACAAGGGGGGTTGCCGGGGTTTTGACAAACTTGCTCTCAAACTCGGCAAACGAGACGCGCCAGCCGATATCGTACCGGGCCCCGCACTCCGGGCAGATGAGGATCACGCGCCAGGTCTCCCGCGTTGACTTCACCGGGTTGTCATGGCTTGCGGCGCTGACAAACGAGGTATGAAAACCAAGGGCGTACCCGCACGCCGGGCAGACATGCAGCTCGTCACCGGCCTTGAGCATCGTGATGGGTCCGGGTTCCGTCATGGTCTGATCCTCTCTTTGTCCTATCGTCCGATATTAAGGTTGCCGGTTGCGGCAGAGCTGAAGGATGATATCGGCGGCATTTTTCCGGCCATTGATCCGTGCATGGACCTCCCGGAACGGCCGGGGGGTGATGCGGAGGGTCTTTTCGATCATTGCTTCCAGAACCTCTTTCGTAACATACCGGCCGTCGACAACGGTGCCGGCTCCCATGTCCACGATCTTCTTTGCATTGTTCTGCTGTTCGGGGTGGTTCGGGTCCATGATGATCAGGACAGGCTTCTCGAAGAGGAGCGCCTCGTGCAGGGTCGTCAGCCCCCCGTGGACGATGGCAATCTTCGCCCGCGCCAGGTGCTCGAACAGGTTCGGCACATACCCGTGGGAGAGGAAGTTTTCCGAAGTCTCCGGGATAACAGACCCCGTGTAGAAGACATCGAACGTGAACTCCTTGTGCTGGTCCGCAATGCCCCTGAGCATCAGGTACATCGGGAGCTTGTAGGGTTCGCCGCCGAAACTGGCGAAGATGGTCTCCTGTGCGTACTCATACCGGGCAGGCTCAATGTCATAGAACGGGCCGGTGAACGAGTAGCGGCTCTCCTCTCCCTTCGGGACACGGATATTGTACTCGCTCACGGTATCCGGCGCCGGGTAATCCGGAACAATCACGTGGTCCGCAAACTTGAGATACCGGCGGATTAAGAAATTGAGGACGCGCCAGACCGGGTTGGTTGCCCCGTTCGGGCCATTGAAATGGTTCTGGTTGGTTATGAACGTGCAGGGGACCCGTTCCAGACGGGATGCAAGGAGCCCCCCATACATGGTGTCGCAGACAACGCAATCGAATCCGTGCTCCCGTATCAGGTTTCGGACCGCAAAGACCGAACGGATCATGTCGATGACGATCCATTTCGAGCACCAGAGGGTCTTTTTGAGACTGAAGAACCCGCCATCCCCTTCAAGGCATACCTCCCGGGGCACAACGTGGAGGTGCGAACACCGGTGCTGGCTCATGAAGTCATAGGATTTCCCGTACCCGGCAAAATGGACGGCATGGCCTTCCAGCTGCATGTAGTGGCCGAGATGGAGGCAACGGGACGCGTGCCCGAGCCCTTCGCCGCAGACAACAAAGAGGATCTTCATAGGGTTCCTGTTTTTTTTCAATTCCCGGTTATGGGGTCATGCTTCCTTCGGGTGCACCGGGTTCCTGCTCCGGAACGATAATCCATGCGATGAGATAGATGAGGAGACCGGTGCCGAGCGAGATGAGGGTGAGGAGGACCCAGAGGAGCCTGATGACTACGGGATCCGTATCCAGGTACTCACCAAGGCCCCCACATACGCCCCCGAGCACCCGCTCGCTCCGTGACCGGAATAACCGTTTCATGGAGGAAAGGTTGGCGCCGGCAGAATTTAAGGCTGGGGATTGTCCGGGCTCGCCCATGCCATTATCGTGAGGCTTATACTCTCCTGCGTGCAAGGACGTAGTGTGATTGTTCCGTGACCGTACAGAGCGGGGATCTGAAGCTGGCGACATTCGGCGCCGGGTGCTTCTGGGGTGTCGAAGCGGCGTTCCGCAAGGTGCCGGGGGTTGTCGATACAGCTGCAGGGTATATGGGTGGATGGGTGAAGAATCCCAGCTACGAACAGGTATGCACGGGAGAGACGGGGCACGCAGAGGTGGTGAGGGTAACGTATGATCCCGCGAAGGTCACCTACAGCGAGCTCCTGACCGTCTTCTTCTCGGTCCATGATCCGACCCAGCTTAACCGCCAGGGGCCGGACATCGGACCGAACTACCGGTCGGTCATCTTCTATCATGACCCGGACCAGGCAAAAGAGGCCCGGCAGGCCAAAGAGGACCTGGCCCTCTCAGGCCGGTTCGGGTTCGGCAAGATCGTGACGATCATCCAGCCGGCTTCGGACTTCTGGCGGGCCGAGGATTACCACCAGCGCTACCATGAGCGGCATGGCGGTCAGTCCGGCTGCGGGATCTGACTTCCGGCAGGCCCATTATATATCACCAGAAATAAATGGGGCAACGTTCAACGGGTATAGCATGGACGCATCCAATCTCCTGCAGACCCTTGCTGTTCTTGTTGAAGTCGCCGTTACTGCTGTCGCAGTCCTTGTTGCCGTCCAGAACAGGAAGGTCTATGGCTGGTTCATCGCCGCCACGTTCTTGCTCTTTATCCTCTTCGATATATTCCGGATATTCTCCCTGCCACTCCCCGCAGACCTCCACGGCTTCATATTACTTGTCGCCTGCTGCTGCATGCTGTATGCAGTCTGGCTGATCTACGGCGAGAGGTGAGAGGGCTCCCCGTGCAAACCCCCGCTTTTGCCCGGGCCACATGCCCGGTCAGCCGGGGTTGCGCAGCAGGCTTTACTCTTCCCCTCACATCACAACCCGGATCACGACCCCGTGCATCTTCTCCGTCGGGAGCGTGTAGAACTGGACGAACGGCGGCGAGACTTTCTTGATGATGCTGTAGATCTTCCAGAAGAACTGGTCGCTGACAATCGTCTCGATACCATAGAAGATGGTCTTGCCCTCGATGCCATGGTGTTCGAGGAGCGAGATGATATCGATCACCTCCATGTAACCGGTCGTGATGGTGAATACCTGCAGGCCATCCGCAATGCCGGACTCAAGAAGGGTACTGACGCCAAACGGCTTCTCCGTGATCTTCACCCAGACCAGGACATTGTTCTCGTAGATGATCTCGTTCTGGAAGAAGATCTGGCCGATGTAGGGTGAGAGGTCCCTGACATCGCTGATGAAGTACAGGGCAGTCCCGTGGATCCGGGGGAGCGTTGCATACCCCGCGCGGAACCGCTGCAGGAACTCGTCGAACGGGATCGGCTTCAAGAGTTCGTGGAGCCGGTCCTGCCCGCGGATGTACGCGATCGTCAGGATGAGCGGGATGGATGCCAGGATGAAGGAGAAGTACGCGCCGTGCGGGATCTTCATCAGCGTGGCGAGGAAGAAGAAAAAGTCGATAATGATGAGGATGCCGGCAACGAGCATCTTGACCATGTCGCGTTTCAGGAGGAAGATGAGCGCCATCATCATCGCCGAGATCATCATTGCGCCCGACACGGCCAGGCCGTACGCGGAGGAGAGGTTCTCGGAGGTCTGGAACTCGAACATCACCACGAGCACGGCGACAAGGAGCATCCAGTTGACGGCATCGATGTAGATCTGGGACCGCAGCTCGGGGGAGGTGTACTCGATCTTCATCTTGGGGAAGATCCGGGTCGTCATGCCCTGGTACACGATGGAGAACATGCCGGAGATCATTGCCTGCGAGGCGATGACCGTGGCGCAGACGCTGAGGATAAGGAAGGGGATGTAGACGAGGGGGCTGATGTGGTTGACCATGCCAAAGAGGACGTTGTGGGTATTGTCGGTCATCAGGACATAGGCACCCTGTCCGAGGTAGTTGAGGACCAGCGCGGGGAAGACGACCATCCACCCCTTCACGATCGGTTCCCTGCCCAGGTGCCCCATGTCCGCGTACAGGGCCTCTCCCCCCGTGATACAGAGGATGACAGCAGACATGACAATGAGCGACTCCCAGCCGTGCTCGAAGAGGAACTGGAGAGCGAAGGTGGGGCTCAGGGCGAAGAGCACCTGCGGTGCGCTGATGATGGAGATGACGCCAAAGACGGCAAGGGTGATGAACCAGAGGGTCATGACCGGGCCAAACGCCCAGGCTACCCGGTCGCTGCCCCGCTGCTGGAAGAGGAAGAGGAAGACGGCTATTGCTGCGGCGATGAAGAGGAGGGTTATCTGGGCGGTCCCTTCGAGACCGGGGATGAGGTGGATCCCCTCGACTGCCGAGAGGATGCTGATCGCGGGAGTGATGACGCCGTCGCCGATGAAGAGTGCGATCCCGATGATCGTTAGCACCGAGACTCCCGAGGCCACGATGCCGGGCTTCAGGAGCGGGTCGAGGATGGTCTTTAAGACGATGATGCCCCCTTCTCCCTTATCGGAGAGGGACATGGCAAGCCAGATGTACTGGGCGGTGATGATGATGAGGAGTGTCCAGGTGATGAGGGAGAGGAGGCCGAAGATGTTCTGGACCGTGGGCATCATGAAGAGGAGGATGGCACCGACGGTATAGATGGGGCTCGTCCCGATATCCCCGAAGACGAGTCCCAGGGACTTGATGATCTTCTGCCTGGATACTCCCGTATCGTTCACTTTACAGTGTCTGTACGGGACAAGGGTAAACCTTTCCATTTCCTGCCGGGGGTAAACGCGATGAGCGGAAGGCCTCCCGCGTCTTTGCGATCCGCGGTGAGTGATTGCGGTCCTCCCGGCTGAAGTGCCCGACAGGTGCACTCCAGCGAACCGGAACGCAGGATTATATGGGATATCAGATACCATTAGCTTGTAAAGGGCCTGGCAGATGCCGGGCAGCAGAGGCCGGCTGCGATGCTCCAGATATACCGTACAAACAAGGATGCGGAACCATGCGTCACGGAGCTTGCCGGCGTTGCCGGCGAAGGCAGCTGGTTGCGCCTGACCTGCCCGACCGAGACAGAGCTCCAGCAGGTTTCGGAGGCCGGCCGCGTACCTTTGGACTTCCTGAAGGCTGCACTCGATGAGGAGGAACGCCCGCGCATCGACGCCGAGGATGGTGTTGTCCTTGTGGTGCTCGACATCCCGATGGTCACCGAGATCGAGGGGATCCATACCCTGACGACGCTCCCGCTGGGTATCGTCATCTCCGATTCCATGGTCGTGACGGTCTGCAACCGCCAGACCCCCATCCTTGACGATTTCGTTGCAGGGAAGGTGAAGCACTTCTCCACGGTGAAGAAGACCCGGTTCCTCTTCCAGATCTTCTATCGAAACGCGTCATCCTATCTGTATCACCTGCGCCAGATCGAGCGGGCGATATCCCGCATCGAGGTCGAGCTGCACCGGTCGATGAAGAACGAGGAGCTCTTCCAGATGATGGAAATGGAGAAGAGCCTCATCTACTTCTCAACATCGCTCAAGAGCAACGAGGCGGTCCTGGAGCGGATCCTGCGCACCAAGCCGCTGAAGATGTACGATGACGACGCCGAGTTCCTTGAGGACGTCATCATCGAGAACAAGCAGGCGATGGAGATGTCTCAGATCTACCTGCACATCTTAAACGGGATGACGCAGGCGTTTGCCACCATCATCTCCAACAACCTGAGTATCGTGATGAAGTTCCTTGCGTCCATCACGATCATCATCGCCATCCCGACGATGATCGCCAGCTTCTATGGCATGAATGTCAACGACCTGCCCCTCTCAAAAGCCCCGCTTGCATTCGAGACCATCTTCATGTTCTCGGTCATGATCTCGGTGCTGCTCGGGCTCTTCATGTGGAGGAAGAGGTTTTTCTAGAAAGACTGCCGTTGCCGCAGGCAAGGGCAGGCTGGAGAAGAATTGCGAGGCAATTCTTCGACTTCTGACTGGTTCGTCAGAACCAGGAAGACGAGAAGAACGCATTAGCGTTCTTCGATTTCGTGAGGGTTCCAAGACCCGAACCGCGGGAAGAACGCATCAGCGTTCTTAGATTTCATGAGGGGTGCAAGACCCGAACTGCGAGAAGAATATGCCACCGTTCTTCGAGTTCCGAGGGGTTATTAAACCCCGAGGAGAAGAAGAACCCTATGGGTTCTTCGACTTTCGAATGGTCGTAAGACCACGAGAAGGAGGAGAATTGCGGAGCAATTCTTCGACCTGCGGGTCTCATTTTCGGAACCAGGATCCGGCCGCCTAATTCAACGAAAAACCGCTCCCGCTCCTTTGCAACAGAATGAAAGAAGGATGATGGGCCCGCTGAGATTCGAACTCAGGACCTCCGCCATGTCAAGGCGACGTCATAGCCAACTAGACCACGAGCCCTCGTGATGCTCTATAGCATCTGTTCTGGTGCTATTAAAAATTAGTGTAAACGAACCTGCTTTTTTCACTTGCATGTGCCCGTTTGGGAGGCTCCGGAAGCCGGCACGCGGGCAGGAAGGCTTTATCGCGGGAACCGCATAACCGAAAGATCGGTGATTAGTATTTCGGAAGGACATACTGCCCCGCAGCAGCTCTTCGTCTTCGAGCAGGAAGCCGGGAGGCTCGAGCTGCTCGTCCGTATCGTGTACTGGATTCTCATTGGCCTCGTCTTGTGGGTGTACGGGTTCATCGCCATGATCTGCCTCATCATCCAGTGGGTCCACATCCTCATCCTGGCACGCCGCAACGAGGCGCTCTCCAACCTGATCAAAGGGTATCTCGAATATTACGTTCATGTCACGCCCTACGTCTATTTCATGACGGACGTGCGACCGGATGTGCTGCCGGTGACGGTAAAAATCTACGAAGAGCACTGATGTGCTCTTCTTGATGTCGAGATTCTAACGAACCTCTTCATATTCGACGAAGCCTGACGGCTTCTTCTCGTCCTCGAATCTCACTTCGTTCGATTCTTCGGATTTCGACGAGTGCTACTGTGGTTTTCAGATCACTCTGTTAAAAGCCTGCCCCTGAAAGGGACGCTAAAAAACATCACTGCGACTGCCTCTCAACTGAATTATCTCGAAAAAATTATTTCGCTATATTAATATGGGTTGTCCTGCAGATTTTTACCGGATCAATACTTTCTGCGGTTCACTGGAGGATATTTTTGTACGAATACCAGCATACCCTTTTTTTTCCGGTAAAAAATCACGGAAAAACCATTGTCGCGGCACTGGTCCTGCTCTGCATGTGCATCCTGCCGGTATCGGCAACGGTAATCGCCCCGGTCATCAACCAGAGCGCCACGATCTATATCGGGGAGGAGGGGCTCAACCTCACCCATGCCCTGAACCAGGCGCACGGGCAGCACGAGAACATATCCGCGGTGCCGGGAAACACCCAGATCGGGTGGTGGGCGTCGGCGATGACGGTGACAACAACGTCACCGATAAGAACCCTTGACCTGACCTCCCGCTACCAGTCGTTCGTTGTTGCACCGGCAGATTTTGTCGGATACACCGGGAACTGGTTCCTTATTGATAATGTAACCGGGGCGGCAGACCTGACAAACGGGGGGATACCCCGGGCGGTCATCACTGCAGCCGATCCAACTCTTGATATCGTAATATGGGATTTTAATCAGGCATCTGATGTGAACGGCAGGAGTGTTCCGCAAGGCGAAAGAATTGGGTTTAAAATAAAGACCAACATGTACACAGCCCTTGATGACCACTACAGGGGCCCTGTCACGCATACGGATTCAGACGGATATATTGATATTATCGTAAAGGATGAATATGGCACGACCCTGACCAGTCTTATTGTATGGGGTGTGCCTTCATCCCTCTTGCAGCAGGCCGTAATGACCCAGCCTTATTACTGGAACTCTGATGAAGGGTATGTAGCTTGGCAGACGGATGCAAAAGATGTCGGTAATAATTATCTGTACCCGGCGGGGACCTATACCATCAGTGCAGTCTCCCGGCTCAATGGCATGAAAGACAATTACAAGAATGCCGGTGCGGACTATACCGGAAAAACCATCAGCCAGGTATATACGATAACCCTGGTTACACCATCGGTTCATCTCGAATCGAACAAGGATTCGGTAGTGCGGGGAAACCGGTTCTCGCTGACGATTACCGGCAATCCATCAACTCAGTACTATGTCTGGGTTGTCAACGATGGCACAATTCCGCCGCACCCAACCACTGAAACCCCCCCCTCTATCCTCCCATCGGCATCAGTCACTCACGATTCGTTCGCGATCGCTCTAGATGGCATCGGTTCGCACATGGTAAGTGATGTTAATGGCAGTAAGGTGAAACTCAAGGATGCCGTAATCCCATCTGCACGGGACAAGATTTTTTACTATGCGTTAGTAACGACCAGTAAATCTGGTGTAGCAATAATGGAGATGCAGACATGGAATGCCACGCCACCGGCTACATATACATTCCGGGTCGAGGGGGAATCATTATCCGATGAAGTGAGCGTTGCCGTTGAAGGAGGGAATACCCCCATCTCCCCTGATGATGTGGACCAGGAAAAAATTATCTGGAGCTCGCGGAGAAACACGGAGATAACTCTTTTTCCGAATACCGACTACCAGCGGATCACGCAGGGTGCCACGATTTTCATCGGAGAAGATGCACTCAATATTACCGCAGCCCTCAACCAGGCACACGGCGATGGTTCAACCCCGTACATGGTCCCGGTCAATACCCGGATCGGGTGGTGGGCATCAGCTGCAATGGTCACGACCACATCTCCGACAAGAACCATCGATCTTGGAGGACGGCATTCATCATTCACCGTTGAACCATCCGATTTTGTCGGGTATTACGGGAACTGGTATCTTGTCGATCCGGTTTCCGGCATGGTCGACCTCTCGAACGGAGGTTCTTCGCAGGTTGTGTTTAATGTCCAGGACCCGACGCTCGATGTTAAGATCTGTGATCTTGATCAGGGGATTAATTCATGGGGGTTGGATGTATCGGGAAAATCCGTTCCGCAAGGAACGAGACTGACGTTCCGGATCGATACCAACATGTATCAGGCAACCTATTCAAACCGGCCTGACATCGGAGATTCTACAAAGGGATTCATAACGATAAAAGTGAAAAACGAGAATGGGGCGACCTACGATTTCCTTTACCAGAATAATACAACCTCATATGATCTGACAAACCAGTTTGTTGATGTTCAGCCATTTGTGTGGAACGAAGATTACCGTCACAACCTCCATAATACACACTCCACGCGTGTTTATTGGGGCACCGATCTCCGTGACAGCGATTACAATTTCTTCTATCCCGCGGGCACCTATACCGTAACTGCCGAATCAACCCTCAACCGGATGAAGGACAATTACAAGAACGCCGGGGCGGATTATACCGGGAAGACAGTCAGCCAATCGTATACGATTACCCTTACCACTGATTCGCTGCGGGCTGAAGCAAACAAGGATGCCGTTGTACTGGGAACGCCATTCTCCGTTACCGTGACCGGTCGACCAAGTACGCTCTATTACATCTGGTTGATGGGGACAGGAACGATGACCGGTGCAAATGGCAACCGCCCTCCGGTCATTACTGACTGCCAGGACCATGTATACCAGGACACCCCGTCGCTGTATCCCCTGCCGGCAGGATTACCGGTATGTTCTCCAATCGGGTTCTACCAGTATAAGAACGGTAACGGCTGGACAATCAAGGACGATGTTGCCACTGACAAGGGAGCAGGTGCTCCTTCCTACAACGGCACCCGGTACTACAGTGCTTTCATTACCACGACCTCCGGGACCCGGACCGTTGAATTCACGACCGATTCCGGAACAAAGGCAGGAAAATACACTATCCGGGTCGAGAACCGGACCGGACCTGAAGGAGGTTACACGTACCGGAGCGACGAAGTGGATGTTATCGTCACAAGCGATGGGGAAAACCCGGTCATGACAGCCGACTTTTCCGCTGACAAGGTAACAGGCAAGCCTCCGCTGGAAGTTAAATTCACTGATCTGTCCAGCGGTAATCCAACCGGCTGGGCATGGTATTTCGGGGACGAGGATTACAATAAATCCTGGACGCTTGTGAATGCAAGTGCTGGATGGCCGGGAAGGCTGGGTCATAGCAGTGTCGTGCTTTCTGATGGCAGCATTTTGGTAGTGGGGGGTGCCGGAGAAGGAGTGGAAAGATTTGATGTCTGGAGATCAGTGGATAGTGGATTAACCTGGACCCGGCAGACAGCAAATACCGGATGGACCGGACGATCTTTTCAAAGCGGGGTCGTACTTCCAGATAACACAATTGTTGTCATGGGAGGTCTGGATGGTCAGTTCTATCATGACGTATGGCAATCATCAGATCTGGGTGTCACTTGGACACTGGCAACTGCGAATGCCGGGTGGTCGGGACGATCCAGCCAAGCAAGCGTAGTACTACCAAATGGCACAATCGTTATGACGGGGGGCCGTAACGGTAGTGGACAAACAAATGACGTATGGCAATCTGCTGACAAGGGCATAACATGGACAATGCAAACCGCTCAGGCTGGATGGAAAGCACGGTGGGGTCATACCAGTGTAGTACTTCCGGATGGCAGTATTATCCTCATGGGCGGGATGAGTACGACCGGCCTTTTCAATGACGTATGGCGTTCCACTGACGACGGTGCAACATGGACGCAACAAACTGCGAGTGCCGAATGGTCGGCTCGATATGATCACAGTAGCGTTGCCCTTCCCGATGGAAGTATAATATTAACGGGAGGCCGAACGGCAAGTCACGGGAATACGAATGAAACTTGGCTGTCAAAGGACATGGGAGTAACATGGAGACAACTTCCTGTTTCTGACTGGCGTGAAAGGTTTGCTCATTGCAGTGCAGTACTACCTGATGGCAGTATTATCCTCATAGGTGGAGAATATGACGATGGTAGCATTGGCGTGATGAACGATGTCTGGCGCTTCCAGCCGTCCGCCTCTTCCGAACAGAATCCGTCGCATATCTACACAAACCCGGGAACCTACACAGTAGCACTTCAGGCATACAATGCTAACGGTTACAACAGTACGATTAAGAAGAACCTCATCACCGTAAACTCTGTAGCATCAAACACCTCCGCGAACTGGACCCGTTCCACTGAACACGCCAGGTTCTCCCCCAGGATAAGTTTTGCATCAGCAATTTTCAATAACAGACTCTGGGTAATCGGGGGCATGCTCAATAATCCCTCCACATACTTCAACGATGTCTGGTATTCTTCTGACGGGATCTCCTGGACCCGGGCAACGGCATCTGCGCTATTCTCCGGACGGTACGGGCATACGGTGGTTGCCTACGATGACAAGCTCTGGGTCATCGGGGGATACGATGCACCCAATCACTACCTGAACGATGTCTGGTACTCTTCAGATGGAGTGACATGGACCGAGGCGACAGGGCATGCTGCATTCTCACCGAGGCTCCTCCATACGTCGTTTGTCTATGACGGGAAAATGTGGGTGGTTGCCGGGGAAATTGCCGAAAAGCCGGCGGTTTACACAAACGATGTCTGGTATTCTTCAAATGGCGTAACATGGACACGGGCTGCAGAACATGCTGCCTTCCCGGCCAGGGGCGGACACGGGTCTGTCATTGTCAACAACGAGATGTGGGTGATAGGGGGAATCGGCGATACCTTTGGGGATGTCCGGTATAATGATGTCTGGCATTCTGCAGACGGGGTGAACTGGAATGCCGTAACAACGAATGCTGCATTCACTCCCCGATATTATTTCAACCCTGTAGCTGTCAACAATACCATCTGGGTGATCGGGGGATTCAACAAAACAAATGCCCTGAACGATATCTGGGCTTCCTCAGATGGTATATCATGGGACCGGGTAATTTCAACCACAAAATTTCCGCCGAGGTTTGCCCATCAGGCTGTGACAAAGAACAATATTGTCTGGGTGATCGGGGGATGGGATGAAAATAATGTCATATACAATGATGTCTGGCATACCGGCCATGTCGGGAGTCTCGCAATTGCGCCCGTAATATCCTCAGTTACCCCCGCGTCTGCCCCGGTGAACTCGCAGATCAGCTTTTCCATCACGGGGACAGATTTTGATCCTGCGCCGGGCGCTACAAGAGTAAATTTCACAAAAGGCGTTGGTGCGAGGCGGTTTGACAACCGGAACATTACCATCACATCGGTCACCGAAACCCAGATAAATGGGACGATGACCGTCGGCAAGACCGCACCTGTGGGGAACTGGAACCTGACCGTTACCACGACAAGTGGCGGGGCATCACCCTCCGCCGTCAATGCGATAACAATAACAGGAACTCCCGCGGTAGCCGGATTCTCGGCTGACTGGGCCCGGGCAACAGGGCATGCTCCATTTATAGAAAGAATGGCCTTCTCGATGACAGAATTTGACAACCGGATCTGGGTTATCGGGGGGACCGGGGCAGGTGATACCTATTTCAATGATGTCTGGTACTCCCCGGACGGGGCAAACTGGACCCAGGCCACTGCCTCCGCACCCTTTACGGCACGTTATGGCCATACAACGGTCGTATTTGACAACCGGATCTGGGTTATCGGGGGGTACGATCTGTCCCACCATTACCTGAACGATATCTGGTACTCATCAGATGGGGTGACTTGGACAAGAGCTGCAGAACATGCGGCATTCTCACCGCGGCTCCTCCATACGTCGGTTGTTTATGACGGGAAAATGTGGGTCATTGGCGGGGAAATTGCAGAGAAACCATCGGTTTACACGAACGATGTCTGGTATTCTTCAGATGGCGTTACATGGATTAAGGCCACAGATTCAGCGTCGTTCCAGCCCCGTATCGGGCACGGACTGGGTGTCTTTAAAGATGAGATGTGGATAATTGGCGGTATCGGTGATACGAATGCAGAAAGCCGGTTTAATGATGTCTGGCACTCTGCGAATGGGCAGGACTGGGTGGTTATGACCAATGCAGCCGATTTCTCGCCGCGCTATTATTTTACGCCGGTAGTTACCACCGATGGGATATGGGTGATCGGAGGAGTAAACACTACTCAGTCCACGAGTGAAGCATGGTATTCTACGGATGGTGAATCCTGGCATCTCGTACTTTCACCGGAAGAATTCTCACCACGATATGCCCAGCGGGCTCTGCTCTTTAACGATAACATCTGGGTTATCGGGGGCATGGATTCACCGTCGACTTTTTTCAATGATGTGTGGTATACCAACGCAACCGGCACGCTAAAACCGTTCGAAAAACCGACAATTTCGTCCTTTGTCCCTGCAAACGCGCTGCTGAACACCACGATCAATTTCACCATCACCGGGACCGGATATGACCCACGGACCGGAAAGACCATGGTCCATTTTACAAAAGGTAGCGGCGCCGGGACGTTCGATAACCGGAATATCACTCTGATCTCGGTTACTCCGACACGGATCAGCGGGGAGATGGTCATCGGTCCCGATGCACCGAAAGGGAACTGGGACCTGATCGTGACGACAAACGGAGGAGGGTCTTCGCTTCCAAGGACCGGGGCCCTTACCGTAACAGCACAGGCAGCAACGGTCATATCCGGAATAACGCCGGCCACCGGTTCGCGGAACACAACGGTGAACTTCACAATTGCCGGGAATAACTTCCAGCCGGGACTCGGACAGACCCGCGTCCGGATATACGAGGATGTGCTGGACCATGAGCTGAACGTGACGGTCAGCGGCGTCACCCCTGCAACCATCCAGGGCAGCATCCTCATCCCGTCCGATGCCCTGCCTGGTTCCTACATCCTGGAAGTATCGACTGTTGATGGCGGGACGGCAACAAAGGCCGGAGCCTTCACCGTGGGATATTCCTCCCCTCCGTCAATACGGGATGTCACGCCTTCATCCGGCTTCCGGAACACAACAACGGCCTACACGATAACCGGCACCGGGTTCCAGCCCGGGCTGACCACCGTGATGTTCCGGAACCAGACAACCAACGCACTCCTGGGGACACTCGCGATTATGGGTATGAGTAGTACGGTGATCACCGGAGACCTCGAAATCCCGGCAAATGCCTCAACAGGGTTTTACCGGGCCGACATCATCACCGCGGACGGGGGCACCACTAGCCGGCTGAATGCGTTCCAGGTAAGGGCAATCCAGCCTCCGACAATCGGTACGATAACACCGGATACCGGGGCTCGGGGGATCGCCGTTGCCTTCACCCTCACGGGCACGAACTTCCAGTCGGATAAGACATCTGTCCGGATCATGGATGTCGTAACCGGTACCGAGACCTACATGGACGTATTCAGCGTCACGCCCACGAAAATCATAGGCAGATTCTCCATCCCGGCAAATGCTCCTCCCGGCAGATACCTGCTTGAAGTGACCTCGGCAGATGGCGGAACGACACGAAAGAACGCTGCCTTCACCGTCACCCACATGCAGCTGCCGGTCATCACGTCAATCACCCCGGCCGAAGGATTCCGGAACAGCACCACCGCGTTTGTCCTGAAAGGCAGCAACTTCATTGAATCGGGCACAACCGTCCGCCTCCGTACATTCGGGACAACCATTGCCTCAAGCCTGACGAGCGTGAACGCAACAACGGCCATCGGCAGTTTCACCATCCCTGCCAATGCAACGACCGGCTCCTACCGGCTGGACGTCATCACTGCTGGGGGCTTCAAGAGCAGGCAGAACGCGTTCACCGTGAAAGACAGCCCGGACCCGGTGGCAGGATCCGTAACGCCATCGAACGGGGCACGCGGTTCAACGGTTGCCTTCACGATCAGCGGTTCCGGCTTTGAGGCCGGTGAGACATCTGTCGTGTTCACAAACCAGAGCGTTGGCGGTTCCGGCACAGTCACCTCCATGACCCCGACGATCATCAGTATTGTACCCGGTCAGATTATCGGGAGCATGAATATCCCGGCAAACGCTGCCACCGGATACTGGAAAGCCAGTGTCACAACCACCGATGGCGGAACGGCCCTGAAGTCGAATGCATTCAGGGTGACCTGACCTTTCTTTTTAGTGAATATATCCCATTGTGCAAAATATCGCCAGAAAAACCGGACTTGCGCATCTGGATTATATAATATCTCCGGCGTAAAAAGATACTACTGCTTAATAATCTCCCGGGATACTACACTACATCTGGCAGGGCAGGGTCAGAGCAATTCGTACCGGATATCCACGTGACTACCTTGCATTGCTCCTAAATCACCGCGAGGGAGATGGCACCAGTCATGAAGACAGCAGGCACTTTTTTCCTGATCCTCTGCCTCACCCTCATCATCTCCGGCGCATGGGCAGACACGGGCATATTCAAAGGAAACAATGAGCGGACCGGTGATTACAGCACCGATATGGGCCCGGGCATGTCGAACGGCAAGGTGCTCTGGAAGAAGTATATCGGGCCCGGTCTGACATATCACTATTATCAGACTCCGGTTATTGCAAACGGCGTCATGTATATCGTTGACCGCGATGATAAGTCGATAATCCATGCCATGGGGGCCACGAACGGGACCATCCTCTGGACCTATTATTGCGATAATTATATCTGGGACGAGCTGACTGTTGCTGACGGCGTTATCTACTTTGGGACCTATCATGGTCCTGTCTATGCCGTTAACGCGGTAACCGGGTTGAAGATCTGGGAGGCCGGGATCGATCCTGATATGGCCTTCGGTTACCCAACCTCCGCAATATCCTCCCCGCTCGTTGACGGTAACTATGTCTATTTCCAGGACTGGTACGGCTGGATCTATAAGTTCAACAAGGCCAATGGTGCGCGGGTGGCCAAGATCGAGACAGGGAACAGGTACAACGTGATTTCAGAAGGGATTACGTACCAGGTCAAGGCCGGGCACTATGGCTCCCCCGCTTTGAGCAACGGTGTCCTGTACACCGGCTGCAGGGATATCAGCTTTGTCTGGCTCTGGCCCGAAAGTTCCATGACGGAGGATTATGTCTGTGCAGTGACGACCTCCGGGACCCCGGTCTGGAAAAGCACCAACGGACACGACTGGGGGCACTGGTACACGAGCTCAACGCCCGCAATTGCCGGAAACCGGGTGTTTATGAGTTCGGGTAACGGAAACATAACTGCGTTCGATAAAGACTCAGGATCGCACCTCTGGAATTTTGTTGGCGGATGGTATACATTTGGCGAACCGGTGATAGCCAACGGGACGGTCTATGTCACCAGTGTGGTCCGCGAACCGGATGACAAATATTTCGGCAGGATTTATGCCCTCAATGCGGCAAACGGGGCACAACTCTGGAGCCATGACGTAGATGACCGGAAGGCATGGTGGAATAACGCACCGGTCTATGCCAACAATGTCCTTTACGCCACTTATTCCTGGTCTGATTCAACGAAACCCCCCTATCCCAAGTCATATAGCAGTGTTGCCGCGATCAATGCATTGACCGGGGAGGAGATCTGGAATTTTTCCTATGACTATTGGGTTGGCTCCCCTGTGGTAGCAGACGGGGTAGTGTACTTCTCCTCGGAAGACGGCTACCTCTTCGCACTCGGCAATGCAACCGCCGACACCCTGCCGGTGCCGGACTTTGATGCGGACGCGACCATCGGGGTCTCCCCAATGACTGTCCACTTCACCGACCTTTCGAGGAGCAACGGCACCCTGTACCGGAACTGGAGCTTCGGAGACGGGAACTGGACCAACAGCACGGGACAGGCACCGGTCAATCCGACCTTCACCTACCATACCCCCGGTTACTACTGGGTGGAACTCTCGGTGACCAACTCGTCGGGAACCAATACGACAACCCGGGCCAGTTATATCCACGTCCTGGACGAAGCGTTCACGTTTGCCGGCCCGGAGATCACGAAGATCAACATCACCCCCAAAGCCCCGACAACGCTCCATAACGTGAAATTCAAGGCTGAATATATGCCAGTCGGGGGTTACGAGGTCATCGGCTATGACTGGGTTGTCCTGGATGCGGTAACCGGCAAGACCGACTGGTCGCTGAGCAAGAACGAGAACCCGGCAACCTACAAGCCGGCAGCGGGCAGGTACAAAAACAAGGTTGTCCAGTGCACGATGACCTACAAGGAGACGGCAACCGGTCAGCTCGGGTTCTCCTATGCATCCCAGCCCTTCAAGATGTACTTCGAGATGGGCAACCGCTCGAAATGGGCTGATGACGATGCCGATAAGCTGCCGAACTGGTACGAGTACTGGAAAGCAGACAACACCATTGACGGGATCGGGAACTTCCGCTATACCAATGCCAAGGAAGCCGGTGAGTATGTAGCAGGGAACGACACGCTCTACCTGGGCCCGGATGCACCGAAGACCTGGATAGCGTTCACACTGAATACACCCAATGGTACTGAACATTTCGGGGGGCTTGTCGGCATCAACAACACGGCAGCAACAATCCTGCATGAGAGTAACCACAAGAGGCTTACAGACCTCTGGAAACCGGGAGGAGCTTTTAATGGCCTGGCTGATTCTGACGAGGGATGGAGCCACGGGGACGAGGACGACGACCTGCCGGACACCTACGAGTCCACCGTCTCGAAAACCTGGAACAACCAGACAGACACCTACAACCTCTCGACTGTCCTTGCAGACGGGTACTGGACATACGGTGACCAGGAGTACATGTGTTATCGGGCGGAATGGAATTACACAACTGCGACCCACAAGGACCGCGACTGGGCAAATCCCGGCCTCCAGGCAGGCCCCGAAGGCGTGGTAAACATTTCCTCAGTTGGCGGGGGTGCGGGCAGCATGGGAGTGCTCGCTTTCTCGCTCGGTAAAGAGCCCCTTGCGGGTAACACCAATGCCGCTGGTGACTCGGACTCCGTACTGGATACCAATGGAAACGGTCTGTACAACCACCTGATCGTCTCTACTACAGTCAATATCACGCGGAACGGGACCTATTATGTCGAAGGAATCCTTCTTGATTCCAGTGGCAATGTTATTGCTGAAACCGGAAACGATACCTCGTTTGATAAAGGAATGCACCCCGTCAGCCTGGATTTTGATGGAAACGAGATCTATCGAAGCGGTGTGAACGGGCTATACAACGTCAGCCTCGTCCTCTGGGAGACCAGCCGCGAATCATTCATCAAAGAGCGGCGCCCGGACTTCCTGCAGACCAATCTTTACTACTACACAGACTTCGAGGGAGCCCAGGCATCCTTCACCGGAAGCTGGTCGGACGAGGGCGTTGATACAAACGGTGACGGCACCGATGATTATCTCAGGGTGCAGCGCGACATCACCGTCAGCAGCCCCGGGAACTATCGCGTGGAGGGATACCTTGAGACCGGCAACGAATCGGCAGTCATCTTCAGCGAGACCTACCCCACATCAGCGGTGGGAACAACACCGGTTACCCTTGATTTCAGCGGCGATGCCATCGGGCAGAGCCGGAAGAACGGCCCGTACAATATCACGCTGGTGGTCCTGTATGACAATGACGAAGAGCTCCAGGTCATCCCCGATCCGTACAGGACTTCGGCATACAGTTACACGGATTTTATCCGGTCACCGGTCTCTGTCGGGAGCACGTTCCGTGACTGGCCCGTTGACAGCGACGCCAATGGCGTGAACGAGTCCCTTGCCATCGAGACCTCCGTCACTGCGGATACACCGGGAACCTATGTTATAACCGGAGTGCTTGCCGATGAGACCGGGGAGACGATCGGCTACGCGGCGAATATGACAACGCTCCCGGCGGGTGCAAACACCGTGACTCTCTTGTTTGCCGGAGGGGACATCTACCGTCACGCAGTCTCGGGCACCTATTCACTGGAACAGGTACGGGCTTCGCCAAAAGAGCTCACCGACCCGGACCAGATCGCCAATGGCTACACAACAACCTTGTACGATTACACGACTTTCATTAAACCGGCCCCGCTCGAGGCACGGTTCGACGCTTACCCGTTGAAGGGTGCACCGCCGCTCGTGGTCGATTTCACCGACCGTTCCGTGGGATCGCCCAAAGAGTACAACTGGAGTTTCGGGGACGGCACGGTCTCGACAATGAGAAACCCGGTCCATGTGTACGAGTCGGAGGGGCTGTATCCGGTCCGGCTCACGGTCGCGAATGCATTCGGATCCAATTATTCCGAGAAGTCCTCCTTCATCAACGTGACGATCCACCAGGGTCCCCTCATTGCCCAGTTCTTTGCAAATGTCACCAAAGGAGTCGCACCGCTGGTTGTCCAGTTCCGGGACACCTCAGAAGGTGAGCCAACCTGGTGGATGTGGGATATCGACGGCACACCGTACATGGAGAAGAGCCCCGTCCATACCTTCACAACGCCGGGCAACTATTCCGTGACCATGACAGCAGGGCGGTCCGGAGGCGCCAATACCACCCCGATCATGTACTTCACGGTCCTGCCGGCCGGTACCCTGCCGGTGAAGACACAGTTCACTGCCAACGAGACCCGGGGGGCGGTCCCCTTCGCGGTGCAGTTCATGGATACATCGACCGGTTCCCCCACGGAATGGAACTGGAGTTTCGGGGACGGGGCAGTCTCGGCAGAAAAGAACCCTGTGCACACCTACTATACCGCCGGATCGTATACCGTCTCGCTGAAAGCAACCAATGCATATACTTCGAGCACCCTCACGACCGATGCATACATTACGGTGGACATTGACCCTGCAGCAGGGCCGCTCCGGGTCATCCCGCCGGGCGGGACCGTATTCATTGGTGAATCCGGGCTGAACCTGACCCGGTGTGCAGGCACGAACAACACCCTCGCATGGTGGGCTTCCCCTGCCCAGGTCGGCGTTGCACCACCCATGAAGGTCGTCCATATTTCCGGGCAGGAGCGGGACTTCTTCGTCAGCCAGGCAGAGTTTGGCGGATATACCGGCACCTGGTACACCTCCGATGTCGATAACCCGGCCGGTATCCCCCCCACGGCATTCATCGCAGCCGAACCGGCCATCGATATTACGGTCACTGATGCGACAACCGGGACAGATGCCAACGGCATGACGATCCCGGTCGGCGACCAGATCGCGTTCACGATCACCAGCAACCTGGATGTCCTGACAGAGCGGGGGATTGCCGGCGCACCGGTCAGGATCTGGATCCAGGGGCCCGACGGGACCGTGTACACATCCCTGGTAAATAAGACCGGCACGGCAACCAGCCTGTACCGGGAGGTATCCGGCACACCCCATGCCACCGGCACGATCTGGAACACCGCAAACGGCCTGTACCCTGCCGGCAACTACACCATCACCGCATGGAGCACCGCAAACCACATGAACACCAATTACCCGGTGAGCGGCAGGACGATCGCCGAGTACCGTTTCGTCAACACCTCGACATCGCCGCCCCCGGTCAAGCCTGCACCGGCGGTATCCGGCATTACACCTGCATCCGCGTACCTGGAAAGCACAGTCAACTTCTCCATCACGGGCAGTAACTTTATCAACGGCAGCACAACGGTCGAGTTCCGGAACCAGACCACGATCCTCAGCCCGGTCCTCACGAATGTGTCCGCAAACCGCATTGACGGGTACCTTATCGTACCCGCAACATCGGCAACCGGCCCATGGAACGTCCGGGTGGTTGTCACCGGCAACGGAGAGAATACGCTCATCGGCAAATTCAGTCTTGTCCAGCTGATGCAGCCCACGGTAACCTCGATTACTCCGTCATACAGTGGCCGGACAGCGGTCGTGAAGTACACGATTGCCGGCACCAACTTCCAGACCGGGGCGGGCAATACGGCGGTCACGCTCTTCAACCGGACGCACTTTGACGCAGGGAATCCGAACATCACCGCGAACATCACCAGCATAACACCGACGTCCATCACGGGCAACTTCACGGTGCCGGCGGACTCGCCGTTCGGTGCAGCATGGGCGGTCAACGTGACCACCGTGAGCGGCGGGATGAGCACGTCACCGGTGTATTTCAGTGTCACCCGGCAGAACACCCCCACGGTTGCAACAGTCACGCCGAATTCGGGCGTCCTGAACAGCACGGTGCCCGTCGCGCTGACGGGGACTAACTTCCAGGTCGGCGTGAACGGAACATACGTGACGTTCTTCAACAAGACGTATGCGGATGCCCATGGCGGGGACAAACTCGTCCTCTCCGTAAAGAGTGTCACAGCAACGTCGATCAAGGGGCTGCTCGTCATCCCCGCCGATGCAACGGTCGGCAACCGGTGGAACGTCACCGTGGCGACCGTGGACGGCGGCAACAGCACTTCATCCATCTGGTTCACGGTGATAAAACCGGTCCCGACGATTGCATCGATAACTCCATCGAGCGGCGTCCGGACAAACCGGGTGGTCTTCACGCTGACTGGGACCAACTTCCAGCCGGGAACAGGCAACACGACCGTAACACTCTTCAACCGGACGCACTTTGAGGCCGGCCATGCAAACATCACCGCGAACATCACGAGCCTGACGCCGACATCGATCACCGGCAACTTCACGGTACCGGCGGACTCCCCATTCGGTGCCGCATGGGCGGTCAACGTCACAACCGCAACCGGCGGCATGAGCATGTCGCCGATCCTGTTCAGCGTCCCGCAGCAGAAGACGCCGACGATTAATGCGATTACCCCGGCATCCGGAATGCTGAACAGCACGGTGCCCGTCACGCTGACCGGCACGAACTTCCAGGTTGGCGTGAACGGAACGTACGTGACGTTCTTCAACAAGACCTACGCGGATGCCCATGGCGGGGACAACCTTGTCCTTGCCGTGACGAGCGTCACGACAACGTCGATCAAGGGCAACCTCGTCATCCCCGCCGATGCAACGGTCGGCAACCGGTGGAACGTCACCGTGACGACCGTGGACGGCGGCAACAGCACTTCATCCATCTGGTTCACGGCGATAAAACCGGTCCCGACCATCGCGAGCCTGACGCCGACCAGCGGTGTGCGGACGAACATTATCACGTTCACGCTGGCCGGCACCAACTTCCAGCCGGGCATAGGAAACACGACGGTCACGCTCTTCAACCGGACCTTCTTCGATGACAACAACCGAAACATCACGGCGAACATCACGAGCCTGACGCCAACGGCGATAGTCGGCAACTTCACGGTACCGGCGGATTCACCGTTCGGGGCTGCATGGTCTGTCAATGTCACAACCGCAACCGGCGGCATGAGCATGTCGCCGATCCTGTTCAGCGTCCCGCAGCAGAAGACGCCGACGGTAACGGCGATTACTCCAGCGAGTGCGTTCCGGAACAGCACGGTCCTGATGACGGTGACCGGCACCAACTTCCAGATCGGGACCACCGGTTCGAACGTGACGCTGTACAATAAGACATATTTCGATGCAACCGGTGAGAAACCCGGCATGACGATCCTGAAGCTCTCGCCAACCCAGATCATCGGGTACTTCCGGATCGCGGACACGGCAGTGGAGGGCAACCAGTGGCTGCTGAACGTGACCACGGTTGACGGTGGTATGAGCATGTCGATCGTGAAGTTCACGGTCAACCGGCCGGTCCCGACCATCACGACTATGACGCCGACCAGCGGCGTCCGAACAAGCATAGTCAAGTTCACCATAGCAGGCACCAACTTCCAGCCGGGTGTAGGAAACACGACGGTGACGCTCTTCAACCGGACCTTCTTCGATGCGAACAACAAGAACATCACCGCAAACATCACCAAAATAACGCCAACATCGATCACCGGCAACTTCACGGTGCCGGCCGATTCACCGTTCGGTGCCGCATGGGTCATCAACGTCACAACCGCAAGCGGCGGCATGAGCATGTCGCCCATCATGTTCAGCGTCCCGCAGCAGAAGACGCCGACAGTTACCGCAATCACGCCGATAAGTGTGTTCCGGAACGGTAGTGTCCTTGCAACGATTACCGGCACGAACTTCCAGGTCGGCGTGAACGGCACGTATGTCACGCTCTACAACAAGACCTACTTCGATGCAACCGGCGAGAATATTGTCGTCACGGTCCTCAAAGTCACGCCGACATCAATCATCGGCCGGTTCCAGGTCCCGGACACTGCACCGGACGGTAACCAGTGGGTCGTCAACGCGACCACGGTCGACGGCGGCACCAGCCCGTCGGCGGTCCGGTTCACGGTCGTGAAACCTGTTCCGACCATCACCAGCATCACCCCGGCAAGCGGTGTGCGGACAAATATCATCACCTTCACGATCGCCGGCACCAACTTCCAGCCGGGTGTAGGAAACACGACGGTCACGCTCTTCAACCGGACATACTTCGATACGTACAACCAGAACCTCACGGCGAATATCACGGCGATCACCCCGACTGCCATTATCGGCAACTTCACGGTGCCGGCCGATTCGCCATTCGGCGCTGCATGGGCGGTCAATGTCACGACCGCTAACGGCGGCATGAGCATGTCGCCCATCATGTTCAGCGTCACGCCGCAGAAGACGCCGGCCATCACAACCGTAATGCCGGCAGCCGGTGTCCAGAACAGCACGGCAGACCTGACCATAACTGGAACGAACTTCCAGGTCGGTACGGCAGGGTCGGCAGTCACCATCTTCAACCAGTCATACTACACCACCACCACGACGAACCTGACTGTCGTCCTCAAGAGCGTCACAGCGACTACCATTAAGTGCCGCGTGACCATCCCGCAGGATGCGCCGGAAGGCGACGGCTGGAGGATCAACGTGACCACGGTCGATGGGGGCAGCAGTACTTCGCTGGTGAAGTTCACGGTGATCCGCCCGACTCCCGCGATCACCTCAATAACACCAACCAGCGGTGCCCGGGCGAGCGTTGTCACCTATACCATCACCGGCACCAACTTCCAGACCGGGCTCGGGAACACCACCGTGACCCTGTATAACAGCACGTACTTTGCCACGATGAATAAGAACGTGACCGCTAACGTGACAACGGTGACTCCCACGACAATCAAAGGCAACTTTACCGTACCGGACGACGCCGATTTCGGCAACCTTTGGTTCGTCAACGTCACGACCACAAACGGCGGATCCAGCATCTCGCGGGTCATATTCACGGAGAACCGGCTCGTGCCCTCCATCACCACGATGACACCGGACACCGGGTACCCGACGAGTACCGTCTCTTACACGATCACAGGTACAAACTTCCAGCCCGGCATGACAACGATCAACCTGAGCAAAGCAGGTTATGGTGAAGTTACCACAGCGATCTACTCCCTCAGCCCGACCCGGATCCAGGGCGGCATCCAGATCCCGGCCGATGCACCGGCCGGTGCATGGAAGGTCAACGTCAGCACCACCGATGGCGGCACGAGAACATGGGCGAGGACGTTCACGGTCTCGAAGATGCCCGCCCCGGTCATCTCCACCATCGCACCCACCGCAATGTACCGCGGGACAACCGTCTCCTTCACGGTCAACGGCAACTACTTCCAGCCGGGCGGCAACACGGTCATGAACCTGACCAACTCGAGCGGGTACAACATCACGGCGACACTCTCTTCGGTATACCCAACCTCAATCAGCGGAACGGTCACCCTACCCGATGAGGTTAAACCGGGTGCGTGGAAGGTCAATGTCACCACAACCGACGGCGGAACGGGAACGAAGATCAATGCCGTCACCATCCTGTGATCCGGATCCGAACCATCAGGGCACTGCTGTACCTGCTGCTGAAAGAGGTCCCTTCACGCACTCCATTGCCAAAATCCGGTGTTCACTGGGCCGGAGGGTATCGATCAGCCCGACCCAGTTCCGGGAACTCCTCCTCTCCCATCATCCCGATCACCCTTCTTTTGATAATGACATCATTCGCATCCGGGGGCGGAGGATATGCGCCGGCTGTCTCCTGGCATACCCGACAGCCCTGCTCGTGGTTCTCCTGCTCCGGCCAACGGGTTTGGAGAGCATTTTCATTGCGCTGCTCCTTGCTGCAATCTCCCTGCTCCGCAGGCTTTCGGCAAATGTTCCCGTACAGCACGCATTCCGGGTCCTTGCAGGGATTGCTCTCGGGTTTGGTATCGGGGGTGTTTTCTGGGCAATGGAGACCGGGAACTGGATTTTCTTCTTCGTTCTCGCTGCAGGCGCAGGATTGTATGCGATTGGAAGAGCCTGGTCTCTTTATGGAAAACTCAATGCCTGTAGCACGGGATAAGAACACGCGATCCAAAGGTTGCAGGGGATGGCTGAATGTGACTGGATGATGGTCAGCCGATACCCAGCATGAACTCCGCGGCGTCCTTCTTTGCCTTACCAGTATTCCCGATTGCAGTGACTTTCACGTGATCGGTTCCGGCGAGCGATATGGTAACCTGGTGCTGGTGGGTGAACCAGTAATAATAGATGATCGCTCCGATGATACCAAGGCAGCAGAGAATGAGAAAAATTATCCAGTTCACATCGCGGTCCGGATGAAGGAACGCCATAACGTAATCCGTCTGGGTCTGGAGAGAGTAGCCCTTGGATGCGAAAAACGGGGTTGCCCGGTTGAAAAATTCCTGCCGCTCCATTGCCGTGTCTTTCTGGACCGCCGGGTCTCCTGCTGAAGCGTACAGATAAGCTCCGCAATGAGAACATACCCGGGTGATCTCATCAGTTACGGGCTTACCGCACTGGGTACAGTATCGGGGCATACATATCGTTTCTCATGGTAGTGTGCCCGGTATATGGGAAAAGGCTGTCGAAAAAAGGAGGGGGAGAGTGTCAGATCTTCTCGTTCGAGATCCTGGCAAAGGTCATCGTGAAGATGCCCGGGAGGGTGGCAAGTTCCTTGATAACGGCTTCCGGCACGGGGCTGTCAACGTTGAGGACCATCAGTGCCGGCTGTTTGGGGTCGAACCGGCCGACCTGCATCCCGGCGATATTGATGTTGTTCTTGCCAAGGATGGTTGCCGCCCGCCCGATGACGCCGGGCTGGTCAAGGTGCTTTGAGACCAGGACATGCCCTTCGGGGATCATGTCCATCGTGTAGCTGCCAACGGAGACAATACGGCTGCGTCCCTTCAGGAACACCGAGCCGCTGACGCTCTCCTCACCCTTGTCGGTCCTGATCCGGATGGTGATGAGGTTCTTGAAGCCGCTCGACTCCTGGGTCACCGTCTCGCTGACCGCGATACCGCGCTCCTTCGCGATATAATCAGCATTCACGATATTGACCGGCTGCTGGAGGATCGGGTCAAGGAGACCTTTCAGGGCCAGCCGGGTGACGAACTTCATGCTGCCCGCGTACTGGGAGAGATCTCCCCCGTAGATACATTCAACAGATGAGAGCCGGCCACCGGCGATCTGGGTGACGAAACGCCCCATCTTCTCGGCGAGCTGGGCATACGGCTGGAGGAGCTCGGCATGCTCGGGAATGACCATCGGGGCATTGACGACATACTTGGCTGACCCGCCATTGAGGACCTCGATGCACTGCTTGGCAACCGAGACCGCGACATTGAGCTGGGCCTCGACCGTGCTTGCACCGAGATGGGGGGTGACGATGATGTTCTCGAGCGTGAGGAGTGGGGAACTGGTCGGGGGTTCCTCCTCGAAGACATCGAGCGCTGCACCGGCAACCTTGCCGCTCTTGACGGCATCATACAGCGCCTTCTCGTCAATGATGCCTCCGCGGGCACAGTTGATGATCCGGACGCCGTCTTTCATCGTCGCGATGCTCTTTTCGTTAATGACATGCGTCGTTTCAGGGATGAGCGGGGTGTGGACGGTGATGACATCCGCGACCGTGAAGAGATCCGCCATGGTCATCATCTCGACACCGAGCTGGGCTGCCCGCTCTTTGGTGATGAACGGGTCGTATGCAACACACTTCATGTCCATTGCCTGTGCCCGCTTGGCAACCTCGCGCCCGATACGACCGAACCCGACGATACCCAGCGTCTTTTCGTTCAGCTCGACACCCATGAACTTGTTGCGCTTCCATTCGCCCTTCTTCAGGCTCGCACTTGCCTGCGGGATGTTGCGGGCGAGCGCCTGCATCATGGCCATCGTATGTTCGGTTGCTGCAAGGGTGTTGCCCTCGGGAGCATTGGCAACGATGATGCCCTTTCGTGTCGCCGCATCAACGTCGATATTGTCGACACCCACTCCTGCCCGGCCGATGAATTTCAGCCTGCTGCCGGCTTCTATCACCTTCGCGTTGACATCGGTGCCGCTCCTGACAAGCAGGGCATCGTAATCGCCGATGATCTTACAGAGTTCGTCCTCCTTAAGACCGGTTTTAACGTCCACATCGACGACCGGCCGCAGGATTGCGAGACCCTCTTCCGCCAGCGGATCGCTGACGAGCACTCTAGCCTTTGCCATAAAAAACCCATATGATATAGGCGCCATACTTAATCAGGGTTATTCTTCTCGGTCGTGGTTCTGGTGCATCCCTGCGATCCGGTGATAGGTATTATAGTACAAAAGATGACATCATAAGTGGTGCGAGCATGAAAGATGTGCCCAATGTTTTATGGCTCGAAGAGATCCGGAAGGAGGACATCATCTCGGTCGGGGGGAAAGGGGCTTCCCTTGGCGAGATGGCGTCCATCGGTCTTCCGGTCCCCAGGGCATTTGTGGTAACAGCCCAGGCATTCCGCCGGTTTCTCGTAGAGACCGGTCTTGAACAGAAGATCTTCGCCTCCTACCAGAACCTCAATGTTGAGGACAACGAGGCCCTCGAGAAGGCAGCGGAGGGGGCAAAGGCGATGGTCCTCAAGGCGAAGATGCCCGCAGCTATCCGCGACGATATCAAAAAGGCATACAAGAAGATGGCCGACAAGGAGCTCATCGTGGCGGTCCGTTCGAGTGCAACTGCCGAGGACCTGCCCGATGCCAGTTTCGCCGGCCAGCAGGAGACTTACCTCAATATCCGGGGTGAGGCAGCGCTTCTTTCATCGGTTCAGAAGTGCTGGGCATCCCTGTACGGCGCCCGGGCAATTTACTACCGGGCAAAGCAGGGATTTGACGACCATACCGTGAACATTGCCGTCGTTGTCCAGCAGCTTGTCCATTCGGAGAAAGCAGGGGTTATGTTCACGTCCCATCCGATCACGGGAGAGAAGAAGACCATCATCGAGGGTTCATGGGGTCTTGGGGAAGCGGTTGTTTCAGGAACGGTCTCCCCGGATAATTATACCTTCGACCAGAAGAGCGAGAAAGTTACCGATATCTATATCGCCGCCAAGAAGGTCGAGATCATTGCCGATGGCGACCATGGCACCAAGGTCGTCGATGTGACCGGTCCCCGGCAGGACGCACAGGTCCTCTCGGAGGCCGAGATTGCGAAGCTCGCGATGTACGGGAAGATCGCCGAAGACCACTACGGAATACCGCAGGATGTTGAATGGGGCATCGTGGGCGGGACGTTCTATATCCTCCAGTCACGCCCGATCACCACCATCGGGAACAAGAAAGGGGCACAGGGAATGGCAGAAGAGCACAAGACATCAGCAAAGCTCCTGATCAAGGGACAGGGGGCGGCACCGGGAACGGCAAGCGGAAAGGTCGTCATCATCCGCGATGTGCGGGACACCGGCAAGGTAAAGGAAGGCGACATCCTGGTCACGAAGATGACGAACCCGGACATGGTCCCGGCGATGCGCAAGGTTGCCGCAATCGTCACCGACGAGGGCGGGATGACCTGCCATGCTGCAATCGTCAGCAGGGAACTGGGCACACCGGCCGTTGTCGGTACAAAGAATGCGACCAATGTCCTCAAAAACGATCAGGTCGTCACCGTTGACGGCGAAAAAGGCCATATCTACGAAGGAGTAGTAGCCGCACCGGCACCGGCCCAGGGCGCTGCTGCGGTCCAGGCGGTGGCTGCGGTTGCTGCCCCGCTCATCACCGCAACAAGTGTCAAGGTCAACGTCTCGATTCCCGAAGCGGCGAAACGGGCTGCGGCAACAGGCGCCGATGGTGTCGGCCTCCTCCGGATCGAGCACCTCATCCTTGGCCTGAACAAGACCCCCGGCTGGTTCATCGCAAACCACAAGGAGGAAGAGTTCGTTGCCGAGCTCCATGACGGTATCAAGACCGTTCTCGATGCATTCCCGAACAAGCCGGTCTGGGTGCGGACGCTCGATGCACCGACCGATGAGTTCCGGAACATGCAGGGCGGGGAGAACGAACCGCACGAACACAACCCGATGCTTGGCTGGCGGGGCATCCGCCGTGACCTCCAGACCCCGGACCAGTTCCGGCTCCAGGTCGAGGCCTTCAAGCGCCTCTGGAAGGAGGGCTATGACAACCTCGGCATCATGTTCCCCATGGTATCTCATCCCGACCAGTTCCTTGCGGCAAAGGAGATGATGCGGGCCTGCGGCGTCGATGTGGACCACGTGACCCTCGGCATCATGATCGAGATCCCGTCAAGTGCCATCATGATCGAGGACTTTGTCCGCTGCGGCATAAAATTCGCGTCATTCGGGACGAACGACCTGGTCCAGTACACGCTTGCCATTGACCGGAACAACGAGAACGTTGCCGAGATGTACGACCCCCAACACCCCGCCGTCCTCTCCCTCATCCACAACGCGATCCAGGCCTGCCGGGCATACGATGTTGAATGCTCCATCTGCGGGCAGGCAGGGTCCGATCCGAAGATGGCAACGTGGCTTGTCGAGCACGGGATTACCAGCATCTCGGCCAACATCGATGCCATTGCCAAGATCCGTGAGGCTGTCGCCCGCACCGAACAGCGGATAATCCTTGAAGCAGCGAGATCCAGGGATGCTGAATAACGGTCTGCCTGAAGAAGAACTCTTCACGTTTCTTGCCAAAAAGAAGAGTGGAGATATCGACCACGCCTATATCCTCAGCTCGATGTGCACGCCCCCCCACAGCGTGGCGGTCCGGGCGCACTGCATGTTCATGGAGACGAACCTGGGGGACCCCGGGCTCTTTCCCGGAACATTTTCCCTCGAGCAGCTCCTGGTAAAACGGTTTGGTGACCTCTTCCACTGCCCGGAGGCCGGGGGGTATGCGACCAGCGGGGGCACCGAATCCAATATCCAGGCACTCCGCCTTGCCAAAGTCCTGGGAGGCGACCGTAAGAGCCCCAATGTCATCGTCCCGGAGTCCGCCCACTTCTCCTTCAAGAAAGCCTGCGATATGCTGGGCCTCGAGACGCACCCGGTCCCGCTTGATAAAAATTTCCGGATGGATGCCGATATTGCAGCGGGGCTCATCGACAAGAATACTGTTGGTCTCATCGGGATTGCAGGGACTACCGAGTACGGGATGGTCGATCCTATAGACAGACTCTCGAAGATCGCCCTGCAGCACGACCTCTTCTTCCATGTCGATGCTGCATTCGGCGGTATGGTCATCCCGTTCCTTCCAAAGCCGCAGCCCTTCGACTTCTCCCTTGGTGGCGTGACAACCATAGCAGTCGACCCGCACAAGATGGGCATGAGCACGATACCGTGCGGGTGCCTCATCACCCGTGACCCGGACCTGCTCAACTCCCTCAACGTCGATACCCCGTACCTGACCGTGAAGCAGGCGTACACGCTGGCCGGGACCCGTCCCGGGGCACCGGTTGCCGGGGCGCTTGCCGTGCTCGATTATCTCGGTGTCGAGGGGATGAAAGCGGTCGTTGCCGGCTGCATGAAGAATACCAGGCGGCTGATCGCGGGGATGGAGACGCTCGGGTACAAACGGGCGGTGACCCCGGACCTCAATGTCGCGACCTTCTCCTGCAAAAAGGAGGATATCCCGGAGCCGTGGAAGGTCTCGTGGACACGGAAGGGACACCTCCGGACCGTCTGCATGCCGCACGTGCACGCTGACCGGATCGAGGCGTTCCTGCTCGATATGCAGAAGAAGAACAGGTGAAACAGAAATGCTCGACCGACTGGTAGAATCGCTGGAGACCTGCCCCATGGTGAAACGGGGGGACTATAACTATTTCATCCACCCCATCACCGATGGTGTACCGATCGTTGACCCTGCCCTCCTCCGCGATGTGGCTGCTGCCATGATCAAGGTCATGGACCTGAACAACGTGGACAAGATCGTGGTCGTGGAGGCCATGGGAATCCACATCGGGACGGTCCTCTCGACCATGACCGACATCCCGATGACCGTGATGCGGAAGCGGGTATACAACCTGCCCCACGAAGTCCCGGTCCACCAGACGACCGGTTATTCGAAGGGGGAACTGTACCTCAACGGGGTATACAAGGGGGACCGCGTGGTTATCATCGACGATGTCATCAGCACGGGTGGAACAATGAAGGCACTCCTGAAAGCACTCGAGATCGCGGGTGCCGAGGTCGTGGATGTCTGCATCGCGATCCAGCGGAGCGATGCCGATATCGGCCGGCCCTACAAGTCCCTCGTGAAGATCGAGGTGGACGAGAAGGTCCATGTTATCAAACGATATCTCTGACCTCATCCGTCAGCTGCAGGAGCGGGGGGCAAAGCGGGTGGCCCTCCAGTTCCCGTCAGGGCTGAAGCGACGGGCTGCTGAATATGCCCGGTCACTCCGGGATGCCGGATTCACCGTTTCTATCAGCGGCGATCCCTGTTACGGTGCCTGCGACCTCGCACTCGATATGCCCGGCCAAGCAGATGTCCTCGTCCACTTCGGCCATGCCCCGGTTGATACGCAGGAACGGGTGATCTTCTTCCCCTTTGCTGTGGACTTCCACACCGGGGTACTGGAAAAAGCCCTTCCCCACATCCGTGCAAAGAACATCGGTCTCGTAACAACCGTCCAGCACGTCCACCTCATCCCCGCCATGGAGGAGTTCCTGAATAGCAGAGGTATCGGCGTGCGGGTTGCCGAAGGGAGCGGCCGGACTCCCTGCCGTGGCCAGGTGCTTGGCTGCTGCTTCACAAACGCCCGTGAGACAGCAGCTGAAGAGATCCTCTATGTCGGAACCGGCCTCTTCCATCCCATCGGGATCGCCCTTGCCACTAAAGCACGGGTCATTGCTCTCGACCCGCTGACGGGTATCGCATCGGAAGTGAGCGGTGACACGCTCCTGAAGAAGCGGTTCGCCGTCATTGAAAAGGCGAGGACGGCAGAGACGATCGGCATCATCCTGAGCACTAAATCCGGCCAGCGCCGGGAAGAGATGGCCCGCCGCCTTGCCGCCCTCTCGGACAAAGCCGTAATCGTGACCATGCAGGAGGTGAGTCCGGACGAGCTCCTCAACCTCGGATTCGGTGCCTTCGTGAATACTGCCTGCCCGCGCCTTGCCTATGATGACCAGGTCCGGTTCCCGGCCCCGGTCCTCTCCCCGCAGGAGTACGAGATCCTCTGCGGCGTGCGGAAATGGGAAGACTATGCAATCGACGAGATCCCATGAAACTCAAACAGCTCGAGATGACACTCCAGCGGCTGGCCCCGTTCAGCAGGCCCCGGGCAGCGCTTGAGCAGTACCAGACACCTGCCCCGTTGGCCGCCCGGCTCCTCTTCCACGCCCTGATGAAAGGAGACATTGACGGGAAACGGGTATGCGATCTCGGCTGCGGGACCGGGGTGCTCGCGATCGGGGCAGCCCTCCTGGGGGCCGGATCGGTCGTGGCTGTCGACATCGATGACGGGGCACTCGCCGTTGCCCAAAAAAACGCTCTTCTTCTCGATGCAGACGTCACCTTCATTGCCGCAGACCTGCGGGAAGGCTGCAGGGATCCGGCCGGCCCCTGCGACACCGTTATCATGAACCCGCCATTCGGTGCGCAGAAGGCGCATGCCGACCGCCCGTTCATCGACTGTGCCCTGGCAATCGCACCGGTCACGTACAGTATCTTTAATGCAGGATCCGCACAATTTGTAACAGCCTACACGCAGGGGAGGGCAACGGTAACGGAGCGGGTTGGCGGGGCATTCCCCATAAAGCGCACTTTTGCCTTCCACACCCGGGACGTGCAGGAGATCGAGGTTGAGATCCTACGACTGGAACGGAATCCGAATCCCTTGAACCGGGCGTGAAGCAGACCATCACCGGCCTTGCCGCCGCCCATATGGTTACCGATATCTACATGCCGGTGCTGCCGGCAATCCTGCCACTCCTTATCGCCCAGAACGGGTACTCGTACCTTGCCGCGGGGCTCCTGGTCACTGCCTATAACGTCACGTCCTCGTTCATTCAGCCGGTGGTCGGCTGGCTCTCGGACACGCGGGGCCTTACGGTCAGCGTAAGTCTCAGCCTGCTCATCAGCGCACTCTTTGTCGCCCTCATGGGTATTGCAAAGGACTATTACCTGATCATGGCCTTTGCCGTGATTGCCGCGCTGGGTCATGCCTGTTTCCATCCGACTGCCCTGAGCCTGGTGAGCAGGCTCTGCACCAATGCGAACCGGGGAAAGATCACCTCGTATTTCGTTGTCGGGGGTAATGTCGGGTACGCGATCGGCCCGGTCCTTGCCGGAGCACTGGTCTGGTGGTTCGGGCTTCCCGGCCTCCTCTTCCTGATCTTCCCTGCCATTGCGATGTTCTTTGCCCTGAAAATCCTCCTGCCGGGGGGAATGGCTGGTGCCCACGAGGCCCATGCTGCCCGTGTCATGGATACGCCAAACGTGCCATCGAAGTGGCCCTTCGTTGTCCTGATGGTCGCATCGATCCTGCGGTCATGGGCCATCTTCGCATCCCTGACGTTCCTCCCGACGTACCTGGTCTCGCAGGGCTACGAACTTGTCACGGCAAGCCTGATCATGACGCTGATGCTCCTGACCGGCGTTGCAGGGCAGATCTTCGGCGGGCGCATATCAGACCGGTTCGGGAGGAAAGAGTTCATGGTCTTTGCCCTTGCCGGGGCCATCCCGGCATTTTACCTCTTCTTTGCAATAACGGGCATACCGGCAATCCTCATCCTCCTGGTCTTCGGGTTCTGCCTCTGGTCCACGTTCTCGGTCGCGGTTGCAATGGGGCATGAACTCCTGCCACAGAACGTCGGGCTTGCCTCCGGCATCATGATGGGGCTTGCAATCGGGTTTGGCGGTCTCGGTGTTGCTGTCAGCGGGATCATCGCAGACCAGTATTCCCTTGCTGCCGCAATCGGCACCATCCCCATCCCCATCATCGGGGCAGTCATCCTGATGGCGCTCCTGCCCTACCCGTGGAAGACACTCCGGCACCTGCGGCGGGAGCCGCCGCGTGCATGAGTTTATTAGAATACCCTTATATCACAACAGCTCGTAACCAGAGAATCAGGGGTGTATTATGGATAAAACGGGACTTATCGCCCTCATAATCGGGCTTGTCTTGTGCATTGCCGGGGGGTACGCAATTTGGGCATTCCTCCCCGAGGTGATCGCTGCAGTCAAGGGGCTTATCGGGATCGTTGTTGTACTCTTCGGCCTGATGCTCCTGCTCTTCGGGCTCCTGATCATCAGGGATTAAAAAAGGACGATCTTTTTTTTCAGACCTTGACGACAAGGCACTGCGAGCCGGCGGTTTCGAGCACCGGTTCCGGCTTGTCAGCAAAGAAGTCATCGAAAGCCTTCATGACGCCCGGAGCGTTGATGTAATCGTGGGAGAGGATGATGCCACCTACGCTCATCCGGGAATAGAAGAACTCAAGGCTCAGTTTTGTACTCTCGTAACAGTCAACGTCCAGGTTGACCATTGAGAATTTTTTGTCCTGGATCGGTCCCGACGTATCGGGGAAGATCCCCTTGTAGAAATGGACCTTCTTCTCGTGCTTGAGGTAGTTCTTTACGTCATCGAAGGAGGCCGCGAACTTGCCTTCGTAGAACGGCCATACGGCATCGATCTCGTCCACTTTCGGCAGACCCTCGAACGTGTCGAAGAGGTGGAGGTGCCGGTCGCCTTTGACCGAGCAGATGATCTTTGCCGATCCGCCCATGTACACGCCGACCTCGGCGATATCGCCGGGCACTTTCTGCGTCCGCTTGACGGCCATGTAGATATGGTACGCCTCGATATCCTCAATGAGGAGCTCGGTCTCGGTACGGATCGTTGCAAGATGTTTTGCAAATTCCTTTCGATCCTCGTTACCATAATGGGAGAGCCTGCCACGGGTGGCAATGTCGTGTCCCGAGAACGGGTGGAGGATCGCAAACCTCCGGAGTTTGGATACGTATTTGCTGGGGAGGATTGTATCAAAGGCCCAGATCATGTTCTTCTTTTGGAGCAGGCTCATGTCCATAAGGATAGGTCTTCCACGAATTTATAAACCACCCTTCACCGGCCGGACAATTTCCTGACCAGGCGGGGACGTGTTGCCAGGAACCCGAACAGGACTGCAATGAGCAGGAGCACAAGGGTTGTCGTGAGGGAGACAAGAATAGACAGGCCGGCCACGTACGCGATCAGGACCGCGATAAGACCCATGACCTTCCCTTTCCGGTATGCCCCATAGACGGATACCAGGAGGAGCAGGGTCGGGAGCAGGAGGAAAAGGGTCCGCAGGGTGTCATCGGGATATGCAGCAGTCACTGCCGTGCCGGCAGCGCTGATGATGACCTCCTCCGGGTCGAGACCGATCGCCGTCCAGATGCCCGAGAGAAAGCCAAGCCCGATCACAAACTGCCAGAGATAGGTCCTGGTGCGCCGGGCCATACGAGGTCATCCCGATACGGTTTGCAGCTCCGTACAATCGTTCCCGTTCCCCTGCACTACCGGACGTTGGGTTCCGGGGGCGGGGCATTCACATCGAAATCATCGAGGAAGGGCATGATCCCGGTCGCGAAGAGGCGGGGGGATTGTCCTGCACCGGAGGGCATCCCGCCCACCGTGACAATCTCGATCATGAGCGGGAACTCTTCCATGGTTGCCTCAAACGAGGGATCGTTCTCCCGGGTAAACTGCAGGAAACTGTTCACCTCAACATACGGGCGTTCGTACTCCGGAAAGTGCCCGAACTCCTGCCGGACGGAATCGAGGGTGCGGGTCCGGGCAAGATCTTCTTCAAAGAAGAGGGTTATCTCGATATTGTGCGTATTCGCATGCCGTCCGAGGGTCCTGACATCGATCGTCTTCCCAGGGGCGATCCCGAGCGAGCCCAGCTTCTCTTCCGGGGTTGAGCCGGGCAGGACCCGGGCGGCTTTCCGTTGCATGATCATCGTGTGATCCAGGATTTTGTATATCTATGGTTTCAGTACATTCCCCCGGAATACCCTTGCTTCGATTTATCTCCGGTCGAGATATGGCACAAGGCAAAAAAACGGTCGCCAGCTCATAGATGGGGAAGTCGATTCCATCCGGTTGGGGCGGGGGTCAGCTGCATACCCCCCTCCCTCATGCCAGGAGGGGTCCCGTGTTTTTGAGAGAGGGGAAAGGGGGGGTTACCGACAGACTCCCATGGAACGACCGGGTTTTCCCGGAATAATTTTTCCCGCCCGGGCCTGTTCAGGAGATTGATCCCGATACCGAAGAACCCTGACGGGTTCTTCTCATCGGATCACTCTCCTCCCTACTCGCGGCCGAACTTGTTCAGGAGATTGATCCCGATACCGAAGAACAGGACAGCGGCAACTGGCCAGACCGACCAGGTGATCTTCCCGTTCATGTAAACATCCATAACGATAAAGAAGATACAGATCATCACTGCCACTGCAATACCATACCACCATTTGGGCTGGCCTTTGCTGCCACCCATTGCATCACGCATCATACTCATAGGGTTTCCTGGTACAGAATAGTCCTGACACCATTAAAGACCTGCGAACAGGATGAAAAAAGGGATCGGTCTGTCCGGACCGTTCAGATATTCCCGTGTGACGGACCCTGCTTCCGGACAAATGCATTGGCGATTTGATCATTGCTGAATGCACCCGGCACGGTTCCGGTCTTTGCGTAGGTATAGAGCGCAGTGATAAAGATCCCCTGCATTGCTGAGTAGATGACCGCAAGGAGAACAATGAGGAGCAGGAAGAGGGCGAGTGCTGCAATAAATATCTCCGGGCTGCCCAGGAAGAGGGTGGCAAAGACCAGGACCGCTGCGATGATGCCGATGATGACGAATACGACTGCCATCCCTGCAGACCCGACGATGCTTTCGCCCCAGGTCTTCCTGATGAGGCTGACGGACTCTTTGAACGAGTCAATAACCCCCTTGTCCTCGAGGATGAGGACCGGGACGACAAAGTACGTGACCAGGCTCCAGACACCGCCGATAAAGGCAAGGATGATGTCCCCAATGAACCCGGCCCGCTCTTCAAGCAGGTTCAGGATGAGCCCGACCGTTGCTGCCACGATCGCCCAGCCGATGATACCCGGCAGGTGCCGCACCGAATTGGAGAGGCCGCCGGTAACCGAGACCGACCGGCCGTTCAGCTTATCGTTGACGCACGAGATGAGCGCAGTATTGAAGAAGATCACGACAAAGTAACTGGCCACGTAGAAGAGGAACAGGTACACAAGGCCGGCGATCGATCCACCGAAGATGCTCCCCGCCACAAAGAGCGGCAGGATGAACGTAAGGACAACCAGGATGGTCACGATCCCCGAGAGGACCGGGAATACGAGCAGCTGCTTCTCGTCCATGAGGATGGCAAAACTCGTCTTCACGAGTTCGATGCTCCTGCCAATGCTTTCAAACATGAGAGAAGCGTTGAGAGCCCGGCAAGATGAAGGTTTCTTTATGGAAAAAGGGTTTACCCGGTACGACGCACGGCAATCGCCGCAGCCAGTGCAACAAAGAGACCTGCAGCCGCTGTCCATCCGGTAAAGCCCGGCGACTTCTGCATTGCGGTGGTTACAACCGGCGGGGTGTGGGTCGGGACGGCTGACGGGGTCCCTGCCGGACTCTGTACCGCGACCGGCTGGCTGATGATGATCTCACTCCCCGGTACAACATTGCCGGAGTTGTCGATCTCAACGAGGTCGAGCAGCATGACCTGGCCGGACGCACCCTGCGGGACCATGCCGTCAATGGTCACGACCATCCCGACATCGTTATTCGTGGTGTAGGAGAGGATCTCGCCGTTCACGAACGCCGCGCTTCCCTGGGCATTCTGCTGGGCCGCGTTCCGTCCGTTCTGGGTGACCTGGATGGACCACTTCGCACCTTCAAGGGAGGTCTGCATCTGGAGCTCATGGTTCTTGGCAAAGGTCGTGGAGCCGGAGGGGATGATCGCAAACGTTGCGATCACCTGCTCCTCCACGCCGGGAACAAGCGGGGGCTGCGGGGTGAACGAGTCGGTGGAGAGGACAACCGTTGCAGCTGCGGGAGAGAGAAGAGCAAGCAGTACGAGAAGGAAGGTACCAGGAAAAATCCGGTTCATCACAATCACTGCTGTTCTGGTTTTCCTTAACGGAAAAAAGAGGTATCGGTTGGATACCGGCAGTGGGAACAACACCAGTTACCGGGAGAGGACTTCCTGCGCAAAAAGGCCCATATGATCGATGGCCTGCTGCCCTTCAGGGATGTCATCGGCAAAGATCTGCCAGCAGTGGAACATCCCCTCCCAGATCTCGACCTGGACCGGGACACCTGCCCACCGGGCCTTGTCAACGAACTTCCCGATATCCGAGAGGAGGAGCTCGTGGGTCCCGGCCTGGATATACAACCGGGGGAGGTGGCGGAGGTTCGCGTGAACCGGGGATGCGAGGGCAAGGGCCGGGTCGCGGCTGCCGAGATAGACCTGACGGATGCCACGGAGCCGCTCGGGTGTGAGCCAGTCCCGGGCCGCGTTCTTCTCCACCGACTCTCCCGGGAAGGTGAGATCGGTGATCGGCGACATGCAGGCAGCCGCCAGGGGCAGGGGAAGGTTCCGGTCCCGCAGGGAGAGGAGGAGGGCGAGGACGAGGTTTCCCCCTGCAGAGATGCCAACCGGCAGGATGTGGTGGGGCTGGAATCCCTGTTTGACAAGAAACTGGAACGCCGCCATGGCATCGTCGACCGGTGACGGAAACGTATGCTCCGGCGCAAGGCGGTAATCAACCGAGAAGACCTTCACCTGCGATGCCCGGGCAAGACGGACACAGAGACCGAGATGATCCTCGGTTGAGCCAAGTGAGAAACTACCGCCATGGAAGAAGAGGATAACCCGTTCCTCGCTTATGCCGGGAACCGTGACCCAGGTGCCGGTCACGCCGTTCTGGAGGGGCACCTTCACGGCCTGGTGGTCCCCCTCCTTCAGCCCGCCTTCCTGCATCTCGGTATAAAATTCCGAGAAGTTCTTCCGGAGGGTGGGGGTGGGGAGGGTGGGATCGGGGGCGTTTGCCTTGAGGAGGGCGAAGAAGTCATCGGCAGACTGGCGGATCATTAGTGAGGTGTACGTAACGGGAGATTATAAAGGATCGTGCCGGGACGCGCTTTTTTTTGTTCCGGCGGATTAAACCGACATACAGAACAGACCTGTCGGCAGCAGTCTTTTCCGGTACAACAACAGCGGCAGGGATCGCCCTCATCAACCCGATCGGAAAGATCAGGGGCTTCACCGGGCCGGCGCTCATGGGAGTCCTCACGGCATCCACCGGATCGATTCAGATCGGCTTGTTGCCGTTGGCGAATGCCACCTTGCTGCCGGTATCCCCGCTGCATTCGTCCGGAGCGGGAGATGTGCAAACCGGCGCTGAACATCAGCCCGATGTGAATTTGCGGTCCCTTGATGCCACCATGCATTTAGGAACGGTTTAATAGGATTTCAAAGATAGTAAGACGCTGTACCCGATATTCCCTGTCTCCGTTGAAGCGTGGCAGGGTTCTGGGCAGAATCATACATTGTGAGGAATTTCATGAAGGTTTCAAGGATAGCGATTCTTGCAGTCATGGTTGTCGTGATTGCTGTTGCATTGGCAGGGTGTACGGGTTCCAGCCCGGCAGCACCCGCAACACCTGCTGCCGGTGGCGCCGCATCGGGCGGTTCCTCCGGAGGCGCACAGGCTGCCCAGGGCAGCACCGGCACCGGGTCCGGCGCCCTGACCGCGGCATCGATCTTCGGCACGCTGAACTACGAATGGGTCGAGTACAAGATGACCGCTGGCGAAGGCCAGGAGAAGATGACGGTCTATTACAAGTACAACCACAAGACCGGCAAGTGCACCATGCGCTTTGAGATGGCCGAGAAGATCGAGGGTATGCCCACCGAGATGGACTGCAGCGCAACCCAGACCACCGGAGGCCAGTCGGCCGGGAACCCGAACGAGGTTGACAACAGCGTCCAGTTCCACAAGGTTGGAACCGAGACCGTGACCGTTCCCGCGGGTACCTTCGTTGCAGACAAGTACCAGGCAACCTTCGATGGTTCGACCGCAACCTACTGGGTGGCAAGCGGCAAGCCCCTGCTCAAGATGGAAGGCGCCAGTTCCGGTGAAGGTGGCGCTGTCATGGAACTGAACGACTGGGGATAACCCGGCCTTTTTTTAAATTTTTAAAAAATTTTCAGGCTAACCAAGCCGCTGCCAGGACTTCTGCGACAGGGAGCCCCGGACAACTTCAGGCCCGATCTGGCTCTCGAATGCCCGTACATACGGCGATGAGCGGTGCGCTTCATAAGACTCCTTGTCCCGCCATACCGAGGCCATGAGAAAGAGGCCCGGCGTCTCGGCCGACTCGGCAGCAATGTACAGGATGCAGCCCGGATCTTTCCGGGACTCGACGGTCAGGTCATTGAGAATGACTTTCATCCTGCTGACAAAGACAGACCTGACCCGTATCGTCAGCGTAACGAAAAAATCGGATCGGGAAATGGGGGGGTCCATAGGGCTCACAGGTATTTCATCAGGATGGTCTGCTGCGAACCATCGCGGAACGTCCCGACGATGTTCACCACCGTGGTATCAACGCCGCCCCGGTAGGGGAAGACAAACTCCTGCCCGACATAGGCCGGTGTTGCTGTCCGCTCGATATACTGGCCGTTCTGGTTGTTGATCCGGAAGAGCATGGTGGTGAGATCTGCCCCGTCGGGGCCTCCGTCAAACCGGACAACCAGCGCGGATTGATTGGTGAAGACCGTGAAGTTGACCTGCTTCGGAGCCGGGGTTGGTGTCGGGATCGTTGCCGGGGGGAGGGTGACAACAGCGGCCGGAGCGGGTGTTGGTGCAGGTGCCGGGGCAGGGGCGGGCTGCTCTATACATCCGACAAGAATAACGATTAGGAGAAGAAGGAAACAGCAGAGAGCTCTTCGCATGAAAGGGATGTGGGCGGGGGTGAGGCATAAATGTTGGGAATGGGATCCCGGTATCACGGGGACACGGGGCGGTACCGCGCCCAGATGAGCCCGTTCCCGACTACCTCATGGCTGATGAGCGTGAGGGGGACCTGGAGCTGAGCGATCCCGGCCTTCACCGGGTCGGAGAGTGTCGGATCGGCATTCCCCCCGGCGATGAACGGGTGGATGAGGATGCTCACTTCGCTGACAAGTCCGGCATGCAAAAGGACGCTGTTGAGCGTGCCACCGCTGTCGATGCGGACCACCTTCACCCCGTACCGGGTATTCAGTGCCTCGAGTGCCTCCCGGAAGTCGATCCGGTCGGTGCCGGCAACAAGGGTGCCGATCTGCCGGTCATCAAGGTAGCGGCGATAATCGGGAGGCGTCTTTGCGGAGGTGAGGGCAAGGACGTCCCGCATGTACGGCCATTTCCGAATGGCGTCCCAGCAGCGCACCTGCCCCCGGCTGTCAGCGATGACGAGCAGCGGGCGGGGATCGGGGGTGCCATCCGGCGGCCTGAACATCTCCTCGTGCTCCGGGGGGACCGCGAGCGCGGGATTGTCGCGGACCGCGGCAAGGACCGTGCCGCTGCCAAAGAGGACGGCGTCAGCGTTCCAGTGAGCAGCAAGCCCGTAATAGGTCTCGAGATCGGCGGGGAAGTTCGCGATGCGGCCATCAAGGCTCGCTGCGGTATGGAGGATTACCTGAGGTATCATAATACATTCCTGATACACCAGGGGCCCGGGGACAGATAAAGGGGCGGAACGCAGGGTGAAACTGGTCCGCGAACTCTATGGAAGGGATTGAATACCGGAACGGAACATATCCACTCCTTAACCATGGCTGATAAGAAAGAGACACCATCACTTTCAGAGAAGATTGGGTTTTCCCTTGGAACTATCATCGGCTTTTTGATCATCTTTGTGATCGGCCTATTCGCGCTCTGGGTGACCATGGAGCCGTATCACTGATGCCGGGAGCCTAAGGCGGCGGGGAAGAACAGGGTAGGTGAGGAGAGATGGCAGGATCATCAACAGGAACGGTGAAAAATGTCGTGGTGAACGGCATCACGCTCGCATACCAGGAGATTGGGCACGGATACCCGCTCCTCATGATTAACGGCTTTGCCTCAACGATGGACACGTGGAACCCGTCAGTCCTCGACGAGCTTGCGAAGACATTCCGGGTAATTATCTTTGACAACCGCGGGACGGGATACTCCACGGCATCGGAAGAACCGTTCACCATCCCGCTGTTTGCGCAGGATGCTGTCACCCTTATGGACGCGCTCGGGATAGCTCGTGCGCATGTACTCGGTCTCTCGATGGGTGCTTCCATTGCCCAGGAGCTCGTGCTGGCTCACCCGGAGCGTGTCGACCGGCTCATCCTCGTTGCCGGCACCTGCGGCGGGGAGAGAATGATCCGTATGGAGCAGCCGGTCTGGGACACTCTTGCTGACAAGAGCGGTACCGGGATTGACATAGCCAACCGGATGTTCTCGGTCCTCTTCCCAAAACCATGGCTTGCAGAAAATGATCCGTGGCAGCACTGTCCGGACGTGCATGAGACAACGACAGAGGAGAACGCAGCCCGTCAGTCAGAGGCACTCTTTTCGTGGCCCGGTTCATTCGATCGCCTTCCGTCGGTCCGGGCAGAGACCCTTGTCATGACCGGATCGGAGGATATTATCATTCCGCCGGCCAATTCACGCGTCCTGGCAGGACGGATCCCGGGTGCCCGGCTGGTGGAGATCACGGGCGCGGGGCACGGGCTCCAGTACCAGTTCCCCAGGGAGCTCTCGCGGATGGTGCTGGAATTCCTCACCGGATCCTGACCGGGATTATGCCGGGCCGGTGCATGTTCAGCGCAGGGTTGCAGAGAAAACCAGTGCCGCCAGGGCCGCCAGTATGCCGATGATCCCGCTCACCGAGATACCGGCCTTGTCCTTCGCTCTCCGATAGATGGAGTATATGCCGGTAACGATCGCTGCAATGGCAAGGACATGCGTCATGATCCCCCAGCACAGGATCCCGAAGACCAGACTGGATATACCAATCCAGTTCCGCCGGCGCTTTGCGGGAACGTGTGGTGATACGCCCTCAGGCACGGATTCGGGCAGTGCCGTTCCATTCGGTGCCACTGCTGCCATGTTGCCGCCGGAGGCCGGCTGCCGGAGCGGCCTGCCGCAGTTTTTGCAGAACCGGTTCGCCTCAGGGTTCTCTGTCCCGCACTCACCGCAGAACATGCCAGCCCTCCGGAGCAGCAGTCGGGAGATATTCCTGCATCATTTTATCCTCCTGCCTTATGGTAAACGGTATAACAGTGGTACACTTTCGGGGACATCATTGCCTGGTTGCTGTTGTAGGGATCATAGACCGTCCGCTTCGAAAAGAACCAGGCAATGTCGGCGGTCTGGTTATATGCCCCGCCTTTGCCGAAATTGAGTACCTGGGAGATTTTTCCATTTTCGACAACGGCATAGTGTGCTGCATTTTTCGGATCGGGAGCCGAATCCCAGTCAAAGACAATGATATCGCCGTTACTGAGCGGGACGGTCGGCTTTGCCCCCTCCGCAACGCAGCCGGAGGACGATACCGTATAGGCAGACGAGAGAAGCACGTTCCCGACTTCCGCCTTGGATGCCCCCGTTGTCGTTTCAGGGGGCCGGTTGAATACCGCAGCATAGGCAAGGTCCTGGCACTGGCGGAAATTCTTCGGGTTCTTTTCATACATCTGTTCAAGCGGCGCGCTGGTTGTCCCGCCTGTTTTTGCCAGGCACGTCTCCTTACTGATCTCGCCAACAAACATCCTGCTGATTTTTTCCGTTCCCATTTCCTCGCAGACAGACGGATCATTAGTCTTCTGAGCAACCTCCCAGAGGCAGTCAAGCGGCAGGTATGACTGCGGATCGCTTGCCGCAGGTATCTTGCTGCAGATGCGGCTGTCCCCGTTTTTTATTGCAATGAGCATATAGCATTTTGTCATGGGCGGTTCCCGTTCGATCTTGTCGCATAGGCTGAGATCGCCGGCGTTCACCGCTACCTGCTGGTAACAGTGGTCCTTATCAAGGCCTGCTGAATCCAGTGCCCCGGCAGCCGGGCTCTCGCAGGCAGAACCCAGGGGGCTGGAGAGTTCTGACATGATAACCTCCATCTCCAGGCACCCGGCAGCACATACCAGGAGAAGAAGAGCAAAGACCGGTACAGCCGTACAGCGGTTCATATGCTGGTATCAGGTGCCGCGAAGTCAAAAAATTTTGTGCCGGGATTCGTCCGGCCCCGAACATAATCCCGTTCCTGACAGGAAAGCCGGTTGCCAAGGTTCCGGTCCGCAAAAGAGGTTTTTCATTTCTCCAAAAATACACTTGATAATCGCGGAGCCCGGAGATCATGATAACCCAGATCCATTTCCTCCTTACGTACATGTGCACGCTCGCATGCGAGCACAGCTTTGTCTGCAGCAGCCCGTCCGCGGAGGGGACATTTACTCCCTCGCAGGTTTCCTGTGCTGTTGTGGATTTTTAACAGGCCGGCCATAAGAACAAACGGAAAGCATTGATAACGGGGAGAGACGATATCCCCTGTATATCCTGTTTTCCTGTTCCGGTCAGCCTTCAGCAGGATACGGGATCTGATGGCAGAGGAATTTCCATGATGGGTTCAAAGTTCTGGTTTATTGCCATTGCTTTCATCGTAACTGCAGTGGCAATGGCAGGGTGTGCAACGACACAGACATCGGTGAAGTCCGGGGATTTCGGGCAGGTGACCACTACGGGTAGTACCGTGACCGGGGGTTCCGGACCCGGCACCGGTAATGCCGGTGCCGGCCCGGTATTCGGCGCTGTGAACTATGACTGGGTCGAGTACAGGATGAGCGTCTCCGGGCGGGATTCACAGAAGATGACCATCTACTACAAATTCAACCAGAAGACCGGCAAGTGCACCATGCGGTTCGAGGCTCCGCAGAATGTCAAGAATATGCCAACCGAAATGGACTGCAGTTCCACCGGGGGGAGCAGCCAGTCCTCCAGTGATCCCAACAAGATCGATACCGGGGTGGATTTTAAAAAAGTGGGCACTGAGAGCGTGACAGTCCCGGCCGGCACATTTATCGCTGACAAATATACCTCGACCTACCAGGGGAAGACGGTCGGGACGTACTGGTTTGTGAACGATAAGCCGTTTCTCAAGATGGAGAGCGGGGACGCTAAAAACAAAGTCACCATGGAACTGAACGACTGGGGATAAAAAAAACTCTGTCGTTCTTTTTTTCACTCCGGGTCAAGACGCCCGCACACCCTTCCCGTGATTTTCAGAAGCCTTTTTGGAAAAACGAGCAATGGGGGTTTTTCTTCGGGTAAAAAAGATACAACAAATCCTGCCAGTCGCGTTCCTTCCATGAATGTCCTGCCCGGCCGGGATCGGGCTCTCCTATCACCACTCCCGTGCCTGCCGGCAGGGTGTACAGACCGCCGTGCAGGAGGCTGCCGGCTCCTGCACGTACCGCCCCATGGCAGATACCCGGTTAAATATGGCCGTAAGGCGAGGTCGTCCGGACGGTTGTTGGATGAGACGTTGTTGTCGCTACTGGTGCTTCACAGCCATTCGTCACATCTGAGTCGGCGTTTGCCCAGCCCGCGTTGCACGTGATTGTGCAGATGCCGTTTGTACAGCCGGCTTCACCATTCGTCCTGGGACACGTCCTACGGCAATCCCCGCAATGGTTGGGATCCGTCATGATGTCGATGCCACAATAATAAATTGAAGTTTCGCGCTCACCGCAATTCCAAAGATTGCCGGGACAGGGCATCTCTTCGCACTCCCCGTCGTAACAATGGGTGCCGAAATCTGCACAGGAATTCCCGCATTGTCCACAATTGTTATCGTCAGAAGGCAAGAACGTGCAGACCCCGTTACATAAATCCGGCTTATCTCCCTCGCAGGTTATCGTACCTGATGTCGGCTGGCCGGTTACTGCTGTCGTGAGTGTTGTTGCCGGCATCGTCATCGCTCCCGTTGCCGGGGCTGTTGTCGTCCGGGTCGTTGTCGTGGTCTCTTTTCCGGTCACCGGAGTGTAGGGGAGTGGCATGGTCGCGAGCTTGTCGCCAATGACGAATTCCGCATCCGCTGACACACCATTGCCACTCGCCGTGATCTTCTGCCTTCCCTTGCCCCAGCCGGTGTCCGGCTTCTGGAACTCGACAATGAACCGGCCGAAGTCCCCGCCGGCCGCTTTCTGGACCCTTGTCACATCCTTCCCATTCTCCAGGTATGTCCATCTGACCGTGATGGGATCCCCCTGCGCGAAGTTGTCATAAATGACAAAGAAGTAAACCGAACCGCCACCCGACGGGAACACAGTCACTTTATCGACCGGCAGGTTCTTGTCACTTAAACCGGTGGTCACCATCGGTTCGATGAACCGGGCCGGCTGGCCGGCGTTCGTTGTCGGGTCGCCATAGGTGCTCTTGAACCAGTCAATCGCTTTTTGTTCCTCAGACGATGCACCGAAAACCGTTCCAAAATCACCCACTTTCTGGGTTGTTGTTACATCCGCACAGCCCGCCATAAGGAGGAGGGCGATAATACCGAGAGCCAAAACCAGGGTACCCTTGATGGTCATAAGCGTTCCTGAAAATTTACATATCAGGGTGGAGGCATGAAGGTTTCGTTTTTTCTTTTCTACCTACCATGGGGATGAGACCGCCGGACTCTCTTTTTTTTCGTGTTTTGAAAATTTACTCAGGATCTCCTTTTACTGTTTTCCCTCATTAACTCCCCTTTAAAAAAACTGAAGATATCCCGGGGATTTTTTTAGGATGAGTGAAAAAAAGTGATCCGGTCAGACGCACTGGTTTCCTTCGCACCGGGGTGCTGCACCCCCGATGGATGGGCACTTGTTGCCGCAACTGCCGCAGTTGTTTGCATCAAATTTTATATTTGTCTCGCAACCATCCGACACTCCGCCATTGCAGTTGGCAAAGCCCGGGTTACACGTGATCTTGCATGTCCCACTGTCACACTGCGCTGTACCCATGGCAGAGGGGCAGACATTGTGGCAGTAACCACAATTGTTGGGATCGGTGAACGTATTTATCTCACAGCCATTCAGGGAGTTGCCGTCGCAATCCGCGTAGTGCGGGATACAGGTTGCAGAACACTGTCCGCCGGAACAGGATCGCAGGGTGCCCGCGTCAGGTGCAGGACAGGCGTTCCCGCAGGAGCCGCAATTGGAAATATCATTCATGATGTCCCGACAGGTACCCCCACATAATTGCTGTCCCCGGACGCAGGATGTTGCGGGCGTCGGCTGGCTGGTTGTGACCGTTGTCACGGGTGTTGCCGGCAGGGTGACCGTACCTGTTGCCGAAACGGGTGTCTGGCTGGTCGGGACGGGGCTCCCCTGCCCTTCCGACGGATTATACGGCAGAGGTGTTGTCACGAGGGTGTCCCCGATGGTAAACTCCACATTTGCAGATGCGCCCTTTCCGGATATCGTGATCCGTTGCCGCCCTTTGCCCCAGCCGGTGTCCGGCTTCTGGAACTCGACGATGAACCGGCCAAAGTCGCCACCGGCTTCTTTCTGGAGGCGGGTGACTTCCTTCCCGTTCTCGATGTAGGTCCAGGTGACCGTGATCTGGTCTCCCTTGACGAAGTTATCATAGATGACGAAGAAGTAGACCGAACCGCCGCTTGCCGGGAAGGTCGTCACTTTATTGACCGGCAGGTTCTTATCGCTTAAGCCGGTGGTCACCATTGGTTCAATAAACCGTGCCGGCTGGCCGGCATTCGTTGTCGGGTCACCATAGGTGCTCTTGAACCAGTCAATCGCTTTCTGCTCCTCAGACGATGCCCCGAAAACCGTCCCGAAATCGCCCACTTTCTGGGCTGTTGTCACATCCGCACAACCCGCTGCGAAGAGGGCTGAAATCATACACAATACGAATAGAGCTGTAATCCCAAGCCGCATACATAAAACCCGATACAAAAAATAAAGTAATACGAGGATAAATGTTTCGATTTAAATTTTCCCGGTCCATTCAATTCGTGACATCCGCCCATACAAAAAAAGTATGTTTCAGATCCCGCAGGAGGGATAGATCTAATCCGGTGTTTCGACAAAAGAGGAGTATATTAGTACTCACAATACCCCTGCGTGCAGTACGGAATTGCATTGTCACTTGCGCGGCGGGGGCACCAGTTCCCGCAGCTGCCGCAATTCCGGACATCGGTCATGAAATTTGCCTCACACCCGTCACCTGAAATATGGTTGCAATCACCCCAGCCGCTGTTACAGGCAGCCACCCTGCATAATCCGGCCACGCAGGAGGATTGGCCATTGATATCCGGACAGACAAAGCCACAGGAACCGCAGTTATTCTTGTCCTCCAGGATGTTTCGGCACGTGCCGCTGCACATCTGGAACCCGGCATTGCAGGACGCAGTCGCGGGGGTCGTCGGGGCTGTTGTCGTAATGGTTGTTACAGTAGTTGCCTGCGCTGTGACCGGGTTATACGGCAGGGGCACGGTCGTAAGCTTGTCGGCGATGGTAAACTCCACATCTGCCGTGGCACCTTCGCCTTTCACCGACATGCGCTGCCTGCCCTTGCCCCAGCCGGTGTCAGGCTTCTGGAACTCAACAATGAACCGGCCAAAGTCACCGCCGGCCGCTTCCTGGACCCATGTCACATCCTTGCCGGTCTCCAGGTATGTCCACCGGACCGTGATGGGATCCCCCTTCGCGAAGTTGTCATAGATAACAAAGAAGTAGACCGACCCGCCACTTGCCGGGAACACCGTCACTTTGTCGACCGGGAGTTTCTTGTCGCTGATTCCGGACGTTATCAGCGGCTCGATGAAACGAGGGGCATCGCCGTCGTTGGTTGTCGGGTCGCCATAGGTACTCTTGAACCAGTCAATCGCTTTTTGTTCCTCGGACGATGACCCGAAAACCGTCCCGAAATCGCCCACTTTCTGGGTTGTCGTTACATCTGCACAACCCGCCGTAAGGAGGAGGGTTATAATACCGAGAGCCAAAACCAGGGTACACTTGATTGTCATGAGTGTTCCTGAAAATTTACATATCTGGGTGGAGGCATGAAGGTTTCGTTTTTTTCGCCAGGGAGATTCCCCCGGTACATTATTTCTGGCTCTTCGAAGAAAGATCCCGGATACGATTTCGGATAACCGGCGGTTTTATCAAAGGTAATACAGAGTATCCTTGTATACCCGGGAGTTCTCACATCATGATATCCCAGATCCATTTCCTCCTTACCTACATGTGCACGCTCGAATGCGAGCACTGCTTTGTCTGCAGCAGTCCGTCTGCAGAAGGGACATTCACTCCCTCACAGATATCAGAGGTACTCGACCAGGCAGGACGGCTCGGGACCGTTGACACAGTGTATTTCGAGGGCGGAGAGCCGTTCCTCTTCTACCCGATCCTCCTTGACAGTATCCGGCTGGCAAAGGAGCGGGGCTTTGCAGTCGGCATCGTCACCAACGGGTATTTTGCCACATCGGATGAGAATGCCCGGGTCTTCCTCAATCCGATCCGGGATCTCGGGGTCGCGGATTTCAGTGTCAGCGACGACATCTTCCATTACGAGGACCGCCAGGATAATGCGGCCCGGCGCGCCAGCAGGGTTGCACAGGAGATTGGCCTTCCGGCAATGGTCCTTGCCCTTGACCCCGGCGGGTCGGGGCCAGACCAGAAAGCATCCATCAAAGAGGAGCGAAAGAGCGTCATTACCGGCGGGAGTATCATGTTTCGGGGCCGGGCCGCTGCCAGGCTGAGCCGGAATGCGGAGATGAAAGACTGGCGGCAGTTCACCACCTGCCCGTATGAAGATCTCGTCAATCCCTCGCGACTGCACGTTGACCCGCAGGGCAACCTGCAGATCTGCCAGGGGATCTGCCTCGGGAACATCTGGAAGCGCCCGCTCGATGAACTGGTCCGGGACTACGAACCCGCGCTGCACCCAATTTGCGGGCCGCTCACCAGGGGCGGGCCGGCGGAACTTGCCCGGGTGCTTGGGTATACGGCGCCGTCAGAAGGTGTTGCCGATGCCTGCCACCTCTGCTGGCTGGCACGGAAGGCATGCCGGGAGAAATTTCCCGGGATCCTCGGGCCGGCGCAGGTGTACTGCGGGGAGTGATGTGCTGATAACTGAAAATCCTACGTCATGCAGGTAGCGAACCTGCCGGTATCCGAGTGCCGATACGATGAAAAGGAGAGGATAATTCCCTGCCAGGTATCACCAGTTATTGTTCCAGCGGTTTCAGGCTCCCGTACGCCCGTTTCCATGAACGTGCAGCGTCAATGAAGGCGGGATACCCCCGCTGCCGGATAAATTCTGTGGATTCCCGGTATTTCCGGTACTTGTATCCCTTCTTTGCAAAAAACCCCTGGATAATCCGGCAATCTTCATACTCCGGACAGTCAGCGCAGGTCTCCAGCTTCTTCTCCATGAGGCAGCAGCGTTTCATGGCGCAGCGGGCAGCGCGGATATCCCTTGTGCCGTCATCGTACCCGAGCTTACAACCCTTGCAGGTGCCATCCGTGAGTGCCGGGCAGGTACCGCAGTACGCGCCACAGCAGCCGATGAAGGCAATCGGTGATGCCGGTGTGTCACTGTGATCTGCCATGTGCCGAAGAGTGAGCTGTTGCTCTGAATATAGTTTTATTACCAGAATTTGTCACGCAGGCCGCGGACCTGCCGGTATCCGTATAAACGATACAATGAAATTTTTTCAGAAGTGAAACGCAGAGCATTCGCTCTTTAGTATGACATTACAGGAACAGTCGGTAAGTAAGGAAGGTGATTGCAGCTTGGTATGGTTCCCGGGGACTCGCGTACCTCAGTACAACATACTACGTGTGTCAGCTTAACTGCCGGGTTCGGAATGAGACCGGGTGTATCCTGACAGCTGTGGCCGCAATCACCACATGGTTGCAGGGATTTTTACTATTTTGATCTGTCGCTCAGGTCGTGAACCTGATGATCGCTTTTACGATAATGACATTATTCGTGAGCATTCGCTCTTTGGTATAACATTACAAGAACAGTCGGTAAGTAAGGAAGGTGATTGCAGCTTGGTATGGTTCCCGGGGACTCGCGTACCTCAGTACAGCATACTACGTGTGTCAGCTTAACTGCTGGGTTCGGAATGAGACCAGGTGTTTCCCGACAGCTATGGCCGCAATCACCACATGTTGTTTGCTTTTAGATGCTTTTGAGTTCTGGACGGAGGGCGGACGCTTCTTCTCCGAGGTCGAAGGTCGGCTTTCGCCTCCCTTCTCCTCGTCGAAGCGCTGACGCGCTTCTCCGAAAGCCAAGGTCCGGATTTGAACCGGAGTGTAGTTGATCTGCAGTCAACCGCGTGGCCGCTCCGCCACCTTGGCAGGTCGTGTGATGATACCCTATCGTATACGACATGATATCATATAAGGTTTGCACTCAGAATTTCGTCTGGGTTTAACGTGGTGAGCACTAGTGTTCGGACGTTAGTACTTGCGGACTGAACACGTCGTTACCTTCGTGCGTACATCCCAAGCCTATCAAACGAGTCTTTTACTCGTGTCCTATGGCGGAGTCTCTTTTTAGGCCGGGTTTCAAGCTTAGATGCTTTCAGCTTTTATCCCTTGGCGCGTAGCTGCTCGGCACTGCCCTGTCGGACAACCGATCGACCAGTGGCGCCGAATGAAAGTTCCTCTCGTACTATTTCATTCTTACCCTCAGACTCCTTACACTCCTGATAGATAGTAACCGACCTGTCTCACGACGGTCTAAACCCAGCTCACGATCCCCTTTAATAGGCGAACAACCTCACCCTTGGCTGCTGCTGCACAGCCAGGATGGAAAGAACCGACATCGAGGTAGCAAGCCGCCGGGTCGATATGTGCTCTTGCCGGCGACGACTCTGTTATCCCCGGGGTAGCTTTTCTGTAGTCAATAAGCCTCACCAAAAGGCTGTATTGGTTCGTTAGACCCGAGTTTCCTCTCGCGATCATTTGCTTTGCATGATCGCGTCAGGCCAACTTATGCTCTTGACACTCTTCTGTGAGTTTCTGACTCACATGAGTTGACCTTGGGGCACCCTTGATATTTTTTCGAGGGTGTGGCGCCCCACCCAAACTGCCTACCTACCGGTGTCCTCGTAAGAGTGAGAACTACAACAAAACTAGGATGGTGTCTCATCGTTGGCTCCCCGTTCCCCGAAAGAAACGGATATAACGCCTCCCATCTACACTGCGCAAGAATTATCGTAATTCAGCGACAGGCTGCAGTAAAGCTCCACGGGGTCTTCACTTCCCATCAGGAGTCCCTAGTCTCTGCACTAGGACAAAAAGTTCAACGGATATGTGTTAGGGACAGTATCGCTCTCATTAATCCATTCATGCAAGTCGCCAATTAAGCGACAAGGTACTACGCTACCTTAAGAGGGTCATAGTTACCCCCGCCGTTTACGAGTCCTTCGTCCGGTTGAACCCGGTATTCAGATACTCGCACTGGGCAGGAATCAGTGACTATACTAGTCGTTTCCGAGTTGCAGTCACCTATGTTGTTATTAGACAGTTAGAGCGACCCGGTCACTGCGACCTGCCTGATCTCCAGGCAGGCACCCCTTATCCCAAAGTTACGGGGCCAATTTGCCGAGTTCCCTTAACTACATTTAAATCCGACACGCCTTCACCTCTTCAGCGAGGGGCACCTGTGTCGGTTCTCGGTACGGACATGTGATTCCCTTTTCATGGGTTCCAGGAATTTGCCCAGTTACCCCATCACGCTTTCTCCCCGTTCTCACCATTACGGTACTCCAGGGGATTATACGCTTGGATGGGACGACGGTCCCACTGGGCATATCCCGAAACGTCAGGGCTTACGCTAAAAACCACATGGTACAGGAATATTAACCTGTTTCCCTTTCGGTACGTTCGAGTTACGACGCACCTTAGGACCGACTAACCCTCGGCTGACGATCATTGCCGAGGAAACCTAGCCCCTGCGGCGGATGGGATTCTCACCCATCTATGCTTCTACTAGTGCCAGAATTCTCATCACTACGCGGTCCACTGGAACTTACGCCCCAGCTTCTACCCACGCAGAGCGCCTCCCTACCAGATCACCTTTCGGTGCTCCGTGGTCTCTGTAGTAGGCTTTAGCCCCGTCCATTTTCACCGCCCTAAATCTTGACTGGTAAGCTGTTACGCACTTTTTAAAGGATAGCTGCTTCTGAGCTCACCTTCCAGTTGTCTTTGACCTAGGACCAATTTCAGTGTTTACACTTAGCCTACATTGAGGGACATTAACCACGGTCTGGGTTGTTTCCCTTACGCATTACAAGCTTACCCCGTAATGCGGACTTCCGACCATCTAGGGTGTCCGGGAGTTTGGAGTTTGACAGGGGGGTGAGAAGTTTCCCTCCCAGCTCCCCCAATCAGTGCTCTACCTCACGAACGACCTCCGGTCAGGTCATGCTGCGACATGTTTAGGGAGGAACCAGCTGATGCCGGGCTCGATTAATCTTTCACTCCTATACGCAGGTCACACCAATGATTTGCATATCAATACGGCTTGCGGTCCTCCACGCAACTTTCGTCACGCTTCAACCTGCCCACGCATAGATCGCTCGGCTTCGGGTCTTATCCTGCTGACTCCGCGCACTTTTAATACGCCGTCCCACACATTGCTGCTACGGACTTGTTGGTTTCCCTATGGCTTCCCTTTTGGGTTAACCTTCGCCAACAGAATAAACTCTCTGGCCCGTTCTTCAAAACGTACGTTACGACCCTGGCAGGCATGCCCGTACTACCGCCTCGCGACGGGTTCCTTCGCATGCAAGATCCTTTCGGGCCGCAACTCGCGATCTCCTACCAATTTCAGGCGCTTTTAACCACCTTTTCAGGGTTACTTTTCAGCTTTCGCTCACGCTACTACTTCGCTATCGGTTTCGAGTTGTATTTAGTTTTAGGGGTTGATGACCCCTGGATTCACGCGAGAATTCCAACCCGCGTTACTCAAGACTCCACCTGAACCTGTCTGCTTCTGCGTACGGGACTATCACCCTCTGTAGTGTGCCGTTCCAGGCAACTTCCGCTTCACATCCAGGTCCGTACGGTGGGCTTACAACACCACATCTCCCTTGCGGGATTCAGTTTGAACTCTGTCGTGTTCGATCGCCTCTACTAACGACATCTCGGTTGATTTCTTCTCCTGCCCCTACTGAGATGTTTCAATTCGGGGCGTTCCCGATCCTTACGGATCAGCACAAAAGTGCTAGGATGTCCTATTAGGGAATCCCCGGATCAAAGACTCCTTGCGTCTACCCGGGGCTTATCGCAGCTTGGCACGCCCTTCGTCGGCACTCGAACCGAGCCATCCAATGGTAGGATTATACTAATGCTCCGCTAAACCCATTTAACGTCCTGAGTGCAACCTTTACACGGCCTCTTCAAGTCATTGGTTTGACTCTCAGCCCTTCCCTCGTGATTCACATCTCGAGGTGCATCTAAAACGGCTCACCGGGATTCGAACCCGGTCATCTGCCCCATTATGGCAGGTGAACCTTCTCTTGTCGACATCGGCAACTTTACAGTTTGTTTAGCAACCGCTTTTCCCTTGAAATTTCGTTAGGAGGTGATCCAGCCGCAGATTCCCCTACGGCTACCTTGTTACGACTTAACCCCCCTTGCAAAACCTAGATTCGACCGCCGCGGATACGACGGCCTCATCAAGACCTCACTCGGGTGGTTTGACGGGCGGTGTGTGCAAGGAGCAGGGACATATTCACCGTGCCATTTTGAGACACGATTACTACGGATTCCAGCTTCATGTGGGTGAGTTGCAACCCACAATCCGAACTACGGATGGGTTTAGGAGATTGCCTTCACCTTTCGGTGTCGATACCCATTGTCCCACCCATTGTAGCCCGCGTGTAGCCCAGATAATTCGGGGCATGCTGACCTACCGTTGCCCATTCCTTCCTCCTCTTTAGCAGAGGCGGTCCCAACAGTGTCCCCTCCATCCCGGAGGACGAGCTGGCAACTGTTGGCGTGGGTCTCGCTCGTTGCCTGACTTAACAGGATGCTTCACAGTACGAACTGACGACGGCCATGCACCTCCTCTCAGCTAGTCATGTAGAGTCTTCAGCCCGACAATCATTCAGCTGTCTTATCTGGTGAGTTTCCCGGCGTTGAGTCCGATTAAACCGCAGGCTCCACCCGTTGTGGTGCTCCCCCGCCAATTCCTTTAAGTTTCAGCCTTGCGACCGTACTTCCCAGGCGGTACGTTTCACGATTTCTCTTCGGCACCTCAGTGACTCGTGGTCACTGATACACCTAACGCACATCGTTTACAGCTGGGACTACCCGGGTATCTAATCCGGTTTGCTCCCCCAGCTTTCGTCCCTCACTGTCGGAGCCGTTCTGGTGAGGCGCCTTCGCCACAGGTGGTCCCCCAAGGATTACAGGATTTCACTCCTACCCCTGGAGTACCCCTCACCTCTCCCGGTCCCTAGTCTGCCAGTATCCCTGAGACGCCTTCCGGTTAAGCCGGAAGATTTCCCCAGAGACTTAACAAACCAGCTACGAACGCTTTAAGCCCAGTAATAGTGGCCACCACTCGAGCCGCCGGTATTACCGCGGCGGCTGGCACCGGTCTTGCCCGGCCCTTTCTTCACCAGTTGTTTAAACTGGTGGACAGCCCGATTTTACGGGCACTCGGAGTTCCCCTATCACGGTTTCCCGCATTGTAAAGTTTTCGCGCCTGCTGCGCCCCGTAGGGCCTGGATTCGTGTCTCAGAATCCATCTCCGGGCTCTTGCTCCCACAACCCGTACCGATTACAGGCTTGTTGGGCCGTTACCCCAACAACAACCTAATCGGCCGCAGACCCATCCTACGGCGGCGGACCTTTCGACTACAGAGCATTCCAGCTTCCATAGTCTATAGAGTATTATCCCCAGTTTCCCGGAGTTATCCTCTTCCGTAGGGCAGGTTGTCCACGTGTTACTGAGCAGTATGCCGAGGTCTTGCACCTCTCGACTCGCATGGCTTAATCGAACTCCGATAGCAGTGGCCTCTGGCAGGATCAACCAGAATTCACATATAATACGCACACTATCTGAACTTTCTAAGGAATTGAGCGGTTACTAAACAAATTTCCGCATTGCCAATGCCAACGTCAGAACCAACTCCGGTCATGCCGGGTATTGTTGGATCTCCATCAAAGAGAATTTTCTTGCTTGTGTTCTGTCTGAACACGGGCTTATAACGTATGTTTCAAGGATATTTATACCTTGCTGCATGCGTTATTTTCCATCGGGGTCAAACCGGCGGAACCGGCGTCTTGACCCTTCATAAAGGATGCCTGATGATGTGAACTTCGTCGTGTTGTTTCACGCGTTCACGGGCTTACAATGTAGGTTTCAGGATTATTTATACCTTGTTGCCTGCATTCCCACCCTCGGGACCGACACCGGTCCCTTGCGGGGCGGTTTTCGTCGGTTCGTCATCAGATTTTGTGGATCACATTATTGATCACCCGGACATTTAAAGCTGATCTACGCCGTGAATGCAGCAGCATTTCCGGCAAGTATCCCCGTAAAAATATACCATGCCCGGATAATCCGAAAACCGCTCCGGATACCATGTTCTGCACCATTTTCACCTCCGGCACGGTTTTTTCCGGATTCCGTGTCATGTGTCCGCGTCCTGGATGAAATCCGGGTTTTTGCAGAAAAAATGCGCAGAGCGCGGTACGACCGTAACAGCATCTCCGGCGGAGATGCTTCCGGGAGCGTCTTTCGAGCCAGCGGCGCCCGCGCGAACTGTGCAGAACGCGCACGGTGGCTGCACCATCAGCCGTGATCTTCCTACATATACTATAGTGTAAAAGACCGGGTCTTCAGACTCTATCTATATAGCAAAATTTCTACCAATTTTCCGGGCCTGTGGGCGCGCATCGTTTTTGCCGGATCTCCCGCGATCCTGCGGCAGGTGCCGCACTGCCCGCGCCAGCCGGTCCCTGCTTACCAGCGGGAACGCGCCGCCCCCCCATTTCAGCGGAGCGCCGCATTGAGCAGCATCCGGTGAAACCTTTCCGGCATGGTCGCCATCGGAACATGCGACGTGGGCAGTTCCCGGTAATCCCACTGCCCCGCCCCACCTTCAGCAATCTTCGCCTGCGCAGCCCGCGTCACACCGGCAAAATCGCTTTCCGTGCACCGGATATAAACCCGTCCGATACCCCGCAGCCTCCCGGGATCGTACTGCAGCTTCTGCGTATATGCACAGGCGGCCTCAAGGCCGGCGAACGAGAGGGGGTCGGCACCGCTGGCAGAGAAGAGGTCAAAGAGCGACTGGCCCGGGTCCGGCAGGGCAGCATCAACGTAGACCAGCTTCCTCACCCGCGCCCGTATCCGTTCAGCTGCACCGGTGATCACCATCCCCCCATAACTGTGGCCCACCAGGACAACGCCGCGGAGATCGTGATCCTCCATCAGCCGGCAGACGACCCCGATATGATCCGAAAGGTCATGGGTGTGCTCATCCGGGAGGGCCGGTGCAAAGGCGCGGTGGCCGTGCGCCTCAAGGTATGCAACAGTCCCGTTCCAGTATTTCGGGCCCAGCTGCCCTCCCGGCGGGTAGTCGTTGCGCCCCCGGAGCCGGTTCCAGGTATCGGTCGACATATTGCCACCATGGACAAGGACAACGGTTGCCATACAATTCTATCGGTAAATTCCCAACGGCAAAAGAGATTGTGGAATGCCCGGCCGGACAATTTTCAATCGCGTTCACAAAAAAAGCGTTTGTCCCCTGCCCGACCCCCCTCAGGTTCGAGTGGAGGGAAATTTGGTAAAATCCAGTCGATATTTCCATGGGAAATGGAGCTATTTTTGACACGTGCCGAAAGGGGGGTCGGGCAGGGGCAGTGCCTTTTTTGTGCGCACGCATCGCGATCGCGGCATGAAATATTCAGCACCCGAACACCAGAAAATGCTGGCAGTTCTCCCTGAACCCGGGGGCGGCACCCCCTTGTTTCATCACTGCTCCGGCACGATCGCGATACGATCGCTGACCGCGTCCGACCCCCTCGCGACCACCAAGCATATGGCTGACCCTGACAACCTCCCATGCCACATGCCGGATTTCAAACCAAAGACGGGCACCACAACCAGTGCCTACACGCTGAAAACGCCGATACCCGATATCGCCGCGTTCAACACCCTCATCCGCACCCTGTTGTACAACAACCCGCTCGGCTGCACCCGCTACGGTCACCGGAGGAAGGGCTTCCCCCCGGTCCGGAAGGCCCGGGAGATGTACACCGCGAAGTTCGAGTACCGCAACCCGGAGGGGAAACGGATCGGTACAACCATCGAGATGTATGACTCGGTTGAGGGGTACGAGACCGGTATCGCCTCGGTCATCTCGAACATGGCAAACATCGCCTCCCACCGGGGCAAACCGCGCCACCTGCCGGAGAGGGATCTCTTCTCTGTCATGCTCCAGTGCCACGACCCTTCGGGCGAACTCTATTACCTCAACATCGCCCGGGACCGGTTCAGCATCTCGGGATACCGCGACCCGAAGATCCGCGAGCGGGTGGAAGCGTGGGCGGGTGGAGTAAAGGAACTGGCGTAGCCGGACTCTCATCGAATCCAAAAAAGACCGACCATCGGGAGGGTTTCCGCACAACCAGACTGCCAGGCAATGCATGGGTAAAACGAAGGTATCTGGGGGGTTACTCCGCAGCAGCATCCCGTATGAGCTCCGCGCTCTCTGCCCGGCAGATCCGCACCCAGATGTCCCCGTAGAACTCCTCCTGCCGGAGGGTGCAGCGGCCGTCAAGGGCAAGGAAAAGGAGCGGAATGAAGACCTCGGGGACTCCCCACTCCATCCGCTCGCAGAGCTCGGCAAGCGTCATCTCCTCGTCGAGTTCCAGCCCTTCGAGATACTCGGCGAGCCGGACCATGGCCGATTCCTGGAACCCTTCCTCGTGGGCGATGCTGACCACGTCGTCAGCATCGATCAGGGAGTCGGAGAAGTCCACGCCGCCCTCCATCCGCCGGCGCCTTCGCTCCGCCTTCTCGAGGTTCTTGAGCTCCACGATCAGCTCGAAGAGGGTGACCGGGCTCTTCCTGAGGTTCTTGCGGTCGAGGCGGCGCTGGATCTCGTGCTCCAGGCGCTCGATGGGGCCGAGGCGGCTGGAGAAGTCGATCTCCTCGTCCATACCGGCGCTGAACGCGTCCCCGAAGAGGTCGTCCTCCCCCTCGCCTTCGCTGTCGTCCTCCGCGGTACCTACGATGGCGAGCTGGTCAGACTTCATCCGGAGGAGGGTTGCCGCGAAGAAGAGGGTCCGGCCCGATACCTGGAGGTTGAGCTCCCTCCTCCGCTCAAGTTCGGAGAGGAACCGGTCGGTGACCTCGATGATGTCGATGTTCCAGGGGTCGATCTCGCCCCGTTCGGCCATGGCTACCAGGATCTCGACCGGGTCCTCGACCGGCGCCTGCTGGACAAGCCCCGCGGGTGCAGGGGAACTGCCCGCGGGTTCTCCCTGAATCGCCCCGGTTGCTGAACGGATATCCGGGGTCTCCTGGGGCTCAGGCCCCGGCATCTGCTCCACAGCCGGGGGGCTCTCCACAACGGGTTCCTTTCGTTCCTCCCCGCCGTCAGCCATGCGCCTTCACTCCCGTGACAAGCGTGCTCTTGTCCGGCCGGAGTGTCACGCCCATGATCCGCTCGGCTGCCTCAATCATCGGCTTCCGGAGGGAGATGATGATGAACTGGGTGCTCGGGGCAAGCTCGGTAACCATGGATGAGATCCGCTCGACATTCGCCCCATCGAGGGACATGTCGACCTCGTCGAACGCGTAGAACGGGGCGGGGATGAAGCGCTGGATGGAGAAGATGAAGGCAAGCGTTGTCAGCGACTTCTCTCCGCCCGAGAGGGAGTTGAGGAGGTGCACCTTCTTGTCCCGGGGCTGGACGGCAAAGGTCATCCCGCCGGTGAACGGGTCCTCCTCATTCTCAAGCACAAGGTGGCCGTTCCCGCTCGTGAGCCGGGCAAAGATCTCCCGGAAGTTGGTGTCGATGGCCTTAAAGGCGGTCATGAACGCCTCGTACTTCATCTGCTCGAACTTCTCGATCCGCGAGATCAGGGTCTCGCGCTCGGTGGAGAGGGTCTCCTTGCGCTCCTTGCGCTCAACCACCTGCCGGTCAACCTTCTCGTACTCCTCGATAGCGAGCATGTTGACAGCGCCGATCTTCCGCAGTGCCCCGTCGGCCTCCGCGATCTTCCCCTCGATCTCCTTCAGCGAGAGCTCGGTCACCGTCTCCCCCACCTGCTGCTTCAGCATCTCGATCTCGATGCCGAGGGTCGCGGCCCGCTCCTCGATGGCGGTCATCTGGACGGTGACGCGTTCCTTCTCCGCATCGTACTTCATCAGCTTCAGCTCGGACTCGTGGATCGCCTGGGTGACCTCGGAGCGTTTCTTCCGCAGCTCGTCGAGCTCGCCAGAGAACTCCTTCTGCCGTTCCTCAAGGGTGGCGATCTGGGCCTTGTGGGCGGCGATCTGCTCGTTCGCCCCCGCGATACCGGCATCAATCTGCCGGTTGCGCTCATCCTGCCGGCCCCGTTCCTCCGAGAGCTCGGTCAGGCGCGAGTTGAAGTGCTGCCGCTCGCGCTGGGCATCGTTGATGTCGGCGTCCTTGTTCCGCAGCCGGCGCTCCGACTCTTCGATCTCCTTGCGCTTCTTCTCGAGCTGCTCGGTGAGGGCGGGGATGTTGGTGTCGTCGAGCCGCTTCTTGATCTCGTCTACCCGGGCAGAGAGGGCGTTGATCTCTGTGGTGATGCCATCCAGTTTTGCCTCAAGGGCGGCAAGCTCGGCAGCGCCGTTCCGGGTCTCCTCCTGCTGGCGGGCAACTGCCGACTCGATGGTCTGCTTCTCGACCGTGATCGCCTCGAACCGTTTCCCGAACTCCTCGGTAAACATCCCGTAGCGGGCGATCTTCTGGTCGATCTCGCCCCTCAGGACCCGCTTCTGGTCCACCTCTTCCGTGAGCCGTTTGACCGCGGCATCGATCGTGGATGCCTCGCCAGCGAGCTCACCGAGCCGTGACCGCAGGCGCATGATCTCATCGTCAACAGCGGCACCGAAACCCTTCGGTCCGGTCTGCTTCCTGACCGATCCGCCCGTGATCGCACCGCTCTTCTCCAGGAGTTCGCCTTCGAGCGTGACCATCCGGTACTTCCCGACGAGCTTGCGGGCACGCTCGAGGGTGTCCACCACGACCGTCCCGCCGAGAGCAACGGCAAACGCCCGGTCGTACTTCGGGTCGTACTCGAGGAGGTTCACCGCATAGTCAATGACACCCGGTTCCTTAAGCGGGGGAAGGACCGGAGGCTTGAGCTTGTTCAGGGGGAGGAACGTAACCCGGCCCAAGCGCTCCTCCTTGAGGAATTTGATCGCATCCGATGCGATCTGGTCATCGTCGCAGACCACGAACTGGAGCTTGTTGCCCGCTGCAACGTTGAGGGCGGTCGTGTACTCCCGGGAGGCCTTGCCGAGATCGGATATCGTACCGTGGACACCCTCCATCCCCAGCACTGCCTCGAGCGCCTTGCCCCCCGACTCCCCGCGGGCCTGGGCAGCAGCTTCGAGCCGGATCGCGTCCTGCTCGTACTCCCGCATCTCGCTGCGGATCTTCTCGAGGGTGTTCCGCTGGGCAAAGAGCGACCCCTCGAGCTCCGAGAGGTTCCGGTCCAGCTCCTTCTTCTGGGACTGCAGATCGGTAATACTCTTCTCGCTGTCGGAGAGCTGCCCCTGCTTTGCCGCGTACTCCTCGTCAAGCTGCCGCAGGAGCCCGGTCAGGCGCTCGAGCTCGCTCGTCCGCATCCGGCTCTTCTCGATGCAGAGGTCCTGCTCCCGGAGGATGCCGGACCGGACACCCTTCTTCTCCTCGCCCTGCTGGATGAGGGAGAAGAGCATCTCGCGGGCACCTTCCGTGTCCTGGCTGTGCTGCCGGATCTCGGTCTCGATCTTCTCCGCCTGCGCCTTTGCCGTCGCAACCTCCATGGCGATGTTCGTGCGGTCGATGGTGAGCGACTGGATTTGGGAAGTGCACTCGGCGATCCTGCCCTCGGCACGCTTGGTGTCCATGTACACGCGGTTGATCGCCTCGAGGTTCTCCTCCTTCTCCTTCCGGTACCGGACGATGGTACTCTCGGCTAGCTTGATGCCGCTCTTGGCCTCTTCGAGCTCCGCGATGAGCTTGAGGTAGTCTGCCCCGCTCTTCTTGTTGATGAGCTCGTCAACGTCCTTTAAGTCCGCCTGCAGGTACGCAAGCTCGTTCTCCTCGAGCCCCCGGTCCGACGCAAGGCGGGTGAGCTGGAGCTTGTGGTCCTCTGCCGAGTGGTGGAGCGTGACCAGTTCCTTCTCCCGGTCATGGAGCTGGGCAGCGGCCCGGCAGTTCTGGTAGAACGCGAGGTCCTTCTGCCATTTCTGGTACTCGAGGGCATGCTCCCGTTCCTTTTTGAGCTCGTTGGCCCGGCGCTGGAGCTCGATTAAGAGGAGCTCCTCGCGCTCGATCCGCTCACGCACAATGTCGAGTTCGGCAAGCGACTGGGCTTTCTTGATGTCGAACTCGGCAACGCCGGCGATCTCATCGATGATCTTCCGTCGCTCGCCGTCGCTCATCTCCATGATGCGGGTGACATCGCCCTGCATCACGACATTGTACCCGTGGGGCTTGATGCCGTACTTTGCCAGGTGGTCCACGATGTCGCTCTGCTTGCAGAGCCGCTCGTTGAGGTAGTTGTAGCTGTAGTAGCCGTTGCCTGTGCGCTTGATCCGCCGGCGGATCTTCGTACCGTCAGAGAACGCGAGCGATACCTCGGCCGTGTTCCGGCCGGAGTTCACGTTGATGAGGTCGGTCAGCTTCTCGGCCCGGAGATTGCGGGAGCTCGAGAGTGCAAGGACAAACAGGATGGAATCGATGATATTGCTCTTGCCGGACCCGTTGGGCCCGGATATCACCGTGAATCCTTCAAGGAAGGGGATTTTTGTCTTTTTGGCAAAAGACTTGAAATTATCGATCTCCAGTTCTGTGATATGCAAAGATCCGGCTCCTTACTTCTTTGCAGGATCCTTGGTCTCCTCGGTGGCGTAGATCAGATCGCCCTGCTTGGGCTTGTTCTGCCCCTTCTTGCCCCTTCCGTATCCTGCGGATGCAACAATGTAGTCCTTATCGCCGCGCCGGGGCTCCTGCTTCATGGTGCCGTCAGGCTGCATGATCCAGTCCATGACCGGCTCGGGGGGAGCCTGGGGTTCTGCCTTGCCCTTCGGGCGGATGACGGTGCTGCCTCCTGATGGCATTGCCGCGGGCTGGGCCTGGGGCTGGGAGGTCTGCTGCTGGACAATCGGGGCCCGCTTGAGCTCCTGCCTGCTGCGTTCCTCGGTCTGCTTGGACATCTTCATGGCAATGGACTTGAGATCGAGCAACTCCTGGGTCAGGCCCTTGACGAGTGCTTCCATCTCCTTCATCTTCTTCTCAAGGGCTGCAATCCGGTCCTCGGTTGCAGCGCCGCTTCCGGTTTCCATCATCACTATCATGGTCTCCTTTCCAGGCATCGGGTGCCCGGTCTTTGATCTTTGCATAAAGACTTGCGCGAGCGGGAGTCCTTAGCATTATGTGCGACGTCCTCCTTAAATAATAGTGGTGGTCTGAAGGGGTCAAACCCCGAGGACGAGAAGAATTCCGCAGGAATTCTTCGCTGTCCCGAAAGTCCGATGGAACTTGAGGAGGAATGAATTTCAAAAACGGTCACCACATCCTTCCCGGGGGGAAATACCCCCACATTTACCCGTTTTTTGCTCTCCCGCGCCATTTCGCGCACCGGGCGAGAGATCCAAGGGCGGGTACGCGTGGATGGTCAGGCAGGCTGCGGTGCAGCCTCAATCGCACATTTACTCGTACATACTATCGCTACTGCACAAAGGGTAATACCTTTCAAGCGCGAACGCTTTTGCATATGTCCGATCCGGCAAAACAAATGTCCTATCTGGCAAAGGCCGACCCGGCAATTGCCGATATCATCGAGAAGGAACGGCTCCGCCAGGTCAACGGGCTGGAGCTGATTGCGTCCGAGAACGTTGTCTCGCATGCGGTGCTCGAGGCGATGGGGTCCATCATGACCAACAAGTACGCCGAGGGTTACCCTGGCAAGCGGTACTATGGCGGATGCGAGTTCCATGATATGGCCGAGAACCTTGCCCGCGACCGGCTGAAAAAACTCTTTGGCGCAGAGTACGCCAACGTGCAGGCACACTCGGGAACCCAGGCGAACATGGCGGTTTATTTTGCGTCTATCAAGCTGGGAGACAAGATCCTCTCCATGAAGCTCAACCAGGGAGGCCACCTTTCCCACGGCTCTCCCGTCAGCTTTACCGGAAAGTTTTACCAGGTGGCACAATACGGCGTTGACCCGAAAACGGAGACCCTCGACTACGGGCAGGTTGCCGAGATGGCAAAGAAGGAGAAGCCCCAGATCATTGTCTGCGGTGCCTCGGCCTACCCGAGGACCATCGATTTCAAGGCCTTCCAGGAGATCGCCAACGACGTCGGTGCGGTCTGTCTCGCGGACATTGCCCACATCGCCGGTCTCGTGGCAACCGGACTCCACCCGACCTCGGTCGGCGTGGTCAACTATACGACAACCACGACGCACAAGACCCTCCGCGGACCCCGCGGCGGCGCCATCATGTGCAACGCTGACCTCGGCGTTGGCATCGACAAGGCGGTCTTCCCCGGCATGCAGGGCGGCCCCCTGATGCACACTATCGCGGCAAAGGCGGTCTGCTTCGAGGAGGCGCTCAAGCCCTCGTTCAGGGAATACAACAAACAGATCATCAAAAATGCCAAGGTCCTTGCCGAGACCCTCATGGCAAACGGCCTCAGGCTCGTCTCGGGCGGCACCGACAACCACCTCATGCTCCTCGACCTGACCGAGCAGGGCATCACCGGTCTCGAAGCCGAGACTGCCCTCGGCAAAGCCGGTATCACCGTCAACAAGAACACCATCCCGAACGAGACCAAGAGCCCGTTCGTCACGAGCGGCCTGCGCGTCGGCACCCCCGCAGTCACCTCACGGGGCATGAAAGAGGCCGAGATGCGCCTCATCGGTGGCTGGATTGCCAGTGTCATCAAGGATTGCAAGAACGAGAAGAACACGAGCGACGTGCGCAGCAAGGTCGAGGCGCTCTCGTCCAAGTTCTCGCTTTATCCCGACTAACCCTTTTTTTGGTGCATATCCATGACCACGATCCTCGATGGGAAAAAGACATCCGAAAAGCTGCTGGAACTCTTGAAGGAGAAGATCGAGGACACGGGGATCGAGCCCTGCCTGGCAACGGTCATTGTCGGAAGCGATCCCGCCTCCCAGATGTACGTGCGCATGAAGCACCGTGCCTGCGAGCAGGTGGGGATCCGGTCCGTGGGGATCGAGCTTCCTGCCGAATCTACTACCGAAAGTATCCTTGAATCGGTCCGGAAACTGAACCGCGACCCGGATATCGACGGTATCCTTGTCCAGCTGCCCCTCCCGAAGGGTATCGACACCGAACGGATCATCGATGCGATCAGCCCGGCGAAGGACGTGGACGGTTACCACCCGGAGAACATGGGGCTCCTCTTCTCCGGCAAACCCCGCTTCTCGTCCTGCACCCCGACCGGTATCATGACTCTCCTCGCCGAATATAAGATCCCGGTTGCCGGTAAACGGGCGGTCATTGCCGGCCGGAGCATCGATGTCGGACGGCCCATGGCAGCCCTGCTCCTGAATGCCGATGCCACGGTGACGATCTGCCACAGCAGGACAAAGGACATCGCCGATGAGCTGAAGCGGGCGGACATCCTCGTCTCCGCGGTCGGGAAGGCACACTTCATAACACCGGAGATGGTGAAGCCCGGTGCAGTGGTCATCGATGTGGGCATCAACCAGCTGAACGGGAAACTGGTCGGCGACGTGGACTTTGCTGCCGTGAAGGATATCGCCTCGGCAATCACCCCGGTGCCGGGCGGCGTCGGCCCCATGACGATTGCTACCCTGATGGAGAACACATTCCGGGCAGCGAAGGAGCGCTCATGCGACAGTGCACGATAAACAAGGTAGTTATCGGGGGCGACCTCCCCGTCCGGGTGATGGGCGTCATCAACTGCTCCCCGGAATCGTTCTACACCGACTCATATATCGCTCCTGCCGATGTCCGGAAAAAAGCCGATGAGATGGTTGCCGCCGGCGCCGACATCATCGACCTTGGCGCCCGGAGCACGGCTCCCCATGCACAGGCCATCAGCCAGACAACCGAAGCCGAGCGGATCGATGCTGCCTTAAAGGAACTCGATGGCAGCGGCATCACCGTCTCGGTCGACACCACGAGCCCGTGGGTCCTTGATGTCTGCTTAAAGCACGATGTTCATGCGGCAAACGATATCGCCGGGTTCGCCTCCCCTGCATACGCAAAGCGGGTAGCCGATGCGGGCCTTCCCGCGATCCTCATGGCAACGGATTACCAGCCCGGCGATCCGGTGGGGCTTGACGCAACCCACAAAGCCCTTGCCACCATCGTGAAGCGCTGTGCCGATGCCGGCGTGGACAATTACATCCTCGATCCGGCCGTCGGCCTCTGGACACCGCTCCGCTCATTTGATGATGACTGGGAACTCTGCCGGAACTACGAGACATTCCAGAAGTATGACCGCCCGATCCTTGCCGCCGTTTCCCGGAAGAGCTTCATCGGGGACGTGGTCAACCGGGAGCCGGTCGACCGGCTCGCGGGCAGCCTAGCCGTCACCATGGAACTGCTCAGGAAAGGGGCATCCGTTGTGCGGACCCATGATGTGCCGCAGACTGTTGATACGATCCGGGTCTTCAACCGGCTGGTGAAGCGGTCATGAACAGCCGGTTCGAGGTCTTCGGGCTCTCGACCGGAATTATCAGCCAGGGCGAATCCATTTCTGAACGCGTCATTGTTGCCGCAACCAGGGCATGCGGCGGTTTTTCTGACGGCGACATCCTGGTCCTTGCCGAGACTGCTGTTGCAACATCGGAAGGAAATGTCATCCGGCTGGCGGACATAACCCCTTCGGCAGAGGCAGAGAGACTTGCCGCACAGTACGACATGGACCCCGCAACGGTCGAGGTTGTCCTCCGCGAGAGCAACACCGTTGTGGGCGGGATCCCCGGGTTCCTCCTCTGCATGAAGGCGGGCACCCTCCTCCCGAATGCCGGTGTCGATGCATCGAACGCCCCGCCGGGCTGCGTCACCCCGCTCCCGGAAGACCCGGAAGGCAGTGCCCGGCGTATCAGGGACGAGATCCGGAAGGCAACGGGCAAAACGATCGGGGTCATCGTCGCCGACAGCCGGACCCATGCCATGCGGTCGGGGTGCAGCGGCGTTGCCATCGGCTGCGCCGGCATCCCCTCCGTCATTGACGACCGGGGCAGGAGCGATCTCTTCGGACGGAAACTCGAGGTCACGAAGCGGGCGGTGGCCGACAATATCACCTCTGCCGCGGAACTGGTCATGGGCGAGGCGGACGAGTGCACCCCCGCTGCTATTGTCCGTGGGCTCGGCCTCCCGATATCCGATGATCTGATCGGCGTGGACTCCATCGCCGCCGATGAATGCCTCTTCATGGGCGTGTTTGCGAAGGGCCGGAAGTAATTCGTCCTGACCGGTTTCATAGTATCCTTTCGGACAGTATCACCTTTTTATGGTCAGACTCTGCAATTCTTGAGCACAACAGCACCCCCCGCACGCCATAGTATCCGGGCGGACAGGGTGCAGGACCCGTGAACCAGAACGGCGGAAGAGAAGATACCGCAGTCGGGGCATATCCCCCTGACCCACGGGGATGATCCCCACTACAAGTGGATAGCACTCTCCAACACCACGATCGCCACGTTCATGGCAACGGTGAACGGCAGCATCATCCTCATATCCCTGCCAGCGATCTTCAACGGCATCAGCATCAACCCGCTCACCTCCTTCCAGTACCTCCTCTGGATGCTGATGGGGTACGGTGTCGTCACTGCAACGCTTCTGCTCAGCTTCGGCCGGCTCTCCGATATGTACGGGCGGGTGCGGCTCTACAATATCGGGTTTGCCATCTTCACCCTCGGGTCGATCCTCCTCTTCCTCACTCCGGATACGGGAGACGCCGGGGCCATCGAGATGATTACCTTCCGTCTCGTGCAGGCCGTTGGCGCTGCCTTCATCTTCTCCAACAGTGCCGCGATCCTCACCGATGCCTTCCCCCCGGGGGAGCGGGGCAAGGCACTCGGCCTGAACATGGTCGCCGCCCTCTCGGGCCAGTTCATCGGACTTCTGCTCGGGGGAATCCTCGCGATCTATGACTGGCGGTATGTCTTCCTGATCAGCGTACCGTTCGGCATCATCGGCACTATCTGGGCATTCATGCGGCTCAAGGAGCCGGCATACCCGGTGAAAGCCCGGAAGATCGATATCTGGGGTAACCTCAGCTTCATCGGCGGGCTGACGCTCTTCCTCATCGGGATCACGTACGCTCTTGTCCCGTACGGGACGGATGCCATGGGCTGGGGAAGCCCGCTCGTGATCGCCTGTATGACCACCGGCCTGCTCCTCCTCCTCGCGTTCCCGATCATCGAGACCCGGGTGGAAGATCCCATGTTCGATATGGCCCTCTTTAAGAACCGGAGCTTCGCATTTGGCAATGCCGCTGGCTTCCTCTCGGCAATCGCCCGGGGCGGCGTAATGATCATTCTCATCATGCTCCTGCAGGGTATCTGGCTGCCGCTGCACGGCTACAGCTTCGAATCCACCCCCTTCTGGGCCGGCGTCTACATGCTCCCCCTGACCATCGGGTTTGTCATCATGGGACCGGTCTCCGGGCTGATCTCCGACACCTACGGCCCCCGCTGGATCAGCACGGCCGGGATGCTGCTCGTGGCACTATCGTTTGTCCTGCTCGCCCTCATGCCATACGACTTCGACTTCATCCCCTTTGCCATCGCCCTCTTCATCATGGGGGTGGGCAACGGCATGTTCGCGTCCCCGAACTCGGCCGCGATCATGAACTCGGTGCCCCCGTCAGAGCGCGGGGTAGCCTCGGGGATGATGTCCACCCTGATGAACTCGGGGTTCGTCATCAGCATGGGAATGTTCTTCACGATCATCGTGGTCGGGCTCACGCAGCACTTCCCCGCGGCCCTTGCTGCATCGCTCACCAGTGCTGGTGCCCCCCAGCTGATCCAGCCCATGAGCGTCATCCCACCGACCGGGGCGCTGTTTGCTGCATTCCTCGGGTACAACCCGGTCGAGATGATCCTGACCAGCCTGCCGGCCGCAGTCACGGCAGGGATTGCACCGGCAACGCTCGCTACGCTGACCGGTATCACATGGTTCCCGACAACCCTTGGCGTGGCTTTCATGCCTTCGCTTGCCATGACCTTCATGCTCGGCGCAGTGCTGTCACTGATCGCTGCGGTCCTTTGTGCCATGCGGGGCGAACATTTTATACACGAGATCCACGGGCCGGGCGCAGGAAATAATGAGCTGGAAAAACCACGATAAAAGGAGATATCCATGACACCACAACTGTTTGAAAAGGTCCTGGTCGCCATTGACGGTTCTGAGAAGAACAGGCCGGCGGTTGCCGAAGCGCTCCGGCTCGGCAGGGCATGCGGAGCAGAGATTCATGCCGTGTACGTTATCGAGAACAGCACCATCGAGTCTGTTGCGGGAGAGAGCGCGGGGTGCGACGTCTGGACCGTGCTCCAGAAGGAAGCTGCTGCAGCGCTCCACGAGGCTGTTGAAGAGAGTGACGGCATGAAGGTGGAGACTGCAATCCTTGAGGGGAGTCCGGCAAAAGAGATACTCCGGTACGCGGCAGAGCATGCAATCGATCTCATCGTCCTGGGCACTCAGGGGAAGAAAGGCCTGGAACGCCTCCTGCTCGGCAGCGTTGCCGAAACGGTTATCCGCTCGGCACCCTGCCGTGTCCTTGTCGTTAAATAGTAAGGGTGGAGTCAGCGCCTTCGCCGTTTGGCCAGGTCGATCTTCTCCTGGAGCGCCTTCTCTTTTTCCTGTATCACTCCTGGCGCTGCCCGGTCCGCTTTCAGGGACGCGATCTCGGCAAAATCCCGGATCATGTCCGTCCGTTCGCTCTCCGTGAAGTCCTCCTCGTCAAGAAGATCGTAAAACTCCGTCTCCCCGTTCACCGGCCCCGTGGCTTTCTCAAAAGCAACCCGGAACTTCGCCCTGCAGTACCGGCAGTGGGAGGGGTACTCCCCACTCACCCGCTCCCCGATCCCGAGGATCCGGAAGTTCAGGCCGGCACAGTCCGGGCACTTCCACTCCAGGGTGAGCCCTTTTACCATTCCCGCAGCATCGCGTGCAAAGAACCGCTCGAACATGATGACTCCCCGACCCCTTGAAAAATGATAGCGGGATGAAGGCTATTAAAAACTGCGGTTGCGGACAGCGTATACGCGGGGCGACGGAGGGATTCCCGCGGATGCCATTCGGGTGGAATCATTCAGGGATTTTTCCGGATATAATCGAGCGCCGCAGCCGCAGCCATCCTCTCGGCCTCGGCAAGCGAGGGGCCGGACCCCTCAAAAACCCTCCCGTCATTCAATCTTACCGCAACAGCGAAGAGAGGGCGGTGGTCAGGGCCCTCCCGTTTCTTCTCCGAATAGACAGGGGGATGAAATCCCCGTTTCTGGAAATACTCCTGGAGGAGACCCTTGGGATTCGTGCAGGGTACGCAGGCAAGGAGCTGCCCGGCAAAGAGAGCCGTGAGAAAGACCGCGACATCGTCAAAGCCGATTTCGCAATAGAGCGCACCGACAAATGCCTCGAACGCACCCGCGGCGATCCGGTCGCCATACACCACGCTCTCCCCAAATGCCAACGGCACAAGGAGCCTGAAGGACGGGTGCGTCCTCGCCAGGGCACCGAGGGTCCGGTTCGATACGATTCCCGCGAGGATTTCGGTCATTGCACCTTCAGAGAGGATGGCGTCGTGGTGGACGAAGAGCGCCTGGGCGATGGTGAGCGAGAGGACCCGGTCGCCCAGGAACTCGTACCGCTGCCAGTCCTCTTTCGTGACATCCCAGCGGAGGGCGGACGGATCGCCATAGACTGCGTTGTACCGGGAGATGAAAAACGGGATGATGCGGTCGAGATCCGGCACCGGTTCCCGCAACAGACTGATGAGTGACTGCCTGACTTCACCCTTCATACGATAGTTGAGTATAGTGCAGAGGGGGTTCTTATCGTTTCCTCAGCGCCCGGACCCGGCCCTTCTCGTCAGAGAGGGTAAATCCCAGGCCCTCGAGGTATTCCCGGCTCCTGCCGGTGCCATGGATGAGGAGTTCGACAAGGTCGTCCTCTTCATCGATATCGGTATGCAACCGGAACGAATCGATGACCTCAACCGAGAGGCCGGCGTCGCTGGCTGCCTGCAGGTGCTTCATGAAGCTCGTCCCGTAGTAGTTGACGCGGAACTTCCAGGGCTCCCTGAGATAGATGACGTTGGTGCCGCCGCCGCGCCCGGGTACGATCGCCATGTCCTTGTCAGTCGAGAGCACGCGCTTGAGGGAGGGTTCATCCACAAGCGGGAGGTCTGCCATGATGATGAGCAGGTCGCGCGAGGTCGTCGGGAGGATCTCGTTTAAGGTCGCGTTGAGGTCCGCATCCTTGACGGTTATCTGGACAACCTCGCTGTCGAAGAGTTCGGTTGCCACGACGACCGGCATGCAGCAGTTCTCGGCTATGGCTTTCAGCACGTCCTCAAGCATCGCCTGGGCAAAAGCCTCCCGCTCCTCCTCGGAGAGGACTGCTGACAGGCGGGTCTTGGGATTCTTTGGTTTATACGGGATCAGGGCGTGCGGACACATGATATACCCGGGTTTGCCGCCCGATGCAAAAAAGATGCTGATATTGCCCCGGAATCGTGCGGTTTAACATGCCGGCAGTCCAACCTCCATGGGATGGATGATCCTGTTTATACCCTCACGACCCGGCTGCCGATCGAGACGGACGATGGCCCGGCACTTCCTGAACCGAGCGGCATTACCTACAAGCTCAGGGAGATAAGCGGATTCACCGTTGTCGGGTTTGCCCGCAGGACCTGCAATGCCGATGGACGAAGCGTGGAGGATATTCCCGCGGTCTGGCGCGAGTTCCTGACCAGAAACGCCATGGCCCAGATAAAAAACCGGACGGTTCCTCCCGTGATGTATGCGGTCTATTCGGATTACGAGAAGGACTGGACAAAAGAGTATAACTTCCTGATCGGGTGCGGCGTGACCCGGGCACCATCTGTACCAGAAGGCATGATGGCACGACGCATTCCGGCACAGACGTACGCACATTTTGTGGCACGCGGTGAGATGCCCCAGAAACTCATGGAGATCTGGGGTTCTGTCTGGCTCTCCGACCTCCCCCGTACGTACACGTTCGATTTCGAGGTGTACGACCAGCGGTTTACCCGGCCCGATAACAAGGAGATCGATGTATTCGTTGCCGTTGATCCCTCAAAACTGGACGGGCTCGCGGCCCGGTGACCAGTTCCTTCTTCTCCCCTCTCCGGGGCAGCAGGGGTCCGGCACCATGAACCGGAACGGTGCTGGCGCCTGCCCGATGGGGACCATCCGGTTCGCGGGATCCTGGAGAGAAGAACGCGTTACTCGATCCCGCTCATCCGGAGCCGGTCCTTCGGCACGAGGATCTCGAACCGTGCACCGGTCCCGGGTGTCCCGGTCTCCCGGATAGTCATGCCGGTCACGGCAAGGACCTCGCGGACAATAAATAGGCCCCACCCGGTCCCTTTCCCGAAGCCGCGTTCGAAAATCTTCTCCTTGTCATTCGGTTGCACCCCCCTGCCATTATCTTCGATGACGAGGAGGGCGCCGTCAGCGGTTGCGGTGATGGTCACCCGGATCGTGGTCGCGGTCTCCGCGTGACGCAGCGTGTTCTCGAAGAGGTGGAATACCGCACGGATCAAGAGGGGATCGGCGAGCACTGCGGCATCTCCCGTCTCAACTACCACTTTGACCTCCCCGAGGTTCAGCATCTCGCTCACCAGGGTGACGGTGTTGCGGATATTCTGCCACCGGGGGGGTTCCACGGCAATGTTCTGGTAGTCCTTGGCATACGAAAACTGGCGCCGGATCTTGTCGATCGCCATCTTCTCCTTGTCGAGGAACGACTTCAGCTTCGGGTCCTGGACCATCATGCCCATCAGTTCGTTATACCCGACAACGGCCGTGAGCTGGTTGAGGACATCGTGCCGGGTAATGCTGCCGACCAGTTGCAGTTTCCTGTTGAGAAATTCCACCTGGGCCTTAAGGCTGGCATTCTCTCTCTTCAGCGCCTCGCAGTCAGGGACGATTCCGCCGGCAGGTTCTTCATCGGAGGGCATAATGGTAGGTCGGGAACACGGAACACGGTTCCTGTTCTGGTATGGTGTTTTTCTCACATCACTTATGTAAGTTTTCTGTCCGTTCACGGACAGGGGATCATCTTTCAATAGCCGGGAGGAACAACCTTCTCTCCATGACAACGCCCCGGACCATCACGTACACCCGCAACGTGTTCTTACCGCTCACAACGGTCTGCCGGAACCGGTGCGGGTACTGCTGTTTCCGGACCCCGGTCCAGCCCGGGTGCCTCATGCCGCAGGATGCCGTGGAGGCAACCCTGAAGAGCGGGGCGGCACTCGGGTGTACCGAGGCGCTCTTCACCTTCGGGGAACGGCCGGAAGAGGAGCCGGGGTTTGATGCGATCATCCGTGCATCGGGGTATGCCACAATCCTCGATTATTGCGAGGCGATGTGCAAAAGGAGCATCGCATGTGGTGTCCTCCCCCACACGAATGCCGGTATCCTGACATACGAGGAGATGGAACGGCTGCGCCCGGTCAACGCGAGCATGGGACTGATGCTCGAGACCACCGCCGAGATCCCGGCGCATGCCACATCGAAGGGCAAATCCCCGGACGTGCGGATCGCGATGATGGAGGACGCAGGGAGACTGAAGATCCCGTTCACCACCGGCCTCCTCCTCGGGATCGGGGAGACCATGGCGGACCGGGAGGACTCGCTCCTCGTCATCCGGGACCTGCACAAGCGGTACGGCCATATCCAGGAGATCATCATCCAGAACTTCTGCCCCAAACCTGGCACGCCTCTGGCAAAAAGCCCCGTTCCCACGACTGACGAGATCTGCGTCACGATCCAGATGGCAAACGATATCCTGCAGCCCGATATCGCGGTCCAGATCCCCCCGAACCTGATCGATGCCTCCTCGCTCATCGCCTGCGGGGTCGATGACCTTGGGGGGGTCTCACCGCTGACCATCGATTATGTCAACCCGGAGCACCCGTGGCCGGCGTTTGAGGAGCTGAAACGGATCGCCGGCGATGCCATCCTGCGGGAACGGCTCTGCATCTACCCGCAGTTCATTGAGCGCGGGTGGTACGATCCGGGTTTGCAACTCCTAATAAACCGGCTCAGCCAAACAGTACAGGAAAGGAGCGGCGTATGGTAAAACAGAAGAAACTCCTCTATGCAGGCAAGGCAAAGTCGGTGTACCGGACCGACACCAAGGGCAAACTCATCGTCGAGTTCCGCGACGACATCACGGCATTCGACGGGGGAAAGAAGGACGTCCTGAAGAACAAGGGCAGTTACAATGCTTCGGTCTCGCGGTTCTTCTTTGAATACCTCGAAAAGAACGGGGTAAAGACCCATTTCGTGAAGATGATCGATGAGCGGCACATGGTCGTTGACGAGCTGCAGATGGTCCCGCTCGAGGTCATCGTCAGGAACCTGGCGGCCGGCTCCATCGTCCGCAACTACCCGTTCAAGGAAGGGATGAAACTCAACCCGCCGGTCATTGTCATCGACTACAAGGATGACTCGCGGCACGACCCGATGCTCAACGACGACCTGATCGTTGCCCTGAAGATCGCCACCCCTGCCGAGCTTACGAAGATGAAGAAGATCGCTCTGGAGATCAACCGTCATCTCGTAAAACTCCTTGCAGCGCAGGGAATCACGCTCGTGGACTTCAAGATCGAGTTCGGCCGCCGGGGCAGGACGATCTGCCTGGGCGATGAGATCAGCATGGACTCGATGCGCCTGTGGGACAAGAAGACCGGCGAGTCGCTCGACAAGGATGTGTACCGCTTCGATAAGGGCGACGTCATGAAGATCTACGACAGCGTTGCGGCACGCATAACCAAGGCATCAAAGAAGCGCAAAGACTAACGTCTCGTATGCAAATAACGTGTCAGGAAATTCTCCCGGTACGATACCATGACTGAAGAACCAGCAGATGAAGCAGATATGCTCAAGTGGGTGAAGGCATATGCCCATAAGCAGGGATACGTCCTCAATACCGACGAGAAGCAGCTTGGGACCGTGATCCGGGGGCTCGTGCGGAACAAGGGAAAATTCGGACGGCCCTACTGTCCCTGCCGCCTCCGCAGCGGTGACGAGGAGAAGGACCGGGCAATCGAGTGCCCCTGCAAATACCATAAGGAGGAGATTGCGACCCGGGGCCAGTGCCACTGCAACCTCTTCTTTAAAAAGACCTGATTTTTCCCTATGAGATATCCCGGAGAGACCGCTGCAGGACCCCGGGGCTGCGGCCTTTTGCCGGTCGCCGGTCCAAAGCCGCGAATCCTTATCCTTGGAAGTTTCCCGAGCCGGCTCTCGCTTGCACACGCCCGGTATTATGGCAACCCGAGGAACCATTTCTGGGCCGTTATGGAGGCACTGTTCGCGATCGATCCCGCCCTCCCATACGAGGAGCGGATACCTGCACTCAAAACACACGGTATCGCCCTCTGGGACGTGGTTGCCTCCTGCTCGCGCCCCGGCAGCGCCGATGCCCGTATCACCGGTCCGGCATTCAACGATATCGCGGGCTTTGCTGCGGCCCACCCCACCCTCCGGCTGGTTGCGCTCAACGGGAAAACCGCAGGCAGGTACTATGCCCGCATCGCGGGGGCGGTTCCCATCCCGTACCTGGTGCTTCCCTCGACAAGCCCGGCACATGCAGGGATGTCCGTGGCAGAGAAGATCCGGCAGTGGTCAGCAATCCTGCAGGAATCCTGAACCGGGGGATTGTATATCCAAAAACCCGGTGCAAAGAGTGCCGAAGCGAATGAAAAACCTCAAAAAACAGGAGAGCCGGGTCTTCCGCCGTCCCTTACCGTTCCATCCGGAACTTCAGGAAGATGACGTGGTAAATGGCATAGAACCCGGTGAGCACTGCCGCCGTGTAACCGGCCAGGGCGATATACGAGATCCACCACGGGAGCTCGACCGGGCTCTTCTGGAGCACAAGCGATGATCCTACTACAAGCGCCGCAACGACCATCCCGATCATGAGCTTATCGCTTGCCTTGTCAGCCGCCATCTGGACCTTCTGGAGGTTCGCATCCTCGATCTCGAGCTTGAAGGTCCCCGTAGAGAGCCGGCGGAGCATCAGGTTGATGTTGCGGGGCATGTCGAGGAGGGCATCGGCACCCTCGAGGAGTGCCATGGAAGCACGCTTGACATACCCTGCCGAGAGCATATTGGCGTCGGCAAGCTTGGTGAGGTAGGGGGTGATCTCCTTGCTGAAGTTGAACTTCGGGTCGAGCCGGACACCGATGTCGAGAACCATCATGAAGACTTTCAGGAGGAGCATGAGGTTCATCGGTACCTTCAGACGGTACCGGCGCATGGACTCGGTGAGCTCGGTGACCACGAGCCGGAAGTTCATCTGGCCGACATCGGACTCCCCGCCGCCGAAGTCGTGCATCATGATGTAGAGGTCGTCGCGGAGCGGTTCCCGGTCCACCTCGGCGATCACGATCCCAAAGCCCTCGAGCGACCGGATCATCAGGTCGATGTCGTCCATGGAGAGGGCGAAGAGCAGGTTGATGAAGTTCTGCCGCTTCTCGGGGCGCAAAATCCCGACGATCCCAAAGTCGAGGAATACGATATCCCCTTCTTTTGTCACCAGCAGGTTGCCCGGGTGGGGATCGCCGTGGAAGTACCCGTCCTCGAAGATCATCTTGAGGTAGGCATGGAACCCGCGGACACCGATCTCGTGGGGGTCGTGGCCCATTGCCATGATCGCCTCGGGATCATCGATCCGGACGCCCTCGATGAACTCCATGACGAGCATCCGGGGGCTGGAGAACTCCCAGAATATCTTCGGGAACCGTATCCCCGGCGTATCGCGGAAGTTCCGGGCCATACGGTCCGCGTTCCTTGCATCCCGCGTGAAATCGAGCTCTTTTACGATCTGGTGGGCGAAGTCATCGACCATCCCCGCCGGGTTATAGAGGCGCATCTCCGGAAACACGGTCTCGATCCGTTCTGCCATGGACTGGAGGATGCCGATATCCAGTTCGATGATCTCCTGGATGCCCGGGCGCTGGATCTTGACAGCGACAACGGTGCCGTCCCGCAGGACCGCCCGGTGGACCTGCCCGATCGACGCGGACGCGACTGGTGTCTCATCGATCTCTGAGAAGAACTGCTCGCAGTTCGGGCAGGTCTCGTGGATGACCTCCATGACCTCGGAGAAGGGGACCGGCTTTGCATGATCCTGCAGCTTCTTGAGCTGGTCGATCATCTCGGGGGGAAGCAGTTCGGTCCTCGTGCTCATGATCTGGCCGAACTTCACAAATGTCGGGCCAAGGTCTTCAAGGGCAAGCCGTATCCGTTCGTATACCGTGGATGCATCGTCTGCCTTGCCGGTCGAAGGGAGCCTGAACCGGGCCTTGCCCGGGAACATCTTCTCAAGGCCAATGCCAAAACCGTACTGGCTTAAAATATCAACGATCTGCGCATATCGCCTGATACGGGTGACCATGAGTACTGTTGGGTTCTGGTCATACTTAAGGCGTACTTCTGAAAAATGGGGGTGGGCCCCGGGGCTCCATCAGGACTCACAGGGTGATCACGGGACGATGCTGCCGGGGTCGTCATCCATCACGATGACCAGGTCGTACGGGGCGATGGTCACGGTGGCGTTGGGCTGTGTGGCCCGGACGGGCACCGCCGAGCAGCAGTTCAGGGTATCCGCGGCAACAAGCCAGGTCCCGGGACAGATCTGGCCCGGCTGTACGACAGATCCTCCCTGCTCCCCGCAGGACTGCGTCCAGGAAGACTTCTCACCGGCCGCCTGCTGCGTCGTGGCGGGGGTGAAGGTTGCCATCCGGGTCACCGATACCGGGACGGGAACGGTTGGATTCGGGGTTGGTTTCAGGGTCGTTGTCTTGACCTGGGGGGTAGCCGGGAGGGTTGCTTTGGTCGGGACCGGCGTGAACGTAACGTCAGGGCCGGGGATGGTGGCACAACCTGCGCAGAGAAGGAGGAGGATGAGTGCCAGCGTTACGGCGAATGACACGGTACGGGAGCGCATCTAGTCCACCACCTGGTCGGCAGCACTATCCAGCGTGATGACGAGGGCGCGGAGCGCCGACGTCGTGCCGGCAGGAAGGTCTGCCGTGTTTGCGATGTCGCGGTAGGCCATCGAGAGGTCCTTGAGGTCGGTTTTGACCAGGCGGAGCGGGTTCTTCACTGATGCCAGGTTGCCGGTGGCAAGGTAGCGGTTCGCCACGGCAAGGTCGCCCTTGAGCTTCCTGGTCGCGTCCTCCGCCTCGCCAATGTCGAGCAGGACCGGCAGGAGTTCCCCGTTCATGGAATCTGCCCGGTATACCGCACGGTATCCCTGGTCGATCATGAACTGCATCCGCTCCGCTTCGGAGACCGCTCCCTGTGCCTCGATGGTCTGCTCCATAAACTGCTCCATCAGGGGCGAGATCACCGTATCCGCTGCGGCGATCCGGTCCTCACGCTGCGAATCAAGGGCTGCAACAAGATCAGGCCGCTTTGCAACGATGACATCGAGGGTGCGGCGGGCACGCGAGATATCGTAGCCCCGGCTCTCCAGAGTATCGAGGGATCCTTCGGCTCCCGCGGCCCATGCATCGAACGCGGCAAGCTGGCTGGTCTTCCGGACGGTCCAGTAGGTTTTCCTCTTATCTTCGATCCAGGGGTTGCCCGCAGTGGCCTTTGCTGCCTGTGCAGCGAGATCGGCACTCTTACCGTGACCGGCTGTCATCTGGATCGCAGCCTCGTCCCGGAACTGTGCCGTTGTGTTCCGCATCGCCTGCGTAAGGTTGTCAAAACCATCCCGTGTCGTGGTCCCGGGAATCTCTGACCCCAGTTCCCGGAATTCGGCAAGCAGGCTGTCCAGGCGGGCGGTGTCCGTGCCGTACAGGGGGTAGATGTACGTGATCGCGGCAGCCATCTCTGTCTCCCGGACCAGGGATACCCATGCCAGGTGCGCCTGCCGGATGCTGACCTCCCCGTCGCTGATCTGCGTGTCGCCGACAGCCGCTGCCGGAGGAAGGAGGAGCAGGAACAGAATGAGGAGGCCCGTGAATTTGTATACCAGGTGATCCGTTTCTGAATTCCCCCCAAAAAGCCCTGCGGGAGCCCGGTGCGGGGTACGCCGCAGGCTTCGGTCGTAATCGCAATTAGGTTATCGTTTTTTTGTCAATATCAACATTTGCCGGTGATCCACGGACGCAGAGAAGCCGGGTCATTTCCTGAACAGGACGATGCGGTTGGTATTGGTGCCGCAGGTGTTGTTGTTGACGCCCCAGATATTCGAGGTCTTGGTGAAGACCTGCTGGTTGATGAGGACCCCCCCGCAGGAGAATCCCGCACGGCAGCCGCGGGGGATGACCACCTCCTCGAGCCGGACGGTCTTCTTCCTCACCTCCCCGACCTCGAACGCAACATACCCGCCGTCACTCGTGATGCGGTAGAGCTCAGAGAAGACCTCCTCCATGACCGTCCCCCAGTCCTCCACGTTCCGGGCCATCGTGATCCCTTTCCCGATGGACGTTGCATCGAGGCCGTTGAACCAGCAGCGGAGCCAGTTGTCCTCCCGGTACTGGACGATATCGAGGAACGGCGGGGAGGTCACCGTGAGGCGTACGCTGCTTTCGGGTATCTGCGGGGTCGACCGGGCATCGCCGGTCAGGAAAAGGGCGGATGCACAGGCGTCCCGGAGATTCTTCTGCTCTTCCGCAGACACCGTCCGCAGGAGGCTCCTGGTCTTGCGCAGGATGATCGTGTGCGTGTCCCGGTACTCCGGTTCCTGCCCCCGCTTCCGGTTGATCCGCTTCTGGCTTTCCTGAGATACCGCCTGGTTGGGGGGCAGCGTATAGACCGAGAAGAAGCCCCGCGAATGGCCGGTCAGCCGGTTCGTTGCCACCATCGCGATCCAGCGGTCGATCCGGTCGGCCTCGTTCGCCTCCCGCCGGTCGATCAGGTACTGGCGGAGGGCAACGATCTCCTGCTCCGTTGCCGGGTGGTAGAACATGGAGAGGTCGGTGTCCGCCCGGTCGCCATCTTTCGGGATGCCTGCGAGCCGTTCTTCAACGGACCGGGGATCCGGTGGCAGGAGCCGGGGTTCGGTCATGATCCGGGAGAGGGGGTTGACATCGTTGGCAGCAACATGGCGGCCGGCAAGCCCTGCCTCGATGATGGTCGTGCCCCTGCCGGCGAAGGGGTCATAGACCAAGTCGCCTTCCGTTGTCAGCAGGTCAATGAAGAACCGGGGGAGCTGGGGCTTGAAGCAGGCCCGGTAGGAGACCTCGTGGATAGATGAAGCCTGTCGCTGGCGGGATGTCCAGAACTCGTTCGTGTACCGCGGGATCGTAGCAGGACCATGATGGGTATAATCCACCTGCGTGCGAACCCTGCCAGGGCTGATGAACGCGCTCAGTGCTTCAGCCGGGCCGGGGCTCGTCGTTCTCCTGCGGGATGACACGGTCTCGTTAGAGAGGTTGGCGGCCAATCGTATAAGAGTGCGCCGGCATCCCCTGCAGGGGTGTCACCACCGATACCATGAACATACCAGGGTGCCAAGGCAATCTCAGGAGCAGTGCAATCATGAGGGTAGAGGAGATGCAGGGACGATCCCCCGGTACCGGCCGGGAGTTCATGGAGAGGACAAAATACGCATACATCGAAAAGCGACCAGCAGCGGGGATTTCCCCAGCCCCCGCTTGAACTTCCGCCGGACAAGGACCTCCCCCTGTTTGCCCTGCCATCCCCGGAGAACATCCAGATCCCACCGGCCGATCTCAGGGCCGCAATCGAGAACCGGCGCAGTATCCGCAGTTATGCACACGAGCCTCTGACACGGGATGAACTGGCATTCCTCCTCTGGTGTACGCAAGGGGTCCAGAGAGTCCAGGGTACACAATGGACCTTCCGCACCGTTCCCTCTGCCGGGGCACGTCACGCGTTCGAGACATACCTGCTCGTCAACGCGGTGGAAGGGCTGGAGCTTGGGCTGTACCGGTACCTTGCCCTCCCGCATGAACTCCAGCAGATCGATATCGATCCCACCATCCCCTACCGCATCACTGCCGCGTGTTTCGACCAGCAGTTCATCCTCAGGTGCGGCGTCGTCTTCCTCTGGACCGCGGTCCCGTACCGGATGACCTGGCGCTATGGTGAACGGGGCTATCGCGATCTCCACCTCGATGCCGGCCATGTCTGCCAGAACCTGTACCTTGCAGCCGAAGCGGTTGATTGCGGGGTCTGCGCTGTTGCAGCATTCGAAGACGATGCCATGAATGCCATTCTCGGGATTGACGGGGACCGCCAGTTCCTCATCTACCTTGCGGCCGCAGGAAAGATTACGAAGTGATACCAGAACCTAGGACGTGTGAGCCCCGGTGGCGTCGAATGCCTCCGGGTACCGGACAATCCCGCCAATGCCATCCAGCGCCCCGGGCTCTAAGGGGAGGGCCATGAAGGCATTGTCCGGGCAGGAGAACGGGGGTACGATCCCGGCCTCCTTTGCACGAGTAAACCCAAAACGGGGGTAATAGCCCGGGTGGCCGACCACGATCACGATACGGTGCCCGAGGCGCCGGCACTCCTCAAGCCCTTCTTCGATGAGGGATGCCCCGATCCCCATGCACTGGTAGTCCTGGTGGACACCGAGCGGCGCAAGTGCAAGCGCAGGGGTCTCGGAGGTACCGGAGACGATGGTGACAGGACAGAAGAGGATATGCCCGATGATTTGGTCTTTATGCACGGCAACAAGGGAAAGATCGGGGTTGATATTGCCGTCGTGCCGCAGGGCATCCACGAGCCGTGATTCCCCGTCCTGCCCGAAAGCCTGGAGATGTACCTCGAAAATGGCAGGGGCATCTTCCGGAAGTTCCGGTCGGATAATGTAGGAATCCATCTCACTATGTTGAACGGGGCGGTTGATAAGAGATGTACATGAAACCACACAATAACCTCAAAAATACTGCAAAGGAAACCTCAAAAATCCAAAAGCGCCTATCTTTTCATCATGAACGAGACCCTCCGTGCATATATCGACCTCTGCCGGCTGCAGTTCTTCTTTGCATGGCCCCTCCTCTTCTGTTCCGGCTACCTGCTGGCAACCACCACGTACGGGGGGTTCTCGTGGTTCGTGCTCGGAAAGGTTGCCCTGATCGGCTTCTTCGGCTTCGAGGCAGGGCTCGTCCTGAACGATTATATCGACCGCGAGTATGACAGGAAGGACATCGAACGTGACCGGCTGACGAAGTACTGGCGCCTCTTTGGCACCCGGCCAATACCGGACGGGCTCGTCTCCCCCCGGATTGCCGCAGGGCTCGTGATCGGGATGGTCACCCTCACCGCGGGGCTCATCCTCACCCTCCCGTACCCGAACGCGGTCTGGGTGCTCATCCTGATGTTCCTCTGTTATGCCCTCGAGATCTTCTACCAGGAGGAGAAGCGGGAGCAGAAGCACCCGTATGCCCAGCTCATCGGACGGATCGACTTTGCCCTCTTCCCGGTTGCCGGGTATCTCTGCGCCGGCCGGCCCGACATGACCGCGCTGCTCTTCTTTGCCTTCTTCTACCCGTTTGCTCTCGCCCACCTCGGGGTGAACGACCTTGTCGATGGAGTAAACGACAGGGCACGGGGCATGAAGTCCATCCCGGTCATCTTCAGCAATGCAGGAACTGCATACTGGATCGCCGGCTTCTCGGTCATCCATATCGTGACCGCAGGCCTCTTCATGACCGCGCTCGGGTGGATTGCCCGGGCCGGGATCATCGCGGGGCTTGTTCTGCTCCTGTATGCCAATACGGTTATCCTGCGGGAGAAGTCTCCCGACGCTGCACTGAAGGTGCTCCCCTGTTTCCATGTGGCGATGGTACTGTACGCGGCGGGGATCTGTGGAGGGGCGATCTTCGGATAACCGCTCACACCCGCAGCAGCCGCTCGTTCTCGCGCAGCCACTGCCGGCGCCGGTCATAGTCCGGCATCAGCTCAGCCACCTTCTGCCAGAACTTTGGGGAATGGTCCATCTGCCGGAGATGGACCAGCTCGTGGAGGATGACATAGTCCACAATCTCAAGGGGCGCCTGGATAAGCCGCCAGCTGAAATTCAGCCCGCCCTTGTGGGTGCAGGAACCCCAGCGTGCTTTTGCACCGGAGATCCGGACCGACTCCGGCGCATAGCCGGTCATCATCGAGAACCACATGACCCGGGAGCGGATCTCCTTTGCCGCTTCCTGCCGGTACCACTGCCGGATGTGCCCCTCCGCACCCTCCCTGAACCGTTCGGGAACGCACAGCCGGTCGGTGCGCTCGATCGAACCCGACGGCGTATCGGTGAACTGCAGGGGGTAGGAGCGGCCCAGGAACCAGAAGACCTCGCCCTCGTCGTACTGGTGGACTACCACCGGGGGCCGGCGCTTCATCTCCGTGAACTTATCAAGGATCCAGGCCTGTTTCTTCCGGATCATCTGCTCGATATACGCGAAGGGGACATTCTTCGGGGCACGGATGACGAGTGTGGCCTGGGGGGTGATCTCAAGGGCTATCGTCTTCCTGCGAGAGCGGACGATCTTTTCAACGGGAATCTCGGGCATGGGTACGTTTCTGCCAAATAATACTCGTACCGCATGAGAGAAAAAGGGTCAGGCAGCACCGGGTCCGTGGGGCTTTTTCGTGTTGCCATTGAACCCGTCGCTGATGATCTTCCCGTCGCGGAGCCGGATGATGCGGTGGAAGTACTCCGTATGCCAGTCCTCGTGCGAGACCATCACGACCGTCTGCTGGAACTCTTCGTTGATCTCCTTGAAGAGCTCCAGCACCATCCGGGAGTTCTCGGAATCCAGGTTGGCACAGGGCTCATCGGCAAAGAGGATATCCGGCTTGTTCACCACCGCCCGCGCAATGGAGACCCGCTGCTGCTGGCCTCCCGATAGTTCCCGGGGCAGATGGTCCCTGCGTTCGAACAGGCCGACCTTTTTGAGGACTTCATGGCTCGATTCGATAATCTCCTGCTCGGTGCGGTCCTTGCGGAGCATTGCCGTCAGGGACACATTCTCCATGACCGTCAGGTCCGGGACAAGCGCATAGTCCTGGAAGACATACCCGAGCTTGTACAGCCGGAACATGGTCTTCTCGTAATCGGTCAGGTGGATGATATCGTTGCCCTCGATGGTGATCTCCCCGGATGTCGGGTCGTCCAGGAGGCCGAGCATGTGGAGGAGCGTGGTCTTGCCGCTCCCGCTTGCACCCATGATCCCGAGGAACTCCCCCTTGGCAATATCCATGGACACACCATCCAGGGCCCGGACCTCCACATCCCCCATGTGGTAGATCTTGGTCAGCTCGTGAATGTGGATCATATCAGGACCTCATGGCGCTCTGGATATCTTCGCGGGATACCTGGTATGCGGGGACGTACCCGGCGATCACGGCTGCCGTGAACAGGATCAGCGAATTGGAGAGGAGATCCATCGGGGTGAGATAGAGGGATGCCGACCAGTCGGGTGTCACGATAGGGTTGTACGCCATGTACACCATCAGGATGCAGGTCATGATCACCCCGCAGCTGATGCCGAGAAGGGCAAGGATGATGACCTGGAACCCGTAGTTGTGCATGATGACCTCCTTGTCCACCCCAATCGCTTTGAGGATCCCGATCTGTTTCCTGCTGTTGAGGGTCTTGATGGTGATGACGATGAAGAGGACGACGGTCGTGATGATGATACCCACGATGAGCGAGACCATGTTGATGATCGCGTAACTCTGGAGCGCACGCCCCATGCTCTTCTCAAGAAGGTCCTGGGTTGTCTGGACTTTTGCGGCAACACCATACTGCTGGAGCTCGTCCTTGATGAACTTTTGCGAATACCCGGGTTTTGCCCGGACCGTGATATAGTCCGCATAGTCAAGGGTCTTTCCTTCCACCTGTTCCATATCCGTCTTGGTCACGTAGACCGTGGTATCGGCACTCCACCAGCCGGTGGAGTAGATCCCCTTGACCCGGTAGTCCTTCGTGTAACCGTTCGCCCATTCGATCGTGATGGAGTCACCGACACGGACCCCGCCAAGCGATGCCTGGAACTCGTATTCCTCCTTGATCGCCGGGTCACCCGCGATCATCTTCGCGATGATGACCTCCCCGGTATCGCTGTCGCCCAGGTAGCTGCCGGCTACCATCTTGGAGTACAGGGGGGAGATGAGCTTCTCGTCGTTGGGTGTGATCGCCCGGGCAGTCACGCCCACGATCCGCTGGTGGTATTTCAGGGTCGCGGCCTTGGAGTAATGCGGGGTAGCCCGTTCCACGCCCGGCATGCTGTTGATGAGGTCGAGCGTTGCATCCAGGTCGGTGACATACTGTTCCCCGGACTTGGGGCTGACAAGCACATCGCCGACTTCGTAATCAACCACCTGTTTGGTGATCACCTGCCCGATACTGTTGAAGAGACCGGGCAGGAAGACCATGTTGGTGAAGCACATCGCGACGATGAGTACGGTGAGGATCACGCTTGACCTGCTGCCCCGCTGGAGCGACCGCAGGGCAAGCAGGAACGCGACCTTCAGCTCTTTCTTTCCCATGGGAACTTCACTTCACCGTTGACCTTCGGGAGATACCAGTAGCGGTAGGCAACGAACCCGAGGATGAGGACGACCACGATCACGGCGATAATGGTTGCGGACATATCAGTCGGGGGCACATAGAGGTTCATATCCCGCTTCATCGTGTGTTCCCCCATATCGTCGGTGTAGACCACGGTCAGGGTGTAGGGGTGGTTCCCGGAGGATGTCCCCTCCAGGAGGAAGAGTGCAGGGGCATCGTTTCCGGGCTTGATCTTCCCGATGAACGCCTCTTTCTTGCCATCGACCGGGAGGTCGATCGTTGCCGAGACCTGCTTGGCCTCCCCGGTGCCGGTATTCTCGATCCGGATGGTCAGGTCATACGGTGTGTCGGCGATGAGCCGGGCAGGACTTGTATCCACGGAGACAAAACCCAGCTCTGCCTTGCCCTTGAAGAGGATGTCGATGCTCGAGACCTGGTTCATGACCGCCCCGTCCATCGCACTGTACGTGATGGTTGTCGGGATCTTCACCAGACCGGCGCTCATCTTCTTGTCCGAGAGCAAGACGAGGTTTGCAGTCTTCTGTTCGCCGGCGGGGATTGTCCCGAGGTGGTAAAGGTCGGCATTCTTGGGTGCGACCGTGGTGCTGACATTACCGATCTTCAGGGTAACGTCATCGGCCATCATCTCGCCGGAGTTTTTGACGGTTATCAGGACCGGGATCTCGTCACCCGGGTTCTGGCTCCCGGTAAGGGTGCTGTCCATGATAAGGATCGCACTCTTCTGGATGCCCAGCGCGGTGTTCACGTTCACCGGGATGGGGTAACGCATGCTCTTGCCGCCGGTGGTATCGATCCACACCTCGGGATAGTACATGCCGCTTGCCTGCGGCGCCTGGATCGCAAAGGTGAAGGTGAGCGACTGGCCCGGGCCGATCGCGCCAACACGGTCGAAACGGTTTGAGAGGACTTTAATCCCGCTGCTCTCGAGATGAACGCTCTCGATGTTGACCGGGGTGTCTGCTGTCTTGACAACCGCATAGACGTCGGATGACAACTGGCCGGATTTCTCGCTGACCGATGCTGTGGATGCGGTGTTCTTGACGGTAATCGTGATGGTGCCCTTACTGTCAGGCATGAGGACAGAGGGGCTGACCTTATAATCGGTGATGGTCACAGTCGGCGATTCGTCTGCCTGTGCCGGAGGGATGGCAAAGGCGATGAGGACGAATGCCACAATGAAGATTGCAAGCGTGCTCAGTTTCATGGTTTTTCGTTCCTTTGGGGTTTTCACACCGTCTCGATACTGATATCCCCGACACCCTGGTTGATCAGGATCTCGTTGGCCGGCAGGGACGGGTTGTAGCTATTAGTAGAATAATATTCATCATGCTGTACTAATCCCTTGGCATCGATGTCACCAACTCCCTGGTGGACGCTGATCCGCGTACTGCTGGTGCGGGGGATCCGGATGGTCAGGTCACCGATGCCGTTATGGATATCGGCGGTGAACGGGCTTTTGCTGTAGCGCCCGAGATCGATCGTCGTCTCGCCGGCCCCGTTGCTGACCGAGAGTCGCTTCAGGGTGAGCCCGTTCAGGTCAAGGGTGCTGTCACCGGCCCCCAGGGCAACGGAGAGCTCGACCGGGACCTGATCGGTCACGCGGATGTCCCAGCGGTTGGGCGAATCTACCGAGAACCATTCCTTCCCCCGGTGCCCGGGATCCGTGATGGCAAGGGCCTTGATAGTCCCGTTGAGCGACTGGCTGTACTCCGGCTGCCACTCGGGTGCCCTGCTGAACACCGTGACTTCGGCAAGCGTTCCGGCCGGTGCCCCCTCAGAGAGCGAGAGTTCTCCGGCTCCCATGGTTATTCCGATTCTGCCCGCGGCTGCCCCATCGAGCGGGATCGCCGTGATGTTCGGGGAGAGCATTGAACCATGGCGGAAGGGGGTGCTCTTGCCGGGAGAAGTGCCCGACAGCCCGTCGGTTACAGCAAGGATCCCAAAACCGATAACAAAGGATGCTATCATGATAGCAGCAAGCCAGAAAATGATCTTCGTCCCGGTCAGGCCGGAGAAGTTCAGCTTCTGGACAAAGCAGGCGAACCTGTCGTCACAAGGCTTGTTCTCCTTCATTCTGCTTCCTCCGTGCCGGTGATCACACCGATGTTCCACTTCAGGTACCTGATACCTGCCCGGTAGAAGAACCGGGCAAGGTAATAGTCCCCGATGATGATCAGGAGACCGAGCGTGGTGATGCCGATGGAGATGAATAGCCCGGCCACCGGGTTCAGCCAGATGGCAAACGCCGGACTCCCGGCGAGCTGCAGGACCGAAAACACGAACGCAGCCGGCCCAATGACGGCAAAAGCGACACCCAGCATGAATATCACCAGCAGCATCACGACGAGGAGGATGAACGGGACCAGGACAAAGACCAGGTTGAAGAGGCCAAGACCCAGTGTTGCAAGCACCGCGTGGAAGATGTTCCCGCAGGACTTCACGCTCTCTGCCTTCTTCACCAGGTGCATTGCCCGGATCTCCCGGGCTATGTCATCGGGAGACCCGAGTGCCCGCCAGAGCTCCTCATCGGAACGACCGCTCTCTTTTCCTGCCCGGAAGTGTTCGGCATAATCGGAAACGATATCGTCCAGTTCGTCACGGGCGAGCGTGCCCTCGAGCCGGTTCCGGAGGATCCGGATAAATTCCTGTTCATTCATCAGCATGGGTATTCCCCGCAAGCAGTGCGTTTACCGATGCCGAAAACTGCATCCATTCTTCCCGCTGTGCATGTTCTTCGTCCCTTCCGCTCTCGGTAAGGCGGTAGTATTTACGCGGCGCACCGCCTGCTGACTCCTGCAGGTATGTCGTGACATACCCTTCGTCCTTTAAACGGTGGAGGAGCGGGTAGATCGTGCCTTCCGAGATATCGATCCGTTTGGATATCTCATTAACCAGCTCGTACCCGTAACAGTCCTTGTGCGCCAGAACAGAGAGGACACAGATCTCCAGAACGCCTTTTTTGAGTTGGATATTCATGAAATCTCCCTGGTCAGTGTACTTCTTGCCCGTGCCCGGCAGCGGAAAAGGTTACTTTGGAGGGGTGCTCGTGTGCCTGCTGCCGGGCGATCCAGAGGGTAGGGTTCGGGCATCTGTGTGTTAAGTGCTTAACACAGTATCTTGCATCACAAGATACCTACTATTACTATGGTTCATTGGTATATAAGGTAATCGGCTAAACGGGAATACGGCTGAAAGCCGTCAGACAGAACGAGAGGTGTATACGGTAGCCTGCCTCATCAGCGGTAAGCGGATTCAGGTTCTCATGGAGGGAGAACAGGGTTATTCCTGGCTTAAAACGATGGAGACAACACTGCCGGCGATCTGCGCCTCGAGTGACTTTTTGAGGGATGTCGCGTATTCGTGGACATCCTTCATCCTCTGGTCCGGGTCGAAACCTAAAAAGATCTCGATATAAATCCTGCTCCCGGACCGGCGCGAGCGGACACCATGGAACTCATGGTACTGGTCGAACGATGAGGCAAGTTCCCGGAGGATGACGATCTGGAGCTCCTCGTCAAGAGTCTTGTCAAAGAGGTCCGGAAGGGAGGAGGAGAACTCGCGGTACCCGGCAAACAGCAGGAAGCCGATGATCAGGAAGGAGACAACCGGGTCGATATAATGGGCCCAGCTCTGGTGCGCGAAGAGGACCGAGACGGTGAGCGCGAAGAGGACGAGCAGGTTGGAGAATGTCTTGGCCCGCCGGAGCCGCCACTGCGCCTCCATGATCGGGGACGGGTCTTCCCGGGCGCGGTGATAGTATTTGTGCCAGTGATGGTAGTCGGTAATGCTCGCGATGAGCATGAGCGGGATACCGATGATGGCGGCGCTCATCATGAACGGTTCGGGTTCGATGAGCCGGTGGATGGTGAAGAGGACGAGAATGCAGAGGGATATGACCATCACGCCGCCGGTGATGATCCGGGTCAGGGTCTCGAACTTTCCCATCCCGTAATCGTACGTGAACTTGCCGCCGGCTTTCATCCTGCGGATAACGAGGAGGGCAAAGGACGATGCCAGCATCTCGTTTGCGCACTTGATGGCATCGGAGAGGAGCGTTGCAGATCCCGAGAGGATGACCGCTGCGATCTCCGGGACCAGGATGCAGAGGTCCATGCAAAGGCCCGTAAAGACCAGCTTCTCGCGGGACTCTTTAGAATGGGGTCCTTCCAGCCCGGTTGTTTCCGCTGTCATGATGTACGTCTCTACCTGTTGGTCGCAAGGTAAGAAAAAACTGTTCTGTAGAAAACATCCGTCCGGATATTTGTTTCCCCCCTTTGCGCCAGCCCTGCCCCCGGGGGGGCGGGGGCGCATATGATGCCGCCGTATTACCTGAATGGGATACTCCGACATGGAATTGTTTTTAGAAAAAAAATTGATGCCGCCGCGGGGCGCCCTTCGGGGCGGCGGCAGTAATCCCCGGGGGGCATGGGGGCATCAGCCCCCATCATCTCTTCAAAGGATTTCTCCAAAGGAGAAAAATTTCTGGTATCACCAGTTTACTTCATCGGAAAACCTGCGATACCGTCGACGGCTGGTATCACAGGAAAAACCAGAAACGGCCGTCACGAAAAAGAGTTACTTGTGGGTGAAATACGCCCGGACACCGGACGCATCAACGGCATCGATCTTTGCAAACCCGACACGCTCGAACTGGACTACCCTGCCGAGTTCCCCTTTCACCAGGGGCTCACAGGAGCCGGTCATATCCCCTTCCGGTGTCAGGAGCGTACAGGGCACCGCCTGCTGCACCGGAAGCCACTGGATGATCCGGGCCTTTGCGGCACGGGCATCGGCAAGCGAGTCCCCGCCGTACGTGAACGACGGAGTCCCGTTGTCCCAGGTCACCTTCACGTTGAAGAGGTCCTTGAGCCGGATCATGGTGACGCCTTCCGCGATCTCGCTCTTCGGGATGAGGACCGTACCATCGAACTCGAGGGTCCGGTTCCCGCGTGACGCATCGGACGGGTGGAGCATGGCGTGGGCGGTGTGCTTCGGTGCACCGCCGATGGTGATGGTCACCGGGTCCGGCACGAAGAAGTACCGGTTCGCAACCGGATCGACAATCTTCCGGTTCTCGGCAAAGAGGTTGTCCCACGAGAACGAGATGTCGGTATCCCCGATACCGATGGCAAGCATGGCGTTCTTCACGGCCTCGGGGCTGATCCCCCGGCGGGCAAGCGCCCGCATGGTGCCGAGCCGGATGTCGTCCCAGCCGGTATAGAGGCCTTCCTTGATCCCGACCCGCATCTGGGACGTCGAGAGCACAACACCCTCGATCCCCATCCGGCCATAGTGGCGGTACACCGGCTGCTCCCAGCCCATGTGGTCGTAGATGTACTTCTGCCGGCGGGTGTTGGCGATATGGTCCTTGCCCCGGATAACGTGCGAGACGCCGAGGAGATGGTCGTCGGCAACCACCGAGAAGTTCATCAGCGGGTACACGTGCGCCTTCACCTTCGGGTGCGGCGGCGCATCAAGGGTCCGGAATGCCGGGAAGTCGCGCATGGCCGGGTCGGGATGCAGAAGATCGGTCTTGATCCTGACCGATGCCTCGCCTTCCTTAAAGGTGTGGTCGAGCATCTTTGCCCAGAGTTCAAGGTTCTTCTCAACCGTGTTGTCACGGCAGGGGCAGGCCTGCTTTGCCATCTTGAGCTCCTTGAACTTCTCGTTGTCGCAGGTGCAGACGTACGCACCCTTCCGCTCGATCAGTTGCTTACAGAGATCATAGTAGATCGAGAGGCGGTCGCTCTGCGTCACCGTCTCGGTGATACCGAGCCCGAGCCATTTCAGGTCCTCGACCACCATCTCGTAGGCATCGGGATCGACCCGCTTCGGGTCGGTGTCCTCGATACGGAGGATGTATCGCCCGCCGTACTGCTTCACGTACGCGTCATTGAGCGCTGCCGCCCGTGCATGCCCGATGTGGAGGGGGCCGGAAGGGTTGGGCGCAAACCGCATGGCAACGCCTTTCTCTGCTTTCTCAAGGTCCGGGAGCACCTTCTTGTGCTCGTGCTTCTCGGAGAGCGCGGCAACCATCTCCGGTGCACGGGACTGGAGGGTTGCGACCCGCTCTTCAGCAGAGAGCTTAGCAACATCGGCAATCGCTTCCTTTGCCAGGGCCGAGACCTCCTTTGCCCTGCTGCGGAGCTCCGGGTGGCCGCCCATGACCATCCCGATGACCGCGCCGGCCTGCGGCACGCCGCCGTGCTTCACCGAGTTCTGCAGTGCGCACAAAAAGAGGATCTCTTTGGGATCGTCCCCGGCCATCCTAATAACTCCGGGTGACGAAGAACTCGCCGATGTCCATGAGGAGCTGCCGTTCCTTCGATGCAGGAAGGATCGAGAGATGGCGGTTGCTATCCGCCACAAGGCCGGATGCAATGCCTTTCACTTCATCGATCACGCCGGCATCGGTCAGCTCGTTGATAGCTGCCGTGATCTCTTGCGGGGAGAGGTCCTTCTGGTATTTCTTCAGGTCGAGCCCCTTCTCCCGTGCCTTGATCATGAGGAGGGTCTGCTTGCCCTCGCGGAGGTCGGAGGCCTGGTCCTTGCCGCTCTTCTCCGCCGGGGTCAGGAGGTCGATGAGGTCGTCCTGGATCTGGAATGCAATACCGGTATTCAGCCCGAACTGGTAGAGTGCCTTTACCTGGACCCCGTTACCACCAGCAAGGATAGCGCCGATCCCGGCTGCAGCAGCATAGAGGACACCGGTCTTCTTCCGGACCATCTCCAGGTACTCGCCCTCGGTCACGTCCGTGCGGGTCTCAAAGGACATGTCCATGTGCTGGCCGGCACAGATCTCGTCGCAGGCCTTTGCAAGCATGGTCACGGCTTTCACCTTCGCGTCGTCCTTCGCGTTCGCCAGGCAGATGTGCTCGAATGCCCGGGCATAGAGGACATCGCCGGCAAGGATGCCGGTCGGCATGTCCCACTTCGTGTGGACGGTCGGGACACCGCGACGGAGCCGATCGTCATCCATGATATCGTCGTGGACGAGCGTGAAGGTGTGGGTCACCTCGAGGGCCAGGGCCGCGTGCAGGATCTCGTCCGAGCTGCCGGGGTTCACCGCATCCGCGGCAAGCATCACGACCGCCGGGCGCAGGCGCTTTCCCCCCGCCGCGAGCAGGTGGGCGGAGGCCTTGTTCAGTTCGCCGGTCTTATCTGTGAAATACCGGTCGATCATGTGATCGATGGTCTTGGCAACCGATTCCAGGTACGGTGGCAGGTCTGACATTTCTCTTCCTCGTTACTTGATCTTGATCCTCTGGCCATTGCGCAGGATATGGACCGTCGAATTTGCAGTATATCCCTGTTCGCCGGCAAACTGGGTATAGTCTGCGGTCATGGCCATGCTCCCGTGGGCGGGGATGATGTGTTCGGGCTGCAGCAGCTGCAGGAACTCGTAGTGGTCCTCGCGGTACGCGTGGCCGCTCACGTGAAGGTCCTCAAAGATCCGCGCACCGACCATCCTGAGCCGCGCCTCGACCATGTAGCGCTGGCCGTAGTTCATCGGGTTGGGGATGACATTCGCCGAGAAGATGACCTTGTCCCCACCCGAGAGCATGTACGGGGTGTCGCCGGTGGCGATCCGCGTCAGGATGGACCCGGGCTCGCCCTGGTGGCCGGTCACGATGGGGAGGAACTTGTCCTTGCCGCCCTTCATGATCCGGCGCAGCGTGCGGTCGACCGTCCGCCGGTTCCCGAAGACGCTCGTGGTCTCCGGGAACGAGACGAGCTTCATCTGCTCGGCCGTGACCGTGTACTTCTCCATGGACCGTCCGAGGAGGACCGGTTTTCTGCCGATCTCGTGGGCGCACTCCGCAATCGTCTTGATGCGCGAGATGTGGGACGAGAAGGTGGAGACCACGATGGCATTCTTGTCATCCTCGTAGCTCGTGATGGTGTCCCGCACCAGGTCGCGGGCGATCCGCTCGCTCGGGCACCGGCCCTTGCGGCTGATGTTCGTACACTCCACGATCAGGGCGAGCACGCCCTCCTTGCCGATCTGGCGGAGGCGGGCGAAGTCCGGGGGCTCGCCGATGACCGGGCTCCGGTCCAGCTTGAAGTCGAGGGCATAGACGATCGCCCCGTGCGGGGTATGGAGCACCGGGGTGACCGTGTCGATGATCGAGTGCTGGGTCCGGACGAACTCGAGGACCAGGTTCTGCGATATCGTGAAGCGCTGGCCGGCCCGGAGGGCAACGAGCTTGTTGGTGGCGGCAGACTTCTGCTCACCCGCGATCTGCTGCCGGATCAGTTCGTTGGTGTACGGGGTGGAGATGATGGGCGAACTGCCGTAGCGGTGCGCCAGTTTCGGTATTGCCCCGATGTGGTCCAGGTGCCCGTGCGAACAGACGATTGCCTTGACCGTACCATCGATCTCGCCAAGCCGCGTGTCATCAGGAATTGCTTTGATCTTAACGAGGTCGGCGGGGCTCATGCTCTCGAGTTCCGCGTCCTCGTGGATCATCACCTGGTCGAGCCGCAGCCCCATATCAAATATGACGATCTCCTTTCCGCAGCGGACGGCGGTCATGTTTCTGCCGACCTCGTCATACCCGCCCACTGCAATTATCTCAATATCCATGTAGTATCTCCTTCGTGTTCTGGAGGTGATCGCACCATCTGGTGCCGTCTGTCCGGTTACCGCTTGATCCGCGCCGGGTTGTCCTTGTCGATCATCTGGCGGGTCCTACCCGTGATATGGACCTGCGCTTTCCTGAGATCCGCAATACGGGCCGAGCCGGTCAGGAACATGGTAACGGTGAGCTCGCGGTGGACCGTCCCGATCGCCTGCCGGAGCGCGTCGTCGCTCTCCATGGCCGGTTTCAGGAGCGGGAGCGCCATGCCGCAGAGGTCTGCACCGAATGCAAGGCCCTTGGCGATGTCCGTGCCGCTGCGGATGCCCCCCGATGCGATGACGGGGCTGCCCGTTGCAAGGACCTCGGCGAGGCTGACGACCGTGGGAATACCCCAGCAGGCAAAGTCCTGCCCGAGGCTTCTGAGGACCGTGTCGCCTGCCCGTCTGCTCTCGCGGGCGCGGACGCTCTCGACCGCTGCCCACGAAGTGCCGCCCCAGCCGGCGACATCGATAGCAGAGACCCCGGCGCTCCAGAGCTGCCGTGCCGTGTTCGCCGAGATGCCGCAGCCGGTCTCCTTGACGATGACCGGCTTTTTAAAGTCACGGCAGAGCTCCGCGATGGCCGCAAGGCAGCCGGTCGCGTCATGGTCCCCCTCCGGCTGGATGGCCTCCTGCAGGAAGTTCAGGTGGATGGCAAGGGCATCTGCTTCGATCATATCAACCGCCCGGTCCGCCCATTCGATCCCGTGGTCCCGGAGCTGGGCCGCCCCGAGGTTCCCGACCAGGAACGCACGCGGCGCATTGTCCCGGACCACCGAGAAGGTATCCGCAAGCGCCGGCTTCTCAAGGGCGGCACGCTGGGAGCCGACACCCATAGCAAGCCCATACTCCTCCGCCGCACGGGCAAGCCGTGCATTGACCTCTGTCGTGCCGGGATGGCCCCCGGTCATGGCCGAGATGAAGAGGGGCGAGGAGAGCGGATGGCCAAGGAAACGGGTGCGGAGATCGATTGCTCCCATATCGCACTCGGGGAGTGCGTTGTGGACAAAACGAACGTCTGCAAACCCGGGATCGCCGCTCTCGACATCCTCCTCTGCACAGATCCGAAGGTGGTCGAGCTTGCGCGATGATGTTAACTTCTTCTTGTCGGCCATGACTGGTTACTCACTCCTGACCATGGTCCCGCCATGCGGCTTCCCGGAAAGGAAGTCGCTCACCCGGGACACATGGAAGATATCCGAACCGATGCCCGCATCGGCAAGGCCGAGCAGTTCATCGATCTTCCCTCTCATTCCACCGGTGACATCGGTATGCGACGAGCTGCCGATAGGGATCTGCGCTATCGTGCCCCGGGTGATCCGCGGCACAACGCTCTTCCCATCCAGCACTCCCGGTACATCGGTGGCGAGCCCGACACGGCGGATCCCAAGACCCGCCGCGAGGTACCGTACGAGCTGGTCGCCCGAGACGATACAGGCCCCCCGCGAGAGGTCCATCACCACGTCGCCGTGGATCACGGGGACCATCCCGAGAGAGAGCATCTTCATGATATGTCTGGTCTCAAAGCCGATAAGCCTGCCATTGTCAGCAATCCCCGTATGGAGGGGGTGGATGCCGAGGGCCTGCACGCCCTTCTCCCGGAGGGTCCGGACAACCTCATCATTGAGGCCGCTGACCGCCCGGTGGGTGACGTAGATCCCTGCGGTCTCCCCCGCCTTTGCACCCGTGTCAAGGTGGTAACGTTTCGCCTCCGGGTGCCCGCAGGACCCGGCGCCATGGATGACCACGATCCCGCCGGCGGTCCCGGCACCCGCTATTGCGGCGGCCACTGCCGCAAGCCCCTCGCGGTTGACCGTGCAGTCCGCCCCCTTATCGGTGATGATGCTCCCGCCCAGTTTCAGGATACACGCTTCAGACATTCTTCTCCTTCCGTGCACCTTCCGTGTCGATGCCGGTCACGATCGCCCGCGCATCGCAGGCCTCGATGGCATGGGCGACCCGGTGCTTGAGCTGCTTGGGGCAGAGCGCTACCATGCTCCCCCCGCCGCCGGCACCGGTGATCTTGGCCCCGAATGCCCCGGCGAGCCGCGCTGCCGCGATCATCCTGCCCAGCTGGTTGTGGCCCACACCCAGCACCTCGAGGAGCCCGTTGTTCATGTTCATGTACCGGCCCAGCTCCTTCGGGTTGCTGAGCTGGTGGATGGCACTCATCGTAACTCCTTCGATGGCATCGAGGACCGGCTCAACGATCTCCGGGTGGACCCGCTTGAACTCCGCCACCTGCTCGACCATCCTTGCGGTGCTGTGCGAGACGAGCGAGTCGCCGACCACCAGGTGCATGTTCTGCGGCGGGAGGCGGCGGCGCGATCCCCCGCTGATGAGGACGATGCCGCCATAACTGGAGACGGTGGTATCCGTCGGGCTCGCCCGCCCTTTCTGCACCGTCTTCTCGATCTCGAAAGCCATGTCCGCGATCTCTTCCCGGGTCTTGTTCAGCCGGAACTCATCATTGATGGCCGAGAGGGTTGCGACCGTGACGGCAGCAGAGGATCCCAGGCCGGAGGAGCTGGGGATCTGGGAGTTGATGTACACGCTGCCCATGACCCCCATCTTCTCGAAACACCCATCGATGTACGGCGATTTGGCGCGGTGGGGCCGCTTGGTGTCCCGCACAGTCACAAAGACCCTCGGCTTGATGGCCATCGCGATGCCGGGCTTCCCGTACACCACTGCATGCTCGCCGAACAGGAACACCTTGCCCGGCGCACTCCATGTTGCCAACCTAGATCACCGCAATACCGGCATATCCCACGACTTCCCGGTTATCCCCCGTCACATCGCCGCTGGTCGCATACCTGATCAGTTCGCCTGTCGTTGCCCCGAGACTCCGGCAGGTCGTGACCATTGCCGCAATCGGCCCGTACCCGCACGCGGAGACGCCGCGTTCCTTCACCCTCGTATAGAAACCGGGAACATCGAGGTTTTTCAGTGCAGCGATGGCATACAGGTCATCATCCTTCGCCTTATCCGCGGGGACATAATGCGAAAAGTCGCTTGAGGCAACGATCCGCACCTCGCGTTTCGTCTTCCGGATAGCTCCCTCAATCGCCCCGGCAAGCCGGGCAGCACTCTCCGGGTCCTGGTGGCCCATCATGACCGGGACGATCCGTGCCCGCGGGAACCGGTACTTGATGAACGGGACCTGGACCTCGATCGAGTGTTCGTCGCGATGGGAGAGTTCGTCGGCACCGATACCGAGCGCCCCGATGAACTCCTCATCCGTGTCGACGACGCCAAGCGGCGTCTCCCACGGGACCGCGGATACGCTCGTCAGGAACCCCCGGTGTGACGGCCCGATGATGACAAACGTCCCGGAGAAGGAAGGGCTGATCGCGCCAAACGCGTGCGCCGCGACCTGCCCGGAGTAGATATATCCCGCGTGGGGGGAGACGATCCCGAGCGGATTGATACCGGAGGGTTTGATCCCGGTAAAGAACTTCTCCAGCAGTTGTTCCAGATGAGACGGATCCCTTGGATAGAACATGCCGGCTACTGCGCATGTACGCATCTTCATCGGATCAACCCTCTGGTCCTTCTATTATATCCAGATATCGGTCACTAAAAAGGGGAGAGACCGGGATCAGAAATCGGTTTCGAAATCTTCCTGGGTGAGTGCCGTGGAGATGCCGCGGAGCCTGAGCATCTCGCGGGTTAAGAGGAAGTAGATCATCGAGAGCGCCTTGCGGCCCTTGTTGTTGGTCGGGATGACGAGGTCGACGAACTTGGTCATGTTGTTGGTGTCGCAGAGTGCAACAACGGGGATGCCGCACTGGACTGCCTCGTTGATGACCTGGGCGTCGCCGATCGGATCGGTGATGACAATGACCTGCGGCTCGATGTACCCGTCAAGGACGGGGTTGGTCAGGAGGCCCGGGATGAACCGGCCGGTTGCGGACATTGCGCCGACGGTGTCGGCGAACTTCTTGGCCGGGTACTGGCCGTACTGGCGGGAGGTGACCACGAGGATGTTGGGTGCCTCGTACTGGTTTAAGAACTTTGCAACGGTCTTGATCCGTGCATCGGTCTCCCGGATATCAAGGATGTAGAGGCCATCGCCGCGGACGCGGTAGATGAACTTCTTCATGTCCTCGCTCTTCTGCTGGGTACCGATGTGGACACCTGCTGCAAGGTACTCCTCGACGGGGATGAGCGGCTCTTTTAATTCAATTTCCATTTCGTTTGCTGCTGCTGTCATAGCTGTTCCTCAATGCGTATCAGTTCGTTTAATTTTGCAATGCGTTCTCCGCCCACGACACCACATTTTAAGAAGACGCAGGAGAATGCGGTTGCAAGGTGTGCGATGGTCGTATCGGTTGTCTCGCCCGAGCGGTGGCTCATGACGGTATCCATGCCGTTCCGGTGGGCGAGCTGGACCGCCTCGAAGGTGTCCGTCAGCGTCCCGACCTGGTTGGGCTTGATGAGCACGCAGTTCGCCGAATCCTTCTCAATACCCTGCTGGATGCGGTCAACCTGCGTGACAAAGAGGTCGTCACCGCAGATGAGGCAGCGGTCACCGACCTGGTTGTTGAGTTCGGCAAATGCGTCGAAATCGTCCTCATGGAGGGGATCCTCCACGTAGGCCAGCTCGTACTTGTCCACGAGTTCTGCAATGTACGAGACCTGGTCTTCCGTGGAGCGGGTGGTGGAGCGGTACTTGTAGGCTTTCCCGTTCCACATCTGGCTTGCTGCAACGTCAAGGCCCATGTCGACTTTTACACCCGTCTCGTCGGCAACCGTTCCGGTCGCCTCGGCAATGAGCTCAAATGCGAGGGCATCGTCGATCTGCGGTGCCCACGCACCCTCATCACCCTTGCCGCAGGACTTCTTGTGTTTCTTCAGGAGGTCCTTGACGTGACGGTGGACGGCAGCATTGGCAAACACTGCCTCTTCGGTATCCGATGCGCCGCCGGGGACGACCAGGAACTCCTGGATCTCGGTGGCGTTTGCTGCATGCGCCCCGCCGCCGATGACGTTCCCGAGCGGGAGCGGCATCTCCCTGGCATACATGCCGCCAAGGTAGCGGAAGAGCGGGATCTCGAGCGCCGACGCTGCGGCCTTTGCATTGGCAAGCGAGAGTGCTACGGCAATGTTCGCTCCGATCTCCGAGAAGTCAGCGGTTCCGTCAATGTCGCGGAGCTGCTCGTCAAACCCTTCCTGGTCGGACGCGTCCATGCCGATGAGCGCGGGGAGGATGTTCTCGAGGGCGTTCTCGATCGCTTCGTCGACCGGCCGTACCTTCGCCTCAAAGGTGCCGGTACTGGCGCCGCTCGGTGCCGCCGATCTCCCAAATCCGCCCGAAGTATAGATATCGGCCTCGACAGTCGCGTTGCCCCTGCTGTCGAGGATCTTCCGAAGTTCAATTACCTCAATGGTCGTCATCGTTATCTACTTCCTCTTTACGGTAATGGGGATGGTGTTGTTGGAATACTCCTCGATGGCGATCTCAAGGGGATCGATCTTCGGAGTAGTGATGAGTAGCGGAGCACCCATTGATATCTGCAGAGCCCTTGCTCCAATGATCCTTGCCCGTTCGTACCGGGTGTATGATTGCGTCTGCATTCTTCTCCTCTAGCGTGGATTTTTGGTCTCTCGTGGATTTGTGCAATTGGAATAAATGGGGTCGCTGAGATTCGAACTCAGGTCACTGCGTCCCGAACGCAATAGGATGGTCCAGGCTACCCTACGACCCCGCATTCATGGTACAATTCTACTGGTACGGGTTCAGCTCGTCTATGATCTCTTTGTGAGTCAGGAGCATGCGCCTGCAGCAGTACCGGGAAATATTAAGATCGTCGAGGATCTTCTTGGGATCCTCGCCTTTCTCCCGACGTGCCTTATACTCTTCCCACGCGGTGGAGATGGGTTTTCCACAGGTGAAACATCGTACGGGTATCATTTAACCTCTCATCATATTCTTTGTCTTAACGATAAGACTTTTGGAACTTCTTGCGTGCGCCACGGCCGTGGGGCTTCTTGGTCTCTTTCTGGCGCGAGTCGTTGACGAGCAGCGTCCTGTCGTAGGCCAGGTAGATGTCCTTCATCTGGGGGTCGTTGTGCCACTTGATGATGCCGCGGGCGAGCGCGGTCCGGACCGCCTCTGCCTGCCCCATGACACCGCCGCCGGCGACGTCGATGATCACATCGATGCCGTTCACCGCGTTCGGGACCAGGAGGAGGGGCTCGGAGATCTTCATCCGGGTGGTGATGGAGCCGTAAGCGTCGAGCGGGACCGAGTTGACCCGGATGACGCCCTTGCCTGCCTTGAAGGTTGCCCGGGCAATTGCCGTCTTGCGTTTTCCGCTTGTGTTGATGATCTTGACCATGCGTGATGCCTCCTTAGAACTTTGCTCCGAGGAACGTGCAGACTGCACCGAGCGTGACAAAGTTCGGGTTGTTCAGGCGGTTCATGTGCGCATCTTCGGGGACTTCCATCTCCTTTCCGACAAAGTCGACCGGGACGCCGACATAGCACTTGATCCGCTTCATTGCCTCGACACCGCGGGGGCGCTTGTACGGGAGCATGCCGCGGATGGTCCGCTTCATGAGGTGGTCGGGCCGGCGCGGGACGAACGGTCCCCAGTGGGAGCCGGATGCACCGCGTTCGCGCTTGTGCTTGTAGTTGCCAAGGACGCGGGAGCGGCTGCCGGAGATGATCGCCTTCTCTGCGTTGACGATCGCGATCTCTTCGCCGGCAAGGCTCCTTACCGCGACGATGCTGGCGAGCCGGCCGAGGAGGAGACCGTCACCGTTGATTACTGTAACCATTTCTTCTTCACCTCAGGATCCGGACACCGCTGCCCTTGGGGTTGTCGCTGATGAGCTGTTCGATTGTCATGCACTGACCCTTCGCATCCCTGATCTTGCTGGTTGCCGATGCCGAGAAGTTCAGCGCCGCAATCTTGACGGACTGGTCCAGGACGCCGCTGCCGAGCACCTTGCCCGGGACGATGATGGTCTCACCGTTCTTCACGTAGCGGTTGATCTTGGAGAGGTTGACCTCCGCGTAGTTCCGGTTCGGGGTCTCAAGCCTGCTCGCAATCTCGCGCCAGATCTTTGCCTCGTTCTCGCGTGACTTGTTCTTAAGGAGCGAGATGAGGTTGGTCAGACGGGGGTTCGTCTTTTCCACTACTCTTGTCATTTCCTGTCATCCCCTGATAATTCGCCGAGCTGTTGTTCCAGCTCCTCTGCCTGTTCCCTGATAAAGGACAGTGCACGGTTCATGATCTCCTTTGCCGGCAGCGATCCGTCGCTCTCGACCACGAAAATGAAGCGGTCGGCTTCGGCGGATATGCTGATGGCCGGCACGTCACCGATACCGCTTGCAAGGCAGGCCCGTTCGCAGAGCCGGCACATGGAGCAGTCGGCGAGTTTGCCGTTTATTACTCCGACTTTCTTCCCTTTTGTCTCGAGAATCTCGCGGGGGCATTCGTCAACGCAGTTGCCGCAGGCGTCGCAGACGTCGCTCACGGTGACTACGGGGTAGTTCTTGTACCCGCAGACCAGCGTGGGCTGCCATTTTGCGTGCGCCCGACCCGTGTTGAGGGTTGCGCGGGCTTCGATGACCAGCTTCTGCCCCTTCGTGAGCTTCACGATAGGGATATTCTCGTACACCGGCGCGGCGTTCGGGTCCTGCGGGATGAGGTCACTGGAGGTGACCATCCGGGGGCCCTCGACGCTGAGGGTGTAGGTAGACGTACAGGCCGGGCATCCTGCCCCGCCGCACGAACATTTGTCCTGGGTCGTGTAAGTGGCTAGATCGGTCTTGATGGGAATGAGCCCGAGGCGGTGGGCCAGCATCTCGTCAAAGAGTGCGCTCGTGTTGTCGTAGATGCGCACGTCCTCGATGGCGAGGGTTGGCACTTCGCCGATCATTGCCCGCCGGAAGGCGTTGGCAAACGCGGTGCTCGATCCCGAAAGGGTGAATCGTGCGAGGGAGTCGTCCAGACTGGCGAACTCGATCTCCATTTAGACTCTCCTTCCTCTCCTGCCGCCCTTGGGCCGGCACGAGTCATGGGGAATCGGCGTTACGTCTTCGATGCGACCGATGCGCATGCCTGCACGGGCGAGTGCGCGGATGGCTGCCTGTGCACCGGGCCCGGGGCTGCGCTGCTTGCCCTGGCCGGGTGCCCGTACCTTGACATGGACACCGACGATTCCTTTCTCACGTGCAGTCTGGGCAACGTTGCTTGCCATCTGCATTGCTGCATAGGGCGAGCTCTCGTTCCGGTCCTGCTTGACAACCATGCCACCGCTCGACTTGGTCACGGTCTCGGCACCGGAAAGGTCCGTGATGGTGATGATGGTGTTGTTGAATGACGCAAAGATGTGGGCAATACCCCACTTCTCTTTCTCGTTTGCTGCCATGGGTTATCTCCTCCCTCCGCGGCCGCCGCGGTAGCCGCCCTCAAAACCGCCTGCTGCGGGCTTGGGGTTGGATGCGGGCTTGGCGATCCGCTGCTTCTCTGAGTGTGAGTCGGAGGTGAACGGCGACTTGCCGAAGTACTCGACCTGCGTCTCCTCGGAACGGGTCACGCGGTAACCGGGGATGCTGGTGCGCCGGCCGGCGATTGCGATGTGCCCGTGGGTGATGAGCTGGCGTGCCTGCTTCGGCGAGCGTGCCAGGCCCTTGCGGTAGACGATGGTCTGGAGCCGGCGCTCGAGCGGGGCCTGGACCTTTAAGGAGAGGATCTCGTCGATCCCTGCATCGCCGCCAAGGAGGCCTGCACGCTGGAGGTGGCCGATGAGCTCCTCCCGCTTGGTGTCGTACTGCGCCTTGTGTGCGGGGTTCGATCCAAGGGCGAGCAGGTTCTTGGCTGCCGTCCGGTACTTCCGCAGGAGGCTCTGTGCCTTCCAGACTTCGCGCTTGTTCCGGAGACCGTATTCGATGACGAGACGGGTCTCGGCCTCGATGCGGGTCTTCTCGAACGGGCGCTTGGGGGTCTGGTAGGACTTGTGGTTCTTGCCTGGGTATCCCATGATTACGAGCCTCCGGCCGATTTCCTCTTAACACCGACGGTCGAACCGGTCCTTCCGGTGGACTTGGTGCGCTGGCCGCGTACCTTCTGGCCGGTCTCGTGCCGGATGCCGCGGTAGCAGCGGATCTTCCGCATCAGGTTGACGTCCTCGTCCTTGGTCATAGCAACGTCGCCGCCGAAAAGGTGCTTCTTCTCGCCGGTGTAGACGTCCTTGGGACGGTTTGCCATCCACTGCGGGATCTTCGATGCGTATTGTTCAACAGCCACGCGGAGACGGTCAACCGCGGCTTCTTCAAGACGTCCGAGTTGCGCGTACTCGTCCACCTTGGCCATGCGGGAGATGACCGTTGAGGTATGCCTGCCGACACCCTTGATGCCGGTGAGGGCGACCCTCACGGACTTGGTACCATCGAGATCCGTGGTCCCAATCCTCACGAAATATCTTATCTCTTCTTCCTGAGCCATCCAATCCCCTCGATTGTGAGATTTTCTCTTGAAGCGCTGAGGGAGGGATTTGAACCCTCGAGTCCTTTTGGGACACAGGTTTAGCAAACCTGCGCCATACCAGGCTTGGCTACCTCAACAGAGGAATCTCGCATCTTCTCAGACACTCGCGACGTAAACAAAACGTCGCTCCATGAATGGTGCTTTATTATATGGTATGGAAGGGGTAATAAGTGTTTTCACTCCACCTGCAGGGAAAACCGGTGAGGATTACGAGACAGGGTATCGACATTTGTCACTGTTATTCCTCATTGGCGTAGATTGTGAAGGGTTCCATATTCCGTATATTACTATCATGCCGGTGGCATAATAGAAGAAGTAAATACCACATCTTCAGCTGAATGTGTTCCGTAGATACACTCATCACACCCCGCCGCAAGCACCACCGCTCCGGCAAGCAGCAGGGCGATGGTCAAACGGAGCGGGGTTATAGGGAATCACTGGAAAGATCCGATGCCGGTGATATCTCCAGAACCATGTAACAATTCTATGAACAGTTCCTGCACTGGGGACTGCCTCCAGCCCATGCGCGATCCGAAGCGCAAGTGGGGGTCGGCCAGGGTCAGGCCTTTCGCGCAAGCCCCCGGCCCCGGGCTCGCTGACCCGGGCCCTCCTCCCTGCTTCCGGTGAGAATATGATCCCATTCCCGGAAAAAATCAGGTTTTTTTCTTTCCGGGCCGGCAGACCCAAAAGAAAAAACATGAATGTCCCCTGCCCGACCCCTCTTTTCCCACAAGTCAAAAACACCTTTGTTTCCTGTGGAAATGTCGTTGGAGTATTACCGAATTTTACCCCCACTGGAATCCGAGGGGGGTCGGCCAGGGGACGCGATCGAATCGCGCACATGATCGCGATTGAAAATTTTTCCGGAAAAAAATGAGCAGGCCTTATCGCAAGGCTGGCCAGCGATCGCATCCAGGGTGCAGCGCCACGGGATCACTGGCAATGCAGAGCCCGCAGGGCACCTGAACCCCCGTCTGCTCACTTCCCGAAGAGGCGGAATGCGCCCGGGGGAACCAGCAGCTCGAACCGCGCCCCTTTCCCCGGTTCGCCATTCTCCGTGATGGAGATACCGGTGATGGAGAGGATCTCGCGGGAGAGGAAGAGTCCCACGCCACCGGAAGAGCCCTGCCCCTTGGTAAAGATACGTTCCTTATCAGCCGTCGGGATACCGGGTCCGTTGTCCTCAAAGGTTATTACCAGACCGGCATCGGTCTGGTGATACCCGGCCCGGATAACGGTTGCATTCGGGGCATGCCGGAGAGTATTCTCCACAATGCTGAAGAAGACCCGCTCGAGCAACGGATCCGCATAGATCTCAAGCCCCCCGAGCCGAAACTGCCGCTGCAGGTTGCCGGGATCGAGATGGGAGATGGCAAACAGGAGGACCTCCTGGGCGTTCTGCCACCGGGGCGGGTTGGCGCCCATGTCGTTGTACTGGCGGGCAAACTGGAGCAAGGACTGGATCTCCTTCACCGCCGCTTCTTCCCGCTCCAGGTAGTCCCGGACCTGCTTGTCAGGAGTGATTTTCCGCAGCAGTTCCTGGTAACCCCGCTGGACGAAGATCTTGTTCTGGATATCGGTGAAGATGATCGTGTTGAGGAGGGTGATCTTCTTCGTGACTCTCTGGAGCGCATTCTCGAGGCGCTTGCGCTCGCTGATATCGACGGATAGGAGGCCGACCTGGATAATCTCTCCTTCCGAATCGGCGATCGGGTAATGGGAGACCATGAGCGTCTTTCCGGCAACCTCCAGCTCGCACTGGACAACCGCGTTCCGCCGGATCGCTTCCCTCGCCTGCTGCCGGAACACCTCGAAATCATCTGCCGGAAGATGATTGCCCGCCGGCGTCCCGACCAGCTCATCCGGTGCTTTCCCGAGGGTCTGGGCAAAGGCGGTATTTGCCAGGAGAATAACACCATCCCGCGAGTACAGGGCGGCAGGGTCCGGGAGCGCATTAATGAAGGCACGGAGCTGCCGTTCGCGGACAACAAGGTCGACCCGCGAGGCAAGGATTATCCGTTCAAGGGCGGCGAGTTCATCGTTGCCGGAGAGGACCGGCTGCTGGATATCAGCCTTGCCGGCCGGGAGTGCCTGCACCCGCTCGGAGAGCAAAACGATCCTCCGCAGAACCACCCTGTCCATGACAATGACCATGATGATACCGGTCACGACAGCCCATACAAGGAGGAGCGACAGGTACGTGACAATGTTGTCGAACCCGGTCCGGTACAGATCTCGGGACTGGGTGACCGCAAGGACGGGCTGCCCCCCGGCAAGGTCCGTTATCCGTGAATACCCGGTGATCATGCTCTCGTTTTCCGGCATGACTGCCATCGCACCCCCACCCGGCAGACTGCGCACGTTTTCGGGCAGGTTCAGGTAATTATCTCCATCTTCCGGCCAGGTGAGGCGGATAGTATAACCGGTCATGGTGCCGATCTCCTGGAGGGGGCCGTATTCCAGGTACCTGCCCATGATGACCGTCCCCCTTACCGGCCCGGTCCGGTCCGAGAGGAGGACCGGCGCTGAGGCAAGGACCATGGGGCCGTCAGGCAGGTGGATGATGCCGGCAGTCCCCGGGTCAGTTTCGGTAAATGTGCTGATACCCGGGGTATTGCGGACAATGGCAAGGAATCCCGGGGGTGCGGGGGACTCTGGTGAGTAATCGGGAGAGAAGAGGACACTGTGGACCACATTGCCCCGTGAGTCCAGGATGACGAAGAGGTTCACCCGGATGGTGGCAAGATGCTCGGGACGGGCGTTGCGATCGATGAAACCGGGATCGGGGGATTGCGTGAAGGCAGCCATCTCATCCCACCAGGCCCAGTCCTGGGTTGTGCTCAGGAGGGATTGTGACTCGCTGTCAAGCGCTGACCGGACCTGCCCGGTTGCCATCGTCATGTCCTGGTACTCGATGCGGTCGAGACCGGACAGGGTGACAGACAGGGAGACCAGCGCGATAACTATGAAGAAGATGAAGAAGATGAGACCGAGGATCAGGAGAGACCGGTTTCTCAGGTTCATGATATATCATTGGGCAATTCAGTCCCCCGCCCCGCACAGGCGGGGGTTGCCGGGGGCTGTTTCACGCAATAATGTATGCAGGAAATACAAAAACTCTGGCATTGGGAATATGCGGGTTTCATGGCACAGGATACTCCCCCCTCTGAACATACCAATCCGGAAGGCAATGCCTGCCCGGTCATAAAAAAAGGTGGTTACCCGAGCTCGAACGTGGTAACGCCAAAGATCTCGTCAAGCGGCAGCGGCACGGGATCTCTGGTGGAGTAGAGCCGGGCGGTGAAGAAGACCGGCACCATCTTCCGGTCTTCGACCAGCGCGACTGCGGCCGCGTTTGGCCGGGGGATGTCGAGATAGAATGGTTCATTGGGGATGCCGGCAATGAGGCCGTCGAGGATGAGCTCCGCGGTCTTCCGGTCCTTTGCGAAGAGCGGCCCGATCTTGTACCCGGTATGACAGGTGCGCCGGACACCAAAGCCCTCGATCTTCCCGTCCCTGCCGAGTTTCGCATACCCGGTATGGTCCTTGTGACTGATCCAGAATTTCAGGAAACTCTCCCGTTTTGCGGGGAAATGAGCGGTGTCGTACGCGAGCAGGTCGGCAAACGTCACATCCCGGATCGGGGTTAAGCCCTCCGGCATCTTCCCGCCGCCCTTACCCTCGTACCGGGCATTGTTGTAGTGCAGGAAGAGCCCGCCGTACTTCTCGTACTTGGACACCATAGCGACAACGCCATCACCGCCCACGATGCGGGTACCCGCATGGCGCATCGCATGACGATAGAGCTCCATTCCGACACCCCTTCCGCGGAGTTCGGGCTTCACGATATAGAGCCCGGCAAACGCGAACCGGTCGTCGTAGTTGAGCACCGAGACCGAGCCCACCATCTTCCCGCCGATATCGGCACAGAAGAACCCGTCGGGGTCCTCCAGCCAGAAGCACTCGGCGTCAGCTAGGCCCGGGTTCCACCCCTCGGCGACTGCCCATCCAACGGCAACCGGCAGCTCGTCCTCTCTCATCTTCCGGATATGTACTCCTTCCATTGTGCACACCAGGTGACGGGATATTGGCGGGGATACTACATACAGCTGACGATAAATTTTTTTTGAAGACTCCCCCGTTGCTCCGAAGGCGACCACGTTTCCGGATATAGTACCTGTGCGAGTGCAATCCTTCGCGTTCCCGGTGCAGTATTTCACCCGCACTATTGTGCGAATATATTATCCTGTATCTGCAACCAGACCCTGATCAGGAGGAGCGAATCATCCCATGAAGAGGTTCATCGTCATTGTATCTGTCCTTTCACTGCTTGTCGCAGCCCTCACGGCAGCCGGCTGTACCGGGACAACAGGAACGAACACCGGTCAGGCTGCGTCCGGGACTGTATCGGACAGCCCGTCTCTGCAGAATCCGGTTCAGGGAGATCGCGGGACAGCAGGCACATCCCCGGTACTGCCGGGGGGGAACACCAGCGCATCATCCGGCTCGCGGGGCGGGCCTGGCGGTGCTCCCCCAGGGGGAATGGGTGGCAATACCAGCAGGTCATCCGGCAGCGCCGGGGGTCCTGGCGGAATCCCGCCGCAGGGAGGTATGGGGCCAGGCAGTAATATGACCGCACCTTCAGGCGGCATGGGCGGACCCGGCGGTGCTCCCCCTTCCGGGGGGATGCCGGGCGGCAGTTCCGGCTCCTCATCGTACACGCTCAGCGGCGCATTCACGGTTGACGGCACATCAAAGACCGAGACAGACAGGATTTACACATCCGGTACCAAAGATGTCTCCGCGGTCTATGTGACCAATGGCGGCGAACTCGTCCTGAACGCTCCGACCATCGAGACGAGTGGTGAGACTTCATCGAATGATGCCAGCAGCTTCTACGGTCTGAACGCGGCGGTCCTTGCAACTTCGGGAGGCAGTGTGACGATCAACGGCGGCTCAATCTCGACCAGCGGGAGCGGTGCAAATGGGGCCTTCCCGACAGGTTCCGGCTCAACCATCGTGCTGAATGGGGTAAAGATCCGGGTAACCGGGGGTGGCGGCCACGCAGTTATGGCCACGAACGGGGGAACTCTTGTGATCACCGACATGGACTTTGAGACCACCGGTGCCAACGGAGCACCTTTGGCAACCGACCGTGGCAGCGGGACGGTAACAGCCACCGGGGGTACTGTCCTCGCGTCCGGCCGCGACTCCCCGGGCATCTACTCGACCGGCATCATCACCGTAACCGATGCTACCGTTACTGCAACCGGCGCCGAGGCAGCGGTTATCGAGGGCTTCAACAGTATCGTACTGAAGAATACGACCCTGACCGGGGGCGTGGAGAAGACCGGTGGGACGATGATCTACCAGAGCATGTCCGGAGACGCCGATGTCGGCACCGGGACGCTCACCATGGACGGTGGATCCTACACCGTCACCGCGGGCCCTGCATTCTTTGTCACCAATACAAACGCCATAATCTCACTCTCCGGGGTAAAAATGAACAGCTTCACCGACACCCTGATCAAGGCAGCCGGGACGGACCGGTGGGGCACCTCCGGGAAGAATGGGGGCTCCGTCACGTTCACAGCAGACAATACCGCCCTCAGCGGTGCATTGGTCACGGACGGCATCAGTTCGATCGATGCAACGCTGAAAGGTGGGTCATCGCTGGCCGGTACGATCAACAAGGCATCGCTGACCCTGGATGCGACAAGTACCTGGATCGTGACGGGTGACTCGGCCCTGAAGACGCTCTCCGATACTGCAGGCATCTCGGGAACGAGCATCACGAACATCTATGGCAATGGTCATACCGTTACCTATGACAGCAGTCTTGCCGGCAACAGCGCCCTTGGCGGGAAGACCTACACGCTCAACGGTGGCGGGACACTGAAGCCGGCGTAAGAGTCCATGTGCACCAGGATCTCGTTCAGGCAGGCATGGGATCCGGGGATACGGGATGTCGGGAATAAACCGGAGCCATCATTAAATCCCTCCCCTCCCATCCCTCTTTTTCACGAGAAGCCACAGGAACGGCAGGGAGCCTGCCTGCAGTAGGATCATAAAGCATGACGCATAAAGCGGGCTGGCCATGTACAGGGCGCCTATAGCCAGACTCCCGACAAACCATGCACCACCATAAATGGTATTGAAGATCCCATAGGCAAACCCCCGCCCTCCCGCGTTTGTAAGATCGGCTACTGCGGCCCGGAGCACGGTCTCCTGAATTCCCATGGAGATCCCCCAGAGAACTGCTCCGGCAAGCGCAAGGGGAAATAAAGGAGAGAAGGCCACAAGGGCAATGAGAAATCCGGTCAGTGGAACCAGGTAGAGGACCGTAAGACCGACCCTGTCGTAAGCCCTGCCGACAGCCAGTGCGGCAACGGCATCGACTCCCATGGCGATGGCATAGAAGACCGGGATTTCAACATCGGGGATGATACCGGTTACCTTGTAATGGTATGCCAGCAGGGGAAAGACGATGAAGCCGGCCATGGTCAGGGCGGTAAATACTGCATAGAGCCGTAGCCTCCGGTGGTCGTCATCTCCCGGTACCGGGAATTCCGGCCCACGATCCGCCTGCTCGAACTGCAGGGGATCCGGCATACTCCTCCATGCCGCGGCCAGTGCAAGGATGAGGAGCACAAACGGGATGGTGAGCAGGGCAAACCCGCCACGGTAATTCCCTCCCGCTGCAAGTGCCGCCACAAAGAGGAGCGGCCCTGCAACTGCACCGATCTGGTCGAGGGCCTCGTGAAGGCCGAACCCCCAGCCCCGACCGATGGAAGCTGTTGCATGCGACAGAATGGCATCCTTCGAAGGCGAACGCAGGGCTTTTCCAATCCGTTCCGCAATAAGGAGGAGCGCTGCAATCTCCCAGCTTCCTGCAAGAACGAGCAGGGGGATCGCCCCGATCATCAGGTACCCGGCAATGACGAAAAGCCAGTACTGTTTCGAGCGGTCGGCAAGATAGCCGGTCGCGATCCGGATTGCATATCCGGCAAACTCCCCGAACCCGGCCACGAATGCAACGGTGAATGCCGACGCCCCGAGGAGATACAGGTACGGGCCGGCAACGCTCCGGCCACCTTCGTATACGATATCGCCAAGAGCGGCAACGATGCCAAACAGGATAACCAGCCGGTAAGCCTGCCGCTGTCGTGCCATTGGGGGTGATCCTTCACTCATGCCAGTACCAATCCGGTCCCCGGGGCCCGTCCGTTAGTATGACTCTGGACAGTATTCAGTTATAAAGGTCCGGAACGTGTGAAAAAAGGGAGTTTGGAGAATCACAGCGCCTTCACGAGCGAGTGACGGGTCACGATCCCCGCCAGTTTGCCCTTCTCCATGACGGGTACGGCGCTGATGTTCTTCTTGAGCATCGTTGCGATGACATCGGTTGCCGCCGCATTCTTCTCCACCGCGATGAGGGGCGAGCTCATGATGTCCTTGACGATCAGGTTGCGGATCCGGTGGTCCTGGTGGTTGCCCTCGACCGCCTCGCGGAACTTGCGCATGGCGATCGCAACATCGGTCTCCGTCACGATCCCGGTATATTTTTCATTCTCGGTCACGACAAAGCGGGTGATGTTGTCGTCCAGCATCCGGCGGCGGAGGTGGACGACGCGCTCGTCGGCATTGATGGTGAGAACCTTCTCGATGGCACTCCCGATACCGTCATCGGGCTGGTACTTTTTGAGGAGATCCCCTGCAGTCACCTGCCCGATGAGCTTGTGGTCGCTGTCGTATACGACCACCAGCTTGTACTGCTGGAGCAGGGGGATGAGGACATTGACGCTCTCATCGGGATAGACACTGGTGAAGTCCTCCCGGACGACGCTGGCTACATGGATTGCAGTGGGGGCAACGCCTGCATTCTGCTTGCTCCCCAGCTTCTCTGCGATGGCCTGCCGGGAGACGGTCCCGACAACGGTATTGTTATTGACCGCGATGAGCGGATCGATGCCCGCATCGAGCATCTTGTCGAGTGCTTCAGTGATTTTTGCGGATTTTGCGATGGTTGCTGGCTTGGTCATTACGTCCTTGATAAAAACTTCCTTGGTCATTTCGCCACTTCCTTGATGATATCATCTCGTTTCAGGATTCCTGCAACGGTGTCATGCTCCATGACTACCAGGCTGTTGACATGGTGTTTTCCCATCAGTGCCAGAGCGGCCGGAAGGGGGGTGTCCGGCGCGGTGGTGATGACCGGTCGGGTCATCACGTCTCCTGCCGTCACCGCCGGGACCGCGAGCAGGGCACCCTGCTGCGGCCCGTCCGCTCTCCGTTTGCGTGCTATTGTTATCTCTTTTTCCTGTACACCTGACCCTTGCTGTCCGTCGGAAAAGAACGCCAGGTTCGTCTCGGTAATGATACCGGCAACGGTCCCGTCATCTTCCATGACGATGGCCTTGTCGTGGCGTTCCCGCATCACGGTGATCACATGGTCGAGCGAGTGGTGGCGGTTCACCGCTGCCACATCCTCCATCACGTCCCTGACCGGGCAGCTCAGCTGCCGGACAAGGGCGGACTTCATCAGATCGGTCTTGGTCACGATCCCGACAACCGTCCCGTCCCCGACCACGGGGACACTGCTGATGGTCTTCCTGGCGAATATCCGGGCAATCTCTTTGATCCCGGTATCGGGCGCCACCGTGACGGGACCTTCCGTCATCAGTGCACCCACCGGGACCTGGTCGAGCGGCCGCCGCCGCCAGGCCGGTTCCGCCTGCTGGAGCCGGTACGCGAGGTCCTTCTTGGTCACGATGCCCCGCAGGGCTCCCTCCTCCATGACCAGGAGACGGGAGATCCGGTACCGGACCATCAGGTTCCGTGCGTGGGCAACCGTGGCATCGGGCCCGACAATGAAGACCGGCGTTGTCATCACATCGCGTGCATACATGGGTATCACCCCGCCGCAAATGCCCGGACAAGGTCGAACTCGGTGACGAGCCCGATCAGCCGGGAGTCCTCGATGACGGGGAGCGCCCCAATGTTCCGCTTGAGCATCTCCTGCGCTGCCTCGTTGATCTTCTTCTCCGGTATCGTGGTACGAAGCTCGCCCGCGATGAGCGTGCGCACGGGCAGGCCGGTCACCTCGGCGACATTGCCGGTCTCGAGCCGGGCGAAGACGTCCCGGCTCCCGAGATACCGCATGATGTCGGTTGCAGTGACGATCCCAAACAGGACATCGTCGCTCACGACCGGCAACCGGCGGAACCGGTGCTTCGTCATGTCCCGGGTCACGGTCGCGATCGGGCAGTCGGGCGCGGTGACGCGGAGGGCGGAGCTCATCACGTCCTCGACATTGAGCGGGCTCCGTTCCGCTGCAAGGACATGCAGCACATCGCGTTCCGTGACGATCCCGGCTAGGACGCCCTCCTTGTCAACGATGGGGAGACCTCCGATCTTCTTTTTGAGGATCACCCCGACCGCGTCGCTGATGCGGGCATCGTGCGGGAGCGTCTCGGGCTGCTGGGTCATGATCGTCCGGATGCTCTCGTTGACCGCAGCGATCAGGTTGCCCCCGTGGCGTACCTGGACGAGCCGGTACTTGTCCCCCCCGCCCATGAAGTTGATGATATCGCCCGAGGTGATGATCCCCCGCAGCCGGCCGGTCCCCGGATCGGTGACCGGCAGCCGGCGGAACCCGCACTTCGTCATCTGGCCAACGGCTGCGATGATCGTCTGCGTTGGCGGGGCGGAGACAACGTCCTGCGTTGCTATCGCCATGATCTCTCCTTCCTGGACTGCCACATGGGACTTGAACTCGACCGGGCCCCGGTCGAGTTTTCCCTGCATCTTGAGGAGCCTGTCGCCCTGCTTGATGCCCCGGTTGTTCTGGTGCATTATTTCTCCCCTGATGGCTGGCCTGTGTCCGGCATTTGTGCCGCACCAGCCGCGGTTTTCTGCTGCTTCGAATCCCCGGTTCAGACAAGGGCCCGGAGCACATCGTGACGGTTCACGACCCCGGCAAGGTGGTCGCCGTCCATCACCGGCAGCAGGCTGACATCGTGTTCAACGATCAGTTCTGCTGCCGCGCCAATCGGCTCGTCCGGCGCGATGGTGACAACGTCCCGCATCATCACCGTCTCGACCGGGGCCTGGTTGTGCTGCGCGATCGCCGACCGCACCCGCCGGGTGCTGATCAGGTCGCGCCGCGAGATGATCCCGGCGAGCCGTTTCTTCTTCACGACGGGAAACGCCGAGAAGCCGCTCTCGAGGATCATCGTATATACCTTCTGGATCTCATCGTCAGGTGCTGCCGTTACCACCCGGCGGGACATCTGGTCCGAGACGAGCCCGTGGAGTTCGTTTCTCGAGATGATCACCGGGAAGATGTCCGCGAGGAGGACCCCCCCGATGACGTGGGGCTCACTGTTGACCACGGCCGCACTGTCCGTGCGGTAATGCCGCAGGATCTTCGCCACATCCTCGATCGAGTCCCCGCCATGGACCGCCGGTGCCTCTTTCACAAACCCTTCCACGGTCACGTTCGACTTGGTCGCCGTTACTCTGAGCCCGTCCGTGATGTCGATGTAGCCGAGCAGGTTCTCTTTCCTGTCCACGACATAGACTTCCCGGAACCGGTCGTCCCGCAGGATCTGCCGGGCCTTGGTTAGCAGGTCGGTGTTTTTCAGCACAGGGATCTCGACGATGAAATCCTGTGCTGTCCTCATGTGAGGTTTTCCTCCTCCCGGCACCGGGCGCAGAGCATCATGTTGTCCACGCGCCTGAGGTCATCAGCCATCTGCCCGCAGCGGCTGCACATCCCCGGGTCAACCGTATCCTCCCGGTTGATCTCGATAAGCTCTTCGAGGATGTCATTCACTGCGCTCGAGACGGTAAGGAGGTCACGGACGGTCACAATCCCGATAACCTTCTCGTTCGTGTCGACAACCGGGAGCCTCCGTACCTTATGCTTCACCATTAACCTGGCAGCACAGCCAACCGTCTCGTCCGCACTCACCGTGATGAGTGGCGTACTCATGATATCGTTCACACGCACTGTACTTGGCTTGAGGTCCTTTGCCACCACCTTGCAGTTGATATCCTCCTCGGTAACAATCCCGATGGGCTTGTTGTGTTCGAGGATGATGACGCTGCCCACGCCCTGTTTGCACATGGTCTTTGCCGCCTTGGCGACATTGGCACCGAGCTCGAGCGCTGTCGGGTCGCGGATCATGACTTCCCGCAGGGGGACTTTGGTCTCAAACCGGATCGCATTGGATGTCTTTTTCATGAGTCACCTCCTTGAAGTGCCTTGCTGATGATGTTGTTACAAATAGCATACTCCCCCGCCCTTGTATAAATCCGTTGTGGCGGGGGCAGCTACTGATGCTCCCGGGTAATAGGAGTGCCGGCACACGGGATCCGGGAACCGCCGGAACGGGGATTTTTTCCGTTACGAGAAACATAATAAAGTGCGTACTCTAAACAGTACCTGTATCCTATGGCAATGATGCAGTACCCGGCACAACCCGCGGGGAACCGAGGTGTCAATTGAAGATTTTTACCCAGACATACGGGAAAGTAAAGAAGAAATTTTCCAGTTTCCTCAACACGTTTTTCCGGAAGAAACGGACCCGGATCGGCATATACGGCCCGCCGAATGCGGGGAAGACCACGCTCGCGAACCGGATCGCCCGCGACTGGACAGGCGACGCGATCGGCCCGGTCAGCGAGATCCCGCATGAGACCCGCAGGGCACGAAAGAAGGAGGATATCATCATCTCGGGCGCCAACGGGAACACGGTGACGCTCGACATCGTCGACACCCCGGGCGTCACGACCAAGATCGACTACCACGAGTTCCTCGAGTTCGGGATGGAGAAGGACGAGGCGATCATCCGCGCCCGCGAGGCAACCGAGGGCGTTGCCGAGGCCATGCACTGGCTGCGGGAGGACATCGACGGTGTCATCTACATGCTCGATTCGACGCTCGACCCGTTCATGCAGGTCAATATCATGATGATCGGGATCATCGAGGCGCGGGACCTGCCGGTCATCATCGTTGCCAACAAGATCGACCTCCCCGATGCCGCACCGGGACGGATCCGGAGCGCGTTCCCCCAGCACCCCGTTGTCGCCATCTCGGGGCTTGAGGGCCGCAATGTCGAGGACCTGTACGAGACCATGATCGAATATTTCGGGTGATCCGGTATGCCGCACAAGTGCACAAAATGCGGGCGCGAATATCCCGACGGGTCCACCGAGATCCTGAAGGGATGCGGCAGCTGCGGCAACAAGAAGTTCCTGTACGTCCGGGAAGGGGAGATCCACGACGATGTCCTCGAGGAGAAGTCCATCACCGAGATCGCTGAGGAGAAGAAAGAAGAGGTCCTCGAGGTCGTGGAGCAGAAGGGGCCAAAGGAAGTCGAGATGTACGACCGGGTCGAGACGATCCGGATCGTTGCCCCCGGCTCCTATGAACTGAACCTCGAAAAGATGGCAAAAGGCGACGAGCGGATCGTCAGCGTCGGAAAGGAAGGGTCCTATATCATCGACCTGATGTCGATGGCAAAGGACGATTCGAAAGGAAAGCACCGGAAGAAGAGATAATCCCCTTTTTGCGTGAAAAAAAGTTTTGACTCTTCCCGACCCAGTTCTGAATACTCCATATGCCCGGGCAGGATAATTTTACCTCGCATTCTTCTGATGCATACGACGGGCAGATCCGCAAGACCATTCCCCACTATGATTCTATCCATACGGAGATCCTGCGTTTCGTAAAGGTCCAGAATCCCCACCCGGGATCATGGCTTGACACCGGATGTGGTACCGGAGTTTTTGTCAGGAAAGCTCGGGAGATGTTTCCGGACACCGGGTTCTTTATTGCCGACCCGTCACCTGCCATGCTCACCCAGGCAGGCAGGAACCTTGACGGATGCAGGTATTCCGTTGCGGGCACCTGCGGAACAGCAGATCTTTTGGGAAAAACCGGCAGGAGATTTGAGGTTATCACTGCAATCCAGTGCCACCATTATCTTTCCAAAGAAGAGCGCCTTACTGCGGTCCGGGCCTGCCACGACCTGCTTGCCGATGGCGGTCTTTTCATCACATCGGAAAACATCCGCCCGTTTTCCGATGAGGGGATCCGCTGTTCGTTCGGGTACTGGGGGGACTTCCAGCGTGCGGCCGGGCGGAGCGAAGAAGAAGTCCGTAATCATCTGGCCAGGTTCGACCGGGAATATTTTCCCGTTACCGTGACAGAGCACCTGCAGAATTTCCACAATGCCGGATTTGCCGTCGCCGAGATCCTCTGGCTCTCGTACATGCAGGCTGTATTCTGGTGCCGGAAATAAAAAAAGGCCGGTCCCTCGTAAAACCCGCGTTCACCGGGTCAGCAGTTCTTCCCGTACACCGTCATAGGGGGGCGGCAGTTCGAGCTTCCGGAAAAATGCATCGGTGAAGATGATGCTGTTCATCACCGCCCATTCGGCACAGCCGTGGCCAAGGCACTGGTCCGGGAAGAAGGGGAGGTTCTTATGCGCAAACGGGTTGACCGCAAACTTCCGCCGGAGCATCCGGGCAAACTTCTCCGAGGCGGTCTCCTTATGGGTGGACGGCGAGCCCTTCGGGCTGACCTCCACCCACTCGCGGCGGTAATGCATCAGGTGGTTGCGGATCCCGATCAGGTCCCGGACATGGTCAAACGCCCGGTCGCCTTCCTCAAACGGCGGCTTCTCGGCAAGGGAGAGGACTTTCTGGTACCGGGTGAGGAGCGGGGCCCGGTCGAAGTTCTTCTCGTTCTTCCAGCGCCCGGCAATAGTCCGGAGCAGGACCTCCTCCCGGTCGTCACCGGAGAAGGGAGCCCCGTCGGCTGCATCCGCGTAGAGCTCGTTGATGGTCGATTCCAGGAACGCAACCGAGGAGAGGACCGCGTTCAGCATGAACGCCTCGTGCCGGAGCCGGATGTCGGAGGGGATATCGGGATTGTCGCGATACTCCTGCTCGATCGCGTACCCGAGCCGGCAGAGGACTGCTGCCGACTGGATATAACGGACGCTGAAGCAGTCCCGGAACCGGATTGTCTCATCGTCGCCGCTCATCTCGAGGGGGATCTTCTCCATGGGTACACCTCTGTTTCGCTCGGAAGGGGATAAAGGGTAGGGGGATTCTGGATGATCCATTATGTTTTATTTTTTTTTTCTGTTTCTTTCAAGAGTGATTATTTCTAAAAATGTGATTATTTTATAAAATTTTTTGTTAAGATCAAATAACGATTTATATATATTATATTCTCCAACCCTCATCCTCGCAGGAGTATTTCATGAAACAATCTCTCTTTGTGTGCACTCTCGCACTTGTGCTGGTCGCTGCAGTCCTTGCTGCAGGCTGTACCGGCGAGAAACGTATCGCCCCGACAACCCCGCTGCCGGCTACACCATCAATCCAGCAGGTGACCGTGCCGTACGGTGAGATAGCAAAAGTGACCCTCGATGCCCCGACAACCTCGGAGGTCTATCTTACCATGACCGCCCGGGCAAATGCAAAGGAACTCTCTGGCGGGCGTTCGTTCATGCGGATCACGGTAAACGGAAAGGAGATCCTTGCGCCCCGGCTCGTCAACAAGAAGCTGAACTTCACCTATGGGGACGGTTTCAAGAGCTCATACTACAGCACGAATATGTCGGCATGGTACCTGTTCTTCTCACCGGATTTTGTCGGTTATGACAACCCGAAACTCTTCGACCACATCCTTGAAGGCAATGCATATGTTTACAAGTTCGATGTCTCTGATATCGTTGACAAGGGGGCACCGACCGAGGTCGCGATTGAGAACATCGGCGACGAGGTTGCTGCCGAATACTCCGACCCGAAGGACATAGAGTTCTACAAGTCGGCATCGATCATCATCAACCCCATCAGACTCGAAGGAAAAGGAACCAATGTTGTCCAGCTGACCAAGGAAGCGTCGCCGACCCGCATCGTTGTTGACAAGAAGACCACGGTCACCCTCACGATAACCAACAACCTCCCCGGCAGCCTTACTGACGTGGAGATCAAGGATGCAGACCTGCCATCCGGACTGAGCGGGACACCGGTCACGGGAAAAGCCGACCGGGCTATTGCTGCCGGAGAGACCTACACGGTCACGTACCAGGTGACGGCAGAAAAGGCCGGGACATATACCCTGGGCGCTGCATCCGCGACCTTTGCCGACCCGACCGGCAACTACCAGAAACTCAGTTCCGAAACAGTCACCGTGACAGTTATCTGATACCACATCTCCTTTTTAGTCAGGTGATTGTTGCATTGACAACATTTATCGCCCGGCCCTGCTACCTTTAGTGGTTCACATGCCATCGGTTCCCTGCGACGATATCCCCCTCGGCCCCCTGATCTCCATGACGAGCCGGGGGAGATTTGTCTTCCTCAACAACTGCCTGCGGCCGCTCGGGCTCTCTGCCGGCCAGTACCCGGTCCTGATGCTCCTTGCCCGCGAGCAGAACATCACCCAGGAGCGGCTTGTCCGGCACTACCGCCTCGACAAGGGCACCATCGCCCGTGCCGTGAGAAAACTCGAGGACGCCGGGTATATCCGGCGCATCACCGATCCCGGTAACCGCCGCGCCGTCCGCATCTTCCTGACGGAGAAGGGCGAGAAGGTGACCCCGCAGCTCCGAAAGATGAACCGCGAATGGGAACGGCGGGTCTCGGCCGGCCTCGCCCCTGCCGAGAGCAGACAGCTCCGCTCTCTCATGCAAACCCTTGCCAGGAACAGCTGCTCCCTGCCCGGGGATGGGGAGCTGCAATGACCTCCGGCAGCACGGGGCCCGGAAACCCGCGTGACGAGGGGGTCACGGACGGCGTTGCTCTCCTGATGGGCGACCCGAAGAAGGCGATCCTGGTACTTTCGGGTCCGATGATCGTTGCCATGCTCCTGATGTCGACATACAACATCGTCAACGCCATCTGGGTGGCAGGGCTCGGATCAGATGCCCTTGCCGCAGTCGGGTTCGTCACCCCGCTCTTCATGGTCATGATCGGCATCGGGAACGGCCTTGGTGCCGGTGTCGCGTCGGTCATCTCCCGCCGAATCGGGGCAAAAGACAAGACCAGTGCGGACAATGCGGCAATCCATGCTCTCCTCATCGTTGCCATCCTCTCCGCGGTCCTCACGATCCCCCTGATCCTCCTGACCGGCCCGATCGTTACACTCTTTGGCGCAGGAGAGACCGCCGGGCTTGCCACCACCTACGGCCAGATCGTCTTCCTCGGGATGGCCCTGATCCTCTTCACCAACGTCGGGTACGCAATCCTCCGTGCCGAGGGTGACACAAAACGGGCCATGTACGCGATGGGCGCATCATCGGTCCTGAATCTCATCCTCGACCCGATCCTCATCTACGGGGCCGGCATGGGGATTGCCGGGGCTGCATGGGGGATGATCATCTCCCTCATCGCTGTCTCGGGTGTGATCCTCTACTGGTTCTTCATCAAACGGGACACGTATGTCACGCTCGCGTGGCGGGACTTTTCGTATGACCGCAAGACGGTCCGGGATATCCTGGGTGTCGGCCTGCCGGCAAGTGTCGAGTTCTTCCTCATGTCGGCGATCGCCATCTTCATCAACAGCCTCCTTGTCCTTACCGCGGGCACCGATGCCGTTGCCGTCTATACCGCAGGGTGGCGGGTCATCTTCTTTGCCATCATCCCGCTGGTCGGGATTGCAACATCGCTCATCTCTGTTGCCGGGGCAGCCTACGGTGCACGGCAGTACGAGAAGATCCGGACCGCCCACACATTCTCGATCACGATCGGTGTGATCATCTCGGTCGCCATATCCATCATCACCTTCCTCTTCGCTTCCCAGATAGCAGTCATCTTCACGTACTCCGCTGACAGCGCGCACCTGGCTCCGGATATCGCCCTCTTCCTGATGACCATGTGCCTCTTCTACCCGTTCGTCCCGCCGGGGATCATGTCAGGATCGGTCTTCCAGGCAACCGGGAGGGGCATGACATCCCTGGTCATTACGATCCTGCGCAACCTCCTCTTCATCGCCCTGTTTGCGTATCTCTTCGGGATCGTGCTCGGGTTCGGTGAGCACGGGGTCTGGTGGGGCATCGTTGCCGGGGATATCCTCGGGGGGACCGTGGCATTCCTCTGGGCCCGGTATTACATTGCCCGGCTCATCGCGAATGCATAGGGATCCCTCCCTTTTTTCGACGTAATCCCAGTCTTGGAGATAATGAAGCAAATATTTAAATTGAACCATTCAGAATTCAAGACTATCAACCGGGTTACCAAACCATGGACGGCTGAATGAACCTCCGTACAAAACTGCTGCTGGGTATCGGCATTGCCCTGATCGTCACGTTCACGCTCGTTGCAGCCTTCTCCTACATCTCCATGGAGAAGAGCTTCCGCTCGCTCGAGGCACAGGAAGTGAACACCACGATCACCCGTGCCCAGAGCTCGTTCCACACCGACCAGCGGAGCATCGAGTCGGTCACCCGGGACTATGCGGCATGGACGGATACCTACCAGTATGCGCTCGGCCAGAACCCGTCGTGGGAGGAGACCAATACCGGGAATGACTTTTTCCAGCGGTTCGGCTTGTATGGCCTCATGGTGCTCAACCGTTCCGGTGCGGTCTTCTTCTCAACGGGATATAACTCCGGCACAAAAACGCAGGAGGATATCCCCCTGTCCATCCAGGAGGAGATCAGGGCGATAACCATAACGGGAGACCGGATCAATGCAACAACCGGGTCAAGCATCATCCTCGCGGGCCCGGACGGCCCGTACCTCGTCTCAACCCACCCCATCCTCACCGACAACTTTGAAGGACCCGGGGCCGGTACCCTGAACCTCATCCGCAGGATCGATGACCATTACCTTGCGGATATCTCCTCCCGTACCGGAAAGACCGTTGCAGTAATATCCGCCCGGGAGGTTGCCGGGGATCCTGCCATGGCCGGGATCATCGCCCGCATCACCCCCGGTCAGCCGGTCGTTGTTGTCGCGGATGATACCCAAACGGTATCCGGGTACTCCCGTCTCGACAGTGTGCAGACCCCGGGGGCCTATTACCTCAGGGTATCGGAGCCCCGCACAATCTACCAGGAGGGGCAGGAAACCATCTTCACGTTCATCGCGACCCTGGGCCTTGCCGGGGTCTTCATCATCGCGTTCGTCCTGCTCTTCATCGACCGGATCGTCCTCTCTCGGCTCAATGCGATCATCGGCACCGTGCGGAAAAATACTGCAGAGGGGCAAGGCGGGGATGGTGCGGCAGGCAACGGAGCCGATGAACTTGCCCGGCTCGCTCTCGAGATCGACCCGGTCTTCACCCGGCTTGCCGAATCGCGGGTGCAACTGCAGCAGAGCGAGGAGCGGTACCGGACGCTGGCCGAGTCGGCGCAGGACTTCATCTACATCATCAATATGGACGACCGTATCGAGTATCTCAACCAGTACGCTGCCTCCGCGGTCGGCCGCTCGCCGGAAGAACTCGTCGGCAAACCCCGCTCCGTCCTCTTCCCGGCAGCAGAGAGCGGCAGGCAGCTCCGGAATATCCGGCATGTCCTTTCCACCGGGGAGCCCTCATCTATCGAGAGCAACCTCCCGCTGCCCGAAGGGGAACGCTGGATCGACACGCTCCTCGTCCCGCTCCGGGACAGGAACAATGTCCCGTACGCGGTGATGGGGATCACCCGGGACATCACCGGCCGCAAGCGGGCAGAGGAGGCGCTCTTCCAGGCAAACAAGAAGCTCAACCTCCTCTCGAGCATCACCCGGCACGACATCCTCAACCAGCTCACCGCGCTGCGGACGTACCTGGAGCTCTCCCTTGACATTGCAAAGGACCCCGAGATGATCGACCTGGTCAGAAAAGAGCAGTCGATTGCAGCCATCATCGACCAGCAGATCACCTTCACCCGCGATTACCAGCAGATGGGGGTGAAGGCTCCGGTCTGGCAGGACCTTGGGGCAATCGTTCCCTGGACCATCCAGCCCCTGTCACGGGATAGTGTTACCATCACGGTGAGCCTGGCCGGGATAGAGGTATTTGCCGACCCGATGCTGGAGAAGGTCTTCTACAACCTGGTCGACAATGCCCTCAAATACGGGGGAGAGCGGCTCTCGCGGGTTACCATCGCGGCAGCCGAAGACCCGGAGGGGCTTGTCATAACGGTCGGGGACGATGGTCCTGGCGTTACGAATGAGACCAAGGAGCGGATCTTCGAACGGGGCTTTGGCAGGAACACCGGCTTCGGGCTCTTCCTCTCGCGGGAGATCCTGGGCATTACCGGTATGACCATCCGGGAGATTGGAACATACGGTTCCGGGGCACTGCTTGAGATCCGCGTTCCGAAAGGAGCGTACCGGTTCACGTCAGCACCCGGGAAGTCCTGACCCGGGGACCTAAAAAAGGGGGGATCTAGAGGAGCTTTGTCTCTTCAGTGGGTTTGGGCACCTTGACAACCAGCACCCGGAAGACACCGGCAGACTCGTTCGACCATTTGTGCGGGATCCGTGCAGGGCTCTCAACGAGCATATCCTTTGTCACGGTCTGCCGCTCGTCCCCGATCTCGATCACGCCGGTGCCTTCGAGCACATAGAAGAAAACATCAACGGGAGTGATGTGCTTTTTCAGCGCCTCGCCGGGCTTTAAGGTGATGACAACCGCCATCGCGTGCTGCGAGTCATAAATTTTCCGGGCATCCACGTGGTGGGGGTTAGGGCCCGACACCACCGTTGCAACATCGGTGATCTTCATCTTCATGCCTCATGATGCCTGTTCTTCTGGAAACGGATAAAGGTGATGATGCCGGCAGGGGCGGTTATTCTCCCTTCTCGCACCCGATATTCGCCCCGGGGCTGATCGCCCGGTTGATATACCGGAAGAACTTCCAGTGCAGGAGCAGGTGGATAATGAGCAGGGCGGCGAATGCAAAACTGGAGATATCGTGATACAGGACCCAGTCATGCCGCGTGATCCCCATCCAGGTTACCCAGCTGCCGCCCCTGCCCCCGCCGGAGGGAAGGAAGAAGTACAGGACCAGCCCGGTCAGGAGGGCCGGGATGAACGTGACAACCAGGCCGATGTCGACCAGCGCATTGGCCGTTACGCGTTTCATACCAGTCCCTTGGTACGGGAGAAAAAAAAGGTTTGCAAACAGGGTGCGAGGGTGCGGACAAACCTCATCCCTGCTTCACGCAGTCAATCTCAGGAGAGTGGACCTTGATATCGATGACCGGTGTCCCGTCAAGGGCGTCCAGGCCGCGCACGGTCAGGACTCCTTCCGTGACCCCGAGGAGGTCGACCATGCTGATGGCGACCGGGTTCGGCCGGTCGGGCGAGCGGATGGCAAACACCCCCTTCTCGGCGGTCGATCCGGGTGGCGTTGCCCGGAGCACGGACCGGTCTGCGCGGTCGAACCAGCAGAGCACCCAGAGGTGTTTCTGCGTGTCGATCCGGTGCAGTGCCGGGCGGAACTGATCATAAACCTCGATCTCGGAGACCGTATCGGTGAGCCTGCCCTGCCGCGGGGAATCGCCCCGGTTCTTGTAGGGCGAGCGCACGGTGCCGATGGAGTGGAGCGTGAAGGTTTCGGGTGTCATGCGTGATGAATGATGGTCGGCAGGGATATTTAGTGGTGGCGGGGTGATCCCGCATCTTCCGGTTCCTCCACGGTCCACCCGGCAATCCGCAGCATTTAAAGAGAATTGGGGAAACCACTGTACACGCGAAGGCTGCACCATCATGAACATGCCCGATCACCTCAGGACTGCCGGGATCGTCCTTGTCCTTGGGCTGGCATTTGCCCTTGTCTGCACCGCGCTGGTCTTCCTCTTCCTCCTCCTGATAGACTGGCGGGATACCCTTCTTGGCGCTGAACTGGCCGGGCTGCCCGCGTTCTTCCTGCTGGCGATCAAGGCGGTCGCCGCGCTCGGGAGCGCATACCTGCTTTCCCGGTACCCGCACCAGGCGTTTCGGGCCATCATGGTATGCACCGGCTACTGGGCGTTCCTTGCTGCCGATTCCGTCCTCACCCTGCAGCGGACGCATATTGGCGGGGACCGGTCGCCGCTCATCCCGGGCATCTTCCTCTTCCTCTCAGTGCTCCTCCTCGTCATCCACGTCTCGCAGTCACGCTACGGCCCGGAGGGGTCAGGCACGTCCGGTCCATGAGGGATCGCTTTCGGGCACAACCCTTAATACCCCTCCCATCGAATCATGAGTAGCACTTTAACGGTGCTGACAGATGTAAGTCCGACGTGCGATACAACCGCACTGCCTCAAAACTAACCAGGCTTTGGGATTACAGAGAGTCAGTAGCACCATGCTCGACTTTTCTGGACTTACGTTGTTGTCTATCTAGGAGGCTATACAATGGCACGAATGCACGCCCGCAGAAGGGGCAAGTCATGCTCCGTGCGCCCCTACCGGAAACAGGCGCCCGCGTGGTCCGTTACGGACACCAAGGCAATCGAGAAGATCATCCTCGACCTGAGAAAGGAAGGCGCATCGAGCGCAAAGATCGGACTGGCGCTCCGGGACCGCTACGGCGTTCCGGATGTGAAACTTGCCACTGGCAAGCGCATCGGACAGATCTTACGCGAGAACAAGGTTGCAGCCGAGATCCCCGAGGACCTCCGTGACCTCATGGTCAAGGCCCTGGGCCTCAGGAAGCACCTTTCCGAGAACAAGAAGGACCTGCACAACAAGCGCCAGCTCCAGCTGGTCGAGAGCAAGGTCCGCCGGCTCGTCAAGTACTACACGGCAAGCAAGAAGCTCCCGAAGGAGTTCGTCTACAAGCCCGAGAACGCGGAGATCCTGCTCTCCCGGTAAGTCAGCACGTAATCGTCCACACTACCATGTCGCTTGAATCCGCAGCCGGCACTGTTGCCGAAGAGATGCGCAGGCAGGAGTTTGTCGAGGTGTTCGCTCACCACGATGCAGACGGCATTGCAGCCGCCGCTATTCTCTGCCATGCCATGCTCCGTTCCGGCATACGGTTCCGGCTCCGGGTGCGACACGAAGTTACCCCGTCAGATCTCACCGGTGACACCGCCTATCTCCTCTGCGACCTCGGTTCAGGCCGCGACGATCTCCCCAAAACCACGATGGTGGTGGACCACCACCTTGTCCGGTTCGGGGGGCAGTTCCAGGCCAACCCGCGGCTTGCCGGTATCGACGGCGATCGCGAACTCTCCGCAGCAGGGATGGCCTACTATGTTGCCCAGGCACTGGGGGACAACCGCGATCTTGCGGGCCTGGTCATCCCCGGGATCCTTGGCGACGGCCAGGAGTTTGTGGGAAAGAACCTTGAGATCTTCAACGATGCGGTCGCAAACGGGATCATCGTCCCCGACCGCGGGCTCCTTGTCCCGGGCCGTGACATGACCGAGCGATGGTACATGGCAACCAGCCCGTACCTCGAAGGCATCAGCGGCAACGAGACCCGGATCGCGGAGATCATCGATACTGCCCACGACCCGAAGGTCGCCGGCAACGGTCCCCGGCTCGACTCCCTGCTCTCGCAGGTGGTCCTTGCTTCCGCGAAGGGCACGGCTGCCGCAAGCATCTGCTCGGTGTACGGCGACACCCTCCACCTCCAGCGCGAGGTGATCGAGGACGCCCATGCCCTCACCGCGATCATCGATGCCTGCGGCAAGACCGGCAACGGCGAGATCGGCGCAACGCTCTGCCTGCGGTCGTCCATTGATGTCGACCGGGCATGGGAGATCGCACGGCAGCACCGGATCAAGGTCATCGGTGCCGTGCAATCCGCCCGCCCGCTCGAAGGTTCTCCCGGCATATTCGAGGTGCAGGGCACAACGCTTGCAAGCGATGTTGCCGACATCCTCACCCGGGACATCACCCGCTCAGAAGGACCCGTCCTGGTTTACGCGAAGGGTGAAGACGGCTGCCACATCTCGGCACGCGCCAGAAAGGGCACACCGGCCAACATCGGCCCGATCGTGCACCGGCTGGCGGAGTCGTGCGGCGGCAGCGGCGGGGGCCACGTGCTCCGTGCAGGGGCAACAATCCCCTGCGACAAGATCGGGGCATTTGCACAGGGATGGCGGGAGGCGCTCGCATCATGATGGAGATCGAAGGGATCATCACCACCCGGCACGAACGTGCCGGCTGCATCGCAGGCTCCGTGAACCCGGACAACCTCCCGAACATGACAACGGTCGCTGACGGCGACAGGGTAGTGACGAGGATCACCGGCACACAGCTCCGGTCGATCATTGCATCCACTGACGATTACCTGATGAACCTCCAGGCAGCGGAAGACGCAACCGGCGTGCTTCCGCGGGCAGAATAACCGACATACAGGTGATATTATGGCAAAGAAGAAACAGGTTGGAAGAAGAGTTGAAGGCTGGAAAGCCAAGAGCTGGTACAAAGTGCACGTCCCCGACGTCCTCGGCAAGGCGTACATCGGCGATACCATTGCAAACGATGCTGAGAGCGTTGTCGGCAGGGTCATGCAGGCAACGCTCGGCGAGATCACCAACGATTACGCCAAGCAGCACATCAAGATGAGCTTCAAGATCGCAACCGTGACCGGCGACGCGGCATACACCGAGTTCGTCGGCCACGAGGTCACCCGCGACTACCTCCGCTCGCTCGTCAAGCGCCGGAGCTCCCGCGTGGACTGCCATGTCCCGGTCATGACTAAGGATGGCAAGAAGGTCTTCCTGACCATCTGCTGCTACACCTTTGCCCGGGCGAACATTGCCCAGGAGCACGCGATCCGTACTACGATCGCCCAGGCACTCAACGCCCAGGCGCAGGCATGGGACCTCACCGCCCTCTTAAACGGCATCGTCTCGGGCGAGATCTCCCGCGATCTCTTCAAGGCGGTCAAGACCATCTACCCCACCCGCAGGGTCGAGGTCATCAAGAGCAAGGTTGAGCAGATCGCTGCTCCGATCTCAACCGCTTAATTTTTTCTTTTTCATCATTCCAGGACCCTTACGGGAGACGGTATTCCGGTCGAAGAACTCCTGCAATTCTCCGGTCTGCCGAACATTCATGATTTTCCCGCACCAACCAGTACCCCATGTCCTCCATCATCACGGACCCGTTCCGGCAGAGACTGCTCCTTGGAGCAGTTGCACTCGGCGTCGTGATGGATGGGATCGACGGATCCATCGTGAACGTGGCGCTCCCGACAATGGCCGCATACTTCGGTACGGACACCGGCACGATCGCGTGGGTGATCATAACCTACATACTGATGATGGCGGGATTCTGCCTCATCTTCGGTAAACTCGCTGACCGGGGACTTACAAAAAGACTCTTCCTTTTGGGATTCGTTGTCTTCACCGTCAGCTCCGCGGCCTGCGGGATCGCGCCTGCGCTCGATATCCTGCTTGCCGCCCGGCTCGTCCAGGGGTTGGGGGCCGCAATGATTGCGGCTGTTGCCCCGCTGCTCTGTATCCGCTACCTGCCTCCCGACATGCTCGGGACAGCGCTTGGCGTGATCGCTGCAACCGCATCCATCGGGTTTGCAGCAGGACCGGCAATTGGCGGTATCGTGACCCAGTACCTCTCGTGGCACTGGATCTTCCTCGTCAACATCCCCATCGGCATCATCGGGATCCTCTTTGCCGCACGCGTGATCCCCCGTGATGAGCCGGAGGTCGGTACCGTATCGTTTGATTACCTGGGGGCAGTCACGCTCTTTTGTACCCTGGTCTTCTGCACATTTGTGCTGGAAGAGGTTGCAGCACGGGGCGTAATGGACCCGCTGATTATTGCATGTTGCATGCTCTGCCTGGTATGCCTGGGGCTGTTCACCTGGCGTGAGCTCACGACACCGGAACCGTTTGTGAATATCCGGATCTTCTCAAAGTGGCAGTTCTTTGCAGTCCTCATCGCACTGCTGCTGATCAACGCCATCTTCATGGGCATCATCTACCTGCTCCCGTTCTACCTCACCATGGAGATGCATTTCGATCTGGCAACTAGCGGTCTCTGCCTCCTGATCCCGCCGCTCGTTATTGCTATCATCAGCATCCCGTTCGGGAAGTGGTCGGACCAGCAAGGACGGCGGGCATTTACCGTTGCTGCCTGCGGTTTTTTTGTCATTACCAGTGCGGTCTTCATGATCCTGACTCCTGCATCCGGCACGATTCCCCTGCTTGCCGGACTCGTCCTGATGGGTGCTGCGCTCGGGATAGCAGCCGGGCCGGCCGCCAGCAGGGTCATCGAGAGTGCACCCCAAGGTGAAGAGAATACCGGATCGTCGCTGATGGTCACGGCCATCTATTTCGGCGGGGTCGTCGGGACTGCCGCTTATGCAACACTCTTTACGTTCGCAACCGCAGGTCCTGGCGGGATTGTTGCCTTTACCGATCTCGACCCGGCAGTCTTTATGAACGGGTTCCGGTTCACCATGGGTGTCGGACTTATCCTTTCGGTCATTACACTCGTACTCTCGGCAGTTGTGCCGGACGTCAGGAGGGATGAGTCCCGCTGATTTTTTTCAATCGCGATAACTGGTTGTAAAGTACGCTCTTTATTTCCGGGTAATTACCCGGCTATCATTGAACGTACTTTACTGATTTTCCGGAACACCGGCGTGAAGGATCTGCCGGATCGCGCGGGAGTCGTTTGAAAATTTTCAGGCGCGAAAATGATCGCGATTCGAAGAACTTTACGTTCTTCTCATCCTCCAGGTTCGTTGACCTGTCGGATTTGAAAAATTTTCTGGCAGGATTGGAATCAGGAGAATTGGATGCCATGCGGCTGGAAGTTCTCGTTTTTCTCGGGCGGTTATGAGACACGGGATCCCGCAAAACGCAACCATTATGCTCACATAACGCATGACATAATGCAGGACATTCCGGGAGCCATAGCATGAAATTCATATCGAGCCGCGAGGTCAGGTCCAACCCGGCCTGCCTCTGGGAAGTTCAGGAGGGCGATGAGGCCGTGATCACGGTGAACGGGAAGCCGCGGGCGATTGTTGTCGCGGTCGGGGAGGACCTTGAGGCAACGCTCTCATCAGTCCGAAGGGCCCGGGCAGTTACTGCGCTGGAGAAGATCCGTATGCAGGCCCGGGAAAAAGGAACCGATACGCTGACAGAGAGCGAGATCAACGCTGAGATAAAGAAGGTCCGTGCGGGGCGGTAACACGGGTATTCCCCAGATCGTCCTCGATACCAACGTGCTGGTATCCGGTATGCTGTCAGGCAGGGGGGCTCCCGCAGGTATCCTCAACCTGGTCGTCAACGGAGAAGTGATCCTTGTCCTGGATACAAGGATCTTTGAAGAGTATGCCGATGTGCTGCAGCGGGAGAAGTTCGGGTTCCCGGCGGATGCGGTCGATGACATCCTCGGGTTCATTAAAAAGGAGGGCATCTTTGTTGCACCGGCTCCGCTGGCCAATGCCCTGCCGGATCCCGGCGACCTGCCATTTGTTGAGGTTGCTCGTCATGCCGGGGTCCCGGTTGTGACCGGCAATGCCCGGCATTTCCGGGATGCGGATGCGGAGGTTTTAACGCCAGCTGATTCCCTGGAGAGGTACCGGGAGGGGATGTGAGAGACGCCCGGAAATCCACCGTTACAATCACTAGTGATATCGTTAATGATGATCAGAAGTTCCGAAACCGCCGGCAACCCATATCCAGACCGGCATTGATCCAAGGGACCGGCTATGATGCCTTTTCCATGACTAAGAAACCATATTACCCCGCCCGCCCAACCACTTCTTACTCATGACCGCGACAAAGATCCTCTTTCTCGTCCTTGACGGGATCTCCGACCGCCCGTGCCCGGAGTTCCGCGGGGCAACGCCGCTCTCAGCGGCGAAGAAGCCCGTTCTCGACAAGCTCGCCGCTGAAGGGATCTGCGGGATCATGGACACCATCGCGCCCGGTGTCCGCCCCGGATCCGATACCGCACACCTTGCGCTGCTCGGGTACGACCCGTACAAGTATTATACGGGCCGCGGACCGCTCGAGTGCGTGGGCACCGGCATCGACATGAAGGCCGGGATGATCGGGTTCCGCTGCAACTACGCGACCATCGACCCGCAGGGCAAGGTCATCGACCGTCGTGCCGGGCGGATCCATGACACGGAAGCCCTCAGCAGGGCGATCCAGGACGGCGTCGATCTCTCGAAGTTCGGTGTGAAGTTCATCTTCCGGTCGGGAGCAGGGCACCGGGCCGCCCTCGCGCTTGAAGGCGAAGGGCTCAGCCACTGTGTATCCTCCAACGACCCCAAGAAAGAAGGCGTTGCCCCGCTGACCGTGAAGACGCTGAAGCAGGGCGCAAAGGAAGACAAGACCGCGGCGGTCTGCAACGAGTTCGTGAAGCAGTCCACGAAGATCCTCTTCGATCACCCGGTCAACAAGGAGCGGCTGAAGGCGGGACAGAACCCGGCCAATGTTGTCCTGATGCGGGGCGCCGGGGAGATGGGCGACTTCGAGCCGTTCCAGAAGAAATACGAGATGTCCGGGTCGGTCATATCCGCAGCAAGCCTCATCACCGGGATCGGGAGGGCGGTCGGCCTGCCCCATATCGACGTGCCCGGTATCACCGGTTCGCAGAACAGCAACATCAAAGGCAAGGTGGACGCGGCGATCGCCGAGCTGAAGACCAGGGACTTCGTCCTCATGAACATCAAGGGCGCCGACGAGTCCGGCCACGACGGGCTTTTCGAGCAGAAGAAGGCATTCATCGAGAAGATCGATCCCCTCCTCGAACCCCTTCTCGGACTCAAAGACACGATCATCATCGTCACCGGCGACCACTCGACACCGTGCTGCATCAAGGACCACTCGGCCGACCCGGTCCCCATCCTCATCCGGGGCGAGGGCGTGCGGGTGGACGATGTAGTGCGGTACGACGAGTTCTCCTGCGCCAGAGGCGGACTCTGCCGGATCCGCGGGGTTGACCCGCTCCACATCGCGCTCGACCTGGTCAACAAGGCGCATAAGTTCGGGGCCTGAAGGGCGGAGGATAGCGTGAAGGAACGAACTGTCAGGAACTGGCACCGGCACTGTTTCTTACCGGACGGCACCGAGCTGCAGGAGCACAGCATCAAGACCGACCGGAACATCGTGATCGGCGAGTTCTGCCAGATCGACTACGGGCTGCGGGGTGCCGACGTGTACGTTGGTGAGTCCTCGAAGATCCGCGAGTATGTCTGGGCCAGCGGCGACGCCCGGATCGGGAACTGGTGCCTGATCGGGAGCGACGTCATCGCCAAAGGGGACGCGTATATCGGCGAAGGCGTGAAGATCACCGGCAAGCTTGAGGTGCACGGGGCGCTTGACATCGGCGAGAAGGTCGAGATCAGGGAAGGGTTCGAGGCCAAAGGCGACATCGCTATACGCAACCCGATGCCCGTCTACCTCTTCATCATCATCTACCTGATGACCCTGCTTCATATCGAGAGCGAGAAGGAACTCGACCGGATCATCGACGAGCTCTTCAGCGAGGAGGATGAAAAACCCGAGATCCCGCTGATGATCCCGGCACGGTCGAAGCTGGACATGAAACTCTTCGCCGTCCCCTCGACCATGAAGATCGGGAAGAACTGCCGGCTGCATGGTAACATCCGGGCCGGGTCCATCGAGATCGCGGAGGACACGGTCGTGTTCGGCAGTCTCCGGGCAAAGAACCAGGTCCGGGTGACGAGCGGCGTCACCGTCCACGGGAACGTGGAGAGCGGATCAACCGTGTACGTGAAGAAGGGCGCCCGTATCCTCGGCAATGTCCGGGCAAAATCGATCGTCCTCCACGAGGACGCGAAGATCGACGGCACCATCGAGGCCCCCCACGGCCTCCGTATCGAACGGGGCGGGTGACCCTGCAATGCGAGTGAACGATATCCTGGGAGTGGACGAAGTCCGGTTCGTGGAACCGGAATATGCAGCGCAGACCGACAACATCTTCAACGACGTAATGGCCGGCGCCGGAGGGGAGGAGGGCAGGCTTCTCGTTGATGGCGATGGTGAGCCGATCGCCATCGCATTCCACGGGGAGAACGGGTGGATGGCATCCTCGTTCCTGTACCGGAACCCGACTGTTCGGCTCATCGAGCAGTTCGAGAGCATGAACGGCGAGATCCTGCAGGAAGATCGCCCGGTCTTCACGGCGGCGATGCGGGAATACTTCAGCACACGCCTGGCACAGGAGGTCCCCCCGGCAATCGAGGATCTCAACCCGCGCCGGTTTGAGATACTGAGCTCCCTGATCAGCGAACACTGGGGCCGGGGCTACCACGGCAAGTGCATCGACTGCTGCTGCGGGTCGGGGGTCGGCTCGCAGGTCCTGCGCAGCCTCGGGTATGTCCCGATCTCGTATGACAACGATGCATCCCTCCTCTCCCGCGGTCTTGCCGCCGGCCGCCTGCTCCCGCAGGAGACCATGTGCCTCGATGCGCAGGTCGCGGCCCGGTACGTCGAGCCGGTCCCGCGGGGCATCGGTATTATGATGGGCGAGATCAATTCGTTCTCACAGGAGATGTGGGAGCAGATCGTCCGGCAGCTGCTGGTCGTTACGCAGGACACGCTCATCACGGTCGGGACAAAACCTGAGACGGAGCTCATCCACGGGTGGGGTTCCGAGATGGACCGGACGGTCGAAATTGTCGAGAACCCGAAAGACCCGATATACGATCTCTGGGTGTGCAGGGTCTCGGAAGTGTAACTCTTTTTTGCAAATTCCGGGTCGGATTCCCAAAAAAGGATTTTCCCCCCTAATTATCGTTTTCCCGGGGAGAGAAATGCGGCTATTGTCTTCAGGAAGTCGTCAACAATCCGTGATGGTTCCGTTCCCGGACCGGATGTTTCGGAGAGAAGGGGCTCGATTACGGTAACACGGGGAGCATTGGATGTTTTTTTGTCATAATTCCCGTCTTCTCCCGCATAGAGGACCGTTACCGGGGGAAGCGTGAACTCCCCGGCTTTATCTGCCCGTATTGTATACCTCAGAACGCGGGTCTCGTTCGGCATGAGGGTCTGAGGTGTGGCGATTCGCGTTGCCCCGGAGACGAGCGTGAATTCCGGTATCAGCGTATCCATGATCTCGATATCATGAACGGGCGTGGTTCCGGTATTGGTGAAGGTGATCGTTACTTCTGATTCTGTACCCTCTTTGATCGACCACGGTGCGATGGTTTTATTGACCATGATGGCACGCTCGCCGGATGGAATCGGATCTATTGGAGTAAAAGACCAAACGTCATTATGTGCTATTCTGGAAGCGGAAAAGCCTCCGGCAATCCACACTTTATTATCAAAGATCGTTGAGTCAAGACCCATCCGGGGCGTAAATCTGGGTGTTGATGCAGATTCTGTCCAAATCCTACCGTCAGGAGAAGAGAATACATCATTTAATGTGTTAGAATATGCATTCCCTCCAAACACCCATAACCTGCCATCAATTACCTGTGAAGTGAAATAATAGCGGGGCGGAAATTCGGAGGATTCATTCACTTCTTTCCAGGACTTACCATCATATGAACACCAGACATCATTATAACGAATATGCCCAAGTTCGTCACCCACTCCTCCGAATAAACACATCATTCCATTCAGTTCTGCTGAACGCATTCCAATCCGGGGAGAAAATGCTGTTGTTGACGCAGCCTGGTGCCAGGTCACTCCATCCGGGGAATACCAGACATCGTTTGTATATTTCCAGGGATTATCGGATGTTTCCCCACCGATGACCCAGATTTTACCATTATAAACAACGGATGTATGACAAAGCCGTGGCGAGAAGATGATCTTTGTTCTTGCCTGTTCCCAATGAGTTCCATCGGAAGTGTACCAGACATCATTTTTAAACTGATGGTTTGCATCATACCCCCCGATTACCCACATTTTATTATCAAAGATTACCGTCGTGTGCGAATAACGCGGGGAGAACGGGGCGGATGTTGTCGCGGCGGTCCATCTGATGCCGTCAGTGGAATACCATACGTCATTAAAATACGTATTTCTCTCATCAATCCCCCCGATAATCCACATCCTGTTATCAAACGTAGCCATAGAGAAGTGCGCCCGCGGAGAGAATGCTGCGTTATCCGTTGCACAAGTCCAAGACGGGTCTGCTCCCCTTACGGGAAGAATTATTACAGAGAGTAAAAAGACCAGGAGAAGAATATTGGAAAAAACCTGTCGCATTATACAAACCTTGAATAAATTAAATTGTTAAATTATAAATTTACTACTTTTTGGAATCTGCTGGAGACAGAACTGTCAATTTAAGGGTATTAAAAATTGGATTATTTACTCAATACAGCAAGGATTAAAAAAAGTGAGGGCGAATCGTGGAAATACTGTTTACTCTCCCGGCATCCGTATACGCCTGAGCTGCTCGCTCACCGAGACGCTTGACTTGGACGTTGTCCCGAAGGTGGGAGTGCAGGAGCGGATGCCCCGTGTGCGGGCGAACATCAGGTCGGTATTGATATTCTCCCGGGTAAGTGCCCGCGAGAGATTGGCGAGATCGCGCCTGACCTGGATCTCCTGTTCTTCCACCTGTTCCATATGCACTAATGGTTTGTCGCACAATATAAACATTTCTCTTTTGAGAAATCCAATATATTATTTTTATTTTGAAAACAGAGCGCATTTCGGCAATATTATCGAGAAATTTCTCCTGCAGGATATTTGCAAAAATTGCCTCTTTTCCTAATCCGGGCTGCCTGCCCGGTTCTGCTGCCGCTTGCCGGATATGCTGCGACAGACAGGCAGAGTCTTCCCGCCGCAGAACCGCTGCGTGGCCGGGTCATGTGACACTTCCCGGAGAAGTACGTAATCCGGACCGGCTCGGTTCACCGGCCCCTCCTCCCCCCATGCGGGGCGGGCTTCTCCCGCTTCTTCTCCCGCTCCGTCTTCTTCTCCTTGTGCACGTCCTCGCTCTCCAGTTCTGCGATGATATCCTCCGGCTCTTTCATCACCTTCGTGAGCCGGATGATCTCCAGCAGCCGTTCCATCCCGATGAAGTGTTCGGCCATCACCTTTGCCAGCGGGCTCATGACCAGTTTTGTCCCCTTTTTCTCCACCAGCCGGTGGGCAACCAGATCGGGGAGCACCGGCTCCATGCTCCCCACCATCATGCTCCCGATCCGGTTGATCTCCGCCTCCTCTCCCCCACAGGCAACCGCGTTCGCCACGTACTCTTCCGAGCTCTGCTCGATGTCATGGACCGGCGCTACCTCCTCCATCTCGCCTTTCAGGAGCCGGATGGCGATCTCCTCCTCGGTCCCCGGGGCCTCCCGCGAATAGCTCCCGCCCGGCTCGGCAAGGATCACGACACGACCGAGGTCGTGGAAGTCCGGCCGGCCGGCCCGGCCGGCCATCTGGTTGAACTCCTGGACACTGAGCCAGTCCCGGCCCATGGCAAGGGCATCGAAGATGACCTGCGATGCCGGGAAGTCGACGCCGGCACCGAGCGCCGCGGTCGTGACAACGGCCATGAGTTTACCGCCTTCGAACCGGGTCTCCACGTCCCTGCGTTCCTGCGACGTGAGCCCGGCATGGTACGCTGCTGCCCGCTGGCCGAGCGCCTCGGCTATCGTGTGGCACCGGGCCCGGGCATTGGTGAAGATGATCGTCTGGCCCCGGTAGCCCTTCGTTGACGTCCGCTTGTACTCCTCGGTCGTCATCTGCTTGATGGTCGGGATCTTCTGCTTGCGTTCGGTGAAGAGAAGATACCGCTCGAGCCCCACCGGCCGCTCGGCATACTGGACGAGCGTGCAGTTCAGTTTCTTTGCCAGGATCTTCGGGGAGCCGATCGTTGCCGAGAGGTAGAGGAACTGGGCCTGCGGGCAGAGATATTTCAGCCGGGCGATCATCCCGTCAAGCCGGTGGCCCCGGTCCTTGTCCTCGAGCATCTGGATCTCATCGATGACCACCGTTGCAACATTGGCCATCCGCTGCCCGCGCCGGATCATGTTGTCCACGCCTTCGTACGTGCCAACGATGATGGGTGCCTGCGGGTTCCGGTCCGCCACCCTGCGGGTCTCGGGAAGGTTGAGCCGGCTGACGCCCGTAAGGAGCCCGGTCTTCGCAAACTTCCCGTACCGTTCGCTGAACCGCTCGTACTTCTGGTTGGCAAGGGCGACCAGCGGGACCAAAAAGAGCGTCCTGCCCCGGCCCTCAAGGTAGTTCTTCATCCCCGCCATCTCGCCGATGAAGGTCTTGCCGCTCGCGGTTGCCGCGACAACGAGCAGGTCCTTACCGAACAGGAGCCCTGCCTCGACCGCGAGCTGCTGGGCGGGCATCAGCTGCGCAACCCCGCTTGCCTCAATGAACTGCCGGGGGAGGGGGAGCTCGTTCACCGGCGTGGTCTTCATCACGGGGTGTGCCTCGAGCTTGTCGAAGAGCGCCGCACCCATCGTCAGCTTCCCGGGTTCGAGTGTTGCAAGCACCCGGTCCAGGTTCCGGAACTGGAGGAGGAGGGATTCGAGATGGGCGATCCCGTCCCGCCCGAGCTTCCCCAGGTGGGCGACCTCCCGGCGCAGCTCCCGCTTTGCGCAGTCGGGGCAGATCTTCTCGCCCTTCCCGAACTGGATGGTGGTCTGGTCGTCAAGGAGCGTGACCTTGTCGTCAATGAGGCACATCCGGCAGGCCCGGACGGGGCCGTTCCTTACCTGGAAGTCGGCAAGGAAGGTCTCGAACGGCTGGTCCCGCTTCACCAGCAGGACCTCGGACTCGCGGAGGTTGGCAATGAACTCCTTTGATGGGGTATGGCGGTATTCCTTCTTTGTCCCCCATCGCACGCGGTACTTCGTGGGACGCGGCCCCCGCGGGGTCTCCATCAGCTCGACAAAACCCGCGCCCCGGGTGTTGCGCCCGTCAAAATAGATGATCTTGTAGTTCCCCTGCTTCTGGGGCTGGATGAGGATCTTCATGATGCAATGAGATCGTGGATGACGTAGGAGAGGTGCACGCTCTCGAGGCGTTTTAAGAAATCCGTGAACTCCTCGTCCACGATCACGATCGTGCAGTCGATCCCATGGAACGCCGCCTCGATCACGCCCTCGCGTGCCCCGAAGAACATGTCGGGTTTCCTGCCTGCGTTCCTCAGGGCGATGAAGGCCTCGAGCCCGACCGCGGCAACCATCCCGGAGCCCCCGCACACCTCGAGGAGCTCCTTCTTCTTCACCCGCCGCGATCCCCCGTTCTGCACCCGGGGCACCTTGCAGACATGCACCTTCCCTTCCTTGTGGTCGATGATCCCGCTCAGCCGTGCAATCCCGACATCCTCGTCCTTCTTCGCATCGGCGATGACCGTACCCGTGGCAGCTTCGGTCCGCTTTGCGGCATACAGGAACCCGTCTTTCATGAAGACACCGACCTCGTCGCCGGCCCTCATGTTCTCGGCAGCAAGGGCGGTCCAGACCGAGACCTGCTGGATGATGTCCCGACGGATATGGCGGGCATAGGCTTCGAGCGACTCGGCGTTCTCGAGCACCCATTCGATGCCGGCTTTGGTCACTTCATAGTTGCCGCGGCCGCTTGCAAAGACCATGCCTTCCTCGACAAGCTCGCGGATATACTCGGAGATCGCCTGCGGGGTGACACCCAGTTTCTCGGCGATCTCCTGCTGGCGGACCGCCGGCTGGTGCTCGGCAATCTCCACTAAAATCTGCAGGCGCGAGACCTCGCGCTTGCTGCGCAAAATCGAATACAGGGGATCTTTAGCGGGCTGTGTCAAGCAGCACCAGTCCCTGCCCCTTCACGTCCATGTGGGGGATCCGCTTTGCAAGCCCCTTGACGAAGATGGGGCTGACACCGATCTTCCGCGACAGGTCGTTGATGGAACTGTTCCCTTTTCCCAGCTCCTCCTCGATCCGCTCGACGGTCTCCCGGAGTTTCTCGTCATTACTGAGCGAGAGGTAGAGGATATCGGAGAGGTCGGCAAGGTTGCACTGGAAGTTTGCCCGGAACTTATTGTAGGTGGCCCGGAACTCCCGTTCCGGTTTCTTGCCGGGCTTGGGCATCCGCCACTGCTCCTCGACAAGGTTCCCCTTCTTGAGGATCTGGATGCAGACAGGGACAAACTCTTCATCCACGTGTGCCCGGATCTCCTCCTCGGTCATCCAGGACTTGTTCAGGAGTTCGTAGACCTTCTTGAAGGAGGGGTCGTTGAATGTCATCAGGAGAGGAACGAGTTCAACGGGATCGTTGACAATGCGAATGTGGCCCGGCACGGTAAAAACCCTATACATATATCCCCGCGAGTATCAATAAATTTTTGCGACTACAATCATGGAAAAGCAGGGCAGGATCGCGGTCAGGGGCATCGTGCAGGGGGTCGGGTTCCGGCCGTTCGTTTTTGCCAATGCCCGCAGCCTCGGAATCGCCGGCAGTGTCAAGAACCTCGGCAGCGAGGTCGAGATCCTTGCCCGGGGCGAACGGTTCGACGAGTTCGTTGCGGCAGTCTCCCGCGGGCCGCCCCTTGCCCGGATCGATTCGGTCACGGTCACGGATATCGCCGGCCCGGTGCCGGATGGTTTCTCCATCCTGCCGTCCGGGACCGGGTCGTTCACGGGCATGATCCCGCCGGATATCGCGATCTGCGATGAATGCATCCGGGACATCGGGAGAAAAGGCGGGAGGTACGAGAACTACTGGGCCACCTCCTGCGTCAACTGCGGGCCCCGGTACAGCATCATCCAGACAATCCCGTACGACCGCGAGCGGACCTCGATGGCAGACTTCCCCATGTGTCCGTCATGCGCTGCAGAGTACGGCGACCCGGCTTCCCGGCGCCACCACGCCCAGACCATCGCCTGCGCTGCCTGCGGCCCGAGACTTACCCTGGTCGACCGGACCGGGCGTCCCGTGGCCTGCCCCGACATGGTGAAAGAGGCTGCGGCACTGCTCGATGCCGGACGGATCCTTGCCATTCGCGGGATCGGGGGGTTCCACCTTGCCTGCACCGAGAGTTCGGCCGGCGAGCTCAAGAAGCGGCTCGGCCGGATCGAGCAGCCGTTCGCCATCATGGTCCGGCCCGACCATATCGATCGTATTGCGCGGGTATCCATGGAGGAGCGGGCGCTCCTGACCAGCCCCGTCCACCCTATTCTGGTGCTGGAGAAGCGCGACTTCACCGCCCATGAAGGGATCAGCAACCTGCATACCATCGGCTGCATGCTGCCATACACCGGGCTCCACCACCTCCTCTTCTCACACCTGAAGAGCCCGCTCCTCATCATGACGAGCGCCAACATGCCCGGCTACCCGATGATCACGGACATCGACCACGCCATGGCGCGGCTCCACAATGACGCGGATTACTTCCTCTCCCACAACCGTACGATCGTCAACCGCTGCGACGACTCGGTCATGCGCGATGGCCAGATCATCCGGCTCTCCCGCGGGATCGCCCCGAAACGGACCGCAATCGACCTGGGCAGCCGCTGTATCCTCGCGGTGGGACCTGAGCTGAACGCGAACGCTACCATCTACAAGGGCGGGTTTGCCATCACCTCCCCGCATGTCGGCAATGTCCGGAACCCGGCAACGCTCGAGTACCTCGAGGAGACGGTGCGGAACCTCCAGCGGGTCCTGGGCGCGAAGTTCGATGTGGTTGCCCACGACCTCCACCCGCAGTTCCTCTCCACGCGGTTCGCCCGCGAGATTGCCGGCAGTCATGGACTTGACCTCATCCCCGTCCAGCACCACCGCGCCCATATCGCCGCTGCAACCACGGAGCCCTGCATCGGGATCGCCATCGATGGAGTTGGTTACGGGGATGACGGCACGGTCTGGGGAAGCGAGATCTTCAGCGGGCAGGTCCCGGACCTGAAACGGGTCGCCCATCTCGAACCGGTCGCAATGCCGGGCGGCGACCTTGCGACAAAGTTCCCCGAGCGGATGTTGTACGGGATCCTGCCGGACGAGCGGATCCTCTCCCTCCTTTCCGCCCGGGGCTGGGGCGACATCGAGCTTGGCGTCCTGACAAAACAGGTTGCGGGCGGGTTCAATGTCACCATGACCACGAGCACCGGCCGTGCCCTTGATGCAGCCGCGGCGCTGCTCGGCATCTGCCGCGAGAAGACCTACGACGGCGAACCGGCCATGAAACTCGAGGCTGCGGCTGCCGCAGGCACGGCAGAGACCTGGGACCTCCCGATCTCCCAAACGCCGGAGGGGGAGATCCTCTCGACCCGGGCGCTCATCACCACCGCGCTCGACCGGTTTGAGGATGCGGGTGCGGGCGACCGCAGCGCTGCCTGCGACATCGCCGCCTCGTACCAGTTCAACCTGGCCCGGGGGATTGCCGCAATGGCAGTCCATGCTGCCGATCGCGACGGGATGCGGCGGATCGCGCTCTCCGGCGGGGTTGCATACAACCACGCGATCCGCGAGACGATCCGGCGCGAGATCATCTCCCGGGGCCGGGAATGCATCATCAACAGCAATTACCCGCTCGGGGACGGGTGCGTCTCGTTCGGCCAGTGCGTGTATGCCGGGGCTCTGCTGAAGAGCCGTCAATAGTCCTTCCTGCCACGAGACAAGCACTTTATCATCCAAAAAACAAAATCATGAATCAATGGGAACGGGAGAGGCTGACCAGAATCCTGATCAGGAGAAGAAGATCCGGAACCTTGAGCTTGAGCTCAACGATCTGCGCCAGGGACTCACGGTGGTGGCCGACTATTACAAGGACCTCGAGCAGGTGTCGCGCAGGCAGGATGCTATCGAGGCTGTCGATGCAACGGTCGCCCGCAAACAGGTCGATGAAGACCGTGAGTTCGAGGGGATCTGGCGGTTCCACGCCGAGATGCTCGCTGCAGACCCGTCCGCCCGTGTGCCGTACGACACCATGTTCAACGCCTTCCTCGCCTACTGCACGCGGACGGGCAGGGAGCCGGTGGAGCGCGACGCGTTCGAGTTCGTCCTCTCCCGGATGGAGAACCCGGCACCCGCCATGGACCGGGGCGACTGGGTCGGTTTCCGCCTGAAAGAGGGCGGCGCATAACGGTTTTATGGCACACATCCGGATCACCCGCGAGTCGCAGATCCCGCTCGTGGGCTCGCTCTATTTCGGGGTCATCGACCGGGGCACGAGCCTGCTCCAGGTCCGGCCCAGCTGCAGCTGCAACATCAGCTGCCCGTTCTGCTCGGTGGATGCCGGGCCGGGCTCGAAGACCCGGGCCTCGAGCTACGAGGTCGAGATGGAGTACCTGCTCGAGGCCGTGGAGGAGATCGCCCGGTTCAAGGGCCCCGGGGTTGAGTGCCACATCGACTCGCCTGGCGAGCCCCTGATGTACCACAAACTCCCGAAGCTCGTCGCCGCGATGAAGGCGATCGATGAGGTCCGGGTCGTCTCCCTCCAGACCAACGGCACCCTGCTCGACGCCGCGAAGATCGCCGCGCTTGAATCGGCGGGCCTTGACCGGGTCAACCTCTCCCTCCATGCCCTCGAACCTGCGCTCGCCCGCGAGCTTGCGGGGGTGGACTGGTACGATGTCGGGAAGGTCACGGACGCGGCACGGGCGGTTGCGCAGGGGCCCATGGACCTCCTCATCGCCCCGGTCCACCTCCCGGGGATCAACGACGCCGAGATCCCCGGACTCATCCGGTTTGCGCAGGAGATCGGGGCCGGGAAACGGTTCCCCCCGCTCGGGATCCAGAAGTTCGAGCACTACCGGTACGGGCGCACGCCCAAAGGAGTGAAGGCGCTGAGCTGGTGGCAGTTCTTCAACCGGAACATCAAAGCCTGGGAGAAGGAGGCGAATATCCCGCTCCGCCTCGACCTGGACAAGGACTTTGGCAACGAGCGCCGGCAGTTCGTCCCCCTCACCATGAAGAAAGGCGAGAAGGTGACCGTGGAGATCCGGGCACCGGGCTGGATCCATGGCGAGATGCTCGGTGTCGCCAACAACCGGGTGGTCTCGGTCTATAACTGCCCGAAACAATCGGGCCAGCTCCGCGTGAAGATCGTGGCAACCAAGCACAACATCTACACGGCCACGCCGGTCTGATCCCGGCCTTCTTTCATCCGGGCCCGGAGTATTACGCAATATTTATGGAACGCCGGGCAATACGGTGTATATGAAGGGTACAACCGCTGCACTCATCTTCGGTCTTGTCATCATCGCCATCGGCGTTGCCTTTGTCCTGAACGGCGGGATGGCCGGATCACCGGCTGCCCCGGCCCCGCCAGTACCGACCTCCCCGCTCCCCATAACTGCCGCCACCATGCCGCCCACGCCGGCCCCGACCACGGTAACACCAGAACCCACAACCGCTGCGCCGGTCACGACAACGCCACCGGCAACCGTGACCACGACCGTTCCACCGGTCACCCCACCGACAACGACACCCGCACCCCAGTCGCTCTCGGCAGAGAAAGTGGGCGACCATTTCATCAATGTTGCCTATGCCTCCACGAACAAGATTGAGCGGCTCAACTATGCGTCCGGCCAGGACCGCGTCGTCATATCGGTTGTCTCCCCTGCCGAGACCGACATCGCCATGCTCGAAGCGGCCGCAAAGGAGTTCAACAGCCTCTCGAACACGGTCAAGCTCTCCGAGAACATCAAGGAGAGCAGCAACGGCGACATCGTCATCAAGCTGCTGCCGGCGAGCGGGCTTGACGCGATCAACCTGAACGAGGTCTCGTCATCCGGTTCCGTGACCGAGGCGCTGACCAGGAAGGAGCTGACCTGGGACGGAAAAACCTCGGCAAAGATCCTGCGCGGCACGATGTACATCAACGGGAACCTCAAAGGAGACGTCCGGAACCACACCATCATGCGCAGCCTCTATTACCAGCTCGGGTTGACCGGCGAGACGGACGAGTATACGGACAGTCTCTTCTATGCAGCGGACAACTCCAACGCGAAACTGAGCCCGATCGATAAGAAAGTCGTCACCATGCTGTATGAGCCCGGCCTGTACAATGGCATGAACATGCAGGCCCTCAAACAGGTCATCTATATCGAGTGACCCGGGCATTGCCCTTTTTTTCATTCGGGTGGAAAACTCTTTATTCTTATTGAAATTATATTTCGGATAATGGGCAGCAGGAAGGAACAGATCGGCAGGCACTGCCCGTATTGCGGGGCGATGGTCTCGTATGACGAGTATTTCTGCCGCGCCTGCCACAAGCGCTTTTCGGACCTGAACGAACTCGATGCCCCTTCGACCGATCAGCCGGAGGAGTTCGTCGTCTCGCTGCCGAAACTCTGGCTCAGCGCACTCCTCTCCTGCATCGGGGTGGGCGCCGGCCAGTTCTACAACGGGAACACCATCAAGGGCATCACCTTCTTCTTAGCGTTCCTGCTCGTCTCGTTCGAATACATTGTAACTCCATACAACCGCATGCTCTATATCGGGATCTGGGCCCTGGCAACGGCAGAGGCGCTCTGGTCGGCACACCGGATCGGCAGGTGCGAGATCCCGTACAGCGGGATCAGCTACCCGCTCTACGTGGAGCTGGCGCTCCTCGGGTTCGTAGCCTCGCTTCACGTGGCCACCGGCCAGCCTGACCTTGCCTACATGGCAAAACTCTTCCCGTCGATTGGCGTGTGGGTTGGGTGACCGGATAATATTTTTTTAAAACAGAACAATTCAGATGGTAGTTTTTAGAATAGAAGAAGTGTAAAAAAGATTAGCCGAACAGGGCACCGAGCCCTGCCATGCCGCTCTCTTCGTCTTCCTTCTTGTGCTCTTCCTTCTTCTCTTCCTTGGCGGGTGCTGCTGCTGCGGCTGCTGCGGGTGCTGCTGCTGCAACTGCAACGGGTGCTGCTGCGGCTGCCTTGATTGCTTCCTCGATGTTGACGCCGTCGAGCGCTGCAATGAGTGCCTTGATGCGTGCTTCGTCTGCTGCTACACCTGCGGCGGTCAGGACTGCCTTGACGCCGTTCTCATCGATCTTCTTGCCTGCCTTGTGCAGGAGAAGTGCTGCATAGATATACTCCATTTCAAATCACCTGTTGAATCTCAAATATTATTTTACCAGGTTCTTGAGAGCCTGGCTTTCTCTCTGCGCTTTACCGATAATCGCATCGACAACGTCCTTCTCGTAGACCGCTGCGTCAATGGCAACTGCACGGGCATCGCGGACTGCCTTGGTGATGACTGCCGCTGCCGTGTCCTTCGTCGGGTATCCTGCCTCGATCGAGAGGGCGGTTGCCTGCCGGCTTGCGAGCGCGATCTGTCCGAGGATGACCGTCTCGTCAACTGCCAGCACTGACGGCTCGTAGACACTGCCCTCGTGGAACGCTGCCTGCAGGAGCAGACCGACGTCCATGGGCTTGATGTCGAGCTTGGCGAGTGCCACGGCGAGTTTTGCCGAGATGACGGTGCCTTTCTTTGCAACCATCTTGGTCTCGCGGATCTTGACCTTGCCGGCCTCGATGGCTGCCGGGATGCCGGCCTGCTGGAGCTCGCCGACAATCGGGCCGGGCTTGAAGCTTGTCGGGCCTGCGGGGACGACGATGTCCTCGGGCGCCTTCTCGCCGGCCTTTGCGGCCATCTTGGTCTTGGTCTTCTCAAGCTGCTTGTAGAGCTTGAACGGGTTGTCGTTGGTGAATATGATCGCCGAGTGACCGGAGATGTACTTCGCGAGGTTCTTGATGTCCCCGCCGATCTCCTCGAACGCGTGCTTGATGAGGGTGTTCCTCGTCATCTTGATGACAGCCTTTCCGCGGAGGTTCCGGCGGATCTGCTGCACCTGCTGGGCGGGAATACCGTACATGTCGACAAGCCCGATGAGCTTGTACTCCTTTGCGTTCTTCTTGATGTCAGCGACCTCGTCCTTCTTCCACGCCGGGAGGTGGTGGGTGTATAACGCCATTATTCCAGCCTCACTGCGGGACCCATGGTGGTCTTGACAAAGACGGAGCGGACGTTCAGGGGGCCCTGTTCAAGGACGGACTCGATCCTCTTGACAACCGCTTCGATGTTCTCTGCGACCTGTTCCGGCTTCATTGCCGTTGACCCTATCTTCATGGAGAAGACCGTCTTGTCCTTGGTACGGATCTTCACCGAGTTGCGCAGGCGCTCGACAATCGGGCGGATATCCTGCTGGGCCGGGATCGGCATGGGCATCCTGCCCCGCGGACCGAGCCGGGGACCAAGGTACCGACCGACCTGGGGCATCACCGCGGTCTCGGCAAGGAAGTAGCGGTACTTGGACGCAACTTTCCGTGCCTCGCGGGGTGCTCCCCCGAGCCGTTCAACTTCTTCAGGGCCGATGATCAGGTCGACTTTGGCATCCTTTGCCTGCGTGACGATGTCTCCTTTCCCGATGACACAGATGCCGACGTTCTCGCCGGAACCGTGGGGAAGAAGAACCGTCTCGTCGATACGATTCTTCGGCTGCGCCATATCGATGTTCTTGAGATTGATGGTAATATCAATGCTCTCGGAGAACTTGCGTTTTGGCGCTTTCTCAATCGCCGTTTTCACGGCGTCCAAAATTTTGGCCCTATCAACCATCTGTTTCCTCCATAGTTCTGCGACCGGACCTTTCCCGATCTCCTATGGTTTTCGCAATTGTTATTTCACTGCGAGTTTGCTGTCGTACTTGCCTTCAGCAATGAGCTGGAGAACCTCTTTGGGCTTCTTGCCATCGACGGTCACTCCCATGCTGACACACGTGCCCACGACTTCGCGTACCGCGGTCTTGAGCTCGTAGGAGAGCATGCCCTCAAGTTTCATGTTGGCAATTCGTACAGCGGCCTCGAAGGGCAGGTTGCCTGCCACAATGGCGTTGGGCTCCTTAGAACCTTTCTCGATACCGGCCTCTTTCTTGATGAGTGCCGTTGTCGGCGGGATGCCGACCGTCAGCGTGAAGTTCTTCTTTGCGTCGACTTCGATCTTGACCGGGACCTGCATGCCGTTGAAGGATGCGGTCTTCTTGTTGATCTCATCGACTACAGCCTTCACGTTGATACCGAGGGGTCCGAGCGAAGGTCCAAGGGGTGGACCAGCTGTTGCCTTTCCGCCGGGTACTAAAACCTCGACCACTTCTGCCATAGTCTTTGCACCATGCCGTCCCTCTGTACAGAGGGGTCCAAGCTTGGGTCTGTAATTTTTGGTGGGGAAGGTGATAAAGGTGATCGTTAGTGGGGGACCCAATCACCATACCCGGATATCCAATGGGACTCCCGCTACGAACTCGGGCGGTTTTTTTATCCTAATCGACAGCCCGCGGCAAATGATTCCGGTCAGGAGAATTGCAATTACAATAATTTTTAAAAAAATTTTTATGATCTCACCGGCTTTTCAGTATCTGAAACAAAATTGGTCTGAGCGCGTAAAAAAAATTTTTAAAATTTTTTGCCAAAAACATTCCTTATTACTGTGCCCCCCTTGCGCCAGCCCTTCCCCCGTTGGGGGAGGGGGCGCATGCGATGCCTCCGTATTACCTGTATGGGACGTTCAGTTAAGATATCGTTTTCATAAAAACAGAAATTGATGCCGCCGCAAAGGCGTCCTTCGGGGCATCGAATCCTGAAGGGATGAGATGTGAGAAGAACGCAACAACGTTCTTCGAATCGGCGGCTGACATCGTAATGGGGGTATGGGGGCATCAGCCCCCATCATCCATCAAAAGGATTCGAGAGGAAAAATTTTATAAAAAAATTGTAACCCACCGCCCGGCCGAGCGAATCCCCCGCAGCATGTGGGCGCCCGCCCCACATCCCCGAGGGCATTGTCTCTCATCCGGCGTCATTTCAGCCCCCGTTTCCCCATTTTTCCGGCCTGGACAACACAGTTACGAGAAAAAGTAACACCACAATTTCCGGATTCGCCCAAAATGGTCTTTGATCGGCGCAAAACCAGGCAAATCGCGCCCGGAAAAAACCATAGTTGGCAGCGTTGCGGCAGCCGGTTCGTTCCCGGCACCTAATTCCCCAAACCATCCGAAATCCGCCAAAAATCACCCTGCAAAAAGACGCCCGTATCCGCGTTCTGCGGGCCTGAAAAATCGCACCAAGCCCAACGGTCACCCGGGCCTGAGATCTGCCGGCTATTATGGCACTATTAGGGTTTTACACAGCCACACAAAATGCCCGGATTCGTCTGAATCCTGAGGAAAATGCCCGGATGCAAAACACTTGCCTGAAAATACCCCCTTTTTGCACAAAATTCAGATCCGGGGTCTGCCGGAAGGGCAATCCGGGCGCTATACGGGCCCGGATCAGGCCCCCCGTTCACCATTGATCCAACAGGGGAAAACCCCTCCCGGAATTACAGACCCGCAGGTGGGGTCACCCGGCAAGACGCGGCTACAGCTGCGCGTCCTGCGGCATCACGGGGCCCGGACCCATAGCGGGGATGACCGGGACCGCGGCGATTGAAACGTTCCACGGGTGCGGGCTGGACCGGGGGAAAGCACTCAGGAAATACGTACCGCTTTCCGGGATTTTGATGATATGGAAGGTGTCGGGCGAATCCGGCTTAAAACACGGCTGGACACAGGAGTTGTCTGCATCCATCAGGTAACTCCCGTTTGCGAACCTGAGTTCGTAGCCGGGCGAAAAGAGGCCGGTCTCGTCCCGGGAAAAAATATATTCTCCTTTTTCCAGCGAGACATCCGGTGTTAGCGTAACTCCGCTGCCCGATAGGTTTACCGGTATCTCAAGCGGTAGTGGAGTATCCCGGTGTGCGGCCCGTGCAGACCAGATTCCGGTGCCGGTGATGTTGAGCTGGTATTCAGCCGCAGCCGGGGGGCCGAATGCGAGCATTCCGGAAAACGGCCCGGTCAGCTTGATCTCTGACATCTCCGCGTACTCGCTTCCTCCCGTAAAGCTGAACGTCATGGTCTGCGGTTCATCAGCTGTGAATGAAACAATGACCGTCCCGGGCTGCAGCACAAGCGCAGCGCTGGGCTGTGCAGGTGAAAGTTCTGTCAGGATAGTACCGGGCGCAGGAGCTGCAGGCGCGGTTGTGACTGCAGGTTCCGGAGTTGTCTGCACGGCGGCCGGCGGTTCCTGCGAAGTTCCCGTGCACCCGCACGCCAGTACTACCAGTACCAGGAGAATGATTCCAAAAATTCCCTTCATACTCGATGAATGGTAGCGAGGACAGTTAATTCCACCGGAATGGTTCCGGGAAGAAGCCCGGCCCCCTTCTCCGGCCCGGACAAAGTACACCGCCAGATTCCCCCACACTCCACTACTGGTGAATGTTTCCGAAGGGCCGGTACACCCTCTCGCACGGGAAACCTTAAAAAACCCGGCCATGCATTGTATCTCGTACCCCATGGACGACCACACCCGGCTCGAACCCACCGCGGCCCTTGTCATGCTCTGGTCGGGCGAGCTGTACCAAACCGGCAGTGCCAGGCGGTTCTATTCACTGCTCGATCTCTCTTGTGGGGAGGCGATGCGGGATGCATGCAACCGGGCCTGCCCCTGGTATGCGCAGGTGACGCTGAACCGGAAGTTCTGGATCCGCCGGCTGGCGGGTGCATTCATCAGAGAGACCGGCAGGCCCTGTCAGATCATCCTGCCGGCTGCCGGCAAGTCCCCGCTCGCCCTTGAACTGCTGGACGACTGCGGGGACATGATAGCCTCCGTGATCGAGATCGATATCCAGGGAATGGAAGAGAAGGCGGGACTGTACCGGAAGGCCGCCCCCCGCCATGCAGAGAAGATCCGGTGCGTGACTGCCGACCTGTTCGACATCCCAAAAACGGCAACGGCAATCGGGAGGACCGGCATGTACGACCCGAAAGTCCCGTCATGCATCATCCCCGAAGGGATCTCGTATTACATCCCGCAAAACCTCCTTGCCCGAATGGTCTCGCTCTTTTCCACAAGAGATCGCGTGAACCGGATCATCTTCGACTACATGCTGCCGTGCCGGCTCGTGAACGAAGAGCGGCAGCAATACCCCCGCGGTGTCTGGCGGGTCATCAACCGCGACTGCAACCGGCAGGTTACAATCACCTACAGTCCGGACGAGCTCGGGGATATTCTCGCTCCTGCCGGCTGTATACCAATCCTGCACCATTCGATGCACGATATTGAGCGCCACCGGACCGGCACAAACACCTTCTTCCGGGAGCCCGCGGACGGGTGGATCCAGATCGCGGAAGGGCGGCTCTGAAAAAAGTCCCCTCAGGAATCCGGCCGGGAATATTCCGCGGCAAGCATCCCGTAATAGTTTGTCGAGCGCCAGTGGTCGCGGAGCCAGACGTGCTCCCGGATCGAGCCCTCGTACACGAGCCCGCACCGCTCCATCAACCGGACCGATGCGGTGTTGAGCGCATCGCATTTGCCAAAGACCCGGTGCATCCCGAGCGTCCCAAACCCGAACCGGATATACTCCTGCAGGATCTCCGTCCCGTACCCATCCCTGCAGAACTCCGGCAGCAGGACGATCCCGATCTCCGCGGTGGTCCGGTGCTGGCGGTCGATCTCGATGAACGTGAGGCCGGCGAACTCATGCGTATCCTTGGTCCGGGCTGCCAGGATGTAGTCCACCCGGTCCTCCGAACCCGCCTCATCGATCGCGTTCCGCAGGAACCCGGCGATCTGCTCATCGGTATCGAGCCAGACGAGCACGTACTTCAGGAAATCGGGATCGCGGGCGATCCGCTGCAGGTTTGGCAGGTCATCATGGGTGAGGTCATCGAGGACCAGGCGATCGGTTGCAAGGGAGAAGGCCATGCGACAGCTCCGGAAGAGTGATGATCAAAGGTAGCGTGCCGGAGATTAACGATTTTCCGGTACCGGCACCTGCCAGGGGAAGAGACGGGAGGACCGGTATCAGTTGAGGGGAAGGAGCGCGATCTCGCCGTCCGGCTGGACATTCATCAGACGGAGCCCGGTCACGCCCGGTTTGACCGAGAAGACCAGGTTGCCGCTGCGCTTCTCCAGGGGGCCGAGTTCGGTCCCGCTGTCAAAGGGGTCCTCGGTGCCATCGACCTGGAGAGAGGGATAGAGGTACCCCTCGCCATCGATTGCCGAGAACTCGGAGACCTTGAGGTTCGAGAGCAGCTGGACATTCTCCACCGAAATGGTTGCAACAAGGAACTTGTTCTTCGCGTCCCCCTCGGCAAGATCCCCGGGTTTTGTTGTCCCGATCGTATCGAGGAACGCGATCTGGGTCACCGACAGCTTCTGCCGGCCGTCGCTTGCACTGTCGCCAGCCTTGACGATATTGATCTCAGGGGGCGGAGTTGTCGGGACGGCTGAGGGGGATGAGGTTGCGGCCATGGTGGCGTTTGCGGTGAAGTTTCCTGAAGGGAGGATGCTGCCCACCGGGACAGCACCGGAGAGGAAGAGCATGGCGATCACGATCAGAATGAGCACGATTACTCCGGCAATCAGCGAGAGCCGGGTCGGTGAACCGGGCTTCTGCTCCGGTGTGGCATCGCTCACCGGTTGGGGGGCAGCCTCCGTTCCCATCCCGGGGATGCCGGTGATGATGCCGGGGATCTCCGTGATGACGGGAGGTTCAGCCCCAGGCTGCCGGGCTGCCACAACACCCTCCGGTGCTGCGGCCATCTCAGGGGCGGGCACGCCGGCAACCAGCGGGAACGATGCTGCAGGAGAGGCTGCAGCCGGTTCCGGTGCTGATTCCGGTGGTGCTTCCGGTAATGATTCCAATTCCTGGGCCGGTTCCGGCGCGGGTTCGGGGGGAACCGGGTCGGCTGGTCCCCCGACGGGTTCCACGACCGGTTCCACGACCGGGGCCGGGACATCCACGGTGGGTGGTGCAGAAACCAGCGATTCGGGGGTGATCTCCCCCAGGTACAGGCCAAGGAGCTGCTCCCGCTTCACCAGGTACAGCGGGAGCCCGATGATCCAGACGACCAGGACGAGGAGCCCCCATGCCCGCGGGCGCCAGGTGACCGGTCTTCTCCAGTCCCTCTTCTCAAAAAGGCTCCCGGCCCGGAGCTCGGTTGCATCGTTATACACCGCGTACGCGCTCAGCACAATGACGATGACCAGGTTGAGGGGGTTGATAAAGAAGGAAACGATACCGAGGATGAACGCAAAGATGAGGACGGGTACCGAGTACCGGGTGTTTTCCTTCACCTTCGCTTTCAGCTGCTCCTCAGCCAACATGCCGGGTGCGATGGTCGTGAGCCTGCCGCCGCAGATATCGCAGAAGACCGACTGGGTTGTCGGGGCGATATTGCCACACGAGGGGCAGACCTTCCCCACGTGCTGCGGGTGAGTGGCGGGGAAGGGCGTGCCGCAGTGGTCGCAGAAGAGCGAGTTGCAGGATGGCGCAAGTTTCCCGCACTTCTCGCAGACCGCCCGCTCGGGTAGTTTTGTGCCGCATTTGTCACAGTACTGCGACTTGCATTCCGGAGCCTTGCTCCCGCATTTTGGGCAGGTCTTCTCCATGGCACTTCAGTTTTTAAACGTGGGTTTTTAAAATTTATATATTCCTTGGCAGGCAGGAGTTGAAAAATACGGATTGGCCGGTGTTCGGCTGCCTTCATAACCTCCATGCGTTTGCGCTGTTTTTTACCTTCCGGAGATTATTATCAGGTATATTCCGGCCGGGACACCCAACCGGCGGAAGGTGTTTTACGATGGCAGAAGAGAAGCAGGAACTCATCCGGACCGTCTCTATCCTCACGCGGAAACTGAAAGAGGGAAAGACCTACGAAGACTTCCGGCGGGCATGGTTCCACACCACAGGTTTTGGCGTTGAGGGAAAGGAAGCCGAGGGCAGCAGTGCCCGGCTGCTGACATTCATCAACATCTTCGACCCCCGGGAGATCATCGTTGTCGGTCTTGCAACAACTACGCTCGAACAGCTCGAAGCGGCACTCGCGATCGATGTGAAAGTCCGCGGCGAGAACCCGCTCGATGACGTGATCGAACCCGTAATCGGCAGGACATTCGCGCTCCAGGTCGCCGATGACGATTTTTCCGCAATCGGGAATATCCCCTACGGCCCCCCCGCGATCAACGGAAGGGAGACGGATATGACGGAGTTTGCCCGTACACTTGCAACCCTCCAGGGGGTCTTTGGCGCAGCAGCACGGGAGAGGGATGCCCTGAACACGAGAAGGAGAACCTCGAAGCCCCGGTCCTGATCCCGGTGTGGCCGTGAGCCCAACCCCGCCACAAAGAATAAGTACATAAAAACAATTCATTCATGCACCGGGTTCCGATACTGTTCAGATACGCAGGAAGAGTAATCCGGCCCAGGTATGCAACCCGCCAATCGGATTATCGCTCCCCGCTCCCGGAGCATACGGACAGTTCTTCTGCTCGCAATAGCCCTGCTCCTCCTTCTCTCGCTCTTCCAGCCGGCCGGTGCTGCACGCGATGTAAAAGTGGCCTTAACCGAGCTCAAGCCCTCACTTTTTACCAATGAGCAGGGAGAACCGGACGGTTTTTTTGTTGATATTGTCGAAGATGTTGCACAGAGTGAGGGCTGGAATGTCATCTGGGTGAGCGGATCCATCTCCCGGAGCTGGGAACGCCTCTCGACTGGCGAGATCGACCTGATGCCGGCAGTTTCCCGTACGCCCGAACGCGAGGTGCTGTATGACTTTGGTAATGAATCGGCTCTCTCGGTCTGGTCGCAGGTGTATGCACGCCCCGGGTCCGGCATCAATACGATCCTTGACCTGGACGGCAGGACGGTAGCGATGGTCCGTGGCGCCTCGAGCGGAAGCGGGCTGAAGGATTACGCAAAACGGTTTGACGTCAATGCCACGTACCTGGAGAAAGATACTCCGGCTGAGATCTTTTCTGCCGTTGCATCCCGGGATGCAGATGCCCTTGTGGTGTATAATACCGCGGGAGATGCCGATGCAAAGACGTACGGTCTTACCGCTACTCCCGTGATGTTCAACCCGGTACAGATGAGTTTTGCTGTCCGGAACGGGAAGAACACGGACCTCCTCGCTGCCCTTGACCGTGGCATTGCCGAAGGGAAACGCAGTCCTTCGTCCCCGTACAACCGGGCGATGCAGAAGTGGTATGGTATCGAGGCCGGTTCGACCATTCCACCCTGGCTTTTCTGGGGGCTTGCCGGTGCGGCCGGTATTGCCATCCTCTTTGTTGCCATGAGTTATGTCCTCAGGCGGGAGGTCCGGAGGAAGACTGCCGAACTGTCCCGGCAGAACGAAGAGCTCCAGGCCGAGATCCGGACCCGCACCAGGACAGAAATTGAGCTCAAGCAGAAGAACGAGGAGCTCAATGCCGCGTACGAGGAGATGCAGGCGACCGGCGAGGAGCTTCGCCGGAATTATGACGAACTTGCCGAGAACCAGCGTGCACTCACGCAGGCACGCAAGAAACTCAGCCAGCTCAACACGCTCGCGTTCCAGGACCTGCGGAACGGGTTCTTCTCCCTGAGCGGGTACCTCCAGCTTGCCCGGAAAACCGATTCAGGGCAGGATTCTGCAACGCTCCTGGCAAAGGGCGAGGACCTGCTGTACCGCATCGAACGATCCATGAACGTAGCCAAGAAATACCAGGACCTCGGGATCAATCCGCCACGGTGGCAGGATGTCAACCTGGTGCTCATCAGCGCGCTCTCCCATCTCGACACCTCCCGGGTTTCCCGGAAGACAGCCCTGGGCAGGCTCGAGATCTTTGCCGACCCGCTCCTGGAGGACGTCTTTGTCACCCTCATGGAAAATGTCCTCATCCACGGGGGAGGATCGCGCGAGGTCCGGATCAGTTCGCGAAACGAGGGACGGGGCATAACGATCCTCTTCGAGGACGATGGTCCCGGGATACCGGCGGCCGAAAAGGAGCGGATCTTCGAGCGGGACTACCCGCGAAAAGCCGGCATGGGCCTCTACCTTGTACGGGAGATCCTTGCCATCACCGGCATCACGATCCGCGAGACCGGGGAGCCCGGGAAGGGGGCGCGGTTCGAGATTATGGTACCAGAGGGGCAGTACCACATCGGGGCCGGTGAGGTCTGATGCAGACTATCGGAGCGGTAGTCCCGGGCGGGATAATTCGCAGAACCGGCTGCCATGCCGGAGTGTGACGGGCATGCAGCTGCCGGAAGGGAACCTCATGAACCGTGACACGATGCTCACCGTGGGCATCGCTGTCATTTCTGCTCTTGTTATCGTACTGAACGCGTACGGGTTCTCCCTGGGGATCACCACGGTCCTGCCGCACCTCTTCTACATCCCGATCATCATCACTGCATATTACTTCCCGAGGAGGGGTGTCCTCTTCACCATCGCGCTCTCCATCATCTACTGTGGAACGGGGTGCCTGCTCTTCCACATCGCAGATATCCCCTCAATCGTCGGGCGGATTGTCATCTTTATCCTCGTTGCCGCCACCGTCTCGTTCCTGACCCTGCGGCTCAGCGAGAGTGAAACCCGCTTTCGCGGGTTTGTCGAGCGGAGTTCCGACCTCATCATTCTTTCCGATACCGCGGCCAGGATCACCTATGTCTCGCCATCCGTCCGGAAGATCCTGAAGTATGAACCGGAAGAACTCATCGGGAAGACCCCTCAGGATATTTTACACCCTGATGACGTGCACCTGATCGATAAAGCGGTGGCGGACAGCAGGCTGGGGCCGATGAAAGACGCGGTGACCCTGCGGTGCCGGATGAAAGGCGGCAATTATGCGGTGATCGAGTTTTTCGGGGCCCCGGTCACCTCGCGGGGCGACCTTGTCGGTATGCAGGTGATCGGCCGTGACATCACTGAACGGATGAAGGCTGAGGATGAACTCCGGGACACGACACGGCGCCTTGGCGATATTGTCGAATTTTTACCCGACCCGACCTTTGTTATCGACAGGAACGGGAATGTCGTTGCCTGGAACCGGGCGATAGAGGAGCTGACCGGTATACCGAAAGATACGATCCTGGGGAAAGGCGATTACGAATACTCGGTCTGGTTTTACGGGGACCAGCGGCCGGTCCTGATCGACATGGTACTCAAAGGGGATATGGACGCGATACGGACTGCGTACCCGCGGTTCCGCCAGCACAGGGACATCATCCTTGCCGAGGCGGTGACAGCGCGACCGGGAAGGGAACCCATTGATTTCTGGCTCACGGCAACACCTCTCTTCAGCAAGGAAGGAGAGATCACCGGTGCAATCGAGTCGCTGCGTAACGTTACCCACCAGAAAGCGATCTCCCGGGCACTCAAAGAGTCCAGCACATACCTTGATGCGGTCATCAACACGATGGCCAACCCCCTCTTCATCAAGAACCAGGAGCACCGGTTCGTCAAGGTCAACAACAGCTTCTGCCAGTTCGCCGGGTTGACCCGCGAATCGCTCATCGGGAAGACCGACTATGACTTTTTCAAAAAGGAGGAGGCAGACGTCTACCGCCAGAAAGACGAAGAGGTGTTCCTGACCGGACGAGAGAGCGAGAACGAGGAGACCCTGACCGACTCATCCGGTGTCACCCATACCATCGTCACCAAGAAGACCCGGTACGTCAATTCGGCCGGCGAGATGTTCATTGTCGGTATCATCCATGACATTACCGAGCGGAAGAAGATCCTGCTCTCCCTCCAGCAGGCACTCAAAAAACTCAACATGCTCTCCTCCATCACCCGGCACGACATCCTCAACCAGCTCATGTCCCTCCGGGCGTTTTTAGAGCTGACACGCGAGCAGACAACCGACCCCGAGGTCCTGGGGTTCATCTCGTTCCAGGAGAAGGCGGCGGAGGCAATCCAGCGGCAGATCGAGTTCACCCGCGTGTATGACAAGCTCGGGATCACCTCGCCCCAGTGGCAGGATGTACGGGAGATCTTCCTGTCTGCAGAATCCCAGCTTCATCTTGGCGCAATAACCGTGAATCTCACGGTGCCTCCCGTCCGGGTGTACGCGGACCCCCTGATCGAGAAGGTCTTCTACAACCTGCTCGAGAACACCCTCCGCCACGGGGGCACCGTCACGGAAGTTACCCTCTCGGGTGACGAGACTCAGGACGGGTTCATCATCACGTACCATGATAACGGTGCCGGTATCAACCCGGCCGACCGGGCGTACCTCTTCCAGAAGGGGTTTGGCAGGAATACCGGCCTTGGCCTCTTCCTCTCGCGCGAGATCCTCTCGATCACCGGCATCACGATTGCGGAGACGGGAGAGGGGAAGGCCGGTGCCTGGTTCGAGATCCATATCCCGAAAGGAGCGTACCGGATCGCGGGGAAATAGCGGGAATTTTATTGGGACACCCGGAGATCGCTGCCAAGACGCGGGGCTGCTGATCCGGGCAGGACTGCGCAGCCGCTTGCGGCAATCAGAAAAAAAGGTTACTTCTGGTCGGAGAACTTCTCGACCACGCGGACATTGTCGCCGCGGACGGTGATCGGGATCGGGACGATGGCTTCGTAGAGCTCGACCGTGATCTCCTCCTTGCCGGAGTCCACGCGCTTGACAACCGCCTTCTCACCCTTGAAGGGGCCGGCGATCAGTTCGACAATCGTGCCTTCCTCGATGCCGGAGACGACCGGCTTCGGGATGAGGAAGTGGCCGACCTCGGCAAGGTTCGTCTGGCCTTTGGTGACAACGCGGGCGTGGGCGATCATCTCGACCAGCTGCTCGATACGGTTGCGCTCCTCCGGGGTCTCGATCAGGACATAGCCCTGCAGTTCATTCGGGACGATGATGGAGGTGACCTTGATATCGGTTGCCTTGGTGTCGATGGCCTTGAGGATATTGTCGGCAACTGTGCGCTCCTGCTTTGAGGTGGTCTTGATGGCAAAGATCCGGTTCTTGAAGACCTCCGGCGCTGCAGGCACTACCGGAGCACCGGGTGCAGCCGGGGCTGCCTGAGCTGGCGTTGTCCCGGGTGCGGGGGGTGTTGGCTGCGTCATAAGCATCGCTCTAGAACCCGAGCAGTGTCTTGTGGTCGAAGCCTACGTAGATGATGAAACCGATCATCCCGACAACGAGAACACCGGCTGCTGCAACGGTTGCGATCTTGGTGAACTCTTCCCGGGTGGGGGTGCGCGCGAGTTTGAGGACCCGGAGGTACTTGCGGAATAACTCCTCGTGAATGACGTCCGTTTTGATTTCAGGCTTTGAAATTTCCATATTTTATCACTTGAGAAAATCGATCTCAAACTGTTTCTGTACTTTGGGGGTAAGCTTCTCATTACGACCATATATTTGTGGCGACCGTACGCCAGTCACCACAAGCAGGGTCCGCATCTTGTTCTGCATGGCGGGGTCGACCTGGGCACCCCAGATGATCCGGGCGTTCGGGTCAACGCGGTTGTACACTTCCTGGACAACACCCTCTGCCTCTTCCATGGTCATGTCCGGGCCGCCGACCACGTTGACGAGCGCCGCGGTTGCGCCGCTGATGTCGACATCGAGGAGGGGGGAACGGATGGCCTTCTTGACCGAGTCGGCCGCCTTGTCTTCGGAATCGCTCTCGCCCATCCCGATCATGGCGACGCCGCCGCGTTCCATGACCGTGCGCACATCGGCAAAGTCGAGGTTGACCAGACCGGGCATCGTGATCAGTTCGGTGATTCCCTTGACCGCACGCATGAGGACCTCGTCGGCCACCTTGAAGGCGGCATAGAGGGGGAGCTTGGGGACAACTTCGAGGAGCTTGTCATTGGGCACAACAATGACCGTGTCGGCTACGTCCCGGAGGCGCTCGAGACCTGCCTCCGCGTTCTCCATGCGGATGGCACCTTCCGCAGCGAACGGCAGGGTGACGATGGCGATCGTGAGGGCGCCTTCCTCCCGGGCTGCCTTTGCAACGACCGGGGCGACACCGGTACCGGTACCGCCGCCGAGACCGACCGTGATGAAGACCATGTCGCAGCCGGAGACCGCGGCACGGATCTCCTGCTCGTTCTCCAGCGCAGCCTCCTCGCCGATCTGGGGGATGGAGCCGGCGCCGAGGCCCCGGGTCCGCTGCCTGCCGACAAGGATGCGCTGGTCGGCATGGGTGCGGATGAGGTGCTGGGCGTCGGTGTTCATCGCGATGAGCCGGGCGCCGTGGATGCCCTCTTCCATCATGCGGGAGATGGTGTTCGAGCCGCCCCCGCCGCAGCCGATGACCGTGATCTCGGTCTTGAGCTCGGCAAGGATCTGGTCAAGGTCTTCGTTGTTCTGCGAGGGGCGAGCTGGCTCGTCCCTTGCCTTCGTAAGTGCCTCTTCTACAATGGACCTCATGAATACTTCTCCAACCCCGGGATGTGGAGTCTTGTCTCACTGCAGGAGGACACCATGTCAGGGGTGATCACCCTGCCATCAACCTCAACCTGCCGGCCGGCGGCCAGCTGCTTGTAGGCGGGTCCGGCCGGGATCCCGAGATTGCGCGCTTTTTCAGGATCAAACCGTACCTTAGTAATCACTAAGTGATCGTTCTCCGTTGCAGTGATCTCTTTATTACGTATGATTTTTACGCACAATGTATTTAAATCATTTATTATTTTTGCTGAATCGCTCTCGTTGGTGATAAAATCCGCTAACAACCGGTTATCTTTGGTGGATACGTGAACAACGGGCAGATTATCGAGATCTGAAATCAGCCCCGGCTCGTCGCTTTTGACCGTTTCGGCAATTAAATCGTGATTTGCCCGTACAACGGCAAGCGGACCCGGCCCTTCAGGAAGACCGTGCACATAACACCGTGCGCCGGGTGTTATCGTTTCAGCCAGCTCCCGGACGGCACGGTACCGTTCCCAGGAGAGACTTCCCATCGCGAGGATCTCGCTTCCCGAAAGCGTTGGGATGGCAAGTTCACCAAGCATGGATAGTAACCGTTTGAGATCTCCCTTGTTAAGCGCTTTCCGGTCGATATACGCGGCAACGGCACCGGTCATCTCCTGCATCTGGCGGATCATGGCGGGAGTTATGGTGGCGACCTCCCGCGTGTGGGCGATATGCCCGAATGCCGCCCGGGTCGAGAGCGAGAGGTCGGTCTGCCGGACCGCGTAATGGGTGCCGCCAAAACCGATGAGGGGGATTGCACTGGCCGGGAGGGCAGAGAGGATACTTTCGGCAACTGCCCGGCCGGCAGCAGGGTCTGTCCACTCCTTATCCGTGCTCCCGATCTCGACAAAGAATGAAGGGTGCGAAAGCCCGGTCGGGCCGTGGTGCGTCACTTCGTACGCGACCTGGTATCCTTCCGGGCAGTGGCGGGCGAGCGACCGGAGGACTGCCTGCATCATGGCCGGGGCAGCGGGCGTGAGGGTCTCCGGTCTGCCGCCCAGTTCCGCGGCCCGGTAGTTGCCGGTGACGTGCACGGTGAGGACCGGGACCGGGTTCATGCTCGCATGCCGGGAGATGAAGATGATGAGCTCGGCGTCCCCGGCCTCGCGGTCGATCGTGTCCGCATGGATGAGCCGGTCCCCGGTGTCGTAAAAGGTGTACGCCCGGTCCGACCCCTTCCATGCCCCGGCCGGATCAGCCAGCAGCTGCTCGAGATGGTGGCGGATGTTAACCCCTGCCGGGTCCAGCCGGGAGTTGACAAACGCGATACGCATGGGGAATGTGTTTGGGGGGAGGATGGTTAAGGGTGATGGTCATGAGGGGGCTGGAGCAGGGAAGGCGGGGGATGTAGTTACGGGTGTGACCCCACCGCCCTCCTGACGGCCTCCTCCGGCCCTGCACACGGTACAATGCCCGGGATGTCCCATGACCGGATCCCGAAGACCGGTCGCCTCATCTTGAGGGCGATGGCGATCTCAGACAGGGTACCGTGACTTCCCCCTACGGCTATGACCGCGTCCCCGGACTGGACAACGATGACATTGCGGGCATGGCCAAGGCCGGTCCGGATGATAACATCAAGATACGGGTTCCCGTTGCCGGTATCCGGCACGATCCCGACGGTCCTTCCCCCCGATTCCCGCGCACCACGGCAGGCGGCTTCCATGACCCCGCCCATACCGCCGCAGACCAGGGTTGCCTGCTGCTGTGCGATGAGCCTGCCGAGTTCTCGGGCACACGCGTATTCATCAGCCGTACAGTCCGATGCCCCGATCACCGCTATCTGCATGCTCAGCACTGGGGCGTGTTGTCATAATCAGGTTTCGGTGGCGATCATTCCCGGAAAACGCCCGGGGTGACCGGAGGCATTATTATCCATTGCGCGACAGTGGAGGATCATGCGGATTTTTGTCCTGCTTCTCCTGCTTAGTGCGATCGCTTTCGGGGCCGGGTGCTCGGAGCAGGCCACTGCTCCTGCAACCATGCAGACCGCGATGACCACGGCCCCCGTTGAAGTGTCAGGAGCGCCATCCGGCTCCCCGGCAACACCGGCGCCAGCTGCCACTGCTGCACCGGTCCCCTTTGCCGGCACGTTCATTGATTCTCATGCCCATATCCGGCCGGGAGCGATGACGTACGATGAGATCCTAAGGCTGATGGACGAGAACGGGATAGACCGGATGGTCGTGATGGAGCCACCCGGTGACCGCTGGATCTCCTCCACCCCGTCGTCAGCCTATGGCATACCGGAAGCTGCAGAGCGGTTCCCGGACCGGTTCACCGTGCTCTACAGCGGGGATGCCCTGCCGCTCCTCTATGCTGCGGCAAAGAACGGGAAATACACGCAGGAGCAGGAGGAGAAATTTTCCACGCTCCTGGATGAGGCACTGGCTTCCGGCAGATACCGGGGGATCGGCGAGATTGGCCTGCGACATCTCCCTCCGCCTGGTATGCCGGCATCCTATGACATCACGGTCCCGGCCGATCACCCGTGGATGTTCATCATGAGCGACACCGCGGCACGCTATGGCGTCCCGCTCGACATTCACCTGCAGGCCGGAGACTGCGACATCTCAGCCGTTGAACGCCTTCTTGACCACAACACCAAAACGGTCATTCTCTGGGACCATGCCGGCGATCATACCCAGAACATGAACCCGGATGCACTCCGGCTGCTGCTGGACAGGCATGCGAACCTGTATTCGAGTATCAAAATCCGGACGGGCGAGCGGCAGTCGCAGGGAGGTATTCTGAACAAGGACACCGGGAATATTTCCGGGAAGTGGAAAGCCCTGATCACGGATTATTCGGACCGTTTCGTCATCGGGACGGACGTCAAACTCGGGATACGACCGGACGAGATACGATTCGTGACCGATCACACATCCCTCCTTTCGCAGCTCCCTCCGGAGACCGCACAGAAGGTTGCACAGGAGAACCCGAAGCGGATCTTCAGGATATGAAGGGAACCGGGCAGGTCCGGGATACCGGCTGCTGCCACGGCAGGCCCCCGGTTGTCGGAGATTCCTTCTGTGCCCCGGTGACGTGATTCTGCCGCTCTCCGTTTCCACTACGCGGGAGATACAGAGTGTCCCGTGATGGTAATCCGTTCTGGAGACGATTACGGAATCATTTTTTACTTTAAGCGTGTAGAATGGACGATAGTATAAGAGGGCATGTATGCCACAGTCCGATACCATATCCATTCTCTGCGTTGATGACGAGCCTTTGTTCCTTGACTCGTTCCAGGAATTACTTGAGCAGGAGGGGTTCGCCGTCACTGCCGCAACGACGGTGGATGAGGCGATCGAACTCCTGAATACGCACTATTTCGATGTCATCACCTCCGATTATGCCATGCCGGGCATGGACGGCCTCTCACTCCTGCAGGAGATCCGGTCCCGGGGCTGCAATTCCCTCTTTGTGGTGATAACGGCAAAACGGCTCGCCCATATCGCCATCGACGCCCTCAACTCCGGCGCAGACTATTACGTGCAGAAGGGTACTGACATCGGGCCGGAGACCCGGAAACTCGCCGCGTTCATCCGGCAGAGAATCAGCGGAGGGAATACCGGGCGCGAGATCGAGGAGTGGGAGAAGTTCTTCCGTTCGGTCATCGAGAGCCAGAACGAGGTCATCTGCCGGCTGGCCCCTGACGGCGCCTTCACCTACGCAAACGAGACCGGGCTCCGGTTCTTCAGAAAGTCCTATGACGCGATTCTTGGCGAAAACTTCTTTGCCGCCATCCCGGATGACGACCAGCCCCTGGTGAGAGAAGCCCTCGGCGCACTCTCCCCGGTACGACCGGACATTCTCATCGAGCACCGGATCCGGAACGGTGAGGGAAAGGTCGTCCTGCTCGAGAGCAACTTCCACGGGTTCTTCGGAAGCGGGGGAGTCATCAGCCAGTACCAGGTGGGGGGGAGGGACACCGCAAGCCTCATCCAGACCGATGAACCCGAATATCCCCCCCGGTCAATCCCATCCGTTGCCCCGGCAGCCCCTGCACCCGCGAAAGATGGATCGGCAGACTGGAAGGGGCTTGTCGAGACCATCCAGACGCTCGACAACCCGGTCTTTGCCATCGACAAGGCAGGGATCATCATCGCATGGAACCACGCACTCGAGCAGCTGACGGGTGTCCCCGCGGCATCGATGCTCGGGAAGGGCAGCCGGGAGTATGCGGTACCGTTCTATGGCAAGCCTGCCCCCATGCTCATCGACCACATCGTCTCCCCTCCTGAGGCAAGCGCAGAGAAGCTCCCCGCGATAAAACGGGTCGGCGACACCTTCATCGGCGACGTCGAGCATGTGAAGATCCAGGGAAAACCGATGCTGTTGTGGGCCAAGGGTTCCCCGGTGTATGATGCCAACGGCGCCCTCATCGCCGCCATCGAGGCGATCACGGTCGGCGAGCCCCAGGCAGTACCCGAGACCGAGGATTACCTTGGCGGGATATCGAGCATCACGCTGAAATTATCCGGAGAGGGCATGGGGGGTGCAATCGCCGGGGCGATCGGCTCAACGACCGGGGGGTTCGGGGTATACGCGACCAGTAAACGCCTGTTCGTCATCAGGAACCCTGACCTGTCGCCCGAGAGCGCCCAGGGCGTGGGTTTCGGTGCGCTGATGATGGACGAGCTCTTCGGGACAACGGTCGACTCCCGCCAGAAACCGGTAGCAGAGCTTGAGAAACTCCAGGTCTTCACCGCAGCAAAAGACGATGTCGAGTCCATTGAACTCAAGAAGCCGGTCCTGCTCTCCGGCTACATGACCGTCATAAAGAAGGACAAGAGCTCGTTCCGGGTGTACATCGACCACAAGAAGGCTTTCACCCATATCGAGCAGCTCATGAAGTCATTCCTCCCGGAACGGCTCCGGAGCGACTGACGACGCTAAAATCCGACTTGCGTACCATAAGCATAAACGGGACGAAGCCCCATCTCTCCTTTAGCGATCATGACAGGCCTTGATTCCGTGTACCGGCAGGATGACGGCCATGTACTCATCGAGCTGAACCTCTCTTCCGTATCGCAGCTCTTCAACTCCTTTGATCCCGCACCGTTCCACGAGAAGGAACTCGACAGTTATGCGGAGAAATACATTGTCGATGTTGTCAGCGATTTCCCGCGCAGGACAAAATTCAGGATCATCGTTTACCTTCCCGATGCCGTTGCCACTACAAAAGAGGCGCAGGATATCCCCAAGGCGATCCGGAGGCACTTCGAATACCGGGCCCTGATCCAGAACCACAAGTACCGTGACCGGTCAGTGTACGGGAAGTTCACCATCATCGTCGGACTGACGTTCCTTGCCATCGCGATCATCGCAAGCAACGCTGTTGCGGAACATTTCCCGGACTCTCCCACAGCCCAGCTCATCGCAACCGCCCTCATGGTGGCCGGGTGGGTTGCCATGTGGGAACCGGTAACCGTCCACCTGTACCAGCTCTGGCCCATCATCCAGCAGCGCCGGCTGTACGAGCGGATCAGCGCGATGGACATCGAGGTCCTCCCGCACTCCTGCTCGACCTCGCAGGAGAACCTGCAGGCCTGCCTCCTGAAACGGTAAACGGGAAGGGAAAAACAGTAAACGAGGGTGCCGGGCACCTGCCCGTCACATCAATCCGCCGTCGCGGTTGATGACCATGAGCCGGTGCTCGCTCATCTCGTCAATCGCGTACCGCGGGCCCTCGCGGCCAAGCCCCGAGCCCTTTGCCCCGCCATAGGGCATCTGGTCGACCCGGAACGTCGGGATGTCGTTGATGATGACGCCCCCGACATTCATCTCCCGGAATGCCTGCATGGCCCGGTTGATGTTCTGCGTGAAGAGGCCGACCTGGAGGCCGAACTCGCTGTCATTGGCGATCCGCAGTGCCTCATCGAACGTGTCATAGGCGGCAACGGATATCACGGGCGCAAAGACCTCCTCTTTGTTCACCCGCATGGCGGGTGTCGTGTCGGTAATAACGGTCGGCTCGAACATGGTCCCGTCCAGGTTGCCGCCGCAGAGCACCGTTGCGCCCTGCTTCTTTGCATCCTGGATCTTGCGGTACGCCTCTTCTGCCTTGAGACGATCGATCATCGGCCCGACATCGGTTGCGGGATCCCGGGGATCGCCGACTTTCTGGGTTTTGATTGCCGTAAGGATCTTTTCGAGCGCCTTCCCGTAGACCGGACGGTGGATGAGCACGCGCTGGACGGAGATACAGACCTGCCCGGCATTCACGAATCCCCCGGTGGCGATCCGGGCTGCCGCGTAGTCCAGGTTCGCGTCCTCGTGGACGATGGCGGCAGCGTTGCCGCCGAGCTCGAGGCCCACCTTTTTCCTTCCTGCGATCTCCCGGAGGTGCCAGCCGACCGTGCAGGAACCGGTGAACGAGAGGAAAGCGACCCGGGGGTCCTTTGCCAGCTGCTCGGCCCGCCCACCCGAACAGGGAACGACACTGATCGCTTCCGGCGGGAGACCCGCCGAGAGGGCCATGTCTCCGAGGATGAGGCACGAAACCGGCGTTGCCGAGGCCGGCTTGAGGATGACGGAGTTGCCCGCCGCGATTGCCGGTGCCAGCTTATGGCAGGCGAGGTTGAGCGGGAAGTTGAACGGCACGATCCCGACAACCGGCCCGAGCGGGAACCGCTGGATGTAGCCGGTCCTCCCAGCGGTGTCGGCGCTCCAGTCAAGGGTGATGATCTCGCCGGCGATCCGCTTTGCCTCCTCTGCGCTTGTCCTGACAGTGGTCTCGGCACGGGCAGCCTCGCTTGTGGCAAACTTCCGCGTCTTGCCACCTTCCATCACCAGCACTTCGGCAAGCTCTTCCAATCGCCGGTGGATCTCGTCCGCGAGCCGGAAGAGCACCTGCGAGCGCTCGAAACTGCTCATCACCCGGGTCTTCTCAAACCCGGCACAGGCTGCGGTCACCGCAGCCGAGAGATCGTTTGCGCCCGCCTGGCATACCTGCGCGTACACTTCGCCGGTATAGGGAAAGCGGACCGGGACCACATCACTGGTCTGTTTCTTCACTCCGCCTATCAGAATCGGGTACGGGTCCATCGTTCTGTTTCACGCTCCTTGTCTGCAGGCTTCTGTATGACCCTGCTGGTAAATAACACTGCCATGGCGTATCCTGACCGGTCGTCCGACAACCAGTATCGAAATAGGTTCCGGAAAAAGGTTCCGGAAATTTTTTTTTGGGTTTTTTCCAGGTATCGCTTTGCGGGGGCAGGTCCACCGGTCACCGGCACCAATAAACGGGACGAAACCCATGTCCCGTGAGGCGCCCGGGGCAGGGATATGCGTGCGTGCCAAAAAGTCTGGTTCACTTCCGGATTGGGCAGGCGTATGCCACATCGGCACCGGAGATCAGTTTCGGGTAGAACTTCGCCAGGTATTCCTTGACCATCCGCCGTGCAGAGAACCGGGGGGCATTGCTCTTGATGGACTCCTTCATCATCCTTACCCACCCGTGCGGGATCCCGTCAAGGGATGCGGAGTAGTACAGCGGGACGACCTCCCGTTCCAGGATGTCATACAGCGCATTGGCATCCGCGGCGTCCCGGTCGCCACCGGGATCGGGGCTCCCGAATGACCAGCCGTTCCTGCCGTTGTACCCCTCAAGCCACCAGCCGTCGAGGATGCTGAGGTTGATGACGCCATTCATCGCCGCCTTCATCCCGCTCGTCCCGCTCGCCTCCAGCGGGGGCATGGGATTGTTGAGCCAGACATCGACGCCATGGACAAGGTACTGGGCGGTCTGCTCGGAGTAGTCCTCGACAAACGCGATCCTGCCTTCGAACCCGGGCTCCTGCGCGGCCCGGTAAATCTTCTGGAGTACCTTCTTCCCTGCATCATCGGACGGGTGCGCTTTGCCGGCATAGATGATCTGGACCGGCCGCCACCGGTTGCAGAGGATGCGTTTCAGCCGTTCCATGTCGTAGAAGATGAGATCCGAGCGCTTGTAGGTGGCAAACCGTCGTGCAAAACCGATGGTGAGGATGGAGGGGTTGAGCATCAGGCCCTCGGCAACAAGCGACAGCGGATCCTCCTGCAGCTTCGCCCACTTGACCCGTTTTCGTTCCCGGATCCGGTTGATGAGCTTGATCTTGAGGTCGTAATGGAGGTCCCAGAGCAGCTTGTCCGGGATCTCGTCCACCAGGTTCCAGATCGAGGGGTCGTCGTGCTCCTGCTGCCAGTTGGGGGTCACCGGGTAGAAGGTGGTGTCGAGCAGGTCCTCGATGCGGGGGTTCATCCAGGTCGGGAGGTGGACACCGTTGGTTATCGCATCGATCGGGCTCTGTTCTGCAGGGAGTTCCGGCCAGATGTTCGTCCACATCTGCCGGGTCACCTCACCGTGGCGCTGTGAGACCGCGTTCCGGTATGCCGCAAGCCGGATGGCAAGCACGGTCATGTTGAAACCGCTCTCCGGGTAGTCCGGGTGCCTGCCAAGATTGAGGAACTGATCGCGGGTGATGCCCATCGCCGGGTAGTACGTGCTGAAGTAACGGTCCATCAGGTCTTCGGGGAAGGCGTCGTGGCCCGCAGCAACCGGCGTGTGGGTGGTGAAGACCGAGGTGAGCCGGACCTGGTTCACCGCGTCCTCGTACGGGATCCCGCGTTCCACGCGTTCCCGGATCCGCTCGAGCAGGGCAAAGGCCGGGTGCCCTTCATTGAGGTGGACCGCAGAGTACAGGACATCCATCTCGTGCAGCACCTTCCTCCCGCCGATCCCGAGCACGATCTCCTGCCGCAGGCGCTCCTCGCGGTCGGAAGTATAGAGGTTGGAGGAGATCCGGCGGCTCTCATCGTCATTGAGCGGGATGTCGGTGTCAAGGAGGTACAGCGGGACCCTGCCGACATCGACCCTCCAGACCGCAACAGAGATCGGGGGTTCGATGTGGGGCACCCGGACCACCATCTGCTCCCCTCCCTTGTCCAGCATGCGCTTGACCGGCGCAGCGTCCCGGTCGAGCGTCTCGCGGAGCCCTTCCTGCCACCCGTCCGGCGTGATGTGCTGGTGGAGGTAGCCCTCCGAGTACATGAAACCGACGGCAACGAGGGGGACGCCGAGGTCGCTGCATTCCTTGAGGTGATCGCCTGCAAGGAACCCGAGTCCCCCGGCATACATCGGGAGGGAGTGGTGGAGGCCGTACTCGGCGGAGAAATATGCAATGGTCAGTTCCCGGCTCTCGGGATACGCATCGTGGAACCAGCTCGTCTTCGTGTTCATGTAGCGCCGGAACCGGTTCATGATGATATCGTAACGCCGCAGGTACTCCTGGTCCTGTTCGGCAGCAAGGAAGAACTCGCGGGGGGTGTCGCGGAGCATCCGCACGGGATTGTGGACGCTCGCCTTCCACGCGAGCTGGTTGAGCTGCTTGAAGAGGACCCGGGCTTCGGGATGCCAGCTCCACCAGAGATTATACGCCAGGTCCACGAGTCCCTCAAGCCGCTTGGGGATATGGGCAAAACGAATGTCCGGCTCAGACATCAGCACCGGGTGCTCTGGTGCGCTGGGAGCATATACTTTTCCAAAAGAAGAGATGGGGGGATTGTTCAGATTCTCAGGAGTCTTACCGGAACACGGATCATTGAATCGTCGATACCCGTCTCCTTGCGGTCATCGATGCAGATATAGTATTTGCTCTGGGTCTTGATGGTGAAGGTCTTGTCCACGGGTACCGTGACATCGTTGAACTGCGCAAGGGGTACGATCCCTTCGTACACCCAGACCTTCTTCACTGTGTCCCAGACGGGTTTCGTCTGCCGGAGCCGGAGGCTGTCGTTCTCATCAACAAACACGACATTGACATTGGCCCTGCTGTTCGCGGGGGGTGAGACAACGAGCTGCCACTTCTGGTCGGGGTACAGGTATTCCTTCCCGATCTCCTTCTGGACATCGAGGCAGGTCATGTCATTGAAACGGAGATTGACGATGGTGTCGACATCGGCGGTCTTTGCCATGGTCACGGGTGAAGGTGCAGCGGTTACCGGAGCCGCAGCAGTCGTTACCGGGGGCTGGGGGACCGGACCGGTGTTCTGGGGTGTGGAGCAGCCTGCAGTACATGCTAGCAGTACCAGGAAAACAACAACCACACCGGAAATCATGCGGGCGTGCATACATCCCCATATAAATGCAGGGGATATATTGATTGCGATCGCGAGTTTTGCCGGATGAAGCGGGCAGTACGATACCGGTTTTGAGAAATACCCTGCTCTTGGAAAAACTACTTTGTGCAGTACCGCCAACATTCCTTCACGCATCCAGGCAATGGTTGTGCGTCCAGAAAATTTACGAGGGGTTAGACGTTGAGAGAAGTTACCGCGAACTTCAGCGCAAAGGACATCGAGCGTGATGTGCAGGAATACTGGCGTTCGCACGATACCTACAAGGCCGTAAAGCAGCACCGCAGTGCAGGAAAACCGTACTTCTTCGTGGACGGTCCGCCGTACACGACCGGCGAGATCCACCTCGGGACGGCGTGGAACAAGATCCTCAAGGACAGCATCCTGCGGTATTACCGGATGAACGGGAGGAACGTGATCGACCGGGCCGGCTATGACATGCACGGGCTCCCTATCGAGGTCAAGGTGGAACAGGCGCTGGGATTCACCTCGAAAAAGGACATCGAGAAGTTCGGCATCCAGCCGTTCATCGAGAAGTGCCGTGAGTTTGCCATAAAGAACAAGCTGCTGATGGACGACCAGTTCGCTGCCCTTGGGGTCTGGCTCGATTTCCCGAATGCCTACCAGACCGTGAAGCCCGAGTATATCGAGGCAGCGTGGTGGACCCTTGCAAAGGCTGAGGAGAAGGGCATGCTCGAGCGGGGCCACCGCGTGGTGAACTGGTGCCCCCGGTGCGAGACCGCGATCGCGGACGCGGAAGTTGAGTACTGGGACGAGAACGACCCCTCGATCTTCGTCAAGTTCCCGCTCCGGGACCGGCCGGGCGAGTCCCTGGTCATCTGGACGACAACCCCCTGGACCCTGCCGGCGAACGTGGCGGTGGCGGTATCAAAGGACTTTGAGTATGCAAAGGTCCTGGCAAAGAAGGACGGGAGAGAAGAGTACCTGTGGATGGCCGAGCCCCTCGTCAAGGCGGTACTCAAGAAAGGGCGGTACAAGGACTTCTCCATCATCGAGAAGAAGACGGGGGCCGAACTGAAAGGCTGGGTGTATGACTCGCCCCTGCGGGAGCAGGTGCCGCTCCAGCGCGACATCGAGCACCGGGTGACGATTGCCGATTTCGTTGCCCTTGAGAACACCGGCATGGTCCATATTGCCCCCGGCCACGGGTGGGACGACTACGTGCTCGGGACAAAGGAGGGCCTGCCCATCGTCTGCCCGGTCGATGGCTCCGGGCGATTCAAGGATGAGGCGGGGGCTTTTGCCGGCCAGTCTGTCCGGGAATCGAACGAGAACGTCCTTGTGGCTCTCGGCGACCACCTGCTGGCAAAAGAGACGGTCACGCACCGGTACGGCCACTGCTGGCGCTGCAAGACTCCGATCATCTTCCGGGCCACATCCCAGTGGTTCCTCAAGGCCTCCGAGATGCGGGACCTGATGCTTGCGGAAGTTGCACAGGTAGCCTGGTATCCCGAATGGGCCGGCAGCGCCCGGTTCTACGACTGGATCAAGGAGGCCCGCGACTGGTGTGTGTCCCGCCAGCGGTACTGGGGCATCCCGATCCCGGTCTGGGTCTGCACGAAATGCGACCAGTACCAGGTCGTCGGCACCATCGCGGAACTGGAGAAGCGGAGCGGAACGCCGCTGCCCGATCCCCACCGGCCGTACGTGGACGCGGTCACCATCCCGTGCAGCTGCGGCGGGACGATGAAGCGGGTCGAGGACATCTTCGATGTCTGGTTCGATTCGGCAGTGGCCTCGTGGGCAACGCTCGGGTTCCCGAAGAACACGAAGGACTTCGATACCCTCTGGCCTGCCGACTTCATCACCGAGGGGCAGGACCAGACCCGCGGGTGGTTCTACTCCCAGCTTGGCGCCTCCACCATCGCGTTCGGGAAGGCCCCGTACCGGAGCGTCTGCATGCACGGTTTCGCGCTCGATGCCGAGGGCAAGAAGATGTCCAAGAGCCTTGGGAACGTCGTGAACCCCGGCGAGGTTGTCGGGAAAGTCGGTGTCGATGTGCTGCGGCTCTACATCCTCTCTTCGTCCGCCCCGTGGGACGACCTCAAGTTCAACTGGGAGGGCCTTGGCACCGTCAACCGGGCGATCAACATCCTCTGGAACGTGTACCGCTTCCCCCTGCCATACATGCTCCTCGACACGTTCGAGCCAAAAACAAAGGACGGCGTCTGGGACGACACGTTCATCCGGGCAAATCTTGCACGGATGCCGGACGAGGACCGGTTCATCATCTCCCGCGTCAACTCGGTGGCAACCATTGTCGATGCGGCGATGAAGGAGTGCCAGCTCCACCGGGCAACCCGCGAGATCATCAACTTCATCCTGGAGGATCTCTCCCGCTGGTATGTCCAGCTGGTCCGGCCCCGGATGTGGCTTGAAGGCGAGAGCGAACAGAAGGTCTTTGCATACGAGACGATCTACTATGTCCTGCGCCGTCTCATGGGCATCCTTGCACCGGTCTGCCCGCACCTCACCGAGGATATCTACCGTAACCTCCGGTGCCGGAACGATCCCGAGAGCATCCATATGCTGGACTGGAGCGCCGGGGACGCGGCGCTGGTGGACCAGACCCTTGAAGGGGCGGTTGCCTTTGTCCGGTCGTTCGATGAGGCCTCGGCTAATGCCCGCCAGGCCGGCAAACGGAAACTCCGGTGGCCGGTTGCGGAGGTCGTTGTTGTCACGAGCTCCGATGCCGTGAAAAATGCCCTCGGGCGGCTCAATGCGGTTGCCATGGACCGGGCCAATGCACGGAAGGTCACGGTCGTGATGGGCCGGTGGGACCGGGTCGGCTGGCACGCGGAGCCCGTCATGAAGGCGCTCGGCAAGGGCTTTGGCAAGGACTCCTTCAAGGTAAAAGGCCTCATCGAGGCAGCGGACGGCAATGCGATCAAGGCAGCGGTCGATAATGGAAAAACGTTCCCGCTTGAGGCTGATGGGAAGAGCTTCGCGATCGGCGCGGAGCACGTCACCTTCACCGAGAAGCTGCCGGAAGGGATCTTCTCGGCGCCCATGACCGATGCCATGGTGTACGTGGATGTTACCCTCACCCCGGCCCTGGAAGCGGAAGGCTATGCCCGCGAAGTGATCCGGCGGATCCAGGAGATGCGCAAGCAGCTCGACCTTGCCGTCGAGGACACCATCACGGCCGGGGTCGCGGTGAGTGACGAACGGGTGCTGGGCCTCCTGAATACCCGGGAAATCCTTGCCCTCATCAGCGATGAGGTCCGGGCAAAGACCTTTGCATTCGCTCAGGCTGGTTCATCGCTCAGCCCTGCAGCATATCCTTCAGTGAAGGAGTGGGATGTCGAGGGCATCGCCATGACCATCGGGATCGGGAGAGTAAACTGATCTCCCCGGGGCGGAGTGCCCGCCCATTCGTCTCACTATTTTTAATATCCCCAAAAAAACTGTTTGTTTTTCAAACCGCGATCACGCTTCGACGAAACTGATGGTGTCTTCTCACGCTCCAGTCACCGGACCTGTCGCGATTGAAAACCGTTCCGGAAAAATCGATCAGCGTTTTTCATTGAGTGGGTATTGTCATACCCACTTGCGGGAGCTGTTTGACAGTTCCCGCATTCAGAATCGATCACCGGTTTCCGGATCAAAATCGGTTACCGTTTTTATTTTCAAAATCGATCAGCGATTTTCTTTTTCAAACCGCGATCTGGTTTTCAATTTTCAAACGCGATCGCGATCCCGATCGAAAATCGTTCCACAAAAATCGATCAGTGATTTTCAAGGTAAAACCGATCAGCGATTTCCGGATCAAAACCGGGTTGTTATGTCCCGCCCAGGACCTTTCGTAAGAATGCCTGCCCTTCGGGTTTTGTGAAGAGCGGCAGGTCGCTCTCGGCCGTAACGGCGCTCCGCTCGGCCACAACCTTCTCCTGCGTCACCGGGTTGAAGCCTTCCTTCTCGGTGAGCTTCTTGTACACGAGCGTGCCCCGCCGCTGCCAGGCCGGGGTGTCGGCAAGGTTGAAGCCGCGGACATGCATCATCTCGTGGAGGTCCTTCGATGCCAGGCCTTTGAGATGCTCCGCAGCCTTCCGGGAGTCCATCCCCTCCTCGATGAGCGCCTGCTGGCAGTAGGCGTTGATATGGTTCCGCCATGCCTCGCTCTGCCGGCCGGTCAGGTACTCGATGGCGAATTCCGGGGTTGCCGGGATGACGCGGGCATCGAAGGAGAGGAGCGTTGTCCCGCCAAACGCCAGCGTCAGGGAACTGGCAGCGTACGATGCGGCAACCGAGTCGATCTTCTCCACCCGGCCGGAGAACGGCAGTTTCGAGAAGTAGAGGCTGATCTCGTCCGAGAAGGTATAGGCAAGGTCGGGGTTGAGCCCGCTGTCGGCCAGGAGCGAGGTGCAGGCCGTTACCATGCCCTTGTGGAAGAACTCGTCAAACGGTTTCTCGAGCCCGAGGCATTCGGTCAGGCGGTGGAAGGCCCGGCCGTCAAGCCGGACAAAAACGGGCGGGAGGGCGGTGATCGTGGAAAAAATCTCCCGGTTCTGCATAAAGTGCCGAGCGGGAGAGTATAGGGTATTTCCGGGCCTCCCGCGTGCCCGAAGAACGGTCTTACTCCTCGATTGCAGCGCTGCCGGAGAATGCACCGGGCAGGTGGCGGATGAGGACGATGTCATCGATTGCACTGATGATACGGTACGGGATCTTGACACCCTTGAAGTTCTTGACATCGAAGATCTGGTCGTTGACCTTGCCCACGACAATGGACTCGATCTTCTTGCCGTCAACATCGATGACCACGTCATCAACTTCGCCGATAAACATACCCTTGTCAGTATAGATCTGCAGACCGAACAACTCTGTAATCTGGGCTTCCATCGTTATCAGATGAAAGTATATACTAAAGAGTTAAAAAGATAACCCTTTATTATGGACGGATCGTTTCGGATCGGGCAGATCTCCGGAATTCCGATCCTTATCCACTACACCTTCCTCCTGGTCATCCCCCTCTTCGCCTGGATCATCGGCAGCCAGATCGGCCTGACGACCGGCATGATCGCGAACGTCTTCGAGGTCCCGGTCGATTCAACCCGGATCACCGCCGGGTTCATGCCGTTCATCCTGGGCACGATCGCATCCCTCGGCCTCTTCTTCGGGGTTCTCGTCCACGAGCTCGCCCATTCGCTGGTTGCCCGCAGCAAGGGGATCGCCATCAACAGCATCACCCTGATGATCTTCGGCGGCATCGCGACCATGGAGGAGGGGACACCCGACCCCCGGGCCGAGCTCCCGATGGCACTCATCGGCCCCATCGCGAGCCTCCTGTTCGGGCTCGCGTGCTGCGCTGCCGTGTATATCACCCCGCAGTTCGTCACGGACCCCCCGACCGCCGGGCTCTTCATCTTCACCTTCGGCTACCTTGGGATCCTCAACATCATCCTCTGCTTCTTCAACCTCATCCCGGCCTTCCCGATGGACGGCGGACGGGTGCTCCGGGCATGGCTTGCCGGCCGGATGCCGCTGCACCGGGCAACCCAGATCGCGGCAGACGTGGGCAAGGGTTTTGCCATCGTGTTTGCGATTGTCGGGATCGTCACGTTCTCACCGTTCCTCGTGCTGATTGCCATCTTCATCTATCTCGGGGCGAACATGGAGTCGACGGCCGTGAAATACAGCCACCTCCTGCAGGACGTGACGGTGGGCTCCATGATGAGCTCGCCGGTCGCGACCGTACCCATGACGATGCCGGTCAACCAGGTCGTGAACATGATGTACGCGAGCAAGCACCTCGGGTTTCCGGTGGTCGAACGGGACACCCTTGTCGGGATCATCACGCTGGCCGACCTCAACCGGACCTCCCCGATCGATCGCGAGGCTATGCAGGTGCGGGACATCATGAGCCGGGAGGTAATTTCCCTCCCGCCCGATGCACCCGTCATCGATGCCCTGCGGATCATGTCCCAGAACGATATCGGCCGGATCCCGGTGATGCAAGACGGCAAGATCCTCGGGATCGTCACCCGCACGGACATCCTGAAAGTGACCGAGCTCCGGCAGATTTAAAAAAGGATCCTGGTTCCACAGTCTAGTTCCTCTTGCGATACTCGAGGATCTGGTCGAAACACCGGTATGATTCACCATTATAGAAGTTGGTGATCACCTCGACGCGATCGGTCATCACGGTCCCCTGCACGGTGGTTGAGTCGCCGATCCGGGCGGGCTTCCAGGACTTCTCCACGACCTGGCCGTCTGATCGTGTCACCCGGATGGATGTGCTGGAGATCCCATTCAGGCCGGGGCCTCCGGTGAAGGTGACCAGCACGATGCCGTTCCTCGGGTCACGTTCTACCTGGTATACCACCTCGAGATTGGCCGGAAGGATTTGGGTGGGGAGCGGCTTAAACGATCCTGATGCCGCACTCTGCGTTACGGGATTGCTGGTCCCGCCGGTATTTTTCGCATCACCGGTGTATTGCGGCACCGTGGTGGACGGGGAGACGGTTTTTTCTTCCGTTGCATTGGATGCCGACAGCATGGGAAGGACAACAACATAGGCGAGAGCCGCGATCACGAGCAGCCCGATGATCCCCGCAATGATCAGGGTATTCTTACCTCCGGCTGCCGCGGCTTTTTGGGGGATTGCCGGTTCTGGTGCGTCCTGCTCCGGCTCAGAAGCGGGTTGGGATGGCGGGGGATGTGGCGACGGTTCACCAGGCCCGGCCATCGCAGCGGGTTCCGGCACGACAGGCGATGGGGATTCGGCCATGCCGGCAGCAGACGGTTCTGCCGGTGATGAATCCCGGGGTGTTTCAACCGTGACCGGGGGTTCCCCGACCTGCGCGGAAGGGGGCTCCCGCCGGGCCACGGCACCGGGTGCAGCGGTTGCGGGAGGTACCGGACTGCCGCAGCTCTCGCAGAACTTCACACCCGGTGTCAGCGGGTCGCCGCAATGGGGGCAGGTTGCAGGGGGCCCGACTTTTGCTCCGCACGTCTCGCAGAACTTTACGCCCGGGGTGAGTACGTCCCCGCAACGGGGACAGGTCTTCTTTTCAGCTGGCTGATTTGAGGGTACCAAGATCCATCACACTCCCGATTTTCTGATGCTGGATTTGAGTGTGTAATCCCCAATCTGACATTAACCTGATCCTTCATAACCAGCCAGGCCTTTTCTGCCCATGCCCGACCCCCACTGGTTTCCCGTGGAGGGAAAACAGGCAAAACTCACCCGGTAATTCCATTGGAAATGCAGGTATTTTCAGGCCGTGTGGAAAAGGGGTCGGGCAGGGGCAATCCGGTTTCAGGCCCGAAAAAAGAACCGGACGCACCGGAAAAAACCGGCATTCCGGCAGGCATACAATGTCCGGAAATCGTTAACTTACGCCGGATGACTGGCAGATCCGGGGGTTCCGGCAGCACCCGGTTTTTTTCATGCGGGTGCTGTACGTTACAGCTTTGTCCCCGTCCGACCCCCGGGACCCGGTCAGAACTCCAGCACCGGATCGATTGGCGATGTCCCCGCCACCTTCCGGTATGCTGCGAGATCGGCAAACGGCCGCTTCGCAATGACTGCCGCCACCTTCTTCTTCCCCACGCCCGGCAGCCAGCGGATCGCCGATGCGGGGAGCTCGTTGATCCGGACCGGGACCGGGAGTGCGGTTACCGACCGCATCCCCCAGTCGACCACGACCCCGTCCAGCACCGTCCGTTCCGGCAGCAGGAACGGGATGCCGACCAGGATCGGGTACGACCCGGGCTGGCGACCGAACGAGAGCTCCGCCGATACCTCTATCCGGACATCGCGGAGCACCGTGCCGGCCGGGAATACCCGCTGGAGCATGGGCAGGTCGATCCTGCTGCGGACGAACTCCTTGAACTGCCGGAAGCGTTTCTCGTACTTCCCGATCGTGTTGTCGGAATACGCCCGGGTGCCTTCAAACGGCATCACCTGCCGGATGTTCACCCGCCGTACAGCAAGCCCGGCGTTCAGGACGCGGGTGAGGAACTGCTCGTTCAGCTCGTACGTCCGTTCCGTCTCCCCCGCAAGACCGCAGACGAAGTTGAGGCCGGGCAGGAGCTCGGGGACATTATCCCGCCGTTTCCCGCCCTCTTCATTGACGATCTCAACTGCCCGGAAGACCTCGTCAGCATTCGCCTTGAGGTGGTTTGCCGCAACAACCGCCGGGTCGGCAGTCTCCATGCCGAACGCCGCAACGTCGCCCGGGGTATGGTGCCGGATGATCGCCCGGAGGGCTTCCCGGGCCGCCTCCTCGTGCCGGGCAATGGTCGCCGGGTTGGTGTTGTCGATATGCAGGGTCCTGAGCTCGGGTGCTGCATGCCGGATCCCGGAGAAGAGCTGTTCCAGCTTCTCCGGTTCGGGCGCCGGGAACTCTCCCGCACCTGCGCCGTATGCAAGGATGTCAGGCTGCCTGCCGACCCGGAAGTGCCGGGCACCGTTTGCATGGAGAGCGGCGACCTCGGCAGTGATTGCGGCAATACCCCGGTAGCGTGGCATGCCATAGAAGGGTTCGGTGCAGAACGAGCACCCGCCCGTTGCCCCGTGGGAGCAGCCCCGGGCAGTCTCCAGCTCGCACATCACGTACGGGAAATCGGGATGATGCGTGATGATGCCTGCCCCCGCAATGCTCCAGGGATCGGTGCGGGCGTAATCGAGCGCTCCGGCGGGTTCGTTGCCGGCAAGGTAATTGTCCAGGGCAACCGCGGGTTCTCCCGAGAGGAGGGCATCGAACCCGCCGATCTCCTGCCGGACCGCCTTCTGCCCGCCCTCGCCTGCATAGCCAAAGCCGATCGGGCCGCCGATCACCTTCCGCCTGGCCCGCACCATGTGCCCGACCTGACGGATCTCGGTGAGGGTCGCCGGTGTCCCGCCCAGATACTTCCCCGGGACGGTGACACCCGCGATCATGACGAGCAGGTCTGCAGCGTTCAGGTCTGCAGTGCGCAGCGGATCCTTCCTGAGCTGGTCGATGGTCAGGTACCGGGCGGTATACCCATGATCGGCAAGCGCCCCCGCAACCGTCCGAATGTAGGGCGAGATGTACGGCGGGACGCCGAGGCAGGCCGGTTCGTCCACGTACCCGTCAAGGATATACGCTGTCTTTGTCATGCATCGTGCCCGATCAGGGCCAGGAGCTTCCGGGCCCAGAAAAGTTTTCCGCGTTTCATGGGATCGACATTCTTATCGTCAAGGTCGAACCCCGCAAGGACGATCTCCGATGCCCCGAACTCGTCCGCTGCAAAGACCGCCCGGTCGCCGTCCGTGAACCCGCCGAAGTTGTACACGTGCGGGAGGGGTTCTGCCTGGGTGGTCCCGACCACCTTCCCGGGGAAGCGGGGCACCCAGTGCCGCAGGAGGGGCATGTTGTCCCCGTGGGCATGAATGACCACGATCGTCCCCTCGCGGTTCATGTCAATGAAACAATCGGTTGCCCCGTCAAGGTCCGTGAAGATGACATCCGGCCGGACCCCGTGCTTCTCGAGCACCTCGGCCGCGGCATCGGCTGCAAAGACAATCCCCCGTATCCCGCCGATATCATCCTTCAGGCACGGGGCATTCCCGCAGACCGTCACGACGTTCCCCTCGGTCAGCGACGCGAGCGAGAGGAGGTTGTCGCGGTCAAGGAGCGAGGCGAGGAGACGGGCCGCCTCCTCGTCCAGGGCCCGGTCGAACCCGAAGTAGTCGAGGATCTCGCAGTACCGGGGCTCCCAGTCAGCGTAGTTCATAGGCAGCCGGGCGCCCGCTTACGGGGCGCCGTTCTTCTTCCCTTCGTTCTCGAGGCCGACCAGGGTCCGGAACTTCTGGAGCACCGGCTCGATCACGATACCGAGGAGCTGCTCCTTGTCCTCAACATTGCCAAAGTAATGGAGCGGGAGGCTAGCAGCTCCCATGTTCGGGTGGCCTCCCGCATCGCCCATATCGCCGAATGCCTCGGAGAGCGCGTTGCCGATATGCAGCCGGACGTCCCGGTTCCTTGCAGAGATGACAATGGCCGTGTCGGTGATGCCATAGACCAGCGACGTATTCACGCCTTCGAGCGTGATGAGCAGTTCTGCCGCCTGCGGGAGCGCATCGCGGTTCATCACGTAGCCCACGTTGCTGAAGAGGTACCCGCTCTGGACCCGGCGGTTCTGGATCGCGTTCCCGATAACCGCGAGCGTCTCCTGCGACATCGAGGGCGACATGATCTTGTCCAGGAGGTCGGCATCGGTCAGCGGCAGGAGGAAACCCGCGTAGTTCAAGTCCTGCGGGGTGACATTCCGGCGGAAGTCCCGGGTGTCGGTCCGGATGCCATACAGGAGGGCCGTCGCCACCCGCTTGTCCACGGGCACGTCGAGTTCCTGGAGGTACTGGGTGAGGATGCTTGCGGTTGCCCCGACACCGGGGCGGATGTCAACGAAGGCGTTCTGGACGGGGGTGTGCCTTCCGTCCCGGTGATGGTCGATGACGATGTTGATCTTGGTCTGGGGCGGCACATCGTTGTTGGAGCCGGGGCCCGGGCAGTCGACCATCGCGATGTACGTGCACCGCGAGAGGGCCTCGGGCGTGAGGTGCTCCATCTTGATGTCCAGCAGGTTCACGAAGGTCCGGTTCTCCTGGTGCCCGATGTTGCCCTCGTAATAGATCCGGGTTGCCAGGGTCTTGGGGTTCGCATGCCGGGCGATCTCGGCGAGGGCAACCGCAGAGGAGATTGCATCCGGGTCCGGGTTCTTGTGCGTGATGATCCCGAGCGTGCCCTCCCATCCGGCAAGGAGCGTGAAGAGGCGCTGGGCAGTCCTGCCCGCATGCTGCTTGCGGATCTGGAGGATTGCGGACCGGGCAACGACCTCCTGCGGGTAGAGGACGACCTCGGCCCCTGCTGCGGTGAGCCGCTCGCCGTTCACCGGATCGGCTGCCCGTGCAACGAGATGGATCTGCGGGTACCGCTTCTTTATCGTGACGACTGCTGCAAGGTTCGCATCAGGATCGCCGGTCATGATGAAGGCGATCTCGAAGAGCGGGAGACCAGCGAGCATGTCGGCGGATGCGATGTCCCGCTGGCAGGCGTCGTATTTCTGGTCGCGGAGGTGGCGCACCCGGGTCTCGTCCTTGTCCACGACCACTACGCGTTCGTTCTCCTTGGCCAGTTCCAGGATGATATTGTACCCGTTTGTCCCGCACCCGAAAATTGCGTATTTGGCGGGTCCCTGGTGCTCGAATGCGGTGTCCTGCGGCATAGCTAAAGAGATGTCGCCCTCTCTGGTATTAAGGGATTCTTAACAAGGCGTACGCCAAAACATTTATTCGCAATCATCAACCACATTATTAGGCCTAACAGCACGCGGGTCTGTAGCTTAGTTCGGCATAGCGGCGGACTCTTAATCCGCAGGTCAAGGGTTCAAATCCCTTCAGGCCCGTTCTTTCCTTCGTTGTTTCTTGTATTCCTGTTCATATTTTCATCCCTTGTCAGGCACAGGAGGACAGCCGGGCCAAAAAAACAGGAACCTGCGCAACTCTTATCATCCGGCGTGTGGCATTATCCGCTGATACACCATGCAGAGCAGCGGGCTCCTGTCCCCCTTTATCATCATCACGGTCATTGCCATTGCCGTGATCTCTGCGGGCTGCACGGCCCCGGTGCCGGAGCCACAGGTAGCCCCGTCCATGACCCCGCCCCTTTCGCAGGCGTGCGACTGCCCGCAACTCGTATTCAGCGATCCGGAGTTTGCATTCGAACTCAAAAGGACCCTTGCCGCCGCGTACTCCGGTGAGGCAGACATAGGCGAGTGCCTTGCAACCGCATCCCGGATAAGAGAGGGGGATTTTGAGAGCTGGTTCAGGGAATGGAAGAAGACCGCCGATCACTTCAGGCATGCAGGTGATGTGAGCCTTGCGGCAGGACACAATGTATCGGCGCGGGAAGCCTACTACCGTGCGGCTACGTATTACCGGACCGCCGAGTTCTTCCTGCACGGGAACCCCTCCGATCCCCGCATCGTGGAGACCTGGCGGGACAGCAGGGAAGCTTTCCGCGATGCGCTTGCGCTCGATACCATCCCGTACGAGATCGTTGCCATCCCCTACGGGAACACAACGCTGCCCGGCTACTTTTACAAGGTGGATAATTCCGGGATCCCGCGGAGGCTCCTGATAGTCCAGACCGGTTTTGACGGCTGCCAGGAAGAGCTCCACCCGTACGCGATGGAGGGGATCAGGCGGGGCTACAATGTCCTGACCTTCGAGGGGCCGGGGCAGGGGGAGGTGATCCGGGTGCAGCACATCCCGTTCCGGGCCGACTGGGAGAACGTCATCATCCCGGTAGTGGATTATGCGGCGGGACGCTCCGATGTCAGACGCGACAGTATCGCGCTCTGGGGGATCTCGCTTGGCGGCTACCTCGCGCCGCGGGGGGCTGCGTACGAGCCCCGGATCAGGGCCCTTGTGGCGGACGCGGGCATTTACGATATTGGTCAGAACCTGCTCGAAGGCATGAAGAGGGCCGGCGGACCTCCTGCGAACATGACGGAACGGGAACTGCAGGAATGGCTGAAGTCCGACCCCGCTTCATTCAACCGTGCGATACGGGAGAGGATGGCCGCAGATACCGGCACCCGCTGGATGAATGAACAGGGAATGTACGTCTTCAATGCCAGTTCGCCTGCACTCTTCTGGGCAGAATATATGGACATGACGATGAAGGGGTCGGCCGAGAAGATCCGCTGCCCAACGCTGGTGACCGCAGGTTCGGCCGACAGTTTCGACCCGGGTGCAGTGCAGGCAAAGGAGCTGTATGATCACCTCACCTGCGACAGGGAGCTGCTGATCTATTCCGATGAGTTCGGGGCCGGCTCCCACTGCCAGCTCGGGGCGTTTGCCCAGTCGTTTACCGGCAAGTTCGACTGGCTTGACACAAAGATGCAGAATCCAGGTAACCCGCCACAATGACGGTAAGATTATCCTGGCGGCGGTTCCGGGTAATCCGGTTGCATCCGGATTACTGCGGCATCGCACCGGGCACAGTAGTGTAACGAACGGGAACCCGCGTATATCTCCCTTTTTTTCCGGATCTCGCGGGATTATGGGAGCCTGTGGCGCATCAGGAGTTAATTCCCCGGGGGATAATTCAGACTGTCCCGGGGATACCTGATGAATCCTTCGGCCCTTCACAATACCATCCCCCACTATGGCAGATATCAAGGTATACTCAGCGAATCCCATGACCTGACCTGAAGTATTAATACAATGCATGCCCAGAATCACGAATGTACGCCCGTGAGTGAAACGCAGGGGAGGTGGGGGCAGGTTTGAATAGCATAATTTTTGACCTTGTCATCGTGATGCTCTTTATCTCCGGCATCAGCATGGCGGCCATCGGGCTCTATGCCCGCCGGTTCGTTGGCAGGGTTCCTGCTGCAACCCCCTTCATCCTCCTGATGTTCTGTGCGGCTGCCTGGTCCATCCTCTATGCCCTTGATATCCTGACACCAGTGCTCCCGCTCCGGGTCTTCTACCATAACCTCCGCTTCCTCTTTTTACCCTTCTTCTCGGTTCTTGAGCTCTGGCTTGTTGTTGCGTACGTGAACAGGCAGGACTGGATCCGCCGGGATTACGCGGTCGCCATCCTGATCGTACCGCTCATCGCGGCAATCCTTGCCATTACCAGCCCGTACCACACCCTCTTTCGGTACAATTTCTCTATCAATCTGACGACACCTGTTCCGGTCCTGCATTTCACCGAGAGTCTCTTCTACCAGGTTTATTTCATCTACTCCTTTGTCCTTCTGGCACTGGCGATCCTGCTGCTCATCATGGAAAGCCGGAGACAGGGCACGCTCCGGGAGATGCCAACCATCCTGCTGCTCATTGCCCTTGCATTCCCCACCATCGTCAATTATATCACCCAGATATACCAGATCCCGTTCCCGGGTATCAACCCGGCCCCGGCCCTCCTCTGGATTGCAGCAATCCTGTACCTGGTTGCCCTGTTCCGGTACCGGTTCCTTGACATCATCCCGATTGCACGCAGCCGGTTGATCGAGGCACTCAGCGGGCCGGTGCTTGTGCTCGACACGGACGGGCGTATTATCGATCTGAACCCGGCAGCGGGTTCGCTCTTCTCAGCGTTACCCGCAACGATTCAGGGCAGGGCAATCGGGGAGGTTGCCCCGGACTGGCCTGACCTTGCTACTCTTTGTAGTGAGGGGACTCCGCAGACAAGGAACCTCATCCGGAGTACGCCGGGAGGAGCCCGGTATTACATCGGTTCTGTCGAGCCTCTCACGAGTTCCGGTGACGTGACGGAGGGGCACCTGGTCTTCCTGCAGGACGTCACCGGGCTCCGGAATACCGAAGATGCACTCCGGCAGAAAACGGAAGAACTCGGCGAGCGTGTCAAGGAACTGCGTTGTCTTTACGAGATCGCCCGTATAATCGAGACAGAGCAGCCGGTGGATGAGCATCTCCAGAAATTTGCCGATATCATCCCCTCAGGATGGCGGTATCCCGACCTGACCTGCGCCCGGATACGGGTGGAAAACCGGGTATTCCAATCACGCAATTTCCGCGAAAGCAGCGATAAACTCGTCTGCCCGATCATGATCCACCAGACACCGGTCGGTGAGATCGAAGTCTATTATCTCGGGGATTCCGGTTCACCGCACCTGGGACCATTCCTGCCGGAAGAGTCCGATCTCATCAATGCCATCGCTGAACGGATCAGCAGGATGTACGAGCGGATACAGGTTGAACAGGCCCTGCGGGAGAGCGAGGAGAAGTACCGGATGATCATCGAGGAGATGCAGGACCTCTTCTACCGTACGGATATCAACGGAAAGATCACGATGCTCAGCCCCTCGGCCTTCACGATAGCGGGGTATTCACCGGAAGAGTTGATCGGCCAGGATGCCACGATCGTGTACGCCGATAAAAGTGAACGGGAAAAGCTCCTTGCCATCCTGAAGGAGAGGGGATCGGTGGATTCGTTCCCGCTGAAACTGAAGACGCGTGACGGATCGATCCGTTCCGTGACCACGAGCAGCCATTTCTACCGTGATGCAAACGGGAAGATTGCAGGAGTGGAAGGCGTGATCCATGATGTCACGGAGCTGCACCGTGCAGAGGAGGCGCTCCGGATGGCCAACAAGAAACTCAACCTGCTTTCAAGCGTTACCCGTCATGATATCCGCAACCAGCTCATGGCACTGATGGCCTTCCTTGAACTGAGCCAGGAGGCGATCAACAATCCGCAGGAACTGGAAGAGTTCTTGAAGAAGAACCAGAAGATCGCCAAAACCATATCGGACCAGATCACGTTCACGAAGGCATACGAGGACCTGGGCGTGAATGCTCCTGCCTGGCAGAATATCCGGAAGACGGTTGAGAACGCCGCGTCCGGCCTGCCGCTCAGGAGTACCCGCATCACGATAGAGACCGGGGACCTGGAGATCTTCGCCGACCCGCTCGTGGAGAAAGTCTTCTATAACCTTATTGATAACTCCCTCCGGTACGGGGGGGAGGCGATGAACAGCATCCGTGTCACATCCCATCCATCCGACCGGCAGCAGATCCTGGTCTTTGAGGACAACGGCCCGGGCATTTCGGACCGGGACAAGAACGTTATCTTCGATAAAGGATTCGGGAAGAACACCGGTCTTGGCCTGTACCTCTCCCGGGAGATCCTTGCCATCACCGGCATCACCATCAGCGAGACCGGGGAGCCCGGGAAAGGGGCACGATTCGAGATGACCGTCCCGGAGGGCGGGTTCCGGCTGGCCGGCACACCCTGATCCCCCGGGCAGGACAGACGGCAGACCGGTGCAGGCTTGAAGGCGAAATCCCCAGCCGTTGCCGTGGACAGCTTCTGCATTGAGGGGGAGAAACCTTCATCAGGATCGCATCGGAGTCAATGTACTGAAACAGTATCTGAGCGTATCCGGGGGTGCCATGGAGAGTAATCCGTCAGCCAGCCAGCAGGTAGCAGAATATGCAACAGCACTTGACCTCTGTTCCGAGCTGACCCGGATCCTTGATGAGGAGCTGGTGGAGGAACGCATCCTCGAGATCTGCACGATGCTCTTTGCCCCGTCGCAGGTGATATGCTGGGTCATGCAGGACGGTAACCTGAAGACCGTCCTTGCGCGTCCACCCTCACAGCACCCGCCGCCGCTCCCGGAAGACGCCGGGCTTCCGGGGATCCTGCCCGCCGGATTCACCCTCCGTATTCCTTCCGGGGACCAGACCATTGCCATCCTGCAGGTCAATGGCATTGTATTTCCGGAACACCGGGACCGGTACCTCTCCCTTGCCCTGGCGATTGCAGGTATCTGCGGCCTTGCGGTGTCCAATGCCAGGGTACACAGGAAACTTGAGGTTTCGCTGGATGATCTGAAAAAGGAGTACGCCCGGAGTTCGCAGCTCAGCAGGGACCTGGGATTGAAAGTCAGGGAGCTCAACTGCCTCTACGATATTGCCCGCCTGGTCGAGGTCTCTGCTACCACGGAAGATCTCCTGGCTTCGATAGCCCGGATCATGCCGGCATCATGGCAGTACCCTGACCAGACCTGCGCCCGGATCGAGGTCGATGGCAGGGCATATACCTCGCCCGGGTTCAGCGAGAGCAGGTTGGTTCAGGAATCACCGGTCGTTGTCCGGGGGATCCGGCACGGGAAGGTTGAGGTCTTCCTGGCCGGCGACCGGGACGGCCCGGTATTCCTGGACAGCGAGACCGCGCTCCTCTCTGCGGTTGCGGAGCGTATCGGGAGAGTGCTGGAACGCAAGGAGGCTGAAGAGGCACTGAGCACGCTCAACCGCGAACTGGAAGACCGGGTCCTGCAGCGCACCGCAGAGCTGAATGCCGAGATCGTACAGCGGAAGGCCGCGGAGGAGTCTGTCCGTGCCTCGCTGCACGAAAAGGAGATCCTGCTCCGGGAACTCCACCACCGGGTGAAGAACAACCTCCAGCTCATTATGAGCATCCTCTCGATCCAGGCCCGCAAGGTCGCTGATCCCGCCCTGCAGCTGGCGCTCTCGGAGAGCAGGAACCGGATCCGGACCATATCCGCGATCCACGAGAAACTCTGGACGGCACAGGACCTCACCCGGATCGACCTTGCCCCGCTTGTCCGGCAGATCCCGTCAAACCTCCTCTCGCTGTACCGGATCCCGCAGGGAACGATATCGGTCACGATGGAGATCGCTCCGGTCAGGACCGATATCAACACCGCGATTCCCCTTGCCATCATCCTCAACGAGCTCTTCTCCAACGCCCTCAAGCATGCGTTCCCCGAAGGCAGGCACGGGGCTGTCGTGCTGGATATTCACGCTAAGGGGGAGACTCTTGTGGTCCGGTTTTCCGATGACGGGATCGGCATGCCGGGGGAGTTCGACTGGGAGAACGCGGACTCCGTAGGGCTCATCCTGATCACCAGCCTCGTCCAGCAGCTGCAGGGGGCGATGGAACGCGAGCCGGGGACCGGGACCTGCTTCCGGATCCGGCTCCCGCTGCATTCCATGGACGGGGGTACGCTCCGGGGAACATTCAACCAGGTACCGGAATAGCCGGCGAATGTGATTATCAGGTCTGCCGGGATTCATCCAGGATACGGTACCCTTAAATAGGAACGCAGGACATTCCACCGTATGGCAGATCCAGAATCCTCGGGGCAGGGTGCCGGAGGGAGGGCCGGTCCTTCGCCACGGCTTGCAGATATGGAACAGGCCCTCCTTTCCGTTGACCGGGTGAAGGCAGGAAGGATCGTGAAAGAGTCCTGTTCGGCCAGCTCTCCGTTTACCTGTCTTGAGACGCTGGTTGTCCCCGCACTTGAAGAGATTGGAAGGCGCTGGGAGAACGGAGATGTGGCGCTCTCTCAGGTTTACATGAGCGGGAGGATCTGCGAGGAGATCGTGGACGCAATGCTTCCCCCTGGTGACCCCCGCCGCGTTGATCAGCCAAAGATGGCGATCGCCGTGCTGGAGGACCATCACGGCCTGGGAAAACGGATCGTGATATCGGTGCTCCGGGCCGGGGGATACGAGGTCACCGATTACGGGCTTGGCATCTCGGCTGACGATCTTGCGAAGAAAGCGATCAGCGACAATGTCCGGATCCTCCTCATCTCCTCGCTCATGCTTCCGGCAGCTCTTCATGCAAAAGACGCTATTGCCCAGATACGAAAGGTCCGGCCGGATACCCGTGTCATCGTCGGCGGGGCACCGTTCAATTTTGACACGAACCTCTGGAAGGAGGTCGGGGCTGACGCCATGGGAAAGACCGCGTCCGATACCCTGGCTCTCGTCCGCGGGATGGCTGCGGAGGTGCAGCCATGACTGATTCCATGACACCGCTTGAACGCACCCTGACGGCAATAGGCCAGAAAGAACCGGACCGGGTCCCGCTCTTTCTCCTGACAACAATGCACGGGGCAAAAGAGCTCAACATGTCCATCCGGGAATACTTTTCGAAAGCCGAGCATGTGGTGCGGGGCCAGGAGATACTGCAGAAAAAATACGAGAGCGACTGCTATTACGGGTTCTTCTATGCCTCTGCCGAGGTCGAGGCGTGGGGGGGCGATGTCGTCTACATCGGCGATGGTCCGCCCAATGCCGGCCGTCCCATCATCACCTCCCCCCATGATATCCCTTCCATCGATGTACCGGAGGTCGCGTCCTGTAAAAACCTGGAAAAGATCACCGGATGCCTCAAGGGACTCGCAGAGAAGTCCGCGGGAACGATCCCCATTGTCGGGGTCGTCATGTCCCCGTTCTCGGTCCCGGTAATGCAGATGGGTTTTGAGCAGTACCTGGACCTGATGCAATATGAACCGGACCTCTTCTGGCAGCTGATGAAGAAGAACCAGCAGTTCTGTGCCGACTGGGCAAATACCCAGCTTGAGGCGGGTGCCAATGCCATCTGTTACTTCGATCCGGTCTCTTCGCCCACCTGCATACCCCCCGATCTCTACCGGAAAACCGGGATGGTTGTTGCAAAGGAGACCATTGCCCGGATCAAAGGCCCGACCGCAACACATCTGGCATCCGGCCGCTCGATGGCGATTATTGACGATCTTGCAACGACCGGTACCGCAATCGTCGGTACCAGTGCCCTTGAGGATATCGGAGAAGTAAAAAAGGCCTGTAACCGGAGGCTTACCGTGCTCGGCAACCTCAATGCAATCGAGATGCGCCGCTGGACCCCGGCAATCGCGGAGGCGAAGGTGAAAGAGACTATTGCCAGGGCCGGCCCGGGCGGTGGCTTCATCCTCTCGGACAACCACGGGGAGATCCCGTGGCAGGTGCCGGACAGTGTGCTCCTTGCGATTGGAAGGGCTGTGAAGAAGTACGGGACATACCCGCTGGACACGAAGTAAATGGAAGGGCAGTTCGTCATCCTCTGCTGCGAGAATATCCGGCCTGAAGTGGATGCTGTCCTGGCATCGGGTGAGATGCCCCGGGCGGCGGCGGAGTCGTTTCCCTTTCACTGTGGCCATGTCCGTTCGGTATGGGCAACGGTTAAGGACCAGGCAGACCGCCTGGCTGCCGGCGGGAACGCGATCTGCCTCTTCGGCTGCGGGTGTGCCAACACGCTCGATATTCCCCCTGCTGCGGCGGGTTCATCCTCGATCGTGCTGGTCGACTCGGGAGCCCCGCTCTTTCTTTCGGCAACGCTCGTCAACGACTTCGGGCGCCGGGGGGAATACCTGATCCTCCCCGGGTGGCTTTTACGGTGGAAGCAGAACGCGGCGAGCGACAAGCTCGATCGCACCACGGCACGCGAGATGTTCAGGGAGTCTCTTTCGGGGGTTGTGCTCCTCGATACGGGGGTCCGCACCGGTCTTGATCCGGTGCTTGCAGAGTTCTCGGATTTTGTCGGCCTCCCGGCCCGGACCCTCCCCGTAGGTCTTGAACATCTGCGCTTCCGCATCAGTGCAGCTTACCATTCATGGCAGTGCAGGCGGGATATGGCAGCATGCCAGGCACTGGTCAGCGCAGCACAGAAACGCGTCGCCGATTATTCGATGGTCGCTGACCTGACCGCCCGGATCATCGGGGTCAATGACGAGCGGACCGTCATCCTCCGTATGCTTGACCTGCTTGTGCTCCTCACGTCGCCAAAGCGGGCCGGGTTTCTCCCACTCCAGGACGGGGTGGCTGATGATGTTATCAGTATCCCGCCCGGTGCGTACACGACCACGGAGCATTTCCGGAAAGACTTTGACCCTGACACCCTGTACATGCGAACGGATGGCGGGGGCAGTTACCGTTTTCACGTCAGGTACGATGAGGATCTGATCGGGATCCTCGCGGTGGACGAGGTCACTATTCCGGAAGCACTCGACGAGTACATCAACCTCACCCATTTCATCAGCCAGATCGCCGGCCTTTCCATCACCATTGCCCGTGCCCATCAGGAACTTGAACGGATAATATCCGAGCGTAACGATGAGATTGCCTGGCGGAAGAAGGCAGAACAGGAGCTCAGCCTGCACAGCCAGATCCTCCTCAATATGGCAGAGGGTGTCGCCCTGATCCGTACCGAAGACGGGTCCATTGCGTTCACGAATACCCGGTTCAACGAGATGTTCGGGTATGCAAAGGGCGAGCTCATCGGGCAGAATATCGCAATGCTCAATGCCGCAGATACGCGATCCCCAGAAGATATCGCCAGTTCTATCGAGGAGGAACTCGGCGAGCGGGGTGTCTGGACCGGTGAGATTAAAAATATCAGGAAGGACCGGTCCGAGTTCTGGTGCCACGCCATCGTCTCAACCTACAACCACCCGGCGTTTGGGAAGGTCTGGATAACCGTCCACGAGGATATCACGGAACAGAAACTGGTACAGGCTGCGCTTGCCGGCTCCGAGCAGCGGTACCGCCAGCTTTACGAGGGGATGCGGGACGCATTTGTCAGCTTCGACCTTGACGGCCGGATCACCGGGTTCAATACCGCATTCGAGAAGATTATCGGGTACACCTCGGACGAGCTGTATGCCCTCACCACCCGCGATCTGACACCGCATCGCTGGCAGGAAGATGAAGATACAATCCTCCATGACCAGGTGCTTCACCGGGGATACTCCGATATCTACGAGAAGGAGTTATGCCGCAGGGATAAGACGACCTTCCCGGTGGAACTGCGAACCAGCCTGATCCGCGGGGATGACGGGACGCCGCAGGGAATGTGGGCGATTGTGCGGGACATCAGCCAGCGTAAGGCTGCGGAACGGGCGCTTGCCGAGAGCGAGGAACGGTACCGTACTATCATCGAGAACATCCAGGATGTATTCTTCCGTGTCAGTGCGGATAACCGGATAGAGATGGCGAGCCCTTCAGCAACAAAGATGTTCGGATATGCATCGGCAGCAGATATGATCGGAAAGCCGGTGACTGTGCTCTGGAAAGACCCTTCACGCCGGACAGAATTCCTCGATACCATGCGAAACGGAAACGGGTCCGTTGAGGACTGGGAAGCAGAATTCGTGCGATCCGACGGCACACCGTTCTGGGTCTCGATCAGTGCCCACCTGCATACCGGCAGCGACGGACAGTATGGGGGGACGGAGGGGATCATCCGGGATATATCCGAGCGTAAAAAACTGGATGAGGCACTGAAAAGCACCCTGAAAAAACTCAACATGCTCTCCTCCATCACCCGCCACGATATCCTCAACCAGGTCATGGGTCTCCGGGCTTTCCTCGAACTCTCGAAGGAAGACCTGAAGGGGACAAAGTTCGAGACCTTCATCAACAAGGAGGACCAGGCTGCGGAAGCCATCCAGCGACAGATCGAGTTCACGAAATACTACCAGGACATCGGGGTCAACGAACCCCGGTGGCAGGAGCTCGGGCCGGTTATCCATGAAGCGCTTGCCCAGCTCAAACCACAGGGAATCGATGCCCGGGTCGATGTCGGGAGCGCCGAGGTCTTTGCAGACCCCCTGATCGTCAAGGTGTTCTTCAACCTGATGGAGAACTCCCTGCGGCACGGGGAGCATGTGACGAAGATCTCGTTCACCGCTATCGAGCGGGATTCCGGCCTCCTCATCACCTACCAGGACGATGGGGCCGGCATCACGGGGGCCGACAAGAAGCGGCTCTTCCAGAAAGGCTTCGGCAAACACACGGGCCTGGGCCTCTTCCTCTCCCGGGAGATCCTTGCCATCACCGGGATAACCATTTCCGAGAACGGCGTGCCGGGGACCGGCGTGCTGTTCGAACTGATGGTGCCTCCCGGGGGGTACCGCCTGTCCCGGCAATGACCCATCGTTCCGGGCCCGGCAGATCACGGCCCGGGAGGGGAGAACGCCGTCCCTTCATCACCCGTTTCACCGGTAGGGAGGGGACCTTCAGCAGGGTTAACCGCACGAGACGCATGCCGGGTGAGGTATGCGTTACTTCCCGGCCGGGGTCATGACCCGGTATGCATCTTTCGGTACGAAGAGCTCGAACCGTGCGCCTTTCCCCGGGGTCCCATTCTCCCGTATCGTTATCCCGGTGATGGAGAGGATCTCGCGTACCAGAAAGAGGCCGAGGCCGGTATTCTTCCCATATCCCTGCCGGAATATCTTCTCCTTCTCCTTTGCCGGGATTCCTGTTCCGTTGTCCTCTACAACCACCACGAGCCCGTCGGGTTGTCTCTCGCAGCCGATGGTGATGGCAGTGACATCTCCCCCGTGCATGACGGAGTTCTCGAACAGGTTCAGAAATACCCGCTCGAGGAGCGGGTCCGCAAAGACCTCGATCCTCCTGCAGGAGTCTCCGATGGTCACCGGGATACTCACCGGGATCCCGGCAATTACCTCTGCCAGGGGCAGCCACGCAGGGGCGTTCATCCCCAGCTCCTGGTACATCCGGGTGAACTCGATCTGGTTACTGATCGTTGTTGCTATCGCCTGGATTTTATCCAGGTATTCCGTGATGGCCGGGTCGGTCCGCTTCCGATAGGAGACCTCAACAAAACCGATGAGTGCAGTGAGCTGGTTACGGATATCGTGCCGGGTGATGCTGTTGAGGAGGCCCAGCTTCCGGTTCGCTTCGGCAAGGGCGGACTGGGCCTGTTTCTGTTCCGAGATATCCCGGATGACCCCGTCGAAATAAGCGATCTTGCCGTCACGGCCGGGCACTGCTACTGCCGAGATGGTCCCCCAGAACAGGTCTCCATTCTTCTTTTTGAGCTGGACTTCAAAGCCGGTGACTGCTCCCTCGCGCTCGAGCCGCTGGCTGAGGCTCTTCCTGACGCGGGGATCAGCATAGAGTGCTGACACAGGGACACGCATGAGTTCGTCGACAGAGTCATACCCGTGGATCTGGGCGATGACCGGGTTTGCCATGACGATCCGGCCCGAGACACCGGGAGTTGTGCGGAAGATCCCAAGCGGCAGGTTCTGCATGAAGGTGTCGAGCTGCCGGTGCTGCTCTTCGATCTGGGCCTCCATCTTCATCCGGTCGGTGATATCCCGGACAAAGGCAAAGGAGTACTCGCTACCTTCCTTCCGAACATAGACCGCAACGATCTCGACATCGATGATACGCCCGTCTTTGCACCGGTGCCGGGTGATGATGAACTGGGTCTTGCGCTGCCGGAGGTCGGCAACCGACATCTCCCAGACGTTCGGGGGGAAGTCCGGGTCCAGCTCGAATATCTTCATGCCCAGCAGTTCCTCCCGGGTGTACCCGGTGATCCGGCAGGCAGAGTCGTTGACGTACAGGATGCGGCCGGTGAAGTCCATCCAGAAGACCTCATCGAATGCCCGGTCGACCGAGATCTTCAGCAGCTGCAGCTCATCCTCGGCCTGCTTTGTCTCGGTTATATCAAGCACGACAATGATCCAGGACTCCTCCGGTTTATCCTTGTCGAGAGGCGTCCCGCTGATGAGGATGTTCCGGACCGTGCCGTCCTTGTGAACCCAGCGGGTCCCGACCGCGTTCAGGCCGTATTTTTCATCACGGCGGTACCGCTCGTTCCCGACATGTTCATAATCCTCCTGTGATGGATACAAAAACCGGGAGTTCCTCCCGATAAGCTCCTCCGGGGCGTACCCGCTCATCTCACAGAACTTCTCGTTCACCCGGAGCAGGACGCGATCCCTGACCACACCGATCCCAACCGGTGCAAGCCGGAATATCCCGTCAAGGGTTGCCTCGCTCTCTCTTAATGCATCCTCGGTCTTCCTCCGGGCCGAGATGTCCATCATGACGCCACGGAGGCCGACCGGCTTCCTGTTGCGGAGAATCGGGGATGAATAGATAAGGACCGGGAACCGCGTGCCATCGGGCCGGACCGCCATGTATTCATGATCCTCATAGGACTCGCCCCGGAAGACCTTCTCAAGGTTCATCCGGATACGCCCGTGGTCTTCTGCAGCGATGAGGCTGAGACTGTTGATCCCCTTTGCAATATCCTCCCCGGTAATACCAAAGGCTGCAAGGGCATGGCGGTTGGCATAGGTCACCAGGAACTGCAGATCAAGTTCGAAGATGATCTGGGGCAGCAGCTCGGCGAGCTCGCGGTACTTCTCCTCGCTCTCGCGGATCCGCTGCCCCGACTGCGCCAGGGCATCGTACTGGGCTTTGAGCTCCTGCTGGGATGCCCTCATCTGTTCGTAAGCGGCCCGGAGCTCCTCCTGGGCCCGGTGACGGTCGGTGACATCCATGGCGATATGAATGACCTTCTCGAGTGTCCCGTCCGGGGCAAAAACCGGCGTGCAGCTCACATTATAGTACCCCCCGAGGGATTCAATGACGGACTCGGTTGCGGTGGCGACAGCACCATGCCGGATCTGTTCGAACGGACATCCCTTGGGTGGGCCGGTTGCTCCCGGTGCATGGAAGATTTCATAACACTGTTTCCCTTTCAGGGCAGAAAGGGACATCCCGGTTGCCCTGATGGTGGCATCGTTGGCGTCAATGATGTGGTTCTCGGCATCGAGGACGATCGCCGGGTGGCCGATCGACCGGAAGATCGCCTCCCAGTCCTTCCGGGTATGGCTCACATCCTCCTCGGCCTTGCGCAGGCTGGTGATGTCGCGGATCGACTCGATCGCCCCGACGATCTCCCCCTGGCGGTTGTAGAGCGGGCTTGCCTTGCCCATGAGGATTCGGGGCTGCCCTTTCGGCCGGGGGAGCGAGGTCTCGGCGATGAGGGTATTCTTCTCGTGGAGAATGTGGGCGTAATTTTTTGCAATTTCTTCATCCGATTCAAAGATGAGGTCGATGAGGATCTTGCGCCGCGTCCCATAGAAGGGGATTGCGTACTCGAGGTTGCCTTTCCCGAGCATACCGGCAGCAGGGACACCGGTCATCTCCTCGATTGCCCGGTTCCACGATATGACACTGCCGGAACGATCGATGGCAAAGGTTGCATCCGGGAGGAAATTGATGATGTCATTGAGTCGCTGTTCTGAATCCTTCAGATCACTCTGTGCCTGCCGGCGCTCAACGGCGATCCGTATCTTGTGGGCAAGCTCGGCATACTGGGACGTGGGATCGCCCCCCTTCTGGAGATAGAAGTCGGCTCCCTCATTGATTGCCGCGATGACGATCTCCTCCCGGCCCCGGCCGGTAAAGAGGATGAACGGGACGTTTTCAGCCCGTTTTCTGACCCTGCGTAAAAACTCGATCCCATCGATCTCCGGCATCTGGTAATCCGAGACGATGGCATCGTACATGCTGAACCGTGGTGATGCCAGTGCATCTGCGGCGGACGTCTCCGTTTCTACCGTAAACCCGCCCGCCTGTTCCAGGAAGAGCTTCCCCAGTTCGCAGAGCTCGGACTCGTCATCAACATAGAGAACGGTTATCATGTCATGTACCGGTGTATGCCAATGATACCTCCAAAATATAAAAAACCGCAGGTGCTTCCTGACGCCGTGCGTGCCCCGGCGATGGGGGACCGGGCCGCGTTCCGTGTTTCGGGCAGCCATGATCTCCAGGCTCCGGAACCGTGCCGGCCGGGTGCACCTTTTTTATTTTCACGGTACGCAGTATGATTATGGATCTTAAAGGAAGCAAGACCGAAAAGAACCTCCTTGCCGCATTTGCCGGCGAGTCGCAGGCCCGCAACCGGTACACCTTCTTTGCATCCGTTGCAAAGAAGGAGGGCTACGAACAGATATCGGCAATCTTTCTGCAGACCGCCGAAGAAGAGAAGGAGCATGGAAAGCTCTTCTTCAAACTGTTGCAGGGCGGGGAGGTGACCATCACTGCCGGCTATCCGGCGGGCATGATCGGCACAACTGCCGAGAACCTGAAAGCTGCTGCTGACGGCGAGAAGATGGAGTGGGGAAAACTCTATCCGGACTTTGCAAAGACCGCTGAAAAAGAGGGTTTCAAAGAGATCGCCCACCGGTTCAAGGAGGTTGCCGAGGTCGAGGAGGTACATGAGGCACGGTACCGGAAACTGTACGAGAACGTGAAGAAGGGCAGGGTCTTCAAGTCATCGGCAGTCACGAAATGGCACTGCCGCAACTGCGGGTACGTCCACGAAGGAAAGAACGCACCGGCCAAGTGCCCGGCCTGCGATCACCCCCAGGCATACTTCGAGCTGTATGCCGAGAACTACTGAATCCCTTTTTTTTATCCGCGGGTGCAGTCAGGCGGACCGTCCGGGACTTACACACGGGTTGCGCTTCGTGAAAGTGCGTCCATACCTTTTGGCAACAGTTCAGTAAAAATTTCCGGCAGGTCAGCCCCGCCACCGCCGCGTTGCTTCCCGGACCGTCATCCGCACGTTCCCGGGCTCTCTTTCAGACAGACGGGTCATCGTGGTTGATGATCCGCGATACCGCGAGGAACCGGGTGAGATCGCCGGTCTCCTGCATCACCGGATCCACCCGAGCCGGGCCCACCGCTCGTAATCGTCAGGACGGAAGTTTCGGTTCTCAATAACCAGGTCCTTAAAAAATTCCCGGTTCTCTGCAATCTCCGCGTCCTGTACCGGATCGGAATACCCGTTTGCGATCGCGCCCGCCAGCTTCCGGCCAAATTCCCGTGCATCCTCGTGCCGGGAGTCAACCGCTCCTGCATCGCCACCGGTTGCCACACTGATGCCCCCGACCGAGACTACCGCGAGATAATTGAGGACGTGGTTCATGTAGGTGACGACCTCATCCCCGCCGGACGTATGGGTGCTCGCGACCGAGCACCCGTATTTGCCGGCCAGCACCTGGTAATGGATCGCGTCGGCAAGCCGGTCAAAGAAGACCTTCATCTGGCCTGACACATTGTCGATATACACGGGCGAGGCGAAGACGATCCCGTCGGCTTCCTTCATCCGTTCGACAAGGACCGGCATATCGTCCTCGAAGACGCAGATCCCATTGAACGAGCACCCTTCGCACGCAGTGCAGGGGGTGATCCGGAGATCGCACAGGTCGACGATCTCCGTTTCTGCGCCGGCATCCCCGGCTCCTTCGAGTACGTGCTGCACAAGCTGGCGGGTCGTGCTCCGGATGGTCCGGGGGCTCCCGTGAATGGCAAGGATCTTCATGGTCTTCCTGTACCCGGGTTGGCCGGCAGTGTTTATTATCGTGAGGGAGGTCTCCTGCCGGCAGCGGGTCGTCTGCCACCAGCCGGATTATTTCCTGAGGAGCCGTTCGGCCTGGTCGCCGACAAATGCCCCAGCGATCAGGATGATGACAAAGAGGACGATGACGAGGATGATGCCAAACGCCCCGAGGAAATCAAAACTCAGGCTTGTGCTCCCGGGGATCAGGTAATACGATGCAAGGACGGAGACGATCCCGACAACGGTACCTATTGCGGCCCCGCGCCAGAGGATGCTGGTATAATCTTCCTTCCCCGCGTGGAAGTAGCCGAATGCGATCCCGATAAAAAATGTCACCAGTTCGAACAACATGAGGGGTCTCTTTGGGATAGTATCTCACCCGAGGGCACAAAAGATTTCCGGAGGGTCCCGGCCGGAGGGATCATCGCGAAGCCCGGGTTATCCTGATCATCTCCACCCCGTTCCGCCAGAGGTCGTAGGAGACACGCTCGGGGTCCGCACAAAGTCCTACCTGCCGTACCTGGCAGAGAAGATCCTGGAAATACCCTGCCTGCAGGCAGTTCGTGTTGATGAGCGGGTAGATCCGCACCTCTCCGGCCACCCGCGCCATCTCCCGGATCGACTGGAGGTGGAAGGCAGGCCCGAGCGAATCGTAGAGGAAGAGGAAGTGGGAGCAGAGGCAGAGGTCGAACGCCTGGTCATCAAAAGGGAGCGAGGGGAGGCTCGCGTCCACGTACCTTCCGTCGGTTCTTCCGGCTTTGAAATCAGCGAGGAACTCTTGCATCGCACCCATCCGCACCTGCTCGAGTTCGTCGGGAGACCGGATCGTCTTCCAGACAAAATTCCCCATGTTCTCCCGTACCTGCTGCATCACTTCAGGGCGGGCAAGCTCTATCGCATTCCTGATCTCGTCATGCGTGAACCGGTAAAGCGGATCGCATGACACCACGCGGCGACCCAGACGGTGCATCCTCGCATTGAATCCTGCCGGACCATCCCCGCATCCGAGAATTGCTGACCGTAGGTCCGCATCGTCAAGGTTGAACATCGCCACGTACTCCTCAAACGACCGGCCCCACGGCACAATGGATCTCAGGACAAATGACATGTCTGTTTGGAATATTCAGAGCCATGGGTAAATAGGGATATGGGATGCCGGGTGCCTGTTGGTGAGCACAAAAAAAGAGACTGCCTGAAGATCACGGGTCTTTCTGTACAGGGACCACAGCGATCATACCAAGGACAATCAGTGTAAAGCCGGCTGATACGAATGTGCCGATTACGGAGAGCGCGGGGTTTGTAACAAACAACATCTCCCGGAGCGGGTAGACCATGAACGCGAGAGCGAAGAGAAGTGCGCCGAGTGCGATCCGCCAGTCAGCAGCGAATGCGTGATCAATGGCTGTGGCCATGAGACAGCCGCAGGCAATGAAATAACTCAGGGTTACGAGCGAGGATGCGCTGATCCCTGTCACCAGTATGAGATAAACCGGGATCAGAACGGCAACCACGATGATCGCCAGTGAGAGGTACGCGATGGCCGGTCGCTTCTCAAAGCCCTTCAGAAGCGCATATGCAAGCAGGAGCAGGGAACCGATCATCCCTGCATCGATGAACCCGGGAAATACCTGTTCTCGCTGCCCGAGAAGAACAAGGGCATACCAGGCAATATTGGAAAAACCCCACAGGAGTACTGCCGCCGCTGCATACATCAGCCAGGCATTCCCGGCTGCCCGCCTCCAGAGATACAGGAGCGCCAGCCCTGCAGTTACTGCAGCGGCGATCTGGAGATAATTACTAAGCGCCAGAAAGACCGGGCCTGGGAGGACCAGGATCAACAGCGCTAGCAGAATGGCAGCCGCAAGAAGCGCCTGAAAGAAGAGTGCAGCAGCACGGATAAGAGATGATTCCGGCGCATTGACTGGCAGATCTGGTTGTTCAATCATGCACGGCTTATTCCCGTTAATTTTTTAAAAAGGTTATGAGATTGATTCACCATATTGGCCATATCCGGCAGAGGGCCGGCTACGCCAGGGCAATGAAAAGGGGGGGCGGTTCCCGTTCACGTAACCGTGACGGACTTTGTCACCGATGCGGTTGTGTTATCGGAACTCCGGGTTACGGTAAGGGTGACAGAAAATGTTCCCAGGTTTGGGAACTTATGGGTAATTGTCCGGCCGGTCTTTGGCTGTGACGCATCGCCATCACCAAAATCCCATGACCATGCGGTCGGGGCGCCTGCTGAAGTATCAGTGAACTGGACGTTTCGCGACCCACGGTTGAGATACGTAAAGTCCGCGCTAAGCGGTCCGACTGGCGGAGCGGTTGTGGTAACCGTTGCAGTCGGGGTCGGTGTGGCGGTTGCGGTTGGTGTGACAGTCCCGGTTGCTGTTGGGGTTGCCGTACTCGTTCCATTCGCAGTGGGTGTTGCCGTGACAGTTGCCGTAACCGTTGCAGTTGGCGTTGCGGTCGCAGTACCAGTCCCGGTCGCAGCCGGTCCTTCGATGACCGTCTCCCCCGCGATCAGGACACCGGAGTTCACATCAACGATCCGGACCGCAACGCGGCCGGGCGGGAGCGAGACTACCGAACCGCCGGCAGGGGGATGGTCCACGGCATACGCACCGCTGCCACTGTAAAAGAGATAGATTTTGTCGCCGGGCCGGAAGACCGTCAGCGATGAGACCGGTTCGGCCCGGAAACTGCCTGCCGATGTTTCCAGGTAAAACGCAGCACGGTAGGACGCAGCACCGGATGTGTTGAAGTATACCGGATCACCGCCCCGGTTGAAGACCGTGACAACGGTCTTGCCATCGATCACCTCGGTACCGAACCGGGGGACTACGTATGCGGTCTTCTCCATCGGCACGATCATGCCGAGCACCAGCACGCCGACAATACCGGCAACGACAACGACAAGACCGAGCATCAGGGTCTCGTCAATGAGTTCGCTCAGGGCTTCCTCGCCGTTCACTCAGGACTCCTTATCTCTCCCATGAACACGGCACTATTTAAAGATGCCGCCGTCAGGGGATTCACGGCAGGGTGATGAAGACCTGCCGCCACGGGTGTTTCCCGATGACCCGGGTCCGGTGACCCTGCCCGGTCATGTCCTCGGCAAGGAGCACATCGCCTTTTTTCAGGACTCGCCGCTCACCGCTCCCCACTTCGATCTCCGCCTCTCCGGCAATCATGACAACGTACTCCCGGCAGACCACATTGTGCCACTGGTATTCCCAGCTCGGCGGGATCTCGCGGAAGAATACCGCCTTTGCCGGTTCGGGGAGTGTGAAGAGGCCGAAGTCCTCCCTTGACTCAAACGGCGCCTCGACATCCTCGAAATGCGAACGGTCGTCGGTCCCGGTATAGAGCCGTATTATCTTCATGGATCGTCCTGAAGCGTTGGTGTGCCGTTTTGAGGGAAAAATCAATCCTTTTGTTTTTAGGCCGGCAGCGGGGTGCCGAGGGGCACCGCCACCACATACACCCGATCCCGCATGCCCTCCGGGAAGTAATGCGCATCGAACCACATTGCGTCGAACTCGCCATAGTTGAAGTACGTGATTCCATCAACCCGGTCGTCATGGCAGTCCACGGAATCGGCAAAGATGATCACATCGTCCCAGACATTCTCCGTCCCCCGGGTGTCGTATCCCGTCACAACCACCCAGTGGCCGCCCCAGTCCATCCACTCGACCATGGTCGGGATTCCCTGTTCCAGGTTCCTCATGAGCATATCCCGCGATCCCCCGGTCTTCCATGTCGCATTCCAGCCATTCTTCCCGAACCACCGGACAACCTGTTCCGGGTTGATCCCCGTCTTCTCCGTCACGCCCGGGTTCATCTGGTGCGCGATCAGGTCCTCCTGCTCAAGGGTGTCGGGCTGCGGCTGCCCATAGTACGCCATGACCGTCATCGCTGCCACCGCCCCGCAGCTGTAGTTGGTCATCTGCTGCCGGTAAGCCGTAAGCGGGATGACCGTAAGGTGATCGTTTGTCCGCAGATTGTCAAAATGGATACCCGTATAGTACCGGGGTTCAGGGAATATGGTGTCAAGGCTGTATTGTACCGTCCCATCCGCAGGCACCGCAGGTTCTCCGCCGGCTGAGGCATGGATAAGTGCCGGGCTGGTAAATACAATCGCGGCAGCGAGGACCACGACAATACCAAATATTGCGGCGATGGTGATGAGGACAGCAGTACGCATACGTCGATCGTACTAGTGATCGCAGCCAAATAATATGAAGGATTGGAAAAACGCCCGTTCAACAATGCAGGGAGGGGTGGTTACTTTAATTCAGCCAGCATATACTTATTCACACCCCGGCTCCACAGTTTCTCCTTTTGGGTTGCCGCGAACCGGGATCCTTTGCACGAGGTAAAAAAATGGACGCAATATCTTTTGAGACTCCCCGGGCCTTCATCCCCGACCCGGTCCACATCAGTATTCTTGAAACGGTCAGCGAGAAACAGGGATGCGCCATCGGCCACGTGGTCCAGCAGCTCCTTGCGCACTATGGCGAGAGCAGTATCCGCTCCGCGGTGCGGACCCTTCTCTCAAACGGCAGCCTCGACGGGGGAAAGTCCCCTTCTGCCATCACCCTCCGGCTGACATCAAAAGGCCGGATCCTGCTCCAGAAAGCGACAGCGGCAAACTAACCACACCTTTTTTATATCCCCAAAAGAAGGGGCAGGATGTCTGTTCAGGGCTGTTCTGAGGATTACCCGGTTATGATGATCCATGCGTCCCGGCACGGGCAGTGATATCCCGTTCCGTTACGATAATCCGCTCCTTGTCGCCGATCCGCGCGTAACGCATGTTGACCTCGGTCATGAAGAGAGTCCCGTCTTTCCGGCGGGACCTCCAGTGGAACAACCGGGGACCATCCCGGATGCACCGCCGGATCCATGCGACAGCATCTTCCTGCGTATACGGGGGCACGCCCTCGCTGAAATCGCCTACATCCATGGATAATAACTCATCGCGGGAATACCCGTACATCCGGGTACAGGTCTGGTTGACATCGACGATCCTGCCGGTCTGCGCGTCATGGATGAATATTGCATCGTTGACGGAGTCAAAGATTGCAGCGAAGTAATCCTTTTCCTGCGACAACGCATCCCGGAACCGCTCTTCACTCTCGCGCAGTGCCCGCCCGGCCAGCATGTGAGGGGTAATATCCTCGGTCAGCGAACCGAACCGGAACCCGCCCGCTGTCCGGATAGGAAAGATGTTCTGACGCACTACCACCCGCGAACCGTCAATCCGTACCAGTTCGACCTCCTGCGGGATCGGGAACGTCGCCATTCCCGTGCGCAGGCATTCAGCGGTCTTCTCCTGCAGCATAGCGCGGTGTCCCTCAGATCGTTTCTCCGCAGCCATCAGATCCATCTGGATGTCCCACGAGTACCGCCCCAGGGCCCTTGTGGCAGGGATGCCGGTCAGTTTTTCTGCAGCCGGGTTCCACTCGATGATGGTCCCGTCACTGTCAGTGATCGTTGCGGCTTCCGTCATCTGGGTGAAGAACGTCCGGAGCCGCTCCTCGCTCTCCCGGAGGGCATCCTCGACCCGCTTCTGTTCAGTGATATCTTCGTACGTCCCGAGGACCCCGATGATCTCTCCTTCCCGGTTGCGCAGCGGCACCTTGGTGGTCCGCAACCATGCGTGTGAGCCATCCGGCTTGATCTGCGGCTCTTCAAAGTTCAGCTTGGACTCACCGGTCTCCATGACGTACCGGTCATCAGCCCGGTACTGGTCCGCGAGATCGCGGGAAGCCGTTGAATAGTCGTCCTTTCCCACAAGGGCAGCCGGATCGGCATAACCGGTGTCACTGGCAAGAGGTTGGTTACAGCCGAGAAATACGGAGTTTCTGTCTTTCCAGAAAACCCGCTGCGGGATCGTATCAAGGACCAGCTGGAGCATCTGGCGCGAGCGGAACAGTTCATCTTCGGCTTCCCTGCGCCTGATGGCCTGGAGGATTTTATGGGACAACTCGGCAAACTGGGCCTGGGGGGCACCGCCTTTCTGGATATAAAAGTCGACACCATGATTGATCGCTTCAATCACAACGGCCTCCCTTCCACGCCCGGTGAACAGGATAAACGGGAGGTCCCCGTACCGGGAACGGACCTCGACTAAAAAGTCAAGCCCGTCCCGGTCAGCCATATGGTAATCGGATATGACCGCATGGACTGGTGTTTTTTTCAGGATAGCAAGACCATCCTCTGCGGATTCTGCCGTTGTGACGTGAAACTCGCCGGCCTCCTCAAGATAGAGTTTCCCCAGTTCCAGGAGGACGGGCTCATCATCGACATACAGCAGGGAGTACATTCCCATTACATTGATGAGGAGGGGCAATAATGGTTGTTATATATCCGGTTTTTTTGCCAGCGGAAAATCAGAACCGGGCTCCACTCAATGCCAGCCAGGTCAACCCCAGGATGACGAGCCCGATGACTGCAGCCATGATCCAGAAGTACGGGATACGCTTCCCCCCGGCCTTCTCCGCCCTGCTGCCCCGGGACTCTGCAGCAACTCCTCCCGTTGCACTCACGCCACCGCTCCTTCCATAGCTCATGCCAACCGTTGGCCGGGGCTTCCGGTTCCAGCTGCCGATGCCGGTGCAGTTATGGTTGGGTGGCAGACGGCAGTCGGCACAGAACTTCCCCCCGCAGTGCTGGCAGGTGAACGGCAGCGTACTCTCGTTGCCGCAGTGATCGCAGCGGGCCATGGGAGAGGGATTGGATGCGGGGGAATTTAAGCGTGCGGAAACCGGCGATCCAACACCTTATCCCTGCCGGTGCCGGAATTCTATGGCATGGGGCAGTACGGGAGAGGCGATGTCCTCCTTGCTTGCGTTGCGCTGGACAGCCGTACGCCGGCAAAAATCCGGCCGGTCATTGTTGTCGGCACCACCGACAACGGGATGATCCGCGTCTGCCCGGTCAGCAGCAAACCGCCCAGCGATGCTCCCGCCATCCCGCTGACCCTCGATGATTTCTCCCGGGGCGGGCTTGACCTCTTCGAAGAGAGCTATGTCATGATCTCCCGGGTTACCGCCATCCGGACAAACGAGGTCATTGGCAAGAAAGGCAGGGTCACACCGCAGTACCTTGCGGAGATCTCCCTGCAGGGCCCGGACCTGGACACGCGCCTGGGGAGGGCGCGGGAACGACACCGGGGGGGCAGGTGACCGGTTCTCCCCCCTCCTGCAGGGCCTTGCCGCTGCATCAGCAGCCTTATCGTTCCCGGTGATAACGATCATCAGATGGACATTGCACAGGCTATCCGCGACATTGAGGCGCAGGTCGGCCGGGTCTCCCCGGTCCAGAAGTTCCTGATCGGGACCGACGGGTCGGTCACGCAGCTTCTCGAATCGGTCACGGGTAAGAAAGTCGTGATCCGGACGCTCGTACAGCAGGTCGTGCCAGCAGCCCGCGATGTTGCAGACAACCTGAGTATCGCCGAGGGCGACCCGGTCAACCACCGCGTTGTGGAGATCAGGACCGAGCAGGACAACGAGGTCCTCATCTATGCCATCTCCGATACGCCCATCGCCCGGCTCTCACCCGAGTTCCGGGACGACCTGATGAAAGCCGATATCCCCATCGGCAGGATCATCAAAGAGCACCGGATCGAGGCGCGGCGGGAGATCCTGAACGCCCGCGTGGCACCGGCAGGGGAAGAGGCCGGCCGGGTCTTTGCCATCAACCGGGGCGAGCCGGTCCTCTCCCGGCAATACCAGATCATCCATGAGAAAAAGCCCCTCATCTTCATCGAGGAACAGTTCCCGTACAACCGCTTCCCTGACACCCGCAGGGTCATTATCAGGACACCATCGCGGGTCCATATATCGCTCATCGACATGCACGGCGGGCTCGGCCGGGTGGACGGGGGTGTCGGGATCACGCTGGAGGAGCCGGGGGTCCTCATCGAGGCCGAACTCGCGCCATCCATCCGGGTGCAGGGGGGAAGCCCCGCTACCCGCGAGCGGATAACACGGGTTGCGCAGGAGATCCTTGCCCGGCTTGGAGCGGGGGGCGGGGTCAGCATCACGGTCAGGACTGATTACCCGCCCCATGTCGGGCTCGGGAGCGGATCGCAGGTCTCCCTTGCGGTTGCCCGGGCGATCGCGGAACTGCACGGCAGGACCCTCTCGGTGCCCGATCTGGCCCGGCTGGCCGGCCGCGGAGGTACCAGCGGGATCGGCACCGCGGCCTTCGACCAGGGGGGGTTCATCCTCGACGGCGGCCACCAATTCGGAGCTGGCATGGAGAAGTCCGACTTCCGGCCTTCGGCTGCTTCCCGGGGGGTCAGCCCGCCGCCGGTCCTTGCCCGCCACCCGTTCCCGGAGCACTGGAAGGTCCTGCTTGCAATCCCCCAAGTCCCGGTTGGGGCGAGCGGGACGATGGAGACCGACATCTTCCGGGACAACTGTCCGGTCCCCCTTGAGGAGGTGCGGGAGCTCTGCCACGAAGTGATGATGCGGATGCTACCCGGCATCGCTGAACAGGATCTCGACCTCTTCGGCTCTTCAATCAACACGATCCAGGGTCTCGGTTTCAAGAGGGTGGAGCTCTCCCTCCAGCCCCCGCAGGTGACCGGTCTTCTGCCCGTACTGCGGAATGCCGGGGCGGCCGGAGCAGGGCTCTCCTCGTTTGGCCCGGCAGTGTATGCCATCGGCGACACGAACATGGGCAGCATCGGGCAGGCTGCCCGTTCGTTCATGGAAGAGTCCGGTGGCGGTACCACCATCCTGACCACCGCCCGCAACACCGGGGCAGCCGTGCGGGTTGTATAAACGGGGCGGTTGCGGCAACCGTCTTCCGTCAGGAAAATAAAAGAGAGAGAGACTGGGAACTCATTCCCCGCAGCCCCGGGCCTGCTCCCGGATCACCGCAAATGCCTCTTCGGGGGATGTGATACGCTCCACATTCCCGTCCTTCATGATCGAGAACGAATTTCCAATCTGCCCTGCTTCCCACGGGTCGTGCGTGATATAGAGGACCGGGATGTGCAGCTGCAGGAGCACGTCCCGGAATAAGGGCAGGACATACTCTTTCTTTGCCCGGTCCACCTCCGTGATGGGCTCATCGAGGAGCATCACGCGGGGCGAGGACACCAGTGCCCGGGCAAGCGCCACGCGGGCCCGGTAGCCCCCGGAGAGTTTCTCGGGCTTCCAGTCAAGATACTGTTCAAGGGACAGGAGTTTCACCGCTTCGTGGAACTTCTCTTTCGATCCCCGGCCATTCCTCAGCGGATACAGGATATTCTCCTCTATCGTGAGGTGCCGGAACAGCCCCGTATTCTGGGGGACATACCCGATCATCCGGTCTTCCGGCGGGAGAGGCGTGACTTCCTGGCCATCGATATGGACACTCCCCTGGTCCGGCTCGAGGATACCGGTGAGGACACGCTGGAGCGTGGTCTTCCCGCACCCGTTCAGGCCGATGAGGACCTGAATCTCGCCGGGTTTTATTCCCATCGACACACCGTTTAAGACGCGGTGATCGGCAAACGCTTTATGCAGATTGCGCACCTCGAGCATGCGACCACCCCCTCATGCGCAGGACAAGCACCAGCAGGAGCGAGAGCAGGATACAGAACGCACTGGCGGTCACGGCCATGCTCACTTCCCCTTCCTCGACTTTGGTAAAGACGTAACTCGCCAGCACCTGCGTCATACCGGGAACATTGCCTCCGAACATGATGACGGCGGCAAATTCCGAGAGCGACCGGGAAAAACCCAGCACGAACGCCGAGAATATCGCCTCGCCAAGGAGCGGGATGACAACCCGGCGGTATGCCTGCGGAGGCGAATCGCCAAGAGTCCGTGCCACGCTGATGAGTTCCTTGTCGATCTCTTCGGCTGCCGATGCAATGGTCCGGGCAGCAAGGGGATACGAGACAAAGAACATGGCAAGGACAACGGCAAGCAACGTGAACGCAAGGCCGGTTGGCCCGACAAATCCCATCACGTTCCTCCCGAATGCCAGCAGGAGGGCAAGCCCTGCCACGGTATGGGGAAGGGCGATGGGGAGGTCGTTCATGAAATCGGCGATCTGGTACATAACCGTTCCGGGATGGAAGATATAGAAATACCCAAACCCAAGTGCCAGAAGGACACCCAGTAGTGCAGCAATGAATGCTGTGATAAGAGTGTTCCTGACCGCGATCCAGAAGATGGGGTCCCCAAAGGTCAGTGTCATCCCTTCGACCGTGACATTCCCGAGGATGGCGAGGATGGGGAAGACAATCAGGAAGAAAAATAAGGGGATGAAGAGGACTTCCCAGATGCTGACCTTACGCATACATCTCCCAGCCGTACTTGGTAAATTCGTTGCTGTTCTGGCGGACATAGTCCCGGAAAGCCTTTGCCCCGGCCTCGTTCCCGCCCTTGACGATTGCATCGCCAAAGATGATCTCTTCAGAAAGGTCATACCCGTATTTTTCCACGGTCTCCAGTTTGTAGAGGACGGCGGTACTGCTGTACATAAACCCGGCGTCAACTTCGTCACTCTCAACCATCAGGGCTACCTGGTTCACCGTGCTCGGCCGGGTCTTGATGTTGCCCTTGGTGTTTAAGGTGTCCCAGAGATTGAGGTTCTTTAACACGTTTTCGGAATAGACCCCCACCGGCGCACTGGGATCGGCGACCGCAATCACGATGTTCTCTTTTGTGAGATCGGTTGCCCTGGTGAGCCCTTTTTCCTTACCGGTCTTTGAGACGGTCATGACAACAAACTCCTTCATGAACTTCTCGGATTCGGCAACCCTGCCTTCTTTTTCGAGTTTCTCGATCAGGGCATAATCCGCAGAATAGTACAGGTCGCAGGGCTGCCCCTGGCTGATCTGGGTATAGAGCCCACCGGAGGGACCATAGTTCGGAACGACGGTGATGCCAGTCTCATTCGTGTACTTTGCAATCACGACATCCATGGGTTTCTTGAGACCCGCGGCAACGTAAGCATTCACGGGCTGTTTTTCAGCTGACTTCTGTTCGCTGGTTGTGCATCCTGCCAAAAGCAGGAAACCGATAATGAGAAAAAATCCCATTATTCCGAAAAACCGTTTGGTATTCGTCATATCACACCGTCCCGGGTGTTTGGCGCATATGAGTAATAATTATGTTGTTTTTATCCTGAAGTAATTAACAAATGATTATCAACTGAAAAAACAGTTGGCATATCTACTGTTTTTCACCAGAAGCCACGATGATTCGTGGTAAAAAAGGTAAAAAATGGAAAATGTTTCGAATTCCCCAGATACGACAAATACCTGCGTGGGATTGGGGGGTGATTACAATGCGAAGCAGACCCCGCTATCCTGACCACCGCCCGCAACACCGGGGCAGCCGTGCGGGTTGTGTGACTGCATTCGCTCTTTTACCCATCCCGCGATCCAAGTACTCTATGGAATGCCGGGTTGTCGGATTTTTCAGATCTGGTGCAGGACACCAGACCCTGATCGATCCAAATCACCTTTTTCATCGCGATCGTGATCGCGATCGAAAAATTTTCAGCAGGGTCTGATCGATCCGGATCAGTATTTTGATCGCGATCGTGATCATTATTGAAAAATAAAAACCGGATCGCGATCGAAAAATTTTCAGCAGAGTCTGCCCAAAAAAAATTCAGCAGGGTCTGGTTGCGAAAAGTTAAGCTGATCTGTAAAAAATTGCTCCGCCGGAACCCCCAGATATTCCGCGGTTTTTCAGGCAAGGTCTGCTCATTTTTTTTCAATCGGGGTCTGGTTGAAAAATAAAAATCACGATCCGATCAAAAATTTTCAGGCAAAGTCTGATCGATCCGGATCAGGATTTTGATCGCGATCGTGATCGCGATTGAAAAATTTCCGGCAGAGTCTGCAGAAAAGATGCGTGGGAGAAAGCCACTTACACCCTACTTCCCGATCCGGACCAGCATCTCCTCAAGCGAGGGGTACCGCGACTCGATCTTCTCAACGGTGCCGCCGGCTTCTTTGATGATCGCAGTGCACTCGTTCAGTTCTCCCATGCTCTCTGCATCGCAGATGAAGAATCCCTCCTCCTGCCGGTATGTCCGTGAGTGCCCGACCAGCTTCTCCGGATTGCTGATAGAGAAGAAGATGGTGTAGGTAAGGGACCCGAACTGCTCACGGAGCTCCTTCATGGAGCCGAACGCGACCATCTTCCCGCGCCGGAGGATCATCACCTTGTCGCAGATCGCCTCCACCTGATAGAGGTTGTGGGCAGAGATGACGATTGTCTTCCCATCGGACCTGAGGCGACGAAGGTAATCGGCGATGAACCGGGAAGTCATCGGGTCGAGCCCGCTGGTTGCCTCATCATAGACAAGGAATGAGGGGTCATGGATGAGTGACCGGGCGATTGCCGCTTTTCGCTTCATGCCCTTGGAGAACTCGCCGAGCTTCTTGCCGTTGGATTCGAGCGAGAGAGCGGCGAAGAGCTGGTTTGAGCGAACACGGATCTCCTGCGGCGAGAGCCCGTAGATCTCGCCAAAGAACGCGAGATAGTTCTCGACCGTCATCGTCTCGTAGAGCCGGGACTCCTCGGGGAGATATCCCAGTTTCTCCTTGAGCGCGACCGGGCTCTTCACGACATCGATGTCATTGATGAGGAGTTCTCCCGAGGTCGGGGTTACCAGCCCGGAGATGATCTTCAGGAGCGTGGTCTTGCCTGCCCCGTTGTGCCCGATAATCCCGAAGATCTCGCCGTCCTCGAACTCGAAGCTGATGCCGTCGAGCGCCATGAAGCCGTCATAGCTCTTGGTCAGGTTCCGTGCCGTGATCATGCAGGTCTTCCTTTTCGATCTCTCTAGTCCCGTGTCCCACTTATAGATTGGGATGGCGCCATCTGGTGCCCTGACAGAGAGTTAATTATAGGATATTGGTATTACATTCAGTACCAATCGCCAGCTGAAGGTTCCCTGCAGCCGGGATACCGGGACGTGAAGACCATGGGTGCGGGAAAGGATATCGCTACCATCGCGAAGTGGGAGGTGAAGAAGACCTTCACCATGATGGGCAGGAACGTACTCCCGCTCGCCATCGTCTTATTCGTCATGCTCATCCTGGTCACCGGCTTTGCCGCTCAGAGCGGTATGCACCTGCAGGATGGCATGTACCGGGTCGGGACGGACGACCCGGACCTTGCCCGGCTTATTGCCAGCGATGCACGGTTCACGGTCTACCTTTACCGGGACACGGCAGTCGATTTCACGACGAACTCCTACGATCTGATTATTCTTGATGGCGTTGTCTGGTACCGGGGATCCGAGAAGAGCAAATCTGCGCTCAAGACCGTTGAGCGCAACTACGGGAAGTATGTCAACAGCGTGTACAACTCTGCCGACGATCTCTTTGCAGCGTACCCGCTCTGGATCGACACGCAGAGCGTAAAAAGCGAGCTCGACTTCCTTGCAACCCAGAGCGGCCAGTACCTGACCGCAGGCCCGGCGCGGGGAGTCGCCCCGATGCCGTCCGGTGAGATCGAGCAGGTGCCCACCCCCTCGCCGACTCTCGGGTTCTCGGAGGAGGAGCTCAGGGCAGAGCTGGTCTCCCAGAGCAGGGAGAACACCCAGATATCGCGGTACACGGAGGTGCTGACCTCCGATACCGGCGGAACGATGGGGAACTTCAAGACCCCGTCCCAGCTCTCCCCTCCGCTCCCGTTTGACTCCATCATCCTCATCTTTGTCTTCATCTTCCCGCTCTACTTCACGAGCCAGTTCTTCATGATGAGCATCATGAACGAACGCATCGAGCGCAAGGGCGAGATCCTCCTCTCGATGCCGGTTGCCACCTCCTCCATCATCCTTGGCAAGATGCTGCCCTATTTCCTCGGGATGGTCGCGATCTGTGCCGGGCTCACGCTCTGGATCGGGGCATCGCTGGTCATCATGCTTCCCCTCATCCCCATCATCTTCTTCTTCCTGGCAAACGCGCTCATCATCGGGATGCTCTCGCGCAGCTTCAAGGAGCTCTCCTTCATCTCCATCTTCTTCTCAACCATCGCAACCTCGTACCTCTTCTTCCCGAGCATCTTTGCCAACGTGCATGTCATCAGCCTCATCTCGCCGCTGACGCTCATCGTCCTCACCCTGCAGGGCACCCCGTGGACCGTCACCGATTACCTGTACTCGACATCCCTCTTCTGGCTCACCGGCGCGGTGCTCTTCTACATCGCAGCCCGGAACTTCAAGGAAGAGCGGCTCTTCTCCGAGAAGAACCTGGTAACCCGGATGCGGGAGTTCCTCTCCGAGATCATCTCGCAGAAGCAGCCGTTTGTCTCACTCTTCCTGATCGCAGCCTTCTCGATACCGTTCGTCTTCATGGTCCAGCTGATGTGCCTGGTGCTCTTCTTCAACCTCCCCATGCCGTGGTCGCTCGTCCTGCTCCTGATGTTCTCGGCCCTCATCGAGGAGGTGGCAAAAGGTATCGGCATCTACACGATCTTTGCCCGCGACCCGGGGTTCCTCACCCGGAGGAACCTGGTCATCGCTGCAGCGGTGACTGCTGCCGGGTTCCTGGTGGGGGAGAAGCTCCTGCTCTTTGTGACGCTTGCCCAGATCTCCGAATCGGTCTTCGGCAGCATCCTCTTTCTCTCCCTGGGTGCGCTCTGGCTGCCACTCCTGCTCCACTTTGTCTGCGTCCTCATCGTTGGGATGTGCCTGAAGTATGGCGGGAAGGGCTGGTTTGCCCCGGGGCTCGGGATCGCCATGGTCGTGCACTGCCTGTATAACCTCTACTTCATCCTGAGGTGGATCGGATGAAAACCCGGCATCTTTCCATTATTGCGAGAAAGGAGTTCCGCGGGCTCTTCAACGAGCGGACAATCCTGCTTGCTGTCCTGCTCCAGCTCTTCATCGCGCTCTTCTCATCATTCCTGATGGTGGGGCTGACATCGATGTACGACCCGTCGTCGCTCTCGAAATACTCCCGCTTCAAGTACAATGTTGCGTACGCCGGCAATGACTCCGCGATATACGGGTACCTCCAGAACAGCGCGGACTTCCGGGTCTTCAAGATGGACCTCTCGACCGGTGTCGCAGCCCTTGAACAACGCAAGATCTCGGCGGTCATCTGGGTACCCGATACCGGGCCCGATTCTCCCGATCCGGTTAAGGTGACGATGTACACGCTCCAGAACGATCTTCAGGGTGCGATCGTTGACGTCAAGCTCAAGGATATCTTCCTGAAGTACGAGCGTGACCTCCGGCAGATCCGTTCCGACCGTATCACCGAGCAGCCGATCCCGCTCCAGATCCCCAAAGCCTCCGGGGGCGGGGACTTCTACGAGTTTGTGTACGGGCTCCTGATCCCGCTCCTCGTCTTCATGCCGGCGATCATCGCCTCGGCGCTGGTCATCGACCTCATCACCGAGGAGTACCAGCACGAAACACTCGAGACGCTCATCTCAACACCGGTCACCTTTACCGAGATGGTCTGGGGCAAGATCCTTGCCTGCGAGATGCTCGTGCCGGTACAGGCTGCCGCATGGATCCTGCTGCTCGTCATCAACGGCATCGCCATCCAGAACCCGGTCCTGATCCTTGTCCAGGTGTCCGTGACCTCATTCATCCTGGTCCTCCTGGGTGCGCTCGTTGCGCTGCATTACCGGGAACGCACGGCAGCCCAGTTCATCTTCTCGACGGCGCTGGTCGTGGTGATGCTCTTTGCCCTGGCACTGCCCGACAACCCGCTCAACCTCCTGACACGCCTCGCAGTCGGGACCGCAGGTATCGAGCAATGGATCATGCTCGCAATAACCGGCCTGATCATCCTCATCCTGGGTGCGCTGACACACTGGTATGCCGAAAAAACCGGGCGGGCAAATCTGTCCGGGTAAAAAAAGGGTTATGGCCGGGTATTGATGAGCGGTTCATCGATGATTTTGTAGGTCCGCCCCGCTGACGTTACGAAGACCTGGACCTGGTCGGTCCCCCGCGTACCCTCAACAACCAGTTCGTCGCCGCGCCGGGGCTTCCGGTTGCCGTCGTTCAGGTATTTATCAATAACCTGCCCGTTCGAGAGGGTGACCCGCATCAGGATATTCTGGACAAAAGCCTCGCCCTTCCCGCCATTGTAGAGGAGATGGATGGACGAGTCCGGCCGCTGTTTGGAGAGGGCGAGGTCAACGAACTGCTCGGCCGGCAGGGTCTCGACAACGATCGGGGTTGCGACAACGGTTGCAACCGAGGTCGAGGTTGTCGGAGGGGGGGTTGGCGTCGGGGTTGGTTCGGGTGGTTTGATCTCGGTTGCTGTCGGGCTCGTGCAGCCGGCAAGGAGCGCACAGGACACGAGCATGGCAGCTGCCAAGAGAGCGATCGGAAATTTCATGCAGGAAAGCTTGACCTGCCCGGGTATTTCTGGCTTGTGCTCGTACAGGGGGTGGGCAGGGGCATCCGGGGGTGATTATGTGTGTTTTTCCCCAACTGCGGGTTCCGCGAGCCAGATGGATAAAAAATGCACAAAAGAACAGTTAAATTAAAAAGGACACCCGGATTAAATTTACATATCAGGAGTCTTGGAATGTTCTGTCCTAAATGTGGAAAAGAGACTGATGCTTCCGGAAAATTCTGCCAGTGGTGCGGTGCCGATATCGAGCACGTCGCCATCCGTGCCCCGGCCCCCGTCCAGGAAGAAGAGGACGACGGCCCGGATATCGGCGTTTATGCCGGTCTTGGCAGGCGTTTTGTCGCATTCATCGTGGACCTTGTTCTCGTCCTCCTTCTCGGCCTTGTCACGGTCTCCGGCCTTGGCCTGTTCAGGGGACTCCAGAATGCCTATTTCTACGCAGTCCAGCATATCCCGGCAGACCAGCTGACCGTCGAGGGCACGACCGGTGCCCTTGTCGGCTCGATCCTTGCTGCCTACGGGGTGCTGCTGGTGATCGTGCCGTGGCTGTATTTTGCAGGATTCGAATCCTCCCGGAGCCAGGCAACCCCCGGCAAGGTTCTCATGGGACTGGTTGTCACCGATATGGAAGGATCAAAGCCCACGTTTGCCCGGACCTCCCTCCGGTTCTTTGCCAAATATATCTCCACCATCATCATCTTCATCGGGTTCCTGATGATCGGGTTCACCAAGAAGCGCCAGGGGCTCCACGACAAGATCGCCGGCTGCCTTGTACTCCTCCTCGATTAACCTCATCCCCTTTTTTAGGGTCTTCCCTGTTTTTGGTTTTTCCCTGCCTTTCCCCGTTGTCAGTGATATTTTACTTTCAGCCAGAGCAGGATCAGCAGCAGGAGGAATGTAACAACATTGGCAGCAATAATCGGCAGGGATTCCGACCAGATCCCGTACAGGGTCCAGAGCAGGATGCCAGCTGCAAAGAGGAGGAGCATGGCAAGTGAGAGGTCCCGGGTCTCCTTCAGCTTCCATGCCCGGTACACCTGGGGGATGAACGAGACGGTGGTGAGGGTGCCTGCGAGATATCCTGCTACAACAATCGTATCCATGGGTGTGTCCTGTACGGATTTGGCTTCCCTTCCATTTATACCGGTAACGGGCCCGGACGGGAATTCGTCATGCCGGAGGGGGTTGTGGAGAGAACTGATCTGCGGCAACCAGCCATTTCCTGCCTTCCTTCACCAGAAAGAACATGTCCCGGCCGTGCATGGTCAGGTTGTCCTGCCCCGTACTGAACGAGATGGAGAAGAGGTACGTCACCACCGCACATTTCCCACCGGCATACAGCTGTACTCGGTGATCGGTCTCCCGCCATTCATGGATGACGGCCGATTCGCAGAAACCCCGCCACCCGGCAACGAACGCATCCCTGCCTTCGAGCCGTACCGGTGACAAGGGGACGATGGCAACCGCGTCAGGATGGATATAGTGCCGGAATTCGCTCTCGTGCCACCCGGTTGTCCAGGCCCGGTTCATGTCCCTGATGGTTGCGAGAATGGTATCCGTTATTGCCTTTGTATCAGCCATGCATCAGGATAGAAGTGTCCGGGGTAATAAGGCGGGGGTGGCGGGGGGTGAAAGTAACCCCCGGGGTGCCGGGCAGAACGGGCGGTGAGAAATCCGGGGTGGGGTTGAGGAGATTTGAATGCGGGAATTGTTCATGGTGAAAAATCCCGTTTTCCCATACGGGTTCGACCGCCAGTACCGGCAATGGCATCAGGATCAGCAGGCGGGAATGTCTCCCCCACCAGTTTTTTCACCTCATCAAGCCAGGCCCTTCGCTGCTCCTCTGAACTGGTGACTATGATACCAAACATCCGCCGCCTTACCCGGGGTACGCCGCAGAACGAGAAGATGCAGTCGTTCCAGAGCCGTTCAAGCGGATCGCCAAAGACTGCCTATTCACGGGATTCCGGGGGAGGTATTCAGGACAAGCGCGGCACGGGCATCGAGGAGCCCGTCCGGAACGCCCTCACCGGAGTCCATCTCCGCAAAACGATACGCAACGCCGGGGCGGAGCACCCGGTCAACCCAGCCTTTCTGGATTGCCGGGGGCATCCCCCACCAGTCGGGGTGCACGACCATAATCCCGTCTGCTTCCCCGATCTCCCTGCAGTGCCGGTCGATTGAAGCAGGAAGCGGGGAATTCCGCGGGATCTCACCGGCATCAAGAATGGGATCGAAGTGTTCACCGTACAGATCATGGAGGATGACCTGGTGGCCGAGACTGCGGAGGGTTGCCGCGGCTTCAACCGCAATTGCATGATTGAAGCTCCTAGGGCGGGGGTGGGCGAGGATAAGGGAGATCCGCATAAAAAATCCGCTACTTCCTCGCGGTCGCCTTAAAGAACGTATAACAGAAGACCCCGTCATCCTCCGCGGTGCGGTACAGGGCGGCGATCCCCCGTTCCCAAGCATCCCGGCTCATCAGCCCCTGCCGGAGCACCTCATCCCCGACACCCTCGACCATGGCAGTGAATGTCAGTTTTGTGAAACCTTCGACCAGCTGCGGCCGGGAACTGTCCACGTAGACCATCCGGGGCGATACCCGGACATCGCGATACCCGGCTCCGGCAACCAGCGGGTAGAGCTGGCGGCCGATGAGGGCATTGCCGCCACCCTGTTTCTGGAGTTTAACGAGGCATTCGATCGCCCTGCGGGCATCAGCATTCTCCGGATGGAAGAACGTTGAGCCGTGGTCTCCTTCAATCACCGTTATCGATCCTCCCTTCTTCAGGAGGGGCAGGAACTGTGCGAGCGCCCGCTCTGGCTCGGCGAGGTGTTCCAGGACAAAGCAGATGAAGATGTGATCGAAGCTTTCGGGCTGGAACGGGAGGCTGAAGATATCTGCCTGCCGGAATGTCACGTTCGTGATCCCGGCCTCCTTTGCCATTGCCTCTGCCCGCATGAGGGATTCGCGGGAGATATCAATGGAAGTGATCCGGGCATCCGGGCTGTTCCGTGCGAGGATAAGGGTCTGGGCACCAATACCGCAGCCGGCCTCGAGCACGGAAGAGCCGGCGGGATACCGCGTGTCATCGTGCAGGAGCCCGGTGAGCGTCTGGGCCTGGTCTGCGAGCCTCTCCGACTCGCGGGCTGAATATCCGTGGACATACGTGTTCTGTGCCATGCTTGACCCCGAAAGATGGATTATCTGAGATTATTGTACATTTTTGCTGCTTGTTGCACAAAAATGTACTGCATCCGGTCACCATGATCGGAATTCTTATCACGGAAAACATGGCAGTGGAACTCATGCCGGACGAGAAAGACACGGGTGTGATTGCCGAGGCAGAGAAACTGGTCACCGACTGGAATTTTCAGAAGACCGAACTTGATAACGGGCTCACTGCATACATGAAACCGGTGTTCGGGAAGAACGGAAATGTCAATTCCCTCATCTTCCTCTTCCCGTTCGGGGATCCGTCCTTTGATGCGGTCATGATGGAGATCGTTGCCTATCTCCCGCTGGCGATCCCGGAGAGAGGGCGGCAGAACGTGGCGGATTTTGTCGCCCGCATGGCACAGTCAACGGTCTCGTTCGCCCAGCTTGATATGGAGACCGGCATTTTCAGCCTCAAGCAGAGAATTTTCCTGCAGAAAAAGACATTCTCCCGCGATCTGATGGTCCGGATCGGCGACCAGGTCTATGCTGAGGCTGACGTGCTCATCCCTGTCCTGAACAAGATGGTCTATGCCGGCCTCTCTGCACGGGACGCTATGACAGAAGTTGACAAGAACCTCGGGTACTGCTGAGTCCTGAAACAGTGTTACGGGAGAAAACCAGCAGAATATAAGAAGAGGCCAGGGCCGAGATTCGAACCCGGGTCGGAGGATCCACAGTCCTCTAGGATAACCAACTACCCCACCCTGGCAGATTGCCCGTTTATATTGGAACTGGTCGCACTTTAAGGTATCTTTCCCGGGTTGAGGACGTGGCAGGGGAAGGTACCTTGCGCTGGTGCGCCGGGACTCCCTGGTGCGGGAGGTCGGGCGGTGTAGTATGATCATGATAGCTCAGGAGTCCCGCTCCTCCGCTGGGAAGATCCGCCATTCCAAAGAGACGTGATAATTAATAGGGTCGGACGTCCATTACATATCAGGTGGCTCTGAAGACGGATTCCTGAAATGAGACCCGGGCGCGGCGCCCGGTAAACGCACAGGAGATACCGGTCCTTTTTTTTCCGGGAGCGTCTTTAAAGCAGGCGATATACAGAGGGGATGGATATGGCGGAGAATCCGAAGATCAGGACACCGATTGTCTGTGTCATGGGGCATGTGGACCATGGCAAGACCTCGCTCCTTGACCGTATCCGCGGATCGTCCGTTGTCAGCGCGGAGGCCGGCGCCATCACCCAGCATATCGGGGCAACGATCGTCCCAATCGATGCCATCAGGACCATGAGCGGGACCATGGGCAAGATGTCGATCAATATCCCGGGTCTCCTCTTTATCGACACCCCCGGCCATCACGCGTTCACCACGCTGCGGGCACGTGGCGGGGCGCTCGCGGATATGGCAATCCTCGTTGTCGATATCAACCAGGGATTCCAGCCCCAGACCATTGAGGCACTCCAGATCCTCCGTAACTGCCGGACGCCATTCGTCATCGCGGCGACCAAGGTCGACCGCGTGCACGGCTGGCGGGTGAACGAGAACGAGTCCTTCCTCACCTCATTCAGCAAGCAGAACGAACGGGTGAAAGGTGACATCGAGAACAAGACCTACGAGATCGTGGGAAAACTTGCCGAGCTCGAGTTCTCTGCCGACCGGTTCGACCGCGTTTCTGACTTCCAGCGCAACCTTGCGGTTGTACCGGTCAGTGCCCATACCGGCGAAGGGATACCCGACCTCCTCCTGGTCATGATCGGGCTTGCCCAGCGGTACATGAGCGAGGCGCTGAAGCTCTCGGTCGAAGGGCCCGGGGCCGGAACGGTACTCGAGGTAAAGGAGGAGCGGGGACTGGGTACGACGCTGGATGTGATCCTGTATGATGGCACGCTCGCCGTAGGGGATGAAATAGCGGTTGCTACCCAGGACGATGTCATTGTTACCAAGGTCCGGACACTGCTGAAACCCCGCCCGATGAAGGAGATCCTGGTCGAGGACCGGTTCGAACGCGTCAAATCGGTTGCTGCAGCATCGGGAATCAAGGTCACGGCACCGAACCTCGAAGGAGTCATCGCCGGTTCGCCATTCTTTGTCATCCGCGGGAACCGCGAGGAGGTCGAGGCGAAGATCCGAAAGGAGATGACCGAGATCCATGTCAAACTTGCCGACGAGGGGATCGTGATCAAGGCTGACACCATCGGCGCTCTTGAGGCCCTCTGCAAGGAACTCGAGTCCAAGGAGATCGGGGTGATGCGGGCACAGGTTGGCCCGGTGAGCCGGCTCGACCTGGTCGAGACCGAGACCATCAAGAACCCGCAGTTCCGCGTGCTCCTGTCGTTCAATACCCCGGTCCTTCCCGATGCAGCAGAGATCCTCAAAAATCCGCTCTACACGCAGGTCAGGGTTTTTCAGGGAAAGGTCATTTACCAGCTCATCGACCAGTACGTTGAATGGCGCGACGAGCAGAAGCGCCTCATGGAGAAGCAGCGGTTCGAGCACGTGGTCATGCCGGCCAAGATCCGCCTCCTGCCGGACTGTGTATTCCGGCAGAGCAACCCGGCGGTTGTCGGGGTCCGCGTCCTGGGGGGGAAGCTGCGCAGCGGGGTGGACCTCATCCACATGGATGGCAAGAAGGTGGGTCACCTCAAGACCATGCAGCTCAGGCAGGAATCTATCCGCGAGGCTGATGCAGGGCTCGAGGTGGCCATCTCCATAGAAGGGGCAACGGTCGGCAGGCAGGTCAGTGTCGGGGACGACCTCTTTGTTGACATCCCCGAACGGCACGTGAAGGTTCTTGAGAAAGAGATGGTAAAGACCCTCAACACGAGCACGCAGGAGATCCTTGGCGAATACACCACCATGCGACGGAAGGGCGATCCGTTCTGGGGCAAGTGATCCGGTGCAGAACCGGACGCGAGGGTTTAATAGTGTACCGGTCTAATAAAGTGGGTACTTCTCATGGGTAGGCGTATCTGCCGGCAGCCGGAGACGTAAAAACCCCATGGGTTTTTTATCAGCACCTCAACGGAGCAACCAAGAATGGCCGAATTCAAGATCGTAGTATCAGACCCCAAGACCGGTCGCGCGTACAATGTTGACGCAGCAGCCGGTGTCGCAGGAGCGCTCGTGGGGAAACGTATCGGGGACGAAGTTGACGCAGGGAGCCTCGGGCTCACCGGTTACAAGATCAAGATTACCGGTGCATCCGACCGGACCGGGACCACGGCAAAGAAGAGCATCCCCGGTGCAGGCAGGAAGAAACTTCTCCTCGCCGGCGGCATCGGGTTCCACCCGGTCATGGACGGCGAGCGCCGGAGAAAGACCGTCCGCGCAAACGAGATCACCCCCGACTTCGTGCAGATCAATGCACTGGTCACTGCCTACGGAGAGAAGACTCTTGACGAGCTCATTCCCAAGGCAGAGGGCGAGAAGAAGGACAAGAAGGCCAAAGGCCGCAAATAACGATACCCTCTTTTTCTCACAAGTATTCCCTTTACGGGGAAAAATCAGGAATTTAAAAAAAATTATGGCGTGTAACTGACACGCACTTCGCCATACGGGGAAGTATTGGTTGCATATTTCTGGACTTTTCCGTCTTTCCAGATCTCTGCCTTGATCTCGTGCATCTTCGTTGATCCGTCAAGCTTCTTGAACATTGCCGATACCGTCCGGTTCGCTTTCTCGATCTCGTAAACGCGCTCTCCGGAGTCGCGGACCGTCACCATCTCCCCATCCATCCCGTACTCCCCGCTGAACGCAGCGATGTAACTCACCTTCACAAACAGGCCGTTGCCGGGAACGGTCTCCGTAGGCAGTTCCTTGATCTTGGAAGTGTCAATGTTCCCGCTGGATACTGGCACGGATGCGGATGTGCTGCCGCCGGGTGAAGTGGACGATGCCGCTGTAGTGGATGGTGCGCCATCCCCGCCGGAATTACCGATCCCCAAAAAGAAAAACGCTGCAATTGCGATAACAGCAATAACCCCGATTACTGCCGCGATGGGTACCCAGGGCTGGTCAAAGATATCGTTTCGCCTGCCTCTTCTCATGTCACCTGCTCCAACAATTCAATGATAAATAATGAATAAAGTCAGAAAAAATACTTTGTGCCCCTTCTGCAGGGTATTCTGCATCAAAGACCTGTTTTTGAAAGCATCGCGCATAAATCCCCGGTTCATCCTTTCTTTACAGCCTGAAGGAGGCCGTCATCAAGGTCGTCAAAGGGGACCTGGGCCTCTTTAGCCAGGATTGCAAGGGCTGCCGGGGGGAGGAGGTGGTTGTCAAACCGCTCGCGGATGAGCCGGTTCATCTCAGCCACGACCTCCGTTTCATCGATATTTTTTGCACGGGCAATCCGCTGGATAAGGTCCTGCGACGGGTCATGCCGCTCAAAAACCGAAGACGTTGGTCTGAAGCCGATGGGGATGACAACGGACGCGACATCAAAGAGCGGCGAATACGTACCATTCTCCTGCCGGATCAGCCCGTCTTCCTCGGCACGCCTGATCAACAGGTTTGCCTGTTCCGTGCTCATCCATTTACGGTCAAGCGCATAGTAATACACGAGCTCATTCTTCTTCATCCCGCTCTTGCGCGTGTGCTTGAACGGTGCGGCAACCGCGATCCGGAATGTCACTTCCCGGCACCCAGGAGTATATTTTTCATATCGAGCGCATCGAGCCCTTCCCCGCGGCCCTCTTTTGCGATATCGATATCGGTCCGCGATCCAAGATCACTCAGGCGAAGGTAAAAGATATCACTGGATTTCGGCACTTTCCCGCTCCCCTTCAGCGCGAGCGTGAGTACGGATACTCTCAGGTCCACTGCTTCTGTTATGATACCTGGCCGGAGCACATCGGCCGTGATCTCCCCGAACGAGATCCGGTCAACAGCAATCTCAACCTTTGTCTTAACCTTGACGAGTTCCTTTCCGGTCGTCTTGGTCGTCTCTTCGTTGTCCAGACCTGCAATGTACTTCAGGGTCTCGTTGAACGGCATGCCCATTGCAAACGAGAGATCCACCCGCTGGGGAAACCGGTAATAGATCCTTCGCATAGCTCTACATATGAAAGTTAAAAGAAAAAAGATTGCTGGATCTTCAAAAATGGTTATTCGAGTAAGAGTGCGTTGATGACGCCGTCCTGACCGGGGCGGCTGGTGATCCGGGCTGATCCAAGTTCGGTCTTGATGACCGCGCCCTTGTTGAGGAGATTCCGGCGGACAAAGTTGGGGTTGGCGCTGTTCTTCTCGACCGTCTCGATCTTCACACGCTTGGTCTCACCGTTCTTCGGGTTGGTCACGTTGGCGAAATTTGCCCGGAGTGCAACAACAAGGTGGTTTCCTCCGTATGTCCGGACGATCCGTGTCCGTGCTTCACCAAGGTGGGTCTCGGTGGGTGCACCGCCAATATCTGCTCTCCTCTTCATTGCTGCCGGGCGGCGCCTGCCCCCGGTTATCTTCCGTACTGATTCTCCCTGCCACTGCATGGTTTCACTCTCACTGGTATTTCTGCGGGTACATGACCCGAAGATGGTGCTGTATATATTGACTCCCGCGTTATTTATAGTACTACCTGAGTTCGCTCAAAAAAAGATATCACTGGTATCGATTATGCAAGGATCGATTCGAGGAGTTCCGCAACTCCGTCGCCTGTCCTGAGATTGGTCCGGAAGACCGGCATCTTCGGGTTGTACCGCGCAATATCCTTCTGCATACGGTCGAGGTTTGCACCAACCAGCGGTGCAAGGTCGACCTTGTTGATGACGCCGATTGTGCAGTCCCGGAACATCATCGGGTGCTTGTTGACCACATCATCGCCTTCCGTAGAGCTGACAACAACGATCCGCTTCTCGGCCCCAAGACGAAAATCCGTCGGGCAGACCATGTTGCCCACATTCTCGATGAAGAGGACATCGATCTCGTCGAGAGGGAGGTGGTCGATGGCATGCTCGACCAGGTGGGCGTCAAGATGGCATTCCTTCCCGGTATTCGCATTGAATGCAGGGATGCCGGTCGCAACGATGCGCTTGAAATCATCATCGCCGTAGACATCGCCGGCAATCGCCCCTGCCTTCAGGCCCTTCTTCTCCAAAAGCGGCACCAGGCGCTCGATGAGCGCTGTCTTACCCGAACCAATGGCTCCCAGCAGGTCAAACGCACGGACACCATGGGCTTTCAGATGCCGGGCATTCTCTTCAGCCAGGGAGTTGTTGACGTCGTAGACATCCTTCTCGATCCTGACGTCGATATGATGCATATCCTTAGGTTTTGAGCGGACACTGTTTATACCTTGACCCACAAACGATCCTCTCATGGAAAAAGGCGAGTGCATCCTCTATCCCTGCTACTTCAATGCAGCATATACCCGGGCAGAGGGACGCCGTGTCCCGCGCAGCCTCGGATCGAAAGGTCCCGTGCTGACCGATATCGAGCGCGCGTTGAAAAAGGCAGGGATACCTTTCCGTATCGAAGAGCACCACCACCCGTCATACTGGTCACGGAGAGAGGGGCGGGTTGTTGCCACGTGGACTGACAAGAAGGAACTGCTGATCAGGAAGGTAGCCCAGAAACTGGAAGTCCGGAAGTGAACCGCATGTACGACCTGCACACCCACTCGATCTTCTCTGATGGCGAACTGATCCCGTCCGAGCTCGTCCGCAGGATGGCCGTTGCCGGGTATACGACGGTCGCGATAACGGACCATGCAGATACATCGAACATCTCATCTGTCCTTTCGGCGCTTCCGCTTGCCCGCGATTCGGCGGCGCAGTATGGTGTCCGGCTTCTCTGCGGAGTCGAGATCACCCATGTGCCTCCTGCATTGATCGGAAATATCGCGCGGCAGGCAAAAGCAAAAGGAGCCGACATCGTGGTTGTGCATGGGGAGACCCCGGTCGAACCGGTCGCCCCTGGGACGAACCGTGCCGCATGCTCGTGCAAAGATGTGGATATCCTCGCCCATCCGGGACTCATCACCCCGGCAGATGCAAAGCTGGCTGCAAAGAACGGGGTTGCCCTTGAGATTTCCTCCCGGGGCGGGCACAACCGGACGAACGGGCATGTAGTGCTTGTCGCAAAAGGAGCCGGCTGCCGGATGGTCGTCGATTCGGATGCCCATGCGCCCCACGATATTATGGACGGGCGCGCGAGAAAACTGGTCGCGAGGGGGGCCGGATTGACCAAATCTGAGTGTATCGAGGTATTATCTTTAAATATCGATGAGTTCCTGGGAATTTGATATTTCTATATATACTTTCACGCAAGTTTTAAATAGTACAGTCGCCCACATATATAGATTACTAAAAAATTTTAGTACGATCATTGCAGAACCGAGGTTATGTGTGAAAGTTGTTGGCCGAGCGATGAGCACCGTTGGTGATCGGATGCTCATCATCCAGTGTGATGCCGCCCAGCTCCCCGCATTATACAGCGAGGTTACTGATCGGAGGATGAAGCCGGTCGGGAAGATTCTCGATCTCTTTGGTAATGTGAAAGCGCCGTATGCCGCTGTGCTCTGCCGGGAGAAATGCACTGTCCAGCCCAATGACAAACTCTTCACGAAATAATCGATCCGGTAATAATCGTCTCAAAATTCCCATCATCAGGTGATTGTGGATGCAGGAAATAGAAAAACTCAAAGTCCTCCAGTCTGAACGCGAAGCGCTCAAGGCCCGGACCAAACAGAAAGAACAGGAAAAGAAAGCGGAGAACCACACCGAGACGGTCTGTCCCGAATGCGGAGGAAGGCAGCTCGTCCATGACTACGAGCGGGCGGAGCTCGTCTGCCAGAGCTGCGGGCTTGTCATTGATGACGATTTCATCGACCGTGGCCCCGAGTGGCGTGCGTTCGACCACGACCAGCGGATGAAGCGGTCCCGTGTCGGCGCCCCGATGACGTTCACGATCCATGACAAGGGTCTCTCGACCATGATCGACTGGCGCAACCGGGACTCCTATGGAAGGGCAATCTCCTCCAAGAACCGCGCCCAGCTCTACCGCCTCCGCAAGTGGCAGCGCCGGATCCGCGTCAGCAATGCCACGGAAAGGAACCTTGCATTCGCCCTCTCCGAGCTCGACCGTATGGCTTCTGCACTCGGTCTCCCGCGGAACGTCCGCGAGACCGCTGCGGTCGTCTACCGTGATGCGGTTGACAAGAACCTCATCCGCGGCAGGAGTATCGAAGGCGTGGCAGCCGCAGCGCTGTATGCAGCCTGCCGGCAGTGCAGTGTCCCCCGTACCCTTGACGAGATCGCAGAAGTCTCCCGTGTTTCAAGAAAGGAGATCGGCAGGACCTACCGGTTCATCTCCCGCGAGCTCGGCCTCAAGCTCCTCCCTACATCCCCGATCGACTACGTGCCCCGGTTCTGCTCCGGCCTCACCCTCAAGGGCGAGGTGCAGAGCCGTGCCGTTGAGATCCTCCGGCAGGCCGGCGAGCGCGAACTGACCAGCGGGCGCGGACCGACCGGTGTTGCGGCAGCAGCCATCTACATCTCGTCAATCCTCGGGGGAGAACGGCGCACCCAGCGCGAGGTCGCAGAGGTTGCCGGTGTTACCGAAGTAACAATCCGGAACCGGTACAAGGAGCTGGCAGAGAAACTCGACATCGAGATCATCCTCTGATCCCGGTCCTCTTTTTTATCCCGTTAACCCAAGAACTATATTCCATCGGCTCAAAGATTATTATCCATTTAAGCGGGCTCGTAGATCAGGGGTAGATCGCTACGTTCGCAACGTAGAGGCCGCGGGTTCAAATCCCGCCGGGTCCATGACAGCCCGGTTTCCGTTTTCTCCGGTATCTTCGGGGACAGGTCCGGACCACAGGGTTTCCGCGCTACACGGGATCCACCGGAATTCCGGGCAAATTAAAGGGCTGGTTTTCAGGTATTGCCAAAATGGATTTATCTTCAATCACATCAACGTACTTATTTACAGTGCACCAGCTGTACAACTGAATCAAGCGGGAGAAACGAATGTTACGCGGATCATTCACCATACCCGGAGCCATATTCCTGATCCTGATCCTGGTCATACTGCCGGTCAGTGCCTATAACGTTGCTGTTTACGGTTCCAATGCCGGGCTTGACCCGGATCTCCACAAGGATTCCATGGTCATCATAAAAAGCGTCCCGGGGTCCGCGGGCGGTGACCTGGATACCCAGATCGACCAGTTTACCCAGTCATCAGTGGATATCATCGTCCTGGGCGGCGAAGATTCCTTTACACCGTCCACTGCCGCCAAACTCGAGGAGGCAGTTGCACGGGGAGCCATCATGGTGGTTGCATATCCCTGCAACCATCTCCTCGATGCAACACTCCCGACTTCGAATGGAGGGACTTCCTCGGGCGGGAGGAGTCTTGAACTGGCGAACCCCTCAAGCGCAGAGTCGAAAGAGATCTTTGCAGGTCTCACCACACCCTTCGACCTGGTCGGAGGAGCTCCCGACAAGGAGAATGCAGTACCGAAAAACGGTGCCGTGAGCCTCGTGAACTTTGACGACGGTATGCCGGGACTCGTTTACATCAAATACGGCAACGGGTACGTGATCCAGTGGACCACCCGGCCGGTCCCGGCGTACATGGATGCGGAGACTGCAGACACGATCGTATACCGGCTCATCACCCGCCTGAAGCCTTCTGCCACCGCACCCACGACTACGGTTCCTGCGACAACACTCCCCCCGGTGACGACACCCGTTGTCACCACGGTCCCGGTAACCCAGCCTCAGACAACCGTCATCCCCGCTGATACAACCCCAATTCCCGGCCCGGCGGCAACTTCCGGGGATGTGTCAGTATATTCCTCACCCCTGGGTGCCAGTATCCTTGTCGATGGAAAATATTACGGGACCACCCCGGCAAACCTCACCGGGTTGTCGCCGGGGAACCATATCCTGCGCCTGGCCCTGAGCGGATACTATGACTACGAGGGGACCATCTATATCGTTAAAGGGGAAACCGCCCATGCCTTCGGCATCCTCCAGCCGTTAAATCAGCTGTCATCTCAGCAGACGTACATCCCGGTTACCGTGGTTCCGGCAGCAACGGTTACCGAAACGGAAGCGAAAGGGATCCTGGAGAACTCCAGCGTCCTTGTTGCATTGATCGGTGTTATCACTGCGGCGATTGCAGCGGCGGCAACCATATTCTCTAACTGGGCAAAGGTAAAGAAAGAGCAGCAGTAATACAAGAATACCCTTTGTTAAATTCCTCACCTTCCCATCGGCAACAGACGTCCGCAATCTCCCAGGATTCACCATCACAACAGTAACAACTATATGGAATCCGCAGAAAAATAGTATGCCGCAAGTACAAAGCGTACAGGGGCTCGTAGATCAGGGGTAGATCGTCACGTTTGCAACGTGAAGGCCACGGGTTCAAATCCCGTCGAGTCCATTTCTTTTCCCATTTTTTCACAAGACCGTCAGGTCTTGCCGGGTGCGAGGTCGGAGAAGTCCAGGGGGACTTCGACGATGAGAAGAACCCACGGAGTTCTTCGAAGGCCACCCCTCGCGATTTGACGGGTTCAAATCCCGCTTGCGCAATTTCGTTTTCCAAAAAATCGGGAACCGCAGGGCCTGCCCATGCCTCACCGATCCATAAGATAATGCCTGCGTAAGGCTATCGATTATCAGGAATGTGGTGGAAACAATGTCCCATGATACCAGCACAACCAGTCTTTTTCATGACACACTGAACGGTCTGTCAGACTGGGTTTTCCTCATGGACCCGGATGGTTCGATTACCTGGTCCAACCAGGCATTCCGGGACTTTTTTGGCAGGGGGCCTTCTGACTCCGTCTGCAGCCTGGAGGGGGTGCTTCCCGGTATTGCAACCGAACTGTTTGCAGACTTCCGCGAGATGGTCGATTCAGGCGATTCACGCTCCGGCATATGGCGTGCCCTGGAGAGCGCTGACGGGACACGCGCCGTGATCCGGTTCCACGCAATACCCCACAAAAGCCAGAACGGGACACTGGCCGGGCTGATCGTGTACGGGCGGGATATCACCGACCAGATCGAGATGGAACAATTCAAGAAAGATGCCTTTGGCCAGATTGAGAAGAACATCGAGCAGTTCGCTATCCTGGGCGACCACCTCAGGAACCCGCTCACCGTCATCATCGGGCTCTGCGATATTCTCGAGGACCGGACAATTGCTGCCAAGATCCTCGCCCGGGCAAAGGAGATTGACGAACTCATCACCCGGATCGACCTGGGCTGGATCGAATCGGAGAAAGTCCGCAATATCATCAAAAAATACTACGATATCGGTGCAACCGGGACCCATGAGCTGGTGGCCCGTGCAATCCATGAGGAATATATCCGGCAGCAGCGGGAGTGCGGGGAGACCCCCGATTTTAATTCATCAATGGTGTCATGGAACGAACTGCCGTACCGGCTCAGGCAGTCCAACCTGCGACAGGCTGACGATATCTGGAAGAAACTGCACCTCATCGGGTGCGCAATTGCATTGTCAATCGGAGGAAACGAACCGGTTTTCATGTTCACCGAGCCCGAGATTGAGTACCTGGCAATGAAAGAGCATGAGCGCTGGGTGGATGAGCGGAAGAAGAAAGGCTGGGTGCACGGGAAGACGCGGAACGACCAGGAACGGATCCATGACTGCATCATACCCTGGGAGCGGCTCCCGGAGTATGAGCGGGAGAAGGATCGCAATGCGATCAGGGCACTCCCCCACATCCTTAAAACGGTGCACCTGCGGATAATCCGTCTGGAAAAGAGTTAACCTAAATATCAGATACTCGTATAAAGTGAACCCTGAGCAGATGATCCATCCCGGGATACTGATTTTTCATGGCTGAAGATGCAATACCACGAAGCCAGCGCCACCATGACGTGTTCATCAGCTATGCCCAGCAGGACAAACCTATTGCTGATGCCGTCTGTGCCAAGCTCGAAGCGCACAACATCCGCTGCTGGATCGCTCCCCGCGATGTTCCCCCGGGCCAGCCGTTCCCGGAGGCGATCATCGAAGGGATCGAAGGGGGAAAGGCTGTTATTGTCATCTTTTCGTCCCATGCGAACAAATCCCCGCATGTCATCCGCGAACTCACCAATGCCGTGAACAAGGGACGGATCATCATCCCGTTCCGCATTGAGGATGTCCTCCCTTCAAAATCCATGGAATACCTCATCAGCGTCCCGCACTGGCTGGACGCAGTGTCCCCGCCGCTCGAGAAGCATATCGGGGTATTGATAACAACCCTCGATGCCATTCTCGGAATCGACCGGGCAGTCGTGACACCGCAGGAAGCGGTTCCTCAACCGACAGCGCCTGCCCCTCCTCCCCCGTATCCACCGGTCACTGAGCCCCCTGTAACGCCGCCTGACCCCGTCAGAACACCTCCCGCCGATCCTACAGAGGCGGAGCCTCCATCTGCCCCATCGATGGCAGCAGATGAAAAACCGCAGGCACCCGTGGGGGCACCCGGCGTGTGGGGAAAGCGGATCGCAGTCCTGACCGGCCTTGTCATTGTCGCGCTCATCGTGATCCTGTTCGTGTTCTCTCCGGGACTTCTGCCCATTCAGCAGGGAGGGAACACTTCACCCAGCATCACCCCGAATATCAGCCATCCCGGTATCTCCGATGCCGATTACTACCAGGGGACCGATGCTATTGTCGACACCGTGGTCCTGACTGTTGCACCGACCCAGGTGATGGTAAAGAACACCGAGTTGTACGTGGATGCGGATAAGGACATGTCCAAAGTCATCGTCACCGTCCAGTTCAACGGGGGTCCCGGTACAGGGCTCGTCCGGGACAACCGGGTCGTTCTCACCCGATCAGACGGCACGGTGACCGAGGGGAAACTGAACTTCAACCAGCGACTCTCGACCGTTCAGCTCCAGGGATCGCGGGGTACCGACCGCATCCAGGTCATCGTTTACCTGCACTCGGGAGAGACAAAGACCATCATCGACAAACTGCTCCCGTACAGGAAATACCACTGATGCACGGGGGGCAGGTGTTTTAGTCTACCCAGTCAAGGAGGTGACCCGGCTTATCCTTATCCTGCCGGGCAACGATCCGCTTCCTGACGTTTCTTACAGCATCGGTTGCCGGGGAGGTCTTCTCCTCAAACTTCCCGTAATCGATATAATCGCTGGTGATCCCGTCATCCCTCCCCCCCAGGATCTCCTGGATAAGCGGCGGTGATGTCTCATCCGCGGGGAGCGGTGAAGAGGGCTGAGGAGCGATGAGCGGGGCCGAGGGAGTTATGACGCCGGACAGGGAAACCGGCACCGGGTCCGGCATCATGACCGGGGGAGTGTTCACCATGATCAGCGACGACACAGCACCTTCCCCCGGCTGGGCGATAGTATTTTTCAGGAGAAGAAAATCGACAAAATCGCTGACCTCCCGCTGCTGCTCGGGTGTCAGCCGTGCAATCCGTGTCTCCAGTGGCTCCAGGATCATTCCCCCGTTGTGGTGAAATGTCTCTTCTCTCCGGTATTTAAGCGAACGGGAGGGAGGATCACTCCCACCGGTGCTGGTACCCGCGTTTCTCCAGCGGAACGCCGTCAACCGTCACGGCCTTCTTCTCCGTCACCGTCCCGATGACCGTTGCGGCCACACCGTCAACGGGATACCGGTCGGGTGCGATGGTGAAGATCAGCTCATAGTCCCCGCCGCCATACAGTGCCAGTTCCCGGGCCTGTTCCGCGGGAATCCCGGCCGGCAGGGGCAGTTTTGCAGAGTCCAGGGCAAACCCCCAGTCGTTGACACTCATCAGGTCATAGAGCGAGAGCGCGATCCCGTCGCTGTCGTCCATCATCGCGCTCACGCCTGCTTTCGCCAGGCGCTGTCCTTCGTCCACCCTCGGCTGGGGTTCGAAGAGGTATTTCTCGAACTGCCGGTACCCGTCGAGCCATGCCTGTGCCTGCCCCGGCGTCCCGGTAATACAGATGAGATCGCCACGCCAGGCCCCGGTCCGCCTCGCGATGTCGCGCCGATCAACAAGGCCAAGACCCGTTGTCACGACCGTGAGCTCGTTATGCCGGTCGATATCCCCGCCGATGATCTCCGCACCGTACTTCGTGCAGCAGTCCCGTGCACCTTTCATGACACCTTCAAGGCTCTTCCAGTCGTCAAGCCCCACAGCGATCAGGAGGAATTTTGGCACAGCGCCCATACTTGCGATGTCCGAGAGCGTGACAGCCGCGCTCATCCAACCGGCCTGCCAATCGGTCATCCCGGGTACAAAGTCCGTGCTGCGGTGGAGCATGTCGGTCGTTGCGACCATCACCTGCCCGCCACAGGCAAATTCCGCACAGTCGTCCATGCATCTCTCTTTCCCGACGACACCCATCACTACTTTCAGGAGTTCCCGGTCATCCACCTTTCTTCACTTCCTTACCGCGTTCGCTTTTGTACTCCTTGAAGATGTGCTCGATCATGGCGGTCTTCTTCTCCCGCTCCCGCTCGTCCTGGCCTTTCTGCCAGGCAAGGAGCGCCGTATCCAGCATATCCTTTCCGCACAGGCCCTGTTTCCCCCGGACCTGCGTGCCGGTCTCCGCCATGGAGAGGAGGGGGAGGCCGGCCTCGCGGAAGGAGAGCGGGAGCTGCGGGTCACTCCCCGGAAGGGCACTGTCGCTGACCACCACTGCCCTGACTTTCAGATCCAGGAGGTCCCGGATGACGCTGCGGCCCCACCCGTCAGTCCGCGCCACAAAGACCAGGTCTCCCTCGTCGATCCCGGTGTCCATGGTGAGTTTTCGCAGTCCCTCCTTTGTCAGGGACTCCATGACCCTGAGCGGGACCACCTCGCCGTCCATCGAGAGCTCGGCGAATTTCTTGATCCGCGCTATACGCCGCACGAGATTGCGGTTATGCCGCTCCTCCTTTCGGAGCCTCTTTTTCTGACCATCGATGATCGCGTCCCTCTTTGCGATCTCGGCATCCTTTGCAAGCGCCGCATCGCGGGATGTTGAGATCCGCCGTATCCGGGACTGGAGGCGGTGGATCTCGTAATCGCGGGTCTTGATCTCCTCCTGGAGTTCGCCAACAAAGGTCCGGAGCCGTTTTACCATCCCATCGAGAACCCGCACCCGCTCGTCCACCTTGGCATCGGCAATGACCGGCGGTGCTTCGGGAGACGCTGGTTCACGGGCCGGCACTTTCATATCGCCAAGGACCTGCTCAAGCGACTGCCCGCGGATGACCCGGGCGCGGACCTCGTCGAGGTCGTGGCCGGCCGGGATCCGTTTGACCAGGTTCTGGAACTTATGGCGATAATGCCGGTGAGCATCAAGTGCCGCGGAGAGGGCGTCCCGCTCGTGGTCGTTCATGTACGGGAACGGGCCGGTGAGCTCGACCTTGGTATCCACGCTCGTGTCCTGCCTGGGTGTGAAGGCGATGGCAGAGAATGCCCGCCGGATCTTCTCAACCGTGTACGGCATCTCCTGGACATCGGATGCGATGATCAGGGGCTTTCCCACCTTATAGAGGGCCTCGATGACGTCCGACATGGTCATCTGCCGCGAGCTCTGCAGGTGGAGGAGGTTGCCATCGAGGTCAAGGGCAGCGAACGCGGTGGTCGTGCCGGGGTCGATGCCCACGATAAGGTACCGTGGCTTTCCGGACAGCGGGCGGTAGCGGATCCGCTCGAGGCGTTTGCCGCTGATCCGCACCTGGACATCGGCACCCCGGTACGTGGAGACCGGGACCTGGTCGCGGGTGGCGAGGACCCGGAAGCTGACCCGGCTGCACCCGCCGAATGCCCGGGTCTCCTTCTTCTCGTACCGGAGCCCTGCAGCAACCAGCGCCTGTTCGATCTCCCGACCCTTGAGCTGGACCGCACCGTGCATCTTGCGCACGTACCGGTTCTGGCTCCACCCCCCCTTTCCCGGCGACCGGTGCCGGCTCACCACCACCTCGCTCTCGTTCTCGAATGCGATCACTTCCGCGCCGGCGCCAAGCGATGCAACCTGCGCGGATACCCGTGCCTCCGCGAACGGATCGAACCGGTTGAAACTGATGTTGAAGCGGGCAGCGACCTTCCCGAGCGTCTCCTTCTTCTCCCCGCCGGTCACCTGCACGAGCCGGGTTTTCGGGGGGAGGCTCTGGAGGAAGAAGAAGAGCTCGTGCTGGTCGGTAGCGATTTCCTGGAGGCTGTCAACTGCGAGGATATCCGGCTGCTCCTCGGTCAGGAGGCGGAGGAGCCGGAAGAGGGATACCTCGGTCTCGCTCCGGATAACCTGGTCCTCCATCCGGATGAGGGCATACATCGGACGCCGGGACCGTGAGCGGACCGAACCCCTGATGATATCGATGCCAAAGACCCTCAGCCTATCACCTGCCGGACTGCATCCTTCTGGTCATATTCGATCCGGTACTTGCGCTGGAAGAACGAGAGGATGTTGCCGATGTCCCGGGTGACGAAGGCCTGTGCGTTTTCGTGGGCGGTGCCGATCCACTGCGGCCAGTCGATGAGGACGACCTTGTCATGCTCAACGAGGATATTGTATTCGGAGAGATCGGCATGGATGATCCCTGCCTTGTATGCATTCCGGACATTGGCGAGGATCTCTTCGAGGACTTCCTCCGGTGCATCGAGGCGGCAGCGGTTCAGGTTCGGGCCATCGATATAGGCCATCACCACGGCATGGCGGTTCTGGGCTATGGGCAGGGGGACACTGACGGTATCCTGGAGGGTGACGAGCGCCTCGAACTCCCGCTCGGCAGACTTCTTTGATGCGATCAGCCACGGGACATGGCCCTCGTCCGGCATGTAATCCCGGTTGAGCCGGGCCGAGGAGAAGGAACGGCCCCCGACCCGGTGGAACTTGATGGCAACCGGGCCAAGGCCGAGCGCGTCATACACAACAGACTCCTTCCCTTCCCCAATCTGGGAGCCGAATGCCGAGATCGTCCCCTTCTTTGTCAGGGTTGTGAGGGCGAGCGTGTCATAGCCGCCGAAGACCAGCGAATACCCGTCGTACGGGACCGCGTTGAACCGGACCATCCCCCACCGGATAAGGCGGGAGAGCCGGTAATTGACCTCCGATTCCGAGAGTTTTGTGGCCGCCCTCAGGTGCTCGAGCGGCACCCAGGCGTACCGCTTCATCCCCCGCTCGAGCGCCAGGAGGAGGGTCTTCTCGTACTTATTCAGGGTACGGATATGCTCCGCTGAGACGGCCATGATTGCTCAGGAGGTTACGTGGCAGACGATAAAATCATATGCTCCCCGGCAGGGGATGGTAACAAAATTGAACATCTCCCGCCTACCAGAGATGATCAGGTGCGGGATGCGGTGCAGTCAGTGCAGGAAGGAGGCGGTCATCTTCCAGTCATACTCCGGCAAGCACCTCTGCCGGGACCATTTCCTGATCGACTTCGAGGCAAAGGCAAAACGGCTGGTCCGACAGAACCAGTGGATGCGCCCGGGCGACCATATTGGCATTCTTCTCAGGGGGGGCCCGGCAGACTATGCCCTGCTGGTCTTCTTCCGCAGGCTTGCCGGCAACCGCCGGGATGTACGGGTTTTTGGTGTTGATATCCCCGCAACGGGTTCGGATCCCGCCGCATATGCCCGGGATTGTGGTGCAACAAAAATCGCCCGCGCCACTCCGCTTGAGGATGCTGCCGCAGGAGCACTCACGGATATCCTCCGCGGCTACCCGGAGGACTCCACTCTTCCCGGGGGCCCACCTGCCGATACCCTGCCGGTCATCACACCCTTCTGCCATATCCCTGCCGCGGAGATTGTGATGTACGCAGAAATCCATGGTTTCAAGGGTGCGGAACAGCTCCCCGTTGCAGAAGACCCTCCCCTCCTTACCGAGGTAAAACACCTCCTGGCAGGATATACTGAGAGGCACCCTGCCGCGCCCCATGCAATCCTGAGATTCTGCGAGTCCGTCAGGACCTGCGAAGGAGACCGGAGGGGGGTCCGGCACTCCCCAACACCGAACAGTTGATGTAATTCATCCGTGTACATTAAGGTGGATACGATCATGGACGGTGAACTCGGCTGCAGGATGGGACGGGTGGAGCAGATGATCCGGTACGCGTACTGGAGTACCGGATCCAAAGGGATTGTCGTCGGCATGAGCGGCGGGATCGACTCTGCCGTAGCAGCGGCTTTCTGCTGCCGGGCAGTCGGGCCTGCCAACGTGACCGGCCTCTCTCTCCCGTCGCCGGTCAGCAACCCGCAGGACGAGCGGGATGTCCGGGAGCTGTGCCGCATTCTCGGCATGCCCCATGAGACGATCGCTATCGACCCGATCCTTGCCACCTATCGTGCAATGCCGGGGTTTGTCGAAACACCGTACCTCATCGGCAACCTGATGGCCAGGACCAGGATGGTCATCCTCTATTACTATGCCAACCGTGACAACCGGCTGGTCTGCGGCACGTCCAACCGGAGCGAGTACATGCTCGGCTACTGCACAAAATACGGGGACAGTGCAGCAGATCTCCAGCCACTCCTTCACCTGTACAAAACCGATATCTATGTGGTTGCCCCCGAGCTCGGAATACCGGAAGCCATCATAAAAAAAGTGCCTTCTGCCGGGCTCTGGGAGGGCCAGAGCGATGAAGCGGAGATCGGTCTCTCCTATGCCGAGATCGATGCATCGCTTCGGTCGCTTGAGGCTCAGGGCTGGAAAGCACAGACCCCAATAGAGGAACGGGTGCTTGCCCTGGTGAAAAAGAGCGAGCACAAGAGGCAGCCGGCACCTAGTCTTTTAGGAGTACTCTAAAGACCGCAGCAAAATCTTCCGGCCGGTTGAGAAACGCCAGCGCCTTCTCGTTCCCGATCAGGGAATACAGCGGGCCCTTGACAATCCGGTGACTACCCGTGCCGGACTTCGCCCGGAGGTGCCGGACCATTGGCACGGAAGAGTACTGCGGGTTCTTCACGAGCTCCCCGCTGCAGAGCTCGTAGTACGCTGCTCCCTGGAGACGCTCGTACGCTGAGTATGTGCTCTCGAACGCCGTGGAGACGATATTTGCCATGACGAGCGTCCTGTCGGGCGACGGGTTGATCGTGACATGCCCGTACCCCGGGGGGATGATGACAATATCGCCTGCACCTGCTTCCAGCATCACCACATCGTCAAGAGACTGTGACTGGAGGAGATAATGGGCAGTCCCGTCAAGGACCTCGTAGATCTCCGGGTACCCGATACCCGCACCATTGGGAGGGTGATAGTGTCCCTTGGTCTTCACCCGTTCGCCACAGAGATCCCGTGCCGGGATTGCCGTGATGTCATACCGGAGGGCATGGGAATGGAGCCAGTGCCAGTCCGCGTCCGTCTTTGCCAGGTCGCGGTACATAAAATAGAGGGGGGCATCGCACCGGCACGAGGGATCCCTGAGGACCGGCCGCATGTCGTCGGCAGTCCGTACCGAAGGGGGAGGCAGCTCCCCGTCCCACCCAAGCATCACTTCTTCTTTTTCATTACAAGGTAATAATACCCGGCGCCCGCTGCAATCAGGACGATGAGAAGGATGAACGGGAGCATACCGGCAAGCGCGGCAAAGGCCGGCTTTGGGTTCACCCGTACCGGGACCCTGAAGGTATCGGACATCTGGCTGTTCTCATGGGCGTCGCGGTACCGTACCTCGGTGTCGAGCTCGTATTCCCGGACCTCGGCATCATTGCCGGTGACAAGGGCGAACCGGGCCGTTGCACTCTCGCCAGGCTGCAGGTCGCCCAGGTATGCGGTATTGTCCGAGCTCGTGAAGGGCTCAACGGCACAGAGGCGTGCCTGTGCAGCATAGACCGGTATTTCTCCGGTGTTGGTGTACCGGACCACGATGATCTCACTGGATCCCGGCGTAATAGCAACAGACTCGGGGGTTGCGGTGAAACTGACCTTTTCCCCGACCACGATACCGATGGTTTCGCGGGCCGAGGTTACAACATCGCCTTCCCGGTTCTCATAGGTGACCGCAACATCCACCGGGTAGGTCTGCTTCTCCGCCTCAGACGAGACGGAGACCTTGTACCGGCAGGTTACGATGCCGTCTTGCGGAAAGTCACCGATAAAAACACTTGAATCGGAGGGGATGACGGGGCTGGTGCCGCTCCGGAGGAGCCTGACGGTTGCTTTTTTACCATCCTCGAACCCGAGGTTCCGGATCTTCAGGGTCACATACCCCCCGGTGCCGACCGTCAGCTTGTCCGCGGTTACTTCGACAACCTCGATCCTGACCTGCGGTTTGATCTTTATCGTCAGGGGGACCATCACGGTCGTTGTATTGTACTTGTTCTGGAGGTAATCCGCAACTTCCTGGCCGGTCTCGGGGCGGTGGGTGTACCGGATCGAGACCGGCAGCGAGTATTCGCCTTCCGTGGCATCGGCAGTGATCTTTGCCGATATCTTCGTCGTTGCTTTTCCCTGGCTGGGGATATCGCCGATATTCTGGGGATCTGACTTGATAATGACCGGAGCCGGCCCGGGCTCGATACCGACGGTTACCATCTTTGCGGTTGTCGGGGCATCGTCGCGGTCGATGGTCCCGTCCATAACGAACTTATCGATATACGTTCCGCTGTTCAGGATGACAACGGAGATGACAGCATCCTGCCCGGCACTGAACTCATTCGATCCATAGACCGATGCTGACATTACCGGGCCGTTGGTCAGGTACGTGCTGACTGCAGCAACGGGCAGGACACAGGAGAGGATGAGCAGGGATATAACTACTGTTATCTGGTATTTTCTCATGAGCGATCACTTGTTGTTTTTATCATAACAACATTTAATATCGCTGGATATAAAGGAATGTATCCATGAAGCGGGCCCTGGTGGATACTCCGGATCTGGTCAGGCGCCTGAAATCGCTGGGGATTACCCAGTACGAGGCGCTTGTCTATATAGCACTCCTCCGCGTCAGCAGCGCTACGGCAAGCGAGATCCATGAGTCCTCCGGCGTCCCGCGCGCATCGGTGTACCCGGTCATCGACCAGCTCCTGGAGAAGGACCTTGTCTCGGTATCCCAGTCATCCCCCAAGCGGTTTGCCGCGGTACCTCCCACGGAAGCTATTGACCGGCTGACTGCGCGGATCGAACAGGATGCCCGTCTGGCCCTCGAGAGCCTCTCTGCAATTCACCGGGAGATGATGGTCACCGAGCAGGGCGGTGGCGAGCTGATCTGGAACCTGTACGGTAACGCTGCCATCCGCAAACGAATGGCCGAACTGATTGCCGGTGCTACGACCGATATCCGGATCATCATCCAGCCCCGGATCCTCTCCACGGATATCCGGGCTGCCCTCAAAAAGTGTCCGGCTTCCGTCAATATCGAGATCATCACATCGGAGTGGGACGGGCCGGTCCCGAAAACCCTGAACCTGCACCTGCGGCATCATCCCGGCATTGCCGGTGCCCCCGACTGCATCAAGGACATGATGGGTGGCGGGATCTGTATCATTGACAGCAGCCGGGTGATGGTTATCATCGGATCGGGAGAGGATGATACGGTCGCCCTCTTCTCGGAGTCGGAAGGTTTTGTCAGTTTCTTCATCCGGTATTATTCGCTGCTGCGGGACTGGGCAAAGAAGGGGGACTGATTTAAAAATTGCGGATCTCGTCCATATCCCTGACACTGATCAGGCCCTTCATCGCCTGCGTCTCCACCCAGCGGTTACTCTCCCGGATCGCAGCCATCGGGTTGGTGCCACCGACCGCAACAATGGCAATGTACTGCGGGCTGACAGGAACGCCGAGCAGCGGGACATTCGGCATACCCACTTCAAGGATTCCGGAGTAACTGCTGCTCGCGATCTCGTCAAGAACCTGGCCGACAAGGGACTCGGCCTCCATGTGGAACTCGCGGATATTGGCAAGGATATTCCCGCTCCCCCTCCGCATGACCTGGATGACGGAGGTCGTCTTCTGGGACATCAGGACCTGGAGGGGGTCGATTGTGGTGTGCCGGTACAGGATCATGTGCGTGAACCGGATCGGTGTCCGGTTCTCAATCTCGACAATCCCGCCCCCAATCGGGTTGACCGGAATGCCCTTCCGGATCAGCAGGCCGTCAAACGTGATGCTGCACATGGTGCCGATACCGGTACACCCATCGGGAATACAGAAATCGTTCCCGATCTTTTCGCCAGCTTTGAAGAACTTGACCAGTCCGCTGACCGAGACCCCGCTCCGGTAAGCATCTTTCAGGATAGAGATGGCATATTCCAGGTCCTCGTTTCTGACCAGGGACAGATTATACACCACGTCGCCCTCGCCGGTCACCGGATCGAAGGTGACATGCATGGCATAATCCTCGATTTTATGATGGACGAGCCTGAGCGGGTGAGTCATTATTACTATTCTTCAGGCAGCGCAATAGAAAAATTGTTCTATAAGAGTATGGCAATTTACTTATGATGGAACACGATATGCGGGAAAAAGCCAAGAATGCGATGAGACTCATTCTTGAAGCAGCTCGTTTCGAGGTGGAGGAGGTAGACGATCCCCTCGACCTTTCTGCAGTAAGGGAAGGAGTTTGCGTCCTCGTCCTCTGCTCAAACGACCGTGCCATGATCGCCCAGTTCGATAAGACCAATTACAGTCTTATGATAGACGACCAGGAGATGGCCTGCAAAAAGCTCCTCTTTACGCTTGAGAAGGATCTCCAGACGGAGAACTGCATCCAGTGGGGTGTCGATGAGTTCGTCCGGTTCACCGGCGAGGCCGTGCTTGCTGATATTGTAGGCCGCGAGCTGGCGCTCGATCTTACACCCACGAAAGCAAAGAAGACAGCAGTCGCAGCTGCCGCTGTGCAGAAAGAGGAGGAGCCATCCGGGATCTCCCTGCCCCACTTCCCGATCAAGGTCTCCGAGCAGGCAGCGATCCGGACCGGCGGGATCCAGGGCACTGCAAAGCTGCGGTTCATCCCCTACTTCCTCTTCCACTACACGAGCACGGGCGAGCAGGTGTACAAGGACCGCCGGATCCCGTTCGATGCAGAAGGCTGGGGTGCGATCAATGCCATCAATGGCATCAGGATCGATCTTGACGGAAAACTGGTCGAGGACAGGGAGATTCCCGCAGGATCCGAGGTATGCGACCCGCATTTCCGCAAAGACGAGGCAACCGAACGGATCGTCAGCGAACTGATCGACCGCCTCACCCAGAAGGTCCGGATCAAGCAGGAGAAGGGGGACGCCATCTTCTACGAGGAGAAAGTCCTCAAGCCCGACCGGAAGAATATCACGGTGGACACAAAACAGGTCTATATCCCGGTCTGGCAGATCCGCGGCAAGAAGATCGTTGAAGTGAACGCCTTCAGCGGCGAACTGCTCTCCGAGCCCATGGACGAGGGCGTCGAAGTATTCTGAAACGAGCAGGACCTGCCTATGTACCAAATCCCCGCGGGGCAACCCGCCCGCGGATCTTTTTCCCGTTCCATATCGTTTTTTTTGCCAGATTCCCTGTACGCCCTGTCCCGGGAGGTTGATCTCCGATGATCGTCATTCTCGGCGGCGGCCCGGCCGGGCGGCTCGCATCGATTAGGCTTGCTTCCGCAGGGAAGGAGGTGACCCTCGTCGAGAAAGGGGGGATCGGGGGGCAGTGCCTCCACTATGGGTGCATGCCCGTCTGTGCCCTCAATGACCTCGCCCGTCACGTGGAGAAGGCCCAAACGTTCCATGACCTTGGGCTTACCGATTCCGTCCCTGCCATCCGGTTCACAGCAGTCCTCTCCGGGATGCAGAAGATCCAGGAGACCATCACCGGCATCCTCGACAAGGAGACCCGGGATGCCGGTGTCGAGATCATCTATGGCCGCGAGGGATCATTCGACGGGAAAAATGTCCTTCTCGGCGATGAAAAGCTGGATGCGGACGCGGTCATCCTCTCGACCGGATCGCGGCCGAAGATTCCGGACATCCCGGGTATCGCTTCCAGGGGCGTCTTCACTCCCCGCACGATAAAGTCAATGGACCGGCTCCCAAAGAGACTGGCAATCATCGGGGGCGGGATCATGGCTGCGGAGTTTGCCTATATCTTCTCCCGGTTCGGCAGCAGTGTCACGATCCTGTCACGGAGTGCGTTCTTAAAAAGCCTTGATGAACACCTCCGGAAACGGGCATTCCGCGAGCTTGCGTGTACTACCATCCATGAGGGCTGCGATGTGCTCAGCATCGAAAGAAGTGGCGACAGCCTCCGCATCAGCACAAAGACCGGACAGGAGTCCGCCACCATCGAGGCCGATGCGGTACTGGTGGCTGCCGGCCTGGTACCGAACTCGGAGAACCTGTCCGGCGTTGCAAAGCGGCGGAACGGGGAGGTCGTCATCGACGAGTACATGCGGACCAGTGTCCCCTGCGTATATGCCTGCGGCGACGTGACCGGGCCGCCGTTCCTGACACCCGTTGCAAGGCAGCAGGGTGTCGTGGCGGCCGACAACATCCTTGGTCTCCACCGGAAGATGAATTACGACTGCATCCCGCAGTCGCTCTCGCTCGGGTATGAACTCGCTTTCTGTTCCAACGGCAATCCCCATGCCAGACCCCTCGTCATACCGGGCCCGGCAGGGCCGGATACCTTCTGGGAGGTCCCCGCATCCAATACCGGCCTGGCCAAGATCCTGGTTGCCCCCGATGGTTCGATCAGCGGTATGTGCTCAGCATCCCCCGGGGGAGGACTTATCGCCGGGTACATGGCACTGCTGACAAAACGCCACTTCTCCGTGCACGACTTTGCCGATTTTATCGAGGTCCACCCGTCCACCGATGGAGTCTACGGGCTTGCAAAATACGCATCCGAGGTCCTGAAGAAACGGGGCAGCAACTGACCCCGCCTCATCTTCTCAGGCGGATAAGTCAGGCGTAGACTGCTGAAGGTATTATTACGCCAGAGCACCCACAGATAGGATACATATCGTCCTCAACCGTGGTGCCAGAAAAATGACCGACTCGACAGAAAACACCCTCTTTGACCAGACACGGATCGACAAGATTGCGGCCCTCCGCTCACAGGGGATCTCCATGTTCCCTCCCGCATTCGACCGCAAGGATACGATCGGCGGGGTAAAGACCACGTACGCGGAGATCACCCACGAGAAGAGTGCCGAAAGCGTCACGGTCGCCGGCAGGATCTTCATTGTCAGGAACCACGGAAAGACCATCTTTGCCGACATCGGGGACGAGTCGGGCAAGATCCAGCTCTATATCCGCAAGAACGACCTTGGGGATGAGCAGTTCAACCTCTTCAACCAGTTCGTGGAGCGGGGCGATATCCTCGGGGTGACCGGCCATGTCTTCCGCACCAAGCTGGGCGAGATCACCATCTGGGTCGATTCATTCGCCCTCCTCACCAAAGCGGTCTGCTCCCTGCCGGAGAAGTTCCACGGGTTAAAGGACGTCGAGAAACGCTACCGCCAGCGGTATGTGGACCTGATCGTCAACGATGAGAACCGGCAGACCTTCAGGAACCGGAGCCGGATCATCTCGCTCCTGCGCAGGTACCTGGACGACAACGGTTTCCTCGAGTTCGAGACCCCCATCCTCCAGCCGGTCTATGGCGGGGCCAACGCCCGACCGTTCACCACGTACCACAACTTCCTCGACCAGAAACTCTTCCTCCGGATCGCACCCGAGCTCTACCTGAAGCGGCTCATTGTCGGGGGCTTCGAGCAAGTCTTCGAGATCTCGCGGAACTTCAGGAACGAGGGCGTGGACGCGGACCACAACCCCGAGTTCACGATGGTCGAGATCTACTGGGTATACCGGGACTTCCGCGACATGATGGAACTCACCGAGAACATTGTCTGCTCCATCATCGAGAAGATGCACGGGAAGTACGAGCTGCCTTTTGGCGAGACCACGCTCAACTTCACCAAACCCTGGAAGAAACTCTCGATGGCAGATGCCGTGAAGGAGATCGGGGGACTCGACATCTTCGCCCACTCCGTTGATGAACTCAGAAAACTCGCCCACGAGCACCGGATCGAGGAGCCGGACAAGCAGCGGAACCAGCGCGAGTACCTTATCGCATTCTTCGAGGCGCTCGTTGAGGAGAAACTCATCCAGCCGACCTTCATCTACGATTACCCGGTCGAGAACTCGCCCCTCGCAAAGCGCCACCGCGAAAAGGAGGGGTTCACCGAGCGGTTCGAACTCTTCATTGCGGGCATGGAAGTCGGTAACGGGTTCTCGGAGCTCAACGACCCGGTGGACCAGAAGGAACGGTTCGAGGAGCAGGACAAAAAGCGCCAGCTTGGCGATGTCGAAGCCCAGATGATCGATTACGACTTCATCAACGCCATCGGCTACGGCATGCCCCCGACCGGCGGGGTCGGGATCGGTATCGATCGGCTCGTGATGCTCCTCACCAACAACAACTCCATCAAAGAGGTCATCCTCTTCCCGTCGATGAAGACCCTGAAAGCAGGGGAAACAGACGAGGCAGAAGATCCCTCAATCAAAAAAGAGGGGACAGAATAAGTCCGACCAGGACTTCTCACGCTTTTTTCACAACAACCTTCCAGTCCTCGAGCATCTCGAATTCCGGGTCGGTATCACAGGTGTCGCAGACTGCCTTTGGCGACTGAACGACCATGTCGAACATGACAACATCGCCCGGGGAAGGGGTGAGCGGGACATCCACGTCCTTCTGGATGATGTAGCGGTACGGGTCGAGGTTTCTGGCATAGAAGTCCTTGTACTGGTGACGGTCGTCATCCGATGCTTCATACGACCATTCCGCACCCTCGGCAATGGTCACATCGTTCGGTATCCAGCCATACCCCGGGAGGTAATACTCGGACCAGAAATGGGTCCCCTCATGGCCGGGCACGAGCTGGTAACCCCCGATAGCCCGGGCGGGGATACCGAGTGACCGGCAGAGGGCAGAGAAATACATGCTCTGCGTCCCGCAGTCACCAAACCCGGTCTCGTGCATATAGACTGATTCCGGAGTATTCGATGCACTGAGCCGGATATGCGGGACGTTGCTGTAGGGGTGCGAGACCACGTACCAGTACAGCTTCTCCGCCTGCAGGTACGGGTTGGTCTCGTTTCCCACGATTTCCAGCGCCTTTGCTTTCATCGCGGGGCTCACGACGATGTTCCGGCCGGATGCGGTGTACTTTTTGTAGTCGGGATCTGCCGTATCATATGTCCCGACCTTTGCCGGGTCGATGATGTACCGGACCTCGTACTGGGTATACCGGAACTTTGTGTTGACCGTGAGGGAATCCCCTGTCACGGACTCGAGCGGGATCTCGAGGTAGGCCAGGCCCATGTCCGCGTCCGTGCCGGTCTGTGACTTCACGTACTGTGCCGGCTCGACAGCGATGATGGTAACGTTGCGCTGGGAGGGGGTCTCGACCGGCAGGGGAATCCAGAGGCGGAGGGTGCCGGTCTTCGGGAGCGTCGCGGAGGGGATGGTCAGGGTCTCCGCGCCTTCCCACCGAACGGGATTGACATACGTGCCGGCGCTCCCGTCATATGAGGCAAGGGCAATTCCCTTCACCTCGTCGTAAAACGGCGTCTTACCCATCTTTGCAGTAGCCTCCCGCATCAGGTCCATGTTATGGGACCGGATATTGTTGATGGTGTTCGCGAAGTACCACGTCTCGCCGTCGCTCTCGATGCACTGGCTTGAGTCGAAGGGGAGCCAGCTGGCCTTCCGGTCCGCTGGAACGGTTGGGAACTCCGCATCGATCATGGCGGTCATGACCGACCGGTTATAGGGGAACTCGGCATACATCCGGACCGATACCGATTGTTTGTTCAGGGCGTCCTTTGCCCGCTCTGCATTACCTTCGGCTTTGTAGAGGCTATATGCATGCTCGTAGAGATCGGCGGCAGCGTGGAAGTTGTCGGATGCAAATGCCCTCTCTGCCTGCGAGAACAGGGCATCTGCCGGCGATTCGCCAGGCACCGGAACCTTCTGCTCAGAAATACAGCCGGCCGCAAGGATGGCGGCAACCAGGATGATAAGAACGAGTCGTTTCATGGCACACCTTGTCTGAGATAACTGACGGTGATCATCGGGTATTAATTTTCGGAATGAAGGCGGCCGTTCAGGAAAAAGAGCGCGGGGTTACAGGAGCGCCCGCATGGCGTACTCCCGTGCCCCCTTGACAAAGTCCGCCATCGGGGGGAGCTCCTTGGGATCGATGATACAGTCGATGACGGCCGGGCGGCCGGTTGCCAGCGCCTTTGGAAGCACCTCCCGCAGTTCCCCGGGTTTGGTGACCGTGAACCCTTCCGCCCCGAAGGCCCGAGCAAGGCCGGCAAAGTCAGCCTGCCGGAACCGGGTCAGGATGGTCTCTTCGCCAAGGGTGTAGGACTGGAGATTGTGAATGAGGCCGAGACGGCCGTTGTTGTGCACGATCCAGACCACCGGGATGTTGTAATTCACCGCAGTCGCGACCTCCATGCCGTTCATGAAGAAGTCCCCGTCACCGACATTGGCGATGACCGGGCGGTCGGGAGCAGCGAGCTTGGCGCCGATGGCTGCAGCGGTGGAGTAGCCCATGGTGAGGATCCCGAACGGGGCAAAGAAGCTGTCCGGGTGCTTCAGCCGGAGGTAGTGCTGGGCCCAGAGGAGGTTGTTGCCCACATCCGCAAAGACGATGGCATTCTCCGGGAGGCATGCCTGGAGATCGGCCATCAGCCGCTGGGGTTTTAAGGGCATGTCATCTGATAGCATCTTCTCCGGCTCGAACACCGTGCCGAGCCGCGCCTTGGCATCCGCGATCGTTCTCTCCCGTGCATCGACCTTCTCCTGGACCTTCTCAAGGTCGCGGAGCACGCGGAACGCGATCTCGTTCGTGATCGTCAGGGCATCGCCAACGAGCGGGATCTGGGTCGGGTAGTTCACGCCGATGATGGTCGGGTCGATGTTGACATGGATCAGGCAGCGGGTCGGTGCAAGCCGGGGATCCCACGAGAGGGTCGTCATCTGGTTGAGGCTTGATCCGATAACGAGGAGGACATCGACGGTGCCGGATTTGACGTATCCTTCCGCAGCCGGTGACCCTGCCCACCCCAGGACGCCGAGCGAGAGCGGGTGATCCTCGGGGATCGCCCCTTTTGCATGGGGCGTGGTGGCGACCGGGATGTTGAGCATCGTGGCAAGTTCGAGGATATCGGCCATTGCGCCGGAGTGGACGGCACCGGCCCCCGCCAGGATCACCGGGTTGTCGGCATTGACGAGCTCCCGTGCAGCATCGATGACGAGCCGGCGATCGAAGAACTCGGTCGAGGGCGGCACATACCGCGAAGGCATGGCGGGGAGTTCGATCTCGGTCATCTGGATGTCCTTGGGGATGCTGAGGTGGACCGGACCCTTCCTCCCGGTAAGTGCAATGCTGAGGGCCTGTTCAATATCATACTGGGCCGAATGGGAGGAGATGATGCAGCTGCTGTTCTTGGTGATGGGGCGGAAGAGCTCGACCGAATCGATGCCCTTTGCCGTGGAGTCCTGGATGGTGCCCCGTCGGTTGGTGAACGTCGGGATCTGGCCGGTGATCGCAACGACCGGTACTTCGTCCGCATACGATGTCGCCACACCGGAGACGAGGTTGGTTGCACCAGGTCCGGAAGTGGCAAAACAGGCGCCGATCGTACCTTTGACCCGGGCATACCCGTCGGCCATGAAAGCGGCGCCTTCCTCGTGCTTTGCCAGGATGGGGGTGATGGTCCCGGACTTGTTGCAGCTGATCAGGAACGGTTCCAGGGTCAGCCCGGGAACACCGAAGATATACTCAGTGCCGGCCTCCTTGAGGTAATGAAGGAGGAGTTCACTGACGGTACATTTCATGCCCCTTCACCTCCCTGCGGAGCTTTTGGTATCCGCAAGCGCTGCCGACTCGGTATCATAGAGCGGGATGACCTGGTAGAACCCGGAGATCTCAAAGACCTCACGGACATAGGGCGAGAGCCCGAACCCGGCGAGCCGGGCCTTCTTCGCCTTCATCCGTTTCTGGACAACAAAGAGCGCCCGCAGCCCGGCACTCGAGATATATTTGGTGCCGGAGAAGTCACAGAGGATATCGCCGGCATAATCGCCGGCGATCCGGGTGAGTTCCTGTTCTATGCCGTGTGCCACCGAGGTATCGAACCGTTCGGGGAGCACAACAACCGTTGCATTGGGTAACGTGCGGATTTCCATTTGACCCTCTCCTCCTGGGAGTGCCGGCGCCTGCCGGCAGGGAACAACCGTTTATCGTTATTACAGGTTATCAACGTTCCCATGTGTCTTGGAGGTCCCGATCGGATGGCGATCCCCCGTTCTGATTCCGGACCGGCCCGGGATTCCGGGAAGCCGGTTTCGTTCCCCGGCAGCCCCCGACGGTTCCCGTCCATTTGGGATGTCGATCAGGAAGAAAGAGCATAAATGGTTTGTCCACGCATGAAAAATTAACACCCTCGGGATATGCCATGGATGAACTCTATCCGCTCTTAAAATCCGTCACCATCTTCTTCCTGCTCGTGGTCTTCATCCAGCTCCTCAAGCGGCAGGGAGTCTTCAACGATTCCCACCAGCCGGTCTTCAACCGGCTTGTCACCGAACTGGCCCTGCCGGTCACCATATTCTCAACCCTTGCTGTATCGCGGATCCATGCCGACCAGATCCTGGCGGCAACGGTCATGGTCTCCACCATCGCGGCCTGCTGCCTCCTCGCGTACATCGCCTGCCGGGCCATGAGACTCTCGTACGGGAAGACCGGGGCGCTCGTCATGCTCGCCGGTATCGGGAGCACATCCACGATGGCCTATCCCCTGATCCGGCAGACCTTCGGAGCGGGCAGCGAGGCCCTGACGCTGGGCCTTATCATCGGGGAGTTCGGGGCCTGTATACCGTACTTCGTCATCGGCGTCCCCATAACCGCATGGTTCGGCAGCCGGGAAACAAACCAGGCATCCGAGGTCTGGCCTGTGGTGAAGAACTTCTTTGTCTCCCCCATCTTCATCTCGTTCCTGCTCGGGCTCATCGTCTCCCAGATCCCCTTCGCCTCATCGCTGATGGCCGGGGACTTCTTTACCACGTTCTTCGGGTATTTTGCCAACGGCCTCGAGATCCTGGTCGCTGTCTCGCTCGGGCTGATGCTGCGGCCCATCGACCTGAAACCCATCCTGCCGCTCTTCTTCTTGATCGTCGGCATCAAACTCATCATCAACCCGGTCCTCGCCCTTATCGGGGCAACTGCCCTCGGCCTCTCCCCGCTTGCCGCCGAGATCCTGGTCATCGAGAGCGCAATGCCCTCCGGGGCCATTGCTGCCGTTGTGGCCGGGAGGTACGGGTGCGACGGGGCGCTCGCGTCCGCCCTGGTGATTGCAACCTATATCGTGAGCCTTGCGACCATCCCGATCATGATCTTCCTGCTCCTGTGAGACGACCTGCCATGAACCTGCACATACCGACTGCCCGGAGAGCGTGGAAGGGTGCCCTGCACAACCTGCCCGCCACCAGGGGATATGAGCGACGGCGGGAGGTGCCGATATGAACGCCGTAACCTTCACCATGATCGCGTATATTGTCATGTTCCTGCTGATCGTGGGGGTCATGCAGCTCCTGAAGCTCCGGGGGATCTTTAATGACAGCCACCAGCCGGTCTTCGACCGCATGGTCACGGAGTTTGCCCTGCCGGCGATCGTCTTCGGGCTTGTTACTACCACTACTATCAGGGCAGAGTGGATCCTGCCGGTCATCATCGTCAATATCGCGGTCGTCCTTGCCATGATCGCAGCCTTCTGGTGCTGCCGGTTGCTGAAACTCTCCCCGGGGACAACCGGGACGATCGTGATCCTCTCTGCCTGGGGGAGCACCTATACGGTCGGCGCACCGGTCCTGGGGGCCGTCTTCGGTCTTGCAAGCGAAGAAGCGGCGCTGGGTAATTTCATCGGGGTATTCGGCTTCGCCCTGCCCTTCTTCACCATCGGGATCCTGGTTGCCGGGTACTTCGGGCTCCACGAGCGCGGCGAGGAGTTCTCGCTCTTCCCGTTCCTCAAAAACTACTTTGGGTCGCCGGTCTTCCTGGCGTTCTGGCTGGGCCTCATCGTCGCGCTCCTCTTTGAGGTCTTCGGCCTGCCGGGTGCTGACATCTACGAGGATGTCTTCACCGATTTCTTCGTGGTCATCCAGCATGCCCTGAACCTGCTGGTCTGGATCGCGATCGGGCTCCTCCTCCGCCCGGTGCCTGCCCGCAGGTTCCTCCCGCTCCTTGTACTCGTTACGGTTATCGGTCTCATCCTCGTCCCGGCCCTGGTCTTTGCCGGGGGGTACCTTGCCGGCCTGCCGGTGGTCCAGCGGAGCGTGGCCGTCATCCTCTCGGCAATGCCATCCGGGGCGATCGCCGGGGTGATCGCGGACCGGTATGGCTGCGACGGAAAACTTGCGGCAGCGCTCATCATTTGCACGTACCTCATCAGTATCGTGACCCTGCCCATGGTCGTGACAATGCTCAGGTAACGGGCCTGCCCCCATTTTTCCGGAACCGTTATCCCGTCATTATACCAAAGTACCGGTGACCATGAGCGGAAGAACCCAGCACCACCAGCATGACGTTTTCGACGCGAAGCATGCTGCACATCTCGATACCCCCCTGCGCCATTTCATCTATCGCCCGGACCGGCTTGCCGAGAGACTGTGCAAACCGGGCGACCGGGTCCTCGACTTCGGCTGCGGGCCGGGGTTTTTCACCCGCGGGTTTGCAACCAGGGTCGGGGAGATCGGGCAGGTCGTTTCTGCCGACCTGCAGGCAGAGATGCTCGCCATCGTGCGGGAGAAGATGGATGTGGAGGGCCTCGGCCCGCGGGTGACCACGCACCAGTGCCGGCCCGACACGATCGGGCTTCCGGCTGAGATGAGCGGAACGTTCGATGCTGCCACGGCAATCTTCGTTGTCCACGAGGTCCCGGACCCGGAGAAGTTGTTCCGGGAGATCGCCGCCCTGCTGAAGAAGGGAGGGACGTTCTTCTTCTCAGAACCACCGATCCTTGTTTCAGGCAGAGAGTTCTCAGACAAGATCGCTCTTGCGGAGTCCTGCGGGTTCCGGCTCGTGAACCGGTCCTGGTACTTCGTGAACCGGGCGGCGGTCTTTGAGCGGGCGTCAGGTGGGTTCTGAACCGGAACCAGTGCTTTTTCTCACATCAATCAAATCACAATGGATTTGGATCACACTATGAATCGCCATCATCGATTGAAAATTCATGGACCCCCTCCCCCTCCTGCATTTGAATTGTTCCAACACCCCCTGCCCCTTGTTTTCTGGGGATCCCACTACTGAAAAGCGGTTAACCTGTAATCAGGGGCGTCTGTGTTAACAATTCCACAAGAACGGGGAGGTGTGCGGCTGGAGATCAGGGGCTTTTACTCATTTTTAAGGAGCGGAGTTGCCGGCAGACCCCCCTCCAGTGGGTCATGAGCAATCAGAAAAAATGTTCTCTTTTTCAATGGGTTATGAGTTTGTGGCATCACATACGCAACCTGACCGTTGTTTCATCCTTCCACTCAAACATCAGTTGAGAACGGTTCAATTCAAGACCTGATTTTGGATCCCGCGCTATTAAAGTTATGGTGATTACGTCCTGTGGCGAATGGAAAAGAGAAGTCATCATCCAGTATACTGGAGTTGCGGAAGGAACGACATAGTTACCATATTCGTCGATTTCATAGATCATTGATGATCCCTTGAGGAACGTGCCAGATGTTGTATTCCATTCGTACCGGGCATCATTTGATCCAAATCCGGATATATGGGGGGTCAGCCGTATTCCAGGTGTTGAGGACATAATTAGTGAGTATTCTGTTGGGAGAGGTTCGATAGTGATAATGGTGGGACCTGTCGGATCTGTCTGAGTTTTAATTCCCTCAATCCCACTATTTTGCAGAAGGCAGCCGGATGTCATGATAACTATTACCAAGACAACAGGGATAATAATCGTCTGAATCCATTTCATGAGGCACCAGTAGTATATTGAATTTTTTTTAGAGACTTGTATTTAAAGGGAGATGGTTTTTTACTTCTTACAGACCGCCAAAGACACTTATTCGAAAAACAATTCGCCATCGTGCGGCAGAAGATGGATGCGGAGGGGCTGGCCCCGCGGGTGACCACGCACCAGTGCCGGCCCGACACGATCGGGCTTCCGGCTGAGATGAACGGAACGTTCGATGCTGCCACCGCGATCTTCGTTGTCCACGAGGTCCCGGACCCGGAGAAGTTGTTCCGGGAGATCGCCGCCCTGCTGAAGAAGGGAGGGACGTTCTTCTTCTCAGAACCACCGATCCTTGTTTCAGGCAGAGAGTTCTCAGACAAGATCGCTCTTGCGGAGTCCTGCGGGTTCCGGCTCGTGAACCGGTCCTGGTACTTCGTGAACCGGGCGGCGGTCTTTGAGCGGGCGTCAGGTGGGTTCTGAACCGGAACCAGTGCTTTTTCTCACATCAATCAAATCACAATGGATTTGGATCACACTATGAATCGCCATCATCGATTGAAAATTCATGCTCTGTAGAAAACCTATGTTGGTAAAGCGATGCCCCCCTCTTGCGCCACCAGAGTCGAAGAGCCCAGAGGCTCTTCTCCAGCCTGCTCTTTGAAAAGAGCAGTCTTCCCCCGTGGGGGATGCTGTGGGTCTTCAGACCCGCAGCAGGAGAAGAACGCTAACGCGTTCTTCGACCCTGGGCGCAGTGCGATGAGACGAGTTCGGTTAGCGGTAATACGTCGTCATCGCAAAGCGGGGGTTGCATCAGCGGCGGGGGCAGAGTCCGAGTGGGCCATCAGGACCGAAAGGAGGAGAAGAACTCATCAGAGTTCTTCGAGCGATAGCGGAGCCCCCGAGAGCGTCAATAATTTTCAATGATTTCTACAGAGCATGAAAAGAAAATCGGGATCCGTTTCGAAAACAAAAATCGCGATCCGATTGCGAAGAAAAAGCACGCTGCGATTGAACAATGAAAATTACCGGTCGATCTTCTGCATCCCCGCCTGGAAATACATGCCGGTAAAAACCGCCGCAGCGAGCAGGATCACGAAAGGTGCCATCCCTTCCCACCCGAAGACGTAGACAAGAACGAGGTACCCCATTACTGCGAGGGTATCGATCACGAGAAGAGTGATGATGAGGCGGAGAACTGCCTTCTTCTTTTTCTCATCGGGGTGCAACCCGTGTTCTTCAGAGTTCGGCAACGTCATGATAGGAGAGGTGTGACGCGGTACTAGAGAAAAACTGCGTTCTGGTTTTCAATATCAGGGTATAAACCCAAGCGAACGCGCCTTCATCACTAAATACCCCAGGCTGATCATCACCACCGCAAGGACGAACAGGAGCAGGGACGCCGCTGCCCCGTAGAGCGTGCCAAAGACAAAACATCCCGCGATGATAGTCACATCTATTACGATGACCGCAATTGCATGTTTCAGAAGTGTATTATAGGAATCTTCTGATGGCTGGAAAGATTCCTGTGCCCTCTTGCGGATCCAGATGGATGCGAGCACCAACGCAAGCATCACAAGACTCATTGTGATGAGGAAGGTACATTTTTTGTTGAACGGAAATATTCCGTAATCCTCTATCACCAGGATAACCCGCGAGCTGATAATGAGAATAAAAACCATCGTCCACAACGGCATGGAATATTCTTTTCTGTCGGTATAGATCTTCTGAATCTTCCCATCAATGTAATACCCCAGGGGGATTGCCACGGCGAGAAGCGGGATGGTCGCGACTACCGGATCCCAGTAAAGACCTGAAGCGAGGTAAAAATACTCGACAAGGGGTACCAGGATAACCGCTGTTATGGTTATGTACGGATTCGCGATTGCCTTCACTTTCTCCTCGTCACCCATCTTCTCTCGCTCATCATCAGTATCCCGCAGTGCCATCTTGAGATTTTTTTTTGATACTCCAGAAAAAAGCGGTTTTTTACGAGGATTATTGAGAGTGGATTACTCCCCACCCATCCTCACGAACAACACCATACCCAACCACCAGAACAACTACACCCATACCTATCGCAGCAAGGAGAGCAACCATGACTGGGCTTATATATTTTCCATTTATCAGGAAACCTAATCCGATATACGCAGCCATGAGTATACTAAAACCGCGAATAATCAATTTTTTCGACGTCGGAGATAATCCCCGTCCCGTATCGTCCATAGAATAAAAAAGGGAGAACAGATGAAAAGGATTCCCGTTTAATTCTACTATCCGGATACGCCCTTCACTTCCCCTTCTCCGCTTCCTTCTTCTCCTTCGCCTTCTTTTTCTTCTTCTCTAAGATGCTCTTAACCTTCTTGAGCCGGAACAGGTCCTCGCGCTCCCGCTCTTCGATGGCATTCTTGATGTACTTGGCCTGGGTCTTCAGCTCCGGGATCAGGATCTGCTCGAGAGCGTTCACGCGCCGCCGATTCATCTGGATCTCGGCCCCGAGCCGGCGCATCGCGGTCTCGGTCTCCGCCAGCTTGATCAGGAGATCGATCTCGGCCTCGTAGCGCTCGGCGGTCTCGTCAATACGTGCACTGGTTGCGATAGGGCTGTAACCCCGTTCAAGCATGGTCTTGAAGACCCGCTTCTTCTCGATGACCGGGACCGGGACGCCCATGATGTTCTTGCCGCTGATGCCGACTGTGATGGAGCGGCGGGTGGCAAACCCCGCGGACCGGAGGGTGACCGGATCGTCCGTTGCCTGCGCTATCAGGAGCGCGACATCGGCAGCCCGGGAGATCTCCTCGAGCTCGGTCCGCGAATCGGATACATTCGAGAGGATCTTGAAGAACTCCTGAATGAGGGCATCCATCTTCTCCCGCAGGAGGTCGCGGCCCTGCTCGGCGAGCCGGATCTGGGCCTTCTTCTTCATCAGCTCCATCCGGGTGGGTTTGACCTGCTCCATCGCTTACCCGCTCCCCTGCCCCGCCAGGGCAGGATGGTACTTTTTAATGTACTCGCGCTTGATCCGCTTCAGCTCATCCACGGGCAGGATGCTGAAGAGCTCCCACGCGATCGCCAGGGTCCGTTCGATAGAGCGATCATCGTCGCCCTGCGTGATGAACTGCTTCTCAAACCCGTCCGCGAACTTCAGGTACTGCTTGTCGAGCTCGGTCAGCGCCTCCTCGCCAACGATGGCAACGAGCCTGCGGAGGTCGCGGCCGTACGCATAGCTCGCGTAGAGCTGGTCGGCAACGCCCCGGTGGTCCTCGCGGGTCTTGCCCGGCCCGATCCCGAGGTTCATCAGCCGCGAGAGGCACGGGAGGGCATCGACCGGCGGGTCGGCCCCCCGGCGGAAGAGGTCGCGGGAGAGGACGATCTGTCCCTCGGTAATATAGCCTGTCAGGTCGGGGACCGGATGGGTGATGTCGTCGTCGGGCATCGTCAGGATCGGGATCTGCGTGATGGAACCCTTCTTTCCTTTGAGCCTCCCCGCCCGCTCGTAGATGGTCGAGAGATCGGTATACATGTAGCCCGGATACCCGCGCCGGCCCGGCACCTCCTCGCGGGCAGTTGAGATCTCGCGCAGCGCCTCGGCATAGTTGATCATATCGGTCAGGATGACGAGCACGTGGAGGTTGTGGGTGAACGCGAGGAACTCGGCTACCGTGAGCCCGCAGCGCGGTGCAGCGAGCCGCTCGACCGTCGGGTCGTCGGCAAGGTTCATGAAGAAGACCACCCGGTCGAGTGCCCCGGTCCTCTCGAAGTCCCGCATGAAGAATGAGGCCTCCTTGTGGGTGATCCCCATCGCGACAAAGACCACCGCGAACTGTTCGCCCTCGCCAAGGACCTTTGCCTGCCGGGCGATCTGGGCAGCGAGCTTGCTCGCCGGGAGACCCGCCCCTGAGAAGATCGGGAGCTTCTGGCCGCGGACAAGCGTATCGAGACCGTCAATGGCGGACATGCCGGTCTGGATGAAGTCGGCCGGCTTGTCCCGTGCCGACGGGTTGATGGGTGTGCCCGCGATGTCGAGCACTGCCTCGGGTATGATGTCCGGGCGGCCGTCGCGGGCCTTGCCGACACCGGTGAAGACCCGCCCGAGCATATCGAGCGAGACATTGATCCGGGCCGGTTCTCCTGTGAACCGGACATTGGTCACGGCCGTGTCGATCCCGCGTGTGCCCTCGTATACCTGGATGACCGCATGCTCTTCCGAGATATCGAGCACCTGGCCGGTACGCTCTTCCCCGTCGTGGAGCCGGATCTTTACGATCTCCCCGAACGAGGCCCCCTGCACGTTGTTCACGAAGACCAGCGGCCCGGATACGTAATCGATTGTCCGGTACTCCTTGGTCACCAGCGGTGCCTGCTTCATCGCTCCACCTCCAGGGCACTCATCTTCTCGCGGATATCGCCAAGCACACTCTCGAGTTCCTTGGTATCCTGTATCTCCTTCATCCTCCCGATGACAGCCTTGAGCGGGAGCGCCTGGATCTGCCGGAGCGAGACACCCCGGCCCATGGCGGTATTCGCGTTCTCGTAGTATTCCATGATCACCTTCAGCATCAGGTACTGTTTCTCAACAGGACAGAACGAGTCGAGGTCGCTGTACGCGCTCTGCTGCAGGAAGTCCTCGCGGATCATCCGCGTCACGTCAAGGATCGCCTTCTCGCTCTCGGGAAGGGCATCGGGTCCCACAAGCTGGACGATCTCCTGCAGTTCCACCTCCTTCTGGAGCAGGTACATCGCCTTCTCGCGGAGTTCCCGCCAGTCCCGGGCAACGTTCTGCACGTACCATTCGCCGATGGAGTCAAGATAGAGGGAGTAACTCTTGATCCAGTTCACCGAAGGGAAATGGCGGCGGTACGCAAGGCTCGTGTCAAGGGCCCAGAACGTCCCCACGACCCGCAGGGTGTTCTGCGTGATGGGCTCGGAGAAGTCCCCGCCGGGCGGGGAGACCGCCCCGACGACCGTGACCGAGCCGTTGCGCTCATCCGTTCCAAGACAGATAACCCTGCCCGCCCGCTCGTAGAAGGCCGAGAGACGGGTTGCAAGGTAGGCCGGGTACCCCTCCTCGCCCGGCATCTCCTCAAGGCGTCCCGAGACCTCGCGGAGCGCCTCGCCCCAGCGGGAGGTCGAGTCCGCCATCAGGGCAACATCATACCCCATGTCCCGGAAATATTCGGCAATGGTGATGCCGGTATAGATGGAGGCTTCACGGGCAGCTACCGGCATGTTGGAGGTGTTGGCGATCAGGATCGTCCGCTCGATCAGGGGCAGGCCGGTCCGCGGGTCAACGAGCTCGGGGAACTCGGCAAGGACATCAGTCATCTCGTTGCCACGCTCGCCGCAGCCGATATAGACTACGATCTGGGTATCGGACCACTTGGCAAGCGTCTGCTCGGAGACGGTTTTCCCGGTGCCAAACCCGCCGGGGATCATCGCGGTGCCCCCTTTGGTAACCGGGAAGATACAGTCGAAGACGCGCTGGCCGGTGATGAGCGGGAGGACCGGGTCGAGTTTCTTTTTGTGCGGCCGGGGGATACGGACCGGCCAGACCTGCATCATGGAGAGGTGAGTCTTCCCGTCGAGCGTGCAGACCGTGTCTTCGACACGGAATGATCCCGCCGCGATCTCCGTCACGGTACCGGAGATGCCATGCGGGACCAGGACCCGGTGCACGAAATGGAACTCCTGCACGGTCCCGATGATGTCACCGGTAACGAGCGTGTCGCCTTTCTTTGCAACCGGCACAAACTCCCATCGCTTCTCCCGGTCGAGACCGGGGGCATAGATGCCGCGGGCAATGAAGTCCCCGCTCTTCTCCTTGAGGACCGGCAGCGGGCGCTGGACGCCATCGTAGATCGAGGAGAGGAGCCCCGGTCCCAGTTCCACCGAGAGGGGCTGCTCCGTGTTGACGACCGGTTCCCCGATCGTGAGGCCGGTCGTGTCCTCGTACACCTGGATGACCGCCTCCCCGCCTTCCAGCCGGATGATCTCGCCCCGCAGGGCTTCGGAGCCGACTTTCACCACGTCATACATCTTCGACCCTTTCATCCCCCGGGCGATGATGACGGGCCCTGAAATCCGTAAAATTGTTCCCGTGATCATATTCTCACCTCTTCAGTACGATGTTGTACCCGATTGCCTTCCGCAGCAGCCGCTCGATATACGTCCTCCGGTCTACCTCCCGCGATTTCGAGGGGAGGGGTATGATGAGCGGCCGGTGCATCTTCTCGATCCGGTCCATGAGTTTCTCGTCGAGCGAGAGCATGTACTCCTCGTTCACGACAACGATGCCGATATCGTCCTTGTAGAGGAGCGGCGGTATCAGCTTCTTCGCCTCCTCGGTCGAGGCTGCCTCGAGCACGTCCGCCCCCGCAAGCCGGAACCCGGATGCACGGTCCAGGTCCGTCACCACCACGAGTTTATACATACGTAAGCTCCTCCTTCAGGTGGTCGAGCGGGATGTCCGCGGTCTTGCACCGGGAGATGATCCGCAGGTTCGTGATCTCGTTGTACTTTGCCCAGAAGTACCCGATGACCGATGCAACGCTCAGGGGGTCGAGGAGGAACGCCCCCACACCCTTCTTCACCAGGTGCTTCTCCAGCTGCTTCTCGATGATCGAGATTCGCTGGTCCCGCAGCGCCGGCTCAGGGATCTCCGCAATGAACCGGAACGGCGTGCCGGCCAGGGCGGTGACAACGTCCTCGACACTGCCAAGGGAGAGGAGGTACATGAGCTTCTGCTCATCGAACACCTTCCCCCCGGTGATCAGGTACCGTTTTGCATCCTCCGGCTTCACGCGGTCCCGCACCATCCGCAGCACGGTCTTGATATTCGTGGTATCCACCTCGAGCTGGAGGAAGTCCCTGATGAGCTGGTTGTTATATGTCAGGGCTTTCACGGTCTCGAGGGCGTCCGTGTAATAGTACCGGTCGAGGGCACATTCGAGGATAGCGAGGTCCCTGGTTGAAGCAAACTCCGGCCATGCTGCGGTGAGCGGGCGGGAGAACCGGATCCTCCAGGTGGCGAGGAGGTCAATGACCGCCCGAAGGTCCGGCTGCCTCAGGAGTTCTTTCAGCGTCACCTCGTCCATCTCACCCGCGGGTACCAGGCAGGACGCAATCTCGTCATTGGTGACATGGATGTTCTTGCCCCGCAGGATGGTCTTGATGTTCTGGACATCCCAGCGGTGCAGGAAGATGACGATATAATGCTCCGCCTCATCCTGCTTTGCAAAGGACTGGATCCGGCGGAATGTCTTCGTGAAGTTCTGCCGGAGTGCGTACTCGATGCAGAGCACCCCGGAAAGCTGCCCTTTCGCCTCGATGATATCCTCCTTGTACGGGGAATTCTCCAGTTCCGTTATCAGGGAGTCGAGGTCCGGTTTCGCGATAAGGTCATCAAGGGCCCGGTGGGAGAGCAGCCTGCTCTTCATTCCCCGCATCCGCGCGTTGATGTACCCGTAGTCCATAGTCAGTCACCAGAGAGCGTTGCATGGATAACGTGCCGCTGGCGCTCCTTGACCTGCGCGAGGCGCGACTCAACAGTATTGGAGATCACGACACTGTTGTCGGGGAGACTCACCACAACCCCCCCGGCGGTCTCAAGATCGGCCCGGATCTCGCCTGCGATCTTCAGCTGGTCCAGGGTCTTTCTGCAGAGCGGCTCATCCCGCGGGTCAACATGGACGATGAATGCCTGCCCGGCCAGCGGGACAACCGCCTCCTCGAGGAGACGGGCAAAGACCCCGGGATAGTCCGGGCCCGCCCGTAATCCGGAAAGCCTGTCGCGGGCGAGGGAGAACGCCTTGTCAAATGACGCCTCCCGCGTCCTGATGAGCTGTTCCTTGTTCTCGACATTGGTGAGATACAGGGCTTTGTTCCGCTCGGTTGCAGCGGATCTCCTTGCCTCCTCGATGTGGGCCAACCGGACCGACTCTGCCTGCTTCTTTGCCCGCTCCCGTATCTCCAGAGAGGCTTCCTGTGCCTTCCTCCGGAGCTCCGTCTCCTGCTCCGCGGCACTCTCCTCAACCGATTTCAAGAGGTCTTCATACGCCATCGTTCCACCTGCCGGAAATAGCTGCCGCCGTCATAGTAAGCCGGACGTTTTCCGGGCTCCATGACCAGGCGGTCCTGCCTCGTTATTTTACCATCAGCAGGATCATAGCGGCTACGACAAAACCCAGGATGACCAGGGTCTCGGGGATCGCTTCAAGAATGATGATGGTCCCTGCAGTCTCGGGGCGTTCGGCGATTGCCCCGGCTCCTGCTGCACCGATCCTCGACTGTGCCCATCCGGTCCCGATTGCGCCACCGGCAAATGCGATTGCGGCTCCAATTGGTACTTCCCAACCTACCATTCGTGCTACCTCCCAATGATAGAACCTAACAGGTTCCCCGTATATTAATCTATGGTGATGATGCCGGGGGAGGTGCCGGGGGTTTTTAGTGCCGGCGGCTGCCGGAGGGGTCGAGGAGGAGAATGGACTCGATCCGGTCCTTTGCGGTGCAGACGGATTTATGCTGATTCCGGGCATCCCGGACGAGGTCGGCAAGTTCCAGGATCGCTGACCGTTTCAGGGTGGAGAAGCAGAACTCGTTCCATTGGCTTCGATCGCAGTTCTCCCATATCTCGGCAAGGGCAATTTTCAGGCCAGCCCGTTCTTCGGGCGACAATGTCTCCCACAGAGCATCCGGCGAATGGCGTACCTTCTCGATGGCCTGCTCGACCGCCTTGTCCCGGTGGAGTAAAAAACGTCTCCTCCCCAGGTCATCGCTTGTGGAACCTGGCATACCCTTTCGTGAATCTATACGGGCGCCGGCTCATAAAGTTAGCTCCCGGCCGGGGGGACAACGAATCCCGGTTTTCCGGGCAGGGAGATAACCTGCCATAAAGTATATGGCAGGTGAAGGGGACTGTCTCATCATACCCGCACACTTCAGATGGCGGGGGTGGAGACGATGCCGGAAGCGACACAGGCTGAGATTGGCAGGCGGATGTACCATATCCACCGCGAAAAACGGGTGGAGCATGCGACAAAGCTCATCCGCGATGCGCTTGGCCCGGAATGGCGGTCCCTGACTGAGGAGGAGATCGCCATTCTCGGGCATGTGCTGCAGTGTACCTGGAACAGGATCGACCAGAAGCAGTGGGAGGCCATCCCCTTTGGTAAGACCGACATGAGTGCCGTGAGAACGATCCTGTCCCTGGGCGAGGGGGTGCGCCCGGGCCACAACCCCTCACCGGAGGCAGTCACGCAGATCCGGGAGATCCTGCTGGCGCTGTAGGCGGCCCCCTTTTTGCCGTTATTCTGTTGCTACCCGGATGCACTCCTCGGTGGTCCCAATCCGGGAAACCGCAGCACACATGTCGGGCACGTACGCGAGGGCTTTACCGCTGTTCACCATTATCCCCGCGTATTGTTCCATGACCGGTGATACGACCATGCAGGTGTCGGCAAAGACCCGGGCCCCGCTCTTCTCGATGGCTTCGACCACGTTCTGGTTTTTGTTGATCACGCCCTGCGCGGCAAAGACATAAAGGGGCTTTGTCACAACTTTCCCCTCAAGCAGGCGGGCAATCTGTGCCAGTTCCTGGGGGGAGCAGTGGGGGCAGCCGAGCGCAACAGCCTCAACATCGATCTCCCGGAAGAGGTTCTGCACTTCATCGTGTTCAACCGGGATCGTCTCGATACCGCTGAGATCAAACGGCACCTTCACCGCTTCGGGCGTCACCCCTTCGACATGATACAGGGCAACGGCGCCGGTGGCAGCCATTGCCGCCCCCAGTGCCTTGAGCTGGTCGGGCACGGCATTCCCGAGGCCCGAGAAGAACGGGATCCGGTTCCCGACCAGTTTCCCGGCATGGTAGCCCAGTGCCCCATAGTGCGCGATGGTCCAGTCCCGGGTGTCAGCCTGTACGCGGATAGTGACCTGCGGCAGGCGGTTATTGTCAAGGTGGAGGCCGTAATACGGGGTCTTTCCCACCAGCGCGGCGGCAAGGGCGCCGGGACCCCCCTCGCGGTTCGTCCGGGCGCCGATGACCGAGTTCGCGTAGCTGACCGCGGATGATTCCGACCAGGCAAGGTGGTCACCATACGATGTCTCGCGGAGATAATACGGCGTACAGGTGCACTCGAGGGCAATCCCGAGCCGCGCATAGGCGGCAACCACCGCTTCCTGTTTTTTGGCAAAGTCCGTACTGACCCCCATCTCCTGCCAGCGTCCCCGTGGCATACCAATGGGGTTGAGGACTGCCGGGACAACGGTTTTTGCATCGAGGGTGTTCAGCCACTGGAGACCGTACTCACCGATCGTTTTGTAGGATGCCCCGCTCACCTGGGCGCTCCGGATCGGCACGAGCCGTTCTGCACCAAAGACCTTGCCGAGCGCCACCAGGAGCTCGAGCATCTTCTGCTTTGTCTCACCCTGCTCCCCGGCAAGGATCCGCTCGTCGTCCCTGTCAAGCTGCATGTGTCACCACGTTGCCCGGGTAAATTCTGCCTCGCGCCCGAGCACCATTGTTGCATCGACGCCGATCTTGACGTTCGTGCCGTCCTCGAGCTGACAGGGATCGAGCGATGAGCCCCGGACCCCCGTGATGACCATGACGTCCCGGTCACCGCTGACCCGTGTCGCGATTGCATACTCGACCTCGTGCGGGTCGATGGGGTTGATGTCCTCATCCACGACAACGACATGCTTGAGGGAAGTATGAGCGGCGAACGCTGCCATGATGGCGTTCTTGGCATCGCCCTGCGTGCTCTTTTTAATCTGGATGACCGCGTGCAGGTACCCGCAGCCGCCCTTGGTGAGGACCACGTTCCGGACCTCGGTCACGCCGGCGACCGCCTTGTAGATCTTCGGTTCATAAGGGGCCCCCATCAGCATCTTGTGCTCATCACCGCCCGGGAGGATCCCGTGGTAGACGAACCCGGGTTTTGTGTACATCCCGGTAAACTCGATGATATGCTGCCGGCGGATTGGGTCGTAGGTACCGGTGATATCGACAAACGGTCCCTCATCGGTCAGTTCCCCGGTGATGTACCCTTCAAGAACGATCTCCGCATCCGGGACGCGGACGCCGTTTTTGCAGGTCTTCACCTTAAGTTTTCCTCCCATAAGTTCTGATGCAAACGGGAGTTCCATGCCGGTGGGCACCCGGGTGCAGCTGGCAAAGGTCACGGCCGGGTGCGTCCCGATCGTCACCGCGACCGGGAGTTTCTCTCCCTTCGCAAGAGCCTTCTTCAGCATCACGTGCGTGTGCCGGCCCTCGACAAGACGGGCGACAACCCGGTGGTCGTCAAGGACCTGCATCCGGTGGATGGATGCGTTCTCCACGCCGTCCCAGCGGGAGAAGACGATGGCGGAGGTCAGGTATCGCCCGGCATCTTTGGGGAAATGGTGCATAATCGGGATCTTCGAGAGGTCCGGCTTCTTCATCGGGAGGGTGCCGTCTTCCACAAGCTTCCCGTCAAACTTCGCGTCCGCAAGGGTCTTTACCATCGTTGCCTCGTCCATGCCGAGCGCAAGGGCAAGGGACGACCGGCTCGCGGTCATGTTCATCACGGCAGGATGCCCGTCGAGGTTGTGGAAGAACAGGAGCCTGTCCGTTGTCGCTGCCATCTTCGCGGCCTCCATGTCCGCCGATACCTTCTTCTTCACCTCGGTTACGAGGCCCGCTTTCCGCATCTTTTCGATAAAATCACGCATCGGTACCGCTCCAGCGTTTGGCAAGGTCATGGTCAATCTCAAGGTGGTCAAGGACACGGGCAACCACCATGTCCACGAGGTCTTCAATCTTTTTAGGCTTGTGGTAGAACCCGGGGCTCGCGGGCATGATGGTCGCCCCCGCATCCACCGCCGCAAGCATGTTCGTTAAATGAATCTTGGAGAGCGGCATCTCGCGGGTGACCAGGATGCACTTCCGGTGCTCCTTGAGGCAGACATCGGCGGTACGGGTGATCAGGTTGTCAGCATACCCGTTCGCTATAGCGGCAAGCGTCTTGGAACTGCACGGGATGACCACCATCCCGTCATACTGGTGGGATCCACTCGCTATGGAGGCAAAGAGCTTGTTGTTCGCGTGGTATTCGGCTTTGAACCCGGTGAGCGACACGCCCTCGTGCGCCGCGATCTTCTCCGCAACATCCGATATGATGACGTGAACGGTGGCTTCTTTGCAGAGCACCTCAAGCAGGCGGCGGGCATAAATCGCCCCGCTCGCACCGGTCACCCCGACAACGACCTCTTTCTTCATGGCTGCGATCCGCTCTCCTGTGATACCAATGTCGGAGCGGAGGCAAAAAGAGTTTGTGATATCCGAGATGTCCATCAGGACATCGAGGACGAGAAGAACCTGAAGGGTTCTGCGAGTTCCGAGAGGTTCGTCAGAACCTCGAAGAGGAGAAGAACTGCGCAGCAGTTCTGCGAGTTCCGAGAGGCTATCAGGACATCGAGGACGAGAAGAGCAGCGGGAGACCCGCGAAATATCCGAATCAAAAAAGGTGATGCAGGGGTCAGCCCTGCTTCTCAGCAGGCGGCTGCGGCCGGTTCCGGACCGGGGCAAAGAACCGGTACCGGACCTGCGCCTCCTCGACCTTCCGTGCATGGGAGGGATTGAGGTCCCGGCGGGCCTCGATGACGAGGGTGTTGAGGATATTGTGCAGGCGGAGATTGTCGTAGTCCTTATCTTTGTGCTCATTCAGGAAGTCAAGGAGGTCATTGGTGCTCCGGAGAACACCGGTGCTCCCGATAAGGTTGAGACGGTTGAGCGTCATCGCCAGGTTCTTCTTGGCTATGTCAAGTTTGTAGGGGTCGCTGCCGGCAAGGTTCAGCTCGGTGATGGCATTGAGGAGATCGGTATAGACTTTTAACTTGTGCGTGCTCTCATGGCTCCTGCGCTCCGCTTCCCGGAGCTTCCAGACAGCGACAGCGAGGGCGAGGACAATAGCCACAACCCCGCATACCACAACGATCCAGTCTTCGATCATGTCCGTTCACTCCGGATATCAGGGGTTCCTCTTGGCGATAGTGACGTCCACGCTGACCAGGTTGCCCTTCATCTCGACCTGGTAGGAACCGGATTTGTACAGGGGATACTGCTGGTGCTTGTCGAGCGGGTACGTGCGGCCATACCCGAACTTCTCCGATTTGCCCGAGTTGACATCCGTTACGGTGATCTCAAACCAGGTTGCCTGCGAGTCGGTGCTGGTCGGGTTCACCAGATAATCCACTGCCCACGAGTCGCTGTCGATCCGGAGGGTCTCAGGCGGGTAGGTGTTGCTCCCGGAGAATGAGTATTTCTTGTGGAGATACTCCTGTCCAATCGAGAAGGTCGCTTTCGGCTCGGCGGTGACCACTGCCTGCGGTGCAGGAGTGGCCTGCGCGGTGGCGGGTGCAGCCGGAGTCGTGCTCTGGGTGCAGCCGGCAATGATGACTGCGCCGATTACCAGGAGGAAAAGGGCGATAACACGGTATTTCATGAGGGAATGTTTGGGAGTTGGAATATATTACTCTTTATTTATGATTCGAGACCCTCACCAGAGGGTCGAGAACAAGAAGAACCCGAAGGGTTCTTCGAACACCGAGACCTCCATCAGAATCCGAATAGTTTAACAGAACCATGCAGGTGAGAAGGGAGGCGAAGCCGAACCTTCGAAGAAATTCTGATGAATTTCTTCTCATTCTCGATTCTCGCTTCGCTCAAATCTTCGAACTTCGAAGTCGGAGAAGTTTTTCAAACCTCTCGGATGAGAAGGATCTCCAGATGAGAGAGCTTCCGGGCCGGGGTTCTGTAACACAGTTCCGGTTAAAACAGCGTGTCCTGCCGGGTCGGTTTCTTCACGTGCAGGACATCGCAGGCAGCCTCGAAGACCTGTTCGCGGTATTCGGGCAGGGTGTAAACACCGAGACGCCACTGCTCGCGCCGGGTTGCGTTGAGCGTGCGGATCCGGGGCGAGATCTCCTCGAACGAGACGATCGCGTGCCGATTCTTCACCCGAACCCCGAGCGAGAGCTCGCTGGGGATTGACGGGATATCCAGGAGGACATACTGATCGGGAATACCGGTCTGCTCGGCAATCCGGGTGGCATACTCCCGGATTTTCAGGAGCGGCATCCCCTCGAGATACGATGCGATGCTCACCTGGTCGCTCCCCACGTAGAGCGCCCGCTTGTAGAGTTGCCTCCCGTACAGCCGTTTCGCAAGACCGCTGCTGACCGGGTTCTTTGATGACCGGAGGGTGTGGAGGCAGGTGGCATCGTCCATATGGAGGAGGTTCTTTGCGCTCTTCATACCCTTTCCGTTCAGGTGCTCAAGGACAGCGAGCTGGAACATGCTCTCCCCGATGCGGCTCACGTGATGATAGTAGACCGTCGGCCGCATGAGCGTCCGGGCGATGAGGAGCGACTCGGCAGCATTCACGCCGTTCTCGTCAAGAACCGTCCCGCTCTCTGTCCGGATCAGGTGCCGGATGAGCCGCTGGGCGTCCACTGAACCATAGGGTGCACCGGTGTAGTAGGCGTCCCGCAGGAGATAGTCCATCCGGTCAACGTCAAGGTCCCCGTGGATGATACCGGAGAGCGGGTGCCTGCCCCTCACCACCTGCGTCAGTTCTTCAGGATCGATACCGTACTCCCTCAGGATGCCCCCGGCCTGCTCCTCGACGAGCGTACCGATATCGTCATGGGTCCGGCCCAGGAAGGTCTCCATCAGAGGCTCGCTCGCGTGCGAGAACGGCCCGTGGCCGATATCGTGCATAAGGGCAGCAGCGGTCACCAGCGTCCGCTCATCATCCGCAAGGCCGAACTTGCGGCACGCCACGTCGGCAAGGAACATCGTCCCGAGCGAGTGCTCGAACCGCGTATGGTTGGCACCCGGGTACACGAGGTACGAGAAGCCCAGCTGCCGGATATACCGGAGGCGCTGGAGCGCGGGGGAGTCAAGGAGGGAAAGAGCGAACTCCTCGACCTCAACATAGCCATGGACCGGGTCCTTGATGATCTTCACGGGCTCACTAAAGAATCTTCATATACATCGCATAAAAGTATTCTAGTAATGATTACGTTCCTGTCCGGGGGAACCGGCACCCCGAAGCTCCTCCGGGGCATGCAGAAGGCAATGGACCGGCACGAGATCTCGGTCATCGTCAATACTGCAGAAGACATCTGGATCTCCGGCAACCACCTCTCCCCCGATGTGGACACGGTCATGTACCTCTTCGCCGGCGTGCTCAACACCGACACCTGGTGGGGGATGCGGGACGACACGTTCACGACCCACGAAGAGATCCTCCGCCTCGGTTTTGACGAGTTCATCGCGATCGGCGACCGGGACCGCTCCGTCCAAATCGCCCGGGGTGGGATGCTGCGGGAGGGTATGCGGCTGACCAATGTCACAAAAGTCCTCTGCGACCGGTTCGGCGTCCGGGAGAACGTGCTGCCGATGACCGATACGGAAGTGACCACGCAGGTGAAGACCGACCTCGGCCTCATCCATTTCCAGGAGTACTGGATCCGGGCAAAAGGGAAGATCGCGATCCAGGAGGTGGTGAGGACGTTCCATGAGCCGCCGGTCGCGACAACGGAGGCCCTCGCCGCCATCGAGGCAAGCGATGCCGTTGTCATCGGGCCCAGCAATCCCATAACCAGTATCCTCCCAATTCTGTCATGCGACGGGATCCGGCGGGCACTCAGGGACAAGTTCGTTGTCGCAGTCAGCCCGTTCATCGGCAACCAGCCGGTCAGCGGTCCCGCAGGGGACCTGATGCGGGCGGCCGGGTTCGAGCCGAATTCTATCGGGACATTCAACTGCTATGAGGGGATACCCGATATCTTCATCCAGGATATCCGGGACCCGGTACAGGTGGAGAATTCCATCCGGTTCGATACGCTGATGGTGGACGAGGAGAAGAGCATCGCCCTTGCCCGGGAAATCCTGCGGCTCATCGGCACCCGCCCGCGGTAGCCACACCGGCTGATCCTGCCCTCCCGATGCCTGCCGGAATCTGGGAAACCTATATAACGATGGGGATTGACGATTTACGTGAGAGATATGAGGTTAATTCCCATAACTGCCGCATTCTTCCTTCTTCTCCTTTTCGTTTCCGTTCCTGTTTCTGCCGAACCCGCCACGGGAGGATTTGTCCGGAGCATCGAGCTTGGTCACGGGGCCATCACGATGCTCTCCATGACCTCGGACGGATCCTTTGTCTCGGCCGCTGCAAAGGACGGATCTATCCTCCTCCTGAGCCGCAATACCGGGCCGGTCTGGACCTATTTCAACACCAAGAGCAACAACCAGAACGCTGTTGCTGCTGTCCACCCGCTCGGGACCCGTGTCGTGGGGGCGACCGGATCGGCCGTGTATTTCATCAGCGATTCCGGCAGAGAACTCTGGAGCGACCAGCGCCTCAACCAGGGTTCCGTATACGATGTTGCCATCTCGACCGACGGGTACGGGTACACCACCGCAGGGAACAACTTCTATTTCTTCGACCGGGACAACAACCCGGTCTTTGATCTGAAAACAGCGACCGCCGCATGGCGTTTTGCCATCTCTTCCGATGGCGGTTATGTGGCAATCGGGACCTCGGACCCGGATCACCGCATCTACCTCTATGACCGGAACGAGAGCCTCCGCTGGACCTATGATCCGAAGAACACCATCAGCGATGTCGATACATCCTACCGGGGATCCCGCATCGCCGCGGGGGCCGGGAACAACCTGTACATCCTCTCCCAGAACGGGGCGCTCATGGGCGCCTATGACTGCGGCAGCCCACTCAACGGGGTCTCCATGTCCCGCGACGGGACCCGGATAGCAGTCGGGTTGCAGGATGGCAGTGTTAAGATCGTGTCGGATACAGGTGCCGTCCTCTGGCAGAACAGGACCTTCGGCCGGGTCTACGATGTCGCCCTCTCTTCGGACGGTACCCAGCTGGCCGTTTCCGTCGATTCCTCCGTCCAGTGGTTCAGCCCGGATCTCCCGGCCATGAACCCGGGTTCTCCTGAGACCGGCGTTGCGGGGGCGATTGCCGTCTCATCTGTCCCTGCCGGGGCAGGTGTCTTTGTCGACAATGTCTACCGCGGGATCACCCCGATGACCGTCAGCGGCCTCGTCCCCGGTGAGCACACCGTTACCCTCAGGAAAGACGGGTACGCGGACTGGGCGGCATCCGTGACGGTCATCTCTGACAGGACCATATCCCTTTCCGGCACGATTGTCTCAGCAACGCCGCAGGCAACCCGCTCACCGGCACCGTTCGCTGCCACGCTTGCATCCCTCATCTGCGGCGCCATCCTGCTTTCCTGCCTGAGGGGCCGGAAGGCCTGAGGGGTCTTCCGTCATCCCCCCGTTTTCTTGGACACTCGAAAGCGCCGCATATTTTTCTCCGATTCTCCCTTTTCAAGCGTAAAAGGGCAGGATTGGGATAACGCCTTCGATTGCGTACCCGATACCTATTTGAGGGATTTTATCCAAACAATCGTTCGGAGTACTCTATGGGCATTACAAAGAAGTTCTTAAACCTGTTCAAATCAGGCAAGGACGAAGCTGCAGACCAGGAGGCACGTCTCATGGCGCAGAAGGAACGCTCCGACCGGTTCTTACAGGCACTGACCGAGGGCGATCTCGACGCCCGCTGGACCGCGGTCAGGTCAGTGGGTGACCTGGGAGAGCCGTTCATCGGGCCGCTTATTGGCGCTCTCAGGGACGAGTACTGGATCATCCGCAGGGGTGCTGCAGACACGCTGGGCAAGATCGGGATACCTGCGGTCGCACCGCTCATCCAGGCACTCGAGGAGCCGCGGGACGATGTCCGGCAGGAGACCATCCGTGCGCTGCAGCTCATCGGGGAGCCGGCCGTTGACCCGCTCCTGCAGGCAACCCGGCATGACCACCCGCTCGTCAGGAGAGGGGCGGTCCAGGCGCTGGGAATCATGGGAGAGGAACGTGCCATACCGATCCTCATCGAATGCCTGAAAGACGGCGATCCCGGTGTCCGGTACGAATGCGCTGTTGCATTTGGCCGCATCGGGGACCCCAGGGCGGTCGGGCCCCTGATCGCGAGCCTGAACGATGCGAAGGAGCATGTCAGGACTGCGGTCATGGCAACGCTGGTATCGCTTGGCGAACCGGCCATCGACCCGTTGATCCGGGCCCTCGTGGACATGAACGAGGATGTCTGCCGGAGGAGTGCGCTTGCCCTGGTCACGATCGGGGAGCCGGCCCTGGATCCCCTTATTAAGGCACTCTCGGACCCCAATCCCGGGATCCGCCGTGGCGCGGCTGAAGTCCTCGGGCAGATCGGCAACACCCGGGCAATAAACCCGATCATCGGTATCCTTGACGACCCGGAGCGTATCGTCCGGATCGAGGTTGTCAAGGCCCTGGCTGTCCTTGGCGTCCCCGCCATCGCCCCCCTCATGCAGGTCTTCCGCCAGGGAGAACCAAAGACCCGGACGGCCGCGATGGAGGCCCTCTGGATGATCGGCCAGCCCGCGACAACACCGCTCATCATGGTCCTGAAAGATGAGCAGAGCGATGTCCGGAAACGGGCTGCCCTCCTCCTTGGCGAGATCGGCGATCCCAAGGCTGTCGATCACCTCAACGGGCTCCTCTCCGACGAGAACGTGACCGTCAGGAAGGAGGCATTCGAAGCCCTCGAGATGATCAAGAAGCGGAATCTGGCATAAATCCCTTTTTTCAATACATTTACCGGTGCAGGATATTCGTTCCTGGCAGGAGGAGGTTATCGTTGTGGATTCCCATCGATAAACCGCGAAATACGGGATGCCGGAAACCTTTCCGTACCGGATCTTCTGCTTTGAGTGGCCCGGTGCTGCGGAATCTTTTTCCCGTCCAGAGGCGAGAGCCATCCTGAGGAGCAACGGATTATGCGGCTGGTTGTGACTTCGCGGAACTATGATGCACTCAACACGCGGGCCGGTGGGCAGGGTACAGAGATCCTGCCGGATACCTACCGGGAACGGCTGATGAAGTACGTCCCGGTGGAGGGGCTCGCATTCTTTGTGGCAGTCTATGGGAGCTTGTATGCGGTGCTGGCGTATCAGCCGTACTTCCCGTCGCTTGCCCGAATCATCGTCCTCGCCGGTATTATTGTCACCTTCCTGTACCTCTGGATCGCTGAGGGGGTATCGGACTGGGTCCAGCTCGGCATATCAACGGTCGGGTTCATTGCCTGGGTGTTTGCGTTTGGGGTCGTCCCGGTTGCGGAACTGCCATGGTACAACCAGGTGGCCGCCGCCATCTTCCTCCTGGCGTATGTCTTTCTAGCGCCGCTCCTTGAGGGTATCCCGGACCGCTGGTGACGGCCCCCGCAGCTGCGCAGAGTTCAAATGGAATAATCGCCCATCACACACCCATGGACCCGTTCATGGAGCAGGCGATTGCTGAGGCAAAGAAGGGGCTCTCCGAAGGGGGAATTCCCATCGGATCTGTCCTGGTGAAGGAGGGGAGTATCATCGGGCGGGGTCACAACCGTCGTGTCCAGAAAGGCGACCCGGTCATCCATGCCGAGATCGACTGCCTGATGAATGCCGGGCGGATTGGATCGTTCAGGAATACCGTCCTCTACTCGACCCTGATGCCCTGCTATCTCTGCGCCGGTGCTGCCGTCCAGTTCCGGATCCCGAAGGTTGTCGTGGGGGAGTCGCGGACGTTTGCCGGGGCACGGGAGTTCATGGAGGAGCACGGGATCGAGGTAGTTGACCTCGACATTCCGGAATGCGTGGCGATGATGGAGACGTTTATCAAAGAGAAGCCGCAGCTCTGGAACGAGGATATCGGGGAACTGTAAAGGATTTTTTCCCGTTCTTTTTAGGTCCCCAACATTTCGAGTGGGTAAGATTCGGTACCAAGATAGATGTGAGGGTTCCCCGCCTCAGGGCCTCTCAGAGGCACGGCGTGGCAGATTACCGTACATGAAATGTGATTCCGAATTGAGGCCGCCGCGGGGTGCCCTTCGGGGCGGCGGCAGTCATCGTACGTGGGGGTATTGGGGCATCAGCCCCCATGTCTTATTGTGAGAACACGATTTCATGGAAAGGGTGTTAATTTTCCATGGTGTCAGCGCCGGGGTGACTGCGGGTATTTTGTGCGTTTTTATTGGAAACATCGAAATATTTTGATACTCCTGGGGGCTGAGTGTCAACGTGTAACCGGATTTCAAAAATTTTTTATAAAAAAAACGTATCGAAATACACCGATAGATGTTCTGTCGCGTGAGGTTTTGATATGAAAGTGAAGATTATCGCGCTGGTGCTGCTGGTGGCATTACTGGTACCGCTGGCAAGTGGGTACGCTCGTACTACAGAGGATGCATTCAAAGAAATTGATGAAAGAGTCGCTGCAGAGAAGGCAAAAGAGATGCCCGCCACCATAACGAATTACGCCATCATAGCCATCATCGCCATCGTCATCATCGCCAGCGGAGTCTATCTCGGCCTGAAAATGTACAAGCAAAACCACCCGCCGGCAGATAATACAGAGAGGAAATAAGCTGCAATCCTCTTTTTCCCAAAAGAAATCATTGAAAAATGATGACGCTTCTAGGGGCTCCGCTGACATTCTGCCCCGCCGCTGCGGCTTCCCCCACTTAACGATAATGATATATTGCCAGTAATCGACTTCGTCCAACCCCGATACGCCCCGTCCCCCATCGGGGGACTGTGATGATGGTCATCAGACTCGAATCAGAAGAAGAGCGAAGCTCTCCGATCCGTGGCACAAGAGGGGGGGCATCATTCAACGGCTAACCGCATTTCAAAAATTTTTTATAAAAAAAAACGTATCGAAATGCACCGATAGATGTTCTGTCGAGCGAGGTTTTGGTATGAAAGAGATGATTATTGCATTAGTGTTGCTGGTGGCGTTGCTGGTGATGCCAGTGAGTGCTGTCGTACACTCCACAGAGGAGGCGTTTAAATCAGTTGATAGACAAGAGGATGCTCTTGTACATGACACATCCGCCAACACGACGAACTACGCCATCATAGCCATCATCGCCATCGTCATCATCGCGGGCGGAGTCTATCTCGGCCTGAAAATGTACAACAAAAACCATCCGCCGGCAGATAATTCCGAGAAGAAGTAACCACCATTCCTTTTTCCAATGCAACGATATGCCGTCAAACGGTAACTACTTCACAGGCTGCCCTTCGCTCTGAATAATCTTCTCAGCCAAAACGCAATTTTCATATCCTCCCCCGTGCTTTTCTCCATCATGGTAACGCTTGCCGACATCCGCGCAGCACAGGAGCGGATAGCCGGCAGCATCATCCGTACCCCCGTTGTATACTCCCCCACGCTCTCAGACATGACCGGTGCCCATGTCTGGCTCAAGCTCGAGACACTCCAGAAAGCAGGCTCGTTCAAGGTCCGGGGTGCGGCAAACAAGATCCTCTCCTCGCCGGAAGACCAGCGGCGCCTGGGCGTTGTAGCGGCATCGGCCGGAAACCATGCCCAGGGGGTGGTTGTCGCCGCCCACGCCGCCGGTGTCCCGGCCGTTGTCGTCATGCCGGAATGGGCTGCCATCTCCAAGCAGGAGGCCACACGGGGGTACGGGGCACAGGTGATCCTCCACGGCACCACACTTGAAGAGAGCATCGCCCGGGCAGAGACCCTTGCGGCAGAGGGCCGGCTCTTCATTCACCCCTTCGACGATGAGGCAGTCATCGCGGGACAGGGGACGGTCGGGCTTGAGATCCTCGCCGATCTCCCGAAAACGGATCTTATCGTTGTCCCGGTTGGCGGGGGCGGGCTCATCGCGGGAATTGCCACGGCCGCCAAAGCCATGAACCCGGAGATCGCGGTTGTCGGGGTGCAGGCGTCCGTCTGCCCTTCTGCCGAGGAGTCGCTCATCGCACAGTCCAGGGTCCGGGTCTGTGCGGGAAAGACCATAGCCGATGGAATCCGGGTGGCCGAGCCGGGAGCACTGACATTCCCGGTCATCCGCGACCTGGTCGACCGGATCGTGGTCACGACCGAGGACGAGATCGCCGATGCGATACTCCTGCTCCTGGAACGCAAGCATATTGTCGCCGAGGGTGCAGGCGCCGCCCCGCTTGCGGCCCTCATGAACGGGTCCATCGATGTAAGTCCCGGCAGCACGGTCGTCCTTGTCATCAGCGGCGGCAACATCGACAGTGCCGTCCTCTTCCGGGTCATCCGGCAGTCCATGGCCCGGCAGGGGCGCATCCTCCGGTTCTCGGTCATTCTCGATGACCAGCCGGGTTCCCTTGCAAAACTGCTCGCTGTTGTTGCTGAACGGCGGGGGAACATCCTCCACATCCACCACACCCTCGGCGAGGGGAACGTGCCTGTCCAGATGGCACGGGTACACCTAGAGCTCGAGACCCGGGGGCGGGACCACAGCGAGGCGATCCGACGGGCAGTCCTTTCTGCCGGTTACGAAGTAAAACCGGGATGACGAGCGGGGGGTTTGGCAGCAGGGTGCGGGATAACCGGCACCATATCCGAAAATCAGGTATTAGAGAAATTCTATTATACAAACAGCAGCATGAGAGATATCATACATCCGGGAATTCCCGGCTAACCACGATCCAATCATGATTTCCGTCCTGCTTGTTGACGATGAAGAAGCCCTCCTCGATATCACCAAAGCATTCATCGAGGAGGACGGAGACATCATCGTTACCCCCGTGTCATCGGCTCTCGATGCCCTTGCCCTGATGGAGAGCTTGTCATTCGATGCAATAGTCTCGGACTACGAGATGCCCGGGATGAACGGAATCCAGTTCCTGAAAGCGGTGAAGTCTCGTGGCCATGAGACGCCATTCATCATCTTCACCGGACGCGGCCGCGAGTACGTGGCTATCGACGCCCTCAACAACGGCGCCTCCTTTTACCTCCAGAAAGGCATGGATGTTGCCGCACAGTATGCCGAGCTGCGCAACATGATATTCAAGGCAGTCCAGCACCAGAAAACACAAAAAGACCTTCTATCAAGCGAGGAGCGGTACCGGGCGGTGGTCGAGAGCCAGGTTGAGCTCATCTGCAGGTTCCGGCCGGATGGGACATTCCTGTTCGTCAACGGGGCGTTCTGCCGGTATTATGGCAGGACGGTCGAGGAGCTTATCGGGCACCGGTTCTCTCCCCATTTCTTCCCGGAGGACCTGACCCTCATCCGGCGCCATTTCGCCTCACTCACCCAGGAACGACCATCACATACAATGCAGCACCGGATCATCTGCGAGGGAAAGGGAATCCGGTGGCAGCAATGGAGCGACACCGCAATCTTCAACGATAAGGGCGAGATCATCGAGTACCAGTCGGTCGGGCGTGACATAACGACCCGGAAACGGACAGAGGAGGAGCTTCGGAATACCCTCTCCCTCATCGCAGCCACCCTTGAATCAACGGACAACGGGATCCTCGTTGTCGACCGTGCAGGCCGGTTCATCAAGGCGAACCGGCGGTTTGCCGAGATGTGGGGAATCCCCGACAACCTCCTGATTGCCCGGGACGATGACGACCTCCTCTCCTATATGCAGTCCCAGCTGGCACGGCCGGTTGAATTCCTGGCACGGGTGCAGGAATTTATTCAGAATCCCATGGCCGAGGGCTTCGACCTGGTCTGCTTCAGCGACGGCCGGGTATATGAGCGGTATTCGCAGCCGATGTTTGTGGCAAGCGAACCCAGGGGGAGAGTCTGGTCGTTCCTGGATGTTACGGAGCGCAAGCGTGCCGAGAAGGTGCTCAAAGAGGCCAACAAGAAACTCCACCTCCTCAATACGGTCACGCGTCACGATGTCCTGAACCAGCTCACCGCCCTCTCGACACTCCTCCAGCTCGCCCGGAGACGGGAAGACCCTGCCGGAGTGGACGCACTGCTCGACCGGGCGGAGAAATCGGTTGACACCATTGAACACCAGATTGCATTCATGAGCGATTATCAGGATATCGATATCCATACTCCCCGCTGGCAGTGCCCCAGGGATATCCTGAAAAAAGTAATCCCGGCTATCCCGCTTGACGCCGTCCAGATCTCCTGTGATCTGGGTGCTTTCGAGATCTATGCCGATCCCCTGCTTGAGAAAGTATTCCTGAACCTGGTCGATAACGCGGTCCGGCATGGCGGGGGGATCACCCGCATTGCATTCTCCGCCCGGAAGGATGAAAATGGACTGGCTATCTTCTGCAGCGACGATGGCAAAGGGATCCCGGAAGAGGAGAAAGAGCGTATCTTCAACCTCGGGTATGGTAAACATACCGGCTTCGGCCTCTATCTTGCACGGGAGATCCTCTCCATAACCGGGATCGTGCTCGATGAGATCGGCGAGGCAGGCAGAGGCGCCCTCTTCCGCTTAAGGATACCCTGGGAAAGTTACCGGGCCGAAGGTGGAGGCGGGAGTATGGATGAGAGAGACCGGGGTGTATTGCACTCAGGGGGCACAAGGCAGGAAGGATCCGAGCAGGAACAACGGTGAGGGATTACGTTATGGCAGGAAGAATCAAGCAGATGATCGATACACTCATTGAACAGGAATCGCGGGGAGATCCACGGCTCTCGAACATCACCAGGACGAAACTGATCGTGCGGGGGATCCACCCGGATAAATACTCGGCTCATTCCGAGGACGATCCCATTATCATCCGGCAACTCGAGAAGATGATCCGCCTGACCGGTATCACGAATGCCGCGGTGGCGATTTCGCAGGAGGAGAACGTGAAGGATGCGGTCCTCGAGATCAGAAATACCCTCCATTCTGTCCAGCCCCGCATGGTCATCTACTTTGCATCGCCACGCCATGATCCACATGAGCTAGCCCGGCAGATGAACGATGCTTTCGCCCCTGCGGCAGTCTTCGGTTGTACCACTGCCGGCGAGCTTGCCAATACCCGCATGCTCAAGGGCTCCGTCGTTGCAATGGCCCTGAATTCCAACATCATCGAGGATGTGAGGGTAACGGTCATCCCCGATCTCGCCGACGCGGAAGGCGTGAATGCGGCATTCAGCGAATTTGAGGAGTATTTCAAAACCCCGATGCGGGACATGGACTTCCAGAAGTATGTCGGGATCATTCTCTTCGACGGGCTTGCGGGGGCGGAAGAGCGGACCATGGAGGCGATCGGCGACCTCACCCGGGTCCTCTTCATCGGGGGTTCTGCCGGTGACGACCAGAAGTTTGCTGCAACATACGTCGCGGCAAACGGTGTTGCCTCGTCAAACGCGGCTGTCCTCGCACTGATGAGACCGGCGGTAAAGTTTGACTTCATCAAGACCCAGAGCTTCCGCATCCTTGAGAAGCACCTGGTCCCGACAAAGATTAACGAAGCCACGCGGGAGGTGTGCGAGTTCAACGGGAGACCCGCGGTTGATGCCTATGCCGAGGCTGTCGGGTGCAGACCTGACGAAATTGCGTCGCGTTTCATGATCAATCCCTTCGGCCTCGTGGTCGGTCATGACGACGTTTTCGTGCGCAGCCCCTGCCGTGCCGAGGGGAAGAGCATCTGCCTCTTCTGCCATGTCAAGGCCGGGATGGACCTTGCCCTGCTCGAATCAACCAACATCATCGTTGACACCAAGGTTGCGCTTGAACGCAAGAAGATGGAACTGGGCAGGATCTCGGCCATCATCAACTTCCACTGTATCCTGCGGACACTCGAACTTGAGCAGAAAGGACTTACCGAGGAGTACGGCAGGATATTTACCGGAGTGCCGACGATCGGCTTCTCAACTTACGGCGAGGAGTTCATCGGGCATATCAACCAGACATCAACGATGCTGGTGTTCCGGTAAAAATGGGGTGCTTACTTAGAGTTCCCCTAATCCTTTCCAGTAATCGTACTCGTGTTTCCAGAGGTCCTTGTTGTACATCACCAGCCGCTTGAAGTACTCCTTACGCTCGTGATGGTGTTTCTCCTGCGCCTCATCAACCGTCTTATCCCTGATTGCCCCGGCAAGCTTCCGGCCCAGGTCTTTGGCTTTCTTCTCTCCATCAACGATCGCGTTCGGGTCTGCGCCCACCAGGCACCCGACCTTCCCCATGGTCGTTGCACCGAAATTGAGGAGCGCCATGTTCATGTAATCTGCAACCTCGTCGGCATAGGAGCCGCCTGCTGTGCAGACAGCACACCCGTACTTGCCGGTAAATGACTGGCAGTGGACAACATCGGCCATGCGGTCGAGCATGGTCTTGAGCTGGGCCGTTACTGCATTGATGTAGTTAGGTGAACCGAGCACGATCCCATCCGCATCCATCATCTTCTCAAGAAGTGCCGGGTAATCGTCATCGAAGACGCACTCCCCCCGCGAGTAGCAGGTACCGCACGCGGTACAGTAGTGGATGTCGAGGCTGCAGATATCGATGAACGTCACGTCAGCGCCGGCCTGGCGTGCCCCTTCGAGCACTCCCATCACGAGCCGGCGGGTCTGGCTCTTGTCGCCCTTCGGGCTTGCATTGATACCAACGATCTTCATGAAATCACTCATGTACAGATACCGGTAAGGGAGTATAAAGCTGTGGTGAACCGAGAACCCGGGTGCTTGGCAGGAGACAGGGATACCCTTATGGGCATTGTCCCCGCAACCGGAAGGGGAATCACATGATCATCCGCGACATCGCAACCTGCCCCCATACCCGTGTCATCGACCGGTCCGTCCTGTGCGAGCTTCTCCACCCGGATGCTGTTCCCGGTGCGGAGAACCTCGGGTGCAGCATCGCCCATGCCATCGTGCCCGCGGGGGAAGAGACCCTCCCCCACCTTCTCCACGTGTCGTACGAGCTCTACTACATCCTGAGCGGCACCGGGGAGATGCATATCGATGAGGAATCTGCAGAAGTCCGCGGGGGGCAGATCGTCCTGATACCTCCCGGGGCACGCCAGTTTATCCGGAATACCGGCAGTTCAGACCTCATCTTCCTGGCTATCGTTTCCCCACGATGGAACAGAGAGGACGAGGCCCTGTGCTGATATGGCAGCATAAAAATACACTCCATTTTCAGCGATCGTTTTTTATTCCGGGCCTGCAATCCTTGCCACATGGAGTTTTTGGGTGAGACTCCGCACCAGCGCACCACGGTCATGTTCTGCCTGATCCTTGCAACCGCTGCACTCTGGGCCATCTTCCTCATCAAACAAGGGGAGATGCTCCAGTTCACCTTCATGTTTGCATCGCTTACCGCCATTAATCCGGTTGTCGCATTCATTGGCATGAACGATCCCGGGCGGACACGGTCCCTCTTCTTCTTTTACCTGCTTATCCTGGTCATGCTCCTCTGGTCCGCTTTCCTCAACTACCTCGGGGTGCACCTCTGGGTGAGTCTCTTTCTCTTTATTATCGCTGTCGGAGTCCCGTTCCTCCTCAATGTGCTGGAGTCTGAAGAGCGGGCGCTGATGCACTGACCATGGCCCGGGAGTGAGGTTTCATCCACCAGCCGGTTACCCCGGGGTATTCCAAAACAGGATCAAAAAAAAGTGGTTAATCCCAGTAGTGCTTCACATAGAGCCGTTTCTTCTCGAGCCGCGGGGTGAAGAGCCGTAAACAGAGGGGTACGAGTATCAGGCAGATGATGACGTTTCCGATGAGCCAGACCGAGAATGTACTGATCATGGCTGAAGGATCGATGAGCCCGAGCGTCCATGCTCCCCATGCTGCTCCGACCAGGTTGTTGATGACCACACCAAAAATCACGATCAGGGCGATATCGCGGTTCGTGGGGAGAGAGAGGTCGATCTCAAAACTCCGGGCTGCAATGAGCGGGATCAGTACCTGCAGGAGCCCGGCAACCGCCCAGACGACGGCGATGTGCAGGTTTATTGCAAGGTTCTCGTGGGCGAGGATCCCCCCGATCAGGCCGCCGACATACGCAGCAAACGCCCCGTAGCCCCCGTACCACAGGGCAAAGAGGACCATGAAGGCTGCCGCGGGAAATATGTAGGCTATGCCGGCAGCGTTGGCCGGCAGGAATGCGGCCGATGCATAGTTGATAACGGTATTGACCAGGATGAGGATGAACGTGAGGATGACAAAGGAGTATGTCGGTTCGTTCAGATGTCTCATGCATTCACCATACCAAGATATGGGGCGTGCTGGTACATAGGGTTTATTCTCCCCAGAATGGAATTCCGGGTTTTTTGGTGGTTGCTATTCTGGTTTTACCGGATTATTACCCTTCATTATCCTATCAAAAACACGGGACGCAGGGAAAAAGAATGCCGGATAAAACCCTCAGAGGAGAAAATGCCGGTATCTGCCATTTTTTTCGCAGTTAACGCCAGATTCATTACCTTTTCGCAACCAACGGGATTCTGATCAACTATGTCACGCAGATTCCTCTTCTCCCTGGTGGCGGCAGTCCTCGTTGCAGCCGCCATCATCGCAGCCGGCTGCACCGGATCCACGGTAACTCCGGCATCGGGAGAGATCAAGAAATTCAGTTCGGCGGCCGAGATCCGCCAGTATATCGAGGAGAACACGAAACTCGCGGCAGAAGCGGAGGGCGAGACGTACTATGCCACGAACGGTGTCGGACTCGCCCGCGACATTGCAGTTGCTGCCCCCCAGGCTGCGGTTGCCGAGTCGTCGTCCAAGGGGATTGCAATGGCTGCCCCGCCCGGGGGTGCCGGCGCATCGGATTATTCGCAGACCAATGTCCAGGTTGCCGGCGTGGATGAGCCGGACTTTGTCAAGAACGACGGGAAGTACATCTACCTCATCTCGGGCGACACGCTGACCATCGTGGATGCGTACCCCGCACCATCGGCTTCGATCATCTCGAAGACCACCCTTGAGGACAATCCCCAGGAGATCTTCCTCTCCGGGGACCGGCTCGTGCTCTTCACGACCGGCAGCGGGTCTTCTGATTATGGTGACGGCCCGGTCTATGCCTCGCAGATGAAAGCGATGCCCTATTACCGGGGCTACAGCCCGGTAACCCACGCGGTCTTCTACGATATCAGCGACCGGAAAAACCCGAAGGTTGTGAAGGACTTTACGATTGACGGGGACTACACCGATGCGAGGCTCATCGGGAACAACGTTTACCTGGTCACCCGCGAGCAGGTCATCATATACAAGGATGAGGAGATCCCCGTCCCGTGCCTGAAACTTGCGGGACGGTGTGTCGTAACGCCGGACGTGTACTATTTCGACAATCCTGAGCGCTCGTACTCCTTCACCACGGTCACCTCGTTTGACACCGCTGGCGCAAGCGAGAAGGACGCAAAGACCTACCTTATCGGCAGCGGGAACATCATCTATGTCTCACCCGATGCGATGTATGTCAGTTACCAGAAATACCACAACATCTACCGCGGCGGCATCCGGCCCATGGCTGCCGTTGAGGATATTGCTGTAAGCAGCGCCGGCAGTTCAGCAAGCGTCTCCTCACCCGTCCTCTGGGAAGACTTCAACCAGATGAGCGAGGCTGAGAAGCAGCGTGTGATCGCGGAGATGAAGGCGCAGGAGGAAGAGAAGCTCCAGAAGAAGGAGATCGACCAGAGCACGACCGTCATCCATAAGATCGCGATCGACAATGGTGCGATCACCTACATCGCCCGGGGCGAGGTGCCGGGATATTTGGACAGCCAGTTTGGCATGGACGAATACGCCGGTAACCTCCGCGTTGCCACGACATCGAATGTATACACCACGCGGGGCTCGTACGAGTATAACAATGTCTTCGTGCTGGGCCCGGACATGAAGACGGTCGGGTCCCTGACTCACATCGCGGAACAGGAAAAGATCTACTCAACAAGGTTCATCGGCGACCGGCTCTACATGGTGACCTTCAAGCGGGTTGACCCGTTCTTTGTCATCGACCTCTCGACCCCCACAAACCCGAAGATCCTCGGCAAGCTCAAGATCCCCGGGTACTCCGATTACCTCCATCCCTACGATGCGACCCATATCATCGGGCTTGGCAAGGAGACTTCGACCAATGACTGGGGCGGTGTCTCCACGCAGGGCATCAAGCTCGCCCTCTTCGATGTAAGCGACGTGGAGCACCCGAAGCAGGTGGGAAAGGTGGAGATCGGCGATGCCGGATCGGACTCGGCAGCCCTCTCGGACCACAAGGCGTTCCTCTTCAGCAAAGAGAAGAACCTCCTTGTTATCCCGGCCCGCGTCGTTAAGCAGGCCGGCAGCGCCGGAACCGGAACGATAATCCGGGAGAAGTACGTCCAGCCTTCGGTCTGGTACGGGGCATACGTCTTCGGAGTCGACCCGTCCACGGGCTTTGTCCTCCGGGGCACGGTTGAGCACGGCTCCCAGAACGAGAGCTATTACTGGTACGGAAGCTCGCAGAACGAGGTGAAGCGCTCGCTCTATATCGGGGACATCCTCTACACGCTCTCAACAGCGAAGATCCTGGCAAATCCGCTTGCCACGATCAACCAGACCGTTGCAACAATTCCGCTTGCAGACACCCGGGACGATGTACTGTACCCGGACGTTATGGTCCGGGGAGTTGAGTGAACAAACCCATCCACATCTTGAGGGCAGGGTTCATACCCGGTCCCAAGCCCGGAAGGACCCCGGGGGTTCCAGTGACTCCCCGTCTTTTTTTTAACGCGTTTATCCCCCAGCTCAATTCCGGGTAACTGGCGGGATATCCGGTTTACGTAAGCGGTACCCGGGGAAATGCCGGAAATGGTTGTGTGTAATATGTACATTACTCATTTTTGGTTTGGGGGATAGCCGGCCGACCCCCATCCTCGTTTATCTAAACCGTTCTTACCCCCGTTCCCCCATGACGGGCGGCCGACCATGCGGGGGCTCCGGTACACCTGAACTTGGAGGGAGTGAACCAACGAAGCATTGTTCCCGCAGGAGGAGGCTCTGATGAAAAAAGTGAGGTGAGATTGATTATTCTGGTATATCCCGGTTATACCGGCACGGCATTCATGCCCGGCGGTATCAGCTTGCTGATGACCATCTCGGGGATCTGTTTCGAGGTCTTGATATTCATATCAAAGAGCGCGTTCTTCCCGGAGGTCCCGAGATATTTGAGGGTGATCTGGAAGTCGGTGTCCATCAGCGGGACACCCAGCGCCTGGACGCGGGCATACCGCGGGCTGATGACCCGTTCCTGGCCGACAACAAGTTTCTCTTTAACCCCGTCAACCTCGGTCACGACCTCGTTCTCGTACGTCATCACCAGGATCTTGGTGGTGCCAACCGTCACCGGCTGACCATCGGGCAGGCTGACCCGGTAGGTGGTGCTGTAGGGGAAGGATGTCCCTGCCGGGGTATCCAGGACAGCAACGGTGAGCGTAAACGCAGCAAGCAGGCCAAGAACGATGATGAGCCCGATGAGCCCGACAATGATCTTGGTGCCGGTGCTCCAGCCGGCTTTCTCCTGTTTCGATTCCTTTTCGGTGATTTCTGCCATAATATCTCCTATTCAACCAATGAGGCGGCAAAATATAAATGTGGCGGATTTTTTATCTTGTTATCTGGACCTGCGGGATGAGATGACCTGGAATGGGAATTATCGTACCTGTTTTCAACCACAGGGATGCGATACCGTGCACCAGGGTTATAATATTATTATTCCTGGCAGCAAATTTCTCCATAATGGCATGGAACCAGATACCGCCACGACCGGATCATTATCATGATACGGATATCCAGGCGATGAATTATGCCAAAGGTCTGGTCCTGTTAATCGGCATCCTTGGATCGCTTTCAGTGATCCTGGCGTTTTTTCATATCGGCATCTCTCATGACACTGAAGGAATCATCCTCATCGCGGGAATTCTCATCGGATTTTCCTACCTCCTGTACTGGATACACCGGACCGGCCGGAAATATCACTGGGACTGGAGTAAGTGGGATTAAGGGAGTTCCCACCATAATCTCATTACCTCCCACCGCCCATTGTTATAGGATTTTATGCGCATACCCATAGCAACCGTCACCCCGGAGTCGGGTTCCGCGGAGATCGCCGGCTGGGTCCACGAGGTCCGTGACCTCGGAGGCCTCGCCTTCATGCTCATCCGCGACCGGTCCGGCATCATCCAGGTGACCATCCCGAAGAAGAAAGTATCCGAGGCGGTCCTTGCCGCCGTGAAGGCCGTCTCCCGCGAGTCCGTTGTCCGGGTCAGCGGTGCGGTCAAGGCCATCGACAAAGCCCCCGGCGGCCGCGAGCTGGTGCCGGAATCGATCGAGATCGTCAGCCTTGCCGAAGTCCCGCTCCCGCTCGATGTCTCCGAGAAAGTCCCCGCCGAACTTGATACCCGGCTCGATGCACGGTTCCTCGATGTCCGGCGCCCCCGCGTTGCAGCCGTCTTCGAGATCCGGAGTGCAGCCTGCTACGCAATCAACGAGTACCTCCATAACAATGGCTTCACCGCCATCACCACCCCCAAGATCGTGGCAGCCGCAACAGAGGGCGGAACGGAGCTCTTCCCGATCGCCTACTTCGACAAGGAGGCATTCCTCAACCAGAGCCCGCAGCTCTACAAGCAGATGATGATGGCAGCCGGCTGCGAGAAGGTGTACGAGATCGGCCCGATCTTCCGTGCCGAAGAGCACGCCACCACCAAGCACCTCAACGAGGCGACCTCGATCGACATCGAGGTCTCGTTTGCCGACCACCACGAGGTCATGCGCATCCTCGAGGACCTCATCAAGAAGACCTACGAGTACGTGGACAGGAAATGCAGCGTCCAGATCGCCAATGCCGGCGTTGAGAATTTCACGGTCCCGAAGGAGTCGTTCCCCCGCCTCCCGTACGCTGAGGCAATCGAGATCGCGAAGAAGAAGATCGAGGAGCCGATCAAGTACGGCGACGATATCAGCCCGGCCGCCGAGCGGGCGATCGGGGCAGAAATGGGCGGCCACTACTTCATCGTGGACTGGCCCTCCGAGATCCGGCCCTACTATGCCATGCACTACGAGGACGACCCGTCCATCTGTAAGGCATTCGACATGATGCACCCCCGGATGGAGCTCTCGAGCGGCGCCCAGCGTGAGCACCGGTACGATGTCCTGGTGAAACAGATTGCGCAGAAGGGCCTCAACCCCGAGTCCTTCGAGTTCTACCTCCGCCCGTTCCGGTACGGCATGCCACCGCACGCCGGCTGGGGCCTTGGCGCGGACCGGCTGGTCATGACCATGCTCGGGCTCGGCAACGTCCGGGAGGCCGTGCTCTTCCCGCGGGACCTCCACCGGCTGGTCCCCTGACCACGAACTATTTTTGCTATTACGGCAACGATCTGTACTGAACGGGGCCCGGTTTTTTATGTCCAAAACGTATTTTGTCAATAAAGTGCTGGCCACAACCGTTGTGGGGAGTTACCCCGTGGTAAAAGCCGGCGGCCTCAAGAGCATCTTCGATCCCCTCGCAGGGGCGGTCGAGACTGCGGTCGCCGACCAGATCAATGCCGGCATCGACCTCATCTCGGACGGCCAGGTCCGGGGGGACATGATCAGCGCTTTCACTTCCAAACTCCCGGGTGTCCGCGACCAGCAGGTGATCGGCAAGATCCAGCCTGCCTCCGGCGCCATTACTGCAGCTGACACAAAGTATGCCCTGAAACAGTTCCCCAAGGTCAAGGGGATTATCACCGGCCCTTCAACCCTTGCCCATGGCCTCCACATCAGTACCCCGATGTACCGGAACAAGGAGGAGCTTGCACTCGACCTTGCAGAAGCACTCGTCGTCGAGGCGCGGGCCCTCGAATCGACCGGGGTTGCGCTTCTCCAGATCGATGAACCGATCCTCTCGACCGGTATTGCTGATCTCGCAACAGCCAAAGAAGCCGTTGAGCTGATCGGTTCCGCGGTCCGGATCCCGATCTGCATGCATGTCTGCGGCAACCTCGGGAACGTCCTTGACGAGATCCTCAAGTTCAACGTCAACGTGCTGGACTTCGAGTTCAGCAAGAACCCGGACAACCTCGACATCCTCTCCCGCCGGGACCTGACCGGCAAGATGCTGGGATACGGCTGCGTGGACTCGAGCTCCGAAGAGGTGGAGAGCGTTGCCGAGATCAGGAAGCGGATCCAGAAGGGCGTGGATTACTTCGATCCGAAGATCCTCTTGATCGACCCGGACTGCGGGATGCGGATGCGCAGCCGCGAGTCCGCGTACTGGAAGCTCAAGAACATGTGCGATGCCGTAAAGGAAGTCCGGCTCGCGCTGTGAGCCACTCCCCCGTTTTTTCCCGTTGTCATCCCCGCTCACGGAGCCGGTAGTGGGCGTTGACGAGTACACCAACAAAGATGGCGATGTACATCACCCCGGCGATCATCTCGAGGATAGCAACCGATCGTACCAGCGGTGTATTGATGGCAATGTCCCCGAAACCCACGGTACACAGGGTCTGGAAACTGAGGAACAGGAGCGGGGAGAGTGAACTGCCAGTACCGGGCAGGGCAATCGATCCCGGCACAATCTGGTTGATGAGCTGATAGCAGTAGGCGAAGACAATGCCGATCATGATGTACACGCTCACCGCACCGAAGATCTCGTTACTGGTAATGACTCGTTTCTGCATGATCCGCCGCAGGATGATACTCAGAATACAGGTGAGGAAGAGGATGATGGTGATGATATGGAGAACGAACAGTCCCGGCGAGGGTATGAAGAACTGCAGCCAGGTGGTGAGGGCAGCCGGAATAACAAGGAGGAGGGTGACCGCAACCTCCCCGGGGTGATTGCCGGCGTTGAGGATTGCAGAGACGAGAATGCAGGTGAGCATCAGCACCAGGAGGAGGTCGGCTGCATGGTACTGTTCAATGACCGGAAAGACGAGGATAAAGAGCAGGAGTGCCGCAAGAAGGACCGGCGCCCGCTGGCGGTATTCAGGCACTCTGAGATCCGGGAGATAGTCAGTACCGGCCATTTTTATGTCAACCCGGAATGGAGATTGCCCGGGTTGCGATATATATCATTCTGCCGGCGGGGAGGTCCGGATCGGGAGCGAACCATATTCAATTCTTCCAAAATAAATAAATCCGGATCAACAACTTATTCGTCCGGAACATATCCACTATCCTGAGAGCTTATGACCCGAACCTGTCCAGGTTGCGGAACCCAGGCTATTGACGACCAGTCGCGGTTCTGCAACAAGTGCGGCACCCCGTTTCCCGATGACCAGCCGAAGAAAGTGTTCGTGCGCACCACGCCCCGGCCTGCCGCGGCAGCGCCTCCCGCCCAGCCGCCACAACCGGTACCTCAGCAACAACCCCCGGTCCAGCAGCAGCCGGTCTACCAGCCGGCACCGCAACCTGCTCCGGAGCCGCAGCCGGTCTATGTCCCCCAGGCAGCACAGCCGGCAGCTGCCCCGCCCCGGCCACGGGCAGTATCCGTACGGAAGCCGGTTCCAAAGTCACCGGTAAAGAAGGACCCGCTGCCGTTTAAGCGGCTGCTTTCGAAAAATTCCATCCGGGCGGTGTACTGGATCGGCGTGATCGCCATTCTCCTTTTCGTGTACGCCGGTGTCTCTGCGGACCTTTCCAAGACAACGAAGACCACTGGCACTGCAGCGGATGCTACCACGGACTCATCGGCAAAAGAGGGCCCCGACCTGTTGTCCGCAATCCCCCTCTTCTGGGTCGGCACGTTCATCTTCATCAACCTGCTCTGGCGGGTCGTCTGCGAGATGAGCGCTGCACTGTGGTCGCTGCATGACAATGTGGCTATCGGCAATCAGCCCGGGGCTGAGCCCGAAGCCCTCTACGAAGACGACCTGACGGGGGCGGGCGACAGGGCATCGGACGGGATGGCCGAATGCCCGCGGTGCGGGAAGATTGTCCCTGCAGAAGATCTCGAGTCCTGCGATATCTGCGGCGTGAAGGGGTGCTCCGCCTGCGTGCGGGAGATGGGGCTTCTGAAGAAAAAATTCTACTGCCGCGAATGTTACCAGAACAAATAATCTGTGAGCATTTTCTCCGGTATAGAAAATTTTTTGTGCTTTTTATCAGATGTCTTCCGGTTTTGAAAATTTTTCCTTGCTCTTGCACCATTAAAAAACGGAGATCTTTTCCTGCTGCCTTTTGGGATCAGCCATCGGATTACCGTCGGTACAAGACGAGATTCCTGCCCGCATACTCCCACTAAGGATGTGCGAAAACCAGGCTGTGTGATTCCCTATAGATCCGGCAGAACCCGGTGGACAAAACTGCACTATATAATAGGGGTATCATCCGAATGACCATTTCACGCCGGAGAGGGTTGATTTGGCCCGGGCGGGATACTGCCTCTCCGACGGTGCCGGGGGGTGTCCACCGGTATGCTGCCACTGGCACATACCACCCGGTTCCGGTAAGGGGAACAGGGGCGTTTCCAGGCAAAGAGCGGGAATTTTTTTTTATTTTTTTCCAGCTACTCATCAGAAAAAAATGGAAAATTTTTCCTATGAACTGAACAGGGGCCGGTGCTCCAAAAAAAAGAGATCCGATCAGACAACCCGCGACGTTGTCGACGCCTCGATCCCGTTATCCGTGATGATGAACGGCAGCATCCGCCTTGGTACTGCCCCGCCCCGGATCTTCTGCACCGCGAGTGTCCGCTGGATCTCGGCCTGCATAATCTCCGTCTTGAACTCGATGACAACATCCGCAACCCGCATGATCCGCGTCATGTCCATGGGAGAGTGGACATCGGAATAAACCACAAACATCAGGTTCCCGTTCCTCTCGCGGACCTGGTCTTTTGCAAGCCCGAGCAGAAAGAGCGTCTGCTCGATACCGTACCGCTCGATCACTGCCGAGAGCGAGTCCACGACAACCCGCGAGCCGTTCATCCTGCCCAGTAACAATGCCGGATTCATCTTGTCCTCCGGCCCTGCGGCCTCAATCATCTCCTCCATGATAACATACATTCCCGCCTCCTCCGGGCTGCCATCACAGAAGTGGCGGGCGGCAAGGTCGACACCGGCAACGGCGGTCCCGTGCACCATGATGAGGGTGCCTTCAGGAAAGCCACCTTCAAGGAGCAGGTTGAGACCGACAATTCCCGTGGAGCGCCTTCGTCCCCGGACTGGGGTGGCGGGACCGTTGGACACTTCCATGACCGCAATGAAACAGATGAGTGACGCAATGAGGATTATCATATCCGGCTCCGGTCTTCACGGCATGCAGAAGGAAAACGGCAACTGGCGTCCCTGCTCTCAGATCGCCAGATCACGCTCCCCACCCGGAAAAATTCCCGCGGGCAGACAAATCAGCAGCCGCCCGGCAGACACCACCTGAATCCCGGTTCGGGGGATGAATTCCTTCTCTTTTATGTAAGCGTGTTATACCAGAGTGAGAGTTGCCGATGGATAAACCTTGTGAGACTGCCAGAATAAAATCAAATTTCAATATTTAAACAATTCCTTTTTGAAAAAAGCACTTTACGGTCAAAAATTTAATTTTTAACCAATCATTACGCAATTTTTGATTTCAACGATTTTTTCGGACCTGCGGTGGTGCACCAAAAAACGCGGAAGATTGGCCTTTCTTGCGAAGCGATAAAAAACGGATATGATGTGGGTTACCGGGCCTGCTCACACCACACGGGAGGTGGTCGAGGCCTCGATGCCCTTCTCAGTAATGATGAACGGGAGAAGGCGCTGGGGTGCCGCAGCATCCTTGATCTTCTGGACAGCAAGCGTACGCTCGATCTCAGCCTGCTGGACATTGGTCTTGAACTCGATGACAACATCGGCAGCACGCATGATCCGCGTCATCTCCATCGGGGTATGGATACCGGTGTAGACAACAAACATCATGTTTGCACTCCGTTTCTTCATCTCGTCGCGAGCCTGCCGGAGGAACTTGAGCGCTTCCTCAACACCGTATTTGACGATGATAGTGGAGAGCGAGTCTACGATGATCCGGCTTCCGGCCATCTGCGGCATATACATGCCCGGGTGGAGTTCGGTTGCATCGATCATGCCGACATCCACATCGCCGTCATTCATAAAATAGGTGCTCTCCTCGCCGCCTTCGGCTTTCCAGAACTGCATTGCTGCAAGGTCAAGCCCGGCAACAGGGGTCCCGTAGACCATGATGAGCGTGCCCTGCGGGAATCCGCCATCCAGTAAGAGATTGAGACCTACGATCCCGGTTGTCCGCTTCTTGGGCTTCCCGCTGATCGGCACATCCTGGATGAAACTTCTTGCATCAGGCACAGTTGTTACCTTGCCATATTATTTTGTGGTTGAATAAAAGGTTTCTGGGCAATAATGGTGTTTTGTCGCAGAATAATCCGCCAGATTGGGCTACCGGGCACGTACGCCGAATTTTTCCCGAAGGTCCCTCCTGAGGAGTTTCCAGCCATGGACGCGGGGGAGGGCCTCGACCCGGATGAGCGTCCGCGGGACTTTATAGCCTGCCATATTGTCCTTACAGAACGCGGTGAATTCCTCGTCGGGCAATGATTGACCGGGTTTGAGGACCACCGCAGCAACCGGGATCTCCCCTTTCCGTTCATCAGGAACACCGAACACGGCGACATCGGCAATGGCAGGGTGCTGGATGAGGATGTTCTCGACTTCGGTCGGATAGACCTTCCAGCCCGACATGATGATCATGTCCTTCTTGCGGTCGGTGATGCAGAGGATGCCGGCCTCATCAAGGATCCCGATGTCACCGGTCAGGAACCAGCCATCGGGACGGAACACATCGCGGGTTGCCTCGGGCAGGTTCCAGTAGCCCTTTGCAACCGCAGGGCCCCGGAGGGCAATCTCGCCGGCTTCACCCGGGGGCATCTCATGCTCAGGATCCCCGGCATCAACGATCTTCAGTTCCGTATATCCCACGGCAACCCCGACGCTCTGGTAATTTTTGGTCAGGTGCGGATATCCGGGCAGGGTGGTTGTTCCCGAGCCGATCACGATCGTCTCCGAGAGGCCGTACGAGTTGGCAACCGGGATGTGGTAGCGGGTATCGAACGCCTCCCAGACTGCCGGCAGGAGCTGGCCCCCCCCGGAGATGATGACGCGGGCATGGGCGAGCTGCTGTTCGGTGCCGGGTGGGGCGTGGTTGAGGGAGTGGATGACTGGCGGCATACCGGCAAGGACGGTAACCTTGTACCGGGCGGCCAGTTCGAGATACCGCTCAAGCTCGAATCGCTCCATCATCACATACGTTCCGCCGGACCGGATTATCGACAGTCCCCAGGAGAGCCCGACATGGCCCATCGGGTAGATACCCAGGTATACGTCATCCGGGTGGAGCCGGAGGGCATCGCGCTCGGTGTCGAGTGCGGTCATCCAGGTGCCATGAGTGAGCATCGCTCCCTTGGGCTTTCCGGTGGTCCCGGCAGTGTACTGGATGTGGCAGAGGTCCTCCACCGAACAGTTCTCCGCCCGTGTGGAGACCGGGGCTGGCGGGAAGGACTCCCATGCAACCGATCCTTCGCAGGACCCGCTGACACAGATGATGTGCGCGATACCGGGGATCTCGCGCCGGATACCGGCAATGACTTCAACGCCATGGTTGTCCGTGATGATGGCGATAGCACCGGCATCATTGATGACATGCAGGAGCTCCCCGCCGCGGTACACGATGTTGGTCGGGACTGCCACCGCCCCGATCCGCCAGATGGCGAAATAACTGATGAGGTATTCCGGCGTGCTGTCCAGGTAGATGCAGACCCGGTCCCCCTTCTTCACGCCAAGGTTTGAAAGGCCCTGCCCGACCCGGTTCATCTCGTCCCGGAGCCGTTTGTAGCTGTACGTCTCGTTCCGCGTGGGGCAGATGAGTGCAGCTTTCGCTTCAGGTACGCTTTTGGCATCGAGGAGGGTTGTGACATTGGACATGCGTGCACCGGACCATTTGAATGATACAGGTTTGGACGTTGATGTATATCAGTGTTCATTATCCGTCTCCGGACGATCCGGAGTCACGGTTCCGGGTGCGGGGAGATGCCAACTTATTTGTATCCTCCGCCCCGATTAATCAGACAGAAACGTATGGCGGACGAGAATACCACACCCCCGCAGACCGGCAGCCAGCAACCGGGAGCAGCCCCGGCTGACAGTTCCCGCCAGCAGGGGGAGGGCGGGCAGCAGGCCCGGCAGAACCAGGAACGGCGCCACCATGACCGTCGCGACCGGGACCGTAACCGGCCCCGCCACCACGGAGGACGGCGCGACCAGCACCGGCGGGATCCCCAGCAGCCCCCGAAGCCCCAGGAGGAGCGTCCCCCCCAGAAGAGGGAGCCCGGAACTGACAATGACGATGAGGAGGAGGAGGCAGGGCGCGGGCGATCCTCCGGCAGCAGGCACCACCACCGTGGCGGCAAACCCCCGAAGAAGATCATCGAAGAATGGGCTAACGATCCCTATTGCGAATAACGGCACGGTAAACGTTTTTATTGGTCAAGAAGGCCGGGCACTTCCGCTGCCCGGGCTATCCTGACCCCGATATTCTGCATGTCCCGGACATTTGACCGGTGAATTTCTTCCGACTGGGCCCCGACCGCATCATCCACCAGGACGACCGGGTAGTTGAAGGCGATGGCATCGAAGACCGTTGTCCGGATACAGTTCGGGGTCTGGATTCCGGTAACATAGATCTCCGTCACCCCCAGGCAACGGAGGAGGAGATCGAGATCGGTGCCGATAAAGGCGCTCATGCGGGTCTTCTTCAGGATATATTCATTACCGGAAGGGGCCAGGTCATCGATGACTGCGGCACCGTGCGTGCCGTCAACCCCGAACGGGTGAGCCCGGAACCTCTCCTGCCGGATGATCTCCACATCGGAACCATCAGCCCGGTGGACCCGGAGGACGTGAACCACCGGCAGGTTATACTTCCGGAATATGTCACGGACGGCCTGGATTTGAGGAATTACCTGCCGGGCACCGGCCACCCGGTACGGGCTGTTCTCCAGCACAAAGTCATTCTGCATGTCGATGATTAACAGAGCCGGTCGCTTCATGGTTCTCCCGCTCAGCTATTTGAGCCCGGGAAAATAATACTACTCCACCAGTACCCGGAGCCATAGGATGGATCCCGTCTTCCAGTATGTCACATTTCTCCTGACCGGTATCGTTGCCGGAGTAGTCTCCGGTGCATTCGGTGTCGGCGGCGGCTCGATCATGACGCCGGTCCAGTTCTGGCTCTATACCGGCAGCGGGATGGACAGCACGATCGCCACGCGCCTCGCGTTCGGGACATCGCTTGCCGTCATCATCCCGACCATGATCAGCGGGGCTCTCGGGCACCACCGCAGGGGAGCGGTGGACTGGAAAGCCGCCATCCCGATGGGATGTGCGGCGGTCTTCGGGGGATTTGCGGGGGGGCTTTTTGCATCGCAGATACCCGGCAGCACCCTGCGGCTCTTCTTTGCAGGATTCATCCTTATCATGGCTGTACGGATGGTCTGGCAGCTCAGGGAGTGCCCCGCCTGTGAGCCGCGGGGATCGACCGCAGGATTCCTCCTCATCGGTCTCTTCATCGGCATCCTCTCGGGACTGACCGGGCTTGGGGGGGGAGCCCTGCTGGTCCCGATCATGATCATCCTGCTCGGGTATCCGATCCACCGGGCTGTCGGGACCTCATCGGCATGCCTGATCTTCTCGGCGGCCGGGGCCCTCGCGGCCTATGTCATTACCGGTACAGGAGTTGCCGGCCTGCCCCAATATGCCATCGGATACGTCGATATCGTGACCTTCGCACTCTTTGCAGTGACCACCATCCCGCTCGCCCGCGTGGGGGTCCGGTTTGCCCACAGCTGCTCGGGCCGGAACCTCCACATCCTCTTTGCCGCCCTCCTGGTCCTGATCGGGATCTCGATGCTGGTGCGGGGATAGCGGGTATTCACGCGTGGTAATGGCAGGAGAGAAACCGCGTATCCCCACCTCCGATCGAATGAAAGGTTTTTTTACATTCTCCTGACAACAACAGTTCCATGATGACTGATTCCAGGAGAGTTACTTATGCAGTTGCCGGCATCCTGCTTGTTCTGGCACTGCTGATCGCACCGGTTGCTGCAGACCGTATGGTCATTGAGGAGGGAACCGACCATGACGGGAACGATTACGAGACACTCTTTCCCGGCTCCTCGATGTATAACGGGACCGCACCCGGATGCGCCGAGGCATGCCTGAACGAGGCGGTCTGCAATGCCTGCACCTTCAATCCCCGGGACCAGTCCTGCTGGCTCAAGCAGGTCGTCCCCCCGGCCACCGCCCGGCCCGGCGTCACCTCGTACCTGAAAGTGAGGGGCGAGGCACAGGCAACGCAGGCGCCACCAGCAGCGACTGCAGCACCTGCAGCACCGGCCCAGCCGGCTCCGACAACCAAAAAGTCACCGGGTTTTGAGGTAGCCCTCGCAATCATTGGTTGTGCGGGAGTGCTTGCTGGACGGAAATATTTCGATTGATACCGTATTACCCGCCGGATTACCTCTTTCCTCTTTTTTCCCGGCAATGGATTCTGTTTTGATTATGGCATCCTTCGGTACTATCATGAGGACAATCACTTTCTTACCGTCATATCAACAGACTGGTTCGCGGTGGAATTATCGATCCCGATATCGTCCAGGATTCCCTGGTACGTGGTGAGGAGTGCCTGCGTTGAGGCAAGGACCCGGCCGGATATCTCTACACTGGTGAAGGGATCGATCTTGATAGCTTCATTGTAGGCATCGATTGCCTGCCGATAGGATTCAGTTGAGCGGAATGCATCCATGGTCTGGGCATCAGATTCCATTGTTATGGGGTCGTTGTCGGTCAGGCTCCGGTATTGTTTGCGCATCTTCTCCATCTCGACAACCGAGATGGCCAGGCAGGCATCCCCTTTCCGAATCCAGACCTCGGCATCCTCGCGGTTCATACCAAGGGCTTTTTCATAATACCCGATTGCAGACTGATAGTCCCCGCTGCTGTACCTCAGGTCACCGGAGATTACCACCGGTACCGTATCGTTCGGGTTGGCGATCATGGCTTTATTGAGGATTGTCTGGGCTTCCGCAGTACGCCCTTCCTTTCCAAGAATGGTGACCTTCTTCACCATGATGCCGCTGTCCTCCGGCTCAAGGCTCATCGCGGTATCGTACAGGGGGAGTGAGTACCCCGGATATTTCGTGTCTGCGACCGTATCGGCTGCAACCATGAAACTGTGGGCGGCAAGGCTTGCGGGCGTGACCTCCTTATGATAGAAATGACTGAAACTAAAGACCACTGCAGCTGAACAGAGTACAGCTCCACAGATGATGATCGTCCCGCACAGGAGCAGGCGGTCCCGGCCGGCGGATCTGGCAGGGCTCAGACAACAAAGCAGGTGCGCATCCGGCCTGCCGACAACCACCGCATCAGTCAGGATATCGTGGAGCCCCTGTTTCATCCGGGAAAACCCGATCAGAAAGAAGCCGGCGCCGGCCGGCAGGAGGGAGACGTACTTGCCCAGTTCCCGCAGCAGGGCGCGGGAGAAGGTGAGGGTCTTTCCTGCCGTGTCGGTGACAACGATACAGAAGACAATCTTTCCCGGAGAGGCCCGGTACCGGGAACTGATCATCAGCGGTGTGATAATGAAGAAATATACCAGGAGGGCAGTCCCCATCGCTATCAAATCCATAGCAGAATACTGCAGGAGCTCGCAGATCACCCCGGCGGTGATTGCAAGGATGAGGGCAAAACCGCAGTCAAGGAAACCGGCCCCGAACCGTTTCCAGAACCCGGCGAACAAGATGCAATCGCCATCAACCTTCCCCGCAGGAGAGCCGTCATGCAGCTGATGGAGGTGCGAAGCTGCCTGTGCTGGCCGGTTCTTTGCCCGTGAAATATCCTTGTGGCAGTACATGCAGACGGTCTCCTTATCGTCGATCATGAAACCACAATGGGGGCAGCGGGCCATCAGGAGAGTGATTGCCGGCAACAGGCATTAATCTTACAGTGAGAGAAACCGCTGAAGAAAAAGGGGAGGAGTTACTGGTATTCCGGGGGCTGGACCTGCTTGGGAAGGCCGCCCTTGAAGTGCTGCTGGATCTTGCCGTAGTATTCCCGCAGGCGCTCGTTCATGGTGGGGTGGACTTTCTTCTGTGCTTCCTCAAAGTGGCGGCGGGCCACGCTATCTGCCCCATCGCGGAGAGCAAGCATCCCGGCCTCGCGGCAGAGCGCTTCAAGGTCGGAGCCGACAAATCCTTCGGTTACACCGGCAAGATCGGCTGCAAGCGCCTCACGGGCGGGATCGGCAAGGGAGAGGTTCTTCTCGGCAAGGAGCTCGGTGAGCCGTTTCCTCCGTGCCCCCCGCGGGATGCCCGCAGCATCACCGTCAGGTTTCGCGAATGCGGCTTTCACATCCTCTGCCGTGATCGCTTTGTCCCTGCCGAGCTTCTCGACCAGCTCGCCCAGACCATCCTCGTTCAGGCCTGCGGTCATAGTAACAATCGTCTCAAGGGCTGATCCCTCGATTGGCATGAAACGGGAGTGGATTCCGATAATCTTTTTCCGGTCCCCGTAGTCCGGTTCGCCGATATAGACGAGCCGGTCGAACCGTCCTGCCCGCAGCAGCGCCGGGTCCACGATGTCGGGCCGGTTGGTCGCGCCCATGATCACGACATCCTTGAGCTCCTCGAGACCGTCCATCTCTGTAAGGATCTGGTTGAGGACATTGTCGCTGACATGCGAATCGCTGTTCGAGCCCCGGGAGGGGGCAAGGGCATCGATCTCATCGAAGAAAATGATTGACGGGGAGACCTGCCGTGCCTTCTTGAATACTTCCCGGACTGCCCGTTCGCTCTCGCCAACCCACTTGGAGAGGAGCTGGGGGCCGCGGACCGGGATGAAGTTGGCACCGCTCTCGCTTGCAACCGCCTTTGCGATGAGCGTCTTGCCGGTGCCGGGCGGCCCGTACAGGAGGATGCCACGCGGGGGTTCGATCCCGAGGTCCTCGAATTTCTGCCGGTCGGTGAGCGGGAGCTCGATTGCCTCCCGTACCTCGGTCTTTGCGGATTCGAGACCTCCCACGTTCATCCACTTCACGTGCGAAACCTCAAGCATGACCTCCCGCATTGCACTCGGGCTGACATCCCGCTGGGCGCTGCGGAAATCGGCAGCAAAGACCCGGAGGGTCTCGAGGACCTCGGCAGGGATCTCATCCGCATCAAGGTCCAGGTCGGGGAGATACCGCCGGAGGGCACGGATGGCCGCTTCCCGGGCAAGGGCTGCGAGGTCGGCACCAACAAATCCATGGGTCTGCTGGGAGAGCGTGTCAATGCTGACATCTTCGGCAAGAGGCATCCCCCGGGTATGGATCTTCAGGATCTCAATCCGGTCCGATTCGGCCGGTACGCCTATCTCGATCTCGCGGTCGAACCGGCCGGGCCGGCGGAGGGCTGCATCGATCGCATCGACGCGGTTCGTGGCCCCGATGACCACGACCTGGCCGCGTTCCTCAAGGCCGTCCATCATGGTCAGGAGCTGAGCAACGACCCGCCGCTCGACCTCGCCCGTTACATCCTCGCGCCGGGGAGCGATCGAGTCGAGTTCGTCGATGAAGATGATGGTCGGGGCATTCTCCCGTGCCTCCTCGAAGACCTCGCGGAGGCGCTGCTCGCTCTCACCGTAATACTTGGAGATGACCTCGGGGCCGGCGATGGAGATGAAGTGCGCACCGCTCTCGCTTGCAACCGCCTTTGCTATCAGCGTCTTTCCCGTGCCGGGAGGACCGTACAGGAGGACACCCTTGGGGGGCTCGATCCCCAGGCGCTGGAAGAGTTCCGGGTGCCGGAGCGGGAGCTCGATCGTCTCGCGGAGGCGCTGGAGCTCGTCTTTCAGTCCGCCGATGTCCTCATAGCTGAACCGCTTGACTCCCTCGACTCCTGCTGCCGGCTTGTCGGAGAACTCGATTGCGGTATTCTTCGTAATGATGACGGCTTCCTCCGGTTCCAGTTCCATGACCTTGAACCCCACAACCTGCGGCTGGATAAACGGCAGGCCGAGGACGACCGGGACCATATCGTTCTTTGCAATCGGGAAGTCGATCAACCCGTTGACCACGTGCGGGTTGTTGGCGATCGGGATCTTCTTGGGGAGATCCTCCGGAGGGGCAAGGATGACCTTCTTTGCCTCGATCTCCTCGGTGATCTTCACGACCCTGACGGTATCGCCGATGCTGACACCGGCGTTCATGCGGGTGAAGTTGTCGATCCGGATCTTCTTCTGGTTCCAGTCCTCTACGAGCGATCGCCAGACCTTGGCAACAGTCCGGCGTTTTCCCTCGATCGCGACGAGGTCACCGGGCGATATCTTCAAAAGCAGCATCGTCTCGGGGTCCAGCCGGGCCTTCCCGCCACCCTGGTCACCGGGATACGCGGAATCGACCCTCAATTGCACTTCAGGCATTACCTTAAAGGTCATATACGCAGGGATTTATAGGTACTGTCAATGCGATTCCTAATCCTGGATCCCTTCCACGGTGCCGCGGGCGACATGGTCACCGGCGCCCTGCTCGACTGCGGGGCTGACCGTGACCTTGTCATGCGGGCAATGCAGTCCGTTGTAGCGGAGCCGGGGATTTCACATGTGACCCGGGCAGGCATCCGGGCACTTAAGGTTGATACCCACGCGACACCTGCACACCGGACATACGATGAGGTCATGGAACGGCTTGACCAAGCCGCCGGTGCAATCCCGGCACCGGCCCTTGCGATGGCCCGTCGTGTCTTCGACCGGATCCGGAGGGCCGAGGAGCAGGTCCACGGTGCCCGGGCCCATTTCCACGAGGTCGGGGCGGACGATGCGATTGCCGATATTGTCGGGGCATGCACGGCACTCCGGACCCTTGCTGTCGAGGGTGTGAAGGTACTGCCGGTGACAACCGGCCATGGAACAGCAACCGGCTCCCACGGGATATTTCCTATCCCGGCACCAGCAACTGCCCTCATTCTCAGGGAGGCGGGACTCACCACGGTTCCCGGCAATCACGCCGGTGAGCTCTGCACGCCAACCGGGGCAGCACTGCTTGCAGAGTTTGCTTCCATGGCTGTTCCGGAACCTGCTGCATACACGATCCTTGCCGTTGGGTATGGTGCCGGTACCCGCGACCCGCACCATGCCCCCAACGTGCTCCGCGCTATGCTGGCAGAATCAGTACCGGGGCCGGGGAATATGGCGGAGGACACGGTGGATATCCTCGAGACCAATGTTGACGATACCAGTGGCGAGGTGATCGCCCACGCCATAACCCGGTTCATGGAGGCCGGCGCCCGGGACGCCAGTGCAGCGCCGATCATCATGAAAAAGGGCAGGCCGGGTTTCCTGGTCCGGGTCATTGCCCTCCCGGAGACCAGTCCACGGATTGCAGAGCTGATGGCACTCGAGCTCGGGACACTTGGAATCCGTTGTATCCCGTCCGTCCACCGTTTCATTGCTGAGCGGAGGACCGAGGAGATCGAGGCGGAGATTGCAGGAGCGAGGCGAAAGATGCCGGTGAAATGCGGGATGATGCATGGCCGAATCTATACCCTCAAGGCCGAATTCGACCCCGCTAAGGAATGGGCAGCTGAACTCGGGATTCCTGTCCGTGAGGTTCTGCGGGCGATTGAGGAGCAGGCACGGGCCCGGATCACCCTCAGGTAAATACGGCTACTCATTTTTATCTCTGAAAAGACGACAGGAATTCCAGTAAAAAATTAGTAGATGGTCATCGCGTTTACGAGTGTGCTGTTCTTCCCGTCAAGGGTGGTCACGTTGACCTTCCACTGCCCGGTTCCCGCACCCGCGGGTATCGCCGCGGTACCGGAGATCTGGGTGGTATAAACCGATGACAGGGTTGTCTGGATCTCACCCGATCCGGCTTTCACCAGGCTCACGTTGGTTCGGCTGCCGGTCTGGAAGTTATCACCCTTCACCACGAACGAGACCGTTGTCCCGCGGTATCCGATCGCTGGTGAGAATGAAGTGACTTTCGGGCGGGAAACCGCGTTGACCGTGAAGGCCGAGGCTTTGCTGGTCTTCCCGCCGTCAAATGTCGTGACATTCAGCCTCCAGAGCCCGGGGGGTGCTGTCGACGGGACCTGCACTCCGCCGATAATCTGCGTGGACGTTGCCGAATAGATTGTCGTCTCCAGTTCACCATACCCCAGGTAACTCAGGACCACGGTTGTCTGGCCGGGCTGGAAATTGGAGCCCTTCAGCGTGTACGCGACGGATCCGTTCCGGGTGCCCGACAGGGGCGTGAAGGACGTGATGACCGGTGCCAGGAGATTATTGACCAGGATTACACCGTCCTTGCCTCCAACACCGCCGTTGTATGTAGAAACGGTCACGTTATACAGGGTCTTTGACGATGCATCGAAGGGTACCGTCACGTTCCCGTAGATCGCTGTCGGTGTCACCAGCCACGCGCCGGAACCGCTCGCATTCAGGAGGGTGCCGCTCTTGTTCCATATCGTCACAACCGTATTACCCGGCTGGAAGTTCGTGCCGATGATTGTGTAATTGACCGTTGCATTCCGGTACCAGGAGCCGGAGGGTGTTACCGATGTGACGGTCGGTTTTGCCACGTTCCCTATCGTGAACGCTGATGCTTTTCCACCTGCTCCACCGTTGTAAGTTGAAACCGTCACGTTATACGCTGTCTTTGATGAAGCTTCATACGGCACTACAACCGTCCCGTAGATCTTTGTCGGTTCTACAAGCCACACTCCAGCGCCGGATGTCGCATTCAGCTGAATGCCGCTCGTGTTCCACAAGGTCACTTCCGTGTTGCCGGGCTGGAAGTTCGTCCCCACAATCGTATAGTTCACCGTCGTGTTCCTCGCCCACATACCGGCCGGGGTAATGGACGTCACCGTAGGTTTGGCAACGTAGCCAAGGGTGAATGCTGCTGCTTTACCGCCTACGCCGCCATTGTAGGTCTGGACGGTCACGTTATACGCCGTCTTCGACGATGCTTCATACGGTACTACAACCGTCCCGTAGATCTTTGTCGGTTCTACAAGCCACACTCCAGCGCCGGATGTCGCATTCAGCTGAATGCCGCTCGTGTTCCACAAGGTCACTTCCGTGTTGTCCGGTTGGAAGTTCGTACCAACGATCGTGTAATTGACCGTGGTGTTTCTCGCCCAGACTCCAGCTGGCATGATCGACGTGACGGTCGGCTTGGCCACGTTTCCGATGGTGAATGCTGATGCCTTACCACCCACTCCGCCATTGTAGGTCTGGACGGTCACGTTATACGCCGTCTTCGACGATGCTTCATACGGTACTACAACCGTCCCGTAGATCTTTGTCGGTTCTACAAGCCACACTCCAGCGCCGGATGTCGCATTCAGCTGAATGCCGCTCGTGTTCCACAGGGTCACTTCCGTGTTGCCAGGCTGGAAGTTCGTCCCAACAATCGTGTAATTGACCGTGGTGTTTCTCGCCCACATACCGGCCGGGGTAATGGACGTCACCGTAGGTTTGGCAACGTTCCCTATCGTGAACGCAGCTGCTTTCCCTCCACTGCCACCATTATACGTCTGGACTGTCACATTGAATGCGGTTTTCGACGACGCTTCGTATGGAACAACAACTGTTCCATAGATCTTTGTCGGTTCTACAAGCCACACTCCAGCGCCGGATGTCGCATTCAGCTGGACACCGCTCGTGTTCCACAGGGTCACTTCCGTGTTGCCGGGCTGGAAGTTCGTACCAACGATCGTGTAATTGACTGTGGTATTCCGAGCCCACACACCGGCTGGAGTAATGGACGTGACGGTTGGTTTGGCAACGTAGCCAAGGGTGAATGCTGCTGCTTTACCGCCTACGCCGCCATTGTAGGTCTGGACGGTCACGTTATACGCTGTCTTCGATGACGCTTCATACGGCACTACAACCGTCCCGTAGATCTTTGTCGGTTCTACAAGCCACACTCCAGCGCCGGATGTCGCATTCAGCTGGACACCGCTCGTGTTCCACAGGGTCACTTCCGTGTTGTCCGGTTGGAAGTTCGTCCCCACAATCGTATAGTTCACCGTCGTGTTCCTCGCCCACATACCGGCCGGGGTAATGGACGTCACCGTAGGTTTGGCAACGTAGCCAAGGGTGAATGCTGCTGCTTTACCGCCTACGCCGCCATTGTAGGTCTGGACGGTCACGTTATACGCCGTCTTCGACGATGCTTCATACGGTACTACAACCGTCCCGTAGATCTTTGTCGGTTCTACAAGCCACACTCCAGCGCCGGATGTCGCATTCAGCTGAATGCCGCTCGTGTTCCACAAGGTCACTTCCGTGTTGTCCGGTTGGAAGTTCGTACCAACGATCGTATAATTGACTGTCGTGTTCCGCGCCCACACGCCGGCAGGAGTGATCGACGTGACGGTCGGTTTTGCCACGTTTCCGATGGTGAATGCTGCTACTTTCCCTCCACTACCACCGTTATACGTCTGGACTGTCACGTTATACGCCGTCTTCGACGATGCTTCATACGGTACTACAACCGTCCCGTAGATCTTTGTCGGTTCTACCAGCCACACTCCAGCACCGGAAGTCGCATTCAGCTGCACTCCGCTCGTGTTCCACAGGGTTACTTCCGTGTTGCCCGGCTGGAAGTTCGTACCAACGATCGTATAATTGACTGTCGTGTTCCGCGCCCACACGCCGGCCGGGGTAATCGATGTCACCGTCGGTTTTGCTGCATTTCCAACCGTGAAAGCGGCAGATTTTCCACCCGTACCCCCGGTATAGGTAAATACAGTGATGTTGTAGGCTGTCTTCGATGGCGCTTCATACGGTACTACAACCGTCCCGTAGATCTTCGTCGGCTCAACGAGCCATACCCCGGAGCCGGAAGTTCCATTCAGTACGGTACCGCTGGAGTTCCAGAGTGCCACTTCGGTGTTACCAGGCTCAAAGTTTGTTCCGGAAATCGTGTAATTCACCGTCGTGTTCCTCGCCCACATACCGGCCGGGGTAATGGACGTCACCGTAGGTTTGGCAGCACTTCCCACAGTAAATGCTGATGCCTTACCGCCTACTCCTCCATTGTAGGTCGAAACTGTCACATTGTAGGCTGTCTTTGATGAAGCTTCATACGGCACTACAACCGTCCCGTAGATCTTTGTCGGTTCTACAAGCCACACACCGGCACCGGATGTCGCATTCAGCTGGATGCCGCTCGTGTTCCACAGGGTCACTTCCGTGTTGCCAGGCTGGAAGTTCGTACCAACGATCGTGTAATTGACCGTGGTGTTTCTCGCCCACATACTGGCCGGGGTAATGGACGTCACCGTAGGTTTGGCAGCGCTTCCCACGGTAAATGCTGATGCCTTACCGCCTACTCCACCGTTGTAGGTTGAGACCGTCACATTGAATGCGGTTTTCGACGACGCTTCGAATGGAACAACAACTGTTCCATAGATCTTTGTCGGTTCTACAAGCCACACACCGGCACCGGAAGTCACATTCAGCTGGACGCCGCTCGTGTTCCACAGCGTCACTTCCGTGTTCCCTGGCTGGAAGTTCGTCCCAACAATCGTATAGTTCACCGTCGTGTTCCTCGCCCATACGCCGGCTGGTGTGATCGATGTCACGGTCGGTTTGGCAGCGCTTCCCACGGTAAATGCTGATGCCTTACCGCCTACTCCACCGTTGTAGGTTGAGACCGTCACATTGAATGCAGTTTTCGACGACGCTTCGTATGGAACAACAACTGTTCCATAGATCTTTGTCGGTTCTACCAGCCACACTCCAGCGCCGGAAGTCACATTCAGCTGGACGCCGCTCGTGTTCCACAGGGTCACTTCTGTGTTGTCCGGCTGGAAGTTCGTCCCAACAATCGTGTAATTGACCGTGGTGTTCCTCGCCCATACGCCGGCTGGTGTGATCGATGTCACGGTCGGTTTGGCGGCATTTCCGATGATGAACGCTGCCGATTTCCCACCGACTCCGCCGTCAGAAGTTGTAATCGTCACATTGAATGCGGTTTTCGACGATGCCTCATACGGGACCACAACCGTTCCATAGATCTTTGTGGTTTCAACAAGCCACACACCGGCACCGGATGTCGCGTTCAGCTGAACTCCGCTCGTATTCCACAGCGTCACTTCTGTGTTACCAGGCTGGAAGTTCGTACCGGCAATCGTGTAGTTCACGGTATTATTCCGGAACCAGGTGCCGGCAGGAGTGATCGAGGTCACTGTTGGTTTCGGTACTGCTGAAACGGTGAACGCATTCAGTTTTGTGACTTCTCCGCCATCGGTTGTGACCACCCGGATGTTCCAGCTCCCGGTCACCGTGTTTGCCGGGATTGAGATGTTCCCGTCAATCCGCGTAGCGGTAACGGTGAAGAGCGTGGCGGTGATCAGGCCGGTCGACTGGTTCCGGAATTCAACCGTTGTTCCGCCGGCCTGGAAGTTCGTTCCCGAAAGGGTAAAGTTCACGCTGGTGTTCCGGAACCCGGAGACGGGATTCACCGCCGTTACTGTTGGAGGAGGCGTGATGGGGGGGGGCGTGGATGACAGGTTTATTGTCCGGTTACCCGAGATCGTCTTCCCGGTTTCGCGGTTGTTCTCAAGCATGTTGTTCAGGGCAGACCTTGCCGTGATATTATACCGGCCGGTCGGGTAGATCCCGTTTCCGGTGCCCCAGATCGCGCCTGTTTCGTACACGGATGATGGCATACGGATGCGCAGCGACGTGACACCCCCAGACACATTGGTCAGCGAGGTATAGACCGTCCCATCCGGACCAAGGACATGGATAACAACCGGTGCTCCATCAACACCGCGTTCGGTTACGTTTGCAAGGTTGCTGACAATCGTGAACTCAATCTCGTCACCGATAGGGATGATTTTCCCGTCCGCATCCTTGCCGGTTGTGGAGTCCGTCACAACGATATCGATGGCCGGATCGGTGACATTGAACGCAATGGGAGATGTGCCCAGCGTCTGGCCGGGCAGCCAGTAATACCAGGTTCCCTGCCGTTCGTTGAAAATGCCGGGTTCAACATAGAAATTCGTCTCGTTATTCGTGAAGAACACGACTTTATCCGGTGTATCGGTTTCGGGAGGCCTGCCCTCCTCGAACCATGCAAGGCTGTGTGCGCCGATAATGGTCTGGGTAATGTTCAGGCTCGATTCTCCGACATAAACCAGATCGCCCGGAGAGATCACCCGTATTGCAACGGTCGTCGGCTCCGGGTCGACATTGATATACCGGGTCTTGTTCTCTGACCTGGCGCTGAACGAGTTCGATGCCGTCATATTGACGGAGAAGTTCCCGTAGGCAGTGTAGGTATGAACCGGGTTCTTCTCGGCTGAGAATATCCCGTCACCGAACTCCCAGTACCAGGTATCGGGGACACCGGTCGACGTATCGTTGAACTGCACGGTCATGGGGGCGATCCCGAACGTGGCGTTTGCCGTGAAACTGGCAGCCCAGGGGAAGGTCGTGATATAGGCGCTGCGGGTCCGGTTGTAGATGCCGGTCGCGTTACTCACTTCCAGCCTTACTGAATAGGTTCCGATCGTTGTGTAGGTGTGGACAGCATCTTTCTGGAGCGGGTTGGCAGTGGTGAATACTTCCCCGTCACCAAATGTCCAGTTCCACTGGGTGGGTGTAAGGACCGTAGATGTGTCGGTGAACTGGACCGCAACCGGGACGATTCCCGAGGTTGTGTTGGCCGAGAAGTCGGTAGCAACGGGGGTCTTGTTCCCCATCCACCAGTTGTAGGCATAATTGAGGAGGGGGATATACTCACCGGTTGCTTTCAGGTTGCCCGCCTTCGTCGGATGGTCGTCGCTTACTGATGTCGAGTACCTGCTCGTATTGAACGCATAATCGACCTGGTGCTGGATGGCGCCGTTCCACCAGCGGTGGTGGTTTCCTCCGCTGGAGTTGTAGTCATTGACCGCTGTTGATCCGCCGTTCGTAGTCAGGACGTTATAGAAGTCGAAGACAAAAATGTTGTTGACCGGGTAATCGTCCAGCCAGTCGTTGACCAGCCATTCATTGAAAGCCCGTGCATTGGCGGTATAATCACCGGATGCAAGCGGGGGTGCGGTGACCACGATGAACAGGGTGTCCGGTTTCGTGCTGAAGTACTCGAGAAGGTCGATGTAAATCCCCTTGGCATTGGCAACGGTATGGTATTCCGAATCGGAGTTATTGCCCCTGAGCAGGTTATCCCCGATAAGCGGGACCGGATCGGTTGCATTGCCCCGGAGGTTGGAGTTCGGGAAGCAGGACTTGATCATGATGATCGTGTTCTGTCCGCCGGGATCGGCTGCCAGCCGCTGGTAGACCGGTTCGGTGTGCTGGCCGGACTCATTATACAGGTCGGCAAGTATTGCCGGGGAATCCGGACTGCGGAACCAGGTCCACCAGTCGCCGATATCGGTATGGTCCCCGATCTCTGAGGGCCCCCAGTCGTAGTTGGTGTCGCTCACGAAGTAGTTGTTATTCTTCAGCGAGGTCCCGAGTCCGCCGTTCGCATCGAGAAGCCAGTTGGCCCCGGTCGAGTGGTGGACGAAGATGAGTTTCGTGGCGTTCTCGGGCGGGCGGGCAAGGGAGGGTGACCTGCTCACGTTGATGTACAGGGGTTTTTCCTCGCTCGTGATCCCACCTGCATGGGTTACCGTGAGATTCACCGTGTAATTGCCCGGCCGGAAGTAGGTGTGGGTCGGGCTCTTCTGTGCAGCAAGGGTGGTTGTGAAGACCTCGCCATCGCCGAAAGACCAGTTCCAGAGGGTGGGCGAAGAGACTGTTGAAGAGTCCGTGAACGTTACCGCAAACGGAGTCTGACCCTCGGTCTGGTTCGCGGTGAAGTCGACTTTTGTCGATGAAGCGGTATACGCTTTTATACACACATTGGCATCCGTGATATATGTAGTCATGTCGGACCATGTCGCGCCAGTACTGCTGACATAACTCTCACCTGAATTTGCAGTCACATTTGAAGAATAGCCCGCAACAGGATATTCTATGGGGATAGCATTAGTGAGGTCAGGGGTCGTTGCATCGACCACAATAGAGAACTTCTGTCCTGTGGTCAGGCTGACATCCGGGACCGTGACCATATGGTAGCCCGGGTACGCCAGCGTCCCCGAGGTTGTTGCAGCAAGTGTTCCTGATGTCGGCCCGCTTGTAGCTGATTTGTAGACTTTCACTGTATAAGCGGTATTGCTGGTCGGGGCATAGAGCATGACCGCTTTGAGAGTCTCATCTGACCTAGCTGTGAAGATGTTGGCATAATAGGACCGGGTCGTGCTCCAGCCCCACTGCCCGACTTCCCCAAGCGGGTCATAGCTATATACTCTGTCTAGGTCTGTTGTCGCATCAGCAGTATATACAGCCGTCCAGTCCCCAACGGTCTTGTCATAATAAGAGATGTAGAAGTATCCGGCATTGCCCCAGGCTGTCCCCCAGGAGTTCTTTGCGATGAACGCACCGTCACCTGCGGGTGTTGACGCAAAGTTTGATTTGCTGTAGGTGTCGTCCCACCCGATGAGGGTGATTGCATGGTTCGTGCTCGTTGTCCCGCCATTGTAGAAAGCGACAGTCCCTGAATTATAGTAGGATGAGTGCCAGTAAATCGATGCCTGGACTGCACCGAAATTCGTCAGAGCGTATTTGATATTGTCATTATCGGTTGCAGATGCCCGCTGCGGCAGCATGTATACGTGCTGGATGTGCTTGGATGCAGGGATATTATAGGGGGAGACTCCCGACGTATCGTCATAGGGGTCCTGAGTTTCGGTGATCGGCCCGCTCCACCGGGTGAGGTATGCTGACGACTGGTACCGGTTGCCGCCATCGTTCCACATACGGTCGAATCCTTCGCGGTTCATCGTCCCGTTGGGGAATGTGCTGGCAAGAACATTTCGCATGTTCTTCTCGGAGAAGTCCCAGGATTCTGCTGTCAGCAGGTTCGATTCGAGGGATGCTAGTGCGGCAAACGCCCAGCAGGAGCCGGCATTACCCTGATCCTTCACCGACGACACTTTTCCTGCAGTCCTGAGGTCGAACGTTGGGGTATAGGTATCAAAGCCTTGGAGCGCACCGGAACCGGGAGATGACAAGGTAAGATACGGCTTCTGACCTGCTGTATAAGAGCGATCCATGGGTTCCGGAATTATCCCTTCAACGAAAACGTGATGATCCGAAGTTTCTGTGCCTTCCAATGATTCTGTAGAACTGAGGGACCGTCTGGTTATTTCGGATGGCGATGTGCTACCGCTCCGGATGCGGTTCTGGTATTCGATGAACTCGGCGCTCAGCGGGGCAAGCGCGGGTCCGGAGGACGGGATCGGGCCTTGTATTGATTGTGGTGCCGTCGCCGGTGTCGTTGTTTCGCCGGGGGTTTCGGTCTCTTCCGGCACAGGTGTCCCTGTCACCTTCGGGGTGACTTCGGGCGTTTCCTTGGGAGTTTCCGTTGTAGGCGGTGTATCAGTCACATCAACCAGTGGCGTTTCTTCGGGAGTGATTTCGGGGGATACGGTGGCTTCCGGTGTAATAGTCACGGTCAGTTCAGGAGTTACGGTAAGTGTGGGTGTCAGGGATGCAAGAACCTCGTCGAACGCGGTCCCGGTAACACCGGAATCCCCGCTGCTCTCGGTAGCAATCGCACCAGGCCAGAGAATGCATAATCCCAGCGCCAGCAGGATAATCAGCTGTACCGGTACGCCTCTGCCATTGCGCAGAGAGATCACGAGCCATCCCCCCGGAATGAGACAAACATACCATCAACAACAGGCACACCGGACATTAAATGTCCAGATACATCTCTCCACAGGTACATCCTCATGATCAGCCACACTCCCCAACTGAAAAAAATATCCGCACTGAATTGGGTAAATACCTAATTTTCCTTCCCGGTATATATATCGATCTTATTCGGAAAAGATGCGTTTTATTGATTTTTTAAAGATATTTTAAAAATCGTATGAATAAAATAAAACTAATGAAATCGGTATGGCATTCTCCCAAAAAGGCAGCCGGCGACCCGGCCGGAATGCTGCGGGCTGCAATCCTCTCATTTTCAACCCGCACGCTGCCCGGGTTATATACAATCGGGCACCATCACAGGGAACGGGAAGATCCTTCGCGAAACCTTATCGCATACCATTGCCTACAATCATGTTACCCATGATCCCGTGGGAGAACCCATGAAACCAGAAAAACTGACCAGCGGAAACCCGGCACTTGACGCCCTCCTGGGCGGGGGTCTCGAACCACGGACCGTCACCCAGTTCTACGGGGAGCCGGCAAGCGGAAAAAGCACCCTCTGTATGATCACCGCAGTCGCAGCACTCCGGGCGGGTCTTTCGGTTGTCTATATCGACACTGAAGGGTTCAGCATCGAGCGGTTCCGCCAGATCGCCGGTGCAGATACGGAAGCGATCGCAAACCGCCTCTTCCTCTTCGAACCATTCGATTTCGACCACCAGGGGCAGGTCATCGCCGAGTGCGAGAAGGTCTTAAAAGCTCACAAGCCCGGCCTCCTGGTCATGGACTCTGCAACCGCCCTCTATCGCACTGACCTTGAGCGGGGGAGGGACGCACTCCAGGTGCTCACGAAGCAGATGATCCACCTGCTCGGGTACGCCAAGCGGTACGATATCCCGGTCATCATCACCAACCAGGTGTACATGGATACGGCAAAGAACACCTGGTACGGCCTTGGCGGCTATGCGCTCGAACACCTCTCCAAAGTGATCGTGCGGCTTGAGAAGGGGCAGGGCCCAAAAGAGCGGCGGGCACGGCTCATCAAGCACCGGTCCCGCCCCGAGGGTGCAACACTCTCCTACGAGATCACGGAAGGCGGAATTTTTGTGTCAGCAGCGCCCTGATCAGCAGCCGCCTGTTCCAACCAAAAGATGATAAAAGCGGCCGCCCATGTGAGAGGTACCGACCGATGGCTATCAGCAGGGATATCTCCGATCGAATCAAGGACCTCCTCCGGTCTCATCCGGAAGGTCTCAGTATAACCGACATAGTGAAGGTCGTTCCCATCAACCGGAATACCGCCAGCCGGTATCTTGACACGCTCCTCGTCTCCGGGCAGGTCGAGATGCGCCATTTTGGGATGGCAAAGATATACACCCTGTCCCAGCGCCTGCCGGTGGCATCGGTCCTCTCCATCTCATCCGAATACATCCTCCAGGTCGACCAGAACCTCCGCGTCATCTTCATGAACAGGCCGTTTCTGGATCTGCTGGGACTCAAAGAGCGGGATGTCATCGGAAAACGGATGGATTATACTCCTGTGCCAGCGATCTTCGACGACGAGTATGCCAAACTCCATTGCTGGATCACGGAAGCACTCTCCGGTCTTGAACGGCGAAATGAACTCCGGCTGCCGGGAAAGGAGCGGATCCTTGCATGCAAGGCAACCCCTGCGGTATTTACCGAGGGGCAGAAAGGAGTCTCGGTCATCCTGGAGGACATCACAACCCAGCGGGAGGACGAGGAGCGCCTCCGTGAGAGCGAGGAGAAGTTCCGGACACTCGTCGAGGCATCTACTGACGGGATCCTGGTCAGCACCCGGGAGGGGATGGTAATGGTATGGAACCAGGCCCTGACCCGGATTACCGGGATCCCCCGGGAAGATGCCCTGGGAAAACCTCTGACGGAAATCATGGTCCGGTGCCTTGTCCCGGAGCGGAGATCAAGGCAGACCATCGATGCCATCACAACCGGGATGCGGACAGCCATCCGTACCGGGTATTCCCGCACCTTTTTCCAGCCCATGGACATCGAGATTGTCCGCCCTGGCGGGGAGCACCGCTTCATCCAGATGACCACGTTCCCCATAGAGACGAGCAAAGGAGCCCTTGTCGGTTCCGTGATCCATGATGAGACTGAACGCCGCCAGATGCTTGCGGAGATCACGGAACGCGAGGAGCGGTTCCGGGCACTCTTCAATAATTCAGCAGACATGATCACGCTTCACGGGTTCGGGCCTGATGGCCTCCCCTCGCAGTTCATCGAGGTTAACGAAATTGCAACGCGCCGGCTCGGGTATACCCGCGAGGAGCTGCTCCGGATGTCTCCCAAGGACCTGATCGATCCCTCATGTCTGCAGACCATGCAGGAGAATGCCGGGAAAGTGCGGGCAACCGGTTCTGCAGTCTTCGATCTGCTCCATGTAGCAAAGGACGGCCGGAGGATCCCGGTCGAGATCCGTTCATCGTTCATCGAGTACAAGGGAAGTTCACTGGTTCTCGCGCAGGTCCGGGACATTTCCCGGAGAAAGGAGGCAGAAGCGGCGATCCGCGAAGGCCAGGAGCGGCTCGAACTGGCACTCTCCGGTTCCGACACGGGGATGTGGGAGCTGGACATTCCCACGATGACAGGGAGGATTGACGAGAGGGCTGCCCAGATCCTGGGTTACCAGAAGGTGGATATCGGGACGAACAAGACGGACTGGGACTCCCTGACCCATCCGGATGATGTCCCCCTGATCACCCGGCGGCTTATGGATTGCCTGGCCGGACGGACCACCAGCTTTGAGTCCGAACACCGCATGCACCATGCTTCCGGTGAATGGATATGGATGTCGGGGAGGGGGAAGATCACCCACCGGCTCCCGGACGGGTCCCCGCTGCGCATATCAGGCACCCTCCAGGACATTACCAACCGCAAACTTGCCGAGGCTGCCCTTGAGACCAGCGAGGCGCACCTGCGAACCATTATCCGGACTGCTCCTGTGGGGATCGGGATGGTGGCCCGCCGCGTTCTGCTTGAAGTGAACAACCAGATGTGCGGGATGACAGGCTATACTGCAGAAGAGCTCGTCGGCCATTCGGTCCGGATGCTGTACCTGTCCCAGCAGGAGTTCGACCGGGTCTGGGCAGAAGCCTACCGGGGCGTCCCGGCCGGGGGAACGGGATCGGTTGAGACGGTCTGGAAACGAAAGGACGGGCGGACCATCGATATCCTCCTCAGCCTCACCTCGCTGAGCCCATCCGATCCCGAAACCGGCTTTGTCTTTACTGCGCTTGACATCACCAGCCGGAAACGGGCTGAAGCAGCGATCCGTTCAAGCGAGGAGCGGGCCCGCAACCTCCTCGAGCGATCCTTTGATGCCGTCATCATCCACAAGCAGGGAACGATCGTCATGGCCAACGATGCTGCACTCGCCCTTGCCGGGGCCGTATCGCCCGAAGACCTCGTTGGCTCCGATCTTGGCCGGTTCATTCATCCGGACTCACGGCAGCTCATTCAGGAACGGATTGCAGAGATGCTCAGGGCCCCGGGTACGACGATGCCGCTTGTGCGGGAGAAATTCCTGAAGCTGAACGGCGAAACCCTCGAGGTGGAAGTGATGGCCACGGGTTTTCTGGATGAGGGGGTGCCGGCCATCCAGGTGGTATTCCGGGAGGTAACCGATACCGTACGGATGGAGGACCGGCTGAGGAGATCGGAAGAGATCTACCGCACGGTTGCCGAGTCGGCAACGGATGTTATCTGTGTCATCGACCCGGATGGCCTTTTTGTCTATGCCAACGCCTCCTGTGCCAGGATGCTGGGGTTCAGCCAGGATGACCTCACCGGCCGGCGACTTGAGGACCAGGTCCCCCCGGAGATGGCCCGCAGGCACCATGAAAATGTCCGGAAGGTGATAGCCACCGGCATTCCCTACGAGCACGAGGAGATTTTCCCGACCGCTGCCGGGGAAAAACGGCTTGATATCAAACTCTCCCCGATAAAGGGACCTGACGGGACGGTAATCTCCGTTGTGGTGATCGCCCGTGACATCACCCGCAGGACGACCAGGAAGCAAGGACGACCCGGCAGGAAAACAAGCTGATTCAGCCTTAATTCGTTGCTTTGTACAAGAGTTCGTTCTGAAACGAAAATGGAATTTATAAATTAAGATAAAATCAATCATAGACAGATTATGCCCGCCGATCCGGAGCCGGAACCATTGATAATCGGCAGGGAGATTGCCCAGTCCCTTGCCCATTACCGGCAGATGGCCGAATTTTCCCTTGACGGGATCGTTATCACGGACCCTGAGGGCAGGATCCTCATCGCCAATCCCGCAGTCCTCTCGATGCTGGAGATCGACTGCAAGTCGGCAGCCCGGCCACTCACCGTATTCGAATTCATCGCCCCGGAGTCGATCGAGACGGCCCGCCAGGATTTTTTCGCTATTCAGCCCGACAGGAAGGCGGTTATGCGGACATACAAAGCCACCAGCGCGAAGGGGAATGTTCTGTATGTAGAAGTTATCGGGAACCGCATCACCTATGATGACAATCCTGCAATTATCATCTCAGTCCGGGACATTTCCGGGCGCAGGGCAATGGAAGAGGCACTCCGTACCAGCGAGCGGAAGTTCGAGCTCCTTGCAAGGACGTCCATCGATATCATCAACTACCATGATCCCGACCTTACCCTGACATATATTTCGCCGGCAGTCAGGGCAATACTTGGGTACGATCCCGCCGAGATATGCGGCAGGAACATCATGGAGTTGGCCTATCCGGATGATCAGGCTTTCATGCAGGAGATCCACAACCAGTTCATGAAACGGGAGCGTGACTCCGCCGCACTCGAATACCGCATGCTGCACAAGGACGGCCGCATCGTCTGGCTGGAGTCTACGGTCAACGCCATCGTTGATCCTTCAACCGGGCAGGTCCGGGAATTCTACAATATCACACGTGACATCACTGCGAGGAGGGAGGCCGAAGCGATTGCCCACCGGCGGGACCGCGTCCTCCATGCCTTTGCCACGGCATCCGGCTTCCTCCTGACCGGCAGGCTCCCCGACCCAATCCCCCGGGTGCTGGCAACCCTCGGCGAAGCACTCGATGCCGATGTCGCCTACATCTACGAGGACTCCCTCATCAGGGAAGGGGACCGGCATACCGCTGTCCGCAGGTTCCGCTGGGCCCGTGAAGCCACGAACACGGGATCGGGCAGGACCGGCTCCTGCAGGGACGGCCACGCCTTTCCGGCCGAATGGTCTCACCGCCTGGCTTCAGGAGTCTGGATATCCGGCTGTATCAGCCGCATCAGCGGGCAGGACCGCACTGTCCTTGAGGATCTCGGTATCCATTCGATCCTCCTTGTCCCGATCTTCGTCCACGAGGCGTACTGGGGCTTCATCGGCGTAAGCGACCTGAGTGTTGATCGAGTGTGGGCGGATACCGAGATCGAGATCCTGATGACGCTCGCCGCGACCATCGGCCTCATCATCGAACAGCGGCCCGAGGTCTTTTCTGACAAGGGAGACCCGCAGGGGATCAGAAGCTGATGGTCCCGGCAAAGACCGTTGTTGCCGGGCCTTCCATCTTCACGGTCTCCTTGACAAATATGGTGAGGGGACCTCCCCGCGTTTCCACATCCACGATATCACCAACAAGCCCGGTGCGGTTTGCAATAACTGCTGAGGCCACGGCGCCTTCACCGCAGGAGAGTGTCTCCTCTTCGACACCTCTCTCGAATGTCCGGATACGGATGCTGCTCACGCCTGTCTTCTCGACAAAGCTGACGTCCGCTCCCGTGGGAAATGTCTTGTGATGGCTGATTCTGGGTGCAACCGCAGCCAGATCTACTGCATCAACGGAATCCACGATAATAACGGCATGCGGCCCGCCCGCGTTCACGGCATGGACCTCATACCCGGCGATCTTCTCGAGATATTCGCCCGACCCGGTTGCCGGGATATCCTTCCGTTCGAACTGCGGGGTTGCCACCGGGATCATCGCAAGGAAATCCTCATCCCGGTATCCCATCACCAGATCGATCTTCCCGGCGGGGGTCTCGATCGTGCCGGCCTCCTTCACGTACCCGGCATCATACGCATACCTGGCAAGGCAGCGGATCCCGGTTATGGCAGTGTCGGGTTCGCTCTCGTCCGGCCTGAAGAGGCGCATCTTCAGATCGCAGGTTGCCGATTTCATGAGATAAACAACGCCGTCGGCCCCGATCCCGAACCTGCGGTCACAGTAGATTGCGGCGAACTGCGCCTTCATATCGTCCGGAATAATCGTCTTTTCGAACTCGTCGATGATAATATAATCGTTGCCGTTCTCCTGCAGTTTGCTAAAATGAATCTCCATACAAACCCCCCGCCGGACATGCAGGTTCGTGATGAGCCAGCCGCACCCTGCCGTCTTTATTGTTGATGAGGGTTCTGCCGTTCCATAAAGGCATCGGTTGTGATTATGGAACTGAGATCTGCCGGAATCACCGGCATGCGAGAAAAGGAGAGAACGGGGCCAGTCCCGCGCCCGATCTTATTGCTTTTTCTTTGCGGACGGGACAACTGCGGGGGCCTTCTTCCTTGCAAACCGGGAGAAGTCCGACCCTTCGAAGTCCAGGGTGGCGAAGTAATCGTTGACGGTCTCTGCCCGCCGGATCAGCTGGAATTTCCCGCCCGCCTGCAGGAGAAACTCTGCGGACCGGAGTTTGCCGTTGTAGTTGAATCCCATTGCGTGACCGTGTGCTCCGGTCTCGTGAATGACGACGAGATCGCCGGGCTCTATTTTTGGGAGGAAACGCTGTATCGCAAACTTGTCGTTGTTCTCGCAGAGGCTGCCGGTCACATCATACACGTGGTCGAGGGGCTTCTTCTCCTTGCCCATTACCGTTATGTGATGGTAGGCACCATAGAGGGCGGGACGCATGAGGTTCGCCATGCAGGCATCCAGCCCGACATAGTCACGGTGCTTGTGCGCAACGTGGCGTACGCGTGAGACCAGGTACCCGTATGGCCCGGTGACTGCCCTGCCGCTCTCCATAACGATACGGATCGGTGCAAGACCATTTTCAACAATGGTTTCCTTATAGGCCTCATGCACTTTTCGGGCAAACACCTCAATGTTGACCAGGTGATCCGCCGGTGAATACGGAATCCCGATGCCTCCCCCGAGATTGATGAACTCGGGCCGGATGCCGGTCTCCTCGTGGATCTCAACAGCAAGGCGAAACAGCAGCCGGGCTGCATCGGCGAGGATCTCCTCATCGCGCTGGTTGGAGACGATCATGGCATGCAGGCCAAAGCGCGTTGCACCTTTCTTCTTGGCGAGTTTGTACGCTTTGAGGATCTGGTCGTGCGTAAGCCCGTATTTTGCTTCGCCGGGGTTACCGATGATCGTGTTGCCGTGGCAGTACTCCTCCCCGGGATTGTAGCGGAAACAGATCAGTTCCGGGATTCCGGCGGTCTTCTCCAAAAAATCGATGTGGGTGATGTCATCGAGATTGATGATCGCACCGAGTTTTTTTGCCAGGAGGAACTCATCTGCCGGGGTATCGTTGGAGGTGAGCATGATCTCCTCCCCTTTTATCCCTACTGCGTCCGCCAGCAGCAGCTCGGGAAGCGAGCTGCAGTCAGCTCCCATGCCCTCTTCATGCAGCAGGTGAAGAATGTACGGGTTGGGAAGGGCTTTGACGGCAAAGAAGTTCTTGAATCCGCTGTTCTTTTTGTCAGGTCCCTTCACCCACGAGAATGCCTTGTACAGCCGCCGCGCTCCTGCACGGATCGCCTCTTCGTCATAGATATGGAATGGTGTCGGGTATTCCCTTTCAAGCCCCTCGATCTGGCGCCTGGAAAAGGGAACCTCCTTTTTTATGGGTTTTTCTCCCTGCATGCATACAGGTACGCTTTCAAGGAATTTATTGCTTTAAGGCATATGGGGGGATGAGTGCAGGGGATCTGTGTTCCGCGGGGGGTTCCTAAAAAATTCCCCCAAACGGGCCGGAATGATTGGGCTCTCTCAATGAAACCGGCGAATCTTCGGCCTTACCGGAACTCGCCGATATCCCACCCGAGGTATTCCCTGATGATCACAGATGCCATCTGGGGCGGGATTGCTCCCTGCTCGGTGATGATGAGATCGATAAATTCCGGCGCGGTTACATCGAATGCGGGATTGCGGACCGTGACATGCGGAAGAGTTTTTGCAATCTCGTCCGGCAGCACCTCGTTTCCCGGCCGCTCCTCAATGGTGATCAGGTCCCCGACGACCGTCCGCGGGGCGAACTTGTACGTCTCCGCAGCCACGAGCATGTTCACCCGCGCCTCGGCAGCGGTGTGGGCTACCTGGGACGTGCCGATCTTGTTCACCACAGCCCCGTTCACCGTGACCGCATCGGCCCCGACGATGACGAGGTCGATATCGCGGATGAACGACCGGACCGCAGAGTCCACGATGAAGTTCGTCTTAATGCCAGCGTCGTTGAGCGTCTTTATCGTGATGTGCCCCTGGTTCCGGGGCCGGACCTCGGTTGCAAAGACCTCGATCTCCCTGCCGCTCCGGTGCGCCTCGATGATGCAGCCGAGCGCCACTTCCGAGTTGCAGTGGGTGAGGATGGTGTCGCCGTCACGGATATGGCGGGCGCCGAACTCTGCGATCCGCTCAACGGCATGCTCGGATGACGTGATGAACTTCTCCGCCCGCTCCACGATCCCTGAACGGGCTTCGTCCGTTGTCCGGGTGCCCGGGAGCCCTCTCATCACGAAATGCACGGCATTGGGGAGGGAGACGGCGGTAGGACGGGTTGCGACGAGCGTCTCTGCCGCCCGTTCCATACCGCTCCGGAACTCGTCAAGCGAGGGTGCCCCGAGGGTCATGGCATGGTCCCGGAGGGCGGCGGCGGCAGCTCGCGCTATCCGCCCGGCCCCCCGGATCTCCATGCTCTTTATCTTCTCTGCGGTATCAGATACGATCATCACTATCAGTGACTGAACTGTGAACGCCGATCCTAAAAGAAGATTGGCATGGGTGTATGCATGTCCGTTGCCGTGGTCTTTGACAGCGCCGGAACACTCCTGAACACCTACCGGGTTGCAAAGGACGTCTGCCATGCAAAACTCCTGCCCGGTATCGAGACCACGACCCTGACTTACAGTTCTCCCGATCGCGTCCTCATCGTCCTGCCGGTCCATTCCAAGGACCTGATGGCAACGCCGCCGGAGACCCTCCTCTCGGAATACCTGGTCCGGAAGAGAATCAGTTTTGGAATCAGCTGCACCCGGAAGATCACGACTGCAGAGGAGATCGGCGACATCCTGTACACGGATACGCGGTGCCGTACAAAGGACCTCCAGGAGTGCATCAGGAATGTCTGGAGTGTCTGCCACGGAGAGGAGATGCTGACCCTCAACAGCGGCGCCATCATCAACATGGCACGGGGGGGGATCGAGTTTACCGTCACTGCGGGCGGCTGGCCGTTTGAGGGGGCGAGGGAGACCATCAGCGCTCTCCACCGCATGGGCGTGCCGGCGTTTATCGCTTCAGGAGACCGGGTGGCAAAACTCGAGAAGATGGCCGACCACCTCGGGATCCCCCGCGACCGGGTGTACGGCGTCGCAACCCCGACGGTCAAGGCCCAGATCGTCAATGACCTCCGCCAGGAGTACGACCGGGTCCTGATGGTCGGGGACGGCATCAACGATCTCTGTGCAATGCAGAACGCGGATGTCGCGGTCCTGACCATCCAGCAGCCCGGAGAGCGGCCCGAGGCGCTGTACCATGAGGCGGACCATGTCATCAGGAAGGTGAGCGAGGTGGTTCCTCTCGTGCAGGCACTCCTTTCCGCGGCCTGTGTTTGCGATCGTGACGAATGACGTACAGCATATAAAAGGTAATATGCGACTTAGGTTACATTAGTTACAAGGGTACTATGAAGGCTCCATTGATCACGGTCGAGAACCTCAGCATGGATTTTGATGGCGAGAAGGTCCTCAAAAATATCTCTTTTGAGATCGGGGAAGGCGAGATCCTCGGAATCATCGGAAGAAGCGGGTCGGGTAAGACGGTGCTGATGCACCTTATGCGGGGTGTGGAGCAGCCGCCGACCAGCGGCAGGATCCTCTACCACATGGCTGCATGCCCCTCCTGCGAGCACATGGACGTGGGAAGCGCCGCAGGCAGGGAATGCCCCCACTGCGGGGCGAAGCTCACCCCGCTCACCATCGATCTCTGGAACGAGAAGAACGAGGCACTCAAGCGCCGCGTCATGCGGCGGACCGCGATCATGTTCCAGCGGACGTTTGCCCTGTACGGGGACGACCGCGTCATCGAAAATGTCCTTCATGCACTTGACGATATCAACTACCCGCCCGACAAAGCCATCAGCAGGGCGGCAGACCTCATCGACCAGGTCAAACTCTCCCACCGGATGATGCACATCGCCCGTGACCTCTCGGGTGGCGAGAAGCAGCGGGTCGTGCTCGCCCGCCAGCTCGCCAAGGATCCCGTCATGCTCTTTGCCGACGAACCAACCGGTACCCTCGACCCCGGTACCGCCAAAGTCGTCCACGCCATGCTGACCGAGGCCGCAAAGGCCAACAATATGGGGATCGTGGTCACATCCCACTTCTCGCAGGTCATCGAGGATGTCGCGAACCGGGCCATCCTCCTCGTCAACGGCAGCATCGCAAAGATCGGGACCCCGAAAGAGGTCATTGCAGAGTTCATGAAAGGGTACGATGACCACGAGGAGTTCGAGGAGACCGAGCTCGGGGAGAACATCGTTGTGGCCCGCGATCTCATCAAGCGGTACATCTCGGTGGACCGCGGCGTGGTCAGGGCGGTCAATGGCGTGACATTTGACGTTGCCGAGAAGGAGATCTTCGGGATCATCGGCAAGAGCGGGGCCGGCAAGACCACCCTCTCGGGCATCATGGCCGGGCTCGTTGAACCCACCAGCGGCGAGATCAATGTCCGGATCGGCGATGAATGGATCGACATGACCAAACCGGGCATCGACCAGCGTGGCAGGGCAACCGGGTATATCGGCCTCCTCCACCAGGAGTACGACCTCTTCCCTCACCGGACCGTGCTCGACAACCTGACCGATGCCATCGGCCTTGAGTTCCCGAAAGAACTGGCGATGAGAAAGGCGCTGGTCACGCTCAGGATGGCAGGTTTTACCGAGGAGAAGAGTACCGAGATCCTCAACCGGATGCCTGCCCAGCTCTCCGAGGGGGAGCGGCACCGCGTTGCCCTTGCCCAGGTGCTCATCCGCGAACCGCGGATCGTCATCCTCGACGAGCCGACCGGCACGATGGACCCCATCACCAAGATCGATGTCAAGCACTCCATCATGCACTCCCGCGAGGAGATGGACGAGACCTTCATCGTCGTCTCCCACGACATGGACTTTGTCCGGGATATCTGCGACCGGATCGCCCTGATGCGGGGCGGCAAGGTCGTCCAGATCGGCAAGACGGCCGAGGTCCTCGCAGCCCTCACCGAGGAAGAACGCAAGGTCATGAGCCAGCCGACGGCCTGAGGCCGGCCATGGTCACCATTCTTATCGACGGGGAGAGGTGCGAGGTCCCCGACGGAGCCCGGCTCTCATCCCTTCTCAAAAATGTTCGCAGCGGATGCGCTGTTGGCATCATCCGCCCGGCAACCACCGAGCAGTCCGCAACGGGAAGCCTTGCCCTGAGCACGACCGCCGGCGAAGTAATGGTAGAGTCTGCGGCAGGAAAAGCCGATACCCTGTCCGTGGAGAATACCGGGAAGCTCGCCCTCCACTGGAGCGACCGGTATGCAGCAGCGTTCGGGCCGTTTTCTGCCTCGTTCACTCCTGAACGCAAACCCCACCTGTACGAGCGGGGCGATGTTATCCTTGGCTGCGGGGGGTACGACCCTGCCCGGTCGTACATCATCTTCTCCAAGAGCCGTCACTCAGCGGATCACGGTGCTGCGACCGGCGGCGGGATCATCGGGAATGTCGTGAGCGGCAGGGGAGTGCTCGACCGGTGGACCACCGGCGACCGCGTCACGAAGATCGAACCGGTCATCAGCTGGGCGGATACGAGCCGGTCCTTCACGACCACCGACCTTGAGACCGTTGCCGAGGAGGGGATGCAGGTTGTCACGTATATCGCGATCACTGCCCAGGGGTACACCCCGGGTAAGATCACCACCGAGGCAGCCGGCAGCGTGGAGCACCTTCTCCTCACCCTCCAGCGGGGGGAGTTTGTGGTCGGGAGGGCGACGAGCACCCATATCCTCGACCCGCACCGTGCCGGAACAGAGGGCGTTCCCCATGATCTCCGCCAGCCGCGCCGCGAAGGGACCGTCACGGTCCGGACGAGCGGGAAGACATCCGGGGGGATCTATATCTACCGGGCAGATGTCCCCTCAAGCCTCGTCCACAGCGTTGTCGGGCAGGTGGTCCACGGGATCGAGCTTGCCCGTATTGCAAAGGAGGGCGACCGGCTCGCAGTCCGTATCGAGCCGCAGCGGATCGACCTGCTGGGCCTGCCGCTCGCCCATGCGCAGGATATTGCCCGGGCCCGCGGCATTGCCCTCTCAGTGGACAAGGAAGGGGACGGCCGGATCATCGTCTCCCAGGAACCGGGCACCACGCTCGACCTCCTCTTCGAGAAGGCCGTCAAGGTGACCACCGCCCCGGCCGAGAAGGTGATCGATATCGAGCTTGACGATGAGCATGCACCGGCCAGCTGCGAGGTCTTCCGGCGGTTCACCGGCCTCCGGGAACACGATGCGGGAATGATGCCAGTCTTCTTCAAGTTCGAGGACGTGGTTCTCTTCAAGCCCAAGATTGCCCCGGGGGTCAAGATCACCCCAGAGAACCCGCCGGTCGATGAGTCCCCGGCTTCTGCCCTCGCCATGACCAATGACTCGCGGAAGGGGTCCGGCCTCGTGGGTGTCCGCCTCTCGGCAAACCGGGAGTTCGGCCCCACATCGGAACCGTTCGAGGGGACCAACATCATCGGGCGGGTCATCGACACGGACAAGCTCAAAAAGCTCAAAGAACGGGAGACCATCTATATCCGGGAGAGGCGGAAATGACCGAATATACGCCGGTGTACGAAGGCAGCGTGACAAAATACGTGATAGTCGAGTCCTTCGAGATCACTCCCTCGGACCTCGCGATCCGGGCATACGAGATCGCCAGGGGCGTGATGATTAAGGAGACCTGTTTTGGCCTGGTCATCAACGGGAAGGAGGAGGACGTTGACCGGATCATCGCCGAGCTCCGGAAGGCGGATCCCGACCATATCTTTGTCAAGGACCGGGGGTTCCCGCCCGGCGATGCACGGCGGTGCCGGGCAAACCTTGGCGGTGCCCGGCCCGGCTATCACGGGATCGAGTACGAGATGCAGGTCATCCCGTATGTCTCACACGGCCTCGAGGAGATCAGGAAACGCGATGCCAGTTCCGTCCCGGCACCGGCCGACCCGCTGGAACACCACGCCCTCGATATCGAGAAGCTGAAAAAACTCATGGAAGCACAGGAGTCCTGAAAAATCATGGCAAAAGTCTTCATCTACCCTGCAACGAGTCTTATCCTCTCTGACATGGTGGCACGGTTCGGTCACACCCCGCTCTCGTCCGCCGTGGCTGTCCGCGAACGTATCCAGACACCGGGACTCGAATCCCCGCCGCTCCAGATCACTCCCGAGGAGCCGAAGAAGGGGCTGAAGTGGGCGGCCGTCGAGGTCCCGGCCGGCGTGAGGGGGAGGATGTCCCTCTACGGCCCCATGATCGAGCAGGCGGAGGCGGCCATCATCATCAACGATGCGGACTTCTCGTTCGGCTGCATGGGGTGTGCCCGGACGAACGAGCTCATCAAGTTCCTGCTGCGGGAGAAGGAGATCCCGAAGCTCGACCTCAACTACCCGAAGAACGAGGACGAGGGTGTCCGGTTTGTTGCCGCCATTAAAAAATTCCTCGAAGGGCTCGGAGGAAAGCCATGACCCCGCCCGTCCGCATCGCCCAGCTCTCCTGTGGTCCCGATTACTCCGGCGTGCAGCACGAGATCGACAGTGCCGCAAAGGAAGTGAACGGCGAGATCTTCTTCCCCGATATCGCGCTCAAGGACATCCGCAGGGACTTTGACGCATTCGGCCTCGACGTCAGGAGCCCGGACCTGAAGCTCGCCATAGCCCGGGCAAAGGCCCTCGTGGAAGGGCGTGTCGATGCCGACGCGGTCTTCATTGCCACCTGCTTCCGGTGTGCCGAGGCGGCGATCGTCAGGAACGAACTCCGGCGCTACATCCACGAGAACTCGAAACTGCCCGTGGTCAGCTACTCGTTCACCGAGCGTACAACCGCCGGCACGCTCCTGACACGGATGGAGGCACTGACAACCATTGCACGCCGGCGTGCTCTCCTTGCCCGCGAGGAGCAGCAGGGGATCACCCTTGGCGTGGACTCAGGCTCATCTACCACAAAAGCCGTGGTAATGAAGGACAACAAGATCATCGGGACCGGCTGGACCCCGACCACCGAGGTGCTGAAGAGCGCACACCAGGTCATCGACAGCGCCCTCAAAGAGGCCGGCATCACCATGAAGGAGGTTGAGGCGATCGGTACGACCGGGTACGGCCGGTTCCTCATCGGCAAGGATCTCAATGCCGACCTCATCCAGGAGGAGCTGACCGTCAACTCCAAGGGTGCGGTGTATCTCGCGGACCGGCAGCACGGGCCGGCCACCGTCATCGATATCGGCGGCATGGACAACAAGGCCATCGCGGTCATGGACGGGATCCCGGGCACCTTCACCATGGGTGGCATCTGCGCCGGCGCCAGCGGCCGGTTCCTCGAGATGACCGCGAAACGGCTCGGGGTCGACATCACCGAGCTCGGGCCGCTTGCCATGAAAGGTATCGGCCGGCAGGTGCCGATGAACAGCTACTGTATCGTCTTTGGCACCCAGAGCCTGGTCAATGCTCTTGCCGCAGGTTCCAGCCGCGAGGACGTTGCCGCTGCCGCCTGCCACTCGGTGGCCGAGCAGGTCTTCGAGCAGCAGCTGCAGGAAGTGGACATCAAGGAGCCGGTCATCATGGTCGGCGGCACATCGCTCATCGAGGGGCTCGTCCATGCCATGGGCGAGCTGCTGCAGGTGAAGGTCGTGGTGCCGCACCATTCGCAGTATATCGGCTCCGTCGGTTCCGCGCTGCTGGCTTCCGGGTTCATCAAGGGTCGCTAAGATGCTCGCCATTGAGTATTTCGAGGTCGAATGCCCTGAGGCGAAGGGGGCAGAGTACTACAAGCAGATCGCAAACGATGTCCTCCTGGATCATAACCTCCTCAAGGTGATCGACCGGCTCCACATCTTCATCGACCCCAAGGTACCGATCTTCGTTGCCACCGGGACGCTCAAGAGCATCACGTCGCGGGTACGGGTCCGCGACTTTGCCAACGTCAATCCCCAGGAGGGGAAGATGACGCTGGTCATCTCCGAAGAAGCATACCTTGCCCCCATGCTGAAGATCTTCTGGCAGCACTTTGGCAAGGAGCACGTCGAACAACCCGACCGGTTCACGGTCATCCTCTACGATGTGAAGGAGGACCCGAAGGTGATCGAGGATCTCATCGTTGCCGACCCGAGCGAGAGCCTCTTCAAGGACCTCATCTACGCCTTCAAGTGCATCGCCCCGGAGGGCTTCCGGCTCCGGAAGGAGAAGTACGGGGAGGGCAGGTTCTCCTTCGTGGCGAGCGAGAACACCCTCCCTGAGGACGTCGACGACCTCGTTGCACAGAAGTTCGCGCTCCTGGGGGTGAAGGTATGACACTCGTCCCGGTCACCTACAAGGGGGGCATCTACCAGCACGACATCGTGACCGACCTCATCGAGGACCTCGGGGGATACATCGTCCAGAAGCATGTCCTTGCCCAGGAGGTTGTGCTCCAGTGCTTCGTCCCACGGGACGACATCGACCTGATCCGCGAGATCTCCCGCCCGCTCTTTGGCGAGGTCACCGACTCCCCGCTCGTGGGGACCGAGATCGCCATCGTCTCCCCGAGCCTCGAGATCCACCACCTTCCCCACCCCTCCTGCGACATCGCGGAGTACACCCGGCGCCTCGGCGCCAAGAGCAACATGGTGGGGATGGCACGCGGCGTGGGGAAGCGGATCGCCATGATCAATGACGAGGAGCGGGATGTCATCAACGAGCACGACATCGCGGTCTTCGGCCTCGGGAACTTCGAGCACTGCATCGAGTACAAGATGCCCAATCTCCGGCGCGGGATCGAGGTCCCGATCGTGCTCTGCGGCGGGCCGGATAAGGAAGCACTCCAGAAGATCGTGGACCCGCCGGTCGACGGTTACGTGGGCAACGTGGGCCGGTTCATGCACCGGACCAAGGAATCAGAAGAACTCGGGAAACTGGACGAGATCATCGCGGAGATCACCCGGGTGCTCGAGAAGCGCCGGGAGGAGATCGCCAAGGATCCCCTCTCGGTCGCCCCCGCCCGGCTCATGAACCTGATCCGGGAGAAGGTGCCGGCCATCAACGAGGTGACATCCCCGACCCCGCTGACAGTGCAGATGAAGGGCCTCCGGGTGAAGCTCCCGTACGATACGTTTGCGGATGCAGTCAGGAAGGTGGAGATCGAGGACGGCATCACCATCGGGGATGTGTCCGAGGTGCTCCCCTCCCGGATGCGGGACTACATCCTTGTGCGGGTGAAGCCGTTCTCCGAGACGAACGTGGTGGTATAGATGGGCAGGTCAACCAAGGTGAAGTTCGAGGACAAGCTGGCGCGGATCGTTGAGCAGGGTGCCGACGTAACCGCAGAAGAGTGGATGAAGGTCATCGAGGAGGAGTATGGCAGGGTGCCCCTCATCTTCAAGCGTATGAGCGAGCGCCCCGAGGTGCTCATCTCCCACCTGCTGTACAAGGGCACCGTGGCTGAGACGAGCCCGCTCGACCCGAAGTACGTGGAGCTGATCAGCATGGCGGTCGGGGCTGCCCTCAAGTGCCCGCACTGTACCGGCTACCACATGCAGGCGGCGATGCGGATGGGGGCCACCCGGGAGGAGATCCTTGAAGTTATCCTGCTATCCGGCATGATATCGAACTCCTCGGTCCTTGCCAATGCCTACCGTATCATCGACGACAAGCTGGAGCGCTGCGTGCCGTGCGAGATCAAGGGCGTGGCGGCCGGGACGGGAAAGGCAGGCAGGGCAGTGGTAAAGTCGAAGCCCGCAACGAAGGCGGCAAAATTACGATAATCTTTTTTCTGCACCACCCTGTCGGGAGAAGATCCCGGTTCTTCCCCGTTATTTGAACCTTTACCATCCTAGCTATTCATAAAGAAATTCCGGTAACCGTGTAGGTGCATACCATGGAGACCGGCACCTGTTCACCCGCACCTGCAGACCTGCCTGCCCGGCAGTCGTTCCCCGACATATTATCCTCGGACAAGTTCATCCTCCCCTTCAACACCTTCCTCGAGTACGCAGGGGCAGCGCTCGGCATCATCGGGTGGCTCGGGGTCCGGCAGATCGGAAGCCCGGGCGCCCAGATGATAGGGTTCCTCCTCTGGGTGATCGGCGGCATGACCCTCGTTGCCTGGGGTTACTATACCAGGGCACGCGGCATCATGGTCATCAACCTGGTCAATACTGCAATGGCAGCATCTGCACTGGCAGCAGTGGTGTAGGCAGTCCCCAGAAGAGCGGCTGACTGCCGTGGTTTCCTCGTTTCGCATCTTTTTGCCACTCGTTACCGGGACATGACCCCCGCATATACGAGATGGTCCTCCCTTATCCCCCGGCGCAGCAAGGGGGTGAAAATAATTCCTGTTTTTCCCAAACCGGTACGCTTTAATAACATCCATCCGCATAGGAAATTACCAGAAACGGGGTGTTGGTTTCGTGCAGGAATCCAGTAGATCGCCGCTCACCCGGCTCGTATTGTTCATGGTCTGCTTAGCAATCATGGGGACCGTTATTGCCGGGGCGCATTATCTCGCCATCGACCTCCCGGCCCAGAAGAATGTGCAGGCACCGGCAAATGCCGATACCTGTGCCAGTACCTGCGGGATGCAGAAGGCGGATTGCGCAGAGAGCTGCCCCAGGGATGCCAGCCTGTCGACCTGTCTTGACGCCTGCATCGATACCTACTACAAATGTACCTGCCGCTACTGCAACCTGTATTGCTGAAGGGATGCCCTGCCGGCTATCCCTTCACGGCCGGCCCTTTTTCCCGCTCCCCCCTCACATCCTTTTAAACTCCTGCCACGTACCTGTACCGTAATGTGCGGCATCGCAGGCCAGTTCTGCCCTGACGGCGGGCGCCCGGACGAGCAACTCCTTGCAGCAATGGGTGACCGGCTCGCCCACCGGGGCCCGGACGGGAGCGGGAGCCATATCGCGAAGAACGCGGGGCTCGTCCACCGCAGGCTTGCCATCATCGACCTCTCGGACGAGGGGCTCCAGCCGATGACGAACGAGGACGGCACCCTCTGGATCGTCTTCAACGGCGAGATCTACAACTATGTGGAGCTCCGGGAGGAGCTGATCGGGAAGGGGCACCGATTCCACTCGCACTCGGACACGGAGGTGATCCTGCATGCCTACGAGGAGTGGGGGGACGGGTGCCTGCCGCGGTTCAACGGCATGTGGGGGTTTGCCATCCTTGACGAGCGGAAGAACGAGCTCTTCTGCGCCCGGGACCGGTTCGGGATCAAACCGTTCTATTACGCCGTTGCAGGCGGCTCGTTCCTCTTTGCCTCGGAGATCAAGGCGCTGCTCGCCCATCCCGGCGCCGGGACGAAGCCCGATGACGAGATCCTGGGCACATACCTTGCATGGGGGGTGCAGGACCATTCCGGGCGGACGATGTTTGACGGGATCTTCCAGCTGCTTCCCGCCCATGCCCTGCGGGTGACCGCGGCCGGCGTGCAGGAGCCGTTCCGGTACTGGGACGTCAAGGTGAACCCGGCCATCCGCTCAGGGACACCCGACGATGCGGTTGCAGGCGTGTTCCTCGCAAAACTCACCGATGCCACCCGCATCCATCTCCGCAGCGATGTTGCAATCGGCACCTGCCTCTCGGGAGGCATCGACTCCTCCACCCTGACCGTCCTCATCAATACCCTTATCCGGGACGAAGCGCCGGCGAGCGTGGGCGACCGGCAGAAGACCTTCTCGGTCGTCTTTAAGGACAAGCGGTTCGATGAGAGCCGGTACATCGATGAGATCGTTGCGGCGACCGGTGTGGACGCCCACCGGACAACGCCCTCCCCTGAGGAGCTCTGGGACGACATCGGCAGGCTCGTATACATGCAGGACGAGCCGTTCGGGTCCCTCTCCATCTATGCGCAGTATTGCGTCATGCGGCTTGCAAGGAACGATGTCAAGGTGGTCCTCGACGGCCAGGGCGCCGACGAGCTCCTCGGGGGCTACATCGGGTACCAGGGCAGTTACACCCGCGGGCTCCTCCGCTCCTTCCACTTCCTCACCGCACTCTCCGAGTTCACCGGCAGCCTCCGCCGCCACCGCTCGTTCTTCCGCTCGGCGCTCGCCCAGCTCGTGAGCCGGCGGAAACGCCGCGGGCTCCTGAAGGTCACGGGGCCGAAATATGACCGCTACGGCGGGGGGCTCCCCGAGGTCCTGTACCGTGAGCTGACCGCGGGGAACCTCCCCGCACTCCTCCATTACGAGGACCGGAACGCGATGGCATTCTCCATCGAGTCCCGGGTTCCGTACCTTGACTACCGGTTCGTCGAGTACGTGGCAGGTCTCCCGCTCAACCAGAAGATCCGGGGCGGCATCACCAAGATCGCCCTCCGGAACGCGATCCGCGGGATCGTTCCTGAATCCATCCGGTGCCGGATGGACAAGATGGGCTTTGTCACTCCCGAAGAGGTCTGGATGAAGGAGGACCTCCGGCCCTTCGTGCTCGAAGTCCTCTCCTCGCCATCCTTTGCGGCCCGGAAGTACTGGGATGCCGACGCGGTGGTGCAGGACTATCTCGCCTTCCTTGAAGGACGGTCCGGTTACTCCTGGGAGGTCTGGCGGATCATATGCACCGAGCTCTGGCTGCGGGAGTTCTTCGATAAACGTGCCTGACCGGGCAGGAGCGCCCCCGGTCATCCGCGGCAGTGTTATTCATCCGGTAACATTTCAATAGCATTATATAATATTCCGGGCGACTCTGAAAGGAAGACCTTTGATTCCAGACAGAACGAGAGCAGGTGCGGGACGGTTCGTCCCGCTGGCTGCCATAAGCCTCCTCCTCATGTGCTGTATCCTGAGCGCCGGCTGCCTCAAAGAGGGGACGTACTCCGTCCAGGATATGACCATCAGGGCGGACCAGGTGACCGCATCGTATGCGACCCTCAACGTCACCTCGACCATCTACAACTCCCGCGGCGTTGCCTCCGGCCCGCTGGATGTCCGGCTGCGGGCGTACGGTACCGACTCCCGTATGCTGGTGGCCGAGACGGTGACATCCGTGCCTGCCCCCGGCTGGGGCACCGTCCGGGAAGTGTCGCAGGCGGTCACCCTTCCGCGGGAGGGATCGTACCGTCTCGTGGTTGCCGTCAACCCCGACAGCATGTACCGGGGACAGTCCGAGATCCAGGTGAACAACCTTGAGCGGCTCGTCCCGGACATCCAGCAGTCGGACCTTGTGATCGACGGTCTTGATTTCATTGTCAGGGGAACGAACGGCGGCACGGCCACAATCCAGGCTGACGTGTACGTGGCTAACGGCGGCAGGACCGGCAGTGGCCCGGTCATCGTCGAGGTCAAGGCAAAGGAACTGAACGCAGGCCTGACCGCCGACAAACAGCAGGCTTCTGTTGAGACCATCGATCCCGGGAAGATGAGAGTGGTATCGGTACCGGTGCAGGTACCCGACCAGTACAACTACAACATCGAGGTCCTCATCTGGAGGGACGGCACAGTGGTCAGACGCGGCGAGGGGATCGTCAGGCTCCGGCCCGAGACCCTTGTCAGCGGGGACACGAAGATCGTCACGAACAAGGTTGAGACATCGAAGTTCGTTGTCGGCGACAACCAGATGGCGCCCTCGCCGTACTCGGGTGCGATCCCCACAACCAAATCGCCCGGGTTCAGCTTCGTCGTGACCATCGCGGGAGTGACGGGGCTTGGCGTGCTCTTCATCATGAACAAACGGAGGGAAAAATGACCGAGGATTCCAGCAGCGCATCTATCCAGCCGGCGGGGCAGAAGGCCCCCGCCGGCCCGAGCACCGGAGAGACGAAGGGGGCGGCAGCAAAACCCCGGATTAGCGAGGATACGCTGAACCTGTTCCGCATCGTGATCTGCCTTGCGCTGGTTGTGCCGGTGATCCAGCTGTACTTCACGATCCCGGCCGCCATCAGCATGTGGGTGGCGGACCAGTTCGTGCCATTCGTGAACATGGTCTACTTCATCCTCGTCATCGTCGGGGGTGTCTGGCTGATCCGGTACTCCTACCGTTTCTCTGATGAGGAGCGAAGGCGCCTGAGGGAGCAGTAGATCCTCTCGTGCAATCCCTCTTCTCATCCCAGTTCTGATACCCTTTCTCATCCGTTTTCTGATACCATATCTCCCTGCGGGTGATCGAATCTTATAAATGGTCACTCCTTGAGAGATTACTATAATAATCCGGATCCCGCCGGTCACCCGGCAGGCTGTCGGAAATTGTGGGCATCCTATGAAGTCGATCATCCTTGCCGGCGGTGTCGGGACCCGGCTCTGGCCGCTCTCGCGCGAGTATTACCCCAAGCAGTTTATCCAGCTCAGCGGCCACTCCCTCTTCCAGAAGACCTACGAGCGCTCGCTCCTCCTCTCCCGCCCTGAGGAGATCTACATCGTCACCAACGAGATCCACCGGTACATGGTAAAGAACCAGGTCGAGGAACTCGGCTATTCCCTCCCGGACGAGAACCTCCTGGTCGAACCGGTCGGCAGGAACACGCTGCCGGCCATTGCCTGGGCGATGCAGCGGATCCGGCAGCAGTCCGGTTCCGCAACTGCTGTTGTCTTCCCGAGCGACCATATCCTCGATCCGGGGGCGGCAGTCCAGATACGGGCTGCAGAGCCCCTGGCGCAGGACCACCTGGTCACGTTCGGGATCAAGCCCGACTGCCCCCATACCGGCTACGGGTACATCCGCCCGGGGAGCCCGCTGCCCCCGGGATTTGCCGTCGAGGAGTTCAAAGAGAAGCCGGACGAGAAGACCGCGGCCGGCTACGTCCAGAAGGGGTATCTCTGGAACAGCGGCATCTTCCTCCTCTCGGTGCCGTGCTTCTTTGCAGAACTCGGACAGTACCGGCCTGCCCTCGCTGCCGCGTTCAGCGGGGATTCCGCGCCGGACTACCCGTCGCTGGAGTCGATCTCCATCGATTACGGGCTCCTGGAGCACTCGCAGAAGGTGGCGGTCGTCCCGCTCGCTGCAGCATGGAGCGACCTCGGCACGTTCCGGGCACTCTATGACAATGAGGAGCATGATGCAGAGGGGAATGTCGGGAAGGCCGAGTATATCGGGTCCGGCGGCAACTTCGTCCATGCCCCGGGAAAGCACGTGGGACTCATCGGGGTCAACGACCTTGTAGTCGTGGACACGGGAGATGCCCTGCTGGTGGCCGACAACCGGAAGACCGAGCTGGTCAAGGACCTCGTGAACCGGTACAACAAGGCAGGCGACCCGGTGACCCGGTTCCACCGGCAGGTCCACCGCCCGTGGGGGTCATACACGGTCCTCGAGGAGGGCGGCCCGTACAAGATCAAGCGGGTGTCAGTCAAGCCCGGGGAGAAGCTCTCCCTCCAGCTCCACCACCACCGGAGCGAACACTGGGTCGTTGTCCGGGGCACGGCCGAGGTTGAGCTGGACGGCGAGACCCGCCTCCTGCGCAAAGGCGAGAGCACGTACGTGCACTCCGGCAAAGTCCACCGGCTGAAGAATCCCGGTGTCATCCCCCTCGAGGTCATCGAGGTCCAGCTGGGCGAGTACCTGGAAGAGGACGACATCGTCCGGTTCGACGACCAGTACGGCCGTACCTGAGAGCGGCCGGCCCGCCACCCGCTACGGTCTTTCCTGCCGCCTCTCCTTCTTTTCCCATTTTTCCGGATGTGTGGAGGATGACGGGCGGGGGGGTGCCCGGGCAAATCCCGCCTGCCGTCCCTCAGCAGGAAACGGTACGCCGGCGATCCGGTACCCTTCCCTGACCAGTTCCCGGTTCTTCGGGTCGCGGTACTGCATCAGCGCCCGCTGGACCTGCTTCTCGTGCCCCTTCGGCACATGGACGGGGCGCAGGGTGAACGGGTCGAGGCCGGTATAGTACATGCAGGTCGAGATACTCATGGGAGTAGGGGTGAAGTCCTGGACCTGCTCGGTGTAGAGCTGGTTGGCCCGGATGTACTCCGCGAGTTCGACCATGTCGGCAACCGTGCAGCCCGGGTGGCCGGACATAAAATACGGCAGGAGGTATTGCTTCTTCTCTTTCTTCTCCTGCAGGGCGGCAAACTTTTTCCGGAACGAATCGAAGACCAGGCGCGACGGCTTGTTCATCGCCGCCGTTACCTTGTCAGATATGTGCTCTGGTGCAACCTTCAGGTGTCCTGAAACATGATGGTCGCAGATAGACTGCAGGTATTGGGTATCGTCAACCATGACCAGGTCAAACCGGATCCCCGAGCCGATGAAGACCTTCTTCACGCCCGGCACCTTCCGGAGCGCTTCAAGGAGCTCGCACTGCTGCCTATGGCTGGTTGCGAGTGTTTTACAGGCAGGACTGCAGTGTTTGTCCCGGCAGGTGCCGGCCTTCTCCCACCGGGAGCAGGCCATGCCGTACATGTTTGCGGTGGGGCCGCCAACGTCCTGCACGATCCCCTTAAACTCCTTCATCTTCGTCATCCGGGTTACTTCGCGGACTATCGATGCGATGCTCCGGCTCTGGATGATGCAGCCCTGGTGGTGCGTGAGGGCACAGAAGGAGCAGGCGCCAAAGCAGCCCCGGTGGCTGGTCACCGAGAACTGGACCGGCTCCAGGGCCGGCACCGGCTCCCGGTACGCGGGGTGGGATTGCCTGCTGAACGGGAGTTCATAGATATGGTCAAGCTCCTCCGTTGTCAGTGGCCGGGCGGGGGGGTTCTGGATGACCACGGTCTTGGGGTGCGGCTGGGCAACCGGCCGGCCGGTGACCGGGTCCTGCTCGCGGTAATGAAGGGCGAACGCCCTGGCATACGCAGTCTTGTCCTGCGAGACCTCCGTAAACGAGGGGATCTCCACGACCCCTTCCTTTGGCATCTGCCGCCATTCGGCAACCTCCACCCGGTACGCGGTCCCGGGGATGTCGCGGACTGACCCGGCCTTCTCCCCGGCTGCCAGGCGCCGGGCGATCTCCACCATCTGAAGCTCCGCCATCCCGAACGCCAGCAGGTCGGCCGGGGCATCGGCCAGGATGGCCTGCCGGACCCGGTCCTGCCAGTAATCGTAATGGGCAAACCGGCGGAGACTCGCCTCGATCCCCCCGATAACAATGGGTATCCCGGGGAAGAGCTCGTGGACCTTGTTCGCGTACACGATGGTTGCCCGGTCAGGACGGCCAAACTTCCTGCCGGGTGCATAGACATCGTCGCTGCGCCGTTTTTTGTTCGGGGTGTAATTGTTCACCATCGAGTCGACATTGCCCGATGATATCCCGAAGAAGAGCCGGGGGGCGCCGAGTGCGGTGAAATCCGCTGCCGATCGCCAGTCCGGGCGGGCGATGACCCCGACCGTGTAGCCGGCATCCCAGAGGACCCTCCCGATGAGGCCGGTGCCAAACGACGGGTGGTCGACATATGCATCACCGGTCACGAGGATGATGTCGAACTGCGAAATACCCAGCTTCTCCCCTTCCCTGCGGCTCATGGGAAGGAAACGGGGCGGCGGGATCATACAAAGGGGCGGCGTTACGTGGGGGGACGCCGGGTCAGGTCGCGGATGATCTCGGCAAGGCCGCCCGGCAGTTCGCTGGACGGGGTCTCGGGTTTCTGCTTTTCCCCGGTTTCTTCAGGAGGTGCCGGCTGCACGGGTTCGCTCTCAAGGGTCTTCTGGGACCGGTCCTCCTTTGAGCCGAGGACCGGGAGATGGAGCTGCATCTTCTCATCGAACTCACGCCGCGCCGTGAGCCCGACGAACTCGTGGACGACCGCCTCGACAATGAGGTAGGTGGTCGCCTTCTCCCGGAGGCAGCCGGTCAGGGCATGGCCCGAGCGGCCGACCGAGGCATGGAAATGGATGTGGGGGCCGCCCTCACCCGGGTAGATCGTGCCGACGCCGAAGACCTCCCAGCCCCCCTCGAACATGACATAGTGCGGTACGGGGGGGATGACCGGCTCCTCGGGTCCGGTCACCATCCGGCCGCTCATCAGGGCGCCAAGGAACGTGATGGAACCGGCCTGGACATTTTTCTCGGCGATGAATGTGCGAAGGGATCCGAGCATGTCTTCGCCATCATCGATGCGCACGACAAAGACCCTGCCCAGCTGCCCTTCCGTGTACTGCATATGATCAGATTCCCCTGTTGGTATTCATATGGTTTCCGTGGGTTTATATCTTATACGGCATTTTCCGTTAAAAGAGGAGACACGGGTTTCAGGGTAAAAAACGGGGGAGTGTCAGCGGCCGCCGGCGCCGCCGCCACCGAACCCTCCCCCGCCGCCAAAGCCGCCACCGCCAAACCCGCCGCCACCGGAGCTGCCATGGCTTGGCGGCGAGAAGTGCATGAGCGGGACGAACGCATGGTTCATGCCGACTACGCCCATCGGGACACCGGCCTCGGGGATCTGGACGTTGAGCGACTTCATCGCTGCCTCGACCTTGTCGCCGACACCGAGTGCAGTGCCGAACACGAGCCACTCGCCCCACATCGAGATGTCAGCCGGGGCGTACTTCTGGATCATGGCCATGTTGGAGAGGAAGTGGGAGAATGCGTCCCACTCGAGCTTCTCCTTGTACCGGTCGTCCTTCCACTGCCCGAAGAGCGTGGACGGTGCCGCGAACGCGATCGCCACCTGGACGAGAGCGACGACCCAGAAGAGCACGGCGGGGTAGAAGAACGATGACTGCATCGGGTAGACGAGGGCAAGGATGATCGTGATCCCGAGGAGCACGATGGTCGGCAGTACCAGGGTCATCAGGTGCTCCCTGCCGTCAACAATATACTGGTACCCGATGGTGCTGTCCACCCGTTTGGTGACATCGGTGAGCGAGCGCTGGTACTGGAGCGCCTTCTCCTCAGCGCTGCTCACGGACTGTGCCTTCTTCGTGAGCGCCTCGATCTTATCGGTATCCAGGACACCTTCCGTAGAGAGCATCGAGATGAAGGCGATGACCCGCTGTTCGTACGTGTCGGTCCGGTCGCTGTTGAGTACGCGGATGAGGATGCCCTTCCCGTCCTCCTTCTCCCGGATCACGATGTTCTTCCGGCGGTGGAGGTCGAGCAGGGTTGCGTAGTACCCGTCCTCGTCAAAGTCGAGCGCATCGCCCTTGAAGAGCAGGTTCACCTGCCAGGGTTTTAAGGAGCCGGCGGGTTTCGTGCTCAGGTACGCGGGGACGGTGAACGCCTTCTCCACGCCGTACTTCCGGTAGATGAGGATCAGCGATAGGGGCACGAGGATGAGGGCGATGAGGCCGAGGTTGTAGACCAGAAGGCCCAGGTAATAGGGCAGGTTGTACCAGAACGCACCGGATGCTGTCTTCCCCCTCACGTCCTCGACCTGGCTCCGGAAGCCGGGGAATTTGCTGAATGCATCGTGGGTGCCCAGCATCTCGATGCCCATGATCTCGTCCGCTGCAAGGGAGCCTATGATGACCCACCGGTCGCCTTCCTTCTCGGCTTTGAGCGTGGGCGGGTATGCATAGACCTGGTCGATGCCCGTGGCCGGGACCGTCACCCTGACGGACCGGTACGGGATGTGGGTGGAGCCCGCGAGCTTGAGGTTGAGGTGGGTCGTGGTGCTGTCGTACTCCAGCGGGGGGTGGAGGACATACGTGTAATCGACCGTGTATTCCCCGGAATTGTAATACGACGGGTTGTAGATGCCGACCTCGTTGGTGTACGCGAGGTCCCCGATGGCCGCCCGGGTGGTCTCGGTGGCCCTGTCCCCGACCTGCCGCACCGTGCCGTCGTTCTCCTTCACGTACCCGATGGTTCCGGCTGCGGGCACCATGGAGAAGAACCGGATGTACGGTTCGGTGAAGTTCTCCGCGATGGGGGCTTCCCAGGTACGGTAGAGCATCCGGTACTCCCCACCGCTCCAGACATTGTACACGTACCGTTCGGTCAGTTTCCCGTCTTCGGAGACGACCGCGTCGTAGGACGTGACGGTGAGGTCCCCGGCAAAGAGCGGGGAGAGGGTTATCACGGCCCCGATGGTGAGGAGGCCGAGGACGAGCCCGGCCACCACGACCCACGCGAGCTGCCTGGTTTCGCTCATGCGTGATTCCTGCTGCCTAGAACTCGATCTTCGGCGGGGTCTTGATCGCTTCCTCAAACTGGAGGTACTCAAGCTTGATGAGGCCCATCAGCTTTGCAACAAAATTCGAGGGGATCGTGTCCATCATGGTGTTGAACTCCTGCGAGATGTTGTTGAAGGTGTAGCGCTGGCGGGCGATCTCGTCCTCGAGGTCCTTGACCGAGTTCATCATGGTCATGACGGTTGAGGAGGTCTTGAGGTCCGGGTAGTTCTCGGCAACCGCAAGGAGCCTGCCGAAGATGGACCGGGACTCGGCCTCGACCTTGTTGAGGTCGCCGGGCGATGCAGTCGCAACGCTTGCCCGCATGGCCGTGACCCGTTCAAGGGTCTCCTTCTCGAACTTTGCATAGCTCTTGACCGAGCCGAGGAGCTGGTCGATCATATCCAGCCGCTTTTTCATGGCAACCCGGATCTGCCCGAGCGTTGCCTCGGATGAGTTCCTCAGGGCAACAAACCGGTTGTAGATCATGATGATCCAGAGGATCAGGACTACAATCACAACGGCGATTACGCCAAGAATAATCCACTCTATCATGGTATTCAAAGTACTGATGATCGTTTCAGGAGATAAGGTAATTGGGAGGGGAGGAGTTGCGACGTGGGTGGATTAGTTATTTTCAACCGGACCTTGATTGAAAAATTTTGAGCGGACTTTGATTGGAATTTTTTCAGCAGACCCTGCTTAAAATTTTCCAACCGGACTCTGCTTGAAATAATTTTGCCGGACCTTGGTTGAAAGACAATCAGCAGACCCTGCCTGAAAATTTTCAGGCAGACCCTGATGGAAAAACATTCGTAATAATCAGACGCTCCTGGGGGCTCCGTGTTCACTCCGCCCCCGCCGCTATGGCATCCCCCGGATTGCGATAACAACGTATTACCTGCAACCGACCTCGTCTAATCCTAATGCGCCCCGTCCCCCTCTGGGGAAGACTGCTCTTTTCAAAGAGCAGGCTGGAGAAGAGCCTCTAAGCTCTTCGACTCTGGTGGCGCAAGAGGGGGGAGATCATTTTCCTGAGAAAGGGATTCCACGAAATAGAAGCTTGAAAAAATACCGGGCAGTGTGTATACTGCCCTAGTGTTCACGGGAAGATCCCGGCGATCATCCCGGCAATGTTCTGCGCCGTTGCCGGGTCCACCACCTGCGCCAGCACCAGGCCGGCGGTTGCGGTGAAGAGTGTCCAGAAGACCTTCCTCATCTGCTCGTTCTTGCCGAATGCGTCCAGCACGGCATCCGTGTCAGCCTTCATGGTATACCGGATGAGCCGGGGCAGGAAGACAAAGAGCGGCAGGAAGAGGACGGCCGTGCCGATGAATGCCAGCGGGAGTACCGTGATGCCGGCAAACCAGAAGCCTGCCGGGACCGCGATGGTCGCAGCGAGCATGGCTGCCATGAAGGTCTCCCCGAGACAGAACCATGTGCGGTACTCGGCCAGGTCCTCTGCTTTCTCCTCATTGGTGCGATCCGCAGCAGCGAAGAACCCGCCGGGTTCTTCTCGTTTCTCAGGTCTGATGACCTCCGAAAGATCAAACATACCGATCGCGTGGAGCACTCCCCAGCAGAAGATGCGGGTTGCAAGCGGAAGGGCTGTTTCCATAATTATCCTCCTAAAAGGGATGTGATCCTGACCCGGATCCTTCCGGATCCGGGCGGGACCAATAATCCCTCAGGGGCTCAGGCTAATGCCGCTACGGTGTCAGCCCAGGTCTCGACACGGGTCCGGATTGCCTCGTCCGAGTACGAGGTGAGGGTCACCTGTTCCCGGCTGAAGTTCACGAAGTAGAGCTCGCCGTTTGCATCGTGGCACTTCAGGCTTGCTGCGAACTTCTCGTTGTCGAGGTCGCGGACCGGCGTTCCTCCCAGTGCGGTGGCGATAGCGGTGTCTGCCACGATCTGGTTGGCAACCGCGGTGAATCCCGCGATGGTCGGGGACCGGACCGTGATGATGGCGATTGCTTTCCCGTTGGTGTCCTGGTACAGGATGCGGGCTGTGTATCCCTGCTTGCTGCGTTCAACGCCCGGGTGGTCTGCCCCGCCCTGGTTGTAGGTCGAGCACTGGAACGGGTTGTTCGTGATGACGCCCTGGACGATGTTGTCGAATGCCGTTACATCTGCGAGCGGGGCCGCGAGCTTGCGGACCGCGCTCTTGGTGGTTGAGCTTGTGGTAAAGTCTGCCATGGGGGTTGTCTCTCCTTTGTGTTTTGTTCTGACAGATCGATCCTCCGGATCGTTCCTGTTAGGTGTCATCGGGGCCCCTTTGACATACAACCATGGGCGTGGCTTATCAATGGGCTTTTATTATGAAATGAAAAACCGGAAAATCCGGGGCGATATACTGCAATCCGTGGCAATCGGGGCCCGGTGCATTGCTTTCTGGAAGGAACGTAAAATGTTCCTCCGGGGGGAAAACCGGTAAAAAAACATTACCTGGAAGAATCACAACACGATCGTTCAGTCTGTAACTATCCCCTTCATTTACAGAAGTGTTTATGAAAAAAGGGATTTACGAATCCAGTTCCTTAACCATAATGGTCCTTGATTCTCGTTGAGATGCCCCTGCTGGTCTGGGTAATTCTTTTGTCAGTATCTATGACCCGCTTTGAGATCGCGTTTTTTTGTCAAACCTTGCTCAAAAATTTTCAATCGCGATCATGACCCTGATCAAAAAACAATTCCGGATCAACCGGACCTTGCTCAAAAATTTTTAATCAAACCCTGCTTGAAAAATTTTAACCAGACCTTACTCAAAATTTTCCGGGCACACCTTACATGAAAAACGGTCCACAACCCGTACACACCGTCGAAGACTATCTTCCCGGAAAGCTGCAGATCAACTTAACTTTTCACAACCAAACCCTGCTCGAAAAATTTTCAGCAGACCTTGCCTGAAATTTTTCAATCAAACCTTGCTCAAAATTTTTCAATCGCGATCATGACCCTGATCAAAAAACAATTCCGGATCGATCGGACCTTGCTCAAAAAAATCCAAGCAGACCCTGCTCAAAATTTTTTAACCAACCCTTACTTGAAAAAAAGATCGGGCCTGATCTATTCCAGGGTAAGGGACCCGACCACCCGCAGCTTCCCGCCCTCCAGGTAGTGCAGGACAACCCGGGCACCGGGCGGGTACACAAGATCCTTCTCCATGGTCAGCGTAAGAACGGGCATCTTCCAGTCGCCCTCCGCGACAACCTTCTCGAGCCGGGTGGGGAGGAACTGCATCCAGTACCCGGCATAGATGACCATCCCCTCCTTCAGAGGCGCCGGCCAGTACTTGACGAGCTCCGCTTTGCCGGTGACGGTGTTCGCGTGCCTGATTGCCGGGTCCGTTGTCAGGACAAAACCACGGTCAAGGTCCTCGGACTCGATGTTCTTGAGGGCAAGGCCGACGCGGTCGCCCCGCACGGCGGTCTCGGCATCGTCATCGTGCTTCTGGATGGACCGGACCTGGGCGGTCTTCTCGGTCGGGAGCACCTTCATCATGTCATGCTTCTTGATGCTGCCCTGCGCAACCGAGCCGAGGACCACGACCCCCACGCCCTTGACATTGAAGTGGGCGTCGACCGGGACCACGCCCTTCCCCGCGCCGTCATGGGCCTTCTGGTGGGCGGTCTGCTTCACCGCGATATCGAGCATCTTCTCGCGGATCCCGACCATGTCCTCCTCGATGACCTCGTAGCGTTCCAGAACGGTGCCCTTGATCAGGGGTGCGATCTGGTCCGGGGTGATATAGTTCCTGAGGATGAGGTATCCGCTCTGCTTTCCGGCTGACTGGACCATCAGCACGCACTCGCCGAAGTTTGCGCTGATCTCGTTCACAACCAGGATGACGCTGTCGGCCAGGGAGACCGCGTAGAAGAGGCTCGAGAGCTTCTCGGGGTACCGCGTCGGCTCGATGAAGGTGACGGTTGCCTCGCCCTTCTTGAGGTTGTAAAAGGTGATATCCGAGGTCGTGCCCTTCTTGCCCAGGTCCTTTGCATAATCCGGGGGGGCGATGACCGCGACCGTGAGATTGGACATATACTCCAGTATTGGGAGGTTGATGGATAAGAGGGTTTATCCTGGCCGGTTCAGTGGTACAAGCGATTCCAAAAAGGCGGGGAAGAGAGACAATACGCGAGAGAACGTCACGATGGAGGGGGAGGTTGCAGGGAGCCCCGGGGGAACCGGCCCGGACCAGCCGGAAAGAAAACGGCATAACCGATGAGCACCCCTGAGTATATATGGCACAGATCATCATCGAGCCCAAGAAGACGAAGGACGGGCAGATCGAGTACAACGTCAACTACCATGACAAGAAGAGCGACAACTCGTTCACGATCACCATCACCACCGACCTGGACGAAGCCCTGGAGAAGCTGAAGTCAACGTTGGCCGGCGAGGTCGCCGCCATGCAGCAGAAGAAGTAAAGGGACTGGGTAATTGGTATTTTTTTTGCTCTGTTGAAATCCTTTGAAAGGATGATGGGGGCTGAAGCCCCCATACCCCCGTTGCGATTCTTGCCGCCGCCCCGAAGGGCGCCCCGCGGCGGCATCAATTTCTGTTTTTGGAAAATGATTCCTTATCGGAGTGCCCCGTACAGGTAATGCGGAGTCATCATATGCGCCCCCGCCCCCAACGGGGGCAGGGCTGGCGCAAGGGGGGTGATGATTATCCGGGATGAGGAAATCAACAAGAGCGGATTTTTTTAATTAAAGCCACTCGGTAGTGTTTGTTTCAGCATGGTGAGACCACTGGGGTAACAACGCTTCCGGCGTTCCCGGGGATTTTAGGGCCCGCCCGGAGAGCCCGGACGCGCTCTTCCCATCCCCGCGGTCCTGGCAGCCCACCCGGTCTCCGCCCCCGCCAACCGATCCAGATATAATGGCAGGCAGCAAATACTAGGATAGTTTTTCACCGGTAGCGGGGTGTCAATGGGATTGGCAGACAACAGGCGGCAGCTCATCAAGATCGCACTCTTCCTTGCCGGGCTCCTCATCCTCGGTTATGTGCTGTACCGGTCCGGCATCATCGAGAACTACCAGGTCCTCTTCACGGTCTCCATCCCGCTCCTTGTCCTTGCCTTCCTCCTCTCCCTCTCCACCATCGGCTTCCGCATCCTGCGGTGGAGGGTCTTAAGCAGCAAGTACGACACGCCCGTCACCTGGAAGGATGCATCGATCGTCAGCATCGCGAGCCTCTTCTATGCCAACATCACCCCGGGCAAAGTCGGGGACCTGTACAAGGCCTACTACATGCAGAAGCGGTACGCGATGAGCTTCTTCGACGGCATCTCCATGATCTTCTACGAGCGGTTCTTCGAGCTGATGCTCCTCTTCCTTGCCGCGTGCGCCATCGTCTTTGTCGAATTGCGGGGCATCACGGTCATCGTCCTTGAAGTAACGGCCGTCATCCTCATCCTCCTCTTCCTCTTCTACTACAAGGCGGACTACTTCCTCGCCCTCATGGAGAAGAACTCCCACCGGATCCCCTTCCTCAAGAAGATCCCCGACGACTTCAGGATCCGCAAGCTCGCGTTCCGGGACATCGTGCCGGTCGTCCTCATCACCATCCTGTCGCTGGGCTCCGAGTTCGTCCGGCTCTGGGTGGTTGCCCTGGCGTTCGGGTACACCCTCAACCCCATCCTCCTGACCATCTTCTTCTGCCTCTCCATCATCGCCGGGCTCGCATCCCAGATCCCGCTCGGCGTGGGCGTCATGGAGGCGTCGCTCGGGTACTTCCTCGTCCTGCTCGGGGTGGCTTCCGCGGATGCGATGGCAATCGTCCTCACCGACCGCCTCCTCTCGATGTATTTCGTGCTTGTCCTAGGTTTCATCTTTGCCCGGTATGCCGCAGACCAGTATAACGGAGTCCCCGAATGATATCCATCATCGTCCCCCTGTTCAATGAAGAAGAGAATGCACAGCGGTACCCGCAGACACTCTTTCCCATCGTCGAACCGATCCTGAACGAGTTTGGCGAGACGGCCGAGTACGTGCTCGTGGACGACGGGAGCCGGGACACCACGCTCGCCGTCCTCAATACGCTGAAAGAGAAATACCCGGGCGTCGTTGTCGTACCGCACGGCGTCAACAAGGGGCTCGGGGTCGCCGTCCGGACGGGCATCGCGAACTCCCATGGCAACCTTGTCGTCATGCTGGACGCGGACCTCACCTACCGCCCTGAGGACATACGGAAACTGCTCGCAGCATACCGGGAAACGGGGGCCGACTGCATCTCAGGGTCCCCCTACATGGAGAAGGAGCTGACGAGCGAGGTCTCCTCGCCCTTCCGGATCTTCATCAGCAAGTCCTCGAGCTTCCTGTACCGGAAGCTCCTGCGGGACGACCTCACCTGCGTCAGCGGGATCTTCCGGCTCTACAAGAAAGAGGCACTCGACAGCCTGAAACTGGAGAGCAACAACTACGAGGTCTTTGCCGAGATCATCGCGAAGCTCATCCTCAGCGGAAAGGACGTCCGCGAGATCGGGGTGAAGCTCCATACCCGCCAGTTCGGCGAGTCCAAGCTGAACGTCAAAAAGGAGGTCCTCAACAACCTTCGCGTGCTCTATAAGATCTTCAAATCGCGCTTCCTCGGGCGCACCTGGAACTGAGCGGGGGAAGCGGCAGAGCCGGAGGCGGATCCGGTGACAAGGATTTTTCCTCCGGTGAACAATATTTATATTGCAATCTTTCCCTCAGTACGAATAAACTGTTAGCATACCACAGGACACGATTATGCATAAAGAAACGGTATTAATCACGGGCGGGGCAGGGTTCATCGGCAGCAACCTGACCAGTTTCCTCTTAAAAAACGGCCACAAGGTTATTGTCCTCGATGACCTGTCCCGGAGCTCCACGGACAACATCCGGGCCTGCTACAATTATTCCCCGAACTTCTACTTCGTCAACGGCTCGGTCATGGACTTCGACCTGGTTGACCGGCTGGTCAACAACGTTGACATGGTCTTCCACCTCGCCGCCCAGGTCCACTGGGAAGAGTCGATCGACAACCCGGTCCCGAGTTTCGAGGTCCACACCCGCGGCACCCAGAACGTGCTCGAGGCGGTCCGCCGGGCCATGGCCAAGAAGGACCCCTTAAAACTGATGCTCTACGCCTCCTCGTCCGAGGTGTACGGGACGGGCCAGTACATGCCCATGGACGAGGCGCACCCGTTCAACCCCCAGTCGCCCTATGCAGCCGGCAAGGCTGCCGCCGACCGGCTCTGCTCCTCCTACCACCACGTGTACAACCTCCCCATCATCATCCTGCGCCAGTTCAACACGTACGGGCCCAACCAGCGGATGAAGGGGTACTCCGCGGTCATCCCCAAGTTCGTCTCGCAGGTGTACCACAACAGCCCGCCGACCGTGTACGGCGACGGCGTCCAGACCAAGGACTTCCACTATGTCGACGACCTCATCGCCGCATACTCGCTTATCATCGAGAAGTGGCAGGAGCTCGACATGTTCGGCACCGCCATCAACTTCGGGACCGGCAAGGAGACGAGCGTCAACGACCTTGCCCGGATCATCATCGACACCGTGGCAAACGAGACCGGCCGCGACCTCTCCGAGATGAATCCCATCCACCTCCCCAAGCGCCCCGGCGAAGTGATGCGGTTTGCTGCCGACATCTCCCTTGCCAAGAAGATGCTCGGGTTCACCCCGAAGACCGATATCAAGAAGGGTATCCAGAAGTACGTCCGCTGGTATATCAAAGAGGGTTCAGGCTCGGCCTGAAGTCCCTGCTCATTTTTCAAAAAAATTATTCAATTACCGCAAGCGACAGGTCAATGATCCGCCGCGTTGCCTCGCCGCTGCCAAAGAGCGAGAGGTCCGGTGTTTTTGTTGGCCGGAAGTTCCGCACCGCATCGGTAATCTTCTGCCGGTCGTCGTCTACGAGCACGTTCCAGCCATCTTCGATCGTCTCCACCCACTCGGTGTTCGGGCGCAGCGTGACGCAGGGCCGGGAGAGGAAGAACGCCTGCTTCTGCGCCCCGCCGGAGTCGGTCAGGAGCTTCTCAGAATGCCGGATCAGGCGGAGGAACTCGAAGTAGCCCTGCGGCGGGATGGTGCGGATGTTTTTGCTCAGGGTGATGCCGAAGCTGGCGATCCGCTGCTTTGTCCGCGGGTGGATCGGGAAGACCACCGGCATGTCAACCGATTCGACCGCTGCGAGGATGTTGCCGAGCCGGTTTTTATCGTCCGTGTTGGCTTCCCGGTGGAGGGTGAGGAGGAGGTACGGACTGCCGGTGAGCGACAACTCCGCGAGGGTCTTCGAGGGCCCCTCGATCAGGGTACGGTAATGGTCGATGGAGTCGAGCATCACGTCGCCGACCTGGTGGACGTTCTGTGTGATCCCGTTGTTGTGGAGGTTTGTCACCCCCCGTTTCGTGGGAGAGAAGAGGATATCCGAGATGTTGTCGATGATGATCCGGTTGATCTCCTCGGGCATGGTCCGGTCGAAGCTGCGCATGCCGGCCTCGAAGTGCCCGATCGGGATCTTCGTCTTGTTGGCCGCCAGTCCGACGCCAAGGGCGGTGTTGGTGTCGCCGGTGACAAGGAGCAGGTCAGGCTTCTCGCTCCGGAAGATCCCCTCGGACTTGGCGATCATCTCCCCGATCTGCTCGCCGGGGAGCTTCGACCCCACGCCCAGGTAGTGGGTCGGGTCCGGCATGTGCATCTCCTCGAAGAAGATCCGGTCCATATCGTAATCGTAATGCTGGCCCGAGTGGATGAAGAGGGTCTCGATGCCCCGCCCTTTCAGCTCGCGGATGACGGGCTCCACCTGGATGAACTCGGGGCGTGTCCCTGCAGCAACGGCTATCTTCATGATATCCTCCCAATGTGCGGATACTCTGTTGTCATGCGGGGTTCACGCCTCCTCCGTCTTCTTCGGGGCGAGCCCTTTGAGCCGGGCGATGAACCCGGCCTTCGGGCGGATTGTGAAGTACAGGAGTGCGATGAGGACGATATTCACGATGGTGAAGAAGAAGAGCGTCAGGTACCATCCCGATGTCCCCGCGGGGTTCACGTACGCGAGGTTCGTGTACCAGCCCCCGAACATCAGCGGGAACTCGATGTAGGCGAGGAGCTGGCTGAGATAGAAGAGCCCGATCTTCAGGAAGTCGTCCGCCACGAGGATCGCCAGGAGCGGGGTGAACCAGACGATATACTGGGGGCTGTGGAACTTGGTGAAGAAGACCAGGCAGAAGAGGGCACACAGGACGTATTTGAGGAACGTCTTCTCCCGCATCTCCCTGTCCGTGTACGCAAGGGCGAAGAGGAGCAGGATGGCAAGCCCCATCAGGACGTACATGAGCGTCGAGACCGCACCCGCACTCACCCCGAGCGGGAGCACGTCATGAAGGTACGAATAGATCGTGTATGTTGCGGTGTTGACGTACACCCCCACCGATCCCCCGGTCACGAAGAGATAGGTCTGGAGCGTACCCGGGCTGATGATTGCCAGGGGGAGGAGGAGCACGATACAGAACGCAAAGAAAACCTTGAGCCCCTCGGTGAGTGCCGTCTTGAACGAGGTCTTCTTGGCATGATAGAAGACCATGAACGGGAGGGCGACCGCAGGAAACATCTTGGCAAAGAAACCGGCCGAGGCGCCGGCATACCCGCGGACGTTCATCCCGTACACCGTGAAGAGGAGCCCGAGCATCAGGAGGGCGGTCGGGAATGCATCGGACTTGGTGATGACAAAGTAGGCAGTCGAGAACGCGGTCGCGTAGATGAGCCCGGCATAAAACGCGGTCGTCTCCTGGTACAGCTTCAGCCCGATGAGGTATACGCAGAGGACGATCACGATATCGCAGACCATCATCAGGAACTGGAAGGCGAGGGCGAAGATAACTCCGTTCTGGAAGATGACCGCCGGGATAAAGGCAAGGAGGATGGGGATGAACATCAGGACGGGATACTCGTACTGGTAGCTGATGTACGGGATCTGCCCCTGCAGGAGCGGCGTGGCACTGTTTAAGTAGGTGCCGATGTCGAAGTAGTCCACGAATGACTGGAAAACGACTGTCGTGACGAACACGACCAGGAACTTCATGACAATGCTTGCGGCGATCAGCATCCCGATGTGGCTTTTTACGGTCTCCGCATCAACGGAGTCGAACTGCGTGCCCAGAAACGAGAACGGGGCCTTCCCGTGCTTTCCCCGGCGGGTGACCGGCTCGTCCTCTCCCCTGCTCTTCTTTGCCATCTCCTCTCTCCTGTTCAGATGATCATTGCCCGTAATAACGTATAAGGGTAAAGGGAAGAACCCAAAGACCCGGAACCGGGATCATTTCCGCGTCCAGGTCACCCGGCGGTTCACGAGGAAGTTCCAGACGAACGCGACCAGGATGCCGACGAGCTGGGCCAGCAGGTAGTAGACCGAGAACCCGGCCGTGAGGAGGATGAAGAGGCCCCAGTTGATGATGCTCCCGCCAATGGATACCAGGTTGAAGGCGATGAGCCGCTGCCACCGGCTCGCGATGCGGACATCCTCTTTTGCGCGGAAGGTCCAGAGATCGTTCCAGACAAAATTGTTCAGGATCGAGATCTCGATCGCGATGAGGCTCGCGATGTTCTTGTCAAGCAGGGCATACTCGACCAGGAGCCAGAGGATCCCGAGGTTGACCACGATCCCGGAGAGCCCGACGATCCCGAACTTGAAGACCCGTTTCCATTCCCGCCAGGCAGCGCTCCCGTGGTGGGTGAAGGAGTAGAGGCTGATGTCGGTGACCTGCTGTGCATATTCGATGATCGTCTTCAGCTTCAGCTTGCTCTCGCCGGCTTCGCGGTCGGAGAACTCGAACGGGATCTCCAAATCCTTCTCCCACGTCCCTTTCCCGAGCACCTCGAGAAGGATCTTGTAGCCGCGGGGTTTGAGGGGGGCGTTCTCGACTACGCTCTTCCGGATGGCAAAGAAGCCGCTGACCGGGTCGGTGACATCCGGGAAGAGGAGCCGGCCCAGGAACGTTGCCCCGATGGAGATGACCCGGCGTTTCAGCGGCCAGTCCCGGATCCCGCCGCCTTCCATGTACCGGCTGCCGATGACCACGTCGCTGCCCTTGTTGATCTCCTCGTACATCCGGGGGATCAGCACCGGGGGATGGGAGAAGTCGGCGTCGATGACGATGAAGACCTCCGATGCCGCGTGCCGGAACCCGTCGGCAACGGACTGGGAGAGGCCGTGGTCCTCCTTCCGCACCAGGATATCCACGTTCTCTTTTGCCAGTTTTATCTCGTTCACGATGGCGATGGTGCCGTCCTTCGAGTCGTCGTCAACCACCAGGACCTGGCCGTGAAGGGAGTGCTCGCGGAAGACCGAGTCAACGGCCATCACGATATTGCGGATATTGGCCTCCTCATTATAGGTCGGGATGATTACCGTGAGGTCGTACATGGATCAGGCGGTTCCCGGCGAAGTGAATATCACCATGTTGCTGCTCTGGGCGATCGGCTGGGTATGCGATTTGAGCCACTCAAACGATCCGCCGCTGGGATCGGCTGACATGATGTCGCCGGTGACAATGTAATAGGCGGTCGCGTTCCCTTTCTGGAGGGAGAGGTCATCCAGTTCCTCAGCGGTCGAGAGACCGACCAGGATCGTCCGGTCGGTGGTATTGGAGTAATAGTAGTTCAGGGGCTGGAGGATATACCCCGGGAGGACTGCCACGTAATCGCCGTCGTTTGTCCATTTCACGATGTCACCTGAAACACCGCGCCAGTCCTCCTTGGTGTAGGTGGTGTAATTGACGGCGAGGAAGGGTATGCTCATGACAAAGAGCAGGAGGATGAACCCGTACACAACCCCGGGGTTCGCGATGAGGGAAAAGACCGGTTTATAGGCAAGTGCCACGCCGATCCAGAGAATGATCGAGAGGAAGATGAGGTACCGTGGCATCATCGGGATCCGGTACGAGAGGATGAAACTGATGACGAAGGTCAGGACCGTCAGCGACACCAGGAATACCCCTTTGTTCCGGTCGATGAGGAAGGCCTGGATGACCCCGACCACAAACAGGACAAGGAGGACCAGGAAGATGAGGTCGCTGCCAGGAAGGGAGAGCGGGGAGGTCAGCACCTGCCGGAAAGTCTCGGCAATCAGCATTATTCCCTGGTACCCGAACGTCGGGCCTCCGGCCGTCCTCCGTGCAAAGAGCGGGAGGATGATCATGAGGAGGGGCAGGGAGAGCACGGCAAGAACCGCAATACCGGCAGCCATGGACCGGAGCGAACTGATATCGGCACGGATCTTCGGGAGCCGTTCGTACAGGGCGTACAGGACCAGGGCGCCGATGAGGACTGCCGCATAGAAGTGCGACCAGAACGCCAGTGCCGAGAGGATGCCAAAGAGCGCCCATTCCTTCAAATCATCGCTCTTGAGCGCTTTGAGGAAGAAGACCATGGCGGCAGCGATGAAGAAGAGCATCATCGAGTATGCCCGGGCCTCCTGCGAGTAGAAGATCAGGAACGGGGAGAATGCGATGCCGGCAGCAGCGATGATCCCCACGTTCCGGTCGCAGAACTCGCGGCCGATGCAGTATACGAGGGGGATGGTGAGGACGCCGAGCAGGGCCGGGATGAACCGGAGGACAACCTCGCTGTTCCCGAAGATGAGCATGACGTGCTCGGTCCAGTAGAAGAGCGGCGGGTTGAACTCGCCGCCGGTGGTTGCTCCCCAGATCCCGGGGATGGAAAGGGTGGCGAAGGTGTACGTCGAGGCCTCATCGAGCCAGAGCGAGTTGAAGCCGAGGTTGGAGAACCGGAGGAGAATACCGATGAGGGTGAGGGTGAGGAGGACCTGCACGTACCGGCTGTTTTTGAGGGTATCGGCAACCGTGGCGAGGGAGAGGTCCTTGCACGACCTGACGGGGGATACATATCCTCCGTCGAGATCACATCCGCGGCCGGCCTGGCCTGCGGGCCGGGCACTCGTTCTGGTGCGCTCCTCTCGTTTCTTCGCCATGGACTATCAGGTACTATTTCGTAAATATCCTGATATAGGTTGTTGCAACCCTCACGCACCCGTATCTCTGGTAGATTTCGCAGCCGGGCGGGGGCTCAGGAGCTCAGGCATCGGGACCCGGTTGGCAGGGGGAGTGAAGGGCGGACAGCAGTCCATCGGTCGAGGTGACAACCGCTGCCGACTGCTCGAGCATCAGGTTCACGTGCTCGTGGTGACCTACCCGGCGGAAGTCGGTCCGGATCGCGACTGTGGGCTTTCCCGTGGCATAGGCATAGCCCATCTCCCATGCGGTCCCCGAGTCCGCATCGGCCCCTTCGATAACGGCAACAACGATGTCCGCATTGTCCAGGGCCGCAAGGTTCTTTCTGAAGAGCTGGTGTTGCGCCGGATCTCCCCGCGTATCGGAATCATCCCCGGCAAGCTGCGGGAGGTAGACGTCGAACAGGTTCTCCTGCAGGCGGCCGGCAAGCGTGCGGTTGTACGAGCGTTCCGCCTCAGAGAAGAGCGGGGCTGCAAGGTAGATCCGGTAGCGGGAGAAGGTGGCGACGTCGAACGCCCGGATGCCGGCAAACCGGGAGAGGAAGACGCCCCGGCCCGGTCGTTTCGGCGGTTCGGTTCCTTCGCTGCCGTAATACGTGGCGGTCACCCCGCAGGTTGGCGAGGAGTTGACGCCGAGGATGCAGAGCGGGGGGCCCCGCTCCGCGAATGCCGCCTTCACGCAGGACTCCAGCTCGTCCATCAGCAGGGAGAACGCCGGGGTATTGAGGCGTTCGAGGTATGTCCCGGGTCTCCGCCCGGGCCCGAGATGCAGGGTCTCGGGGCAGGGCAGCGGGACCATATCGATACCAAACCGCCTGCAGCGCTCCTGTGCCCGGGCAAACAATGCAAGGTCATCAGGGCGGGTTATCCCCTCTGCCCTGAGGGAGGGGTTGAGGATGCAGGGGCTGCACAGGAGGTACATTATTACAGTGTGTCAACGCACAAGATGATCAATGATACCCCTCTTCGCGTACCGGGACAACTCCTGCGATCCGCGCAAGTGCACGGTCAAGAAACTCGAGAGGGCCGGGTTTTTGAAAATTTTTACAAAAATCGCCCAGATCCCGAGGAACACGCTCCTCCTCGACCCGACCGCAGAGCAGGCACTCTCGCCGGCTGACCGGTTCGTCAGATCCATCACGGTGCTGGACTGTTCGTGGGAGGTGCTCGACACCGGGTCCGTGAGCAGCTGGCGGATCCGCCGTGCCCTCCCGTTTTTGGTGGCCGCAAACCCGGTCAACTTCGGCCGGCCGTGTATGCTCTCTTCAGTGGAAGCCCTTGCCGCTGCCCTCTATATCGTCGGGGAAAAGGAACGGGCAGGGGAAGTATTGTCAAAGGTCAACTGGGGGATCCGGTTCCTGGAAGTGAACCGGGAACCGCTCGACCTGTACGCCAGCGCAAAGGACAGCGCCGAAGTGGTCCGGATCCAGGCCGAGTACATCTGATCCCGTACATTGTCAGACGGAACGGGAGGCTGAGGCTGCTCAGGGAAGGGCAGGCACGGAGAGGATACTGTTCTCCTCCTTGTCGCCAATCTTCATCGAGATCCCGGCTGCAACGCAAAGGACGCCGATGACCCATGCATAGATGCCCCAGATCTTGACGAGAGCGACATCCGAGAGCGTGGGGAAGAGGGAGATCAGGATACTCAAAAACAGGGTAACCATCCCGAAGAGAATGATGACGAGCCGCGTCTTCCACGCATCCGGCAGCGAACACCCGACGATGATGAGGAGGATGCTGTTGATGATGGCAAGGATGGCAAGGATGATCACAAACGACGGTCCGATGAGGCCGGGGATCATGATCGCGACCGCCGCAACGATGAGGGAGATGATACCGGCAAGGAAGATCGGGAACCGGTAGACAAGGTCCTGCCGGACGCAGAACGAGAAGGCAAGCATGATCGTCCCTACGAGCAGGGCGAGGATGCCGAAGAGGGGGATGAGGATGCCCAGGAATGTCGCGGTCCAGAAGAACGCGTCGGCTCCTGCTACCAGGATGATACAGCCGATTATCGCGATCTGCCACCACTTGATCGGAGCATCTGAACAGCCAAGAAAGGAGCTATTCATATAACATTCATTATCACCATATCTGATTTAAATATTTGTTGTTTCAAAAATACGAACCAACGCGGCTGGCTCGCCAATTCCAAGATGGATTGGGGATTTTACCGCTGAATCCGGCGCCTGCAGGAACGTATCGCATAGCTTTTTTTATCCGGGTGCTATGTTAGATCGTATGATCAAGGTCGCCATTAACGGGTACGGAACCATCGGGAAGCGCGTGGCAGATGCCGTTGCCGCACAGAAGGACATGAAGATCATCGGGGTCTCCAAGACCCGGCCGAATGCCGAGGCTTTTGTTGCAAAACAGCGCGGGTTCCCGCTGTATATTGCCGATATCAGCAAGAAGCAAGCATTCGAGAAAGCCGGTCTCAAAGTCGCCGGCAGTGTCGAGGACATGTGCAAGGCGGCTGACATCATCGTGGACGCAACGCCCGGAAAGGTCGGCGCATCCAATAAGGCGCTCTACGAGAAGCTGGGCAAGAAAGCCCTCTGGCAGGGTGGCGAGGAGCATGAGGTTGCGGGATTTTCTTTCAACTCCTCCTGCAATTACAAGGACGCGATCGGCAGGCAGTTCGTCCGGGTGGTCTCCTGCAACACCACCGGCCTGTGCCGGATCATCAACGAGATCGACAAGGAATTCGGGGTCACCCACGTCCATGCAATCATGGTCCGCCGCGGGTCAGATCCCGGCGAGATAAAGAAGGGACCGATCGATGCGATCGTCCTTGACCCGGTGAGCGTCCCGAGCCACCACGGCCCGGACGTCCTCTCCGTGCTGCCGCACATCTCCATCACGACCATGGCCATGATCGTCCCGACGACCATGATGCACATGCACGCCATCCAGATGACCACCAAGAAGCCGGTCACCAAGGAGCGGGTCCTCGAGCTCATCAACGCCCACCCCCGCCTCGGCCTCATCAAGAAGACTGCCGGCCTCAAGAGCACCGCGGAGCTCAAGGAGTTCGCCATGGACCTCGGGCGGCAGCGCTCCGATCTCTGGGAGAACTGTATCTTCGAGGACTCGATCTATGCGAACAAGAACGAGCTCTGCTTCTTCCAGGCAATCCACCAGGAGGCCGATGTCGTTGTCGAGAATGTCGATGCCATCCGGGCGATGATGGGCGGAGAGAAGGACGCAAAGAAATCCGTTGCGGCAACCAACGCTGCGCTCAACTTCAAAACCATCCAGAATAACCATTAACTCCCTTCATCACCCATTCTTTTTGATGGACGCATACGAACGTGTCACCCGGAACACTGTCGAAACCGTCACGGATGACGAACTCCGGGCACTTCTCAATAAACCAGTGAAGCGGGTCTATGCCGGGTACGAACCGAGCGGCGAGATCCACCTCGGCCACCTGGTCACGATCAATAAGCTGGTGGACCTCCAGGCTGCCGGTTTTGAGGTCACCGTGCTGCTCGCCGACCTCCACGCTTTCCTGAACCGGAAAGGGACGATGGAGCGGGTCGGGGAACTTGCGGAATATAACAAGAAGTGTTTTGAGGGGCTTGGCCTGAAAAATGTCCGGTACGTTCTCGGCTCCGACCTCCAGCTGAGCAAGGAGTACCAGCTCCTCGTCCTCCAGCTCTCGCAGCAGGTCACCCTGAACCGTGCGCAGCGGAGCATGGACGAGGTCGGCCGGCAGATGGACCACCCGACGGTTTCCCAGATGATCTACCCGCTGATGCAGGCAGCAGACATCGCACTGCTCGGTGTTGATGCAGCAGTCGGCGGGATCGACCAGCGGAAGATCCACATGCTGGCGCGGGAGCACCTCATCAACTTCAAATATCCTGCACCCGTCTGCATCCACACGCCGATCCTGAACGGGCTCGACGGCAAGAAGATGTCCTCCTCGCAGGGCAACTACATCTCGGTCGCAGATTCCGAAGATGATATCCGGAAGAAATGCCAGAAGGCATTCTGCCCGCCCGAGATCGCCGAGAACCCCATCCTCCAGATCCTCCAGCACCACATCTTCCCCCGCCTCCCCGAGGTGACGATAAAACGGCCCGAGAAGTTCGGCGGCGACCGGACCTTCGCGTCATACCCTGATATCGAAGCTGCGTACGGGAAGGGCGAGGTCCACCCGCTCGACCTCAAGAAGGCCTGCGGCGAATCGCTCGTCCAGATCCTTGCGCCGGTGCGAGAGTATATTCAGTAGGTGCCCCGGCTGCCCGCGGAGACCCCCCTGTGAAAGAGAGAAGAAACCTCGACAAAAAACTTGACCTGTTCGACCAGCGGCTCCAGGAGATGGGTATCCGGATCAAGGATGCCGACCAGCTCAAGGTCCGGGACGATGTCTTTGACGAAGTGACCCTCCTTGCCCTGTACAAGCTCGTGCACAAGAAGTGGATATCGGTTGTCGGGGGCTCCATCAGCACGGGAAAGGAGGCGAACGTCTTCTACGGTGAGCGCGACGGGGCCGCGATCGCTATCAAGATCTACCGGATCCGGACGGCGAACTTCACCACGATGAGCTCGTATATTGTCGGCGACCGTCGGTTCTCCCATGTGAAGAAGGCCAAGAAGGAGCTCATCTTCGCATGGACCCGGAAGGAATTCTCAAATCTGGTCCGCGCCCGGGATGCGGGGATTGTGGTTCCCGAACCGCTGGTCTGGGACCGGAATATCCTCATCATGTCCTTTATCGGCGAGGGTGAGGTCCCCTGGCCCCAGCTGCGCAATGCCGAGATCCCGGACCCTGCAAAGACCTATGAGGATATCCTCAGGATTATCCATATCCTCTACAACAAGGCGGAGCTGGTCCATGGCGACCTGAGCGAGTTCAATATATTGTACGGCGACCAACCATATCTCATAGACATGGGCCAGTCCGTCACCCGTGATCACCCCCGGGCCCTCCCGTTCCTGATGAGGGATATCAGAAACATCAACCGGTTCTTCAAAAACCGCTGCGATGTGCGGGACGAGGTAGCGATATTCCATGAAGTGACCGGGCTGGACAAGGCTGAGCCATGATACCGGCATGGCAGGCCACAAAAATCCCAACAGGACAAGATCAATAGCTAACCTACGGAGAAGAAACAATGATTCAGGAGATTAAGATTGCAGGGAGCAGGGTCGGGGTCCTTATCGGAAAAGGCGGCTCGACCAAGAAGGAGCTGGAGACAAAGACCAAGTCCACGCTCACCATCGACAGCAAGGAAGGCCTGGTCAAGGTCGAGGGCAGCGAGGAGGACACCATCCTGCTCCTCCGCGCCGTCGAAGTGATCAATGCCATCAACCGCGGGTTCTCCCCTGAACGGGCATTCGAGATGATCGATGACGAGGACCTGCTCCTGGAAGTCATCGACCTCGGCAGCATGGCAGACGGGCCCCGGCAGCTGGACCGGCTGAGAGGCCGGATCATCGGCAAGGACGGCAGGGCCCGGGAGCAGATCGAAGACATGACCGATGTCGAGATCTCGGTCTTTGGCAAGACCGTTGCCCTCATCGGGTATCCCGAGCAGCTCAAGACCGCCCGTGCGGCAATTGACATGCTCATCGAGGGTATCCCCCACGAGAACGTCTTTGCCTTCCTTGACCGGAAGAAGAAAGAGGCGCGGCAGGATATGATCAGTTATTATTACTGATCGATAAAACAATAAAAATGTAAAATACTATTTATGCCTTTGCCTGTATTTCCACTGGAGGCTAATTCCGTTTTATGGTTAGTATTCCATGAAAGGGCTATAAATCAGCGGAATTTGAGTGGAATAAAAGGGGTTCATGGGACGGTTCTGCAATGCTGACCGGATCGCTCAGGATCCCGGACGGATTGAAGAAGCGGTACATCGCGTCCGGCATTGCGGAACTCTACCCGCCCCAGGCAGAGTGTATCAGCAAAGGTCTCCTTGACCGGAAGAACCTCCTTGTCTCGATCCCCACGGCAAGCGGCAAGACGCTCATCGCTGAGATGGCGATGCACACGGCCATTGCCGGGGGGGGAAAGTGCCTTTACATCGTCCCCCTCAAGGCACTCGCCGGGGAGAAGTACGACGAGTTTTCCAATAAAAGGGTGCGGGTCGGCATTGCAACGGGAGACTTCGACCGCCGGGATGATACGCTGGGGAAGAACGACATCATCGTTGCGACCAGCGAGAAGGTCGACTCCCTGCTGCGGAACAGCGCCCGCTGGATCCCGGAGGTGACGCTCGTTGTCATCGACGAGGTCCATCTCATCGACTCAGAGAACCGCGGGCCCACCCTTGAGATGGTCATCGCCAAGCTCCGGTACCGGAACCCGGCCATGCAGGTCATCGGCCTCTCGGCAACGATCGGCAACCCGCAGCTCCTTGCCGGCTGGCTCGGGGCGGAGCTAGTCACCAGCACGTGGAGGCCGGTCGACCTCCGGCAGGGCGTCTTCTGGAACGACCGCATCCACTTCCGCGAGGGGAACCGGAAGGTAAAACAGGTATCGAAGAACTACGAGGACCTCAACCTCTGCCTCGACACCATTGCCGAGGGCGGGCAGTGCCTGGTCTTTGTCTCGTCCCGGCGGAATGCCGAGGCGTTCGCCAAACGGGCAGCCGGGGCCATCGCCAGCGATGAGGGGATGCTGAAGGAGTATGCCGACCGGCTGGGTGCATCCGCCGAGACCGAGATGGGAAAGACCCTTGCAGCCTGCGTTGCAAAGGGAGCTGCCTTTCACCATGCCGGGCTGAGTCGCGAGGAGCGGGGGATCGTCGAGGAGGGCTTCCGGAAAGGACTGATCAAGTGCATCTCCTCCACCCCCACCCTTGCCGCAGGTCTCAACCTCCCGGCCCGGCGGGTCATCATCCGGGACTACCTGCGCTTCTCTGCCGGCGAGGGAATGCAGCCGATCCCGGCCAGCGAGTACCACCAGATGGCAGGGCGGGCAGGACGGCCCCGGCTCGACCCCTATGGGGAGGCGGTGCTCATCGCCAAGGACGCCGGCCAGGTGGAGGAACTCTTCGAATGGTATATCGAGGCGCCTGCCGAGGAGGTACACTCGAAGATCGCGGAACCGACCGCCCTCTACAGCCATGTCCTCTCCCTCATCGCCTCCGGGTTCGCCGGAACGCGGCAGGAGCTGACCGCGTTCATGAACCGGAGCTTCTATGTCCACGAGCACCGGCAGGGCAGGCTGATGCAGCGGGCGGTGGACGCCGCCCTGAAGTTCCTGGTATCGGCAGAGATGGTCGTGGAGATCGGGGAGCATATCGGGGCAACGGAGTTCGGTTCGCTCGTCTCCCGCCTGTATATCGACCCCCGCAGTGCCGCAATGATCGTGGAGACGCTGAAAGAGCGGACACCCTATTCGGATATCGGCCTTCTCCAGCTCATCTGCAGCACCCCCGACATGCCCCGTCTCTTTGCCCGGAACACCGACCGGCCGCAGCTGGACCGGATGATCGAAGCCCATGCAGAAGACCTCTGGCTCCCGGCGCCGCAGGACGAGGACGAGGCGGAGATCTTCTTCCGGGCGATCAAGACGGCGATGCTCCTCTCCGACTGGACCGACGAGCTCCCCGATGCGAAGATCTGCGAGCGGTATGCCGTGGGCCCCGGGGACGTGTACGGCATGGTGGAGAGCGTGAACTGGCTCCTGCACGCAACCGCGGAGCTCTCGCGGATGTTTGCGCCCGCATTCCACGTGCAGATACGGGAGTTCGAGACCTGCATGAAGAACGGGATCCGGCGCGAGCTCCTGCCGCTCGTCAGACTGCGCGGGATCGGGCGCGTCCGTGCCCGGCGCCTCTTCAACAACAATATCACGTCGCCTGAGGCAGTACGGGCCGCAGGGATCGACGCGGTAACGAAGATCATCGGGCGGGGGATAGCCGAGCAGATCTTTGCGCAGCTTGAAAAGGGCGGTCCGGGTTCCGGGAAAGCCGAAAAAGCTGCTCCCCGGCCCCACGCGCAATCGCAGGAACCGGCCGGAAGAGAGAATAATAAGGACGGGCAGTCAACCCTCTCCGCATTCCGGTGAGACCATGCAGGCCATGCACGATACCAGTGAGATCCGGGCGGCAACCTGTACAATCACCGACCGTGCTGCGTTCCTGGCGGGTCTCCGGAAGATCGCTTCAGATCACGAGACCCGTATCATCTGTTTCAACGCGGATCTCATTGCAGGAAGGAGCCATGCGGCGTTTGCCGTCATGCTGGCGCAGCGGGCATTCGGTTCCGGGGAGAACATCTCCAACACCCTCGAGATGGAGGCCCTCCTCTTCGCTGCTGGTTCCCGGCAGTGCTCGCTCGCTGCGCCGTATGGTATCCATAACGGGGAGAACCGCCTCTGGGTCTGCTGCCTGCCCGGGAGCACGGAAGCCTGGGTTTCCCTTGGCTCGCTGTTCCGGTTTGTCAGCGGGGACTGGGATACCATAACAACTGAGAAGCGGGAACTTCTGATGAAGAACTATCGCATATCGGCCGATGAGATCGCAGCCGCTGGCGGAAAAGAGCGGCTGGTGGACCTGGTCCTCGAGCGCGTTGCCCTGCTCCAGATATTACGCTGACCGGTACACTCAGGTGAGAAGGGAGACGCAGGGGAAACCAGAGACTGCGTTCAGGCCTGAACTCCTGGCTGGCCCTATGCGTTGAGGTGTACCTGAGGCGGCCTTCATGTCAGGCTCCCGGGTGGAATGGTTTTGCCAGGCTTTCATGTCGTGAAGATTTTGTGAAACACCGCTCCCGGATTGAGGGGACAAAAAGAGGGAAAATGCCAGCCTGCTTCCGGGAACGGAAGGGGTCATTCAGACGGCCTTATTCCTATCGGTTTGCGTGACTGAGGATATGGGTTATCTCAGGCAGGATCAGTTCGGATGTTGCAAGGGTGACTGCCGGGGTTGACCCGGGGATGCAGAAGACTGCCCTCCCGCCGATGACCCCCGCTGCTGCCCGCGAGAGCATCGAGGCTGTCCCGATCTGGCTGATGCTCTTCATCCGGAAGAACTCCCCGAATCCCTCGATCCGCTTCTCGAGAAGGGGTGTGACTGCCTCGATGGTGCAGTCATCGAAGGTGAGGCCGGTTCCGCCGTTGATGATGATGCAGTTGGTACCTTTCAGGGCGCGGTACAGCTCATCCCTGATGGATTCGATGCGGTCCGGTACAATGGCGTAATGGACCACCGGGATCTCTTCCTTTGCAAGGAGTTCCCGGATCGTCCTGCCACTGGTATCGTTCTCAGGAGTGCGGGTGGTGGAGACGGTTATTATAGCAGCCTGGATTGCAAACGGGCGGACATGCGGGTGAGTCATGGTAAAAGGATCGTTCTCTGTTCATGGGTTTAGAGGTTTTCCCTCCTCCCTGACACCCGATCCATGATTTCCAACTGGACAGGATAATCCACCGGATATGCAAAACACTGTCATAGGAGTTTACAGGATTCTGTTATGATAGTCCTCCCGGAGGAGGAGTATTCAGGGATGGTTCTTTCTTTTCTACAGGTACCCCCCTTTGCTTCGTGTGGAACTTCATCTCAGTCCTGGATAATCTTCCTGCAGGAATTCTTTAACTGAATACCTCCATTCTCCTTCCCGTCAGAAAATTCCCCTGTTTGACCGTATCTGTTGGGAGAAGTATTCACCAAATAAAAACCAGACTACGAGATTACCAGATCGCCAGATCACAAAACCAATCACAAAATAAAATCAATCACAAAACCCAGAACAATTTCAAACAATTTATATACTTATAAAATATATTTACAAATGAGTTATTGTTTTTCAAGAGGTACAAGCAGGTTACCTTTTGTTGAGTTCCATGCGAAACAAAGGGGTGTCCCCCTCAGCGGTAAAGAGCAGGCCTCTGGGATTGAGGTAACTGGTAACATCCGCTGGTTAACAGGGTTCAATTATTAATAAAATATTTAAAACAAAATACAAAAATTATCCAGTATTTTCATGAGAAGTCAAATATTTACAGGATTTCCACACGAAGCAAGGGGGTTTATAACCCGGACAAACCGATCGTTTTTTAGGATCACCAGACCAATCCTCAGCTCCACTGTGTAATCATGCCTGATACCGAAGACCCCTCAACCGGATTATTCAAGAAATATCTCACCAATAACCGGATTTTCAAGGACCGGGAAGTGCTCCGGCACTCGTACCGCCCGCAGATCCTGCCTCACCGTAAACCCCAGATCGATGAAGTAGCCTCAATACTGGCCCCCTCCCTCCGGAACGAGACCCCTTCCAATATTCTTATTTACGGGAAGACCGGCACCGGCAAGACAGCCTGTGTCCGGTATGTCGGTTCGGAGCTGGAGAAGGCAAGCAGCAAGATGGGAACCCTGTGCAGGATCGTTCACCTCAACTGCGAGGTCATCGATACCCAGTACCGTGTCCTTGCACAGATCGCCAAGTGCCTTGAGGTTCCTGATGAGCTGTCGAGTGACAAGACCCGTACCCACATCCCGATGACCGGGTGGCCGACCGACCAGGTGTACGCGGAGCTGAAGAACCAGCTCGAGGCCGGTGGCGGCGTCCTGGTCATCGTACTCGATGAGATCGACAAACTCGTGAAGAAGAGCGGAGACGACACCCTCTATAACCTCACCCGTATCAACTCCGACCTCAAAAACTCCAAGGTCAGCATCATCGGCATATCCAATGATCTGAGTTTCAAGGATTTCCTCGACCCGCGAGTCCTCTCCTCCCTTTCCGAGGAGGAGATTGTCTTCCCGCCTTACAATGCACCCCAGCTGGTGGACATCCTTGCCCAGCGTGCCGACGGGGCATTCATGCCCGGGGCAATTGCCGATGGCGTCATCCCGCTCTGTTCCGCCCTGGCAGCGCAGGAGCACGGTGATGCACGCAGGGCACTCGACCTCTTCCGGATCTCGGGTGAACTGGCGGACCGGGACGACTCTCCCCGCGTAACCGAGGAGCATGTCAAGCTGGCCCAGGCAAAGATCGAGACCGACAGCATGATCGAGTGCATCGCCACGCTCCCGACCCAGAGCAAGCTCATCCTCTTCTCGATGCTCATCCTGGAGCAGCTCGGGCAGAATATCTTTACGAGCGGGGAAGTCTCACGTATATACCAGGATATTGCCCCGAGTATCGAACTCGATGTCCTAACCCACCGCCGGATCACAGACCTGATCTCCGAGCTGAACATGCTCGGCGTCATCAACACAAGGGTCGTGAGCCGTGGCCGCTATGGCAGGACCAAGGAGATGTGGTTCGACTCCAACACCGGCAAGATCCGCGAAGTGGTACTGAAGGATCCCCGCCTGAACGGGCTGAAGGATCTGGATGTATCGAAGATGGAAACCAAGTATCTCAAGACCTGGTTCAGGTGATCAACGATGGATGAAAAAGATCTCGAACTCCTCAGGATCCTCGAGGAGAACAGCAGGCTTTCAGTGGAAGAAATCGCGACCATGACGGACCTCACCGCAGGTGAGGTCACGGAGAGGGTAGCCGCACTGGAAGCAGCCCGGATCATCAAGGGCTACTCCACCGTTGTCAACTGGGAGAAGACCGGGAACGGCGAGGTCTCTGCCATCATCGAGCTCAAAGTGAGTCCCGAGCGGGATTTCGGCTATGACCGTATCGCTGAGCGCCTCTCGCGCTTCCGCCAGGTCAAGACCCTGCGGCTGATCACGGGCACGTACGACCTCCAGGTGATCGTCACCGGCAGGAACATGCAGGAGGTCTCACGGTTCGTCTCAGAACATGTGGCACCGATGGACCGTATCCGAGAGACGGCCACCCACATCATCATGAAGACGTACAAGGAGAACGGGAACGCGTTCTTCGAGCAACCCGAGACGGAACGACTCCCGTACTCGCCCTGAGGTGTCACCATGCGGAACTTCATATCGGAACGAACGCAGGAGATCCCTCCCTCCGGCATACGCAAGTTCTTCGACCTTGTCCTCACGATGGACGATGTCGTGACCCTCGGTGTCGGGGAACCGGATTTCCGGACCCCCTGGAACATCTGCGAATCGGGTATCTATTCGGTTGAACAGGGGGTCACATCATACACCTCCAACCGCGGGCTTCAGGCGTTACGGGACGGGCTCTCCCGGCACCTCAAAACGGCATATAACCTCACCTACGACAGCAACCGCGAGATCATCATCACGACCGGTGTGTCCGAAGGCCTTGACATCGCTATCCGGGCGGTGACGAATCCCGGCGATGAGATCCTCATTGCCCAGCCCAGCTATGTCTCGTATGCACCCTGCGTTACCCTTGCAGGGGGGATCCCGGTACCGGTCCGCTGCGTGGAGAAGGATCACTTCCGGCTGAATCCCGATCTGCTTGCCGAGAAGATCACGAAGAAGTCAAAAGCTCTCATCATCAACTTCCCGAACAACCCGACCGGTGCGGTAATGAAGAAGGCAGATCTTGCGGCAATCGCCGACCTGGTCATCGATCACGACCTGCTGCTCATCAGCGATGAGGTGTACTCGGAGCTCTCGTACGAGACGCATCATTGCTCGAGTGCAACAGTCGGCGACCTGTGGGAGCGGACCATCACCCTCAACGGTTTCTCGAAAGCCTATGCAATGACCGGCTGGCGCATCGGCTATCTCTGTGCACCTGAGGTGATCTGTGATGCGGCCCTGAAGATCCACCAGTATGTCATGCTCTGTGCCCCCACCATGGGACAGGTCGGGGCGGCCGAAGCCCTCAGGTCCGCAGAAGAGGACAAGAACACCATGGTCAACGATTACCGGCTCCGCCGCAACACCTTCATCGCAGGCCTTAACCGGATCGGTCTCACGTGCCATGTACCGGAGGGTGCGTTCTATGCATTCCCCTCTATCGAGAAGACCGGTCTCTCCGATGTCGAATTCGCAGAGCGGCTCTTAAAGGAACAGCGGGTTGCCGTGGTCCCCGGCAGCGTCTTTGGTGAAGGTGGCGAGGGGCATATCCGTTGCTGCTATGCGGTCTCGCGGGAGAACCTCAACGAGGCACTTCGGCGCATGGAGATCTTCCTCTCCACCACCCTCTCATAGCATTCCCCTTTTTCTCTGATCCCTCCGTTAAAACCGGCAACCTGCCCCGGCCATGCCGTCCTGAGGGATAGTTTATTTTGGCACCCCTCCAATACTACATGAAACAAAAATGAGCTGTACTATCATCGTTGGTGGATTTTTCGGAGATGAGGGCAAGGGCAAGGTTGTTGCCCATATCGCCCACAAGGATAAACCGGTAATCATCTCCCGCGGCGGTGTGGGTCCGAATGCCGGGCACACTGTCCAGGTCGGTGACCAGAAATATGGCGTCCGTATGGTCCCGTCCGGTTTCGTGTACAAGGATGCAAAACTCTGTATCGGGAGCGGGGTTCTTGTCGACCCCCGTGTCCTGAAACACGAGGTTGAGACACTGGGTGTCAAAGGCCGGGTCTTCGTCGACAAACGCTGCGGCGTGATCACCGAGGATCATATTGCGCGGGACAAGGGCAGCGACCATCTCAGGAAGACAATCGGCAGTACCGGGTCCGGCTGTGGCCCTGCCAATTCCGACCGGGTCATGCGGGTCTCTCCCCAGGCAAAGGATGTTCCGGAACTGAAAGAGTACCTCATGGATGTCCCCAAAGCGATCGATGACGAGATCAGGAAAGGGAACAACATCCTGCTCGAAGGCACGCAGGGGTTCGGGATCTCCCTGTACTATGGTACCTATCCCTTCGTCACGAGCAAGGACACCTCCGCCTCGCAGATCGCTGCTGACAATGGCGTCGGACCAACCCGTATCGATGATGTCATCGTGGTCTTCAAGGCATACCCGACCCGGGTCGGCGAAGGCCCGTTCAGCACCGAGATGCCCCTTGCCCAGTCCGATGCAATGGGTATCCAGGAGTTCGGCACCGTCACCCACCGCCAGCGGCGTGTCGGGGGCTGGGACGGCGAGATGGCCCGCTACTCTGCCATGATCAACGGGTGCACCCAGGCCGCAATCACCGGCATCGACAATGTTGACAAGGCCTGCTTCGGTGCCACGAAATACAGCCAGCTGACGAAGAAGGCAAAGGACTTTGTCAAACAGGCAGAAGATGACATCGGCTGCCCCGTGGCACTCATCTCCACCGGCCCCGAGATCACCCAGATCATCGACATCCGGGATGAACTGAAATGAAGCGATCCCTGATGGACATCCTCTGCTGCCCGGTCTGCAAGGGAGACCTCACCCTCACGGTCGAGAAGGAAGATGCAAAGGAGATCCTCGAAGGCGGGCTCCACTGCGCAGCCTGCAGGGTGGACTACCCCATCCACGAGGGCATCCCTGATCTTCTGCCCCGGACAACCCAGTAGACAGGTACCATGTATGAACCTCCCGCTGCCTGTATCCGCAGTGATGACACCCCCGGCGGGAGGAAGCGACCACGGCTATGACATCCACCTCAACCGTGGCGGAATAAACTCCATCGATATCCCGAACGGTGACGTCAGCGTGGAGATCGGCTCCACGCTCACGCTCTGTTTTATCAACCACGGTGCACCGATCCATATCACGGCAAACACCTCCAATGCCAGCATGTACACGGAGTTCTTCCACGAGAATATGTACGTTGTCGATACCTCCGTGCTTGCCATCCCGATCAACCGGGACAGCCGGGAAGGCTTCTTTGACCTTGATATCATTGCCGGGTACGGTGCGGTCAGGACCGGTCTCCGCGTCCAGATCATCCCGGTCCAGCGGCTGAGGCCGACCGTGCAGGAAGAGTTCCCTCTCCAGCCCGTTGCCCACGGGAGACCCCATCTCCTGATGGTCATGATGGGCATCTCCCTGATCTTCTACTCTGCCTGGCTGTACACGAAAACCGAGTTCCTGAATATCGCCGCCTTTCTCTTCCTCATCCTCGGGGCACTCTACACATGGTACCGGCAGGAATAACGGCTGCCGGGATCCTGGCTGCCGCTCTGGTCGTGGACCGGCTCATGGGTGATCCACGGTCGCGGTTCCACCCGGTCGCCCTCATCGGCTCGTTTATCGCCTGGTGGGGAAGGCCCGGGCTATATCCTCCGGCCCTCCAGCGGGCAGCCGGTGTCGTGCTCTGGGCGCTGACGGTCGCCCTCTTTGCGGTGCCGTTTCTCCTCGTTACGGTCGCGGCCCCGTACTTTCTGTACCTGATCGTCGCACCCTTCCTCCTGAAGTCCTGTTTTGCATGGCGATCGCTTGAGGAGCATACCCTTGCAGTGGTTACGGCACTGAAAGACGGTGTGGAGTCGGGCAGGGAGAAGGTTGGGATGCTCGTCTCCCGCAGGACCGCCTCGCTTGACCGGGACCATATCCTCTCGGCAGGATACGAGTCCATGACCGAGAACCTGAACGACAGTATCATCTCCCCGCTCTGTTTCTTTGCCGTTTTCGGCCTTGCCGGTGCAGCAGCGCTTCGTGCAGTCAACACCATGGATGCCATGCTCGGTTACCGTGACGAGCGCGAGCGGATGGGCTGGTGCTCCGCCCGGATGGACGATATCTGCAACTTCATCCCCGCCCGGATCACCGTCCTCCTCCTCCTCCTCTGGTTCGTCCCGAAGGGGACGGTCAGGGACGCGTTCCGGGTGATGAGGCGGGACGGCCGGAAACGCCCGGGCTTCAATGGCGGGATCATCATGGCGGTCATGGCCGGGGGGACGGGGACCCGGTTTGAGAAGCCGGGAGTGTATACCATTGGCGACGGCACGCGGACGCTCGACGAGGCAGGACCCGATATCATCGCCGCAGCCCGGGCAGCAACCCTGCTGTTTTTCCTTATTGCCGCAAGTGCACTGATTTTATTGGGTACGATGATCAATAGTACCGGCATATGAAACTGGAAGAACTGAGATTTGGCACTGAGCTTCTCAAGCGCGGCTTTGCATCCATGCAGAAAGGGGGCGTTATCATGGATGTCGTCAATGCCGAGCAGGCCAGGATCGCGGAGGAAGCCGGGGCCGTCGCAGTCATGTCCCTTGAGCGGGTCCCTTCCGATATCCGCAAGGCTGGCGGGGTTGCCCGGATGGCAGACCCGGAGAAGGTCACCGAGATCATCGAGGCGGTATCCATTCCGGTCATGGGCAAGGTGCGGATCGGGCACTTTGTCGAGGCACAGGTCCTCGAGGTCCTCGGCGTGGATATGATTGACGAGAGCGAGGTCCTCACCCCTGCCGATGAGCAATACCATATCGATAAGAAGCAGTTCAAGGTCCCCTTCGTCTGCGGCGCCCGCAACCTGGGTGAAGCGCTCCGCAGGATCAATGAAGGCGCCGCGATGATCCGGACCAAGGGAGAGGCAGGTACCGGCAATGTTGTCGAGGCAGTCCGCCACATGCGCACGATCATGGGCGAGATCCGGATGCTCCGGGGACTTGACAAACAGGAGATGACCGATTATGCCCGGGAGATCGAGGCCCCTGCAGAGCTCGTCATCGAATGCGCAGAACGCGGCCGGCTCCCGGTTGTCAACTTCTCCGCAGGCGGGATCGCCACTCCCTCGGATGCTGCGCTGATGATGCAGCTCGGAGCGGATGGCGTCTTTGTCGGGTCCGGTATCTTCAAATCAACGAACCCGCAGCTGATGGCAAAAGCGATTGTGGAAGCGGTCAACCATTTCGACGAACCCGAAGTCATCGCCCGCGTCAGCACCGGCCTTGGCGACGCGATGCCCGGCCTTGACGTCCACAAGCTCCGCGACGACGAGGTGCTGCAGACCCGTGGACGCTAAGATCGGGGTCCTTGCCCTGCAGGGGGACGTCAGCGAGCATATCGACGCGTTCCTCCTTGCCCTTGAGCGGACCGGCCATGGCCCGGAATCGGAGGTCTTCGAAGTCAGGAGCCCGGCAGACCTTGCCGCCTGCGATGCCCTTGCGATCCCGGGCGGGGAGTCGACGACCATCTCGCGGCTCATCGACAAGAACGGCTTGTATGAGCCGATCCGCCGGTTCAGGGGCGGCATCTTCGCTACCTGTGCCGGCATGGTCCTGGTGGCAGCAGAGGTAGCCGATTCCCGTATTCACCCCCTCGGGCGCATGGATATCACGGTCGACCGGAATGCGTTCGGGAGGCAGTGCGAGTCGTTTGAGATGGATCTCTCCCTGGCCGGTCTTGACGGGGGGCCGTTCCATGCGGTCTTCATCCGGGCCCCGGTGGTATCCCGCGCAGCCCCATCGCTGACAGTCATGGCCCGGCTCCAGAAGGGCATTGTTGCGCTGGAGAACGGGAACGATATGGCGCTCTCGTTCCACCCGGAGCTTGGCGACGATACACGGCTCCACGAACGCTTCCTGAAGATGAACGGGATATAATATTCCCGTAATCCCGCTCCTTTCTGATATCCAGGTTACCCGGCAAGTGGTGGGAGAGGTCTTCCACAATCCTGGTCGTTATTGCTGCACGATACGGGATCTGTGGGTTTCATCATCCCTGCCGGTTCACCAGTCCTTCTTCATTGCCTCTGCCCTCAGCTCCTTTGGCATCAGCTCGATGGCATACCGCAGGGCGGTCCGGGGCATCCTTCGTTTGTTCTTCATGACATACCGGAATACCTCGTCCGTGTGCTTCCGGCTTGCCTCCTTGAGGAGCCAGCCATAGCCCTTCTGGACCATATCGTCCGTATCGGTCAGCAGCAGGTCTGCGATGGCAAGAGATTCATCAAGGTACTTCCCGTGTTTTGCGGGAATGATGAGCGAGACTGCCGATGCCCGGCGCATCCAGCGGTTCTCCGACTGCGTCCAGCGCTTCAGCTCATCGATCGTCCCGGGGAACAGCTCAATAAAATCACCCATGGTATGGTTGCAGAACCCGTCGCAGGATGCCCAGTTGGTGATGTAGGTATCAATCCAGTACCGGAAAACTGCCAGGTCCTCACGCTCGTACTTTGATGACAGGGAACGGGCCCATTCCGAGACGATGAATGACTCCTCCATGAAACCGGACTGGTAGAGTTCCTCGCAGAGCGAGAAGATATCCGCCTTCGGGCGGTCCTTCACCGCTTTCCAGTACTTCTTTGCCAGTGCGATGACTGGTGCTGTCTTCGTGCCATAGCAGCGGATCTCCTCTTTGAAGTACCGCTTTGAACTCTCCTGTATTGCAGGGTCGGCTATGCTCCTGAGCTCCTCTCGTATCTGCTCAATAACCGGGTCCATACCAGTTTCTTGCGGGAATCAGGTATAAGCAGCGCGGTATGCGGGGGGTGAAGGTGACGGGGGATCAGTCTTTTCTCTGTTCAAGAACCGTCATCCTGTGGAAGAACCCGAACTTCCGGTAAAAGGCGAAGGCCTCCTCATTGCCATCGGCAACCGAGACCCGAATTCTCTGTGCATGCCCCTCCCTGAGCCATGCAAGTGCCCGCGAGACGAGCTCCGAACCAATCCCTGCCGAACGATTGCGCTCTTCGACGAAGACCGATTCGATCTCCCCGTCAAGATCCGGTGAGAGCGAGCTTACGCAGTACGCGATATACCGCCCCGTTGCCGGGTCTCGAGCGAGATCGATGCGGATCAGGCCCCTCTCCGCGAGTTTTTCAAAATACTGCTTACGGTCATCGAACGTCCATCCGCTGTATACCTCCCTGAACGCCCGGGCATTGGCGTGGTGATGCGCATTCAGCTGGTCCCAGAGTGGTTGTATCAGCCCGATATCGGAGATATCGGCTGTTGTGTACTGGACCGGAACCGGTGTCATCGTCGGGGATATCGGCATTCAGGGCCTTACTTCTTCTTTGCCTTTTTCGTTGGGCACTGGTGGGCAGATGCTTCATCGATACCAAGATACTCTGCTCCCCAGTTGCAGAGTGCCTGGAGGATGGGGATGAGTGTCCTGCCAAAGTCCGTTATTGCGTATTCCACCCGGGGCGGGACCTCGGGATAGACCGTCCGGGATATCACGCCGTCCTCCTCGAGCTCCCGGAGCTGCTTGGTGAGCATCTTGGTATTCACGCCTGGCAGCTCCTTCTGGAGCTCGGAGAAGCGCAGCACGTTGTCGCCCAGCGCCCAGAGGATGAGGGGCTTCCATTTCCCGCCAATGACATCCAGTGCCGCCTCGACCGGGCAGTGGTAGGATTTCCCGTTCCTGGTATACATTATACTTACCTCAATGAAACTATGTTTCAAATTTTACTGTATCTGCTATATATTCAGTTACGGCAAATTTTAGATTAAGGGTTCAGATTGCCCTTGCAGAAGAATAGTATGTATTCCACCTGTATATGGCTTTCTGATCCGGGTATCTCCGCATCATAGCGGAAGGTGAAACACTCATGGAAAAACAACAGATAGGAAACAACTTCTTCATCCCGATGCCGGTCGTCCTGATGGGGACGAAGGTGAACGGAAGGGACAATTTCATGGCAGTGGGCTGGTGCGCCCGGGTCAACGGCAATCCGCCCATGATTGCGTGCGGGATTGCAAAGAACCATTATTCCCCCGGGGGAGTTGCAGAGAACGGGACATTCTCGATCAATATTCCTTCCGCAGACCTTGTGGAGAAGACCGATTACTGCGGGATCGTCTCCGGGGCGAATACCGACAAATCGAAGATCTTTACGGTCTTCTATGGTGCCACGAAAACAGCCCCCATGATCCAGGAATGCCCGGTGACGATGGAGTGCCGGCTTGTCCAGGACATCGCCCTTCCGACACATCACCTGTTCATCGGCGAGATTGTCGGGGCATATGCGGATGGAAAGGTAATCCGCGATGGGAAGCCCGATTTTTCGGCAATCGATCCGCTCTTCCTGACCATGCCCGATAACCGGTACTGGACGCTCGGGAAGCATGCCGGCGATGCATGGAGTGCCGGAAAGAAGCTGAAACCGTGATACTGCCATGACAAAAGTGCTTGCAATCAACGGCAGCCCGCGCAAGGATGGGAATACCGCTATCCTGATACAGACCATCCTTGCGGAGCTCGGGAAGGAAGGCATAGAGACCGAGACAATCCAGATCGGCGGCAGGAAGGTCCATGGCTGCATGGCCTGCATGAAGTGTTTCGAGAACCGGGACGGGAGATGTGTCATCGATGACGATAGTGTCAACTCCTGCATCCAGAAGATGCGGGAGGCGGACGGTATCATCCTGGGATCTCCGGTATATTTCCTCGATGTGACGTCCGAGATGAAGGTCCTTATCGACCGCGCCGGGTTCGTCTCCTACGCGAACGGGCACCCGTTCAGGAACAAGGTCGGTAACGTGACCGTTGCTGTCCGGCGTGCCGGTGCAAGCCGCACCGCGGATTCGATGCTCCACTTCCTCCTGGCTAACGACATGATCGTGCCGGGCCTGCCGGTCATCGGTATCGGGAGGGACATCGGTGACGTTGAGAGGGACGAAGAAGGAATGGACCGGGCAAGGCAGTTGGGGCGGACCATGGCAGTGCTGCTCCTGCACCTGGACAGGCACCCGCTTCTTTCAGATAGCCCGCAAAGAGCCGATGATCGTATGACAGAGAAGAAGAAATGAGAATGATGATTATGACAACAATACTTGTTGACCAGGACCTCTGCACCCGGTGCGGGATATGCTCAACGGTCTGCGGATTGGGGGTCATCGACCCCGCGGATGAACTCACCCTGCCAAAAATACCCGAGGCAAAGGCCGGCATGTGCATCCGGTGCGGGCACTGCGAGGCACACTGTCCGTCGCAGGCACTCATTGTCAACGACCGTCCGGACGAGAAGGTGCGCCTGCCCGCGGGGGCCGGCACGATTGCACCGGATGATCTCGGCTGGTACATGCGGAAACGGCGGTCCGTGCGGCACTTCACGAGCGATCCCGTTCCAAAGGAGAAGATCCTCGAACTCCTTGACATAGCCCGCTATGCTGCGTCCGGGGGCAACGGCCAGCCGGTGGAGTGGATCGTTATTCACGACAGCAAGAAGGTCCACCGTATCGCCGGATTAACCATTGAGTGGATGCGGACGCTGGTCAACACCGGCCACCCGATGAGCGGCTACATCCCGTTCCTGCTCGGGGCGTGGGAGAGCGGAAATGATGTCATCTGCCGTGGCGCCCCGCATCTCCTGGCCGCCACCATCCCGGAGGACAATCCGGTCGCCGTCACTGATGGTATCATTGCTCTTACCCATGTCGATATTGCGGCCCCTGCCTTCGGGATTGGCACCTGCTGGGCAGGGTTCGTTGCCATGGCAGCCTGGTCCTATGAACCGCTCCGGAAGGAACTGGGCATCCCCGCGGGACGGCAACTCTCCTACGCGATGATGTTCGGCCACCCGCAGTACAAAATCCACGGCCTCCCGCGCCGGAAACCCCTGCAGGTAACGTGGCAGTAAGGGAGCCGTGAACGCTTCGGGCACGCAACCTGCCGGAATTATCCGCAGGGGGTGGTGTCCCTCCCGGTTTTTCCCGGCAGGAGCGGGACCGTGCAGATCATCTTCAGCATCCCTGTCCCGGTATTGCTGATCTGGTGTTTCTCGCACGGCATCAGGAGGAGGGCGTCGCCGGCCCGGATCTGCTGCTGGTTGCCGTCGGTCTTCAGCACACCCTCCCCTTCGAGGAAGTACATCAGGTGCTCTTCCTGGTGACCGTGGAACGAGGTGCACCCGCCCGGTGCAAACTCCATCAGCCGCAGGGCATACCGCGGGCAGCCGTCATCAGCAGTGAGAAGGAACCGGGCCTGGAACCCGGAGAACCCGGGCTTGGTGATCGGTTCGGGCTTCACATCGGACGCGTGTTTGAGGATCATATACAGGGGAGTCGGCGGCGTAAAAAGAAAAACCTGTTGTATGACCTCGTGCGGTCTTTTGGGGCATGCCAAAGAATGGAGAATACATGGCCGGGCATCGTGACCGGATCATCAGGATTAATTCATCCTGCACCCATGGTCTCTCAGAGAACCATCATGCCCCTCCTGACCTGTCCATCCTGCACCGTTGCCGCGGCAATCCTCGTTGTCCTGTTCGTATCCTTTACCGGCTGCACCCAGGTGGGCACGGCACCCGCATCGCCACCCGGCCCGGCCACGCCACCGCCTGCCCCTGGAAAGGAAACTGTCTCCCCCATCACAACGCACTACACGCCGGGGGAGATCACCCGGCTCGGGGCTGTGGCAACCGGGAAGGCGAACACGACGCTGAACGCGATCGCCTCCCTCCCCTTTGAGAAAAGGTCATTTGACAACACCCTGCTGGCGTTCGATACGGCCATGAGCGATTATTCGGATGCGGTGTACCCCATGACGCTGATGGGGTATGTCTACCCTGATGCACAGGTTGCTGCGGAAGGGATGGCTCTTGAAGAGGCATCGGCCATCTTTACCAATGATGTCTATACCCGGCGCGGGCTCTACCAGGTTCTCAAAGAACAGACACCGCGGACACCGGAAGAGTTTCGGCTCTACAAACTCACGATCCGGGATTTTGAAAAGAACGGCCTGAAACTTCCCGATGACCGCCTGGCAAAAGTCCGGCACATGAACGACCGACTGAGCGCACTCGAGTCCCGGTACGCGGCCAACCTCAACAACGACAATACGACGCTCGAGTTCAGCGAACCGGATCTTGCCGGTGTCCCGGCGGCTTCGATTGCCACATTTGAAAAGACCCCCCGGGGAACCCGGCGGGTCACGATGAAATATCCCGATTACGTAGCGGTGATAACCTATGCCGACCGGAGTGCAACACGCAAGGCGATGTACCTGGCGTACAACAACCGCCAGGCTGTCGAGAACACCGCGCTCCTCGAAGAGGCAATCACCCTGCGCCAGGACATTGCCCGGGAACTGGGATACCCGACGTGGGCTGATTACAAAACCGAAGGCAGGATGGCAAAAAACGCCTCGAATGTCATGGCGTTCCTCGATTCGGTGAAACAACCGCTGCAGGAGAAGAGCCATGCCGAGGCGGCCGAACTCCTTGTCGAAAAGAAGCGCCTTGACCCGTCGGCAACCGCGCTCTATCCCTGGGATGTTGCCTACCTCCAGGAGAAGCTGAAGGCCCGGAAATACGCATATGACGAGAACATGGTGAAAGAGTACTTCCCCGTGGACGGGACGGTCCAGGGAGTCTTCCGTATCTATGGGGATCTCTTCGGTATCCGGTTCGAGGAGGTACGGGATGCCCCTGTCTGGTCGCCCGAAGTCCGGCTCTACCGGGTTACGAACCTGAGTGACAACGTCACGGTTGGGTACCTGTACCTGGATCTCTACCCGCGGGAGGGCAAGTACAGCCATTTTGCCACGACCCCGCTGATAAACGGGCGGGTGAAAGACGGCAGGTACTCGGTGCCGGTAACGGCAATCGTGGGGAACTTCCCTGCTCCGGCAGACGGGAAGCCCGGTCTCCTGACCATGTACGATGTCGAGACGATCTTCCACGAGGGAGGGCACGCGATGCACAGCCTCCTTACCACGGTGCCGTATGGAACCCTGTCGGGATTCAACACGGAATGGGACTTTGTCGAGACGCCCTCGCAGACGCTTGAGGAATGGACATGGGATCCCGGAGTACTGACCTCCATATCCGGGCACTATACCAATGCTTCACAGAAGATCCCGGACGATCTCCACGACAAGGTCATTACCGTGCGTGACGCGGGTGCCGGGTTTGGTTACAGCACCCAGCTTGCGAGGAGCTACGAGGACATGGAATTCCACATGGCTGACGGCCCGGTTGACACGAGGGCCGTATATGCCCGTCTGTATAAGGACATGACCGGGATCCCGCAGCCGGACGAGACCCACCAGCCGGCATCGTTCGGACATCTCATGGGGGGGTACGATGCCGGATATTATGGGTATCTCTGGTCGAAGGTGTACGCGATGGAGATCACCGGCGAGTTCAAAAAGGACGGGATGACCAACCGGACCACGGGAATGCGGTTCCGGCAGGAGGTCCTGAGCCGGGGCAACATCAGGGATGGGAATGAGCTTCTGCAGAGCTTCCTGGGTCGGGATCCGGGGCCCGGTGCGTTCTATGACCGGCTCGGGATCCGGCAGGGCTGAGCGGTGCGCAGCGGCTGTTCCGGCGTGGCAGATCTCGTCCCCCGATCCCTGAGGGGGTGGTTTTCTCTCCTGCGATGCCGGCAGGTACTCTATAGAGGATACTCACGCCACCACGCCGGAAACAGACCCGAAAAAGACTGTTCTCACCTTCCTTCTGCCGACTGTCCTCTTCTCCGGAATATTCTGGTACCTGACGGCAACAACGCCACTTGTGAAAGAGAACGCCGACATGAGAGGAAACGCAGTTATTTCCTCAGCACCGGCCCCATCACCCGGTCAAAGACCCGGTCATCGTACAGGAACTCCTGCGTGACAAGTTTCCCCTGGTAAAAGACAGCGTGGAGGGGAAACGCCGTCGGGGCATTCCGTGCCTCTTCCCGCGTGGTTACCGGGCGGGCTTCAAACGGAAGCCCGTGCCGGGCGACGATCCCCGCCTCAGCCACGTTCACGTAATACTCGTTGTACGGGCACTGGGGAGTGAAGTACACGACAATCCCGCCATTATCGTCGCAGGCAGGGTTCTTCGCTGGGGCCGCGAACCGGGGGAGGGGGGCGTCCTTGTTGATCCGCTTTACCAGCAGTTCGAAGTACGGCGGTGCGGTGTCGCACACCTCGTACCCGAACTTCCCGAAGAACTTCTTATCAGCCATGAACGGGCGCTTCTTTGCACTCGACACGACGACAACACCGTTCTCTGCCTCCGCCTCGCAGGATTCGAGAAGTTTCCTGCCATACCCGTGGCCCTTGTACTTCCCCGACACCCAGAAGCAGGAGATGGCAAGGTAGCCCGGTGCCTCGATCGGGGCCCATGCCTTTTCGGCCGGTGTGTACTCGACGAAGACCTTGGCCTTTGCATCGAGCTTGCGGAAGACAAAGCCGTCGTCGAGCTGCCCGCGGATCCATGCCTTCTTCCCGGCAATCCCGGCCGCGGCTTTCGAGCCGGCAAAGGCGCAGCAGATGTGCTCGCGGTCAAGGTTCTCACGATCCAGGATTATGAAACGGTCCTCCGGTGGCATGACAGTCTCCTGAGGACCACTGTGCTGCAGGAGGATATGAATTGGCGGATGGCGGGGTGCGAAAGTGTACGGACCGACTGCCGGCTGAACAGGGCGTGAGGCCAAAGACCGGCCGTCCCTGCCCGTAAATTTTATCACCTCATCGCAGGTATGAGACACTATCCGACAAAGGAGATGTGTGGATGAACCTGAATAACTACATCCGGCTCTGGTCCTACTTTGCCGGGCACAAGAGCTGGATCTTCCTCTCCATCCTGCTCAGCCTCGTCCTGACCATCATGATGCTTGCCATCCCGACGATGAGCGCCAGCCTCATCAACGACGGGATCACCGCAGGGGACACCCGGGTCATCATCCATTACGGCGAATGGATGCTCCTTGCCGCCATCATCTGCGCCCTCGCGTTCGTGGCAAACACGGCAATCGCTGTCTGGGCTGGCGAGTATGCCGCCCACCACCTGAGAGTTGCCGAGTATGCGAAGATCCAGACCTTCTCTCACGGCAACATCGACCGGTTCCGGTCAAGTGATCTTTTGATCCGGCTCACCACCGATGTCCTGACCGTCAAGAACGCCACCATCCAGCTCGTCCTCACCTTCCCGATTGTGCCCTTCTTCCTCATCGGCACGATCGTGCTGATCTATCGCACCATGCCCTCCCTGCTCGGGATCACCATCGGGATCCTTATCGCGCTCTTCCTCCTCCTCATCGTCTACCTCCTCATCGTCCAGCCGAAGTACCTCATCAAGGATGCCCGGATCGATGCCGTGAACCATACCCTCAGAGAGGCCCTTGCCGGCATCCGGGTGGTCAAAGCCTTTGTCAACCAGGAGTACGAGAAGCAGCGGTTCCGGGCTGGTGCAGAAGACCTCCGCGTCTCGGCAACAGTCCCCCAGTACATGCTCGCCTACATCACGCCGGCGAACACCCTCATCCTCTTCCTCGGGATCACCGCCATCTACTACATTGGCGGCATGCAGGCGATTGCCGGGACCGGTATGACCATCGGCGATGTGACTGCGGCCGCCCAGTACCTCATCTTCATCCTCATCCCGGTCTACCTCCTCTCCATCATCCTCCCGCTTGTCTCCTCGGCGGACGCCTCGCTGAACCGGATCTTCGAGGTGCTCGATGCGGACCCCGAGATCCACCCGCCCGAACGGCCGGCACCGTTCGACCCGGCGCAGGCAAAGGGCCGGATCGTCTTCGATAACGTATCGTTCGGGTACCGCACGCCGGACGGCACCCCGGCAAAACCGGTCCTCTCCGGCATCAGCCTCGACATCGGGCCCGGGGAGACGGTGGGCATCCTCGGGTCGACCGGGTCGGGCAAGACCACGCTGGTCTCGCTCATCCCCCGGTTCTATGACGTGACGGAAGGCAGGGTCACCATCGACGGCACCGATGTGCGGGAGATTGCTCTTCCCGACCTTCGCTCCGTTGTCGGGGTCTGCCAGCAGGAGCCGGTCCTCTTCTCCGGCACCGTCCGGGACACCGTTGCCTACGGGGCGCCGGGCATGAGCGACGACGCGATGCACGCCGCGGCACAGGCTGCCGACGCCGACGCCTTCATCCGGAACATTCCGGACCAGTACGGGAGCCGGGTTGCCCGGCGGGGCGAGAACTTCTCCGGCGGCCAGCGCCAGCGGCTCGCCATCGCCCGGGCGCTCGCCCGGCGCCCGAAGATCCTGATCCTTGACGACAGCACGAGCGCCTGCGACGTGGTGACCGAGGCGGCGATCCAGGATGCCATCGGGTCGTTGATGCAGAAGACCACCCGGATCATCATCGCCCAGCGGATCAGCTCGGTCATCACCGCCGACCGGATCCTGATCATGGAGGGCGGCCGGATCATCGCCTCGGGCACGCATGCCGAGCTGCTCCGCACAAACCCCGTGTACCAGGAGATCTACCAGTCCCAGCTCGGCGGGATTGCAGGAGCCGGGGGGGTTGCCTGATGCCGCCATCGCAGGGCACGGTCCGGCGGCTGCTTGGCTATCTCATGCACTACCGGTTCATGTTCTGGCTCGCCGTTGTCCTGATGGCCCTCTCGGCTGTCTTCCAGTCCGTGCTCCCCGTCATCATGGGCAAAGCCACCGACGAGATCGTGGCCGGCAACCGGGCCGGCCTCGAGGAGTCGGTCCTCCTCCTCCTCGTCTTTGTCGTCCTGATGTTCGCCTCCGGGATGCTCGGCCAGCGGATCTTTGCAACGGTGAGCCAGCAGGCCCTCTTCGATCTCCGGACCGCCCTCTTCTCCCGCATGCAGGACCTCTCGCTCAACTTCTTCGACCGGCAGCCCATCGGGGAGCTGATGAGCCGGGTGACGAGCGACATCGATGTCATCGACCAGTTCTTCTCGAACTCCTTCCAGAACGTGATGCAGGCCGTGGTGAGCATCGTGGTTGTCACCGCGTTCATGCTCTGGCTCTCCCCCTCGCTGACGCTCCTCGTCTACACCGTCCTCTTCGCTCTTCTCATCTTCATCTGGATCGTCAGCCACATCTCGGGCCCCATCTTCATGTCGCTGCAGGAGCACCTCTCCAGACTGAACGGGTATGCCGAGGAGCACATCGAGGGGCAGAAGGTGGTGCTGGCGTTCATGCAGGAGGGCCGGAGCGTGGACGAGTTTTCCGCGATCTCGAAGAAGGCGGCACAGGCCGGGGGCCGGGCATCGTTCACGGCGCTCGTCACCCTGCCCGCGTCCACTTCGACAGCCAACCTCCAGTCCGTCCTCCTGCTGGTGGTCGGGGGGATCATCGTGGTCCATGGGAGGATCGAGCTCGGGCTGCTGGTCTCCTTCCTCGGCCTGTCCCGGGGCATCACCGGCCCGCTCGCCCACGTCTTCACCTCCTATTCCATGCTCCTCAACGCTATCGCGGGGGCGGGCCGGGTCTTCTCGATCCTCGACGAGGAGCCTGCGGTCGCGGACCTGCCCGGTGCCCCCGCGATGCCGCCGGTCCATGGCGACGTCGTCTTCGATCATGTCGACTTTTCCTATGTCCCGGGCAGGACGGTGCTCTCCGGCAACTCGTTCCACGCCGGGCCCGGGCAGGTCTTCGGGCTCTGCGGGCCCACGGGGGCCGGCAAGAGCACCATCATCAACATCCTGACAAGGTATTACGATATCCAGAAAGGGGCAATCTCCATCGACGGGACCAACATCGCGTCCGTGCAGCAGGACACCCTCCGGATCCAGGTTGCCCAGGTGCTGCAGGTGCCGTTCCTCTTCTCCGACACCATCATGGAGAACCTCCGGTATGCCCGGCGGGACGCGACCGACGAGGAATGCATTGCCGCGGCACAGCAGGCAGGGGCCCACGGGTTCATCATGGCCCAACCGGACGGGTACCGGACCTTCCTTGCCGACGGGGGCGCCGGCAGCCTCTCGCAGGGCCAGCGCCAGATGCTCACCATCGCCCGGGCCATGGTGGCCAATCCCCGGCTGCTCATCCTTGACGAGGCAACGAGCAACGTGGATACCCGGACCGAGAAGCTCATCAACGGGGGGCTCCTCAGACTCCAGGAAGGAAAGACGTCGTTCATCATCGCCCACCGGCTCGCAACGATCCGGCACGCCGACACCATCCTGGTCATCAACAAGGGGGAGATCATCGAGCGCGGGAGCCACGACGAGCTGATGGCACAGAAGGGCTTCTATCACACGATGTACATGAGCCAGTTCCGCGGGAAGCTCGCGGGTGTGACCGGCGCCGGCTGAACCGGGATTCAGGCAGGGGCCGGACAAACCCCTTTTATCATGGCGCAGAGTATCTTCACTTTGCAATGATCGCCGGCTCTCTCAGCAGGTTCTTCGACATACCCGGGCACGGGTCGACCCTCCGCCGTGAGATTACTGCCGGCGTTGTCACTTTCATCTCCATCGCGTACATCATCATTGTCAACCCCTCCATCCTGGAAGCAGCCGGCATCCCGTTCGAGGCCTGCATGGCGGCGACCATCCTGACGGCAGCGTTCGGGTGCATCGTCATGGGCGGGTATGCCAACCGCCCGTTCGCCGTTGCAAGCTACATGGGCGAGAACGCTTTTGTCGCCTACACGGTTGTCGGGGTGCTCCATTTTCCGTGGCAGACCGCGCTCGGGGCCGTCTTCGTCAGCGGGCTGCTCCTCTCGGCGCTCACCCTCTCCGGCTGGCGATCGGTCATGAGCAGTGCCATCCCCACATCCCTGAAATTCAGTTTCGCGGCGGGTATCGGCCTCTTCCTTGCCTTCATCGGGTTCATCGAGGCCGGCATTGTCGTCACCGGCAGCGGCAGCGTCCCCGTGGAGATCGGGCAGCTCGATCACCCCGCGGTGCGCCTCGCCATCATCGGCTTCATCATCACCGGTATCCTGCTGGTGCGCAGGGTGAAAGCCGCCATCCTGCTGGGCATCCTTGGGACGGCAGCCCTTGCATTCCTCCTTGGTATCGCTCCCGTGCCGGAAGCCATCGTCTCGCTCCCCCCCGACATCACACCAACATTCCTGAAGTTCGATATCGCCGGCGTCTTCGCGGTCGGGATGTTTCCCGTGGTGCTCTCCCTCTTTACCATGGCGTTCCTTGACACCATGGGCAGCCTCATCGGGATCAGCGCACGGGCGGGTTTCCTTGATGCGGATGGCAACCTCCCGCAGGTCGAGCGCCCGTTCCTTGCCGATGCGCTCGCAACCACGCTCGGGGGACTCCTTGGTACCACGACGAATGGCGTCTTTGTCGAGTCCGCTGCCGGTATCGAGCAGGGCGGCCGGACCGGCCTTGTCGCGGTCACGGCAGGACTTCTCTTTCTCCTTGCCCTCTTCTTTGCGCCGCTCTTCTCGGCCATCCCCGCCCTAGCCACCGGCCCGGTCCTGATCCTCGTCGGGATGATGATGCTTGAGCCGGTCACCCGGCTGGACTTCTCCGATTTTGCCGAGATCATCCCGGCATTCACCGTCATCGCGATGATGAGCTTTACGTATAATATCGGTGTCGGGATGTGCGCAGGGTTCGTCCTCTGGCCGCTTTTTGCCATTGCGAGGGGGAGGTTCCGTCAGATCCAGCCCGCAGCCTGGGCGCTCTTCCTCCTCTGCCTCGCGTTCTTTGTCTTCTACCCGTACTAAACCCAACCCGATCCCAGATACACGCTCCCTGCCGGTCATGCAATCGGGGACGATGCGTGGTATGGACTGGATCTCCATTTCGCCACCCGCAAAGAGAAGACCCAAACTGCCGGCATGGAGACCGCGGACTGTGGAAGATGACGTGTACGCCGGTTTCCGGAGCCAGAATCACGGATTACGGAAACGGAACGCACCACGGGGGATTACCATCTCGAACCGGGCGCCGGTTCCCGGCGTGCCGGTCTCGCGGATGGTGATGCCGGTGATCGCGAGGATCTCCTTCGAGAGGAAGAGACCAAGACCGGTGTTCTTGCCGTATCCCCGGTCGAAAAGCCGTTTCCGGTCGGTATCCCCGATTCCTGCACCATCGTCCTCAACCACCAGGCAGAGCCCTTCCGGTGCCTCGCGGGACGATACCGTGATCGATGTCAGGTCCTGCCCGCCATACCTGAGGGTGTTGTCAATGAGGTTGTAAAAGACCTTGAAGAGGAGAGGATCGGCAAGAACCTCGAGCGTGTTACAATGGATCCGGATCGTCACGTTCTGGACCGGAAGCGATGCTGCGACCCGGCGGACAAGGGTAGCCACATCCTGCCATTCCGGCTCGCGGTTTCCCATCATCTCGTAGTCTCCGGTGAACTGGATCTGGTGCGTGATGGTCCGGGTGATCCGCTCCTCTTTCCCGATCAGTTCCCCGCTCTTCTTCATATCCCCGATCGAACGGCGGGAGAGTTCGAGGTATCCCGAAAGGGCGAGGAGCTGGTTGCTGATATCGTGCCGGGTTACGCCGGAGAGGAGGTTCAGCTTATCGTTGATCTTCTGGAGTTCATGTTGGGACCGGAGCATGTTCAGCATCAGGAAGCACCCGGTGGCAAGGATATCGGCGATGATTGCCGTTATGAAGAACGCGGTGTTGAAGAAGTCGGTGCTGAAGAGGGTGTATTCCGCGGGGGTGATGAACCAGGCAATGATGCGCAGGCAAAGGACCAGGGCCGGCATAGCGAGGGCAGCACTGAAGAGGTACCGGATCGTGCGGGTCTCGGTATCCCGGACCATGAGGGGGAGGATACCAGCCACGACGAGCGCCGGCGTTATGAACAGGGTTGATATGGCAGCTCGCAGCACCATCGAGTCCGCACCATAGGTGAAATACCAGTAGCTGAGAAGAACCGGAATGAGCAGAAGGTAATGCCATGCCGGCAGGGGCTTCGACCAGAAGAACCTCCGTGTTGCATCGATCCGCATCATGATACTCGTGATGGCGAGTACATTGGCAATCAGGATTGACAGGAACAGGGAGATGTCCCCCCGCAGGAAGAAGAGGAGGTATGCAACGGACTGGAGGAGGAGGCTTGCCGCCCAGAGGGAAAAGCCGTCATAGGTCTTCTGCGACTTCCAGCAGACGAAGAGCATCAGGGCAAGGAATGCATCGACGAGGAATATGATATGAAATATTGTCCTGATGTCCGGCGCCCACATAGTCAACCCTGGTTTGAGATGCCTCCCGGTACGGTGGAAAGCAGGTAAGCCTCTTGTCTATCTTCCGGAATAATGAACGTTTGTGTGCAATGACCCGGATATGCCGGGTCCGTTCCGGGGGTCCATCGTACCGGATTGAAATAGCAATCGAAAATTTTTCCGGCTCCGCACGAACCCACGTGATTACGTGAAAGGATTCCTGTCCCCCGGTCTCCTCGTCTCCACCATTGCGCGTACCGACAGCACACCCGGGAACAAAACCGGCTCTTTTTTTAATCCGTCTCTCCTTGAGATAGTGCATGAAACTCTCAAAATGCATCGTTCTCCTGCTCGCCCTCGCGTTCATCGCGATGGTTGCGGCGGGCTGTACATCCTCAAAGACACCGGCGACTCCCGAGACCCCCGCAACAACCCCGGCAGCACACGCTCCGGCCGCTGCGACCACCGCAGTACCGGCAGCGGCAACCCCTGCTCCCGTGACCACTCCTGCCTGCCCGGACAAGGAAACCCTGACCGGCAGCTGGGACTCCCGCGAAGTCGGTTACGCATCGAACCATGATGTCCGCGGCGAAGGCGTCTGGGCAGATGCCGGCCCCGTCCCCGTCACCCTGACCCAGAATTGCTGGGATGCAACCGGGACCTTCAAAACCGGCGACTGCGATGGCAAGCTGACCGGCAAACTTGAAAAGACCGCGCTTGGTGCTTTTGTCTACTCCGGTACCTACACCTCCGACTGCACCACTGGTGCTGACAGCTCGAAGGGGACGTTCTTCGTGACCATGGCTGCGGACAACCAGTCGTTCATCGGATCGATGTACAAAACCTGCGAAGGGTGCTACGGGCCCGAGAACAACTTCCCGCCCAGCTGGTGGGCAAAGAAAAACCCCTGATCTCTCCTTTTTTACTGAGCTATTGAAAAATCCGTCATAACCGGGCGGGGTTCAGTCGCGTATATGGAAAAACCTGCGGAGCCGCTGCCAGAAAGACCGGACCGGCCTCTTACAGTAGGGCAGGCCTCCTTTCAGAATCTGCGCCGCCTCGCACTCGTCACAGCGCGTGTGCCTCCTGCAGGTCACGTTCGGGCAGGGGCAGTCCGGGCGGATCGTGGGTGACATGGTATGATTCCGTGCCTTTGGATTGTTTCCTGGATCAGGTGAAGAGGCCCATCTTCTCCGTGAGCCCTCGTGCCCATGCTGCGATGGCATCCTGGTTGCGGAAGTCCCCGGTCGGCACTTTCAGCAGTGACGTAAGCCCGCGTTCGACAAAGGAGAGCTTTTTTGCATCAAGCACACCGGCAAACATGGTCACGTCCACCGGAGTGACCGGCTGCAGCGCTGCCCGGAACTGGCCGGTGAAGGTGCCCGCATCGCCGGCTTGTGGGAATACCGGCGCGATCCCGACGACGAATCCTGCAACCGGAATGCGCGAGAGTGCTTCGCGGTTCCTGCCCGCGAAGAGGGCAAGCTCTCCCATAATCCTGCCGGTGTAGACCGGCACCCCGAGGATGACCGCGTTATAATCGTCAAGCGAGGTAACCTCCTCCATGGCAGCAGTATCGACAAAAAAATGGGCACGCCCCAGTTCCGCCGCGATTACCCCGGCAATTTCAGCCGTGGAACCCTTTTTTGACAGATATGCAACAAGTATCCGAGAAGGCATGACATCCCTCATGGATAGTATACCGGCGGATAATAAAGGCATGCTCAGGAAAAACCTGATGGAAGCGAATAAACACAAAGAAGGCAGAACTTCCAGATACCAGTTGAGGAGTTCAGGCTCATGGCCACCGATCCCGTCTGTCTTGCGATTGTCGATGAGGAAGATGCAAAATATACGGCAGTGCACAAGAACCAGAAGTACTATTTCTGCTGCAATTACTGCAAAAAACAGTTCGAGGAGAACCCGAAGCGGTATGCCCGGATCGCCCACGATGTCAGCGTAGACCTGGGCAGCTGCACCTGACACGATAAAACCGGCGATAGTCCCGGGCGCCCAAAAGACCGGCGGGTTTCAGCCGGATCCCGTGTTCTGCACCACGATATGGGAGATGTCCTGGACGATCCCGTTGATGAAGACAACGTTCCGGTTATCGTCGAACTCGGCCAGGGCCGTGACATTCACGGAGAACGGTGACCTGACAAACGCAGAGAAGTGTTTTTGGCAGGCGATCACCATCGCACCGCGCTACACGGGGGCGCACCTGGAACTGTACGGGTGCCTGGTCCGCCTCGGGCGGGAGAAGGATGCGATGCACTGCTACCGCAGGCTGAGCGCCGTTACTGATGGAATGCCTGGCGGTTTATGAAAAGTGCCCGGTAAGGTAGCCGGCTCGGTCCGGACCGGATAAAAAACCAAAAAAAGTGTTGTTAGATGAAGAGCGGTGCAAGCACGAGCGTTAAGGTCGCAAGGAGCTTGATCAGCACGTGGAGCGACGGCCCGGCGGTGTCCTTGAACGGGTCACCGATGGTGTCGCCGATGACTGCTGCCTTGTGCGCCTCGCTGCGCTTGCCGCCATGGGCACCGGTCTCGATGTATTTCTTGGCATTGTCCCATGCACCGCCTGCATTGTTCAGGATGAGTGCAAGGAGGATACCGGTGATGGTTGCGACCATCAGGAAGCCTGCAAGGACCTGTGCCTTGAGGGCGTACCCGATGACGATGGGGAACCCGACGACAAGGATGCCCGGCAGGACCATGCTCTTGAGCGCACCGGACGTGGTGATGTCAATGACCGCCGCATAGTCCGGCTTCTTGGTCCCGGCCATGATGGCGGGATCCTTGAACTGGACACGGACTGCGTCGATGACCGACTGTGCGGTCTTGGAGACCGCGCGGATTGCAAGGCTTGCAAACAGGAAGACGAGCATTGCGCCGAGGAGTGCCCCGACAAAGACCATCGGGTCAGCAAGGTTGACGACGGTGAATGGCTTGCCGGTCAGCTTGGCGATGTCTTCCATGTACGCGTTGAAGAGCAGGAAGACGGCGAGTGATGCACTGCCGATGGCATATCCCTTGGTGAGCGCCTTGGTGGTGTTGCCGGCTGCATCGAGCTTGTCCATGCGGTGGCGGACTTCGTCCGGAGCACCGCTCATCTCGACGATACCGCCGGCATTGTCAGCAATCGGGCCGAAGGTGTCCATGGTGAGGACATAGGCACAGACCATCAGCATACCGATCGTTGCGACTGCGGTACCATAGAGGCCGCCGCCCTGAATGCCGGTCATGGATCCGCACCAGTACGAGATGATGAGCGAGATACCGATGAGGATTGCCGGTACTGCCGTGGTCTCGAACCCTACGGAGAGACCGGAGATGATGTTGGTCGCGGCGCCAGTCTCGGATGCATTGGCGATCTCCTGCACCGGCCGGTAGTGGTGGTCGGTGTAGTAGAGGGTTACCCGGAGGAACGCGACCGAGAGCGCAATACCAACGAGACCTGCGTAGAAGAAGTAGATCCAGTTCGGGGCTGCGCCGAGGAGCCACTGGACACCGAAGTAGAGGAAGATGGCCGAGATGACTGCAGTGATGTAGTACCCCATGTTCATGGCGTCCATCGGGTCTGCGCCGTCTTTTCCGCGGACACAGAGGATACCGATCATGCTCGCGAGGAGACCAAAGGCGCACATGATGATAGGGAAGAGGATACCGTTGACACCGAAGACCGGGAAGAGCGCGACACCGAGGATCATCGCACCGATGTTCTCGGCTGCGGTTGACTCGAAGAGGTCGGCGCCACGGCCGGCACAGTCCCCGACATTGTCACCGACAAGGTCAGCGACTACGGCCGGGTTCCGGACATCGTCTTCGGGGATACCGGCCTCGACCTTACCGACAAGGTCTGCACCGACATCTGCGGCTTTCGTGTAGATACCGCCACCGAGCTGGGCGAAGAGGGCCACGAACGAGGCACCGAACCCGAACCCGACGATGACGAACGGGGTGTGCTGCGGGTCTGCACCGAGCGCGATGTAGGTGAGCGAGACACCGAGGAGCGACATCGAGGTGATGATAAGGCCCGAGATGGCGCCTCCGCGGAACGAGAAGTCAAGTGCCTTCCCGTCGCTCGTCTGCGCCGCGGCTGCCGTGCGGATGTTGGTGCGGACGGCAATCCACATGGCGACGATACCGGCAACAGCGCTGCAGGCTGCACCAACGATGAACGCGGCTGCCGTCGAGACGGCGAGGGTCTGCTGGCCGGTGAGGTAATACACCACGAAGATCACGACGGCCAGCACGATGGCCAGCACGGCGATAGTCGAATACTGACGCTTGATGAATGCTTCCGCACCCACCCGGATCGCATCGGCGACCTCGCGCATCTTTGGCGTGCCCTGGTCCTGCGAGAGGAGGCTGCGCGTAAGGACTGCGGCGAGGCCCAGTGCGATGATACATATCGCTATAACGATGAGTAATGCAGTGTCGATCATTCCATGACCTCCCTGCTGTACTGCCGGCCCTCGTTATCGCAGCGGAGCGCATCGTATTGACCGCACGAGACCGCACCGCTGAATAAAGGTACCGGACACCACATCAGGTATACTACTTGGTATCGGCAGAGACCTGCCGGAATGGAACCAAAGGAGGGTGCAACGGTTCCCGGGATACCCCATGAATACTCCCACAACCCATCCTAAGAGATCATTAGTGCTTTTTCTGAAGATTAAACTTTTATCTTGTAATTCCGGCTTTCAGCCCCATTCTGGTGCAGATCAGCCGGTTTTGAGGGGAAAATGGTGGGTTTTGGCAGATTTTCTATAAATCCCCCTCTATCAACCTCCCGATCGTGCACAATTCAATATGATTAATAATGGAAAATCCCAATGATCTTTACGGGAGGGTATCCGGTGCAATTCGCGCAATTATTGGTATTTCTCATACTGTTTCCGCTGATCTCCGCGTTTTTTCTGCTGATTGCAAGAAAGGACACGGAACGTGACTGGATCGTCAGGCTCTCTGCACTGGTCACCGGTGTGGTCAGCATCTGGCTGCTTGTTCTGACCTATGACAAGGGGATTCAGCTGGTAACAGCTGTTCCGCAGGAACCGTTCGGTCTCATCATGTTCGGGCTGGCAATGCTCATTGCCGTCTATATCCTGTATCTTGGTATCACGCACAAAAAGTGGCTGGTGGTCGGTCTCATCATCGTCCAGTCCCTGCTGGTACTGTGGTATGAGCTGGTATATGCCCACGGCGTCCACGTCGAGGCCAATCTCTTCATCGATGAGTTCTCCAACATCATGGCACTCATCATCGGTATCATCGGCGGGCTGATCTGCGTGTACTCGCTCGGGTACATGAAGTTCTTCCACGAGCACCACCCCGAGATGACGGACCGGCGCCCGCTCTTCTTCGGGCTCCTCTTCCTCTTCCTGTCGGCAATGTTCGGGCTCGTCTTTGCCAACAACCTCATCTGGGTCTTCTTCTTCTGGGAGATCACCACGCTCTGTTCCTTCCTCCTCATCGGGTACACGAAGACCGAGGAAGCGACAACCAATGCCTTCAACGCCCTCTGGATGAACCTGCTTGGCGGCATCGCCTTTGCCGGTGCGATCCTCTGGCTCGGCATGTCGGGCAACGGGACGATGGGGCTTGACGCGTTGCTGACGACCGGAAAGGCAATCGCCCTAATCCCGGCAGCCCTGATCGGCTTTGCCGGGCTCACCAAGGCGGCCCAGCTCCCGTTCTCCTCGTGGCTGGTCGGCGCCATGGTTGCACCGACACCCGTCTCGGCCCTCCTCCACTCGAGCACCATGGTCAAGGCCGGCGTCTATATCATCGTGCGGTTCGCGCCGGTCTTCCAGTCAACGTTCACCGGGTACCTGATTGCAATGGTTGGCGCCCTGACATTCCTCATCGCATCGGGAATCGCGATCTCCCAGTCCAATGCCAAGCGGGTGCTCGCCTACTCGACCATCGCCAACCTCGGTCTCATCGTCGCCTGTGCCGGTATCGGCACCTACGAAGCCATCTGGGCAGCGATCCTGCTCATCGTCTTCCATGCCATCTCCAAGTCACTCCTCTTCCTTGCCACCGGCTCGGTCGAGCACCGGATCAAGAGCCGCGAGATCGATGACATGAACGGGCTCATCGTCCGGATGCCGAAGATCGCCGCGATGATGATCATCGGCATCGCGGGGATGTTCCTCCTGCCGTTTGGGATGCTCATCTCCAAGTGGGCGGCGATCCGGGCGTTCATCGACGCCCCGTACGGGTTCCTGTTCGTGGTCATCCTGGCATTCGGCAGCGCACTCACCCTTTTCTTCTGGGCGAAGTGGATGGGCAAGATCATTGCCGTGACGAGCGACAGCAAGAACATCGAGGGGGAGGTCGATCATTCCGAATGGACGGCGGTCGTCACCCTTGCCGGCCTCTCGTTCATAACCACGCTCGTCTTCCCGCTGCTCTCGACCAAGCTCCTTGAGCCGTTCCTCCTTGCAAATTACGGGAAAGTAGCCCAGCTCTCGCAGGACAACGTCGTCATCATGATCCTGATGCTCTTCCTGCTGATGATGATGCCCCTCTCCGTCCTCCTGTCGGCACGGCAGCACAAGCACCTTGCCCCGTACATGTGCGGCAGGACGACCACTCACGATCTCCGGTTCTCGGGATCGCTCGGCGTCCAGAAGAAGGCGCTCATGGCGAACTATTACCTGCATGACTGGTTCGGCGAGGCGAAACTGAAGAGCTGGGGCATCTGGCTCTGTTCTGCCGTGATCGTTATCATGATTATCTCGGCCCTGACAAAGGGGGTGCTGCCATGATCAACATCCTCTCTGCCATTATCTTTGTCCTGGTCGCCCCGATCATCGGCGGGCTCGTTGCCGGCATCGACCGAAAGGTGACCGCCCACATGCAGGGAAGGGTCGGCCCCTCGGTCTTCCAGCCCTTCTGGGATGTCGGCAAACTCTTCGAGAAGGAGAACGGCGTGGTGAACGAGACCCAGATCTTCTACGCGATCTGCTATGTCATCTTCATGGCCTTCACCGGAGCCCTCTTCTTTGCCGGCGGGGACCTCCTGCTCGTCATCTTCGCGCTGACGCTCGCCCAGGTGTTCCTGGTGCTCGGCGCCTTTGCGGCAAACTCGCCCTACAGCTACATTGGGGCGGAACGCGAGCTCCTCCAGATCATGGCCTACGAGCCGATGGTCATCCTGACGGCCGTCGGCATGTTCGTTGCAACGAAGAGCTTCAATGTCTCAGATATCGCTGCAGCAACGACTCCGGTCGTCCTGCTGATCCCGGGGATCTTCCTCGGGTACATCTATGTCCTGACCATCAAGCTGCGCAAGTCTCCATTCGATATCTCGACATCGCACCATGCCCACCAGGAGATCGTCAAGGGCGTGACCACGGAGTTCGCGGGACCGTCGCTCGGCCTCATCGAGATCACCCACTGGTACGAGACGGTCCTCCTCCTCGGCTTCCTCTGGCTCTTCTTTGCCTGGAACCCGCTCATTGCGGTCGTCGCGGTCATTGTCCTGTACCTCCTCGAGATCCTCATCGATAACACCAATGCCCGCGTCCGCTGGCAGTTCGCGGTGAAGAGCTCGTGGCTGATCGCATTCGTTGCCGGGATCATCAACCTGGCTGCCCTGTACTACCTCTCGGGAGGCGTATCATGACCTACCTTGCCAAGTCCCCCTGGATCATCCACTACGATGCCTCGAGCTGCAATGGCTGCGATATCGAGGTGCTTGCCTGCCTGACACCCATGTACGATGTCGAGCGTTTCGGCATCATCAACACCGGCAATCCCAAGCATGCCGACATCTTCGTGGTCACCGGCTCGGTCAACGAGGCGAACCGCGAGGTCATCCAGAACATCTACAACCAGATGCCGGACCCGAAGGTGGTAGTAGCGGTCGGCATCTGTGCCTGCTCCGGCGGGGTCTTCCGCGAGTGTTACAACGTGGCCGGCGGGATCGACAAACTCATCCCGGTCGATGTGTACGTCCCCGGCTGTGCTGCCCGCCCCGAGTCGATCATCGACGGGATCGTGACCGCACTGGGTATTTTGGAGGAGAAACGGAGCAAGAACGTCCATTCGCCCCTGGTGACCGGCCGCGGGTATCCGGACCACCACCATGCCAAGGGAGGCGCACAATGATGGAACCCCAGACCATCACCCCAATCGGTGTCGGCGATGTCGTCCAGACTGCACAGAAGGCAAAAGACGCCGGCTGCAGGCTGGTCCTGATGAGCTGCACGAAGATCGCCGATGATTTCGAGATAACCTACTCCTATGAGAAGGACCTGAAGATGACCCATTACCGGATCACCGTAAAGCAGGACACTGTCGTGCCTAGCATCAGCAGCGTATACTTCGGCGCCTTCGTGTACGAGAACGAGATCCATGATCTCTACGGTATCCATGTCAGTGGCATGAACGTCGACTTCAAGGGAACGTTCTACAAGACCGCGGTCAAGCATCCGTTCAGCGTGACCATCACCAAGGGGGGCGACGCATGACAAAACAGATTGTCGTCCCGTTCGGCCCGCAGCACCCGGTTCTCCCCGAACCCATCCACCTCGACCTTGTCCTCGAGGACGAAACGGTGGTGGACGCCATCCCGACCATCGGGTATGTCCACCGCGGTCTCGAGAAGCTGGTGGAGAAGCGCGAGTTCACCGAGTACGTCTTCATCGCCGAGCGCATCTGCGGGATCTGCAGTTACATCCACAGCAACACCTATTGCGAGTGCATTGAGCAGATCATGGGCATCGAGGTCCCCGATCGGGCGCAATACCTCAGGACCATCTGGAGCGAGTACTCCCGTATGCACTCCCACCTCCTCTGGCTCGGGCTCTTTGCCGACAGTATGGGTTTCGAGAGCGTCTTCATGAACGCGTGGCGCCTCCGCGAGCATCTCCTCGACGACATGGAATCCACCACGGGCGGCCGGGTCATCCAGGGTGTCTGCAAGGTGGGTGGGGTGAGAAAGGATATCGCCCCCGAAAAGCTCGACGAGATGCTCAAAGGGCTGAAGGGAATTGAGCGCGAACTCCAGGATCTCACAACGGTCTTCCTTGACGACAGTTCCATCAAAAACCGCCTGGTCGGTGTCGGCAGGCTCTCGTGCGAGGACGCCTACCAGCTCGGCGCTGTCGGCCCCACGGCCCGGGGCAGCGGTGTCGATATCGATCTCAGGAGCACCGGGTATGCAGCGTACGGGAAGATCAACTTCAAACCCGTTGTCGAGCACGGCGGCGACTGCTATGCCCGCTGCGCTGTCCGGGCAAAGGAGCTGTTCACCTCAATCGATATCATCGAGCAGTGCATCAGGAAGATCCCCGATGGCCCGGTGGACGTGAAGGTGACCGGTGCCCCCGACGGCGAGTTCTTTGCGCGCTCGGAGCAGCCCCGCGGCGAGGTTATCCACTATGTCAAGGGGAACGGGAAGAAGAACCTGGTGCGACACCGCGTGCGGACACCGACGTTCACCAACATCCCGCCGCTCGTCACCCTCCTCAAGGGCGTCGAGCTCGCGGACGTGCCGGTTGTCGTCCTGACCATAGACCCGTGCATCGGGTGCGCGGAGAGGTGAGAACGATGGCACTATTCCAGATGACAAAAACCGTTATAAAGAGCCTCTTCTCCCGGCCGGCGACCCTGATGTACCCGGTAAACGTTGCCAAGAAGACCGCAAACACCCGCGGGCACGTGAAGATCGACCCGGCAAAGTGCATCACCTGCAAGATGTGCCAGCGCAAGTGCCCGACGCAGGCGATCGAGGTTGACAACAAGGAGAGGACCTGGCAGATCGACCAGATGCGCTGCGTTGTCTGCTCGATCTGTGTCGAGACCTGCCCGACAAAATGCCTCACGATGGACAACCAGTACCGCCCGGCAATGACCGCCCGGGGCGGGATCGAGAAGTTCACCGTTGCCGGGCCAAAGAAGAAGGAGCCGGCACCGGCCGATGGGGCAAAACCGAAAGAAACGAAGGAATAAATCCCATTTTACCGGAAAATGCCGGGTTTCTCTCCTCTTGTGCCCGCGCCATTCCGCCACGTTTTTATAACTCAGGGGTACAAAAACACCGGTATTACCCGGCCGGAACTGCCGGGCAGCCGTAGTGAGCGGTGAGGACGTGTTCTCTGTACTCTTCATTGATGACGATGCCGATATCCTGGATGTCTTCCGGCGCATGGCAGAACGATCCGGCGAGATGAGCCTCGATACCGCGAAGTCCGCCGAAGAGGGATTTGAGCTTCTTGAGAAGAACCCGTACGATGCCATCATCGTTGACTACGACCTCCCGGAGATCAACGGCATCCAGTTCCTGAAGATCCTCAGGTCCAGAAAAGACATCACCCCGGTCATCTTCTTTACCGGTGCCGGCCGGGAGCATACTGCCATCGAGGCGCTCAACAACGGCGCTAATTATTACCTGAAGAAGTGCGACGACCCGCCCCACCTCCAGTACAAGCAGCTGGTGACCATGGTGCAGAGCTCGGTCGAGGGCAACTATCTCGGCAGGTCGGTCGGCACCGCCCGGAAGATCATCGAGGACATGGCCCGGCTCATGTCGGATCCCGCGTTTGTCATCGACAACGAGGGGACCGTGATCGCATGGAACGAGGCCCTCGAGAAGCTGGTGGGTGTGCCGGCCTCACTGATGGTCGGCAGGAAGGACCTCTGCTATGCCGAGGCATTCTTCGGCCTCAAACGAAAGACCCTGCCCGACCTGGTCCTTGTGACGGACGACGAGATAAAACGACAGAAATACATGCTGATCAGCAGGGCTAAAAACGGCCCGGTCGTTGCAGTGACCCGGGGCAGGAAACCCGACGGGAAGGAGTGGACCATCTGGACGAAAGCGACCCCGCTCTTCGATGGTCGCGGGAGGTTCATTGCCGCTGCTGGTATTATCCGGGATGTCACCACCACGTTCTCCGATGTGGTCATACCGGAGGATTCCGCCGCGGCCCCGGCCCAGCCCGGCGGTGCACCAGCCCCCTCCCTGCAACCGGCAGGAGGGCTCATGGACAAGATCCTCGGCAAGGCCGGGACCGCGTACCGCGACGGGCTGGTCCTGATGACCCGCGACCGGAACTATGCAGGGGCGATAGCGGAGTTCGACAAAGCCCTCGGCATTGACGAGAACCTCCCGCATGTCTGGAGCGACCGGGGGATCTGCCTGCGGGAGAGCGGGGATACCACTGCTGCGCTCAAGTCCTGCATCCGGGCCGTCGAGCTTGCACCCGAGAATGTCGAGTGCCTCTTCACCCTGGGAGAGACCCTCGAGACCATCGGTCTCTCGAACAAGAGCGACAAGTATCTCGAATCGGCAGTCCAGGTCTTCTCGATGGTCCGGGACCTCTCCCCCAACACCATCGATGTCTGGAACCATCTCGGCACCTGCCACAAGGCGCTCGGCAACCATGACGAGGCCGTTACCTGTGCTAAGCGTGTGAAGGATATCAGCCTGAAGGGCATGGATACCCCGGTACCCCGCAAGAGGACCGAGTACCTGTAACGGGATTTCAGGCGAAGCTGAACGTCTCGGGCACGAGCGTCTGCAGGTCAACGGTGACGGCGAGTGCCGGGGTCGGGTTCACGTTCATCTGCTTCTGGAACTTGGTCTGGGACTGCCAGGTGCCGGCATTGATGCCGAGCACCCCGCGGTACGTGGTGATCCCCTTGATGTGGACATGGCCCGTGTGGAGGATCTCGGGGAGCGGGTCGATAATGAGCCGGTCGGATTTTCCCGCTGCGATCGGGGTCCGGCGCCCGTAAGCAGGGGCCAGGTGCCGGCGCACGAGCATCTCCTCCATCATCATGCCGCTCTTCTCATAGGATGCGCCGGGGATGAGCCCGATCATGTCATCGATCGAGCGCCCGTGGTACATCAGCACCCGCACCCCCTGCAGGCGCACGAGGGCGGGGTTCTCGACCATAATGCAGTTGTCGGGGAACTTCTTCGTGAACTGCGGGGGCAGCACCGGCTGGGGCTCGGCTCCCCGCACCACGTCGTGGTTGCCGGGCGAAATGATGATCTTCATCCGTGAGGGCAGCTCCCGCATCATGGCGGCGAATGCATCGTACTGCTCGTAGATGTTCTTAATGGTCAGCTCCTGGTCCTGCCCCGGGTAGATGCCGATCCCGTCCACGAGGTCGCCGGCGATGAGGAGGTAGCCGAAGTCGTTGTCCGCAAGCCAGTCGGCAAAGCGGTGCCAAGCCTCTTCAAGGAAGGTGTCGCTCCCGACATGGACATCGGAGATGAAGACCGCCTTGCCCGGCTTCTCGCTCCGGTACGGCGCATTGTCGATCCGGATGTCGGGGCGGTACAGGAGTTCGGCAAAGAAGAGCTTGCCGTCGTTCGAGAGTTTGCCCTTGACCCCGATGACCTCGTCGTGGATGATCTTCTCGGCATCGGCAAAGACCGGGCGGTCTTTCCGGAAAAGCACGGTGATCGACCCGGTAGAGTCTTCGATCTCAGCGATACGGTGCCCGTTTTTCGTGGTGCTGACATCCACGACCATCCCGATCACGGCGCACTCTTCCTGCCGGTACCGGGCGTTTTTCGTGAGCCCCTCGATAGGCATTGCACCTGCCCGGCCGCGGATCATCCCGCCGAGCCGGTTGTAACGGTCGCGGAAGTAGTGGAGGTAGTCACCGGTGCCGTTGATCGCCCCGGAAGTGCCCGCGGTCCCGGTCACCACCTCCACCTCCGGCTCGATATTGAACCGGGTCCCGTCCCGTGTTGGGCGGATACCCGGGATATGCTTGGCGGAGACCACGATCGTGTCCTTCGGAACGCCCGCAATGATACGGTCGATCAGGTCCGGCTCGCCCTGCTCGATGATGTAGCGCACCACCTCCGGGTGCACCTGGAGCCGGGTATCAAGGAACCGGTGCGTGATCTCCTTTGCATCGAGCATATAGTGACTAATGGGCGTGCGGGAAAAATAAGGATGCCACATGTGACACGGGCAGAGAACATGCGGCCGGAACCTGCGGGCGGCACTACCCTGCGAACTACACCCACTGCAAACGTATACCGCCCGATCCCCCTCTTTCCGGTGGCCCCAAATGCCCCATGCTGTCCCGGCCCGGCAGGCTTCATCATGTTCCGGGAGATACCCGGTATACCAATCCGGAGCCTGAGTGCATTGTCATACGAGATCCTTTCAACGCTGGTGCTGGGCTTCCTCATCGGCCTGACCGGGGCACTTGCCCCCGGGCCCACCCTGGTCGCAACGGTCAATGCGTCCCTTCATGGCGACTGGAAGGCCGGCCTGCGGGTCTCGCTCGGGCATATCGTCATCGAGACTGCCATCTTCTTTTTGATCATCCTCGGCCTTGCCACGGTTGCCAGCCCCTACACGCCGGTCATCGCGGTCATCGGCGGCACCGCGCTCATCGTCTTTGGCGTCCTGACCCTTGCCGGCAGCCGTACCGCAACGCTCGCCCAGGCCCCCGCTCAGGCGGCCGCGGACCCGTACGTTGCCGGGCTCCTGACCAGCGCCGCCAACCCCTACTTCTGGATCTGGTGGCTGTCAGTGGGGAGCGCCCTGCTCATCTCGTCCCTTGCGGGCGGGCTTCTGTTCGCCGTTCTCTTCATGATCGGCCACTGGGGAGCCGACACGGCCTGGTACACCCTGGTCTCCGTGAGTGTAGCCAAAGGCAGGACGCTCCTTCCGGACCGGACTTATCATCTCGTCATGGCAGCCTGCGGGATCTTCCTGGTCCTGTTCGGGCTGTACTATCTCTCCGGACCCCTGATGGCCCTCTTCCCGTTGGCTTAATGTGCCGGCGATTCAACACTATTACCAGCAGGACGATTCTATGGCCGAGACACCGCCAACCCCCGACGACCAGTCGCTCATCGCCCGTTTCCGCACCAGCAACCACTGGGCAGCCTCGCTCGCCCGCGACCTCCTCTGGGTGATTGCGGTCGTCGGCAGTATCGCGGTCCTCCTCTTCCTCCTCTGCGGGACCTGGCCAGCGATTGTCACCATCGAGTCGGGCAGCATGATCCCGCACATGAACATCGGCGATCTGGTGGTGGTCGTGGAGAAGGACCGGTTCGGCCCCCTCCAGACCTGGGACGAGGGGAAGGCTGACGGGACGAAAAAGTTCAGCGACTACGGCGACGTGATCATCTACCGCCCGAACGGGGTCACCGACTTCTGGGCCTCGATCGGTATCCTCCCCCTCTCGAAGCAGCACCCCATCATCCACCGCGCCATGACCTGGACCGAGGCCGGCCAGCTGGTCCCGTCCTACCTGAACGTGTACCGCGGCTCGGTCACGCCGCCCGAATATCTCCCGATCAGCGTCAGCGGGCAGACTGCCGATGGATATAAGATCCTCACGGTTACGGGAACGGCGGGCGTGCTGCCGAATTATACGATAACCTCCCGCGACGTGACGATGAAGACACCGCTGGGCAACTATGTCCTCCCTGCCGATGCCATCGTGAAGAACGCCGGCTACGTGCGGGACACTGATATCATTGCCACGCATGGTGGGTACATCACGAAAGGGGACAACAATTACGTCAGCGACCAGGGCTACCTGACCGTTGACAGCAGCGGGACGGTCGGGCCCGTGCAGAAGGACTGGGTCATCGGCAAGGCGCTCTTCACCATCCCGCTCGTCGGGCTCCTCCCCCTGAATATCGGGCCGGTCATCATTATCGTGGTCATCATCATGGTGCTCCACGAGCTCTGGCTCCGCAAAAAGGAGGAAGAGGAGACGAAGAAACCCCAGAAGAAGAGAAAGCAGCGGTGATCACCATGACAGCAGGAAAATTATCTACCCTCGTATCCGACGTTCTGGAAGGGCACCGGCTGACTGACAGCGAAGCGGTGCGCCTCATGAAGGCGACCGGGCGCGATACCCTTGCCGTGACTGCGGCTGCCGATGAGATGCGGGAACGCCGGGTCGGGGATACGGTAACCTACGTGCGTAACCAGAACCTGCATGTCACCAACATCTGCAAGAACCTCTGCGGGTTCTGCGGCTTCGGGAGGAAGTCCACCGATGAGGGGGCGTACTGCCACGGCAAGGCAGGGATCCAGGAGCAGGCCCGGCTTGCGTACCAGCGGAATGTCACCGAGATCTGCCTCCTCTCGGGCGTCCACCCGGGCTTCACGCTCGAGACCTATATCGATATAATGCACTGGATCCACGAGGTGGCGCCGGGGGTCCACATCCACGCCTTCAGCCCGGACGAGGTCGCCCATGCGGCGCACCGCGGGAAGATGACCACGCCGGAGGTGATCGCACGGCTGAAAGAGGAGGGGCTCGGCACGATCCAGGGGACCGCTGCGGAGATCCTGGTCGACAAGGTGCGGGAGGTCATCTGCCCGCGGAAGGTGCCGACTGCCGACTGGGTCCGGATCATCAAGGAGGCCCACCGGGCCGGGATGCGGTCGACCTCCACCATCATGTACGGCTCGTACGAGACCGCGGAGGACCAGGTCGAGCACCTCGGGCTGCTGCGGGAGATCCAGGACGAGACGCACGGCTTTACGGAGCTCGTGACCCTCCCCTTCGTCCACACCAACACCCCGCTCTACCAGCAGGGGCTTGCCCGGGCCGGCCCTACGGGGCGCGAGGACCTCCTGATGCTCGCGGTCTCCCGCCTCTACCTGGACAACTTCGATAATATCCAGGTGGCATGGGGCAAGGTGGGGCTCAAGATGACCCAGCTCGCCCTCCTGGCCGGGGCAAACGACCTTGCCGGAACCATGTTCACGGACGATGTGACAGGCGATGCAGGTGCATCTGGCTCGGACTACCTCGACCCAAAGGACATGGAGCGGATCACGACCGATATCGGGCGGACGCTCCGGCAGCGGACCACCCTGTACGAGCTGGTCTGAGATACAAAAGGACTACAGCAGCTCCAGCGCCTGCCGCCCGGTCATGCCGACCGTGATCCCCCGGCCCATGGCCGAGCGGTTTGCCTCCTTCACGGTGCCCTTCAGGAGGTCATCGATGGTGACGACCGCGCCGGTCGCCGCCCGCACCTTCGCTGCCGGGAAGCTGAACGAGTCGAGCGCGGAGACATCGAACATCCCGCAGCCAACCATTCCCACGTCGGTCAGGACCGTGACCAGGTTCACCGGGCCGAACGGGATGATGTATCCCTGGGCGGTCTTCTTCGTCAGATGGACATCAGTCTGCTGCATATCTTTCCTGTAGAGATCCTTGGTGCACCATCATATGAAGGATGCGGCACGCATTCGATAGCTTTACCTTTTCGCGGGGGCTACACTGGTCTTGACATTGCGAAGGTGTAGCATGGACCGTGCCCTGAAGCGATTGCTCTCCGATGTGAAAGGCGGACACCGGCTTACGGAGGCCGAGGCAGTCTCCCTCTTTGAGGTCCGGGACCGGCAGGTCTGGGATATCGCGGCTGCCGCCGACGAGGTCCGGCAGCAGCGGGCCGGGGAGTACGTGACCTATGTCCGCAACCAGAACATCAACGTGACCAACCTCTGCGTGAACGCCTGCGGGTTCTGCGGGTACTCGAAGAAGCCGGGTGACGAAGGTATCTACTTCCATGACAAGGCCGCGATCCAGGAGAAGGCCCGGATGGCGCACCAGCGGAAGGTGACCGAGATCTGCACGGTGAGCGGCCTGCACCCGGACTTCACCGCGCAGTCTTACACTGACGTATATCGCTGGATATGCGAAGCGGCTCCGGGCGTCCACCTCCATGCCAGCAACCCGATGGAAGTCGCCTATGCGGCACGCCGGAGCCACATGAGCACCGTGGAGGTAATCGCGAGGATGAAGGAGGCCGGTCTTGCCTCGATGTGCGGGACGGCGGCCGAGATCCTGGTGGACGAGGTCCGGCAGAAGATCTGTAAAGAGAAGATCACCACAAAGGACTGGGTCCGGATCATCACCGAGGCCCACGGGCTCGGTGTGCGTTCAACGGCAACGATCATGTACGGGCACTGCGAGACCTACGCGGACCAGGTGAGGCACCTTGCTATCCTCCGCGATATCCAGGACGAGACCGGCGGCTTTTCCGAGTTCGTCCCCCTCTCGTTCATCCACATGAATACCCCCCTCTATAAAGCGGGTCTGGCACGGGCGGGCGCGACCGGCAGGGAAGATCTCCTGATGGTTGCGGTGGGCCGGCTCTTCCTTGACAACATCACCAACGTGCAGGTCTCGTGGGTCAAGGAGGGGATCAAGCTCGCCCAGCTCGGCCTGATCGCCGGTGCAAACGATCTTGGCGGGACGATGTTCGAGGAGAGCATCAGCAAGGGGGCGGGCGCAACCAATACCGACTACCTCGATCCCGCGGAGATGCAGCGGGTTGCAGAGGACGTGGGCCGGCCGCTCCGGCGCCGGACAACGCTCTACGAGCTGCTTCAGGACGGGGCTCCATGCGACGGTCAGACCGGGAAGTGACCGACCAGAAGGAGATCGATGCCATCCTTGCCGGGGCCCGGGTCTGCCGGGTCGCGCTCTCTGACGGGAACGGCCCCTATATCGTCCCCATCTGTTTCGGGTATGAACCCGGGGTCCTCTACCTCCACTCGGCGCTCGAGGGCAGGAAGATCGATATGATCCGGGCCGATCCCCGGTGCTGCTTCGAGGTTGACCTCTATGATGAGCTCATAAGGGGCGAACGCCCCTGTTCATGGGGGGTCAGGTACCGGAGCGTGATTGGGTTTGGCACGGCCACGATCCTGACCGATCCGGAAGAGAAGAAACACGGGCTGTCGTGCATCCTGCGCCAGTATGACAGCGCCGTCCATGACTTCACGAGCAACGAAGTCCAAAACGTTGCGGTCATCAGGATCGCGATAACCTCGATGACCGGGAAAAAGAGAGTATAAAAATTACCCGTGCCGGGTCTTGACGAGCCGGATGATTTTGTCGGCGGTCTTGTGGGCTTTTGTAATCGCTTCCTTGTCCTTCTTCACGTCGCCCTCGTGGTAACCCTCACCCTTGACCGAGCCCAGCGATGAGAACTCGTGGGTGGAGAGGAACCCCTCGAGGGTCTGGATGGTCCGGCTCGCGCCCTTGTTGGCATGGACCGCGACCGCCACGCCCTTCCTGCCGGCGAGCTGCCGGTTGTGGTACAGGGAGTACGTCCGGTCGATGAAGTTCTTCATCTGGCCGCTGACATCAAAGTAGTAGGTCGGCGACCCGATGACCAGGACATCGGATTCCATCACCTGTCTGACGATGTCGCTCCAGTCATCGTTCTCGATGACGCACCACTTCTTCTCTTTGCACTTCTCGCACCCGAGACAGGGGTGGATCTTCTTGCCGGCGAGTGAGATGAACTTCGTCCTGATGCCCCCCTCCTCGCACCGCCCCAGAATCTCCTTTACCAGGATTGCCGTGTTCCCGTCCTTTCTCATGCTCCCGGATATACCCAGAACCTTCATAGGTACCCAATTCGGTACTACGGGCTCTTGATGGTTTTGGTGGCCGGGACGAGCTTGAGGCAGCGGAAGACCTCACGGACCTCCTGGACCGGGTCGGTCTCGCGGAAGAGCAGGTGGGAGGGGCATGCACAGTCACTGCAGCCGAAGAGCGGCACGTGTTCGCCGCCAAGGGCGGAGGCAAGGATGCACTCGAGCCGGAGGGTGGTCGGCGCGTATACGGCATACCGGAGCGGGAAGTTCGCGTTTGTCAGGAGCCAGTCCACGTGCCACTTGGGGCGCTTGTCCTTCTTCTCCGCAAGGGTGATGTGGCGTTCGAGCCGTTTGAGCCCGCCAGCCCCGAGGGCTGACCCGATGTACACGTGCCAGCCTTTCCGGAACGCGATCTCCCCCAGTGCCCCGATCCCGGCCGTGCAGGCCGGGTTGTGGAAGATGAGGCAGTAAATTCCCTTATCCATAGCCGCTCTTCATCAGCCCCAGCGCTGCTGCAATGCACCGGCTGCCGTTCTCTTCCGTGGGTTCGCCGTGGCCCGCGAACAGGCCCTCGACATCGAGCGTTGCAAGGCGTTCGAGTGACTGGGCGAGTTCTGCCCGGCTCCCGCCGGGGAAATCGTAGCGCCCGAAGTACCCGTCCGCAAAGACCGTGTCGCCGCTCATCAGGAGCCGGTCCTTCTCCGAGTACAGGCAGATACAGCCCGGCGTATGGCCGGGGGTGTGGAGCACGACAAACTCCCCGATGGTGTCCCCTTCCGTGAGCTGGATGTCGGGGATGATCCCGGGCGACCGGGCCCCGAAGTTCATCGAGAGGCTGTGCAAATCGTCGACTAGCCCCCGGGCGTCGGCCTTGTGGATGGCGATCTTCGCCTTGCACATGTGCGCGATCTCCTTTACCCGGGCGATATGGTCGAAGTGGCAGTGGGTGAGGACAATTGTCTTGATCTTCTCCTTGTGCGGCGCTACCGCCATGGGCATTACGCCCGCATCCACCAGGATGTCCCCGACAACATAGGCGTTCGCCCACGGGTCACCGCTGTACAGCCACTCGACCTGCATGCACAATAATAAGGACCCGGAACAGATGTTTCTTATGGATTTGCTCATCCGCAGGTGCACAAAATCGCTCCCCCGCGAACTGGGTGCCGTTGCACGGGCGGAACAGATGGAACCGGAGCGCCTTGCCCGCCGGATCGCTGCAGGACGGGTCGTTGTCCCATACAACCCCTCCCGGAAGCACCGGCTCTGCGCCGTCGGCGAAGGCTGCACGGTCAAGATCAACGTGAATGTCGGGACCTCGGGGAGCCGGTGCGACCCGGCACTCGAGATAAAAAAAGCACAGGCAGCGCTCGACAACGGTGCCGATGCCTTAATGGATCTCTCCACGGGAGGCGACCTTGCCGCGATGAGGAAAAAGATCCTGAAGCTCGACACCACGGTCGGCACGGTTCCCGTGTACGAGGCGGTCCGCAGGGCAGGGAACGCGGCGGACGTCACGCCCGACCTGCTCTTTGAGGTTATCCGCGAGCACTGCCGGCAGGGCGTGGATTTCTTAACCCTCCATTGCGGGGTGAACCTGCAGGCGCTCGATGCCCTCAAAGCCGACCCGCGCCTGATGGGTGTTGTCAGCCGGGGCGGGGCGTTCCACTGCGCGATGATGGTGCAGCGGGACGAGGAGAACCCGCTGTATTCCGAGTTCGATTACCTGCTTGAGATCCTCGCGGAGTATGACACCACGGTCAGCCTCGGTGACGGGATGCGGCCCGGCTGCCTGCAGGACGCTGAGAAGCTCGCGAAGTCGGTCGAGTACAATACGCTGGGCCTGCTCGCGAAGCGGGCACAAGCTGCGGGAGTCCAGCGGATGATCGAGGGCCCGGGGCACATGCCGCTCTCGCAGGTGGGCTATAATGTCCGGATGATCAAGGAGATCACGGACCATGCCCCGCTCTACCTCCTCGGCCCGCTCGTCACCGATATTGCGCCGGGCTACGACCACGTGGTCGCGGCCATCGGGGGAGCCGCGGCATGCCTCAACGGCGCCGACTTCCTCTGCATGGTCTCGCCTGCCGAGCACCTGGCCCTGCCGGATGTGGACGACATTGTCGAAGGGACAAGAGTCGCGAAGATCGCGGCCCATGTCGGGGATACGGTCCGGAAGCACGAGGGCTGGAAGTCGGACCGCGAGGTGCAGATGGCAGAGGCCCGGCACGAGCTGGACTGGGACGCCCAGTTCCGGCTTGCGCTCTTCAGCGACCATGCCCGGCAGATCAAGTGCCGTGACGGGGACCTGGAGACCTGCTCGATGTGCGGGGACCTGTGTGCGGTCAAGATGGTGAACGAGCTCTTCGGGACCGGCGGAAAGAAGAAAGTGAAGAAGAAATCCCCCCAATGATTTTTTTGTACCCCCCACACCCTGCGAAGCAGTGTCCCGTCACGACCCCCCGGGCAGCTCCCTCCCCCTAAACGCGATCGAACTGCAGGGAGCCGGCCTATCAGGTCAGTCCATGGCCCCTGTCGGGAAATTCCACGAGGTCGTCGGCAAACGTGGTCAGCTGGGAGAGAAGGACCGGGTCGAGTCCTTTCTCGACGGCAAGCAAAATCCCGGCGATATTCATGATGCGCAGCTTGCTGATGACGAAGTGGATAAATTTTGTCAGGTCAGCCGAGCTCGAGTGGATGAGCATCGCGTTCACCGAGTCGAGGAATATGACAGTTTTCTCCTGCCCGAATTGTTTGAGGGCAGTGGTCACTGCCATACCCATGGCCGTGAGGTCACCTGGTTTTGCAATGAACTTGCAGTTCTGCGGGCATTCCGTCAGGCTTCCCGTAGCGTACTGGGTAATGGCATCGATAAAGTAGATACGGTTCGTATCTATCCCGCTGCGGGTATACGTATCCATGAGAAACGTGGCCGGCTGGTTGACGCAGATGACGATGATCCGCATGCCCCGTTTCTGGATCTGTCGGATCATTGCAAGGGAATTCTCCCGGTAACTCTTTGACGGAGAAAGGGCGAGGATGATCCGTTTCTCCTCTTCGTTTATTGTGAATTCCTCCATGTTCTTGACCTTACCGTTTCAGGTATTCGCGCAGGGCGTCGGGGATATCGGTCTTCTTCTCGGCAATCGCCCGCTCGAGTTCCTGCAGGTTTTTAAGGATATCGTCCATGTTCCTTTCCTGGATGGCGAGTGCGGTGGCAGCGTGGGCCGGACTGGCACCGGTCCCCGCGAGTTCCCCTCGGATCTCGCTCAGGTTGTCCCTTACCAGCTCGACCGGGTTTCTGATCCGGAGGGTTGCCTCGCGGACATATGCGATAAGGGCATTCTCTGCATCCTTCACCGGAGTAATGTCGATAAATGTCTCGATCAGGCACCGTTTCCCGCCGATTTTCATGTCAGTCACGGTCTTGAGGACGGGGATCTTCTTCCCGTCCCGTGCCAGGAGCACCCGCTCTGCACGGTCGACTTTCATCCCGAGATTGGTGATCGGGCACTTGTTCTGTTCCGCCGGGCAGATGAACTGGTGGCAGAGGTGGCCAACCATCTCCTTTTCAGAGAACCCGGTCAGTCGCTCTGCTTCGGGATTTGCGGCAAGGATCGTATGTGTTTCCGCATCAACCAGGATGATACCCGCCTGGATATGATCCCATATCCCTGCCCATTGTTCCGGCACAGAAAACTCCATGGGAATCGATTACTGATGGATGCATATTTATATTCTTGCCTGTTCTCCTTGCAACTGACCATCGGTGCGGGCCGGTGGTGACCGGCCGTGCCAAAAAAATACAGGCCCGGGCCCCTCGTAAAATTTTCCAAACCGGCTCTGATGGGAAGAGAAACCCTCGACCAGGACCAGAAAAAAACCCGTAATCACATCTTCCCATCCGGATCCGCTGCAACCGGGGGCACGACCGCAGGAGGCCGGATCTTGGCCTTCTTGAACTCCGCCCATGCCCGCCGCGTGACCTCCGATTTGAACTCGAACTCCAGCCTTAGATCATTGACGTATCCCTTGGCCCGGACACGCTTGTAGAACGGGAAATCCTCGAGCAGCACCGTGTACGGGTAGCGTTTGGCGATGATGATGTACTTCGAGGTCACCAGCGCCTCCTTAAGTATCTTCATTGCCCGTTCCGCATCGGAATCGGGATGGATATAGAGGTCGATGACGATCATCATCGCCAGGTCACCGGCATTTCCGCTCGTGACCGGCTGGGCGAAGATAGTAAAGTTCGGCACGGACACCAGTTCGTCCGCGGGCGTCTGGATCCGTGTCGCGCGGATGCCGATATCCTTTACCTCCCCATACCGGTCACCGATACTTACCTTGTCTCCAATCTGGTACGGTTTTTCAAAGATGATCACGATGCCCCCGACAATATCGGCAAAGAGGTCTTTTAACCCAAACCCGATGGCAGCTCCAAAAAGACCCGAGAAGGCAACCATCTGAGTTAATGACGGTTCGATAACTGCGATGATGATGTAATAGAGCGCGACCAGGTAGACGAGGAGTTTCAACAAGGGAATAATCATCGTGATGGAAGTACGGTACCAGCCAATCCGCTCGGATACCTGCATCAGGAGAAGACTGAGCAGCCACGTGAGAATGTACGCACCGGCAATGATGAAGAGAATGTACAGGATGAGGTTCGCATCAATCGTCTTGAACGGGAGCGTGGTCGTGACCGTGGTGACATTGGAGAGCAGGGCATCGGCCATGATTACCACAACCTCCTTGTCTTTTTTAAGTATTCGATTACCGGCCCAAGAGCAAACGGCGGGATGCTGTAATAGCCTGCATCATCGCGGACAAGCCCCTGCTGCACGAGACGGTACAGGACCCGCCGGATATCCATCTCCGACCCGGCAATAGCCGTCAGGTCCTTTTCATGGAGGGATTTCATGGACAGGATAATGGTAAGAATGAATGACTCATTGGTGTCGAGATCGATGGCATAGGGGGTTTCCCTGATTGATGCAAGGGATATGGTGTTCTCTTTCAGGGAAGATTCCCAGAGCAGGATCGCAACGCCGGGATTTCCCCGGGCAATCCGGTTGATCTTTTCGAAGATTACATCCTCGAGGGACACCTGGATGCGGTTTTTCCGGGGCAGCCGGCGGAGCATTACGGTAAAGTTCAGCTTTATCCACGGTATCGAAATCTCATCAGCCATCAGCGGGAGACGGACTCTCTTATGAATCAGGGAGTAGAACATCGAACGTTCAGCTGCGCCGTCATCGAGAAACCGGATCTCCCCGGGTTTGTGCCGGGACAGGATGACCTGTTTGAGGACCGGCGTATCCATCCTCTCAATGGTTACGACCGTGGGGAAATACGCGTCGAGATTCATGACTGCCGAGAGGTATTGCCAGCTGAACGCGTTCCAGGTGGTGATAAAGAGTTTCCTGGATGCGATCTGTGCCCGCAGGAATGCATCAAGGACATCAAATCCTCCGATCCTCCGTGTTGCAAGGAACCGGCAGTTATCGATCAGGATGATCTCTTCCGGAATGGCGGAGAAGTCCGGAAGACTGGATGGCGATATCACGAACTCCAGCGGGATGTAGTGGACTTTCTCACCATACCGGCGACGGATCTCGGAGACGATGGTCGTCCGGCCGCCCAGGGGCTCAGAGACGATGGCGATATGTTCCGGCGCACCGGACCCGGACCGTACGATGGCCTCAGCGATCTCCTGCAACTGCGTTTCCAGGCCGATTACCGGACTTCCGGAAACCATTGTCTTATCACCTTCCATGGTCTGGTGCCCCTGATACTGGATGTATCCGGAAGAATTAATAAAGCATATGGGAGATTTCCGGCCCAGACCGTGAATGAAAGACTTTCACCACGCAAGCCCCCGTGAGAGGGAGTGGAATCCGATGGTTACAAAAAAGGGGAGGGGGACTCAATTCCCACGTCGGCCCGCCGGATCCTGGCTATTGCCCCCACTCCCCACCTGCTCCATGGTGACCGGCATCGTCTTCCCGAACGGCACCGACCAGCTGAAGAGGAGGACATCGATGACCGCCGTGCCTTGTATCGTGACCCGCACGCCGCCTTTCATGACAACGGTCGCGAGTGCCACGACGAGTGTGGTGTTCCGGGACATGACGGGGACCTGTGTGCGGTCAAGATGGTGAACGAGCTCTTCGGGACCGGCGGGAAGAAGTTACTTTATTCGTTGAATGGTTTTCAGGTCGCACGACGATATTTTCAGACTTTTTCATCTGAACTCCCCTCACAAAAATTTCGCATCGGATAATCCCGGCATCATACTCCGATGATGCTCGTACCGGACGTGTCAGTCGGAATCTTTCAAAGGATATTTAACCCGCCCCGTGCATTAACCGTTTATCCCAAGAGAGACGGTATGGAAATCGATATCCGGACCCTTTCAGTTATTGTTGCTCTCGCCTATATCCTCGAAGCCTCAGCCCTCGGTTTTCTCTACGTGACGAATAAAAAATATCCGGGGATCGCATGGTGGGTCCTTGGCAGTACTGTCTCGGCAGCGGGGTATCTCCTCCTCCTCCTCCGTGATATCACTGCCAACCTCCTGATCGCCATCATCCTGCCCAATGTCCTGATCATCGCGGGCTCCCTCATGGTCTATGCCGGGATCCTCCGGTTCCTGAATGATAGAGAGAACTCGTGGCTTGTTGCAGCTCTTCTTACGCTCTTCACGGCAGTGTACCTCTATTTCACCTATATTACCAGCGATATCTCGGTGCGGACGGCCGTTATCTCGGTCTTCCTCGGATGCATCAGTCTGGCAATGGCACAGGCACTGTACAGGAAAAAAATCCAGGGAACCGGAGGATCCGCAAACTTCCTTACTGCGATCCTGTTCCTGCAGGGATCGTTTCTGCTGGTCCGTGCGGTGATTGTCCTCACAATCGTACCTGTTCACAGCCTTTTTGCCCCGACCAATATCCAGGAAGCGACAGCCATGCTCTTTTTTATTTTTGGCATGCTCTTCACGATCGGCCTCATCATCCTTGTCAACCAGCGGCTGAATGCAGAAGTTACGGAAGCCAAGGAAGAGCTAGAACTGATCTTTCACCACAGCCCTGCCGGCATCCTCATTTCCCGTCCCGGGGATGGCAGCATTGTTGATGCCAATGAGGGGTTTTTCCGTCTGACCGGGTTCTCCCGCGGGGAAGTAGTCGGATCTTCGGCCTTTGAAGACCAGTTCTGGAAAAATCCCGGCGATTACCGGATTGCGGCTGAAACGCTGCAAAAGACCGGGTATATTGAAGACGTTGAAACCGTGTTTCACCGGAACGATGCCAGCAGCATCACCTGCATCCTGTCGGCAAGGATCGTCACGCTCCGGGAGACGCCCCATATCATCTGGGTCATACGGGACATTACCGGGCGAAAACAGGCAGAGGCCGAGCGGGAGAGCCTGATAACCGAACTTGCGCGTAAAAACGCCGAGCTTGACCGGTTTACCTACACGGTATCCCATGACCTGAAGAGCCCGCTGATTGCGATCCGCGGTTTCCTCTCCCTCCTTGAAGGCGAGATACCGGCCGGCACAAGCGGGCAGTCCTCAGAGTTTATCCGGCGGATTTCTGATGCCGTGGACCGGCAGGAGCGCCTGATCACCACGCTGCTCGCATTGTCCCGGAGCGGCAGGAGCGTGGACCGGCCGCAGCAGGTACCGTTTGCGGATCTTGTCCGGGAAGCTGCACGGGCGCTGGACACTTCTCTCGCGGAACGGGGTGTTACCCTGGTCATCCAGGACAACCTCCCTGTGGTCCTGGGAGACCGCCAGCGCCTGTTGCAGGTGATGACCAACCTGCTCGACAATGCGGTCAAGTTCATGGGAAGCCAGAGCGAGCCCCGGGTGGAAGTGGGAGTACGGGATGAAGCCGGTTCACCGGTAATTTTTGTAAGGGATAACGGGATGGGAATCAGACAGGAGAACCTTGAGAGGGTCTTCGGGTTGTTCGAACGGTTCAGCCCGGAAGTCCCCGGTACCGGTATCGGCCTCTCGACGGTGCAGCGGATCATCGAGGCGCATGGCGGGAAGATCCGGGCAGAGTCGGACGGGGAGGGAAAGGGAACCACATTCTCCTTCACGCTGCCGGTTCCAGGTAGTCCCGGCACTGGTGCTAATAACCGGTAGATAATCGTGAGTTTCGTCTGGCGACCCCGGCATCTCCCGAATTCATTTCCCTGAAGAGAGAGCCAGGTAATACCCCGTCTGTCCCATCAGGTCCGGGGACTCACTGACTGGTGAGGTTCCCCGCAACCTGCTCCATGGTGACCGGCATGGTCTTCTCGAACGGCACCGACCAGCTGAAGAGCAGCGCATCGATGACCGCCGTGCCTTGTATCGTGACCTGCACGCCGCCTTTCATGACAAAGGTCGCGAGAGCTGCAACGAGTGCAGCGTTCCGGGACGTGACAGGTACACTGAGAAGCGTGCTCCCGCTCGCGGTGATCGCTGCACGCCCGGTGTTTCCGTTTGCCAGTTCCGTGTCTCCCTTCCCTGTGCTGCACCGCACGGTGAATGGCAGTTCCCTGATCGTGATGCCAAGCGGGTTGGGGTTCTCCACCCGGATCGCGACAACGAGATCGAGCGAGGAGAGCGAGATCCGGTGGAGCCGGACCTCTTCGAGCGTCACCACCGGGTCGCGGAGCAGCGGCATGAAAGGAGCGTAGGGCAGGAAACGGTTTAAGGATGCCCCTTTCCACGACGCTGTGCCCGGGGCGCCCTCGGCTCAGGGATCGAGGCGCTCCAGCCGGAAGATGACCGGCCGCACACCGTCCGTGCAGCACCCGATCATGGTCCGCTCATCCCGCATCCAGCCCTCGAAGATTCCGTGTGAGAAGTTTCCGCCGGTCAGGAGGACCGCGACCATCGGGTGTATGTCCCGCCAGGCCCAGTCGCAGAAGCCATCCGGTTTGTCGAGACCGCAGACAAACTCCTGCTCCTCGCTGAAACATGGGCAGGGAGTAACGTCCGATACGCAGTATTCCCGGGCAAGTTCCGGGTTAATGGTCTTCTTCAGTACCGTTATCCTGCATCGTGGCATCGGGGTGTCCTCCTTCGAAATAAATCCGGGCCTGTCACGCCGCACCGCAGCTTATTTCCGGCCCCGCAGTTCCCGTTCCATGGCCGCCAGGGCCTCCTTTGCCTGCTCATCCGTGATCCCCGGGGTGTCATAGATCCGGTAATACCGTTCGCACATCAGGTCCGGGCACTTCCCGCAGTGCGGGAACTTCCGGTCGTTCGTGCAGCAATCATAGATGGCGCACCGGTCGATGCCGATGAATGCGGTCCAGAACGGTACCCCTTTAGTGGGTTTGCAGCCCTTGCACTCCTTCTTGTGATGGTCGCAGTCGCTGCAGGAGTACCCGCAGACAGTCTCGATCTTCTTAACCATACCCGGATTTCGACCCGCCGCTGGATAAAGGCGGAGGCAGCGGGGGGTGAAAGTGCGTGCGACCCGTGCCGGCTCCCGTTCCCTGCCGACCACAAAGCACTCAATACATTCCTGCCAACCTTTCGGGTATCATGCAACTACCACCGTTTTTTTACCAGATATTCGAATCTCTCCCCCGCCAGGGGCCCGGCAGTTCTGAAGCAACACGGAAGGCCTGGTCCCTCCTCCCCTCCGTTCCCCCGGACGCGAAGATCCTTGATGTCGGGTGCGGGAGCGGGACGCAGACCCGCGATCTTGCCACCCTGACAACCGGCACGATCACCGCGGTCGACAACCACCAGCCGTTCCTGGATAAAGTCGATGCCTGGGCCAACAAGGCCGGCATGGCCAACCGGGTAACAACCGTCTGCGCTTCCATGGACGCCCTGCCGTTTGAGAAACGATCGTTCGACCTCATCTGGTCCGAGGGTGCCATCTTTATTGTCGGGTTTGAGGAAGGTCTCAATCTCTGGAAGCCGTTCCTGAAAAAGGGCGGCTGCATGGTCGTCTCCGATGCTCACTGGTTCCTGCCCAACCCCCCTGCCGAGCTGGCAGGATGGTGGGAGGCGGAGGGATACGTCCCGGTGTCCGAGGAGGAGATGAAGGAGCGTGTGAAGCGGACCGGGCTCCGGCTCGTTGCTACCTACCGCCTGCCCGAGACCGGCTGGTGGGATAACTACCTTGTCCCGCTGCTTGCCCGGACCGCGGAACTGAGGAAGACGCACGGGAAGAACCCGGAAGATGCCGCCCTCCTTGACTCCCTTGAACACGAGGCGGACATGTACCGGAAGTACAAGCGGTATTACGGGTACACGTTCTTTGTTCTGCAGAATGTCTGAACACGCAGGAGATCAGCGGCGGGCGGACCATCCCCGTTGCCACCATTTCCGACCACCAGCCTCTTCTTCTTCCGTACCCGACCGGTACCTGCTATGATGCAGGATATCGGACGACAGGTACAGCTTTTGGCAACATCGCTCGATGTCGATTATTTTGGAATCGCCGACCTCACCCTCGCTCGCGACTTCATCTGCTCTCAGGGCGGGGAGCGGGCGGCCCGGTACCCGCGGGCCGTAGTGATGGGCATCAGGCTGCAGGATAGTATGGTTGACATGCTCCCGGACCGCGACCGGGAGGGAGCGATCCTGTACCGGCACAACAGTTATGATGTCGTGAACGCGACCCTCGACCAGATCGCCCTTCGCGTGGCAAACCTCCTCCAGCACGAGGGGTATGGGGCCCTGCCCGTGCCGGCCTCGAAGCGGACCAGCGACGAGAAGATCGCCGGCATCTTCTCCCAGAAGCTCGGGGCGCACCTGGCCGGCCTCGGCTGGATCGGGAAGAGCTGCCTGCTCGTGACGCCGGACCACGGCCCCCGCGTCCGCTGGGTGAATGTCCTGACCGATGCACCGCTGGAGCCGACCGGCTCCCCCATGATGCCCCGGTGCGGCGACTGCACCGCGTGCGTGGACATCTGCCCGGAGCACGCGTTCACCGGCCGGATGTTCTCTCCCGATGAGCCCCGCGAGGCCCGGTTCAATGCAGCGGCCTGCGACCGGTATTACAAGAAACTCGAAAAGGAGCTCGGGGCTGCCGGAGTCTGCGGGCTGTGTTTGTACGTGTGCCCGCACGGGCGGAAGGGGAAGAAGCCGGGCATTCCAGAAACGAAAAAAAGTAAATAAGCCGGCCCCGGCTGCCGGTTTCTGCCCTCCCGGTGGTCCGGACCGGTCAGCCCGATTCAGGGCACCCGTTTGAAGGAGTCGACGATGATCGCCTCCGGGTCCCCGACGTCTATGAAGATGAGCTCGATCTCGTCCTCCGAGAGGATCCACCCGTCATTGTGCTCGTTGGTTTCAAACTCCACGATCCGGAGTGTCTCCCCGTCATGGGCGATGACACCGGCAAACTTATCCATCCTGAATGTCCCGTTCCGGTAGGGGATCAGCATACTGCCGGCAAAGACCCGGTCCTTCTGGAAGGTTACGGACATCGTCATGGTCGCAAGACCCGTGTCCTGGTACCCGACTCCCTCGAAATATCCCCGGGCAGGCCCTGTCCAGTTGCCGAGCAGGTTCGGGACCGCATGGGGCGTTGTGTACAGGCCCGGCCCGGGGTCCGGGTGGGGTGTGGCAGTTAACGGGGCGGTTTGCGCCGGGGTAGGGCCCGATAAACACCCGCAGGTCAGCACGGTAAGAATGATGACAAGGAGGGATACGATCTTCATACACAGGGAATTGCAGGAATCATGGATAAAGGTGCCGGGCTGGCCGGTGGCTGCGCTGCCCGCCGGACGCTGCGGGGATAACCCCCGGACAGAAAACCTCTTTGCTCCACGGGGAAATTTCCTTGCACGATGAAACCGGCAGCAGACAAGAAATCACGGGTGTACATCGCAGGTCCCCTCTTCACGCAGGCGGAACGGGCGTTCAACGAACAGGTGAGCACCTTTTTTGAAGAGCGGGGGTATACAACGTTCCTCCCCCAGCGCGACGGGCTCCTGCTTGCAGACCTGCTGGCCCGCGGCATGACGAAAGAAGAGGCACTGAGGCGGATCTTTACGCTGGACGTGGAGACCATCGCGGGCTGCGACCTCTTCCTCTTCAACCTCGATGGTCGCGTCCCGGATGAGGGGGCCTGCGTGGAGCTCGGTATCGCGTTTGCACACAAAAAGCGCTGCATCGGGCTCAAGACCGACTGCCGCACGCTGATGGAGGGGCTTGACAACCCGCTCCTCCTCGGGCCGCTCCAGGGCCGGCTCGCCCGGTCCGTTCCGGAACTGGCACGGTTCCTGTAGCCGGATATCCGGCGTTGCCGGTGCCTGCGGGCTGTGCCTGTACGTGTGCCAGCACGGGGGAAAGGGGAAAAACGGGAGAGGGAAAGCCGAAGGATCCCTTTGAACGACACCGTCTCACCGGTTAATAAGCCGCAGGAGGCAGCACTTCCCGATACCGTCCGGGGGCCACTCACACGGGCAGGGATGGCAGTTGAGCGGCCCGGTATACAGCTATTACCTCTGCTGAATGATGTCATCCGGGTTTAACGATGTAATTGGGGTTATACTGGAATGACACATCAAGTCCCATTCTTGCCAAAAATATATACAATAAGAGCACATAAGCAGATCCGAATCGTCATAGTCTCCTGAACGTATTTTTGCATTGCAATCCTCATAACACGAAGTCACGCGTGCTCCGAGAACAGTACATACATCGAAATCGGGCAAAGCCAAATTCTTCGGGGACGGGCCACGCACGGTGTTCTGCTCCGTGAGGTCAGCGGTGAAATATCCGGCCAGTGCCAGGATCGCCCCAAGCATGGCAAGCGCGATCATGAAGAAGACGAGGCGTTTCAGGGCGTCGGGCTGTTGTGCTCCGGTCATGGTATCACCAGGGTAATGCAAACCAATACTCATCTTTCCTTAATAAGAATTGTCTGGCACCAGAACTCCGGAGCGCATATCCGCACACGAGATCACCTGGTCCTGCGATATCCGGTAGGTAATCGGAGATGAAAGTGAGCGTCAGCCATGCGGATGGGGCAGATACTGGCGTGTCCAAGGATAATGGATGGGCATTGATGATCCACCGGTAAGGTAATGTGGCAGTTCCCTGCTGCGAATTCGTGGAAAAGCATTCCTGATCGGCAGCCATGGAGTGCCACCAGATCGTGAAGGGTGGTGCATCATGATCTCATCCGCCCCTCGTTCTTACGGATCAGGAGGGTTAATATTGAAAAAGGATTTTACGAGTAGTCAACGGAAGTGATGCTGCATGACTGAACCGGCACAGCCCGATGCGCTGAGGAACCTGGTGCTATTCCTCGTTGGACTTGCGATCCTTGGAACCGTCATCGCGGTAATTGTGAATTTTGTCGTTGTGGTGCCAGCAGAGCAGGGGCTGCTCCCCGCGCCCGCGAATACGTTGTCAACTTTCTTTGGGATAAACGATATTATCCATGATAAGCTGCTCCTCGCGCCCGTAAATTAGTTTTATCCCTTTTGACTCATCCTTTTAATTCAACTTTTCAGATGCCTTGCCCGTCTGCAAACACGGATATCCCTGGCTCATCACGCATCCTGACGTGAGTCCCCCAGGATCACAACCATGGATTTCCCGATAACCGAACCGATGAACCGGATAGCAGGTGAACGGCCCCCCCTCTCCGGTAAGGTCCGGAAGCTGGGTGATCGCTCCCGCCGTATCCTCGTTTTCAGCGTCAACGCAGGTTCATGGCACCCACGATCCAGGGTCGAACACTTCCCAGACAGCCGGCCGGGCTTATGAGGGGGCACGGGCGGGCCCGGGGATCATGGACGGGGAGGGATGCTCCTATCGTAAGGTTTTTCTGGCAATTCCTTGTAATGAATCACCGGAGAGCAATACCGATCTTCAGCAATGAATTGTTACAGGATTATTTTTTGGATGGTGCATGATGTTGCCTGATACCTCCCTCTCACCGCTCGCCCGGCTCGTTCTCTTCCTGGTGTGCCTGGCGATTTTTGGCAGTGCCGTAGCCGGACTCCGTGCATTCATCAGTGACACACCGCAGCCGGACCCCCTTTCTGCGCCGGAAAACAGACCGGAACTTGTGATCCTTTGCGATTATCTTGAATTCAGGCTCAAAATGTACCCCGGTTTTGAGCATTTTATCAGACAACATTTCAGCGAGGAGTGGAAGCTCTGCCAGCACCGGTACAGTCCCTAAGGAAGAGCTGAACGGGACCGTTATGAAGACTCCTCAAAGAACGGAAACGGACAGGTGATTCAAATCGACAGAAAACGGGCAGGGCTCATGGTTCTTATCGTCGTCCTCATATTTGCCGCCATCTGGAGCGCTGCTCTCCTGTCAAAAGCCCTCTCCCCGGTCCGGGTGGGCGTCCTCCTCCCGGTTGAAGCGAACGCCAACCTCGTCGAACCGCTCGCATGGGCAGCGGAGAACATCAACCGCGAAGGCGGGATCAATGGCCGGCCCCTGGAACTGGTGTATGCCGACACATCGGGAGGGGACCTCCGGCAACCTGCACGGGACCTGCTCAGGAATCCCGACATCACTTTTGTCATCGGGCCCTTCACAACCGATGAAGCGTTTGAGGTTGCCCCGTTGTTCATTGAGCGGAAGAAAGTCCTCATCAGCCCTTCATCCACCGGCGGGGACCTCATACGGGCGTTCGGCAAGACCGGGTACTTCTGGCGCACGTCACAGGGCGACGTTGAGCAGGTCCGTGCCCTGATGGGGATCCTGAGTAAACAGAAGGCCGGGCGGGTCGCTGTCCTTGTCGAGAACACTACGAACGGGAAGACATTCTATGACTGGGCCGGGTTCTTTGCCGCAGAATCGGGCCTCGAGGTGACGAGCATCCGCCAGTTTGAACACGGAGGACGGGAACTGGAGGGGTATGTCCGCGATGCACTGGCGGGCGTTCCGGATTACCTTGTTGTCGTGGCAGTCCCGGAGGATACCGCGAGGGTACGGCGGGCGATGAAGCAGTCCGGCACGGGGACGAAACTCTTTGTTGCGAACTCCGGCGACACGGCCGCCCTCGTGCAGATCCTCGGGAGTGGTGCGGAAGGGATTGAGGGGATCCGTCCTGCATCGGACCCGTCAACAGGGTTCTCCGTTGCCTATGACGAAAAGTTCCGCCATGCTCCGGACGCGTACGCCGCACCGCTCTATGACGCGGTTCTCCTGGCCGCATATACCACGGCACGCCAGGAGGTGGCCTGGGCAGAGTCGCCGGCCGATTCGGTCCGCGCCATCGTTTACGGGAGCGGGGCCGGCTACGGGTGGGACGCCCAGGGGATCCGGCAGACGCTGCAGGCGATCCGGAACGGGACCCGGCCGGAGGTCCACGGGGCCGGCGGCCCGCTCGATTACGATACCGAGTTCGGGGTCGATCCGCTGGTTGCCTATTTTGAATACGGCGTCATCGAGGAAGGGGCGTTCCGGGTCTCCCGCATCGTCACCTCAGAAAAGATGGGGGCGGTACGGGAGCCCGGCGTCTCGGCGGCCCGGTACCGGGCCTCGCAGGGCCTGATGGCGCTGCCCTCCGCAGGAACGGCGGGAGAGAGTCCCCTGCAGAACCGGACCGGCTTTTGGGCAGTGATTGTCGGGCCCTCGGACGGGTGGGAGAATTACCGGCACCAGTCGGACGCTCTTGCCATGTATACGCTCCTGCGGAAGAACGGGGTTCCTGACGATCACATCATCCTCATGATCTATGATGACATCCCCGACCATCCACAGAACCCAATCCGGGGAGATGTCCACAATGTCCCGAAAGGGGAGAACCTCCGGCCGGCAGCAGAAGCCGATTATACCGGCAGCCTCGTTACGGGGGAGACCCTGATGGACGTCCTTCTTGGCAACCGGACCCCGCGGACCCCCGTTGTGCTTGACAGCAACAGCAGCACCGACGTTTTTGTCTATATCGCCAGCCACGGGATGCCGGAGGAGACGGTCTTTTCCCCGGGCGGTGCCCCGCTCACCGCGGACCAGTTCACCAGCCTGACAGAGACCATGGAGCGGGAAGGGAGATACCGCCGCCTCGTATTTCTGGTGGACACGTGCTTTGGCGAGAGCATTGCCCGGAATGCAACGGCACAAGGGATGCTGTACATCACCGGTGCCTCCGCGTCCGAACCCTCGCTCGGGGCGGTCTATGACATGGATATCCGGCAGTGGCTCTCGGACGAGTTCACGGCAACGGTCCTTGACACGCTCCACGATCATCCCGGCATCACGTTCCGGGACCTGTACATCACCACGTACGAGCGGGTGACCGGATCGCACGTCCGGATGCTGAACGCGGAGAACTTCGGGAATATCGATGTGCCGGTTATGGAGTTTTTGCAGCCATGAAGCTCATCTCTCTTGTCCTTGTCCTTGCGGTCGTGACCGGGGCGCTCTTCTCGACGGCCGTGTACCTGCAGGCACCCCGCAATGAACCGCTCCCGCAGGTCGTTATCGTGTATGCCGGGGAGAAAGGCGACCTCTCGTTCATCGACAGCACCTACCGGGGCGTCTTCCGTGCGCAGGAGGCGTTCGCGTTCGACAAGCAGGAGTTCACGGCGTTTGACCCGGTTGTCATCGCCGGCCTCCTTGCCCGTGAAGGGCCGGATCGCCCAGGGCTCGTCATCACGGCCAGTTATGCCTATGACCGCAGCGTCCGCACGCTGGCCCGCGAGTATCCCGGCGTCATGTTCCTTGGCCTCGACCTGCGGGGATCGGACTCTCCCAACCTGCGGACCTGCGAGATCGCGTCGTACGGGAGCAGTTACCTGGCCGGCGTGCTCGCGGCATCCGCGACCCGGAACCACCACGTCGGGGTTATTGCCGGGACCCGGGCGGAGATCCTCGATCCCTTCCTTGCAGGATACCGTGACGGGGCACGGGCGGTCGATCCTGCCATTGTCATCGATGAGCAGTACGTGCAGGAAGACTCCCTTGATGGCTTCAATGACCCGGGCCGGGCTGAGGCGATTGCCCGCAGCATGTACGGGAGCGGAGCCGATGTTATTTACAATCCCAATGGCTTCTCCGTTGCGGGGGTGATACGGGAGGCGAAACGGGCGCCCGGCCGGTACGTGATTGGGGTTGACAGCGACCAGACGGACCTGGGGCCTGCCGTTGTCCTTGCCTCCATGGTCAAACACACGGACCGTGCGGTCTATGACAATATCGGCCGGTACCTGAACGGCACGTTCGCAGGTGGGGACGAGGTCGTGGGCCTCAGGGACGGTGCAACCGAGATCGTCTTCAACCCGAAATTTTGCAGGTATGAAGAGGTCGTCCAGGCATGGGAAGGAAAAGCAATGGAGGCCGAGGCCCGGTACCTCCGGGATCGTGAAGCGAAGGGCAACGAGGACGGAAGAACGGGCGGCTGATCGCTGCGGGGTCAGGGTTGCCCGGATACAACCACCACGTGGAGCGGGCCGGCTGAGAGACATGATGAGTTATCCCGGCCGGACGAGATTATAATCCCCTGTGGGAAGGGTTCCGTACCAATGCCATTGTCGACTGGTTTGTCCGGCAGAAGCAAGCCCGCTTTTCTGAGTAGACCTGTACGCGATCCCCCTCCTCGCCGCCCGGGACCCTGAATCAGGGGGAGGATTGATCCTCTTTCCCGCTTGTAATTTCCTTTACCTTACTTCGGTCGCCAGATTAATCTTTTGTTAAGGGGTATGGCAGGATCGATGGCGGGAAGAAGGTAGATTGCCCCAAGAGCAAGGACGGTTCCCAGGATGGCGAGAGCGATCATGACGATGACGAGGCGTTTGAGTGCGTCAGGTTGTTCTCCGGTCATGACGATATCACCGATAGATTGTTCCTTTTTGCCCGGTTCGTTATCAACGTTTCGTCCCCGTCCCGTGTACATCCCCAGCGGGCTGCGTTTGGCATCGCGAAGGGTTTAGCAAATGTTCTGCGGGGGTGAGAGCGGCCCGGCCCGGTCATCGCCGTTCAACGCACGGACAAGGAGCCTGACGGAGGTGCCGGCAGACGGCCCGTTGCCGCTGTTCAGGGGAATGACCATCTTCCCGAATGACGCGGACAGGGAACTCAGGCCGGAGATCCCGGCCGGCGGGAGAGTGCCGGTTGTATCTTCCTGATCGGGTGGGATGCGGTCGATACCCATGGCAACCATGATTGGTTCCCGGGAGGAATCCTCCCGGGCATTCACCGGATTCTGGAGCGGCGATCCTACATAGTTCATTGCCCGGGCCGGAATACCCCCAATTACAACCAGCACGATCATGAGTGCGATACAGATCTTCAAGGGTGCGGGATTGAGCGCAATGTTCATGGTCCTTTTCCTGGGCATTTGATATTAGGAGGGGATATCGGGCATCATCATCTTGGTACGCACCACGAAGCGTGTGGATAAGCTTCAGGACATGGTGCCTTAGCATGGTTCAAGGGTATGGCAGATTCGATGGCGGGGAGAAGGTAGATTGCGCCAAGTGCCAGAATGATTCCCAAGATGGCGAGTGCGATAATGAAGATGACGAGTCGTTTGAGTGCGTCGGGTTGTTCTCCGGCCATATGGCATACCGTTGGTTACATCTCCCATCTCCCCTTCCCGTATATATACTATCCGGATCATGCCGGAATAATGACTCCTGCCCGTTTCCCGCGTGCCAATGAATGGCTGGAGAGCCCGGCGTTGCCTATTCCTGCGGGCTGTGCCGGTACGCGTAACCGCACGGGAAAAAAGGGGAATGGAAGGTCCGGCTCGGATCACGTAAAGCAGATGGTCGGACGCACCCGGCCCCCTCATCCTATCGCCACGGCATCATCAGGCATTCGGCACCCGGCAACAACCCTTGACACAGATCTCGATCCAGTGGTCACACGGGCAGGGATGGCAGGTGTTCAGTGGTGCTTGGATCAGTGCTGACCGCACTGGTAGTTCAACACCAAAGTACCAGGCCAGCGCTACGAGAGCAGCGAGGATGGCGAGGCCGATGGTGAACAGTACAAGGTTCCGGAGTACATCGGGGTGTTGTGTTGCGGTCATGATAATGTCTCCTCTGAAGGTTCCTTATGTCCGGGTCGGAATAAACATTCTGCCTCTGCCCGGGCTTCACGCAATGGGGATCATCGCAGGTGATGAGGGGGTGTTGTCGTGTCCCGGGAGGGTTCGTGCCTGGGATGGCAGGTGCGATGATGAACCGGATGGGTTTTTCTGTGTATCCGGCTATTACTCCCCGATCCGTGCAAGAAGCTCCAGCTCCCGCTTCTTCCGCTCCGTGATATCCCGGAACAATACGAGCGTGCCGTTCTGCCCTTCATGCAGGTACGGTACCGCGGTCACCTCCACATCAAAAGGCGACCCGTCAAGCCGGACATAGATCTCGTCATAATGCCCGACCGGCTTCCGGTCGACCGTCAGCTGCTTTACCCGCTCCCGCACAATCCCGTGGAATGACGGGTGGATCCGGTCCCACACATTTGCACCAGCCAGTTCATGTGCGTCCGCTGCCCCGAACATCCGGAGCGCTGCCGGGTTGAGGTACAGGAACCGGCCATCGAGATGGGTATAGATCCCATCCAGTACGCTATCCACCAGCGTATGGAAGTTCTGTTCGCTCTTGTCCCGCTCCTGCCGGGCCCGCACCATCTCCTCGAGGTTGCTGCGCAGCTCCTCCTCGGACGCGGCAATCTGCTCGTATGCGGCGCGGAGCTCGTCCTCCGCCTTCTTCCGTGCGGTCAGGTCCTGGAACAACAGCATGATCGCGGGAACCCCGCCGAAATGGATGGGTTTGGACATGACCTCGACCGGATACGGGCGGCCGTCAATGGTCAGAAGCCGCATCGCCAGGGGGGCGGCCGCAGTCTCGGTCTCGCGCCGGCGGGCAGATTCCAGGACGAGCGGACGGTCATCCGGGTGAACGTACGTGAGGGCATCCTTTCCCCGGAAATCGTCCACGCTCGTCGCCCCGGCAAGGCGGAGGCCTTCCCTGTTGACGTACTGGATCGTGCCGGAAGTCGTGTCCTGGACCATGATCCCGATTGGAGTAAGGTCGATGAGCGAACGGAACTTCTCCTCGCTCTCCCGGAGATCCTGTTCGGTCTTGATCCGCAGGGACTCCGCCCTTCTCCGGGCAACAGACTGCCGGATCTTGTGGGCGAGTTCGGCGAACTGGGCCTCGGGATCGCCACCTTTCTGGAGATAGAAATCGGCACCGTTGTTGATCGCCGCGATGACAACCTCCTCGCGGCCCCGGCCGGTGAAAAGGATGAACGGCAGGTCACCGAACTTTTCCCTGACCGTTTTTAAAAATGTGATCCCGTCCATCTCCGGCATCTGGTAATCCGAAACAATGGCCTCGCAGTTCCGGAGGGCGTCGCCTGCCAGTGCTGCCGGTGCTGAAATGAGGGTATCAACCTGAAACCCCTGCGTGTTTTCCAGGAACTCCTTTCCGATCTCAAGGAGGCCGGGCTCGTCGTCAACGTAGAGGACCCGGATCCGGTTGTGCATACTACAGGAATCTCCGCAGTGTTTCTTAATCCTATCTGCCTGGGATGGAGCCGGTGTTGACAGACTCAGGGGTTCAGGACCCAGATATTATACGTCAGCGCCGTTGCGAGGGACACCCAGCAGATATACGGGATGAGCAGGTATGCAGCACCTTTCCTGACCCGGTAAAACGCGGCTATCGTTGCCACGATCAGGACCCAGAGGATGACGATATCGATCAGGCCGAGGAAGGGTGACCGGAGCCCGAAGAAGAGGAACGACCAGAGGACGTTGAGGACGAACTGGACGATAAAGAGCCCGAGCGCGATCCTGACGTCGGGCCGCTCCGTGCCGCACTCCCAGATGAGCCAGAGTCCGATTCCCATGAGGGTGAAGAGCGTGATCCAGACCGGTGCAAAGACCCAGCCCGGCGGGGTGAAGAACGGTTTTACCAGACCGGCGTACCATGAGCCGGGGCCGGTGATCGTCACGATGGATCCGAGGCCCCCGATCACGTTGCAGGCTATGACCGCAGCGATCAGCTTCGGGAGGGAACCGGGTGACGAAAACGGGCTTTCCATGAGATGGTGTTAGGCAATTCCGCTATTAATCCTCTTCCTCATCCCGGCCGGCAGGCTGCAGGTTTAACAAAAAACAGAACGGGAGGATCTCACTGCTTTGCCAGCTTCAAAATCCGGACCGCGAGCCACGCCGCGTTGTCGCCATTGTCAACGCCAACGCAGGCAACCGGCACGCCTTTTGGCATCTGCGCGATGGAGAGGAGCGCGTCCATGCCGTTCAGTGTCCCCGCGACCGGGACACCGATGACCGGCTTGTCGGTCTTGGATGCGATGACGCCCGGCAGGGCAGCGGAGAGCCCGGCGATGGCGATATAGATCTTACAGTCGCTCGTTTTGATGTACGCGTCCAGCTTGTCCGGGTCGCGGTGGGCCGAGATGATCTGGGCGTCGTAGGATACCCCGTTCTCATCGAGGACTTTTCTGACCTTGTCCGTGATCTTTGCGTCCGATGTGGATCCCGAGATGATGGCAACGTCTGGCATAACCTGTTATCCAAACTTATATTGCGTCTTTCTTAAAATACTATGAGCAGATCCACATGGAAAAAGAACTTCTCCTGATGATGCCGGGCCCGGTGCCGATACCGGAGCGTGTCCGGTTCGCGATGTCGCGTCAGGCAATAAACCACCGCAGCGCTGACTTCGGCGCCGCGTACGCTGACTGTGTGCGGGTCCTGAAGACCGCGTTTGCAACGAAGAACGACATGGTAGTTATCAGCGGCTCCGGCACGGCCGGCATGGAAGCCGCGATCTCGAATGTTGCGCGGGACAAGAAGATCGCCTGCCTCGTGAACGGCAAGTTCGGCGAGCGGCTCTTTAAGATCAGCCAGCGCTACGGCAAGGCAACCGAGATCAAGAGCGAGTGGGGCACCCCGCTCAACCTTGAGAAGCTCAAGGAAGAGCTTGAGAACGGTGCCGAGGTCGTCACCCTCATCCACAACGAGACCTCGGTTGCGATCAAGAACCCGGCCGAGGAGATCGGCAAGCTCTGCCGCAAGCACGATGCCCTCTTTTTAATGGACGGCATCACCTCCATTGGCGGCGACACCGTGGAAGTCGACAAGTGGGGCGTTGACATCGCCATCACCGGCTCGCAGAAGTGCTTTGCCGCACCCGCCGGCCTTGCGATGGTCTCGGTCGGTCCCCGGGCCTGGGAACGGATGACGAAGAACCCGCCGTACTACCTCGACCTTGCAGCGTACAAGAAGAGTGCAGCCGGGACCCCGATGGAGACTCCCTACACGCCCGCCGTCCCGCTCTTCCTTGCGCTCCGCGAGGCCTGCCTCATCATCGAGGAGGAAGGCCTCCCCGCCCGGATCGCCCGGCACCAGAAGATGGCAACGTCCGTCCAGGCAGCCGCACAGGCATGGGGCCTCAACCTCTTCCCGAAGATCGACAAGCACCACCACTACTCGTCCACCGTTACGGCCATCGAGTACCCGGCCGGTGTCAAGGACGACGAAGTGCGGGCCATTGTCAAGAAGATGGGCATCATCATCGCCGGCGGCCAGGACCACCTGAAGGGCAAGATCTTCCGGATCGGCAACATGGGCGCAGTCGGCCCCTTAGAGATCCTCGCAACCCTTGCCATCACCCAGCACGCGCTGAAGAAGTGCGGCTATAACGTGAAAGGCGACGGTGTCGCGGCAGCAGCCGAGGTGCTGGGATGAGAGTCGGTGTCGCAGACACCACCTTCGCCCGCATCAACATGGGAGCTGTCGCCATCGACGAGCTCAAGAAACACGCCAGTGTAGCCATCGAACGCGTAACGGTGCCGGGGATCAAGGACCTGCCCGTTGCCTGCAAGAAACTGATCGAAGAACGCCGGTGCGACATCGTCATGGCGCTGGGCATGCCCGGGGGCAAGGACAAGGACAGGATGTGCGCCCACGAGGCATCGACCGGCCTCATCCAGTGCCAGCTGATGACGAACACGCACATAATCGAGGTCTTCGTCCACGAGGACGAGGCAAAGGACGACCGCGAGCTCGCCTGGCTCATGGAGCAGCGGACCCGCGAACACGCCGTCAACGCGGTGAAGCTCGTCCTGCACCCGCGGGACCTCGAACGCGAAGCGGGGACCGGCCAGCGGCAGGGATTTGCCGATGCCGGCCCGGCCCGGAAATGAGACCAACCCGACGGATATAAGACCACCAACACGAGATGATAAATTATGTGTGACACCAACCCCATAAAACTCGGATTCGTTGTCGCTGAGTTCAACCGCGACATCACCTACATGATGGAGATCGAAGGCCGCGAACATGCTGCATTCCTGGGCGCAGAAGTGACCGACTGCATCTACGTGCCCGGCGCGTACGACATGCCGCTTGCGATCAAGAAGCTGCTGTCTGCAGGAAAAGTTGATGCGGTCGTCACCATCGGCTGCGTCATCGAGGGCGCAACCCAGCATGACGAGATCGTTGTCCAGCACGCGGCCCGGAAGATCATCGACCTCTCGCTCGAGTTCGGCAAGCCGGTCTCGCTTGGCATCTCCGGCCCCGGCATGACCCGGCTCGAGGCCAACGAGCGGATCGACTACGCAAAGCGTGCCGTTGAATCCGCCATCAAGATGGTCAAACGATTGAAATGAAGTCCCTGTCGGCAAAGATTGCAGGTGTTGCCGAGTCGGCGACGATCGCGATCTCCAACAAAGCAAAGCAGATGCAGCGCGAGGGGATCGATGTCATCAGCCTCTCGATCGGCGAGCCTGACTTTGCCACCCCGCAGCATATCACGGACGCGTGCATCGACGCCCTGAAACGCGGGGAGACGCATTATGCGCCGAGCAGCGGCATCCCCGAGCTGACGGGAGCCATTGCGGAGAAGATTGTCAAGGAGAACAAGTTCCCCTGCACCCCGCAGCAGGTCATCGTGGGATGCGGTGCCAAGGACTCGATCTACGAGGCCTGCGAGGCCGTGCTGAACCCGGGCGACGAGACGATCATCCTCACCCCGGCCTGGGTGAGCTACGAGCCCTGTGTCCATATCGCCGGCGGGAAGGCCGTCTTCCACGAGATCAGCCAGAAGACCTTCCAGCTCGA